>JAABUM010000030.1_pt1 | contig 397103 bp, 397 predicted proteins | sample 5559161 | NCBI WGS metagenome assembly JAABUM01 (sample SAMN10711868, study PRJNA513369) | rock metagenome | isolation source: Antarctica rocks | place: Antarctica: Victoria Land, Siegfried Peak nord
GGGCGGGGGAGGTTCATGGGGCAAGGGTGACGGGGGGGTGGAGGAGAGGGTGGGGGCGCGGTGAGGAGGTTGAGGGGGAGGGGAGGAAGTTGGGGGTCGTGGTGTTGGGGTGTGCGGGAATGGTGGGAATGGAGGGGTGGGGGAGGGAGGAGGTGGGGGAGGGGGTGAGGGTTGTGGATGGGATGAGGGCGGCGGTAGGGATTCTGCAGGGGTTGATGAGGGGGGGGTATCAGGGTGGATGGTAGGAGTGGGAGGGGAGATTGGAGGGGGGAGGGTGGTTTGACAGGCTGCAGTACATGAACATGGACAGGCGCGAAGGCCAAGAGAGGCTGCTGTTTGACAGTGCGTCGAAAGAGGCAGGCTTCCCGGATGAAGACGTGGATGAAATGGCGAGCCGGCTGACGAGCTGGGTGAAGTTTGAACAGGGCGGTGGAGGCGCACTAGCCGCGTGCCAGGCCGTCGCCATACATGAAGAGGTTGTGGAACGAGGACCTGACGGCGCTGAGAAAGCCGTGCACGTATTGGAGAAACCCGGCGTGTGCGATGCGGCGGCAGGGGAGAGACGATGCGGAGCTGTGCAACACGGCAACGCGAGCGAAGAGGCTCTTCCATCGAACGACCAGATGGCACCGCAAGCAGCAATGAGAGGCGTTCTTGGACGACAGTGATAACATATGGAAGGCAGCCAAATACTTGGACTCGCAGGCGAGCAGCTCGTTCGCACGGGTGCCACCGATTAAGAAAGCTAAGGCAGAGGGAGAGGTCGCCACTGAGGATCATGAGATAAGTAGGGAGCTACTACAGGCGTTCTTTCCCGAGCCCACCACATTGCGAGCGCGACGAGACCATAGCTGCTTACGATCAGTTGCCGTGGTAACCCATCGATGAACACGAAGCTAGGGCAGCAGTGTTCCGAGCGAGTCCGGACAAAGCTTTAGGACGGGATGGTCTACCGGCGAAGGTGTGGAGAGAGCTGTGGCCCGTGTTGGGGGACGAGATCACGAAGCTGTTCGTTCGCTCGATCGAGACGGGCAGGATACCCAGGAAGTAGAAGATTGCAGCCCAGGGCGGTCAAGCAGCTGGCGCAGAGCGCGGTACAGCTGGTGGCGGACCACGCGTCGCCGGTATAGTATCTAATTATAACGCACGACATGAAGCAGCTACTCTTATAATCGTAACGGATCACGGTACAGGCTGTCATCCGGGGATTTCGTACTGTCGCGCTATCTGTTGCAGAGATAGAGGCAGGCCTTCTCCCGCTAGAGTATAGGCTACGGAAGCAGGCCATACCGTTCTGGGTGTTGATCCATAAGCTGACACAGTCGCACCCTCACTGGATGATCAAAAGAAGGCCACCGTTATGTACGAAACACCGGTCGCCGCTAAAGAGGATCGCAGAGATGTGTGAGGATGTCCGAGTAGACGGAATGCTCGAGGTCAAAGCGTAGGCTTGCCCGCCGTGGATGGCCAGGCCCAAGGTGGTGATATGCGAAGGAGTAGAGCACACTCGAGCCGTTATAGAAGAGTACCCGCCAGGACAATTGGGTATATTCATGGATGCGTCTATGCGCATAAGCAAAGCAGGTATTAATATATACGTAATACCTTATTAAGCGCGCATTTTAAAGATAGTAGTAAGGTTATAATAGGCGGATACGTACCTTACTAAGCTCCTAGCGATTAATAAAGTAGCTAACTAGTTATAAGGCTAGTCCTATTCAGCTTATAATAGGTATAGATACCTAGTACCGGCGTCTAGTATATAGATCTTTCTAGATATATAAGCGGCGCTACTATTAATATAAAGCTAGAGGGCGAGCGCCTATCTAGAAATAGTTATAAAGGTTATTAAGAAGCTTTATATAGTAAATACTACGCTATACTAGGTCCTAGGGCGTAGTAGGATTTAATAGATTAGGGAGGTAGATAAGCTAGCGAAGGTAGTAATAAGATAAGAGAGTAATAAGCTACTATAGTAAGATAGGATACTATAATATTTAGTATAACTAGTGTTAAAGAGAGTGAATATTATAATAATATTAATCCTAGGTAGGTAGGTAGAGATAGGTAAGTTTATAAGGAAGATTAATATAGTATTATACCTAGGTAAGTCTATAGAGTTATACTAGTAGTTAAATAATATAAAGGCGACTATCCTTACGTAGCTACGGACGGGTAAGATATTCCTTAAGAAGTACCTTTATAAAATTAAGATAATAGCGTATAATTACGGGATTATAGAATTAATAGTATACCTCTAATTCTCTTATAATAGATAGGATAGTCAAAGAGTAAAACTAAGATAGTAGTATAAATATTAATTTAAAGACCTATTATATACGCTAGGGGGCTACTTAAATAGATAGGAAGGAGGCTAGAGTATTAGCGGGCTAATTAAGTAATAGAAGCTAGATATTAAGGTAGTTTAAGTGATAATTAAATTTATAAGGAGTACTAGATAGTTATAACTAAATAAATAAGAGCTAGTAAGCGTAGAAGAAGATAAAGTAGAAGAGTAGAGGCTAATAAGGGCTCCCTGTTTAATATTATAAGTAATTATATAATAAGCTCCCTATATATACCTTAGCTAGTACGCTACTAGTTATAAGGTATATAATACCGGATCTACCCTATAAATATAAGGCTTATAAATAATACTATACTCCCCTTTAATATAAATAACTTATATTATAATTAAACTACTTTCTTTCTTATATTAAGTAGGACGTTAGGTAATAGACGAGTATAGTTAGCTTCTAAATTAGAGAAAGTATAATAGGATATAATTAGCTATAATATATACCTATAAGTTATATAGCTATTATAGAATATATATATACACCCGCCGGACTATCTAGAACTTTTATAGTAACGGGAAGAGAGTTCTAGATAGTATAGTAGGGCCTATAAAGTATAGCTACTATTAGACTTTACTCTACCTAGCCTAGTCCTTATAAACTTTAATAAATTATACTCTTTATTAGCTTTAAAGGTTATAATTAAGTACCTCTCTACCTTACTATTAATTATAATTCTTATATAAGGTACCACTTATTTTATAACTATATAGTAGCCGTACTACTAATATATATAAAGCCTTTCTACCCTTATATACTTATAATTATAACTTTATACTAAGTATATTAATTACTCTACTTACTAAAGTATATACTTTAATCTTAATATTCTATATCCTACTAATCTCTATTAGCCGCTATTATACCTATTATATCTAAGGCCTACTTTATATTATCTTAAATATATTATAATAGTACTCTATCTTAATAAAGTAGACTATCTATTTTATAATATTCTCCTTTAATAAGCTAAAACTAGATATCTAGCTACTACTTAGTATATTAAGAAGCGTAAGGATATAATAGGCTTAAGTAAATTCCTTTATTTAATCTATAATAGTATTAACGGAAGGTCTATAAAGCTTTAAGGCGAATACTATAATTTACCTCTTATATTATAAAAGCTTTTAAGGTAATAGCCGTATATTAGACCACATCTTAAAGTTATATAATAGCTATTCTAAAAGCTAATCGCGGTTTAAATACTAGAACGTATTAGTTAACTTAATAAAATTAGTATATAATTATTAAGGCCGAGAACGTAAGTATAATTAGTATACAGCCATAGATCTAATAGCTATAACGCTTAACTAACACTCGTAAATTATATATCACGACTATATAAGACGTGCAAGGTCATCTCGCACTAGCCGAGATTAGCGATCGCTTTAGTTAGAAGTACCGATTGGCGTGGCGACCCTGCGCTTCATCGCATTGATATTTTGTTCTCAGTGACTATGATATTCTTCATCGAAGCTGGTGATGATTGTTCACCTGGCAGCGGTTCTATGTGCCGCTGCAATATGGTATCCAAGATATATATATGATCGCGCAGGCACACAGGAGGACTTGAGATGGGTCCTTGCCTTCTGCTACGCATTGACCCCATGGTCCAACCATAAGACCTATGTTTTCGGTGTCTGCTGCTTGGTTTTCCTTTACTACAGACGTCAGCGGCAGCAACGGAATAGGAACGCCACTGGAGCCGAAAATCGGAACTTAGTGAGGGCCTCCAACCACGGCCTTTCTCGCAATATATCTGACTACAACGATGCATGGAGCATGATGAAGCCTGTCATTTTTCCCTGTCGGACATCCCATACACGTCTTTTCCCGAAAAAGCATTCATTCTCCTATTCATATCTTTTCGTTGGTATACCCGTCGGCTGGCGCGGGTATATCAGTACCGTGCTATCTGCAGATCTCAAGACTTTGCGTGGCCAGCCAGGAAATGGCTGGTTCGATGTCGATTCCGCTGATTATCTCGCTCGTGGAGAGAATCCGCATGGCCTACAGGGCAAGCTAGACGAATATCTGGAGTCACAAGTATGTTATATCGAGATCAATACACATTAAAGTGCTCAATGTTTGAGTAGAACGAGAAATCAGAGGATTATCCTCATGCATATCTCGTCACTGCGCCTAGGTTTCTGGGCTACTCCTTCAACCCAGTGTCATTCTGGTATCTTTACAATGAGAAGAAGGAGCTCAAAGCCATGATTCTGGAAGTTAACAACACCTTTGACGAGAAGCGAATGTATTTTCTCAAGCAGGGAGGCTCAAGCGAATCCGTAGCCGACCAAGACACTATTGCAAGTCAGGAAGCAAGAACGACGGCCAACGAAAAGGACGAACCGCCTCCTCCAGATGAAAAGATCGCTAGCAATTTCTCCGCAGCCTGGCAGAAAGATTTCCACGTCTCTCCCTTCAATTCTCGAAAAGGTGGCTACTCGCTTTCAGCGACAGACCCTTTCGCCCCTCATCAAGCCAATAGTGATCCCAGGTCTAGCCACGGACCCGTCAACAACACCATCACCCTCAGCTCCTCGAAAAACCATCCAAAACTCATCGCCCGCGTCTTCTCGACCGCCGATAGTATCGACCCATACAGCCTCACAAGGTGGCAAACACTCACATTCATCCTCTCATGGTGGTGGGTCGGCTTCGTGACCTTCCCACGAATAGTGCGAGAAGCGGGCAAACTGTTCTTCGTCCGCAAACTCCACGTATGGTTCAGGCCCGAGGTACTCAAAGACAGTATCGGAAGAAAAGAAACCAAAGACGAAAGGTACATACCTTAATCCCAACCCAATCAAGCCACCTATACTAACCAACCCAAACCACAGCGCCATCGCACTAATCTTCAGAATCTACCTAAAAACCCTCACCGAAGCCTCCGACCTCCCAACCCCCCTAAACTTCACCTCCACCATCACCACCCTACCACCCACAGAAACCTTCACCCCTCACTCCCTACAACCCACCCCTCCACCAACCCCCCTAATATTAAAACCCACCACCCCCCTCTTCTACGCCCTCCTCGCCCGCCAAAGCGACCTCCATGCCTTCCTCAAAACGACTCTCGCAAACCAAGACCAAGATCCCAAAAAAACTCTCTTCTACACCTCTGATCCCCATCTCCTCCTCCAGCTCTTTTCCAACCCCCAGAGCGCTCAGCGGAAAGAGATCTCACCAGCTCACCTATCACGACCTGAATTATTCCGATGGGGTATCGTCCATCGTCTTCGCAAAACCCACTCCTCGTCCGTATCACCACTCGACAACTTCGCTATGGCTTCACCCAAAGACCATGCGCAAAAAGTACGTGCGTACCGCATAGCAACGCTAAAATTCCTTGTAAGCGATTATGTGGCTTTTGGTATCCCGGTGGTAATAGATGCGGCGCTCTTTGTTTTCAAGATGTGGCTTTGCTATTTATGCGCGCAATCTTTTGATGATGTTTTTGGGTTGCGAGAACAGTTTGATGAGCTAGGTCTTTACGTACTTGGTAAATTTGTGTTGAGTTGTGTGGGTCTGCTTTTGTGGGCTGGTGTTGGGGCATTGTTATGAGTTCACGAAAATAGGATATTTGATTGTGTGTGGATATAAGTTGCGACATCGTTCAAATGTGAGATTCATTACTGTCAGTATGAACTTTTCGTTCCATAATCCGATCATGTCATGCGAAGGATGATTTCATATCCAATCGTCACGCTATGCTATATTCCAACATGCAAAGGCGTCAGTACTGCTCGAATTTCCAGAACAATGATGCTATAAGAAACCAATCATCCCATAAATTCACATGACTGATCACAATCGCTCAGCAAACGTCCCGATCCTCCTACCCAGCTCATCTCTTCCAATTCCCAAGCCCCTAATCGTCACACCAACCATCTTTCCCATCTCCTTCACACCAACCCACTCCGGCACAACCTCCGCCAATAGTCTTACACATCTAATCGCCTCCTCTTTCCCAATCGGATTCCGCAACGACATCTGCAAATGCTGCACAACGGTCGGCATGGTGAACGACGCATGAGTCACGCGAGTCTTCGCTACCTCGGCACTCGCATCGTCATCACAATGCTTCTTTGAGGATACAGCTAAGCTGTCTAGGACTGGTGCGATCTCGGGTAAGCGTTGCAAAGCTGATTTCCGTGCTGTATTTTTCGCAGGTGGAGGAAGGGGAAGGATCGATTGCTGGAGTTGCTTGGCTTTTAGTCGGGAGAAGAGATCGGTGGATCGAGTGCCTGTGTGCTTTCCTTCTTGGCGGTGTGGGGAGATGCTGTTCGCGGTTGTTGTTTGCAGTGGTGTTTGTTGGGCTCGGATGGCGCCGGCTTTCAGGTCTTCGAGGCGGCGCTGGCCTTTTAGGAGGAGAGGGGCGATTTTGGAGAGGGAGGTGCAGGGTGTGATGGGTGCGAGATCGAGGGAGGAGAGGAATGGGGCTGGACATGATTTTGATGGCTGCAGGGTTTGGTAGGATGTCCATCGCTTTTCAAGGTTTTGGATAAACGTTGAGATCAGAGCTTCCTCACTCAGTGGTCGTCTTTGGGCTTTTTCCGAGTGGTGAGAGGATGTGATTTCGACGCAGATTTTGCCATGGCCATAGGCTGTCAAATATAGCGGACCAGCATCATTCAATCCATCTAGGGTTGCATCTCGCTCAAGCACCAATATCCGCCGGATGTCATCCACTGTCGTTTTCCGTTTCCCCCATGCTCGTTCGATGCCAGGTGAAAGGTTGCGTAGATCTGCCGGGGTCATGGATCCATTGTGGGCGTAGTGAAAGGACAATACGGTGAGGAATGATGAATGTAGTCTTATGAGGTCTTGCAGCTCGTCTGGTAAACTCAAGGTGTTCTCCTTGCTTGAATAACAGCTACTGATGGACACTGGAGAAGAGGGAGGTGTTTCTTGAGATGCGGCACGTGAAGAAGGCGCTGTGGAGGATGGTGAGGAGAATGGAAGCGCGAGAGCCTCGTGTTGAGAGCCGGCACCTTTCGTTGGTGTTTCGATTTCATCTTGTCGCAAACGAATTCTTTTCTGTGGGGTCGTGACGTTTGGAGGAGGCCGGAGCTCAGCTGTCTCAGCAGTGCGTGATGCACCTTCACTATCCTCGTCGACCAGTTCCCTGCCATCCTTTACTTTTCGTGACTTCCCACCATTGTCCAAATCGCCCGATAGTTCTTGCTCTGGCGCTTGATCTTCTGCAGAGTCAAACTTTCGCTTCTTGCCGCTCAAGGATTTGGAGACACTTGCTAAGGGAATCTCTATTGAGGCTTCCTTCTTTCCTATGGCGCTTTGTCCGCGTGCTTGGACTTGCGACTTTGAGATCTTGCCAAACGTCTGGATGCCCTTTTGCGAGGTAGGAGTGCCCGAATTGCGGGTAGTAGCTGCCATCGTATTTCTTCTCTTCACAGCTGGAGTCATTGCAGCTTCCCTGACCATATGTTCCTACTACTTTGACTGGAAGCTGCAGATTAGGAAGGTGTAACGCGATCTAGAACTACGACGCGTCTGATACGCGACGTGCCAAGGCGCGTGTACCACAAGAGCTTTCCCGATTCAGATGCAATATCGATAGCACAAGAAAGCAGGCCACGCATGGTTCGACTTCTTTTTGGTACCGAGGCTCTTGGGCCTCACTGTCAGACAATTATGGGTAGCACTGCTACACACATGACTCGATCTTCACCCAGAGACTTTCTATGGGATTCTTGATGCGGCAGCTGCGAAGGCCGTTACAGTACGGCATCTCGGGGACCACTCTCAATGAGCATGAAAGACTGTGTGCAGGTTCAAAACTCTATCAGTATAGTGCCTCGAATGGTCACATTATGCCATGATACTTATCACTCCACATCTACAATTGTCTTGGATCTCACTTCAGGGCCGTGGCTCCTTTCTCCCTCTACTTCGAGCTCGAATTCTATACGTACTTGAAGAACTACTATACGTTTTACTTAAATCTTTCTACTACCTTGATCTCCAATTGGGAAGTCACAACAATAGCAGCTGTCTGCGTGTTTCTATGCAGTCACGTGAATGATTCCTTGTTCCATCGGCCTGTCTTCGTCACATCTGGTATCGTTGTGATTTGTTCATGTATCTGGAGAGGCCAAGGTCTATTCTATAGACGTCCCCTAGTAGCTAGATCATTCAAGCGTTCCTGTCGTTACTGCTACGCACCTTGCTATTGGGAGGGGGATCAATCGGTCACGGTCAAACTGGCAATGATTTCAAAGGTCAACAGGCTAAGATTGGGGAATCTTGCAGAAATTTATGGGGGTTGCTAGAGCTGCAGAAATAGCGGTGGTGGAAATGAGGCCTTGCGGGGGCAGGAAGCCATGCAGAGGCCGACGTGACGGGCTCAGTCTGTGCGGGAGCTAGATCAGTGATGGTCGTATGTTGATCGCAAAAGAAGCCATGAAGCTGACAAATTCCAGCTGGCGGTATTCCTGTTTTGTCGCCAGGTTTTGAATTACTCTAGGAGAGCGAAGCAATCGTGGACGGAGCCTGAGTGGAGACGTAAATGTAAACGTTGGAAAAGAGAAGGGGAAACGCAAGCATGGTGTTGTACATGCAGCTTTAGCGGTTGCGACTGCTGAACGAAGCCTCAGCTTCGACCCTACCATGTGACACTTGCGCGAATCGCCGTACTTTGGTAAGAGTCATTCTTGACCACAAGCTCTTTCCTTCGCAGAGGCCGCCAGCACGACCCCGTTTCGAATACTTCTTTATCGGTCTAGGCGTTACACGCCGGCTTCTAGATTATCAATACCGTCAATGCAACATATAATCTCAGACATTCTTCAGAATCAGATTAGCAGGTGACAACATGGCACACATTCAATACTATCCACCAGAACACCGCACCTTGGCTACTTTAGTTAGTATAGTCCGGGAAGTGAAGTTTAGCCTTGAATTATGTCGAGTTGAGATGCAGTGGGACCACAAAATACTGGAACTCAAACAAAATGAACTCGCCGTGGGGCATCACAATGACACAGATCTCCTTAGCGAGATCTTGCAAACGATTCGTCGTATACGCGAACACTACGGTCCAAACAATGCAACTCTCCCCACTAGACTTGTTCCGTTGCAAACTTTCAAAGCCCGGAAGGAAAGGGAGCTCAGAGGCTACGAAGAAGAGATGTACCGAACGGTTTGGCAGAAGCTACAAGAGTTCCGCCCCCAAAGTACGCATGTACTCCTATTGTAACTCAGACAGAGCTAATAATAGCCAAGTGCGGGATATTACTGCCTCCATCGAAGAGACGCGGCCCTTGTTGTCCGATCTGAGAGCGAAGCTGGTAGCCAGGAGCCGCGCAAACCTCCCATTTCCTTGAGATACTTCAATCCTGTACGGGCAGAGAGTGCGGTTTGGGAACACGGGAGAGCTAGATGATCAAGCATCCGACACTAGCTCAGATCCACGAGAAGGGCTCGTAAGGAGATCATCGAGGCGTATACCGCCATTGGGGACAAGGCTTACATCACATTCCATCGAATTTTCTACCCTTATTTTGTACAGCAACGATACATCGATGATACATTCCCTCAAGACTCATGGCTATGCAAAGGAGTAGCAAAATGAAAGGCAGCAGGCACTTGTGATCAAGACTGGGTAATCAAATCCAACGTTTGACACAAGAACTTCATGGTGTATTGCAAGCATTCTGTCCTACTCAGTGCAGCGTAGCAAGTACCATTTCAAGAACAGGCCTTCGTGGAAAGAAAGACAACCACTTCCACGTACGGACCACACATCCAAGCTTAACTTGATGGAAAGAAACATGTCAACCATTCGGAGCTTTCACCTTCTAACTATCACGACTCGTTACTTTTACAATATGAGCGATTGCCATTCCAAATTGACGTCTACCCTGTGGTTCTTTTGGTCTCTTGCTCATGAGGATATTAAGATCTCTTACGAGTATCAACGCAATGTATCGTACGCATTTGCAAATTGGAAAGCCTATAGCCATCCTACACCAACATTCTACCAACCTAGTTCACAGATCCTTCCAAAGATATATTGAGAGGGATGAAGTCTAGTATCGTACCCCAGTATAAGAAGAGGAAGACATTCCACCGCGCCTCAATCTGAATGGGGAATTATCAAAGCATTGTTGATGAACAGCCACAACAGCGAATACCGGTTTCACGGCATACTTGTGATTTTATATAGTACAGCATGCATACAGTGAGCCACACTCATGCAAACCTCTGTGCTATGGAAATGATAGGCACTATCATAGAATATCAGAAGATGCGGAACAGCAGCATCTGACGTAAACGCGCCACTTCAGACTGCGAAAAATATATGAAGTGATAGATATAATACCTACTCATACTCTACCATCTGAAAACACGACAGCCAAGGTCTCGAAATAGATAAACACCACAGCATCATAATTATTTCCCAACGACTGATCATCAAGTGCTCCGCTCGGTGCTTGCCAAAAGACTGACGAGGCAATCACCAGGTCACATAGACCTATTCCAAGGTATGTTCTTTGAGAATTTCAATAACGAGCTTCTATTCACAGTATCGGATATATGTGGCCTGTGTGAGTTATGCCATATAGGGAGTGGGGGTGAGTTTGTTGGGAGTGGATTAACCTTGTGTTGGGGAAGGCTAGCAGAGACGCTGACATGGAAAGGTTTTGAGCAGAGCGACTGTGTGGAGAGGAAGTGGAAGGGGAGGGAGGGTGCGTGGAGCTTTGCGAAGAGTGAAGGGGTGGTGTTGTTGTGGTGCCGTGGAGGTGGTGGATTGAGGTCATACAGTTGTTATCTTTTACCATTGCCTGTCCTTCTGGGAGATCGTCGCTTTTATGACGAGGGCGAAGCTTTGGGGATGGTTTTTCCAATGGCAGTATTTACAAGGAAGTCGTGCCGCTATGCTTAGATGAATCCCATGGTATCATTCTCCCCCCCAAGAGCGCCGTTGTTGAAGACGCTCTTGCCCCCGTATCATCCATCATTATTGTTGATGCACATGTTGAAAATTGGTCCTGAGATTTGCTAACATTTAGAATAATCCATCGATCTCGCCCGTCTCTGGGTCAACGTCGACGTTGAGGTAGCCGGGCGCGGTGGGAAGACCAGGGATCGTCTGGATGTCGGCGGCTAGAGCGTATCTGATCTCATTAGTACGTTCTCCGAATCATAACAATTGACATCACACTCACAGATACCCTGCTCCCACCGCCAACCGGACGTCCCTGATCGGCACTGTGAACCCCGTCGGTGCACCCTTCAATGCCGGATCGTGGCTCAGCGAGTATTGTGTTTTCGCGATGCAGATGGGCAGATTCCCAAAGCCTTGCTTCTCGTAGGCATCGACCTTCTTCTGTGCCAGTTCGCTGAACTCGACTTTTTCGGCTCCATACATGATCTTTCCAATCCTCTCAATTCGGTCTTGAACATTGCCTTCCAGGCTATATAGTAGCTTAAAGTCTTTCTCCAGAGCGCTCGCCTTTATGACACCCTTTGCCAGATCCACGGCACCTTTGCCTCCTTCGGCCCAATGATTGGCTGGGATTGCATCGACTGCGCCAGCTGCAAGAGCTTCTTCTTTCACAACGGCGATCTCGGCTTCCGTATCTGTTTCGAATTTGTTGATGGCTACGACGACGGGAATGCCATAATATCTTGCGTTCTCGACGTGTTTCTTCAGGTTTACACATCCTTTCCTGAGTATGTCGACATTTTCGGTGCGGTAGATCTCATGCAAGGCACCTCCTGGAGTGATCTCAGGCCCACCACCATGCACCTTGAGCGCTCTGACGGTGGCCACAACTATAACTACGTCTGGCACCAGACCTGAAGAACGGCATTTGATGTTGAAGAAGCGCTCGCCTCCCATTGTGAAATCGAAGCCCGCTTCCGTTACCACAAAACCTGTCTTCTGCTCATGGTCTTCGTCGTCTTCGGTTCCGGCTAGCTTCAATGCCAGCTTGTCTGCCAGCACAGAACTGGCACCAATGCTGATGTTGGCGAACGGTCCTGCGTGTACGAATACTGGAGTGCCCTCCAATGTCTGCATGAGATTTGGCTTGATGGCATCTTTCATCAATGCGGTGAGAGCTCCTCTTGCTCCAATGTCGTCGCATGTGACCGGGTCGCCGCCTCTTGAAGTAGCAACAACCATGCGACCTAATCTCTCTCGCATGTCTCCGAGATCATTGCTTAGAGCGAGGATTGCCATGCATTCACTGGCCACCGAGATGTCAAACCCCGTTTCTCGCGAAGTGCCTTTCTCCGTTGGTGCATTTCCTACAGTAATTCCTCTTAGATGGCGGTCGTTCACGTCCAGCACTCTTCTCCAGGTGATGGTGTCTGGGTCTATGTCTAATCTTGCGAATCTAGTTATCTCTTCTGGTGTTAGGTCACCCGGATCTGTCTTCTCGATACCGACTTTCTTCAGCCGTCGCTGCATCACTGGTTGGAATTCTCGTTTTCCCTTCTTTGCAGGAACAAGCCGCTTATACAATGCCCCATCCTTCTGTGTGGACTCATGAAACATCCTTGTTTCAATAGCTGCAGCAAGCAGATTGTTGGCTGCTGTTACAGCATGGATGTCACCAGTCAAATGTAGATTGAATTCATCCATAGGGATTACTTGACTATAGCCACCGCCAGCAGCACCACCTTTGATACCGAATGTCGGACCTTGACTAGGCTGCCTTACGTTAGCAAACGCAATCCTGTCAAGGTGACCAGCAAGTGCCTGCGTTACGCCTACTGTAGTAGTAGACTTGCCTTCGCCCAGTGGGGTTGGGGTAATACCAGTAACCAGAACGTATCGACCGTTCCGGCGATGACCCAGTCGTTGTAATAAAGTAAGATCAACCTTAGCCTTTGAAGCACCGTACGGCTCAAGCTCGTGCGGTGCTATGCCAATTTCCTTCGCCACGGTGGTTATTGGCTTTGGTCGTTGTGCTCTTGATACAGCAATATCTGATGGGACAGGGTTGATAAGCTTGAGAGGCAGGGGCTTGATATGGCGAGTCTTTTGTCTCTCAAAATATGTGGTGGCAGCATCTGCGACATTCTGGATGAGCATGGCAACCGTCATTGGACCAACACCTCCTGGTACTGGAGTGATCTTCGACGCAACCGCAGCAGCAGAGGCGTAATCTACATCGCCCACCAGCCTCTGACCACTCTTCTTCGACTCGTCTGGTATGAAATTCGTGCCGACATCAATTACTACAGCTCCTGGCTTCAACCAATCACCTTTGACGAATTCTGGCTTGCCAATGGCAGCAACAAGCACATCTGCTTGTTTGATATGGTGCTTTAGATCCTGTGTCCGCGAATGGCATACGGTCACTGTCGCATCGGCGTTTCTCAGAAGTGCGCTGACTGGGCTGCCCACAATGTCACTACGCCCAAGAACAACGGCGTTCTTGCCCTTCAGCGCTACTCCAGCCTCCTTCAGCATCACCATCACTCCTTTCGGTGTACACGGTGTGAACAGTGGGTGTCCTCCACGTTTTGACAGCTCCCCAATATTGCTTACTCCGAATCCATCTACGTCCTTCTCCTCGGCCACAGCAGAGGTGATTGCATGTTCTGCGATATGTTTGGGGACGGGGAGCTGTACGAGGATGCCGTGTATTGAGGGGTCGTTATTGAATTCGGTGATGTGCTGTAGCAGCTCTGGTTCGGTAATCGACTCTGGGTAAGTCACCAAATTACAGATTATGTTAGCCTCTTCGGCAGCCTTCAGCTTCATGCGGACATATGTAGACGAATCTGAGCGGTCTCCCACTTGTACAATGGTCAGCGAAGGCTTGTAACGAGGATTCGTCTTTTGTGTCTTTTTGATCTCAGCATTGATTCGATCCTGTATCGTATTTGCAATGGCCTTGCCATCAATCTTCTCTGCCGCCATCCTGCTAGCACTGCTGGATAACTGTTCGGTGCCCAATGCCCGGGGTATCTCAATTGTCGCGCCGAGAGATTTTTGCCGTGGGGAATCTTTGCAATTGCAAATGGTGGACCGGGTGAGTGCGAAAGAGCCAGCGGCCCGTGAAGTAGGCAGGCACCGAAACGCTGCTTGGATATAGCTGTGTCGATGACTCGTAATTGAAGGAGTAGTCGCAGTGCGGAGAAGTGCAAATTGAGTGACGTGTGGCGCGATCCTTTCCCTTCTCAATTGGGCGATGGCTCCAGATTTTGGAATTGTGCGAAGGAGCACCATATGGTCTCAAAATGCGCGATGTTCTCGACGTCAACACTGACAGCTACTGAAAGTAAAGATTGTCTCTCCGCAGCTCCCAGAGCTGCGCTGTAAAGAAGTATAAAACCCACAGTTTCTGCTCGGCCATAAATAGGCCTTGCAGAAATAAATCCTCAAGCCCTAATTACCTGCCCTAGAGGGACCGTTTAGGCTTCGCAAATAAGGTTCTCTAGCCGCAACAACGCCAAAACGTTCCCACGACTAAATGACTCTGAAGAGAGATGCGATAAACTGTCACTGACTGTCCTTTCCTTTCCTTTCCCACATATTCCGCAAACATGAGGCCAATATTACTGCAAGGCCACGTAAACCCCCCATGGTTCTTTGTCACTTAAGCTTCTACTAACACCTCTGCTATTGTAGGAACGGTCCTTGACCCAAATTAAGTGAGCCACACGCAAAAGGCATATATTTCAAAGTCCTCTGACGCTTGAGAAAGATACACAAAAGACGGCGATATTTTGTTCTCCTGTGCAAAAGATCAAGTAATCTGCGCCTGGTACTCCGCCAATGGGGAACGCCTGGGCACCTACCACGGCCACCAAGGTGCCCTCTGGACCATCGATGTCGACCCAACCACCACCCTTATGGCCTCCGGCGCCGCAGATAACACAGTGCGCTTATGGGATGTACGGACGGGCAAATGTGTAAAAGTGTGGGATTTCAATACTGCGGTGAAGAGGGTAGAATTCAACGATGATGGCACACAATTACTTGCTGTGACGGAGAAACGTATGGGGTTCCTTGGCACTATTGTCGTATTGGACGTCAAGGTGGATGTGGATGCGGAGCAAAGCGATGAGAGGGCGCTCACAATCACTTGTGATGAGGCGAAGGCTACGGTGGCTGGGTGGAGCTACCTGTCAAAATATATACTTGCAGGGCATGAGGACGGAACCGTGTCACAGTATGATGCGAAGGTACCCCAACTTCTCCCTTTGATCGCTGAAAGCATTCTTGACCATGGCCCATAGACCGGCGAACTCCTCGAAAACGTCGAAGCGCACGAAGAGGGCATGCAAGTCACAGACCTGCAAATGTCCTCCGATCGCACCTACTTCATCACCGCCTCCAAAGACAAAACCGCCAAGGTACCTTTCCCATCCCCCCCTCCTCCCGCCTTTGACCCATAAAAACAAGATAACCAACCCCCCCCCCCAGCTAATCTCCGCCCGCGACCTCGACATCATAAAATCCTACCCCTCCGACACCCCCCTCAACACCGCCGCCATCACGCCCAAAAAGCCCTTCGTCATCCTCGGCGGCGGCCAAGCAGCCATGGACGTCACCACCACCTCCTCGCGCCAGGGCAAATTCGAAGCCCGCTTCTACCACAAGGTGTTCGAGGACGAGATCGGGCGCGTGAAGGGCCACTTCGGGCCGTTGAACACGGTGGCGGTGGATCCGTTGGGGAGGGGGTATGCGAGTGGCGGGGAGGATGGGTATGTGCGGGTGCATCAGTTTGATCGGGGGTACTTTGACTTTGGGTATGAGGTTGAGAGGGAGAAGGGGCGGATTGCGGATTATTAGGACTGGGTTGCGCCGATTGGACGACTGAAGGGCGCATGAGATGGGAGTTTATGCATGGAGCTCAATGAATGTCAAGTGGAGACACAACAGGGTCTTTGTCCCATACCTCTCTCTGCCATTGCGACTGTTCTCCGAGCAGATATCCCTATTCTACCCCACAAGCGTACGGAGGAATACCTACCTTCCCCCTTATCCCGTTCCGTCCCACCTCCCACTTCCCACCTCCCTCACCAACCTCCCCACCCCAAAAAGCCCCCGCAACACACACCACCCCAATCCCCCATCCCATCACACACCGTCCCCAAACCCAGAATCCCTCAGAAGGTTCCAAACCCCTTTGAGCGAGTGACAAAAGGACGTAAAGTGGCGATAGCTCGCGTGGGAAAGTTCTAATCTCCGCCACTCGTCGTCTCTTTGTCTCCTATTCTATCACGGATTCGATTCACCACTGTTGTAGGGGATTTGGTCGGCTGTGTTCAGTATTCGTTGGCGTTGAAATGCTGCGTTTTTGAATACTTAGATGATCGTGATGGAAGACGACAGGTTCAATTCTAAGGGGGGTGCAGATTTGATGAAGCTACGGCAATCATTTCATGGGATTATCTCGTTGGTACAATTGGAAGTATGTGAGTTTGATAAAGACCGTCTGTATGCATTTCATTTTAGCAAGCGAGGTTGTCTGTCTGATAGCCACTTTTGAGCGAAAACGAATAACCTCCACTACCACACCACAAAGATGGAATCGAATATGTACATATTTTGAAAAGAAGCGAATGCTGGCCAGCAGACACTTTTGATGCCAGAAGATGAAGAAGAAGAAGCGAAAGCTAGATGCAGCAAATCAGGGCAAGCAGTGTGGATTTTTCTAGTTTTGGAAATATTCCTCCCCTGATATTCCTTCGAAAAAGGGGCTAGATGCTGGATGATCGGGAGGAACGTCGTCAATCGTAGTCTCTTCACTTGAAATCACATGTCCACATGCCAGCGTAGTTGTCGTGATGCTGCGTGCTGATGAGATAGTTGCACCCAATCTGAGAGTAATTGGGGCGTCGCAAGATCTCCGCATGGCCAGGATCTGCGTAGTTGATTTGCATGTTGGTGGCATCAAGCATTACTTGGCAGACGGTACCGATCTTCGCGTCCTGGATCTCACACAACCAGCCGAGGTAAGTGAGCTCGAAGGGCGAGAGACCTTTGCTGCCGGTGTTGTTGTCCACTTGGGCGATACATTGAGCGGATGAGCCGGAGTTTAGCTCATGGAGCATGGCATTCGCACCATTGTCGGCGTTTGTCTTGGCCGAGTTGGTTGCAAGGGTTGAGCTGTATGTGAAAGGAGAATACCCCATCAAGATACGGTACTTATTGGCGGTCTCGAGAATGGAAACGCCGCCGGACTTTGGAGCGCCATCATTCGCGTTACCAGAGCTAGCAGTTGAGGCTGCTGCAGCAGGAGTCGACCGGATGGGTGTAATTGAAGCTGGTGCAATAGAGGGTGTGATTGATTTTGGAGTGACCGATACTGGTGTCATCGACGCTGGAGTGGCGGAAGCCAAAGAGTGACTAGGGTGGTTCCAGTTTTGGTTGTCCTCATTCAAACTTTGCTTGTTTTCAACTGGTGCAACTGCCAGTTTCACTGGGGCTGCAACGACAACAACGGGAGGTGTAGAGGTTGGTGCAGGTGTTGTCGTTGAAGGTGGAGGTGAATCCCAGACGGTGGCGACGTAGATGTCCTCTATTTCAATGACGTTGCCCACCGTGGTAGTCAGGATCTCGACGGGCTGCTGGCGCTTGTGGTGCTCGTGAGCAAGTGGGTTGCTGAGCTTGACATGAGGATGTGCTAGGGCGCCGGCGCCGAGGAAGACTTGGATGACAACTGAGGCACGCATTGTGATTTGATTCGTAGATACGTGTGTCACGGAGAGGTATCGAGAGAGTTTATAGGATTGTTTGATTCGAGGTTCTTTGGCCTTGAGAGCGTTTGTTGGACGAAAATATCCGTGGCTAGAACGTGGCTTGGAAGAATCAAAGAACAACAAAGGAATGTAGTAGCAAGGCCGAGGCTTGCAGTAAAGGAAAGAGTGGACTTGATCGAACAAGATAAAGAATGGATCTGCTCGAGACAAAGAATGAGTTTGATGTGGTGGGAGATTGGGGGTTGTTGATGGAATGTGGAAGTCTGGTTCAAACATCACGCCTCGACCGCCAAGCTTATTCTAACGTGAAGAAACGTCGACGAGCAGCCAAAGCCGAGCTCCCTTCCGAGCCACCTGGAAACATCACCGCACGATTTTGCCCGTTTGACGCATCCGATGCTCGGCGGTCTTATGCTGATTCGACCGCTGCATTAGGGTTTGAGGTTTGGGTGAGCCGGTACCATCCATCGTGTGGATCGTCAGGAGAGACTGATGGTCATCAGGGGGAAAAGGCGCTCCATCTTCCAAGCCGCTGACTGCATCCTTACCTCCATGTGGATCATTCTGAGAATGTGTTCAGTAGCCCCAGGCGACATTGATCATTCACTGGACACAACGTAGTCTTTCGACTTTCATCGTTGTAGCAAAGCCATGAGTTGTTGAAGATTGGGATTGGCATCGTGGGTGGCTGTCAGGGGCTGCTCCCGACCAAGAGTTTTCGATGATTAGCGGCGAAATAAGCTCCCGCAAGCTTAGCTGAATCAGGCTTAGCTTCTTCCGCAAGGTCTCCATCCCATATCCTACCTTGGCCAAACAGTATTTCTTCTTCATCCAAACTGCCAGGGCTCGCTCGCCTGCTTCATTCACGAGGTATGTGGTATTCTGGTCATGAATGGTCCCGATGAATTCAGATTTGAGATTGACGCGGAGATTGTGACTAGCTATAATCCCTGCCATGGAAGAGAGACACGATCTCATGGTCAATGACAGACCCTTTGCCAGATCCTGGCACCTCTGCAGTTGCTTCGCGATGTTGTATCACACATTGATTAATGTTGTAGGGTTCTGCCAACCTGTACAACATGTCAACATTGATCGACTTGCCGAGTAACGTCTTGAGTCAAACTCACCTTTAGAGAGCCTGATTGAAGTGACAAGCTGAGCGAGAACAGCATATCCTGTGGGGGTGACGAATCGTCGACAGATCCTTGTGTGCATATCCAAGCTCGATGGCGTGATGTCTGTGTAGTCATTGGCTTGGCGCAATCGTCCGCCACGCGTCTTAGTATACTTCCTGTTGTTCGACACGCTGTACTCGCCTCCCGGATCTACTCAGGCATGTCGAACCGCTGTTATGTGGCTGCCATTGATCTTTTAAGACGTACGACCACATGGCTGCAAGACGACCGTGCTTATCGTAGAAGCCACAACGCCCTTCAGAACCTTACCTCGCGATGAATTGGAAGCACCGATAAGCATAGCCCGCAGATGGAACGTGTCGACATGGATTCCTCTCTTCCAGGTAGGGCGTGATCCTGTGAAGCTCTAGCTTCGTAATTCTTTTTCGTGTTTGGACATATACCTTCCCTCCGAGTTCGACGTGTTAAGTAATAGCTGTGTTCACATTACCGTGAGAGGGATTAGTCATGGTACCCATCATGCCTCTTATGTATCAAGCTCTTTGCTAAATCCCACCCAAAAAGAAATGATTTTTGTGAATATCCAAACTAGTTCAGAAACAGACCTGAAAGACAGTCATCGCACCAAGAGTCTCAGACCCAAGGGATCCTTTGAAGGCCTCAAATTGGTTGGCATTCTTTCTCATTATTCAACAATGCCGGCGTGTCTTCATAATCGCAAATACTCAACTATCACACCCGTCGAGTGAGGACAGAGGGGTCTTCCAAACTCGAGAAGGGGTTTCAATAGCTCTCACACAGTGTATTTGTTGCCACCCAATATGATCATCATCCTAATTCTTGAGAGCTCGTCAAGCACGCGCACGGTGTGACAAAGACAAAAGACAGCTTCCAGACGGAAGTCTCTATTCAAGGCTGGTCAGTACATGGTAAGGTCATGAAGGTCTTCTTATATTCTCTTTGCGGAAGGTTACGCTGACCGTAGTGCAAATGGGAGTAGGCACTTGGCGAGAGAGTGGACAAAGACTCGTCATGCTTTCAGCGCAGTATTTCCCTCGGTCCTCAGCCTCCGTGGTCCTTTTTGCTGTATGCGCAATTCACTTTGCTGTAACAATCTGGGACTTCCGCCTTCTGTAATGATTCCTGTGTTCCGCCAAAGCTTCCGGCTCGGCCAATAGGGAAAGAGCTCCAGCCGCTCGATGTTGGAAATCTTTACTAAAGTAGTAATTGGAAGGATTCTCGCTGCATACTTAGTGGCGACTAATGACATCTAGCGCAGCATACAAATCGGTAGCTCGTGCGATCCACAGCCTTTTAATCTCGGAGAATCGTCCAGGCAATGCGCAAATTGATCGAATTGCAGTGAAAACGGAGAGGCCTCTAGGTTATAAGTTTATGTAACGCCCAAGCGCTCTCACGAAACAGCTCGTCTCGAGATTTGGTAAAGTGAAACAGGACAAGACTGTTGGAATACGTTCTCTGCACACTAGCTCAAAAGTCGACCGCTGCGCCGCCTAAGGATGTCGATCTTCCTTAATCTGACACAGACTACGGAGGATGACACCAAAAGTCTTAAGTAGGCGCTAACGGGAGAGGCACCAATGGTCCAAAGCTCGTGGGTGCCTGGTCCCTGTAAGCCTGCTCAAGACGTTGGTGTGATCCTCCGTAACGAATCGAAGTAAGCGTGGTGCTCACTGCTCAGCCCCATGCTAAACATCAACCCTCTAATAGCTGAGATTGACCAGCCCTGATCTTTCCACAGAGCCTGTGAACCCACAGAGTCTGAAGATCATCTGGTTGTTGCATCGTACGATACTTCTCATTGCCACTATGTCGTACATATGTCTCTCATTAGCATGTATCATGATATTTCCCTTGATCAAAGGATCCTCACTTCCACAACAAAGTATGTAAAGTTTAATATAAGATCACTGCCCATAGGCTCTGACTGGAACAGCGCCATTCTCGAACTCCACAGGCGCAGCATCTTCAAAATCAGCTGGCACAACAGGCTGTCCCGTAAGCTGTACACGGAAGGACGTTGAATTATCATCAATCTACTGGTCATCTCTGTCGATAACGGCGACTATCACCGCAGAAACAGTAATACTAGTGGTCAACGGTCGAACGAACGTGACCAGTACAACAACCATTACCAATGCAGAGGTCGACCTGAAAACCTATACCCCTGCCACGAACCTCAACAGCGATGGGACGCAAACCACGGCAGTCGTGGTCACGAATGAGAACTCAATCACGACGCACATTGTGTGAGTGATATCACCCGCTCAATCTACATCACTTACGTAGACTCCAGGGCGTTTCCAACGATCTACTACCAGGATTATCCATCTAGTTACACCATATGTGGAACTCTCCCCACATCATTCAGCGGTGTGGCAACTTGCATAGAGCACAAATGTGTTAACGGCTCAGAATTTGCTGTGACTCATGATGGAGCTCCAAGCTTCGCATTTCCCTCGCATCCGCCCATTCCATGGCCTAAACAGACCATAAGCAACTTTGAGCCGGATCTTCAGGGTTTGACGTACGAGCCGGCATGGGACTCTGGAGGCGATTGGTCACCCCAGCTGCGTCCACTTTTCCCTGACTTGGCAGCCTGGAGTTGTTATGTTCGCCCTTTGCAAGCACCAGATACTCTCAAATTGACGGCATTGTATTTAACAGCGACGTCTACTGCAACAGAATCTGGAGATGTCCCATCTCGCTTACCGATCCCCACCGGGACCCAGCTCCCAATTTACGAAAATGGTGCGAGTCAAGCACCCATAATTACATTAGGTCCTCTTGCTACAAAACCTGAAGAAGCGGCCACTTCGTTACCATCCCTGCGCAACGCACCCGAGTCAACGACTGCAACACGCGCAACGAGCATCATTGAAGGACTCAGCTCAAACCAAATGCCTCCAAACCGACCTACAGATTCAGCAACTATGTCCTTGGGGGTAGCAGCTGGTCATGCAAATGCCCCGACGGTGGACGCAACAAGTCCTACTAGGACATTTAGTTTTAAGCCAGCGCCCATGCCACTCCAAATGACAACTCCTTCGGCCCTTATTGCTCCTCTGGAGAGCCCTGGGCAAGCAGCAGCCGCTGCTTCCTCCGCTATCCCTGTCGGTTCTACTGATAAGCATAGTAACGTGATAGCATCAATGACTCCGCTCTCTGCTGTGATATTCACGTCGACCAACCAACAGGGTTCCTTTATGGTTACAACCTCAGCTGACATACCAGGGGGTTCCAGTACCACAGCACTAGCCGCTATTCCCACTCCGGCCGCAGCACAGGCTCTTTCCATAGGTACCCAGGTTTTGACGGCAAATTCCGAAAACCAGTACGTCGTTGGAACTCAAACACTTGGCCTTGGTGTACCTATCACAGTCGGCACAGGTGATGCTGCAACACCCATCATACTGTACACATCCAGCAGTCACAGCATCCTCGTCATTGGCTCAAATACTCAAACACTACCTGCAAGCCCCACACCACAGGTTCTTGCCGCGCCTGCAACTCTCAACATAGGTAGCCAAACCCTAGTCGCAGATTCTGCAGGTCAATACGTCGCCGGGACCCAGACACTGGCACCAGGCTCGCCGATCACGCTCGGTTCGGGAGATGCTGCTACACCCATCCTACTCCGAACAACGAACAGCAACACCCTCCTCATCATCGGTTCCAGCACTTCCACACTCACAGTCCAAACCCCCCTAATACCCACCTCCATAACCCCCACCCTCACCACTGCAGCCTCAGCTACAACACCGCCACCCTTCACCATCGGTACTCAAATAGTAACAGCCAATTCTCAGCACCAATACATCGTAGGGACCCAAACGTTGATACCCGGCGTAGCGATCACAGTTTCTGGAACGCCCGTTTCGCTGGCGCCGAGTGGGACGCAGATACTTGTAGGGACTAGTACAGATGGCTTGGGAAATTTCATCATGAGCGGGTTGGGTGCGGGACCGGGGTCGACTGTGGGTGCTAATGCATCAGGGGTGGTGCCGTTCACGGCGGCTGCTGCTGTAGGGGTGGTGAGGAGTTTGAGGTGGCTGGTGGGATGGGGGGGCGTGGTGATCGGAGTGGGAGTGATGGTGTGGTTGTAATCTGTAGGTGAGTAGTGTCATGATTTAGTGGAGTGTGGTTGTAGGTTCAATCCTATGTATGTAAGTAGGCTGATGATTTGTATATATTACGAAAATTTATGATATCAGACTCAAGGACCTGAATTGTGCGATCAGATTGGATTGACCATTGCGGAACATGAGTCCATTGCAGAGAACAACCACAGCGTTCATCACCAATTTCCGGCACTCTTATCGTACATATTCATTTCCCTGACTTTAAAGCTGTTCTACTCGTTGATACCCTACGTATCGCGACACATCCATCCAAGAGGTCCACACCTGGTCTCATAGTCTTGAAAACTCGAGATATCAACAATCGATGAAACAATCCCCTGTCCCGGAAAGCTGTGATACTAACTTGTTCGTGGTAGAATGCTCGAGGATGGGTGTAGGTTTATGGGCAGGAATAGGGGGGAGATGCCTAGTGGATAAAGGAGATTGAGGTCGTGGAGAGTGTGGGAGTGTAGGAGGTTGTGGGGGAAGGTAGATATAGGAATGCGTGGGAGGGGGAGGTGGGATTTATGTTTGAATGATCACGATGCGTGCGAGAAATTGGGAAAGGAATCTGTTAGTAGTGAGTTTATTCTGCAAAAGGGTTTTTGGAAAGGGATGCGTTTTGGTTGATGTGGAGATTGTGTATTTGGTGAGATGAGGGGAGAGTTGGAGTGGTATGCGTCTCACTACGCAGGGCAGTGTGGTTTCTTTGGTGGATGGTCGACGTGTAGATGGTAGATTTGGTGATACCCTTTCGTTTTTTGAACTCCTGAGCGCGCCGGTCGGTAAATCTGATTCAGGATTCGCTGTGGCATTCATTGCGATCTCAACTTTCTCGCCATTGAGAGTAGCTGTACTAGGTATCTTTTTTGGGCTCACGCGACTGAATGGTTACAGCTAGTATTTGGAATAATGCTGCTGTCTCACTCCGGTAAATCCCTTTGTTTACTGGGTAACACCTCGAAACGTTTGATTGACCGAATGGCGTTTCGCGTTTCGCGTCGCTAGAAAGGAGTGTTGAATGTTGTGTTGATGATGTATCATCAGCAACCGATCCTATGTTTTGCGTCAACGAGCTACGATTCTCACAACGTTCACGAACAGGGTTCATGACCGTAGAACATAATGGGTGGCTTTCAATGTCCCCATTGCCTTGCCTTATATGCAACCTTGGATCTTCTTGCCAGCCATATGGATCGCGGTGACATAAATCACGGGGTGTCAGCATTCGCAAACCAGGAACCGCAGCCAAGGTCGCAGACTCCCACACCTTTCGTGTCAAGCACACACACAGATACAAGCGGAGCTGATCCCACCGTTGCGTATTTTCGTATCTGGTTCGTGCTTGATGGACTTACCATTCACCGAAGAGAGATCCCTAGCAACGAGAGGTTTGAAGGCTTTTGTGCGCAACTGGCATCCTTATACCACAGACCAGGGTCAAACTTTGTTGTCAGCCAATTCGAGTACGTCCTAGTCACAAAGAAACGCGATGGAGGATCAAAAGCGGAGCCATTCATGGGCTCAGTCTCTTATCAGCGAATGAAGAGCGCTTTACTCGTGGACAAGAGTCCTTGGAGGCATGCTACCATTCGACGAATCGTGACTGTGAGTGGATTGCCCCATTAATTGCTTTGTCATCGTTTCGAGGCTGACGACTGTTGCAAAGGGTCTGTCGGCTCTGGAATCGTACGTGAACATGGGTCCATTGCTCAATTCGTACCAGCCACTAGTTCCAAGTCTTGTGTTGACTCCGCCACCATCATCATTCCGCTGGATATCCCAAGATGAGCACAGGTCTTCGCCCTCGTTCCAGAGTGTAACAATGCTGCCGCAGAAGAATATGTACTTGAAACGACCATTTCAAGCTGCAGAAGCTCCTCCGATACAGCTTTCACTTCCAAACCGGACACGCGTTCACATGGCGGCTGGTCCATCGATACTTCCAGCGCAGAGAACAGCTACACCACATGCGCCGTCACCGTTTGAGCCGTCGCCTTATAAATCATCACCTCTCAAGTGGATCCGACCAGAAGGGCCAGTCAGAAATTTGTTCCAAAGGCCCGTAGCCTTGAAGAAACCTGGACCTGGCTCTGGATCTTACACTCGCATTCGAAAGGCGGATGGTCAGACTGTATTTTTTCCTGCCAGAGGCACACCCCGCCAATTAATCCCCTCACCATTGGCTCAACCTCCAGATTCGATGAGGACTGAACGGCAACGGGCAGGACGGTCTAGTACAGCCCTGGGACATAAGACGTTACCCTCTTCGCCTCTTGTACGACCTGATGAAGTGGTGACCGAACAGACGGCTGAACCCCTGTCTACTAGGGATCCGCCTTTTGATTTCACGACTCAGAGCTCGGCGGAGAGGGCGACTGCAGGGCAAGTAGATAAACCGGTTAATTTCGCCTAAGCTGATTCGAAGGCTGAAGCTGACATGAGTCGCAGACGCAACGGAAGCGCGAATTCATTGATCCAAGTGTCCCAAAAGACAATGACTATGAAGACCCGAGTGACATTTGATTAGCGACGTCTAAGTCGTGAGAAGAAAGTATGATAGCCAGCTGGATGGTACATAGTAACGTGCTTGGGTAGTCTGGGACCTAAGCATAGACGTTTGAATTTTTCCGACATCGTGGACCCATGATCTTCATCAACGTCATGTTCTGTTGCGAGGACTTATCGACGTGAGAAAGCAAACAGATAGAGCAATCGTGAATGTGCGAGGGTTGTCTCCTGGAAGGATAAGTACAATAATGCGGTCTGATTATTCTCCCGTCACTAATATTCTAGCAGTCACCTATACGTGCTGGTAACGAACCCTATATCATTGGCCCTATAGTTTATCCGATCCTATATGTAGCCAATGGCCATCCCCAAGAATGACAGTGAATAATGACAAGACATGATGATGATAACAGAATAAATTGGCATCGTCTGTAGTGGCAAGCTCAATTTACGTGACTCTTATCGATAACAGCCTTGGCATATTCTGGTTCTAGTACTGCAGCCCCACGGGACAAAAATAGAATTCGATGTGGCGGATTCTGTACCAATTCTTCATCTTCTGTTACGCCACCACAGAGGCTTTTTAGATACGATGCCAACGTAAGAAACGATACATCAGTACACCACGAACGGCCAAAATTTATACACTAAAGTCAGCTACTGGTAGTCGATCTGGACCACGTCGATTTCTATTCTTAACCCAGCGTGCTTTACAAGTTATGAATCAGTCCTGTACTATGTATGCAATAATGTTTCCTACGTGTACACCGTGTTGTTTCTATTAGTTCGATCGACTTGCCATCTCTTACAAAGCCTTTCCATTTTGGTAGCGGGTGGATGCCACATGGTTCCTACTCGAGCTGATCCTCGTTCCAAGAATGTGAAGATCGCCTCCAAAATCAGCAAGGCATTAGGGCGAACACACATATGGATGTACGTCTGAACGGAAAAGATCGTGATTTCCCACGCTAGGATGACAGATTGGGCATCTGATTGGTCAGACCTATTCAAGTCAGAAATGATTATCGATTTTACAGCGACATCAGCACCCGGTCATTAGGCTCCATGTACGAAATAGATCAGAGGATCCTATCATGCTGCTTGCCATGGCCCACATGCTAGACGCGTGAATCGAATCGCGAATCAAGTGTTAAGATGTAGGCCATGTGTCGGTCCGGGTGCTGCTGCATTAGTCTGACTATTATGCAGGTCGAGATCACCACCATCAGAACAGGCAGTAGACAGATTTCTGGACACAACTTCTACGCTGTGTGTGCCCACAAGGCCAACGCGAGTTCCGTTGATAAAAAGGAAATGGCCCTCATCGCTATGTTGGCTACTCAGCCTCATAGTATTGTTCGCCATGTTCACCATGTTCGCCAAATTCAAATTCGCTTCTCTAGTATCTTTCTCATCCGTGCTCTTGTGCGAGGCGGGCTTGTACCTTACCGAAGACAACGCCTTCCACATTGCAGCATTCTCAGACCTTCATTATGGCGAAAATGAAAGCAGCTTTGGCATTCCAGCAGACATCCACTCCGCCGCACTAATGCGTCAGGTCCTCGACCAGGAGAAGCCAGACTTGGTAGTTCTGAACGGAGATCTGATTACTGGGGAGAACACGTTCGCGTTCAATTCGACCAATTACGTGGATGAGATAGTTGCACCACTTGTTCAGGGGGGGTATAGTTGGGCCAGCACATACGGCAACCATGACTCGAAATACAATCTAAGTCGCGAGGCGCTGTATACAGAAGAGAAGAAGTATGCGAATGCCTACACTCAGCACGGTCCAGATGGCACGGATGGTGTGACAAACTATGTCCTCCCAGTATTCCCGTCGAAGGCAAGGGGCAACAGCCAGATCCCTATTGCGTTAATGTGGTTCTTCGACTCTCGTGGTGGATCAGCATATCAGAGCCTTCCAGCCAATGTGGACAACATTGACAATTACGTCTCCAACGGCACAGTCTCCTGGTATCGCGCCACTCAAGCTAGAATGCAAAATCAATACGGGATCCTTCCTTCCATTGCTTTTGTTCATATACCTACTTTAGCATTTGTCGATCTCCAAGCCCAGGCAACTCCCGCTGTATCCGGTCCTATTTATCCTGGCCTCAACGCGGATGTTCCAATCGCCCAGCAAGGCTACTCCAATACAGGATCAGAGGCCATCCCCTTCATGCAAGCGCTGCTGGATACGCCTGGGCTGCATTCAATCTATTCAGGCCACGACCATGGTGATAGCTGGTGTGGACGCTGGCCCAGTAGCACATTGCCCGGTTATGGAGTTGGCGGAGGAAGTAGCTACAACAGACCTATCTTGTGCTTTTGTAAGCACTCCGGGTACGGCGGCTATGGTGTCTGGAATAGGGGTGTTCGACAGATACGATTGTCGTTTGATCAGAGTGGCGCCATGAATGTGTAAGTCTTGTTCGACTGTCGATTTTTCCCAGATTATGCCTGTTTGAGGAACGCAGGACGTATCTCGAAAGTCGCACAAATGACTTGGCCTTTCCATCAGCTTCCCATCTACCTCACGACTCTTCCAATCTTATGAGAATGTACTGACTCGGACTCTCCCATAGTGACACCTGGGTGCGAATGCAGGCTGGCACTGTTGTTACAGGTGTAACTCTGAATGCGACGTACGGCAAAGATATATACTCGACGGTGAATGGGGAATAGATATGAAACATTACGGTTGGCCTTTGAATGACTTATGTATTTGATGCCTTTAGATTCTTCCAGGATAATATTAAAGATTAGACTTCAAGAGCTTTTTAGAACCCAGTCCACTTCGTAAAGATGGCTGCTACGCAAGCTCGAGCTTCAAATTATGGGACGGTATGCTGTTTGGGCTATTGTGCTGTATCTGAGACATATATAGACGTCGAGAAAATCTACCTGGAAGGGGATAATGGACGGGGAAGGACCCATCGTGTCATGTTACAAAGTGGTAACGTCGTCAGCGAACATCTTACACAATTACCACAATCAAATAATTGGGTAGTAAAGGCCTCCTGACCTTCAGGACTAAGTCCCCTTACCTTACTGCTAGTCATCTTAATGTACATGATTCGTGGCGAGGTCTAGTGGTTTTATGCCTGAGCGCGGGGAAATGTTGCCCTGAGGTACTGAAGACTAATGTGCGAGGGGGCTGGGCCTGATGCGTGGAGGACTGCTATGTGGGCGCCTGATGTGGGCGCAGATGCGCAGCCTGGAGGCCTAATGCCCTCCGGATTAAGGGGGCCTTCGGTACTCCGCCATGCGAATGTGGTATTTTGCAATATGTCGTATATGTTTGACCTGTTTCAATCAAGACACCTCCAGTCTAATCTGGGGGAAACAATCGATAGCAATTTAAGATGTCTCATGGAGACTTTTATCGAAGTCACGGCTGGGATGGGTGGCTCATGGAAGGAAAAGACAAAAGCACCACCATTGGATTGGCGCCAATAGGAATCGAACTTATTCTCTTATGTATATAATTGAGTAGTGGCTTTAAAGTCAGTCCTCCGTTATCAAATTGTTACTTTAGCACGCGGGTCGCAAAAGGGCTGGAACATTCAGAATTGGGCCTTGGCGCCAAAATCCTTGGCTTGAACGTTCCAGCTTTTTTGCAACCCGCGTGTTTAGCTACTAGAAATCAGCGGCTAATTTTAGCGCGCTAGATGAATCATCGCCAAGACATCTTGACTTTATCAGTTCCTTTCTTTGATGTTACTCTCACACTATTGTACATTACACCACCTTCGAACAACATCCCCACTTCAAGTACACATCTCCAGACACATCGTCTCCGACACTCTCATAACAACCATCACATCAATCCCCTATCACTCAAACATCATCACCGTACCTCCTTCAAAATGTCTGACGATTGGGACACTGTCACTAAGATCGGAAGCAAGACGGGCGGAGGCGCCTCACAGCGTGAGACCGTCGTCCGTGGCAAGGGTGCTCTGAACGCTGCCCAGCGTACCGGAGCCATCATCGGCACAGAGAAGAAATTCGCTACTGGTAATATCGTGAGTCGCACCTCCGTCCCCCGATTGAAAGAAATTACCACCTGTCCATTACCAACCACATCCGCATCCTCCGACAATATCCTACTTCGGTCACGTATCCTTTAAGTCTATCAGCTACTAACACAAATCCCACAGGCCAACAAATCCGGCTCCGAAGGCCAACGTCTCACAAAGGTCGACCGCTCAGACGACATCGTCGCTCCTCAAAAAGTCCCTCAAGAAATCGGTGTCAATATCCGCAACCGTCGCTCCAAGGAAGGACCGTACAAGATGACTCAAGCGCAGTTGGCGCAGAAAGTGAACGCTCAGGCGAACGATATCAAGTTGCTGGAGAGTGGAGATGCGATAAAGAACCAGGGGTTGCTGAATAAGGTAGCGAGGGTACTGAAGATCAGTCCGAAGACGGGGTTACCGTTAGATGATAAGTAGAGGATGCATGATTATTCTGGAGTAAAGTAGAGGGTGGAGGCTAGCGATGCGAAAGGGAGCAAGGCGATCGGTGGGTCATGATTGCAGATTGCATGCACTTGAGCTATAAACAAGTCTCAGATGAGACTGGCATTATGACATAGATGATATCAATGAGAGGTGCAAGTGAAGCCGATGCTCCTATCTGTTCTATTTATATGTTGTTTGACGTTGATATACAATACTACTACTGCCATGGGTATAAATGCAGAAAACTACCGACATATCTATCTATATACCACCACATAGCCAAAATCCTAGAAAACCCTGCTTCTAGCCAAACCACAGCACAACCCCTTCACAACTTCTCCTTCAATATCCGCTTCATCCTCCTCTCAACAGCATCCAAATACTCATCCGTCGTCACATAATCCTTCCTCTCCAACAACCCACACGCCAACGCCAAATCCTTCGTCATAACTCCCTCCTCATCCACAACATCAACACACGCCTTCTCCAGACTCTCCGCAAACGCCACAACCTCCGGCGTCTCGTCCAGCGTCCCCCTCTGCACCAGCCCCCTCGTCCACGCAAAGATACTCGCGATCGGATTCGTCGACGTCGCATTGCCCTTCTGATGTTCTCGAAAATGCCTCGTCACGGTCCCATGCGCCGCCTCGCTCTCGAAAGTCTTGCCGTCCGGCGTGATGAGCACAGAGGTCATGAGTCCCAGGGACCCGAACCCTTGCGCGACGATATCGGATAGGACGTCGCCGTCGTAGTTCTTCAACGCCATTATGTAGCCGCCGGAAGATTTCATCATCTGCGCGACCATGTCGTCGATAAGACGATGTTCGTACCAGATCTTCCTCTCTTCGAACAGCGGCGCATACTCCTTCTCATAAACCTCCTGGAAGATATCTTTGAACCGCCCGTCATATTTTTTCAATATCGTATTCTTCGTGCTCATATACAAAGGCAGCGATTTACTACATGCGAGTTTGAAACTCGCATGCGCAAAACCCCGTATCGATTCATCGGTATTATACTGCGTCTGCGCGACGCCCCCTCCCTCTCCAAATTCAAACACCTTTGTCCATTCCGGCTCTCCCTTCGCAGGCGTATATACCATCTCCAACGTCCCAGGCCCGGGCGCAACCATATCTTTCGCTCGGTATTGATCGCCAAAAGCATGTCTGCCGATGACGATCGGCTTCTTCCATCCGGGCACCAAGCGCGGTATCCGAGGGATCACGATCGGTTCTCGGAACACGGTTCCTCCCAGTTCATTCCTAATCGTGCCGTTGGGGGATAACCACATTTTCTTCAAGTTGAACTCTTTCACGCGCGCCTCGTCGGGCGTTATGGTGGCGCATTTCACGCCCACGCTGTACTTCTTTATGGCTGCTGCGGCGTCGAGGGTGACTTGGTCGTTGGTTTCGTCTCGGTAAGGGAGACCGAGGTCGTAATATTTGAGGTCGATGGTGAGGTAGGGGTGGATGAATTTGTCTTTGATGGTTTGCCAGATTATACGCGTCATTTCGTCGCCGTCGAGCTCGACAATTGGGTTCTTGACGCGGATTTTGCTGGATGAGGCCATGGTTCTGGATGAGGGGGGAAATTGCTTTTGGTGGACAATTGAAGGTGTTCGGAGCAAGTGTAAGAGTGATGTGGAAGGTTTCGTTTGGATGAGTTGTCGCACTCTTGAGGCCCACAAGGCGCTCATGACAGAAGTGGAGGACAAAAACCCTTTTGAAGGAGTCCGTCACTGGTGGGATGTTGCGGGGATTAGCACCGGCATTTAGAATGGCTATTAGCGGCTTTAACCAAGCTTCAGTGAGACTTGGCAATGTCGCTCTTCCTTCCGGTACTGTATACATTATCGAGTCCTCCGTGTGGACTTCTTGGTGATGTCAATTATTCCGCTTATAACGGATAGTGGTTATGAAAGGTTGTCGTGGCTCCAAAACGAGCGGAATTTTGCTTGAGCTGTCCCCGCGGCCCAACCATCTCACCTTCTTTTGAACCAAATGTCAGTGTCCCAGCATATATTGTGCTGTAGTATAATGATCCATGAACAGAGCCTGTGAACACTCGATCGTTGAGGTGGAAATCATCCTGGCAAATTCGAAAACGAGGTTTCGAACAACCAAGAACAGTCTCCTTCGATAATTCGAAAGTTGCGGGGTGGGCACATATTCGCACTTTCCCAACTATAACAAAGATTCAGGGTACGGTCCGTGAGACCATCCCACCTGAACGTTCAATTAGATCAATGTGGTTGAATGTATAACGCCGAGTCTATGCAATTCGTAAAGTAGATTATTGGCTCGCTGTTTTCATGTATTTTCCTCCTCAGCTTCTGGCTCAGGGCTCAACCTCTTCACCGCCGCCCCGCTACCTCCCTTCGTCCTTTTTCTAGACTTGCTGCTTCCACCTTTTGGCCTATATGCGTCATCATTCTCCCTCTTCCTCTTCCCTTTGATAGCAGGCTGCTCGCTGCCACCGGCAATGACATAGCCTTCTTCGTCGAGTAGCTCTTCCTCTGGTTCCTGCTTGTGGAGTAGAGCACTGGATGCACGCTTCCTTGATGGCTTCACGCTACCTGTACTTGCCAACGAAGGCGGCTTGGGCGATGGCTTCGCTCTTTGGCTTGCTAATTCAGAGTGGTTTGCGGATGGGGCTGGGACCTCTTTCTCAACATCATGGGTTACTGCCTTGGTATCAGAATGGGCGCGGAGCCAGTTGTACACCGAGACGGGATTATGTAATTGGGCATCCTTCTCCTTCTCCTTCTCGCTGGGCTTTGGGCGGCGCAGAAGGGGCGAGTGAGAATCTTGAGGTTCGGTTTCGAGGTAGTTATCCAAGCTCGCCAGATACTCCTCCTCATGCGTAGTGGCGAGATAGCTTGTTGGAGATGCACCAACAAGATCGGGTGGCATGCCGGACGGAGGGACCGAAGAGATCGTAGTGTGAGTTATGCGGGAGAGTTTGGCAAGTGATCGAGGCGCCATTGATGCGTGTGCCGCATCGATGATCGTCTTCAAGGAACTTTCTGTTTGTTTGAAGTTATCGAGCGTGATGTAGCCGCCGTAGAATTCAGCTTCTGCTTCTATGAGCGCTGCAAGAGCGCCTTCAACTTCAGGGGGCTCGTGTTGGTCATTGTCTGGCTCGAGATCTGGGACATCGGATGCGTTTGGTGTGGGTGAACGGAGATCGTACCGGAAGTGGGGAGGGAGTCTGGTGGAGTCGTTGATGTCTAAAAGAAGATCGAGAAGTTGGCTATTTGTCGAGACATTAGTGACTTAGCTGAAATACCGGATGCGAAGCTATAGCTACTCGTTCTCTTCTTGAAGACGTCTGGCGATTCTCTCACTATGGTGCTCATCCTCGTACAATCGATTGTTCTCCCGCATACGCTCCTTGAAAGTATGCCTCATCTTCATGTACTTTTTCCTATGGAGCTTGTTAGCTTGGGCAGCTCAACAAGCTGAAAGAAGTATATACTTGTAGGACTTGTACTTTGGCTTGCTGGGGTCCCCACTAGCCATCGGAGCAGCGTCCAGTCGTGCTCGGTCTGCATTGTTGACAGTGGGAAAAGACATATTAGGCACGTTGCTTGAAAAGCTATTGGCTTTGGACCAGTCCTTAGGGTACTTAACGCGTCTACATTAATGACTTGCAGATGATGAAGACGGGACGAGGGAGTATCAAAAGACTTCCGACTGTCGCGCTAGCTTATTCTGGCGTAGTCAAAACTCCTGCGAAAGCTTGGCGAGTACGAGACTGCTATCGGAAATATGCTGAACATTTCCAGTCAATGTGGTCGATCTTGATGCATTAACATCATAGATACACTCGCCGTTTTCAGTCAAGACATGTTCTCTGGTGATGGCAATTGGAAAAGCGGAGCTTTTTGGTCTTAGTGTTTGACTAATTGCGGGATAGTGCATGATTTCCTTGGTGCTGTTTGGTGGTTGCTTGACACAAGAGAGGTCTCAGTATCCTGACATCTTCAAGTGACAAGGTAACAGCCAAAAATGGGTCGCCATTCGACAACGATCACTACGACAACAATCAGCCCATCACTATCTTTCTCAAGGAAACGAAAGCGAGATCATAGTCCCACCGCAGAAATCGAAGTCGATGTTGCAGCTCCAGAACCTCCGTCTAAAAAAGCTCTTCGGAAAGCCAAAAAGGGCAAGACTGCCCCTACCACCGAAGTGAAAGTAAAGGTCAATCGTGCAGTCGCGGCTTCAGATGATGTGTCGGATGAGGAGGTTAAGGCGCAAGATGCAACACCCTTGCGCTCAAAGTACGGTATATGGATTGGCAATCTGCCATGGACAGCTACAAAGCCAGATCTACGGACTTTTCTCACCAAGGATACTAATATCACAGAGGACATGATTACTAGACTTCATATGCCACCACCCAGCAGAAGCGCTCTTACGTCTTCAAGGCAGAAGATCAAGCCGCAGAATCAGGGTTTCGCTTATATCGATTTCTCTACAGAAGCAGCATTGGCTGAAGCATTGGCATTGAGTGAGAAGCTACTCAGCGGGAGGAGGGTCTTGATTAAAGACTCGAAAAGCTTCGAAGGCAGACCGGAAAAGTCTAGGGAGGAGGATGCTTCGCCTGCCAATTCGGGGAAGCCTCCGAGCAAGCGTGTTTTCATTGGGAATTTAGGGTTCGACACCACGAAGGAGATGTTACAAGATCATCTGGCGCGCTGTGGCGAGATTCTGGACGTCTTCATTGCTACTTTCGAGGACACAGGAAAATGCAAAGGTTATGGGTGGGTGGAATTTGCGGAGCTGAACGCTGGCGAGGCTGCGGTGAGGGGATGGGTGAACTATGAGCCGGACGGGGACGCCGAGGATGTAGACGATGAGATAGCTGAGGCACTGGCGGATCAAGTCAAGCCAAAAGCGAAGCCAAAAATACGAAAGTGGTGGGTAAACAGACTTGGTGGTCGGCCACTCCGCATGGACTTTGCGGAGGGAAAGGATGTGAGATATAAAAAGCGTTATGGCAAGGAAGGCACAGCACGGACCAACGGTGAGATAACGACCGATGGGGTAGATCCTTCTGGTACGGATAAGCTTGATGAGAAGAGTAGCCCTGCTGCTGCTACCAACGGCAAAACGCCATACCCAACGAGGCAGTATCCGAAAAAGGTCGATCCACGAACAATCAAACCAGGTGCAGCTCTTGCTGCTGCCCCACGGCTGACTGGCGGAATTGTCGAAAGCAAGGGGAAGAAAACCACATTTGCATAGCTTGTAGGCGAGTGGAGTATGATACACTCAAAAGCTCTATAGGGTGCATTTCATATTTTCTCACCATGTAAATCTTTCCAAAATAGACAATACGCTCTGCTGCTACTTCGTGCTTTCGCGCTCCCTCAAGGTTATGGAAGATTTTCTACGATTCCACAGCCAAATCCTCTGACGCCATTGCTGAGTACCACCAACTCGCCAATTCTAATGCTGTCCTTCAGAACGATGCCTTCTTTGCAAAGACCATGCTCCAATGCGTATCTACGTGTGGTACCCACATTCCCGCCGCAACTTACGTGAGGCGTGATCCAGTGTCCACCACGCAAGAAGTAAGGCGTGCATATACTTCCCTCCATAATTTCGTTACGGCAATTGAACAAAAGAACTTCGGGAAACCCTGTATGGTCTTTCTTGAAGGGCAATTTTGCACGGAGATTGTTATAATGCTTCCGCCGACTCGTCTTGTGTTTTGTGAAAAGACTAGGTTTTGTAGGCTCACTCGAGACGAAGACTCGGAAGTTTGGAGCCGATCGGGATATGAAACGATCAATAAGCGAGTATAACGAAGTGGGAAAGAGTGAACTCAGTGGGACAGCGTTCGTTTCTATTGCGCTGATACTGATATCCCCAACGGATGAAAGCACCACCCTAAGCTGTGACTCTGTTGTTAGTGTCACCATCAATGATAGTCATCTCAGGGAAAGCGTACTCTGAGTGGGGTGCTACAGTCAGATGTGTCCTCCTTCAAGTGGGCGTATAGATGGTCCTTCAGACTAAGAATGTTCGTTTGGCAGGCCTCTGGCCATTGGAATGCCTTGACTGCGGCGAGCATTCGATCTCGATGATAATCGAGCATGTAGAATTGGGATGATTCCCAGCTGTCTGGAGTAAATGGCGCGTTGGATGGACACTCTAAGAGAAGTTTGTCGCTGAGCAGAGTCGTGATGATCTCGAAATTATCTGCATTAGTGATGGCGCCCATGATATGATTTCCATTGGGAGCGTGGAGATCGGAGCTTGTCATTGTTGGATATCGTCAAACTTATAGTGTCCAGTGGCATGTCTGGGTCAAATCAATATTCGCTTAGTGATATAACTACCATTCACAGGACAACGCCTGTAAACGATCAGGTCTTATCGAGCGCAGAGGGTGTTTGAGCCATCTATTTCTTGCGGTACGAATGATGGCCGTGAATAGATACGTAGCAAGTGTGTGGTTTTATTGGTATTGCAGTATGTAATTTCGACGGCCAATTTGGAAAGGGACTTTGTGAACTTGAAGAAGGAACGAAGAAATTTAGATGTACATTGGAATTGCTGACGTACAATGCTTGGGCATACGCCTGTATTGATTGTCTTCTAGAAGGAGAATGATACAAGTGGAAAGGGCATACGGTTCAGACAGAGCAGTTCACGATTGCCTTCAGTCTGCATGGCCGCGCATGAATAAGCCTCAGTTTTCAGACCAAATAATCCTCTCCGTCGAATTTGAATGCAAAGACAGTGAGATCTATCGAGAATTTCCATTATGGTTGTGTTGACGTAGTTTGTCGGGAAAGTTTGGACTCGCCTCGCAAAATTTTGGAGATCGCCGTTCGATCCGAAGTAGCAAAACGACCTAGAGAGCGAGAGAGCCAAACAGCTCCTTACCATCGTCCACTTGCTACAATCAAGACGTCAAGGTCTTTCATCATCAATGATTGGCAGCAAGGGTTGAAGTGCTGATTCCATCTCCTCCGACATCTTCGACTCCGGATGAAAATATGTCCGCCGACCCTGTACCAATACCTGTAGCCAATACTAATCTCGGCACATCCTCCCTCTCGTCAGACGTATCATCTCTGCCTGTGTGGGATCGTTTTGCAATATGGGCATCAGAGAACAAAGCTGTGGTTTACACGATAGCAGGTGTTGCGGTGGTTATCTCGGGGGCTGGAGTAGCATATTATCTCTCGGATTCGAGGAAAAGTTCTGCGGCAGATGAAAAGAAGAAGCCAAGCAAGAAGGAGAGGCGGAGAGCAAAGCAAGAGAAAGAAGAGAGAAAGAGCCCGCCAGAAGCTAAAGCAATCCCCGAGCAGCCCAAGGACAGTATGTGGCTCTGCTGCCCCTTCCAGCCCGACATGCTCACATTTTCCCAGCACAAGCTAGAGCGCCCACAGTCGAGTCAGATCCATTGGAAGGTATACCCCAGATCGATGAATCTACGCTCGAGACGTTATCAGAACAGGTAGCTTGCCTCTCTCGCAGATAACCTTCCCTGAGACTGACCAAGTTCAGGATCGAAAAGAGTACTCTACCAAGCTAAAGGTTGCCGGCAACAAGGCTTATGGCGATAAGAGCTATAATGACGCGATCCAACTTTATGGCAAAGCTATCCTATGCAAACCAGACCCCATATTCTACTCGAATCGAGCGGCATGCTACAATGCGCTGGGCAATTGGGACAAGGTTGTCGAAGATACCACAGCAGCGATCAATCTGGACAGCGAATATGTGAAGGCGCTGAACAGGAGGGCGAACGCCTACGAACATCTCGAAAAGAACAGTGAAGCATTGCTGGATTACACAGCAAGTTGCATCATAGATGGGTTCAAGAATGACCAGAGCGCTCAAAGCGTAGAACGACTACTAAAGAAGGTAGCCGAGGCCAAGGGTAAAGCTATTCTTCAAGGAAAGGAGAGGAAGTTGCCAAGCCCTACGTTCGTTACCAATTACCTACAAAGCTTCAGACCGCGGCCGCCACCCCCCGGATTGGAGGAGACGGCCAAATTAGATGAGGAGGGCGGCAAAGGTAAGCTACGGGCAGGTTTAGTGGCTATGGAGAAGAAGACTGGTGAAGGTTACGAGGCTGCATCCGCGGCATTTGACAAAGCTTTGGAACTAGGAGACCTCGCCGAGCAAGAGGCTTTTGCGTACAATATGCGTGGAACTTTCAGGTATCTCCGAGGAGAGAATGACGACGCATTGGATGACCTTACAAAAAGTGTGGAGCTTCAGCCCACACTGACTCAGAGCTACATCAAGCGAGCCAGCATGCACCTTGAGCTTGGTGAGATGAATTAAGTTCGTGTGCTCGTCTCGTTAACTGACAAGAATAGGCAAACGGGAAGAAGCTGCAGATGATTTTTCGAAGGCAATGGAACAACAAAAGGACGACCCAGATATCTATTATCACCGAGCTCAGCTCCACTTCATCTTGAGCGAGTTTGCTGATGCCGCCAAGGATTACCAGAAGTCAATTGATCTGGACAAGGACTTTATATTTTCGCATATCCAGCTGGGAGTGACTCAATACAAGATGGGTTCAATTGCTTCATCAATGGCCACCTTCCGAAGATGCATTAAGAATTTTGACAAAGTGCCCGATGTGTATAATTACTACGGAGAGCTGCTTCTTGACCAGCAAAAGTACCAAGAAGCCGTGGAGAAATTTGATACCGCCGTGGAGATGGAAAAACAGACCAAGCCACTCGGCATGAACGTGCTGCCGCTCATCAACAAGGCATTGGCGTTGTTCCAATGGAAGCAAGACTTTCAGGAAGCTGAGAAGCTGTGCCAGAAGGCGCTCATTAGTCTGTATCTCCCGTCGTCTAATTACCTTCTCATACTAATGACATATCAGTTGACCCTGAGTGCGATATTGCCGTGGCGACGATGGCACAGCTGTTGCTTCAACAGGGCAAGGTCACCGAAGCACTCACGTACTTCGAGAGAGCCGCCGAGCTGTCAAGAACAGAGGGCGAAATCGTCAACGCTTTATCATACGCAGAAGCAACAAGAACGCAACTCGAGGTTCAAGAAAAGTACCCTCAGCTTGCTAGCAGGCTGCAAGGTATGGGAGGTAATATTGGAGGACAAATGCGATAACGGGTTATTCGCTTCGAGACCACGACAAATTATCCAGGTTCCCTACAGACGGGGAATTCTTTGTACCATGCATTAGTATTGTATCTAGTCGATTCTCCACTTTCGAACTTTTATATGGCGAAAGATCCGGTTGGATGCTCTTTTGTCTCTAGACTTTGTACCATAGGCTATGGAGATCCAAAGACAAACATGCAGTCTCCTGGCTCACGACCTTGAAGTATGCAACATTGGGACGATGGGATTGGACATATCTCTGATACACAGTGATAGATAGGTCCGTTGATCAGCAAATCAGGCAAAGGCAAGTATCTATTGTGAGCATACCCTACAAGCAGCACACCTATCAGCGTCCGACGATTGACCTTCATTAACGATGAAAGCTAGGTTGAAGATCATCTGCAAGCATTGATCGGTGGCTGCAACGTCTTAGACAACTTTGGTGAGGGACAAATTGCCAAGCTACGCTAGAACAAATGAGCTAGCGTCGAAACCCGAGGCCGTTCAAGATTCTTTTTTCCGGTGCAATCTATGTCATCAATTTTGTAATACTTTTAAGGCCGCCTCTTATTATTGTGTCAGACTCATACAGCCTTGATGCTGGTCATCTTCAATAGTAGACCACTAAATATACCTACCAAATACGAACACCTTTCGTCCCCATTGTCTTCCATTGGTGTTGGAGCCTGATGCTACTGCCTTGACTGCTGGCTTGTGACCGTTTCCGCTAAAGTATTCCGTGAAGAGAGGGCGAGGCGCCGACCACAAGCCTATAATGGGGGCACCAAGACGGAAGGACCTCATCAAAAGGAGAAGGAGAGTGGAGGATGACGGGGAGGAAGAGGAGGGATCAGTAGCTGCCGTCATTGAGGAGGACTCTATGAGCGAGGGTTCCGCCGTGAGCGACGCGGATGATGATGCGCATGCAGAAGGAAGTGATGGTGACGATGTCGCATCGCCTATCCGTGATAGCTCAAAAGATGATCCTGTGGCAAATGGACATGAAGAAAAGTCTCAAAACTCCGGACCGCAGTTGTCCATAGGTGCGGCTCAATCCTCGCTGACGGTGAAGACGAGCGACACGCAGGCGATGATGAATGGACTCCAGGTCTCAGGAGTCGAGGATATAGGGGTGGCGTTTGAGAACATGGGAGAGCCAGTGGTGCACCCGCTACAGAGTATTGCACAAGACCAAGCGGAGACACCAAATACGAATCCTATTGGTGAAAGAAGGCGCCGTGAACACGAAGAATACAAGAAGAAGAGGGACGCCGATCCAGCTTTTGTTCCCAACCGAGGAGGATTCTTCATGCATGACCATCGGTCTGCTGCGCCTGGTCAGAACGGTTTCAGACCTTTCGGAAGAGGCCGTGGGAGAGGACGTGGAGCCATGGGTGGTTCTTTACCATCGTCTAGGTATGCCCCAAAATTCTTAACATTTACATACGGAACTACAGATCGCTCACTACACGGCAGTCAACCCTTAGGACCTGCTGACGCTCCGTGGGCCCACGATCTCCACGATGTTGTTGCACAGCCTGATATACCAACTATCTCCGAAAAGGGACCGGCTTCTGGGCCAAACCTTGAATCCGCACCAGCCAAAGGGCAACCGCCAAATAGGTCATTCTCAAGGACCACCAGGCTTGGAAATGTACAGATTCGGGTTCTCATTCGGGGCATGTCAGACCCAATAGTATTTTCGGCAGTACCTGTCCATCAGCATACACGTCTCCCTCATCATCGACCACCACTTCGACGAGACAAACCAGTTCGAATATCTCTGCCCGAGATGCCGATCCGGTACATATTTCCATCGATGGAGCGATCGTTCATTTTCATACCAAGGGCTTTGCGACCGAACCAACAAGGTTTTGGCAGGATACGGGGACGAGGAAGCTTTGGAGGTGGATACAGTACATTCGGCGGTCTTTCAAGCAGGAGGACAAGCGCCTATGCTGGCAGCGCTTATTCTCCGAGCCTGGCCCTGAGCAGGCGGTCGTCGCTCGCAAGAGAGGTTATTGCAGAAGGTGTCGTCTCGCCTGGTGGTGCGACAGTCTCAAGGATGGCGCCTATCGTCCGCTTACCCCCTGCAGGCGAGCAGCAAGCGTCAAGTCAGCAATCATCAACAAGCGCTACTATACCTCCTGCAGTTGACCTACCCCAGGTACCGTCATACCCGCTTCCCCAGAAGCCTGCATTTCGCGAAAATCGTCCTACTGCTCTCCCCATGCAACACCCTAAGCCTCAGAGGACGTTGCAGGTCGCAGATATCGACTCGCCCGCCACCCTGGAATTCAACCCACCACAGCAACAGCAGCAGCTGCCTTTCCATCAGCAAGTCCCGTCACAGATTACTGGACCAGCATTTCCAGCTGAATACCCACATTCTCGACACCCATCTCATCCCAGCCAAGCATCTGGTGGAACACCACTTTCTCAAATACCCGACAGAGCTGTACATGCTCAGCCCTTCCAACCTTACCCTTATCAGTATCCCAACTACTACCCACAGCAACCTCCACCACCACCCATGTTCTTCTACCCACCCCCGGATCAAGTCCCAGGTGCGCCCTCTGCATCCGCACCAGCCTTTGTCCCAGGTCAGCAATATCACTACCCAATACCTTTCGTGCCTGCGCCTCCGCCACAATCGCAGACAGAGCCGATCACACAAGGAGGTATGGTCGCTCAGGAGATCAATGGAATGGTCTACTATCATGACCCCTCTCAGGTCCCGGCGAAAACCGAAAACTCCGTACCTTACCCTCCTCCAGGATATGCCATGTTGCCACCTGGAGGTATGATTGGGATGGGTGGCGTGATGACGCCCCCAGTCTACTATCCACCTTCGGTTCCAGCCTTCTACCCTCAGCAATGAGAACATTGCGCTGGCCCTAATCCACGTCGAATTCATCCTTGTTATTCAGCGTGATGCGTGTACATTTGCAAGCGTGCCGATTCAGAGTTCATCTATTTGTAATCGGCTAGTTGGCTGTAATTCCAAGATTCCTTTCTACTCCATTGGGTTCTCTATTGTTGGGAATTTCCTACATGTCTTCAATAGACAATTGAGACGGCGCAAGCTGATAGGTTTATCTGGGCAAGCCGCGCGGAGAGCATGCACTTCTTCTTTATCGCCCGACCTTCTTGCACTACCTCTTGTATAAAAAACATCATGATCTGGCTAGTTGATAACAACGCAACCACTTTGGCACATAAACCGAATAATATCACTCTGCTGTCCTTTGTAGATCCACATGAATGTCGAGTTCTCGTGACTTTGGCGCTACCTTGTGCATCCTTTGTACGGGCGCAGTGGCGTATGTAGGTGGCCGACTGGAATGTTGTAGCAGGCGAGGCAAGGTGATGTCGTAGATTCAATATTTCATACGTCGAGGACCTAGCCAGGCAGAAGCCATCTCCGTCTTTCCCCGCTTCATCTTCTACTACCTTACCTACTTCATCCTTTCGATCTTCTCCCTCCCAACCCTTCATGACAGCTCTGTCTGTTGTATGTGACATTTCTATCAAAGAAATATAGAAGGACAACTTCTACAATACTTTATCGCTAGGACCAAGATCCTAAGTGTCGTTCTAAGCTTCGCCATCTTGAGGCTGTTGACTCATCCGTCATGGCAACCCTCACACCGGCATCTTCGCCAGATATGATGATCACCATCAAGATCGTCTTTGCTGATAAAGACGAGAATCGTAGATTCAAGCTCCCTCTGAAAGAACTCGGGGCAAACTTGCTCCCTAACAAGGTACGTCTCACAGTCCTACATGCAGCCTCACATCAACAACTCCTTTCGATAGCATCAGAACATTGATATATGCTTGCGATCGTTTTCGATTTGCCTACGAGATACTGAGATTAGAGGTCTATCTAGCTCCGCTCCTTACTCAACATCCCATCAAATCAGAATACCCTCTTTGAGCGCTATTCCGACAGCTCTTCATCTTACATCACTCTTGACAGCAGCATTCCATCTGTCTACAAACAGCTCTATCGTGCTGCAAAAGCCAAGCAGAAGCTCAGGATCCGAGTCACCGTTACTGACAAAAAAGCTCCCGAGCCCATCGAGATGCTAAAGCCTGGACTAGCTCTCCCTGAGCGACTTTCCACTCGCTGCTACGTGCACCCATACATTTCGGATCCTGTCAAAACGGAGGATGAATCACAGGATTTGATGAGTAAACGACACACTCCTCTAGAGCAGTCAAGAAATCCCTCGTCCGCCACCCTTGTTACGCCTGCCGATCTCAGCGCTGAGGCCCCGTGTGAAGCGTTAACATCTTCAATGGGCTCACCAAAGAAGCCGTACTATTGGCCCATGTCTCAAGACAGTGGCTTTTCCGAAGCCACCAAATCTGTGTTCGAGAAGAAAGACGGGGCTTCAAAGCACACGGTTGTCAAGAAGCAAGCCGACGATGAGGCTCCAGTACCCCGATTTTTCACTGATAGGGAGGACTTTCTCACTCAGCACGCTAACATCACTCAAAAGATTGAATCACTCTGTCGTGCACCTACTCAGTATACCTCTCCTCCTGCGACGAGTTTCACTATTTGTTGCAACAATTGCGATAACGCCATCCCAGATGTCCATTGGCACTGTGGCATTTGCGATATGGGTGACTTCGATCTCTGTGGGGATTGCGTCGACAAGGGCATTCTATGCCTAATCGAGGACCATTGGTTGATCAAACGCTCAGTAAAGAATGGCAAAGTAATCCCCAGCACCACTGAAACCATTGGCCCCAAGAAGAATGCCAAGGTCGAGCACGAGGAGAAGGTGCCTGGTGCTTTCACCTCAGAAATCAAGCGTGAAGAAACTCGCGAGCCACTCGATATGAGCCGTACTTGCAACTGTTGCGTCGGTGGTAAGCAATCTTCAGATGCCGATCATGAAAATATGCTGACATTATGTAGTTTTCGACGAGTCCAACTTTGTCACATGTCTCATCTGCGAGGACTATGATCTTTGCATACCGTGCCATGTTGGGCTTAAGCATGGCCATCATCCTAGCCATAGCTTTGCTCCTGCTTCGAGGGACACCCAGCTCACATCGCTGGCGCACCGCCTCTGCGCTCCGGGCCGCAACGTGCGTCACAACGCGATATGTGACGGTTGCGATAAGGTACGTCGTAATCATCCTCGCCGATCTTCGAGTGCTGACGAGAATAGGACATCTATGGCATCCGTCACAAATGTTTGAATTGCCCTGACTGGGACTATTGCTCATCATGTATCAAGGCCGCCCAAGTCACCCACCACGGGCATCGCTTCGTATCCGTCTATGAACCATTCCGGGAAAACACAGTAAAATGCCGCAGCTCAGCTGATCAGCATCACATCGGAATCTTCTGTGATGGTCCGCTTTGCAAAGGGAAAGATTCCTACATCCAGGCGGATAGATACAAGTGTGCTGTCTGCCATGACACGGATTTCTGCGCCAACTGCGAAGCTCTCCCAAAGTTACAGCACAATCGTACTCATCCTTTGATCAAATTCAAAACTCCAGTCCGCAATGTTTCGGTCACCACGACAGGCGACAAACCAAACGGCGAGCAAATGCGCACCATGGGCGATCAATTACCTCAGACTAGCTCCAAGTCCACGGAAACTACTCCAGCTGCGCCATCAGCCAATGCTGCCACTCAGGTTCATACTGTTGCTGAAGTCAAGCCTATTGCAGCCGCCAAGGACGAGCCTAAGGGAGAGAGTGTTCAGCCTACCACTGCCTGCGAGCTAAAAGCCCTTTTCATCCGTGATTGTGTTCCCGACGGCGCAGTCATGTCACCAAGCACACGCTTCAACCAGACCTGGGTTCTTTATAATCCAGGACCCAACCGTTGGCCCGCAGGCTGCTCTGTCTGTTATACCGGCGGTGACAGCATGTTAGATGTTGACCCTGTCCATCCCTCCCACGTGAATCAAATGTACAAAGCAACTACAAGCAACGCCACTGAACGCGTGATTGAGGTTGGTGAGGAAGTGGAGTTCCATGTAGTGATGAGGACACCTGAGCGCAAGGGTAAAGCCATCTCCTACTGGCGCCTAAAGGATGCCACGGGTTTACCGTTTGGCCATAAGCTTTGGTGTGATATCGAAGTCGCTGATCGCGAGCTAGAGGCTGGAGTGGAAGTGCAGACTGGGCACGCTACTGGTATCTCGAAGCAGGCCATTGATGAGGACGAGGTCCAAAAGGAGGATGAGCAGAGTGGGAGCAAGATGATCTTCCCTAAGCTCGACAAGGAATCTCCGGTGTCTAGCACCCACGAAGCTCAGACCTCACCTGCGCCATTGGCGCCTACAAGCGTCGAGAACAAGGACTTGCTCGAAGATGTGGAGAGCTTAGAATTGGATGACGGGAGTGACAGCGAGGACGCTTTCTTGACCGACGAGGAGTACGAGCTGATCGCCACCGACGATGAGATGGAGACGGCGAAGAACGGAAAGAAGTAGAGTTCAACAATCTACTGGGGAGGATGGGTCGCTCCATCCTATGGCGTAGAAGGGTGAAGTCAGAAGTCAGAAGTTCGGAAGAATTGAGTACATGATGAGAGGCACGAGTCACTTTTCTCGGAGTTGGGTGGAATGCATCTATGCTTGTTGGCTTGATTTGGTACAGAATAGTAGGGTAGGACACAATCAACTCTGTTCGAATAGGAGCAACTACGATTCTGTGCGTAACGCGATGGTGCTTAGTGCGAAGAGCTCATTATAATGTGTAATGTGAAGTATATGAGGTTTACAAGATCCCAAACATGGCGCAGACCGAGCCCTCCATTCCCTGATATAGTTGTGTGATGCCGAAGGAGTAAGAACTAAGAAGCGCCGTGGGGTTCGGTCCAAGCAATAAGGTGCTGACAGCATGAATATGCTTCTTTTGACTGCATTCAGATCCTTTTCAACAGAATTCCATATCGACCATCCGTCTTATACAGACTGCAGGCGGACATTGCTCATAGACAAGGATGGGTCAGTCGGCAGTGCCATATATTCTCTAATCTATTCATTGTAGACGCCGTTCACACGATCATCTCTTTGCAAAGATGTCTCGGGACATGCAGCGTCCAATCAGGTCTACCACTCGAAGTCCTCATCAATATCGCCGCTTTATTTCTTTGTCTTTTGCGCAAACCCTCGATGCCTCTCGCAGATGCAGCAAGTCACGGGAGCTGACAGGCAGCAGCCAATCTATCCGCCACAGATGTGATATGGAACAAGCTAGGTGGCAAGATGCTATGATAAGAGATGCATGAAGTCAAGGGGTGGAGGGCCGAATGACCGTTTCGAACAAAGGGATGTTAGACTCTCGAGACTCTGTGGTGGGGTGCATGCATCTTCCAACCCCCACACCCACACCCACACCCTCACCCTTCGACGAGGAGCAGCCCTGTCCTGGACGTCTGATGCAATGCCGCATGACTATTCTATCTTTGTCCTGAAACCACCGAAAAGCAGAAAACAGGCTTTCTTGGGATCACGCCAATGATGGCATACGCAATCGGCGAACTGACGAGAAAACACTAGGACTAACGTCGATCAATGTGTGATCATCCTTGATGGTGGGGGATCTTATTGGCACTGTGGCACCCTGAATCCGCCAGTTGACGCTTGGTATGGCACGAGTTGGAAGGGGCTGCCATCCAGGCACCCACCAACATGACGGTACGTGTCGAGCCTTCCGGATGGGAGGATAGTCAGGTGCGAATCGGGTAGGTGTGTCTCACTACCTCACCACCTGCTGGCTCCCGATACTTAAGAAGGCATCTTGCCTTCTTTCTCTTTCTCCATCCTTTACCAAAAACCCCTTGCACTCATATTCGGAAGAAAACCGCATCTCTTTCATCGTTCCCTATTACCATAAACTCTCTTGCTCATTTCTACAAGTTCCCTAAAGCCTGAACTTCTTCCGACAGAACTTTGAAAGAACTCAGGCAACTTCATCTCCGGTCATCATGGCAGAAAACTTGCAGAGAATCAACCTCATCCACAACGAAAAGTACCAACGTTCCGGCCTTAAATCCTACGTCTTCCTCCTTCATAAATACAAGTTCTCGCCAACTAAGGATGGTCCATACTTTGTTAGCAACATAGCCCACCATCAGGGCAAACCTGGCGGGGAAACTGCAGTGGGTGGTAAAACTACCATGCAGAAAGTCCTCCAAAAGAAGGCAGTAGACGCCAATCAGCCTGGCGAAGTGCCTGCGGAGGACTCGCAGAATGATTCTCAGTACCTTTGCCCCGTTACCATTGGAACTCCAGGCCAGACCTTCACTCTGGACTTTGATACTGGATCAGCAGATCTGTGGGTGAGTCGTTGCATTACTTGCTATATATGACCACAACATTAAGCTTACATCGTACCAGATCTGGTCCACTGAGTTGCCTTCAGCTACGAAGACAACCGGCAGCCATGCCATCTTTGACCCCAAACAGTCGAATACATTCAAGAATAGTGCAGGCTCGAGTTGGAAGATCTCCTATGGCGACAGTTCTTCCGCTTCCGGTACAGTGGGCACTGATACCGTAAACGTTGGTGGCCTCATCATCAAAGATCAGGCTATTGAGCTTGCCAACACCCTCTCAACCCAATTTCAGCAGGACTCTAGTGATGGCCTTCTCGGTCTTGCCTTTGGCTCCATCAATACGGTGACTCCCAAACCTGTGCAGACCCCGGTCGAGAATATGATCTCACAGAACGATATTCCGAAGGCTTCCGAATTATTTACGGCCAATCTGGGTAGTTACAAGGATGCCGCTGATCCGGATAAAGGGGCGTCCTTTTACACATTCGGCTACATTGATCAAAAGGCTCTTGGTGGACAAACCCCTTACTACACCCCAGTGGACAACTCTCAAGGCTTTTGGATGTTCGATAGTACTTCTGCCGTTGTAGCTGGCAAGACTATTCAACGCTCCGGGAATACCGCCATCGCTGACACAGGAACCACGCTCGCTTTGATCGATGATGCGACGTGCCAGGCGATCTACAACGCCATCCCTGGCGGCAAATACGATTCCGCTCAGCAAGGCTACGTCTTCCCCTCAAACACAACCGAAGCGCAGCTGCCAGTCGTGAGCTTTGCTGTTGGCGGCAAGCAATTTGTAGTTCAAAAAGAAGATCTCGGCTTCGCTGACGCTGGCAATGGAATGACTTATGGTGGCATTCAGTCAAGGGGTACCATGACATTCGATATTCTTGGTGATACATTCTTGAAGAGCATCTATGCTGTAAGTCTCTTTGAAGCTACCTTACGACGAGGAAGGGTACTAACAAACTTCCAGATTTTCGATCAAGGCAATACACGCTTCGGAGCAGTGCCTCGAATAGAGCCAACGCAGAACATCACTGTGCCACCTACAAGCTCCGCTTAAATTGGCTTATCGGATGTGGAACAAGACTCCTACGGTGATCATCATTGGCCGCAGTAGGTCTACGTACTGCCGATACTTTAGTGCTCTTCATGCCCAAAGGCCTTTCCGGAGCTACTTGTCTAAAATAGGGGCTTGCTACCGGAAAGAAGCACAGCTTTGTCCACAAGGCTCATTTGCTAGGCGTGCTGCCAGGTTGACTAAGTTTTGGCCTCGACCACTTGAAATGCTGTTTCCCTTGATGTTTCTTTTGCGGCTGGGTAGGGATGGCATAGATTCGGGAGGGAAAAGGGGACATTCATTCTGTATCCTATGCTACACTCTAAACGATGAATAGCGATGAATCTTTTGGCAGATCGAAACTTCTCGTGACCTTGGAAGTGCTACGGAAGAGTTTCATAGGCTCACACGATGAAGTGAATGTGAACAGCGATGGATGGATGAGGAAGTGACCTACAAGCCCGAGACCGGTGTTTGTCCGATCTCGGAGTCGGCTACTCGATGTGCGTATCAGCCCTACAGGCGTATATATCGGCCAAAAACTCAATTAACCATGCCCTGAGTCAGTCACTCGCCAGCAGCATTGTCTGCGTCTTTGAGCATCAAACGTAGTATTGACCCTATGAAACAATCATAATGGCCTCTCGCAGCTTCAGTCGCGCTCTGCGCTTCCAATTGATTTCTCCAGCTACGCAACGTCGAACCCTTATTTCAGCCTCGAAGTGTTCACGAGCAAGCATCACCGCGCCATTGAAGCCCGCTGTGGGCGCTGGCCTTCGGCAATCAAGGGGCGTCAAGACTATAGACTTTGCAGGAACGAAAGAGGTCGTCTTTGGTATACAAATCCTACGTGACTGGGTCCTCTGTGGTGGTCGCTGACGGGTATACAGAACGTGAGGATTGGCCTAGAGACAAACTTTTGGTACGCTCACGAACGGCAATCTCACGCACTGCTTGGAGGACACTACCAGAATCAGAATCATTATCTGATGTTTGCTACAGGAATACTTCAAAAATGATACTCTCGCCCTCATCGGCTATGGCTCGCAAGGACACGGTCAAGGGCTCAATCTACGTGATAATGGTATGAATGTCATCATTGGCGTCCGGAAAAACGGAGCTTCGTGGAAAGAGGCCCAGCAAGACGGCTGGATCCCGGGCACAAACTTATTCGATATGGACGAGGCCATCTCGAAGGGCACGATCATCATGAATCTGCTCAGTGATGCTGCACAGAGTGAGACCTGGCCTGCCATCAAGCCCCAATTGACCAAGGGAAAGGTACATACGCATACCGGAAATCGTGTTGCCGTATGCTAACGCTAAGCCAGACACTCTATTTTAGTCATGGGTTTTCCCCCGTCTTCAAGAACTTGACAAAAGTCGACGTTCCGACCGACATTGATGTCATCCTCGTCGCTCCTAAAGGCTCTGGCCGAACGGTTCGCTCACTCTTCCGCGAAGGTCGTGGCATCAACTCCTCCGTGGCCGTCTTTCAAGATGTAACGGGCAAGGCTGAAGAAAAAGCCATCGCCCTAGGTGTCGCCGTCGGCAGCGGATACCTCTACAAAACGACTTTCGAAAAGGAAGTCTACTCGGATCTCTACGGTGAGCGGGGTTGTCTTATGGGCGGCATTCACGGCATGTTCCTTGCCCAATATGAAGTTCTCCGCGAGCGCGGCCATAGCCCTAGCGAAGCCTTTAATGAGACTGTCGAAGAAGCTACGCAAAGCTTGTACCCCTTAATTGCAGCCAACGGTATGGACTGGATGTACGCAGCTTGTTCGACGACGGCCCGACGAGGCGCTATCGACTGGAGCGGGAAATTCAAGGACACGTTGAAGCCCGTCTTCAATGAATTGTACGACAGCGTCAAGAATGGTACAGAGACGCAAAGATCGCTGGATTTCAACAGCCAGCCGGACTATAGGGAGAAGTACGAGCAGGAGATGAAGGAAATACGGGAGTTGGAGATCTGGAGGGCTGGAAAGGCTGTCAGGTAAATGCTCTGCCTTTTTCATTTCACCGGCCAAACGCTGATACTTTGTCGAAGGGGTCTCCGACCAGAGAACCAGGTCTAGCGATTTGATTTACTACCAAAATCTCCGTCTTGCTCTCCTGCAGCATCTTGTTCATAGGTATGAACGGCGTATATGTGTGGCCGGGAAAAGTTGCCTTTTTCTCCGCCGAAGATCGGCGGAATACCCGAACTGGAAAATAGTTGATAACAAAAGCTGATCATTCTACACTCATCGCGTGCTGCCCAGACGTCGGCATTGCTAACATGTGAGTTTGCCTTAGATAGCTAATTGCGCGCAGGAGCACACACCTTGCTCTGCTATCGCAATGGCAGCCCTGGACCAAACCCTGCCACTCAAGCGTGCCTCCGTACAATCTGCGCATGAACGGATTAAAGACCACATCCATCTTACGCCGGTCTTGACATCCACCACTCTCTCGAACCTGGCATCCACTCCACAAACACCGGAAGCTCTGATTGGCACTCCATGGGAAGGCCACAGACCCGCACATCCAAAGATCAACTTCTTCTTCAAATGTGAGAACTTTCAGCGCATCGGCGCGTTCAAAATCCGGGGCGCTTTCCATGCACTCTCCAGATTAAGCAAGGAGGAGCTGGCAAGAGGAGTGGTGACCCATAGCTCTGGTACGAAGTCTGTTCCTCCACTTAATGTCTCTTGTGGCCTCTGCTTCCAATAACGTGACCGAAACTACTGACCCCGTCTTCCGCCACAGGAAACCATGCACAAGCCCTCGCTCTCGCCGCCCGCACTTACAACATCCCTGCCCACATCGTCATGCCCACAATCTCCACACCGTCCAAGATCGCAGCCACGCAAGGTTATGGCGCACACGTCTACTTCAGCGGCAGCACGTCCGAGGAGCGAGAAGCCGTCGTGGCAGACGTGATGAAGGAGACGGGCGCGGTGCTCGTGCCGCCGTATGACCATCCAGATATCATACTCGGGCAGGGGACCATGGCGTTGGAGCTGGAAGCGCAGGTGAGGGAGATGGTGGAGAAGGATGCGTCGTTGAGCGTACATACTTGTAGCCCGAATGGGGATGCGAGTGGGGACAGGGATATGATATCTAAAAATTCGAAGGCGGGGAAGTTGGATGCGGTCATCGCGCCCATCGGCGGCGGCGGTATGCTCTCCGGCATCGCTACCGCGCTCGCAGGGACGGGAACCCTCGTCTTCGGCGCCGAACCGTCTTTCGAAGGCGCGGACGACGCGCGGCGGTCGCTTGCGAGCAAGGTGCGGGTCACGAAGGTCTCGTCGCTGACGATCGCGGACGGGTTGCGAACGCCGGTGGGGGAGATACCGTGGGCTGTTGTTTCTGACATAGCAAAAGTGAGAGGTGTGTATGCTGTGAGCGAGGGGCAGATTTTGCAGGCGATGCGTCTGGTGCTGGAGAGGATGAAGGTTGTTGTTGAGCCAAGTGCGGTGGTGGGGTTGGCGGTTTGTTTGTTTGATGAGGGGTTTAGGGGGCTTGTTGAGAGGGAGGGAGGGGGGGGATGGGATGTGGGTGTTGTGCTTAGTGGGGGGAATGTTGGGGTTGAGGCGTTGGGGGGGTTGTTTGGGGGGGAGATAGGGGAGAAGGAGGGGGAGGGGGATGGGAAAGGGGAGAAAGGGAGGGAGAGGGAGATGGGGAAGGTGGGGGCGAGGGGGGGAAGGGTGGCGGAGGGGGTGGCTGGATGAGATTGGTGCTGGGAAGGTGGGTGGGAGGGTGGGTGGTGGTGTCGACTAGGCTTCGGAGCCAGGGATTTTGACTATCAAGTTCCATGCACTCACTCACGCACGCACGCATGCAATAGGTTTACGCTAGATGAATACGTTTAAGCGTTTGGTGTGCACTTGTTCTATATCTATTCTATCATACTGAAAGGAAGAGGGAATATGGTATGATATGACATCAAGATCTCGTGACTGGAAGCTTGACGGAAATACTGGTGGAAACAGACGTACACTTATTTCTGAAGGTGTCTGGTAAGGGAAAGGGTTTTCGATTTTTGATTTTGATATGGAGAGGATGGGATGGGATGGGGTGGGAGAGGAACTGAGTGTGGTATTTTATATTTTGGAGGGGAGATAAGTTGATTAAGATTGGTTGGATCTTCCGGAAATATAGGGGTAGGATGTGGAGGATCGGTTTGGGTATTCTAGGGGTAGGAGTAAAGATGCACCTAGGTCTGAGAATTTACGATGATATCTAATGAGGTTGATATCTATATGTGGGATAGATCTTATATCTCGCCTTGACTTGTATACTATTAATTATGTATAATTATAACATGATATACAGGCTTCTCTCTAGACATTAGATGTGCGCTTCCGAAACATAAATCCCACCTATTTTAAAACCCACGCACGTCGCCAGGTCGTATATTCTAGGTCGATGTTTCCTGCCCTTCAATCTTTATCCCCTACATCGATATCTAATTCCTCCTCGAAAGCCGTTAATGGTATAAGGGATTCCCTGTTCGGTAAACTTGAGTAGGTTGGTCGGCGTTGCGTTGTTTGCTCGTCTAAGGATCTAAGTCCTGACGAGGCGAGCAGAGAGTGGTTGTTATATTGAGGATATGTCATGATATGATTTGATGTGTTGGATAGCTTTCTGACTATTTGTCAACCTTGTGAGTGATCACATCTGGACTTCTACCGTGGAGCTTGAGAGCTTCTCTGGATAGCTTCTATAATATCGAGCCGAAAGATACGCTGTTGGCGATGAGAGGTAGCTGGATCACAGGGCGCTTTATCAATACTTTGAACGAGAGTGAAATGTAGGTCTCGACCTTGGTAAGGTAGAATCATGCCACTATACGGTCTTTAATACCAACGACGATGACGATGATATTGGTGTATAGAAGCCTTTTCGAATCCAAGGACTGTGCAGATTCGAGCGATGACCGCCGCTGCGCTGCTGTTGGGATCCTCAGCTTTTGCTCATTTCCATGATGTCTTTCTTGGAGACCTAAGTAAGCAAGAAGCACGAATGGCTACTTAACATAGCCCTATTCAAGATTCAATATTCATCAGTAGTGGGGTCATATGCAGTCCCCTTATACTGAAGTAAAGGGCCGTACAAGACTCTCAGCATATCAAGCGCTGAAATCGCTCACTGCGTTACATTCTACAGTAACGGCGCTCGACTGCAGTATTCAGCCAATCAAGAGATCACAGACGTGATGCTTTTCTGTCTGATGGCTTGCTAAGACTTAGACATCTCGCCTGAATGTTGCCGGTGAATTCATAAGATTTTGTTTAGCAGGAGCGTTGTATGATATTTAGAATAGTGAAAACTCGCATGATCTTCCATAGCCTGCTGAGCTCTGATCAAGTTATAGGGTGGACTTTTGGAGTTCGGATTTGCGGATGTGGCCTAGACCGTCGGCATCGCCGCTGCTGAAACAGAGGACTATTATTCAGTTGCCGAGACTTAGGTGGGTGAGGTAGTGTAGGGTGGGCCTGAAGAATACTGCTTCATCGTCTACCTAGGTATGCGATTAGGAGCAAGATCCTTTTACCGCTTAGAGTTGGGAAGGTGGTAGTGAGGTATACGGTGAAGAGGTAGAAGCGAAGGATGGCGAGAGCGATTTGGAGGGGTGTTGATAGGAATACCATGGTTTGCTGGTGTGTATTGACGGGATTCGTTTCCTAGTCATTGCTGCTGTTGCCATGGGCTGCTGAGTGTGTTTCGGTATGACGTTGCGTTGTCGGAGAAGGAAGTTGAAGAAGTGATGTTGTTGATGAAGCTTTGGAGTTTGCAACGGTTTTCAAAGTCCCGAGGCAGACATTAAGACAGCAGTAACGACTATCATAAGCACAGAACGATGAGGCAATTGTTCAGATATTCGTTCAGATATGCGGCAACAAGCTTCGTGGATCAATCTATAAGGTATCTACGTATTGCACTGGTTCGAGGCGGTGTTTAATACTTGGCCGGATCATTAGGATGCGCCGTGTCCTTCGACCGCAGCGGGCTCATCAAACCCGAATACTCAAATTTTCGATCGACGAACCTCAGGAGCTCGGGATTAATATTATTTGTGTTGAGTCCCATTTTATATTCTCCTTCGTCAGTAGGCGGAGGTCGAATGGGCCACCAATAGCATCTACCGTACACAACATCAGTCTTCGATCGAATGGAGCAGAGATTGCTTGACTTACACGCAACCGCAGTTACCGCAGAAGTTGAAAGACAGGTCTCGATCGCCCCAGACATACTGCTTGGTCACTGCGTTCGGCTTCGTTTCGATCTTTACTTCGTCGGGATGGTAGTAGCCCCAAGCGGCGCCGTAGCGTCTACAAATCGTGCATTGGCATGCGTTGATGTACTCGGGGAGTCGGGGAACTGTGACTGTGATGGCGCCGCAGTGGCAGCTGGAGCGGATCGAGGTGTCTGTCGCCGCCATGTTATCTCGTGTTGTTCAAGCTGGAGTATGTTAGACGGAGTCGGGCAGTGTGTGAACGTCGGCTAGTTCTCATCGATTGAAGTCCAAGTTTTTCCCGAACGGCCGATCGAGCTTGCAAACCTCCGTACTCCCGGGTCTAGCTCTAGGGTACCCTTAGGCCTGATAACATTCATTTCTATAAGTCTCTAACTAGCCTTATTCTATTAATTATATTACTGTAGGAATTATTAGGCCTAAAGTGCTCATATTGCGAAAATAAGTCGAAAAAGTCGGTCGTTGTGGAACCAGAGGGCGTGGACCAGAAGTAAGTTTGGACCAGAAGGGGTGAACTCTTCTAGTGAACTATCACGTGCGCTCAGGACTGTCAAACTTCTACTAGGGCTCGAACGATATTCCTAGGTCTTCACCACACGTAACAGTTCTGAGTATGCTCAGCATCAATGCATATAGAGAGTGTTCTCGCTTACCTGGACTGAGGCGCCGATTTCTTGCGAGTACGTTTCAGCATTTCCTTTGGACAGGATATATCTGCCAAACGCTCGTAGTCGGTGCTGGATCAACGTTATGGGTGGCTACAGCGTTATGACTATACAGCTCCTTCAGGAAGACTCGGTCAAAATGTATCCAATAAGCGGAGCATGCTCTGTATGACACGGTCATGTCTGTTTCGGATTTGATACTTATGCGAGAGGCGCACACATGTCCGGAGACATCTCAGATTTACGCGCTACGCAATTTCGAGATCTCACTCTCCCCTGAAGTTCGGGGATGCATAGTCGTTCTCTTTTTTACGATCATGAGGAGAAAGTTCATGTTGTCTCAAATCAATCGTGTACGGCTCTCAAACCTCATACATCAGACAGGATCTTTGTTGCTTCACTAGATCAAGAGTCAGAATGAGAGGATCCAGTCCGTTGCTGTTCATTGCATGCGTTTCGCTATTAGCAGACGTTCCGAACGCATCCCCTCTCGTACTACCAGCCCTGGGAAGGCTGCCTTCGACTATCAATCAAGGCAACTCAAGTTCTCCGCTTTATGATGACTCGTCAACAACGTGAGCTGAAATCCTCCGCATTCGGGACATGACCAGCTTACAACATACGAACAGATTCCCGCCTTTTCCACCGCCTACACCGTTTATTCTACATGTAGGTGGACCAGACCAATGGCATGACGTGTTACTCTCAATACGCTGGCATGAGAGCAAAGTCAAGCCTCGAAATGAGACAGCTACACGAGAAGTCGTGGTACTTGCGATGGCCGATGTTCTGGCGCACGCCGCCATGCATAATCATTATATACCACCAAATTATAAGATGTTGTACGAAGTCAAGGACGTAGTCTTGCAAAGATATGATCGGACGACATATTTCACTTGGGACCTGTGGGAGATCGTGCTGACAGGGGTTGAACAATTTATCGAGGCTTACGATGGGTTGTATTTCAAATTCGATATTTACTTGGGAGAGAAAAAAATCCAACAGCATATTGGCGCGGGAGCCTTGAGCGGGCCTTGAGTGAAGATGCTGCGGTATGGTGCATAAAATCTCATGCAACAAATACTCCATGTACGGTTCTTCTCCAACTGTTCTTGCTCGTTTAGGCTTATATACTCTTTCCTCTTCCGAGGATCATTCTACTGAAGGGCCCTTACAGCTTCGATGAGGGAGCCAATGTGTATATCGCAGTGGCCACGAGGGGGTAACTGCTTTCGTTGAAAAGCCCGATTGAAGCGCTGCACGGTTCATAATCAAAACTTTGAAACGTCACGATACCGCTTGATATGCCGTTGAGAATGAAGTGGGCTTCGGAAGCTTGTATCTAGAAAGCCGCCCTTGAGCAATGAAAAGCTGCGTTGACGTTTGCTCGACCGTGAAGCTTGTTGTGAAGTATCTCCGCTCATCTTCTAGGTCTTCCTTCAACCCTCGCAAGATGTTCTTCAAATCTGCCCACGTAAGACGCTGGCTCAGAGACCTGATGTAAAAGACTGCACCCGCAGTATCTTTCCATTCGAAGCCAAGGTCGGGTATCGTAGCGCTTTGCGTTTGATAGGCAACCCAGATGGATGCCGTTTGGAGACATGATTGCATGGCCAGGCGATCCAGGGTTTGTAGGAGAGTGAGGTGAAGACTAAGATCTGTCTCTGGAATCTTATATACCTCATAGGTAGGAATTGGTACAGGGAGGGTCAAAGTAGCATTATGAGCTGTATCGAATGTGAAGAGCTGGCTGGTATTTGGTTGTTCAACAGCGAAGCTTGGTGCTGTTGAGGTAAGGTCAATAAGATAAGGAACGATTAGTATAGATGCTGCCATAATGCAATACATAGCAAGGAGGATCGACTTCCTTTCGCCAAGTCTGCTTCTTAGTGTTAGGGATAATTGTTGGAAACCTCTTCGAGTGGGAAGGACAAGGCTCGTGTAGTATAGATTTGGCTTCCATTTTACCGACACGCGTCCCGCAATTCCTCGAGGCAGACCATTGGGTGATAAGATGCGCAATCAGTATGTGAGGGAATGGCCTTTCGTCACGGCCAATATCACTTGCGGCTGATACGCTCAATCATCTTAGCCTTGGTTTGATAAAGATCTCAACAGTCTCCATGACAGTCTCGAAGCTATGAGTCGATCAGCATGGATCTAGTGAAAGCCGTATCGGAGTTATGGAGGAATATAGCAGCATAGATAGTATGAAATTGTTACACGCGTAGTCTAAGGCTTGACCAGCGGACGAAAAAGAGGTTCTCCTGCACAAAGGGCCTGGCCGAGATGAAACCATAAGATATAGAACATGCCTATGCCTTTGCAGTCTTACTACACTGGATGAATCAATTGTGCGAAAGCTGTCCACCAAGCATGCTTGAATACCTCAGCTAGAATAGATCGTGACGAACCCGATCCGAAGATATTGGAGGCACTAAAACTCCCAGATATTCTATTCTGTCAGCCCTATCAACCTCTCTCTTGATCTTGGAGTGCCGCACAACACAAAGCCCAAGGTGCCAGATACATACAGCTACACTATCCTGTATGGCCATCGAAAAACCAGACAGGTGGCAGTGATGTCTTATGCTATCGTGTGTTTTTCTCGGAACCCTTCGCCCATAATCTAGCCGTAATTTCGACAACTGGCTTGTTGCCCTACAGAAGGACAACCACACTCGACCCGAGAAGACAAGCTCCCGAGAGCTTTCAGAGCAGTTGCTGATCATACAATCATGGCGACACCGCAGCAAGGATATCCGCCCAACGGCCAGCCTGGCCATGATCCGAATCAACAGGAACACTATGACACCAGCCAACACGAAGTTCCAGAGGCTATATCTCCAGTCCAAGGAGGCCCACCAGCGCCCTCTGCCGGTGGCCGACGTAAGCGCAATTATGCTGGACAGGCATACGACTTCGGAGGTGGTGCGAACTCTGCGCTAGGAGGCCAGCAACAAGGTGGTGGTGCATATCCCCCGCCTCCAGGCGCAGGATATGGCCAGCCAGCACCTCACCCTGGACAGTCAGGGCCTGCTTACGGATCTGGTCCAGCTTCACCAGCTATGGGAGGGATAGATGGTTATGGGCAGCAGCCACCTGCGATTTGGGGGTACCAACAGCCTGACCCGGGCTACCCTACACATGGCGCTCCTCCCGTACATCCAGGAGTCGGTGGAATCACGCAGGGCATGGGAAATATGAACATGGGTGGACAAATACAGCATCAGCCTACACAAGCGCACATACAGGGACGATCTCCAATGAATCAGCTATACCCGACGGATCTCTTGAATCAGCCACTCAATGTCTCTGAACTCGATCTGCCTCCACCTCCCATAATCTTGCCCCCTAATGTGAGTAGAAAACCTCTTTTTCCACAGGTTGATTGCTAAAGGAAGCAGACTAGTGTGACTCCGTCTCCCGATGCCAATTGCTCTCCAAAATATGTTCGTTCCACACTCAATGCTGTCCCTACAACACATTCGCTACTCAAGAAATCACGGCTTCCTTTTGCGCTGGTCATTCAGCCGTATAGCTCTTTGCACGATCATGAGGATCCAGTACCCGTGGTTCCAGATCAAGTCATTGCACGATGCCGACGATGTAGGTCCTACATCAACCCATTCGCAACCTTCTTGGACCAAGGTCACCGATGGAGATGCAATATGTGCAATCTCACAAATGAGGTTCCACAGGCGTTTGACTGGGACGCGGCGTCACAGAAGCAGCTGGATCGGTGGTCAAGACCCGAGCTGAACCACTCTGTGGTAGAATTTGTGGCACCCCAGGAATACATGGTCCGCCCCCCTCAGCCCTTGGTCTATCTGTTCCTTTTCGACGTTAGCTATAACGCTGTCACCAATGGCTTGCTAGCCACCGGAGCCCGTTGTATACTTGAGAGCTTAGACCGCATTCCCAACGCTGATCGACGAACAAGGCTAGGTTTTATGGCAGCCGACTCAAGTCTACACTATTTCTCGATTCCGCGCGATGACAGCGAAAACGGAGAGCCTAGCATGATGGTCGTCAGTGATCTGGATGAGCCTTTCCTGCCGACTCCCGCCGATCTTTTAGTCACACTAACTGAGTGCCGAGAAAACATCGAGAACTTTCTTGGAAGGCTACAGGAGATGTTCCAAAACACCCAGAACGGCGGATCTTGCATGGGTTCTGCATTGAGAGCTGGCCACAAATTGATATCGCCTGTCGGCGGAAAGCTTACTGTTCTAACCGCGACTTTGCCAAATTTAGGAGTTGGAAAGCTCGACATGCGAGAAGACAAGAAATTGCTTGGCACTAGTAAAGAGAGCAGCCTCCTACAGACTGGTAACAGTTTCTACAAAAGCTTTGCCGTCGAATGTTCAAAGAATCAAGTTTCCATCGATATGTTCCTCTTCTCTTCACAATATCAGGATGTTGCGTCTCTCAGTAATCTCCCACGATACACAGGTGGGCAGACGTATTTTTATCCTGGTTGGAATGCCGCAAGAAGCGAAGATGCAATCAAATTTGCACAGGAATTCTCCGATTATCTATCAGCTGAGATCGGTCTCGAAGCAGTGCTCAGAGTTCGAGCTACTACTGGTCTACGGATGAGCACGTTTTATGGCAATTTCTTCAACCGAAGCTCGGATCTTTGCGCCTTCCCAGCGTTCCCTCGAGATCAAGGCTATGTGGTTGAAGTTGCCATAGATGAATCTTTGACGAAAGGAGTGGTCTGTCTTCAAAGTGCTGTATTACATACGACTTGCAATGGCGAGAGACGCATCAGAGTCATGACGCTAGCATTGCCGACAACGCAGTCCCTTGCGGACGTATATGCATCTGCGGATCAAGCAGCCATTGCGACCACATTCAGCCATAAAGCGGTCGAGCGTGCCCTCGGAAGCGGTCTAGAGCCAGCACGTGATGCGCTCAAAGCCAAGCTTGTTGAGCTTTTACAAACGTACAGGAAAGAGCTGGCTGGTGGCAACATGGGTGGCGGTGGCCTACAATTTCCAGCAAATCTGCGATGTCTGCCTGTCCTTTTCTTGGGCTTGATAAAAAACGTGAGTTCATAGATCAGATACTATACCTGCAAGGACAGCTGCTGACAATTTGCAGATCGGCCTTAGGCAATCCGCTCAGATTCCCAGCGACATGCGCTCCGCCGCACTTTGTCAACTTTCCACCTTGCCATTACCCCTGCTCATTCAATTCATTTACCCCAAGTTCTACTCTTTGGCCGATATGCCCACAACCGCTGGCGTTCCGGACGAAGAAACTGGCGACATCAACCTTCCACCAGCAATAAATCTTACGTCTCAAATGCTGCTCCCCTACGGCCTTTACCTCATAGACGATGGCCAAACGCAGTTTCTCTGGGTTGGGCATGAGGCGGTGCCCCAGCTGGTGGAAGATGCGTTTGGTGTGGCAGACAGAACGCAACTCAAAGTGGGCAAAACGACCTTGCCCATATTGGAGAACGACTTCAATGAGCGACTTCGAGCTGTCATTGAAAAAAGCCGAGATCACAGGTCCAAAGGAGTTGGGAGTATTGTTGTCCCGAGTCTGTATGTGGTACGGGGCGACGGCGAGCCGGGCATGAAATTGTGGGCACAATCGATGCTGGTCGAAGATAGGGCAGAGCAGGGTGTCAGCCTAACCCAATGGCTGGGCATGCTGAGGGAAAAGGTATGACCCCATTCACTCCATGGACCACGGCTAGTTGCTAACCGCAATACTAGATGAGCGAGGAAGGCGGCTTCTTGAGTTCATTCTCGTAGAACAACGTTTACAGCAGGCCGCTCCCTTGTTACTGGGAAGCGTGTGCTTGCAAATTGCACCCGGCGAATAGCATGTCACGTTGCCAGATCTTCCAGTCCCGTTCCTTTATGTTCTGCATCAAGTAGGTAATCCAACATGCTCTGGAGATCTACAAGGTTCTCTGTCAAGGCTCGGTACCATTAAAAAGCCCAACGGGTGCGGAAGAGAACAGGGATCCTGCTCCGCCCGTCTTGGCATCTAATGTTTAGCAATGAGGCAATTGCGTGGCTCGCATGGCAATCGATCAAGCCTCCACAACCCGCCGTACGGCCATTCATAAAATCCTGTATTTGTATCAAGTACCTAGAGTCTAGCCTCTAGCCACTCAATACGACAGGCCCGTAGTCATGAGCGACCCATCACCTGCAGCTCGTCATATATCATACATGCTTTACGTACTTTAGCTATAAATAGCACTCGGCGGCTAAGAAGAAACGCATCCGGTCTCGTCCCATTCCCCACCAACTAGCGCCGTGCGTAGCCGCTTCCTGCGTACCTGACTGGCATCCATTGCCGTTCTTCCTACCCTCCACAGGGCTGTGAAACACCAAGACCGTCTCCACGACTGTTTCAGACATCTCCACAAAGAGAGAACCGTTAGGTACTCCTGCAGAAGTGCGGCAGGGGCTGAAACGAAACATACCATTCATTGGCGGGGTTCTCAAAAGCTGAAGACAAAGCCAAAAACGGAGGTAACACAGCCCACTGTTCTTGTTTGATCAAGAGGACCTCTCCGGAATCTGGAGCACAAGGTTAACGACTGTCATAGAGATTCATCGCAGCCACGAATAGGTCGATTAAACTTGGCGATTGTTAGCAACGTTCTCACATCGCACCAGCCTTGCGCACCACGTTCCTCCATTTAGGTACTACTTTATACAACATATACCACCTCTATGTTCAAGCACCGTTCAAAAACCTTCAGGGACAACTTATATTCTTGATTGCTCGCTCCTCGCAAGCCAATTTACACGTTACGAAGATAATAGAGAAACGCAAGTGAAGAAACATGTCCACCATTTGAGGACCATCAAGAAGCCTTGGGAATAAATCTGAAGCTTCTATCAGACTAAGCTGGAAGCAGACGACACAAAGATCACAATATTCGGCGATCCTTTCATACTTGTTGGGTAAGCTACAGATCTGATTGTGGAAGCTTTCGTGGACATTTGGGGAGCGGACAATGGAGGACAAGCATGGTTGGCTATTCATCGTCAAAAGAGCTAAGGCCGGCTTGAGTCAATCTCTTGCATGAGTATTCTCAGCCTTGTAGGCCTACAATCAAGGCTGGCAGAAGACTCAATCCGGCCCTCCCTTGCCCACAATGTCGACTTGCCGGTGTGCTTGAGACAATTATTCTTTCGATGTTGGTACATCGTAACAAAGCTGACATGGATGGTTTTAGGGACTGAAAGACTACTCTGCAGCCTTTCTGCCCGAACGATTCCGCAAGTCCACAGCAACGACACAATCCCAGCTCGCTTTCCCACCGGTCACTCGGTGCATAACACCCTGCCTTCGACATGTCTCGTCAGCCAGCTCCGCCACCCGGCGGGTCTCGTAAGATCTCGTTCAACGTTTCCGATCAATATGATATCCAGGACGTCGTTGGGGAGGGGGCATACGGCGTCGTTTGGTACGTTTCTGGCCCATTGGAGCCCAGAAGAAGCATATCATGATACTGCATGTTGTGCTGACTTTCGAAGCTCCGCGCTTCACAAGCCTTCCGGCCAGAAAGTCGCTATCAAGAAAATCACTCCGTTTGATCACTCCATGTTCTGTCTTCGTACTCTCCGGGAAATGAAATTGCTCCGCTACTTCAACCATGAGAACATTATCTCTATTCTTGATATCCAGAAGCCACGCAACTATGAGACCTTTTCGGAGGTGTACCTAATACAAGTACGTATCCAGGCGAACCATTCGGCTTCATTGTCCCTAGTTGACAACGAAAAGGAACTTATGGAGACCGACATGCACCGCGTCATTCGTACCCAAGACTTATCCGACGACCACTGCCAATATTTTATCTATCAGACCCTCCGTGCTCTCAAGGCCATGCATTCAGCCAACGTACTTCATCGTGACCTGAAACCGTCTAATTTGCTACTCAACGCCAACTGCGATCTCAAGGTCTGTGACTTTGGGTTGGCTAGATCAGCCGCATCGACCGAAGACAACTCTGGATTCATGACTGAATATGTCGCGACACGGTGGTACCGTGCGCCAGAGATCATGCTTACTTTTAAGGAATACACCAAAGCAATCGATGTTTGGAGTGTGGGATGCATCCTCGCAGAAATGTTGAACGGGAAGCCACTATTCCCTGGCAAAGACTGTAAGTAATCTTGGGTATGTTTGTACCTTTACTCGTACTGACTGATCTACAGATCACCACCAGTTGACCCTCATCCTTGACGTCCTCGGCACCCCAACCATGGAAGATTACTATGGCATCAAGTCCCGACGTGCGCGCGAGTACATCCGCTCTCTTCCATTCAAGAAAAAGATACCGATGAAGACCATGTTCCCCAAGACCTCCGACTTGGCCCTCGATCTCCTAGAGAAACTCTTGGCCTTCAATCCCGTTAAAAGAATCACAGTCGAGGAAGCTTTGAGGCACCCGTACCTCGAACCCTACCACGACCCAGACGACGAGCCGACCGCTGAGGCTATCCCAGAGGAATTCTTCGACTTTGACAAGAACAAGGACACCTTGACGAAAGAGGAGCTTAAGCGTAAGGCGCTTCTAGACTTTGTATACTGAGTACTCACTGACGTTTGTGCTAGAACTGATATTCGCGGAGATCATGAGATAGGCGGCGACAGAGATGAAATGATCAATGTGGGGTCGAGTATGAGCGCTGGATATCGCGAGTGACGATTGCATGCCTAGGTCCTTATTTCGTCGGCTGGTCACGATGGATATGGCTGTTTTACTCTTTTCCAAATGTCTGAGCATAGACCTGCATCTATGGTGGCGGTGGTGGGGATTCCCTCTCCTATTTGTATTCCCGGCTCCTGAAGCTGCGGACGGTCTGATCTTATACTTGGGTTTAATCGAGCGGGATGACCATGTCGAATGAGCATGTGAAGACACATCTTCTCATATTCGAAAGCATTCTCCCACGTCCTTCACCGAAACCCATGAATGAGCTCGGCATTCGTAGTGGTTCTTTGACCCATCACGGAAGCACATCTTGTTGTGACGCTTCCACACCCCTTTCCCTCTCCCTCATAAACCGCTCGATCCCCTCCCTCACCCCCTGCGGACTCGGTCTCTCAGCCACCACATCCGCTCGAAACCCACACTCCCTTTCCAAATACTCCCTCGTCGTCGGCCCAATGCACGCCACAAACGTCTTCCTTCCCCCCTCCCCACCCCCATCATCCCCCCACCCCAACGCCCTCAACATCTCCCTTCCCGCCGTCGGCGAAAACACCACTACCCATCTCACCCTCGCCGTTTCCGTCTGCTGTAGCATCCTTGCGAAGGAGAATTCGAATTCTTCCAATGCGGTGGTGCGGTAGACGATCATTTCTTCGACTGGGATTCTGTCTTCTGCGTCTAGGGTAGGGTTCATGAGGGTGTTGGGAATGACATCTCTCCTCTTTTCTCCTGTGAGGAAAAGTACTGGTTTTTTTCCAGGCCCGGTGGGGGAATTGGTGGTGTATTTCCCCTCCGTGTTCTTCGGATCACGATGACCGAGTATAATCCCAGCGAGCACCTCTCCGCTCCCAGCCCCCTCCCCTCCATAGAGCGTGCATTCCGGCAGTAGTTTATCTCTTGACACTTTGAGACTTGCGTGGGTGGCCGGTCCTACGGTGTAAAGTCCTATATTGAGTTTGCGCAGGTGTGGATGGGAGGGGAGGATGGGGGGAGCGGCGAGGGCGGCGGTGAGGGTTGCGACGGCGCGTTGGGAGGTTATTATTAGGGCGCCGTAGGGGAAGGGGGGGTAGGGGGATTGGAGGTGGGTGCGCAGGAGGGCGATGAGGGGGTCTGGGAGGAGGGTGTGCGTTAGGACGGGGATGAAGTGGGGGGTGTAGGGTTGGGGTGGGGGGTGGGTGAGGTGGGTTGTGTAGGGGTCTGTGGATCGGGTTGGGGAGGGGGATTTCAGGAGGAGGATTGGGGTTTTTGGTGGTGGTGGTGAGGGAGGAGACATGGTGGTTGTGGGTGGCAAGTGATTCTGGTCAGCGTTCAATTGCTTGCGGCCAAAAGGCGCCGAGGTTTAGCCGGCGGCCGCGTCCGAAGCGGAACCATACCAATCTATGGCAAGAAATCCTGCACCGCTTCTACGGCATGGACAAGTTCTTTGCCAACGTGCAGAAGCCGAAGCAGAACCCTGGGCTGGGGCCTGGGAGCCCAGATGCTGAGCCCAAGAAAGCCATACCCAAGGGCGTAGTCCTAGGCAAAGATGGCAAGCCGTGAGCAATCAACTCCGTCAGTGATTATGAAGAACAGTGACTAAGAACAAAAGCTGCCGCTCCTGCACCTCCTTCGCCTCCTGGGCCGCCATGACAAAGAAAGACCCCTCCACCTCCACGCCCAATACCAATACCACACCCCCCTCCACAACCGCAACCGCCCTCCCCTCCCAACCCCCCGACTGCCCTCCCGACGTCGAAGCCCTCGGCCGCTCCACGTGGACCTTTCTCCACACCCTCACAGCCTCATACCCTCCCACCGCCACGCCGACTCAACAGTCCGAAATGAATCAGTTTCTCGCCCTCTTTTCGAAATTGTATCCGTGCTGGACGTGCGCCGAGGATTTTCAGGCGTGGATGAGGCGGGAGGGGAATGCGCCGAGGGTGGAGGGGAGGGAGGGGTTGGGAAGGTGGATGTGCGAGGCGCATAATGAGGTTAATCGGAAGTTGGGGAAGGAGGTTTTTGAGTGTGGGCGGTGGGAGGAGAGGTGGAGGACTGGGTGGAGGGATGGGAGTTGTGATTGATGGATGTTTGGATGTTGGATGTGAGTATGGGTGTCATGGCGGTTGAGAAGAGGAATGTGCATGGAAGGTTAGAGAGCATTGAGCGTGTGGCGTTATGTACGGTATTATATCGAAGTTGGGCTTTCTACTCCGTCAATTTTATGTATGTAGAGCTTTCGTTACTCTACCGCTACCTTCTTGTACATCAGATCTGTTCTAAATGTCAATTTGATTCCGCTGGTAACGTCGGCGCCGGAATGTAGGAGATCTCGATGTTGAAATATCAGGACTCTGCCAATCTTGGGATTGACGTCGAATTGGCGGAGCATATTCATGGAATCTATGCAGATGAAGTATGGGATCAGCTTTGCGCCTTAAGATAAGAGTAAAGGGGTGTGATGGGTGGAAGAGCAAGGTTCAGTTTCAGTAATATCTTGCGACTTCCGCTGTAGAGAAAAGGCAAAGGTACATACGGAATGTCGTCGCTCCACCCCCGATCTTGTCTTGAGTTGAATCATTGAGATATAGGTGGAGGGTGTAAAAAGAGTACTCTGATTGATCAGGGGTCACGTAGCAGCCGTCCATATGTGCTGGTAGAGTTAGATTAAGAACAGCGAGATTCATTTCAGTAGGGGGACTCACGCTTGAAGTATTGGCCTTTGCCATATTTGAGAAAACGCATCCGTTCGTTCGGCCTAGACATTCTCCATATCTCCTTTCGCTTTGCAGGACCGTTGCCTGTAACTTTAGGCATATTGATCAGGTACTCAATTTCGGGTACTTCGTCCTTTACTCGATTCCATATGCTCTCCGCAATGTCTCCATCGTCCACAATAATTCTTCCGCAATCTCGTGCGTCTGGGTTAAACTCCTGTCTGCCACCTCCAGCATTTATCATTGCTTGCTCCCACACACCATTCGTTTCGGCTTCAGCTATAGAGACAAGCGTTTTGCATTCGGCTGCTGTAAAGCAATTGTCCAAGACGGTGGCGTACAGACCATCATATTCAGGCAAATCAGTTTTGGCCCAGTCGACGTTGTTCTTGGTGATCTTTCCTGGATGGAGGAGGAAGTCTTGGGGAACTTTCAGATCACCTTTGCCAGGTTTATCTTGGCGTGCTTGGAGTATGGGGCTTGGGACCGGACTATGAGTTGTACTGCCCATCGTGGCAAAGTATATGATAGTGAAAACGAAAGACAGAATACTCAATCCTTGACGTATAGGGACGATTGAGCGAAGTCGCGCTGGGTCTTAAGGCAGCAGCAGAAGACGACTATGGTGACGGTTGTTGCCTGATTAATGGGTAATGATCTTTGACGAGAAGATGTAAAGCAAGGAAATGTACAGTAAGTCAATAGTGATCACTAGGACTCACACAGCCGCCACCATCATCGGCTGGCAGGCTTCCATACAGCGATCTTACGATCCTTCAGCCCTGAGCTCTCCTGGCGCGTATTGGACCTATCAGATCTTCCAATTCGATCCCCTCAGGTACCAGGGAGCCTTTTTGAAGGATCTCGACCTCGCCACGATGGCGCATTTCCCAAAGCATGCGGCGCACTTCCGGCATCAGATCTCTCCACGTCGATGACCCTGTGGTCTCTAATTCAGCAGCGCTCAGAGCTCGTAGCACCTCTGAAGGGCAGATTGTCTTTGGGTACTCCCGCGAGTCAAGCAAACGCTCAAGATGTGGTAGAAGGACTTCTCTTTGGCCAGCTTCCTGTGACATTGACAAACGCCGACTTGTGACTGATCCTTATGTCCCAAGACTGTTGCCCAGATACGTATTCCAGAAAGGTTGGTTCTCTCCACGGTTACCACGTACAGCAATCGTGGTAAGCTTGCCACTTCAATATTATTGTATGCGAAGCTATTACTTCAGCATGACCTTGAGGCAACCAATTGAATAAGCCCTGATATACGTCAAGAGCGAGGCCATAAAGGATGGAGGAGTGATTTGGGCAGCAGGGGATTGTTACTGAAAGAAAGAATTGCCGTTTGCCAAGCCTGCCTCATTCCCAATCAGCCTGAAAGACCCGAAGGAGCCTAATGAACGACCTCCCGGGCCGCGGCTGGGCCCGGAGCTGCCCAAACACCCCCTCGACCAGCTGTTTTCATTCTCTGCAAGCTTGATTGATGGCCTCATCTTCCACAGTGGCTACTTATGCAAGATGCAGATTCAGTACAGTGTTCGCATTAGCACATGGACCCTCACCGAATCGCAGCGCACGAGATTTGGGTTAGCCCCTGATGCTCGAATCAGGGGAGTTGGGCAACAAGCGTTCCGTCCTGCAGCAATAACCCCACGGGGATAGCAAGCTTGAGCAAGAAGAAAAAGAAAGTGAAGCACCAGTCAGAATTGCATCTCACCATGTTGCATATGCACCATCACTCAATGCGGTATACGGGGGACGCGGCTAGCTTCATCTTCACGGTGCCCATCGGCTACATGCTGCGAGACTGCGTTCCTGACGTGGCCCCGACTGGTTGGTGCAATTCTTATCAATGGCTGGATGATGCAAGAGCAGCACGGTATAGCCTTCATTCTGTAAGTGATGGAGGACGGCATTCCTTTCTGTCTCGTTGGGGTCGATTTGGGCTTCGTCTGACACCTGCGACTTTGTATGACCGTTACTCCTTTGGGGGAGAATTTCAGGCAAGGATTGCTACATCCAAGCCAGATTGGCCTGTATTCCTTCACTCACTACTGTTTTCATTGTGATATTTCCTTGTACCTTTGTTGCTCTTTTATCGCAACCCCTCATTCTCGTCATGGCCCAATCGGAGACTTTGACCAAGCGTGAACCGTGAGTCAATTGAGGGAATATTATAACACTACAAACCCTTCTCCCATCTCTACTAGCCATTGATCCGACGTTGAGTGGCATAACGGTGCATTCGAGATGCCTCTCTACGCCAATCCTGCACCGTACGTTTGGCAAAAGATAGATACACACACCACACAGTATTCTGCGTTGCCACTTTTCGTCCCCCCACAACCTCCAATACTTGTGGTCCCACATAACCCCTTCCTACCTCGCCCACCAGACCCATCTCAAGAACCACCCCCGCAAGAACCCGAACCGCCTGCTGCTGACGATACTCCACCGGAAGAAGTTGGTAACGAATCTCTTCGGCCAGTAAAACTCAGTATATAATTTTGCTCACAAGATGCTAGGAGCACCCAATGTCGAAGACGAGGGTGCTGCACCAGAAGCCGCAGCTCCAACTGATGAGCCTTCGCCAGATGCACCTGCCGAATCATCGATGGTTGAGCCCGCCGCATCTGAAGGAGATGAAGCCAAAGTAGACGAAGCAGCAAAGGAGGTCCCACCAAGCGAGCCCATAGAGCCGCTCGATAGTGTCGATGAAGCCGCTCCACCACTTGCAGCTGAATCTGTCGAAGAACCCCCACCTCCAGAGACAGAGACCGAACCCCCCGCCCCAGAAGAACCTGCTGCGGAGCCAGAAGCCGCCCAAGAGCCAGAGCCTGCAGAGCCTGCAGAGCCTACTGAAGAGCCGCTCGCTGAGCCTGCTCCAGCCGATGAAGTCCCACCTCCACCAGCTCCCGAGGTACCCTCCGAAGAGAAGCCCAAATCAAGCAAATCGAAGAAGGGCAAGTCCAAAGAAACCAAATCAGCAAAGGAGATCAAATTGGTACTGTCAAAAGAGAAGCCTGCAAAGGAAACTAAGTCGTCCAATAAGGCCTTAGTAAGGAAGAAGGACAAGAAGTCAAAGAAAGACAAAGCCATAGCCGATCCTCCGGCTGATCAACCAGCTGAACCACCAGCGGCCGTCGAAGCAGCAGCAGAACCTGCGCCAGGTGACCCAGCACCAGCAGAATCCACACCTGAAGAGACCCCACCAGCAGAGTCTACACCCGAAGAAGCTCCCCCTGCAGAGCCTACAATCGTAGAGGCTGTAGCGGAGGAAACCCCGCCAGCAGAAGAAACGGCAGTGGAATCAACAGTAGAAATCGAGGCTCCTCCTGCAGAGGAAGCGGCAGCGGAACCGAAAGCAGAATGCGAAGCTGCTCCTGCAGACGATGTGGCCGCGGAGCCGGTAGCAGAACCCGAAGCTGCTCCTGCAAAGCCTGATGTAGAAGAGCCACCCTCTGTAGAAGGAGCAAAAGAAGAAGCCGCTGTCGTCGAGGAGCCCCCAGCCGACCCACCAAGTAAAGAGCCTACGGCTGACGACGTTCCGTTATCTGATCCTGAGCAAATCGACGCGGCTCCTGTTGAAGAGCCTCCTGCAGAACCCACACCAGCAGTGGATACCTCAGCAGAAACTGCAACAGAAGAAGCTAAACCTGCGGATACACCAGCTGAGACTATTCTCAATGAGTCGGAAGCCAAGTCCGTGGAAACACCTGCAGAGCCTACAGTAGCTGCCGAGCCTGAAGTCGAAGCTTCGGCTGCTGACGAAGCACCAAAGGAAAGTGAGCCGGCCAAAGAAGAGCCTCCTGCAGACGAGTCATCCCCAGCGGAGGTCGTCGCCGAACCGGCTACTGATGCGGTTCAGAAGCCTCTAGGAGATTCTGAGGTCAAAGAACCTACGGCAGATGCAGCTCCTGTGTCTGTGGTCGAGCCGGTAATAAAGTCTGAAGAGAGTAGTGAAGCTCCTGCCCCAGACGTTGAGCCCGAAGCTGCTCCTCCTGTGGAAGAGGCTCATGACGTGGCTGCTGCCGAGGAGAAAGCTCCAGCGGCCAGCGAAGAACCTCCAGCAGAGGCTCCAGCAGAACCAGATCCACCTACAGACCCACCTGCCGACGCAGCTAGTGAGCCAGCAGCCGAGCCAGCAGCCGAGCCAGCAGCAGAGCCAGCAGCAGAGCCAGCCGCCGAGCCAGCAGCAGAAATGGCAGCGGTAACGGCAGCAGAGCCAGCCGCCGAGCCAGCAGCAGAAACGGCAGCGGAAACGACAGCAGAGCCAGCCGCAGAGCCAGCAGTAGAGCAGATAGCTGAGCCAGTGACTACGGAGGAGCCTACCGCAGACGCACCAGCTGAACCAGAGCCAAGTCCAGAGATTGCTAAGGAGCCTACGCCAGAGATCCCAGCAGAAGCCGCCCCTGTAGCCGAAGCAGCTCCACCTGCTGATCCACCATCTGAGCCAGTCGCAGAAGCAGGAGGTGACTCAAACCCCGAAGCAGCTCCAGCAGCCACAGAAGAAGTTATCCCGGAAGAAACAGCAGTGGAAGCGGCCGCTCTACCAACTGAGGCTCCGCCCTCTCCAACATTGTCCAAGCGCCATCGTCGCTCAGCGTGGGACCGCCCTCGTCGACACAGCAAATCCTCCTCCAAAGGCAGCGGCAGCATCGACCTCTCACGTCCTGAGCGCAAACGCCGCGAAAGCGACGTCAGCGCCTCGACCGCAAAATCAGGTGAAGTAGACAAACTGCTCAAAGATGCCAAGGAGAAGCGGCAGAGCAAACGCCCATCGGGATCAGAGCGTCGCTCCAGCAAACGCGATAAAGAACCCGAACCCAAACCGTCGTCGACATCGGCCTTTCGACCTCGCCTGCTAGATGTACTACCCCGAGCCGAAACAGAAACAAGCATGTTCATCCGCGTCAACGGCGACAAACCGCGCAGCAGTCGACCCTCGCACCCCCCACGTCGCGCTACCGAAAACTCCAGCTCTCGCAAGGAACGACCGGCCAGGCCCAAAGACGCAGACTTGAAAGCCCGCATCGAAAGCGAGGACGAGGCGAGGAGGGAGAGGCGGAGGAAGCGGAAGGAGCTGGATGAGGCTGAGGCGGAGACGAGGCGGGAGTTACGCCGGAAGCGGAAGGAGTTGGAGGAGGCGAAGGAGGCGGCGATGAGGGCGAAGGAGAGGAGGAGGGAGAGGGAGAGGGTTACGAGGGAGGAGGAGAGGGGTGGGTCGGGGATTCGGTTGAGGGAGAATGGGTTGGCGGGGAGGTTGAGGAGGATTTTCGCTTGATGGGAAGAAAGTGTTGGGGATGGGATGGGATGGGAAGAGGGAAATACTAACGGACGATCAGGTTTGACGGTGACTGTAATGATGCTTTGTACTAACGGCTCTGTACTCCAGTTTTGTATTTCTTCGTTTGGTATATATGTCTTCAAATATGTTTGCCCTGTAGTTATGTATCTATGTATAATGTCATATCATATCATATCATATCATCCCATCCCCGATCTTCCCACCTCTCTTTCTCAAATCCGAGCACAATGACCAGTATTCGATTGTTTTGCGACAGACGAGCTGGTCTTATATTCTAACCATTCTGACCCTTTATCTACGTTCGCTTCCATTTGCCACCTGACTTGGCCTCTTCGATTCACCGTCCTCGCTACGTCTTTTATTGCTCGTTGGCATTTTATTGACTTAGAGTGGCGTAGGATAGGTCTGAAGGCTCGGGGGTTATCATCGAGATCGCGCCAAGGTTAAGTTTTTCATGAGTACAGTGTTGAACATCTCTCGAAAGTGTTGCTTGCTTGGACCTGTGTGGAGCCATTGGGGTCCTCGAGTTATATCTGGGAAGGGAGGATAGTCATAGATGGTATGAAGAAGGGTGAACTGATGAGAATGAGATTGGATAGTACGGCGTTAGAATATGATAGATGCGCTAGTAATCATTTTATGCTTAAAGCGTCAGATCTCCATGCATTGTAGAAACTTATCCGCCGATGTCCCCACATTTGTGACGAAGAGTCGGTCCATGAGCGTGAAAGATGCCTGTACGTTGTGTGCAAGGTGTGAATTAGCTTATCTATATGAGAGATCCCAAAGGGTCTGGCTCATGTGCTTTTCGAAAGTATGTGATACAACATGATCCAAAATCTGATCCATTCTGCGATAGAAAGGCAATTGAACCCACTACGACATAGTCCATTCGACTAGTGACCTGGAGTCTCGGATCAGACTCTGAGGAGCATCGCGATCGACCAGCTTCCCTCAGTGCTGCCACGAGGTACGTGTCTTCCATCCTATCTATATATATAAGATCATCGAGTCTCCACCATTAGATAGAGGCGTCCGAAGAGATCAGCAAGGTACCGTCGCCGAGCCTACCTAGTGTGGGGGGCAAGTCGATAGATCCAGTATCGCCGAACGGGGAGAAAGTATTCGACGAGAAGGTGAAGTACCTGGGAAGGAGAGAAGTGCACACATGGCATACAGTGTACAAGTCCCCGTAGATCCCCATCTCCGCCTTTGTCAGAACCCCCTCTTCATGCCGGTGCCTTTCCGTGGTAGGGCCGCTATATCCTCGCCACCATCTGATTGGGGGTGACATGTTCCGACTTGGCTGTAGGCAGCCTAGTATACGCTTCCTCGGCACCAAGCCGGTGGGGCTTGGTGATGTCTGCTGGAAATTAGTCAGTACGAACTCAGTGTATTAGCGATAAGAGTAGCGTACGCAAGAGCCCATATAGCTTCTAAGTTATCCTCAACACGCTAGAGTCTTTCCAGAAGATATGGCATATGGAGCCGTGCTTAAGGAATCCACTCTATCAAATTAGTAGCGGGAGATAAGGCTAGCGTATCATAGCTTACGGGCATGACCCCGAGAGCTGGTTGTCGTAGACGTCTTACTGATGGTCCTTGGGATTCGGCGCATACTACCGCCGTACACTTGGTTTGGTGGTGCTTCTCCAGCCTAAGCCACGTCCGTCCCCGTGCTTCCTGTAGGTCACTACGCCCCAGGATAGACATGTGGTTGGAGCGCTGTGCTTTGCAGTTGAGATGGCCACATTCCCGGTGATCAATCAAGGCACCTTGATCTGGTTGTCCTTTGCACAAATCATCTCATTCGCATAAGCCCGATATCGGTCCAGCAGATCGGTATCATACATCTCGTGCTGTGACCTGAAGCTAAAGTGCGCGGCAATGGCATGGGTATTGACCAGGAGAGCTATTATCACCATTATTAGCATGGCCGTTACTCCGTAATGATTCGGAGGTACACATACGTCTCCTCAACTTCGTATTTACCCCAACACTCAATTCCAATTCATCATCCGGTGTGTTGAAAGGCAAGTTATCCAAAACATCCTTTCCCCATATTGCCATGAAATTAATGTTCATGCGATCGTATGCCATGTTCCATATTCCTTCTCTTTCCTCATCCGTGCCATGGCCATAATGATACAATTCTAAATTACTCTTTTCCAGATTCTCGAAGAACGAGTAATGAGCTTGTGCGCCAAGTGACCAGCTTCCCCAATCTGGTCCGTTGGGATCATAGCTTGTTTCAGCCATCGGAGTTCTCCAAAGTTCCTCAACCTTGTCTGCACCTTTAGGGAGGGGAAGCCATCGATGGCCTTTGAACGGTGGTGCCCCAGGCACATCTGGTGCAAGGACACCTCCGTCATCGTCCTTGCCTGCCCCGACCCCAGCGACAGGAAAAGTCATATCCTCGCCTTTCCATTCAGGTAGCGCGGATGCTCGCCACGCTGTCGGCCCTTTGGAATCAGCGCTAGGGTTTTGTGGAGGTTCCAATTCCGGGAGATAGGCATGTATAGCCCCGAACCGGTAATGCAGCCATCCGGTTTCAGGGCTATTGATGAGATTGGCAACTACGTCAAGCGAATGAGGGTGGGCAAGCTTCGTGTACACAATGTCAGGAATAGCTTTATCATTGAAGAAGACCTATATCACCATGTCAGCCAGTGCAATGTCGTTGTTAAATCCAGTAGGAGTGGGACCCACAATATCATCGTCGATCTTGATATACATGTTACCCTCCTCCACCCCTTCCTTCCAAACCTCATTATACCCCAGATTCGATATAATAATCTTCTTATACAAAGCCTCGGTATCCATAAGCTTATCCAAATACGCAATATCTTCTTCTCTGTCCGTGTTGACTACAAAATGTACTTCGTCCAACCAGCCTCCGCGCGTGACAAGATTCTTCTTGAGGTAGCAGTCCAGAATTGCCACCACAGAAGGTCGTCCGAAGAAGATGAGTCCTATTATATTGAGACCTTCTGGCTTTTCCCCCGTTTTGATTGTCACACCCTTAAGGGCCTCCGGCTTATCCGACGTTTTGTTTGTTCCGCCCATGCCACCGTTACTGGAAGACGGCGGGTCTAAAGGATGTGAAAAGCCACCAGGTCGACGAATTTTCAATCCCGCCCCTCTATTCAATGCAACACCAACGATCAACAATGCAGCCAGCATACAGAAGCCAACAGTGATGTATCTCGGCCGCCGCCATGAAGGCGCGGATGATGTCCACGTCTTGCGTGGACGCGACCAATCTTTACTTGATTGTTGAGCATGCCCATTCTGGGGTGGACTTCCGGAAGCTTCGAGATCATCGAGATCGAAAGATTCGGGTTGCAGAAGACCTTGTTGTTCTATCGAAGACTTGGGCATGTCGTGCGTCGGGCAGAGGACATGTAGGTTCCCGAAGCTATGGACGTGAGATTCCGAAGGAGAGCCAGAGAAGTGATCCCAGCGGGCATGCAACAGGATATGCGGATGCGAGGCTAAACTTAACGATCGGTTGGAAAATATCAAACAGCGATACACAAGAGACGACTAGATCGTGATCAACCAAGGTCGTAACGATACTGAACGTTGGTAGACTAACACGATTGAGTTACGATTCAGCGAGGCTGAAAGGCTTGGCATTCCTTGGCATGTTGGCCTCCTACGCTGCAAATATGGGTCCGAGGGGTCACTTTGTCTAAATTCACCTATTAGTACCTATCCCTCTCGCAAAAGCACACCTCCGCATAATGGTTTCAAGAATCCTCGTTTTAGTTTATTCCTCGTTCATAAAATTCTACTGCTGTTATGTTTATTTGCAAAGACACGCGAAGTCAATTATGTACAACATAAGACAACAATGACCGCACGATTGAAATCTCCCGAGGCGTCAGTCTTTATTACTCATCATGTTGAGAGACAGAGCTGATGATGTAAGGAGAAGAGATTGGCAATGTATATGCCATAAGACGCTGGTGTGGCGTTGACGCTCGGAGGATGAAGAACCAGATGATGCTTGTAGATACTTTCCGGAAATGTCTACGCGTTCGAGAAATAATTCGTTCGGCACAGTAAACCTGGGTTTACATAGCTTGTAACATTTATCAATCTTTCGCCATGCAACGAGTTATATAGCACATGTAAGTCGGTTTCGTGATAGCCTAGAGTATATTCGCTTTCGACGCATCCATGGCGTTTCCTTGATTCATCGCTAGCGAAGATCAACTCAAATATGGCCGTAAAGTCTCCCTCAAGATTGAGCCTTTTGCTCCAAGATTTTTACGATCAATGAAAATCTTACAGCAGTCCAACGCCACCACTCATGTCCTCGTAGCTCCATATTCCACTCAGAGTGAAGGGTTCTTTCTTAAGGTCCTTCACAAAACCCTTGTGGCTCGTGACCTGCGATTGCTCATACCTGAATTGAGCACGTGGGGAGTCAGCTAAGGTACTTCGTTCTTTTGTGCTAGAGTCTTTGCAGATGGAATTTCAATAGGGCAAGGCCTTAGTGAGACATTGGATGGGTACAACAGGCTTCGACCTAGGACTCGTCCGTGGCGGAGGACTCCTACAGGAATCAAAATTATTGAGCACCAATGTTTGCATGGAAAAGTTCTGTGGTCACTTACTTCGTCGGTCCGAAGGCGCGGTACGTCAGACTTGACCGACGCGATGCTTTCAAGCCAAGATGGAGAGCGATGCTTTGCGTGAGGAAGTTACCGATTGAGCTTTGCAGCTTTGTTGGATTTTGCGTGAATGGACTCATGGTACAGGAGATATGCCGCGTGTGTGATATTTTGGGTTTGATCCACACGGTGTCTCGGAAAACTTGGACAATTATACCGGGATTGGAGACAAGAAAGATTAGCAGACAACACTTGAAGAGGCTATATCAAAGCAGCTTTTCAAGTGGAACAAGAACATCGCCAAATTACTACGATTCGAACAAAGTAATGTCCATTGTTCGATAGATCGCACTTGAGGTCTCCCAAGTTTAATCAAATCATTCTTTATTTCTACCCATATCTTACCTAAAAAGCGAGGCCGAAAGCCGGCTGGTGTCTCTAAAAATCCAAAGGTATTGATGAATTACATACTAAAAAATTAGAATATTAGAGCCATAAGATCCAGCTTGGATGCTTTACATGATACTGCACCAGTCCTCGCTAAGAAGACGAACGCGATCGTTACCGCCAGCCGTACGTAGGAGGTCGACTAGGCTATGATCTTGCTAGTACAATCGATAGAATTGCTAGTGATGATTGACAGCATTTGGAAGGCTACCTAGGGCCAAAAACAAAACACAAAGCGCTTGTGCATATCGTTTCCACTTCGGTTACTGCACCAATAGTCAATGCTCTGTGAGTACATGTGCAGCATGTGCCATTCTCTTTCAGAAGATGCAGCTCACCAGCCGCGTTTGTATGTGGCCGGTTACGAGCTGATAATAGATCTTGTGCTTGGTGAGTCTCACGGTAAACCACGTTCAAAACCTGATATTTCTAGAGTATATCGCAAAAGATCTTGAACATGCTCGTTTCTCTTCGATCTTACCTAATGTAGGAGACGATATAGCAAAGTGATGGCATGTTGCATATCATACTTAGCTATGAAGCAAGGCCATGATCACCTCAGACGAGCTTCCCTTGTGGGTATCTTGATTTCCCTAGGTAGTGACTCTATAACTGGAAATGTCCTATCACATGAGTAGGCTTTAATGGTCCATACATGGAGCATTTGTGTGGATGAGAATCGAACTCGTCCGCACGTAAGGAAATCTTGGGCTCACGCTAAACCACAAAGGTGAACACAGCCACAGTGGCACAGCTGCATTGACCTCTGACAACAACCGAAAACACTTTTGCATTCTACTCAACCGCCAACAATTGTGTCTCATCAATGCTGCCCACAAAACTAATTGGATGGGGTTGGGAAATAGAACATATGATATCTGCTATCTGATAGTAACGGGACACATAATGGAAACAGCAAGATTTCTGCACCCCAAACGAAACAGAACGGAGACGAAGGATTGCTCTTGAGGAATGCATGAAGCTGCCTAGAGAACTGGCAAGTGCCACTCATCCCTTGATGGCTTCAACTTTCAGAGGTGAGGCCATACAAAGTAGTTGAACGGGGAAGAGTCCCTATTAGGCACAGCATCATAGCCGCTCGCAAGAAGCTCGATGCGCAAACTAACAATAGCCTTATCAAGAAACGTCAGATGTCAAGCTCATCTATTCCCTGCTCCATCCACAATCATGTATCAGGTCAAGTCTCTACTTCTCCTATCATACATCACCCATCTCACCGTGGCTACAACCTCAATCACCCCCAACCTCTCCCAAAACCTAAACATCACCTTAACCGCAAACAAAACCACCACCACCCCCCCTCCCCCCCAACCACCCCCCTCCAACTCCCCCTCAATCACCGTCTCCTGCTTCACCCAACCCCCACGCCCCTCCCCCCCCTCCCGAAGGCCCGTCCCCCCAGCCGACTACTGCGCCGCCCTCCAACAAATCATCCTCCGCCCGGACTTCCTCGAAACCCACGTCTGGGAACTCTCTCCAGACCCAGAGACTTGGCTCGGATGGAAATCTCACGACAGCGGTATCTTCCTGGGCGGACATACCGTCACCGTGGAAGCTTTCGCGCCGGCGTTCGTGGTGCAGGTGGCGGCTGTGGTTGCGGCGGAGTGTTTGGTCGTTGAGAAAGGGCTTTTGGGTGGGATTGCGAGGGCGGGGGAGGGGGGGAATGTGCTTGTGGCGGTGGGGGGGTTGGGGTATCGAGCTTTGGGGAGGGATGTGGGGGAATGAGGGTGTGGGGTGGAGGCGGTGTTGCGCATGAATGATGTACTTGAGAGGTGGATGTTTGAAGAGGTCTTTCTGTCTCTCTGCTTGTCTCACTATTCAGTGATTTCATGTCATCTGATATACCCTCTGTTGACCCATAGTCATTCCCATAAGTAATCATGATGGTTTCGCTGAGGCTCCCCTGTCGATTGAAAGCACTTGCCGTATACATGCTCCTCTTCAGCTCATCTGTCATCATCGACATCATATATCTCATACCTCTAGCACGGCCTCTGCAAACCACCGTTCTTCAGCTGCCGTGCCTACCATCCGCCATCATGTTGTATCCTTGCCGGACATGTATACGAAGTACCACTCTGAGCTGCAGAATGCCTACCGTCGTTGTTCCCGTATCCGATCAAGTATGAGATCCCATTTGCACAACTGTCATCACCCTCTTACCCAGAAGAGCCAATCTTACCCCGGCCGGTGTCGTACTCGGAGGATGCAGCAACGCCAGGTCGTAGGCCATGCTCTCCGTTGGACTGACACAGATCCGCGAAGACGTGCTGACTTCGCTATCGTAGCTGTGCTGTTTTTGCCGACTTCCAGTGATGTAGTGGACTCATCATCGCCATCAAAGCCCTGGCTGGGCGGTTCAAATGACGTCTGGCTGTGTGGTAGGACTCATCGTCGCTATGGTATCGAGGACCGCGATTGCTATGAATTGCCCCTAGGCTAGATTTTGTTGAACGGTCTCAGGGGTCTGATGGATGATATGATAGCTATGCTAGATGTCTAGAAAGGTGTCTAGGAACAAGATAATGAGACAACAAGACTTTGTAGACGTGGCCACTCGCTTAGTGTCTTGGCAGAAGGGCTTATTTCCAACAGATTTTGACTTCGCCATCATTCAATGCGAAATCGAATCTACCTATCACGGCAGTCATCCGTGACGATCTTGTTCCTCACCATCGTTACATGCGTATGCGGCTTCGCTACCCCTGCTACTGCCTACTTCTGTACTTTCCCGAACGCGTCGGAGCTCAAATTGTTCATATTTTCCACTCAAGGGTCTTTTGGAAAAGACCTTTGGGAGGCGCCGTTTAAAGCCTTGAAGTTGTGACACGAATCTCCTCAAGCCAGCCACGTTCGAGGTGCCATCATCGCATTGGACATAGACTCTCACCGCATCACCATACCACCAGCAAACGGTTAGCGGTACGACTACCGACTCGAAGACAACGCTGATAATCGTCACAGCAGTATACAACGTGCCGAGGCGATAGCGGAGGACTTTGGCGACCTCTGGCATTTGCGGGAGCATAACCCCCGTCCTTCCAAACAAGGATGAGCAAGAGCAACGGTTGAGTATGCCAACCTGAGTTAACACCACAAGCACCATTGTGAAAGAAGTCATGACGGCGTCTTTAGCGAACGTTGACCAGAAAAGGCGATCTCGATCCATCGGCGGTATTTTAGCCAGCTGGACGTCGAGATATGCACTTGCGAGCCAAAGAGCCAAGATGGAAAGTAACACGATGTGACGGCAGTTAAACCCATCTGGTGGAACAAAGCCTGAGATTATTGCTCCAGTCAGGGTCCCTGAGGTCACGATTAGGTGCGCAGCAACTGTATGGAGCTGCATCCGACGTTCATGTGCTGAACGCTGAAGGTCGCGATCCTGCCGCCTCGTGCCGCGATGCGTAATGGACATGGTGGGAAGTTCAGCCTCAGTCTGCCAGTTTGATGGCTGCCAAGAGTAAACACCACCTAGGAAGATTCTGCTTTGCTTGTCTTCGGTAAAGCATGTCCGGTTGAGCTCGTCTATGTTCCTAGCTCGATTCGAGTTACCCAAATCTCTCTGGAACTGTTTGATGATCCGAGGAATAGTCGCCTCTGTCTGGGAAACCCCTATTACTGAGCCTAGGAACGCAGCTGGTACGATCCAAAGGTACTGGGCCGTAAAGCTGATGCTGTAAGCTTCGACCCTGATGGGGACTGCGCTGCCAGGGGCTATAGCATTCGCAGTTGCTGCTGCATCAATTAGCGCTATTACGATCGTGCTGATGAATATCATTTGAGCCACGAAGATAGGAAGGAAACTGGTTGTGCGATCAGCTGCCAGAGCGTCGCTCGCATCTTGTATCGCGTTGTACTCTTGTGTTGTCTTTTGGCCAGACCTATAGTGGTATCAGACTAAAGGAAAGCTCAAGAAAGAAGATATATGTACAGGAAGTCCCTCGCGGCGCGCCCGCGGTCCCATTCTGTATAAGCTTCCGTGACCATGGTAAACTGTCTCCAGTGCTTCTCTTCGCGATTCTTCCAGAATCGGGCGTTCCTCTGACAATTGGACAGCTTGAGGAGCATGTTGCTCATCGTATCAATGGGGTCACCAAGAAGATGATTGATCACGAATAGATGTACCTCAATGCCTAAAGGTGGACAGGGTAAAGATACGATCAGTTGGAACAGCGGAAACTTCCAAGTGGTCAATCGAGTCCATATGTGTCCGGTGGAATACCTTGTCCAGGATGGTCCAGCGATCGCGACGCATGAATTCTTGGTGAAGGAGGCATTGGATTGAGTCGCCAATCCAGACTCAAGGCCGAACAGTCGCGAGTCGGTTGCGCAAGCTGCTTGGATTTTCTGAAGATATTCCCAGAGGCTCGGAAAGTCAAAATGCAGTCTACTTACACAACCTTGGCCCCAAGGATTGCTGCAGTTATATGTCACATTTGCTGGGACATCACTGCAATCAATTGCCATGACGCAGTCGACAAACTTTTCTTGATAATGAAAAAATGTGGAGATCTCTTTCATCAGATAGTTTGGCAAATGAATCAAGTGAACATGATAAGGATGAATGTCTGGGAAATACCTTGCCTATAAGACAAAATGGGGCGGCCACTGCCACTGTCATCTTGCCTGATATGGAGAAGCACGTTTGTGGCTTGGACCGGGCTATCAACTTCGCCCAAACCAGGCGCCTATGGGAGGTGTGGTGATATATACTGCAAGCCAATGATAGCGCACAGTCAATCAGGATGGTATCAAGGGTACCGCCACCGACTAGCTGTAGAATCCAAGTACGTACTGACTCCCATTTCTTGGTGGAACGTCTTTCGCCAGGTCTTGAACCGTACCTATGCTTAGGTAATACTCATCCATATTCGCCATATACCTCATAGATCTAGTATATCAGTCAGGAAAGACGCATCATGCCTGTGGTATGCGTCAAGTCTGCTTCGGAATACGATCAGTTGTACGGAGTACATACCTAGCTGAGTCCGCTCGCTTGGGATAGATTAACACTATTGGTAAAGACTCAGGACGAGGCTGTCAGCCTCGGTAATAATATCCGATTATGATGTACCGTTACAACCATAGAGGGGCTTCTCCACGCTTTGAGACGTTCATGCCAAGTCCCGGTGTGCGGAGAAAAACGAATCCATACGACATCTCAGAACCACAAAACCCTACCGCCTAAAACCGCGCTCTATTATTCACGTTCGCTCCATCTCCTACACACTTATCACACATTTTTTTCTCATCGAGACCACCCCCATGATCTTCCCTCACACCCACTATGGAGACTCCATCAACATCCCTAGCCCACTTCTCTCAGCATGAGCGTCCCATCCACTAGCCACAACGTCCCCCATTCACCCCCACACACACACACAACAATGGCAAAAAGGCACAGTGAGCCTAGCCTCGTGACGGGGCAAGCAAGCGCGTCTACAATCGGTCTTCAAGCAGCATCCCTTCATGCTGAAATAACGGGGCGGATGTTCTGAGGAAACCCTCGCTATTCGTGTAGATGAGAAAGGGAAATATCCAAGCCTGAGGAATGGGCCGCTTGTGGTGGATCTCGTCAGAGGGAGAAGCGAGGATTAGAGATGTCTTGTGAGAGCAAGGAGCGGTTCGGATGCGTGAGGAATGGAAGAGGAGGAGAGTTTTGGTAGGGTGGGAGGAGATTAAAAGAATTTTGAGGGGTGGAATGGCTATAGTGGTGGTAGAGATGCTGATACGCAGGGTTGAGATAACAGATGGATTGTAGCAATGAATAAATACGGAAATAGGCGACAATCTCACGACGACTCTGTCTCGTGAATTGTTCTATATACAACCGAGACCGGATATAGAAGTCTACGTACTGGACGGTACAAGTGCCTACTTATCAAGTAGACTTGTACCATGCCATCTCAATCCACACAAAACCCTATATCAAGAATCCGCAGACTTCAAAGCATGTTGCACCAAGTCTCAAGCATGAGACTGACTAAGAGGCTCTCATTTGAACCTGTAGATCATGGGTGCAAGTCGCCCTGGCGAACAGTAGAAATTCTTCAAACGATTATCTCTCAACGAAGATAACCATCCCAGTCTTGCCCTGTATGCATCCACAGTGCGTACTCTATCACACAAGCAGTCCAATCCTTGCGTTCGTGTGGTACGGTGGCTTGACCGGCAGTGAGTGTTGAGGGGTTCGGTGTAGCTGTGGCTGTGGCTGTTGATTAGTTGGGTGGGAAGGAAAGGTTGGGAAAGGGTGAGATGGGGATGGGGATGTTGGAGGGGAGAAGGTATGGTTGGTTTTCTCGTAGCGGAGGGAGTGGAACGGTGAATCGGTGCATGGGAAAGGTGAATTGGAGGGTGGAGAAGGGGTGGGGGAGGATGGAAATTAGAGATGGGAAGTGGATGTTAGGTCAATAACAGATGGGTTCACGAAGGAGGATATAAGGAAGGGGTGCCGACACGTAGCCTTGGTGCTGAAAATGGGGATTTCGGACAATTGTGCTTCTTCTATGGGTAAGTCTGGGGGTTGGAAGTTTTCAAATGGTCTATAGCGTTTATCAAGCCTGTTGCTGTAGAGGTGCGTGGTTTGCGATGTGTTAGGCGAAGCATATTCAAAAGCTATACTATATGACTGGAGGACATGAATATTAAGTCGTATTCAGCAGGGAAAGTTCGCTGGGCGAATTCGGGGGAAATGAGGTACTGCGCTGGTGTGAGGTGATTTGCGTGATATGTTTGTATCCTGCAGGAGGCGGAGAAAGGGGGTTGGGAAAACGGGAAAAACCGGCGATAATGTTTTATCAGGGGGAATGGATGCTGCAGGGGTATGCGTTTGACATATATTAGCACATGAAACACTATCTTTCGGCTTGTACTGGATGTTTGATAAATCGTGTCACAGTCATCATTGAAAGATCAATTACGTATTGATATCGCTCCTGGAGGTGCGGGAATGTAGGGAACCTGCATGATCACATCTCCAAACACGGCTAGCGCCAACTTTCGTGTGGTTTCCAGGTCGCTGGATGCTGGTCGAAGTGAATCCAGATACTCGGAATTGCAACGTCGATGCGTAACAACCCTTTTATCCGCGGACTAATGCAGATGACCGTGCGAAACATTGAAAGGAATAATAAGGCTGGGTGTTAGGCATAGCGAAAGGGTCGTATCTTGAGCTTGGGAGATCGAGAACGCGCGAGGAAAACTTCGATTCATCAACGACCTGGGTGGTCGGAGGGTATGATTCAACTCTTCTGGAACAACTTGAGAATTATAGATCATATCGTGTAGTACCACCAAGCGTGACCACACCACTGAAGATACCGCATGTTCTGTTGTTATTAATCATTATGGTCGTATGTGTCCCATCGTACTGTATTGCCCAATGCTTTGTACAAGAAAGATATTACCGGGTATCAATTGTTCAGCCGCTCCACGTGGCTGACGATGGAAACATGTACTCCTCAACGGCTCGCTTGGTATGCCCACCTCCAACCCTGCTCATCGCAATTGTCCTCCAAAACCCCCACTCGCTCAGCCAAATTGCACTCATGAGACTGGGCGGTATAATGGCCGGTTGCCGGGCTCCGGAAGTAGCTTTTGAAATGGCGCTGATGCAACAAAGAGTCATATCCAAATGACCGCGGAGAAAGGATGATGTCGCAAATCGTGGAGGATGCCAAGTATGCAGGTTGATTATGGTTTACGAAGCAGCCACGGGTGACATGCTCTTCTCCGTCACCTTTGGCTGCAAAGAAGATGACGAAGGTTTCGCTTGGGCCGAGCGAGTGCGAGGCGGTTGGCGCTTGTTCTTCTTATTGCGCCTGCTGCGACGGACGAGGAAGAATGCAGTAACGGCCAAAATGAGTGCGATAGGGACGGCAACAGCGGGTCCAATGATGATTGCGAGGGGTGTCGAGTGAGGAGGTGGTGGTGGGTGTGCTACAGGTGCGGCGCCGTAGGTGGGTGCAGCGTGTGCGATGGAAGTGGATAGAGTGATTGTGGAGAATTCCGGCATTCTGGCCGCCCAAAAAGCTATCACCCAAAAAGCTATCCTCCGACTGCAACCTCGACGCTCATGATACTTTCGCCCTGCAGGAGAAAGGTGAAGAAGTGTGAACCTTCAATGGTAGGTTTGCGGTGGGAAAGTAAGAGAGGGAGTGATTGTGATGAAGTGTGGGACACTCCTTCCTAGAGCTGTACGAACAAGGGTGATTGCGAGGACATCTTCCTCTTTAGGCGGGTTCCTTGGACCCGCGCTAAGTCCAGCAGCCAGTGGCGAAATGATCATGCTCAGTGGAGATCACTGTGCAGATTCGCTAGGATGATGTTAATACATAATTTAGGAAGTTCGCACTCGGGCTCTGCAGAATATCGGGACGACGATTGACTCTGACCTGTAGAAGTCACAGCATCACAACGCGTCCCAAAGCTGTAATGTCTCCCATCATCAGCATCAGCGTGCTTGAGCAGGATTGTCCTGTATCCGCTGTGCCAATGTTGTTAAGTGATTAGTGCGCTAGTTGGTCTGCATGTGGAGATATCTAATTTTAGTACCCCGCATATCCCGAACCAATAGTGTTCGGGTCCAGCATCGGTGTCATCAACGGTCGCTCTAAATAAGGCTCTCCTTACCGGCGGTCTGGCCTCGTAGTGGAGAAGGGTAATTGATGTTAAGAGATCTTCCTGATTGAGTACCCCATCACTACTGCATACGCGTAAGACATAGCTTGGCAGTCCGCTGTACTATAAGTACGTGTAGATTATCTGTAGCTTAGCCTTCGTAGGCTTAGCCGTAGCCAGGTGTAGAATTGACTTTCTCGGGGGAAATGGGATGAACAATGATGACTATTGGTCGTCACCGTAGCAGACAATTTCCAATTACTTTAAAAGTCTTGGCACGCGAACATATAGTCCACGTACCTTGTCAACCTGTCTACTATATGTCCGCGTTCTTACCTCTGCATAACGCCAGCGTATGATTGGAATTGCCTGCCCAATATGCCATTGAACCCAATAAAGAGCTGGCTTGTATGGTACTCTTGGCTACAAAAGTTATTAAGACACGTAGGCGTGAGCCATGGATTTCCTGGAGGATTACTTAAGGCATGGCCGGTAGTCAAAGCATTGAATCTGATAGAGGAGTTGTAATTTCTTCCGTGCTGCGCGCGTTGATCAAGACGTTTTAGCGGTTGTACTGCGGTCCTGGGTGGATCAGTCACCGTAGCTGAAGTTGTTTTCCGTTAAGCCTCTGCATGACTGCAAAGCGAGGCGGAAACTCATGATTGATGTTTGTATCAAGACGCAGAGGCATAGGGAGTTTGGGAACATGTCAACCCCGACGAACTCGTGGTAGTAATGATTGGTGTGGGGAGCCCCGAGTACACTCCTATGTCGCTGTAGCCCATTAATCTACCGTTGATGGTGTCGGTCAAGTCCTTGTTGCCAAGTGTACAAAGAAATGGCTTCAGAGTACAGGCGGTTTGCGGTCTGGAGAGAGGCAGGCACTGTTGAGTATGAGATGACGTAGGTGATATTCGACATGACAGCGCTTGGGGTAGGTACTGTTGGATTAGCAGGTATGCTGGAAGTTGGAGGCGAGACGTCGATGTCCTTATAGCCCACACGACACTCTCGTAATCTTGGTCGATCTGATCGAGCCGAATACAGCATTCGAAGATCGCGGTCAAGGGCTTTGAGCTCCTCGTCCTTTGCGTGTTGGCTATAGCTGGTATGGAAACGTTACGATTGATTGGAAACCTTTCCAACACGATTGAGCCAACAAGTCGGTCTGCTGCACGTTGAATGCAGTGGTCAGTCGACGAAACTACCAGTCCGTTTGTGTATGGCGAACGCCAGGTTGCCAAGGTGATAGTTTAGCGTGACGCTAATCTATCCCGTGAAGTAAAGTACTTAAAGCTATACTCATACCTCCATTCTTGTTTTGCTTTCTCATACTTACCTTGTTTCAGCAACCTCGCTCATGGATGGGGTCTGCTATGAGTAGAGCCCTGCATTGCACATCGCGGAGGCAATACTTATCGAGCTGCCTTCGGGCATCTCGGAAGCGGAATTTTTGATGGTCAAACCTCTGTTATGGATTCTTTTCATCATGCTTTCTGCTCTATGCAAGGGCCTGAAGAAGAGATTCTCTCACAGGACTGTATGAGAGGTATGTGGGATGGGCTGACATAATACATAAGTCCATGTCACTAGCGCTTGTAAGCAGCGGAGGTAAGGTAAGTTTTCTGTGTTTATCGTGTGGCTCGTAATAGTTGGCACACTCACTACTATTGTCATTGGTGTGTTCATGGTGCTCAAAAGACTCTTATTTGTACTCATATCAAACTAGCTATCCTCTCCGTTGATCGCTTGAATCCCGCATGTCTGCCTAGGCCTGACGTTCCTGCGTTCCGGCGTGACTATTTAAGCTATACTCCGTAGCACACTTCCAATCCCGAAAATACCTTAGCTATCCCAAAGCCGAGTTTGAGTGACGTGGGGCGGCTCAAGCTGTCTTCCTTCCGCTCTTAGGAGACCTCGAAGACCATGTATTTTGGCGATAACCATTCTGCAACACGTTATGAGTTGGAGAAAAATATTTCAGCAGATACAATGTAACGAGAAAGAGACCCAACTCTACAGCGCCTTTACCAACGATCAATCTACTTGCCAGCCCTTGTAGCGGTACTCGGCGAGCAAGTGATGAATTTTATGTGCAACATGGCACCCACGGAGCAAGCGACTCATTTGGAGGACGGTGGAAGCCCTTATACAAGCTCTACTCGTGTGCCACACAGAGAGAAGCCAGCAGGGTAGCGGACAAGGGCCGAGAACAGAATACAATGAAGAACGTTACACATATGGTTGGTGCTATTCTCAACGATGAAGCCAGCAACATGTTTCTCTTCTCGAGTGGTGCGAAGTTGTTCGGCCCATCCATACAAGAGGTAATGACCTAAAATAATATATTTTAAGCAAATCCCGACCATGTTGAAGCTACACATATTACGTGAAGGAGGAATTTATAGCTACCGTGAGATATGTTCTACACACATCGAATGCTGGCCACAGCGCTCTTATACTTCGCACCACCAAAATCCAAGTGCTTGCACAACTTCCAGGCACTCTTCTCGCATTAAACCCCTTCAACATCTTCACTGTTCGCAAATCAGCGACTACGTCGGACGCCAGCATCAAATCTTGCACCAGCATAGCCTTGTCGAGCCTCCAAAAGCACACAAAGACCCAAATTATTGGGCATCCACTTAGACCCACCTTGTAGCACCTCAGCAGATCAGAAGCATATCATCCATTGCCGAACAAACCTGTAAGCTAGGTACAACCCGACTCAAGGAAGACTCTTGAGCGCTAACGGTGATTGACCAGATACCAGCACGATACCAGGCTGAACCCAGAGCATGGAGTACGTACAACAGAGGGGAGGAGGAGGTGGGATCGATATAAACGATGATAGCTGTTATGGATGTTGTGTTACATTATGGGGTGCGTGTGGTGCTAACTGCTGTGAGTCCTCGGACCGGGACAAATGCTGCGATCCAGGGTCTGGCATCGGATGTCTTGGCCTAGGGAATTGTGGCTGTAGTGGTAGCGGTTGTTGAAGTGTCCTTCTCGAAACTTAGGTCTAGGATGCCCACAGCTTCTTCCTAGCTAGCTCTCTTTGGATACATGTACCTCTGTCACTATGAACACAATCAATTGGACGGCTGAAGAAACAAAATAATGGACAACGATTATACTTGTTGAGCAAAATTTGCTGGTTTCTAACATGCCTGTAGCTGTACGGATGTAAAACATTTCTACCATGCGTTAACGACGAGATGATGCATAAGCCTCGAGGTCGATGAAGCCAGCTGCATTTGCCTGAGGAGAATAGCCTATTCAATGTTAGAGCGAGTGGTTGACGTTTGAGTAACGCATGAGCACGTTTTGCGCTTCAGGACTCGAGCTATGACCTAAGTAAGGATCGTTACGAGAAGGACGATATAGTCACAATATGGACATTACTAAGAGCCAGGTCTTGCCGATGGTTGGGAGGGAGGGCTTGCAGCTGGTAGAGTAAGTAAAGCAGGCCGAAGAGACAGGCTTGGCAAAGACTGAGAAGCTTTGTGTGTGACATCATTGCTCTTCGAAACACACGCTTTAAACTGTCTTCAAGGTCATACAATCAGGAACAAATCCTTTTAATCCTAAAGGACATATCAGCAATTCAACCGTAAATATGTCGAAAGAATATGAAGGACAAGACCCTCTCGCTATTGCCCAACAAGCGGAGCGAGACCTAAATTCCCACGGTGCTATACATGGTCACAACGCTAGTCAGTTGATTACGGCTTTCCGCTGCTTTGCAAGTAGCCTTCAGCTAATGATTGTCAGGAAGCGACTCTGGCGTTGATACAAGCGTCGAGAAAAAGTTCCCTGGAAGCGAGGTCAAAGTCGGGTCATCGGCCTCAGGCGCAGGGGACAACCGCGAAATCCCAGTCGAAGAGGGTGGGGATCTGCATAAGGCTACTGGACAGTAAGTCCCAAAGTACCTTTGCTGTCTGTCGAATGGTCACCTATGCTAACGTTTTGCCAGACCTACGAAGGCTCGAGACTTTGAGGGTGCGGGGGGCCCGGAGACGAAGCAAGCACAGTACGAAGCGGCAAACCCTGGTAACGATGAGGTTGGAAGCAACGTCAGGCAAGGGAACGAGACGATTAGACCCGGGGATGGAAGGGGAGCAGGGTAAACAAGCACGATCTTAAGGTCGAGAGCGATTTTGGGAGATATCAGATCAAGGAGGAGCCACATGCAAGGCAAAGTGTTATTATGTTCAGACTTTAAAATTGAGTGATTTTACTGATCCTGGAGTATATGAGACGGCTCAGTCGGCATGCGTGTACGCAGCATCACAATTAACGCTGTCATCCAGTCTTCCAACGATGCCACGTTGTTTTACGAGTAAATCCGTTGCGAGACACCAGAAAGTTTTGCTGTCGAGACCACATCAGTTACATTCATATGAACTCCCTTCGACCTTGCATCTATATCCCATAAGGAAGGTAGTCACATCCAGCATTGCTCGCCTATGCCATGATAGCATCAAGATTACTTAGTGATGGGTCTTCCGCTCTTATATGGCTAAGCTGTCATCGAGAACGTCATTCCTGTACTCATGTTATTTTGGAGAGGAATGAGCATGCCAAAACTTCATCTGCACCACCGACATTTGTAATCACTGAAGCTCGGTGAACACAATGTACTTGATTACGAGGGATTCCTTTTCAAGGACAACGTCCTATCCCCACGCTTTGGATTGTTGACTGTGCACCAGATCTAGAGCAGCTCCTCGTTCGTCAAACAACGACGCACGCTTCACGTCAATTTAGAACTGACATGAGGCAAACACGGCCCTACCACCTTCCTGGTAATATCCGGACGTTGCCTTGTCCACATTAATACGTAACGCCCGTAATGCCGTGGCCATCCTTCTTAATTTTAATTTCATTCAACAACATTCATATTTTGCCATCGAGCCAATTGAAGAAAGTTCTGGTCCAGTCTTGTAAGCAATCATGGCAGGAAGCCCTGCCGTACGGAAGCGTAAGGCGACCGAAAATGACTGTACAATTGGCTGCACGACACCCATTATTGAAGGAAAGGAACATACCTCGCACCGCAAGAAGCAAGCAGTTACCAAGACCAACAGTGCCGCTGTCAGAGCGCTGTAAGTTATCAGAACACCTTGATTCCCTCCCCAAAGACTCATAGGAATAGCATCCGACAGAATCAGGCCGAATCCCCATTGCTGAAGCTCGCGCCAGAGATTCGAGAGAAAATCCTTACCTATCTTGTCGGCGCTCAAGGTGCGTAGTAACCTCACTTCGGCCCTCTCCTGACGCCGGTTCCGTGAGTGTTGCACGATCGAAGTCAACGGAATCCGGCCGTAATCAACTACACCAAGAGCCGAACCCTCAGACCCATTCCTGAAGGCTGACATCAACATCATCTAGTTCTCCATGTTCACCTTAGTACTCCAATTATAGCTCGCAGTGCTGAATTTGGAGAAGCTAAGAAGAGCAAAAAGCCTAAGCCAGTCTCGATCCTATGTCACATCTGTCAAGAGGACACACCACGGGCGCACGCCTATTACCAGGCCCGAGCAAATGATGCAGAGGCACCTGACCAACATGACTTCTGTCGATATCTGGCCACGATCAAGAAGGAGAGGCTCGATTCCCATTTGAGTCTCAACGTATCCGGCGTGTGCAGACAGCTTTACGAAGAAACAAATTACCTACTCTGGAGCACCAACACCTTCACTTTCGACAAGCCTAAAGCTTTTAGAATCTTCTTCGGCCGCCTCATCCCAGCTCAAAAACGCAAGTTGACGAAGCTTGCTCTCTTCGTAACTATATTCCCCCCTCCAGGATGCTGGAGCTTCGACTGGGAGAAAGCTCTTCGACCCAGAGATCTGAAGATGCTTCAGGGGCTTCGGACTCTCAGTCTAGACTTCGATCAGCGCTTCGAGACTTTGGGTCCGACAAAGGACGACGACTATCGACATCTGGAGTCCAACTTCGGGCGCAATGTGGAAACGTTCGTCCAGTTCCGAATGCTTCCACTCAAGCGAGTCTTTGTAACAATCAGCGATAATGTGGTCTATCGGATTGATGCAGGAGAAACGAAAGTGGGGAATAAAAATTTAGACCCAGACTGGACAGCTATGCAAAGATTGCAGTTCGCGCGGGAATTAGAGGAGGAACTTATAGACCCTGATCCAGTGGCCACTATCGAAATGGAAGAAGATGCCGCGGAGTTGGATGCTCGAGAGGCCTCCGAGCGACATTGGGCGCAACTGCTGGATGCCGAAGAGCAGGATGCCTGTCTCTGCGAAGTCACAGCCGACGCTGCAGCAGCCAGCCTAGAAGAAGCGAAGCTCGAGTCCGCAAGGATTCCATCTTTCATGCAGACCAGTATCGAAGACATAATCGAGCAAAGGAAAGCCAAAGCTATGAGTACGAGAGCAGCTGCGACGTCTGCGAGGGCACGGTTCGAGAGTTCGAAGGATTATATGCCTCGCGGCAAACGGGCAGACGCCGTGGTGAGGAAGGCACAAAGAGAAGACAGGAAGCGACGCCAGATGATGATCTATCCGAAGGCTACGGCCTCGACCCAGGGCACAGCATCCTGAATCGAAAACACTCATCACAGGACTCTGAGCGACTGCGGACGCTAACTTCTCAAACTATTTCATTTGCATGCTTTCTATAGCCTGCCACGACCGCCGAAATGCAACAACATATAATATCGCACCAATCCCGATTTTCACTCGCCAGATCATGCCCACTACCCGCTCGCACCAAAATGCGCGCAAGATGCATCACTGCACCACAGTCGTCAAACGCTCAGATCAGCAATATTCTATGGCCCAGGGAAATGCCACGGCAGGTGGAGGTTCGAATGCTCGCTTGCATTCACATCATATTCCATCAGACTCAACCATGCGTCTACTTGCCTCTCAAAGCGAAGCACAAGTAATATTTCACCACATACATCATACGCTCCCAACAATCCGGTGATATTTATCTGAATCAATCTCACTCATACTATACCGTCCCTACAACCCCCTCCTTCCTAGAAAAACACAACGCTAAACCCCAACCCCGACAAACCCCTCATACCCAAAAAACACAACGCTAATTCCCCACGCCGCAAACCCCTCACACCCGAAAAACCACAATCCATACATTTCCCCAACCACCATCACCAACAGCATCCCCACCCCCTTACCCACCCACAAACACCACACTCCTACATCTATCCAGCACCTCCTTCCCCCAACCCTCTACCACCCCCCCAGAAAACCCCATTCCCCCAAATCCACTCTCAAAACCATACCAGTGAAAACATCCAATTTGCGCGATTTGTAATTCCATAACCCCTCCCAAAGGTAGAAAACCCAGAGGAAATAATAATCTTCACGCCCAGATGAGCCCAATATCGGTATCGACTCCGAACGGAAGGCGCTATGTTATGAAATTTGGTTCAAGGGTAACAAACGCGGCTATACTCGATCCACGATCCACAAAACAGTGAATGCATCATGGATTGGGGGGTTCAGTGTATACCTTAGTCTACGCCGGTTCAAGTATCAGGGATGGATATTGAGATAGGAATACTTGACAGGCGGCGATCGCTTGGATAGTGTAGTGTAGCATAGCAAAGTGTTTGGAGGTGTGATGACCTGTCAATTTCATATGTGGAGCGAGGTATAGCATAGCAGACAAGGATAAAGAGCTAGGATGCGTTAAGTAAATTAGCTGCATGAGAGGGTTTGGATCAGATTCTGGACACCGAGCTTTGCAATGCGGAGGTACTTTACTCGGTGTCGTACTGATGCGAGGTAAGAACACCTTGGCTATCTATCTACCCTCCTTCACATTCGGCAAACTCAGCGATAATCTCCTTGCTTTTTGCTCCGTCTCCATAACCATCGTGCGATGATTGAAACCCTGTTTTGCTCCATTCACATGTTGCGGTATCTCAACAATCTTGATATACTTTGTTATCGCAGAGTCTTGATGCACATAGCTGGTTCTCGTTGGACTGGTGATGAGCAATTTGAATATGGGTGCTTCCGCTCTTGAAAGCTTGGCGAGTTTTCGAATGCTTCTCATGTTCTCTTCGCGAAGGTGGGAGTCTTCGTAGTAGGAAATGCCGTCGATGATGCAAACCACAGCCGTTCTGTCTGGTAGCTGACGGAGAAGTGTGGTGAAGACGATGAGTAGATCGCCGAGATCATTGACGTCAAGGTTCTTGGTTTGCTCAAAGCTATGTTCAAAGGGACCGGCGACGAGAAGCTGGCAAATAAGACTTCGCACCATGCATACACTTTCGTCGTTTGGGCCACGGATATGCGAGCCGCAAAACCAGAAGAGCGTGAGGAACGGAGCTGCTTTGTCTGATCTTGTATTGGAGAAGATGTGGACAAGCATAGCGCAAGCGACAGACGCCGGGGATATCGGCTCGTGTCGTCGACTATTGGCGTGGACCAGAAGCGGTCCGAAACGAGGCTCAACCATCCATTCCTCTACTACCGGGTCTTGTATGATTGCAACTGCTCTATCCTGATCTTTGAGAGGTATAAGGAAGATCTTGCGGATGGCGTCTTCGACATCGCGTGCCAGTTGGGTCCCATCATGACCAAGTGATAGGAGCAGTAAGTCTCTAGCGGCTATGTTGTCTGCTTTGGTCGGTTTGATCAGCGAAGGTTTCGATTTGTCACCCAAAGAAAGGTTGGCTTACCGTGTAGATTTGACGGCGAATGGCCTACACTGGTTCTTTGTTGCTCGTTGGCTTCCCTTGTAACCGCCCAAACTGCTAATGTCAGATGAGGCTCCTAGGCTGGGGTTATGGTGACCGACATTGTGCAACTTCCTGCCACGCTTCAGTATCTCTAAATACGGCATAAAGAGCATTGCGGGCTTCCAAAGCCAGCTCTTTCAGCTCTTCGGTGGTCCTCTCGAGGTTGTCTAGTTGGTTTTTTGCTAATACAAAGTGAGCCCAATGTATTCGTGGCCTTCAAAAATGAGAGTACTCTGAAAGGTGTCTCGTCGAAGGCCATGAAGTCTAATGTGCTGATTCAGACCGGCATGGTCTTCCATGGCCTGGGATGCATCTCCAACAACCTTCATCTTCTCCTTCAAGGTCATTGCGTATGCTGGACCTTTAGAAAAGGAGCCAAGGAATTTCACTAAAGTGAGTTAATGTCCATGCCGACTTAGCAGTTTTCAAGTTTTGGGGAGAACTCAACGGCTTGCTTTGCGTTTGTACCACCCTAGGATGTGCTGCAGAGCATCAAGGATAGCCTTGTAAAGATCCGCAGCCTGCTTCTTCATCTCGGCATCCCTGTAAATCTTCATGTAGATCGCTGCTGTCTCTACGCGCAGAGGAATCTGGTCAAGGGCCAAATAGGTGTCTTCGCGCAGCCGGCCGAGTCTTACTGCCGCCTGAGATAGATCAGTCTCTTCACCCGATTCTCTTCTACGAAGCCGAACACACTTGCAATATGATTGTTAGTCCTCCGCAGACTACGGAACCATATATTGAGGTGGAAGGCAGTAGTTTGAGCCATGCCTCAATGGCTGGTGCAGCAGTATGAAAGTTCCTCAGCCCGCAACGAATGCTTGTCATGATACCTTCTTTACCGCACCCCTTGTACTTATCACATGCAGTTTCAACTTCTTTGATAACTTCATCCCAAGTGTGAACGGCCTTCAAGTCAATACCTGTTTTGTATTTGGGGTCTGCCTCGGTCTCATACTCCTGTAGGGCTTCGGAAAATGCTCGTTGGCTATCTGACAGAGCCTCTTCGTCCGTGGAAGTGTCGGCCGTCGCAATGTACAGGTCGGCCTCGTCATTATACATCCATCCAGAACCTTCAAAGGCACGGTGAAGGCCCCCATTCACATGGTTATCAGTGTAATCTACGGAAGTGTTGGTAAGGTGGCCGTCAACGACTGCTCCTGGGTGGATAGACAGCTGGCCCGACTTGGATCGAGTTGTAGCTGCCATGATGGCAGACAAGTGTCATTCAAGTGATGTTTCTTTGCATATCATTTTACCATAAGAAAGAAGTACCCTATCCATTGGGTTGCTGGTGACAGAGCATTGAAGAGAGGAGACGGTCATCACCTGAGCTTTGGTTGCCTGGTATTACAACATTGAGGCGAGGAGGTGTGGCACACCTTCGGAAGCATCACCGTCGAAAGGCTTCAGCCTTGTAGTCGCAAGCCATAACCGGCGAAGACAAGGCCAACATCGTCTCCAAGGGAGACCTTATCGGCAAGGATTCCAACCTAATGTCTAGTATTCGGCTCGCCAATCATTGGTCTATCACACATATCCCAGTGTCAATTGCTGACACTGCAGCTAGAGCGTGGAGAAGCGAAGTGCAAAGGGTGGAGGTTGTGAGGCTGGGATTTCTCCAGATATATGGAGCTAACCACAGTAGGAATGGTACGTGTGCGCCTTCCAATTGTATCATAGAAATCTTCATTCCAGAAAATCTTAGGCACGAAATGGAGAAGACGAAGGAACGAGAGATTGGAGATCACTGCGGTGTATCTATGTTGATGGTGGTGGGTAGTATCCATCGAGGATAGGTCCATTCTGTCGGATGGCGGTCTACCCCCACACTTCATGCCTCATTTTCGGCAAGCGCTGCTTCCTCTTGCCTTGTACGCCTTGCAAATACAAGACTCAGCCTTCTTTGTGACGTCCTCAACTCACACACCACACAACATCTCCAGTATTGTGGCTCGGTACAGAGCTCCTGTCAGATCGATTACGATCGTGCAACGGAACTTTCGATTGGCGGGAATGAACGAACAAGACCGTCCAGGCTGCAGGAAGCCGCTCGGTGTGAGAGCTGACACTTGCTGTACACTCTGCCCTCGCGAGGCTGCAGGCTCCCTCCTCGCTAGCTAACGGCCATTGGTCGCAAGAGCCGCAGACGTTCTTCACAATGGTAAGATATGCGTTTGGACCTCGTTCGAGAGCCATCAACGTGCCGCGTCTTTGGTGGGATCAAACTTCAATTTCTCTTCCACGTCTTCTCATACCCTTTTCCAGTTTGTTCATCCTATCATGCTCTACTTCCATCAATACTTTTCAGATTCTACATCGTGGTAACCATGTCCAACAGCAGTTCATCGGAGAGAAGCGGATCAGAGAATGAAAATGCGAATGAGGACATTCTCTCTGCTATCTCCCCTGTCACCCCATTGACCGCAATCAGCTCCTCTGACGTTCTCAATATTGATACCCTCAAAGAACGAAGGAGGGTTCGAAGAGACTCAAGCGTCCGCTTCAGGGATGTCAGCCCACTCCCGGTTGAGGACTTTCGTCCCTCATCTCTACCTACATCCAAAGACAAATACACTTCGCAGTTTAGGAGAGAAGATTGGGTGAAGAGCCCAGTGCAATCACAATCTTACAATGAGCTCGTAGAGGAACGTAGTCGTCTTGAAGATCGGGTGACCATGCTCGAAGCCAGGCTTCAGAATCTCGATCTCCCGAGACTTCCTGACTATTCAGATAAAGGAGACGGCTCATCCGAGCGTTCCGGACTCTCGGTCGAACCTCAATGGCAGACATGGCAGGAGTATTTGGAGCCTACTGTTACTCGTACCGCTACTAATATCATGGAAGTACTCATTGAAAGACCTCATACAAATAAGAAGTCGTCTCTTGCTGTCAGCCAGCCAGAGGCTGCGTTCGAAAGCCCAAATCCAGTCAAGAATATTGAAAGAATTCGATTCAGATCCATTCATATCATAAATGCGCTACAGCAGATCACCGAGCAAACCTTTCCCAACTCTTCTTGCTTCACCATACACCGCCCGTTCAAGATCTTGCTCTTCTATGAGAGGGGTATTGAGAATCATCTAGCCGAGCTTGAGGAACTTTTCAGCGAGAATGCCCAGTGCATTCAGGGCGAGCAATGCAAAGTGCGTGTGGACCTTGAGAAAATATTGTCCCGACCCCCAGACATCTATCATATACCCCACAGTGTTGATCGACAAGACTCTCAGAACGGAGCATCTACGTCAACCTTTAATGATAAAGCGGACTATAGGCCTACGAGAGAACGGCAATCCAACGAGCAAGTCTATACCTCGAATGCAGTCGTTGAACAGCAGGTCTTTCATGCAACGGGTAATAATGGCACAGAATGCAAGCACGAAATGTCAGATGATCTATTGGCTCAAGCGGAAGCCATCACGCACCTCCGTGCGTTGGTAAAATTCATGAAGGAAGACATGAGAGAGATTTTCAGGCGACACCGTCTCCTGCGTTCTTCAAAAGCAGACATGATATCTTTTACTGACATCTGGCATCTTTTCATGGCTGGAGATCTTGTAGTCACTAACGATGAGTCAAATTTGATGATATATAGGGTCTCTATCTTACCGGCTGGATCTCCTTTTTCTAGTAGGAGGCCTGTCAAGGAAATCAAGTTGCGGTCCGACGGTTCCCATCAGCATTTCGAATCAATATACGGACAAGATTTCATGAGCGTTACGCACATTGATGTCTTTCATTATAATTTTGACGGTCGGAACTTTGGTCCGGTCGAGGAGCGATTGACGATAGTGTCCTACGATGGAGTGAAGAAGATCACGGATCTACCAGTATACCCACTTCGCTTCCGCGCCGACTCCCACGAATTTAGAGCGAAGATGCTTGAAAGGGGTCAGAAATTTCGTGATCTATTGACCAAACCGCACTGGGAGTACAACGGCCTTAGCACGGCCGAGCCACAAGAGCAGGTGAGTTCCTCAGCCCATATTCGTGGTAAAGGACCATGGTGTTGACTTCTTGGGATATAACAGATCGATAGTCAAGTCATTGTTGACATCCCCTTGGCGTATCGCAAGCATCCCGAAAGGGCCCCAAAGTTCGGACTAAAGTCTTGGATGGAGGATAGCGCTAGGGTCGTGACCGAGGCGTGTGGTGTCCCTGGCTGTACCGAATGCTTCAAAGAGCGCTTCATGTTCGACGACCACAGGATTGATCGACAGCGGACCGTCGAGTTTGTGAAGGGTAATGAATCGCTCTTAAGAACGATAAAGGATATCGAAGAGCTCACTGATGACCTCATGCTCCTTCTACCGAATCGTATTTACGGATTCGTCCTGCGCAGTCGCAGATGGTACTACCTTGATCTAGACAGGATCCACCAGGTTCACCGGCAGAGCGAAGGATTCGAGTCTCTGATCCTTCCCGAAGGCGTTGCGAGACTGGTGGAGGGCCTTGTGCAAACACATGGCGTCCGCGACGAAACTGCTGTGCCCATTGATGAACTAGACTCCGAGCATCAATTCGATCTCGTCCGTGGCAAGGGCAAGGGTTTAATAATCTTGCTGCATGGCGCCCCGGGATTGGGTAAGACATCCACAGCTGAGTGTGTTGCTGATTATACTCGTAAACCTCTATTCCCAATTACCTGCGGCGATATTGGCGAGACTGCCAAGGAAGTCGAGCAAAACCTGGAGCAGAACTTCAGTCTCGCCCACAGGTGGGACTGTGTACTCCTCCTGGACGAAGCCGACGTCTTCCTACAAGCTCGGGATAAGGAGGACATGAGGCGAAACAGTATTGTGTCCGTCTTCTTGCGCGTGCTTGAATATTACTCCGGAATCCTGTTTCTTACCACGAACAAAGTAGGACACTTCGATGAAGCTTTCAAATCCCGCATTCATGTCAGTTTGTACTATCCCCAACTTGACGAGGATTCTACGATTCAGATTTGGGAAATGAACCTGCAGCGGCTGCTTGAGAACAAGAAGCACCTGGACGTCAACAGCAAAGCGATCAAAAGATACGCCAGGAAGCATTACGCGAAGCTAGAGAAAGCCCAACGAGGTCCGTGGAATGGCCGCCAGATCAAGAATGCTTTTCAAACTGCGATAGCACTTGCAGAGTTTGATGCGAAGACGCAAAACAAGGTGAAGCCTGTTTTGACCGTGGATCACTTCGAGGTTGTCGCCAAGGCGGCCTACGGCTTTGACGAGTATCTTTCGAGAATCCATGGGACCGATATGGATAGAGCTAGGCGAGAAGGTCAACGCGATGACGAAAGAGCTAGGCCTGTGCTCTTCCCAATTCCCCAAAAGTCTACACAGAAGAAGGAGGCCTTATCATCTTCATCGAGTGACAGTTCGGAAGTGGAAAGGAAGTCGAAGAGGGAGAAATTAGCACCGAAGAAAGAGAAGAAGAAAAGGGGCAAATCAAAGGCGAAGGGTCGAGAATCCAGTTCAGATGAGAGTACGAATTCGTCTTTGAGCGAAACTACAGAAGCGAGGCAGAAACGAAAGTATAAGGAGAAGAAATCGGCGAGCAACAAGGAGAAGGAAGGTCGAAGCTCAAGATCGAAAGCAAATTCCAAGGCCAAGGCACGAGGGTCCGACAGCGATCAATTGTCGACAGAGTAAAGTCAGGCTTGCTGTATACTGGATCCTCGGATGTAAAGTAGCTTTGTCGTCGTGTTCATTATCAGAGAAATGTCTGGGTAATTGGTTGGAATCTGTCTGTCCAAACCACCCCTTTCTCGCAGTAACATCGAAGATGGCGGGATGCGAATGCGACGCGGATTGAATACTTTCGCGGGACATTAGTCGGTATGATGTCGCAACAGAACGTTGACCTTTGCTCTGATGACAAGACTGCTTCCAGAAGGGGCCGATGTGCTATACGCCTGGGGATCCTGACACGAAGATGCTCAATCTTGGAAGTTGTAGTTCTACAACGTAATGTATGGCGTTCTTGCAGGGACGAAATCAAATGTGGCATACAGGACAGATTTTTTTTGGGTAGGGCAGAACGATACAACGGCCGCGACTATGTACGAAGCATGTATTCCGAAGACTCCGTGGAGAGAGGCGTTTGCAGCGTTTCTTTTCATTTTCATCGATTACGCTATTATGGACATCGTCTGCGCGAATAGCTCATCATTTTCTCTCTATCTGACGAGGTGAAGGGGTGGTTGTCAGTTTCGCTAGCACGTTATGTTGTTTAGCAGGGAATATTCAAATGATTCTTGTTCCTCAATTCTACAATAGCCACTTGATTGATTCTCAATAGTTGAGGAAGTGAAGTGTCACAGGAGAGAGATGGAGCGTGGAAAATTCGCGGGGAACGCTGATGGGTTTGGAGGTGAGTATGGTACGTGAGGCTGATCGAACAAGGCTGGTTGGTCTCAGCGACCTGATGCGGATGACTGATAGCGAATTCCCATGATAGAAGAAGAAGATGCAGAATCGAAGGGAAAACCCGAAGATGCCGCCAGGTAGTCATAGCTGCTCGAGAATATATACAATGAAGATATCAAGCAGATACTCATACAACAGGGACCAAACCATCATCAAAGACCATCCCTACTTCGCAATAACCAAAACCCCATACCCCGGCACATCCCCATAACTCCTCAACTCCTCCAAAGTCGCACCCCCCTCCCCCTCCCCCCTCAACCACCTCTCCGGCACCTCCGTAACCCCCCACCGCAACTCCCCCCTCAACCCCGCCTCCCTTGCCGCACTCTCATACACCCCCTTCCGCAAATGATAGCAGTCGAAATCCACGTCCCCCACCTCCGTCTCCCCATGCACGTGGAAATATATGCCATCCTCCACATCGTGCGTCTTCCAGTACACCAAGCCCCCCGACCCCTCCGGCGGCGGTCGAACCCGATACTCCGCCTCCACCGACGCCGTGGGATCGTCCGCGGGAGGAACGGTGATGCTGACGAAATGTCCGCCGTCCACAAGATTCATCTCGATGTTCCGAAACATATCCACCAGTCCCGCGCGATCCGGTGCGTAATTCAGCAACCAGGCGCCAAACACCACGTCGAACGGCCCGCCCGCATACCGCGTCGGCTTCGAACAATCGGCCAGCGTGAAATCTACGCTGTGTTTGGTGGTGTCGAGGTCCGGCGGGGCGAGACGGCGCGCTTCGGCGATCATGGCGGGGGAGATGTCGATGCCGTGGACGGAGGCGGCGCCCCAGTGGAGGAAGGAGTAGGTGTAGAAGCCGGAGCCGCAGGCGAGTTCGAGGACGCGGGCGTTGTGGATGTAGGGGGAGAGGGCTGTCGAGATGTTTTCGCGCTCGATTATGGCGATGGACTTTTTGCGGATGGCGTCGTAGGGGGCTTGGATGGTGTTGTATTGGGTTGACATTGCTGCTGGGGTGTTGGGTGGTTGGGAGGATTGCGTATGGTGGAGGGGGCGGCGGATGTGGAGGTGGGTATTGAATGTTATAGGCCCATGGAGAATGTTGCTCTGCTTTTATCTAAATGAAAGTTAATTGGTGGGTGCACCTCCATACTAAGGTAGCGTGTGCACCAGGATTTCTGGATCCCTGGCGCCATGCGGGCGCTAAGAAATCCCTCTGACCCTCGGACCGAGGCGTGCGATGTCGGACATGACTTTGTTGGGCGAAACCCTGGCCGCCTGGCGTGCTTGGACTTATCATCAGGAGCCATTGATGTGTGTGTGACAAGCGGATTCCCATCTCAATAAGGCGAACATTTCCCAGATAAATTGACCTCTGAGAAGCTCTGATCTGGAAACGTATTTCACTCGTAGGAGAAGGTGGATGGGGATAGCGTAAGTGGAAGCGCAACCCTTTGCATGATTTTGGCAAGAGCGGTTGGAAGATTGCATAGTCATATCTCCTATTCTGCTTCGCTTGAACGTATTCCTTTGGACTCAAAGATTTGGTTTTTCGTAAGGTCTACACGTGAGCTTAGCATAGTCTCCGAAATTCCATGAATGACGAGTAGCTAGACTCATATCTCATAACTGCAAAGCAGGCTTTCGACTACAATGAACGGTAGAGATCCGGTTGACTTCGAAGAGCGAACTTGCTGACAGCCTGGGGCAAAGCCATGATTTGCTAGTCAATTGCTAGGTCGGGATCTCAATATCGTCTTGTAATTTTTCACAACGTTGGAAGGCGCGCCTGTGAAGTCAGCACCAGTATCTCCCCACTCAGTGCGAAGCTGCTAATCTTTGGTGAGCCTTACTTTCTAAGCGGGAGCAAACATCTTCCCTTCAGTAGATTTGCGTGATAGGGGATTTCGATACCCAAAAGCAAGCTCTACCTGCAGATATCGCAGCTTAGTAAGGCTGGAAAATTGACCGAGCACGTTCCCACTCTTGTCGTCTCAACGTCTCGCCAGTCATGGTCGACCTGGGGGCCCCCATAACCGTGCCATATGCAAAAAGCGGATACATTTCAGCCAGTGCGGGAGCACCGTTTGCGTAAGGAAGTAGAGGGTCCTGGGGCATTGGACGATGAAAGTGTTGAAATTTTTCATGGTAAAGTTGCCGACACTTGTTCAATAGATCGATTAGGCCGTTGCGATCGTTATAATGGCTCTTGGGACGCTAATCATAGCCCTCATGAAGCCTGTGGGGAGGCGCATACGACCATTCGTGAGGGATTGGTCCACCGAATGGTTCACAACCGATCACATGGCCTAGTCTTGAAGGAAACAGCGCGATATCGATGACTGTATGCAACATTATGACGATATATCTGCTGCCTAATTTCCAGAGGCATTTGGTGAGAAGCCTAGGATCTTGCTCTCTATCTTGGGACTCGGCCACCGATGGAATAGAGAGAAGATGGCCTCGCTGCGACGGAATGCTTTTGGGACCGCTTCGCGTCTTCCTCTCAAGGTTTTTTGCCTAAGTAAGAATAGAAGTATTCGACAGAACGCCCGAAGCAAAAAGTAGGCGTACGGCTATAGAAAGCGGAGAAGCCAATTGTTCGCTCAGAACGTACTATTCGATCAAGGCTCGAAGCCTCATTACGAAGAACCTGGCGAAGTGTGAGCGTAGGTTCATGTTCTCGGACAAGGGTAAAGGTCTGCGCCTATAACGAAAGTTGATGAAGTCTCACAACGCAATAGGGAGTCTTTCCTTAGCGCCGGGAACTAGACTGCTAGGCCGTAAATTCACCAATTTCCATTATTGTTACAGCCTTCGAAGTCTTGGATGGAAACGCATCTTTTGGCCCATCTAGACAAAGACTATATGCGTTGGCTTTTGGGTGCGTAGTATGTAAAGCGTATGCCAAGTTTTCGTGCAAGGAATTACTGACTGAGGTTTGTAAGGGAGAGTCCCAATGAGGTTGTCCAGGCTATATGATCATGGTGCAAAGGATGAAGCCGCTTAGCACTTGCTTGTGTCGATTGACAAATTTTGTAACAGCGCAAGAGACGACGTGATCATCAGTTGGCTGGGAACAGAGGTGGGCTTGTGAATCGCTGCCAGGAGCCTGAGGTACAATCCATTGAGATCGCTGCTCTATTTTGATCTAATTTCTACTCTTAAGCCGTACATTCAGAGGCTTTTTCTCCCATAAGATCCATGATTTCTGATCTTCCCATTTGTCAATAGGACCCTCGGCCTCGAAATCAAACGCCCAAAGAAGATGGGCTAGGATGAGTCGCATTTCCAAGTACGCGAGGTTGCGACCCAGACAGTTTCGTGGGCCGAGCGAGAACGGGTTAAAGGCTGACGAGGATGATGATGATGTTGAAAGATGAGCGCCCTTTGAGGTTGAAGAGTCTGAAAGCCAGCGGGATGGATCGAAGGCCGAGGGAGAGTTGGGAAAGTTCAGGCTGGAGCGATTGGAGGAGAAGCCTGAAGCCGACACGAAGGTCCCGCCGGGCAACCAGTGCCCTGAGATTTCTGCACCATCGGGAGGTACCACGCGAGGCATACCTAGAGCAACGGGCGGACACAAGCGAAGACCTTCTTCGATTACAGCGCCGAGGTAGGTAAGATTGATGATTCGCTCCGAGGTGATCTCTGATGCGTGCCGGAAGGAGGAGCGAATCTCCTCTGCTAGTCTGAGCATGGTGTCCGGATTACGCAGCAGATTTCCTATGATTCCGGCTAGAGCCGTAGCCGTCGTTTCGCTACCAGCCACCACCAGTACCCTCATCGTAGCTTCAATCTCGGGCACGCTCATACCTTTATCGTCGTTATAGCGAAGGACGTAGGTCATAAAGTCATTCTTCTGTGTATCCCCCAAAACGCCTTGATCGAGACGGCGATGGATCTTCTCATTCGCCATGTTTGCATGTTCCGCACGCTTTTTCAATAAACTCCTTGGCAGCAGCATTCTCAGCGGCTTACCCAAACCAAGTAAACGCAGCGAGACGAGAAGAGTTGCAGCTTTGAATTGAGTGAATAGTATTGCTACCCAGCCATGATATTCTCCATCCTCAAGGCAGCGAAACGACTCGCCCAAACCCAAATCTCCCACAATATCGAACGTTGTGAAATTAAGCCACTTGACAAGGTCAACCACTGCCGTCTCCGGAGACGAGGCGCACTTGTGTAAGCGATGGACTAAGAGATCAAGGTACGATTGTAAGAGGTACTCCTGCTGGCGGAGGGCCCGCTCAGAGAAGGCATGGGATAGAAGTCGGCGGTAGCGGGCGTGGTCTGCGTCATTCGCGCTTAGGATGGAGTGAATACCATTATCGCCCGGGGCCATCCATAACGGATTTTTGGGGAAATTGGGTTGACCTTGGTGGTGGCTATAAATGTTCTGCCAGGCACGAGCATCGATAAAGGAGAGTTCGTTCGGGGCCAGGCGAACGATGTGGCCATAGCGCTGGTGTAGCTGGTGGGTTCGTAGAGTCAAATCACCTTTGACGAGAGTGTAGACATAGGGGATACGAGATATGGCCCAGAGTCGAGGCCCGGGAAAGCGAGATAGGGGATGAAAGTAGAGGTTATAAAGAGCTGTAAAGGCAAGGTACTATGAGGAAGTCAGCTATGCTTACTTGGCTTGAGATAGAAAGATGAACAATACCGTTATCGCAGCAACAACAGTGGCGAGCACAATTTGCGCAAGAGAAATGGGTTGAAGCATGCCAGAGTCTGTGGTGTGACTTGACCACGAAGCGTCACGTTAATCAATATTGAATGTCGACAGCTAGGGAAAGGATAGAGGTAGTGGCTCAGATGCCTTCCCTGGCGTGCATACCCATGACCGCACCTGGTCGGAGTGTTTGAAGGAGAGGTCTGCGCCATTACGCCGTTTGCTGGAGGAGATCGACTCCACATTGTTTACCTGTTGCCTGCAGCGGAGCAAGAATGATGACATCATCTCGCAGCTCGTAATCGCACGACTGGACTCCTGGTCACGTCTTTACCGAGATACCAGATTGAGGATGGGTGGTTCGCTGTGGAAACGAGGATCCTTAAATGCCAAGCCCAAGAGACCACCACAGAGATTTATATGGTTCTCCATCATCGACATGGTTGTCACTAGGTATCCTTTCGGGACTTTGTTCCTATTGATTGCGGCCTAGAGCCATCGTGGCAGGGTAACACTTTGATAGATGTTGCGGAGAAGACAGGGTGCGCATATGAATTGCTGAGGGTTCTCGCGCAGAATCACGCGTACGTGCCTTGAGACGATGGTGCAGCGGAGAGGCGGAGCAACGTGCGGTAGCTCATTTCTTGACATTGACGGTTCCTTAACGAAGGCTGAATATCTGAACAAGTCTAACCATATGTGTATTAGCGCGCCCATCTACCTCAAGTTCTTTCTTCACATGCTACCACACCGCAGCGTTCTTAGTTCAACAGCTTTACTACGCCGTACCCATCTGCACCCACATTGGACAATTGCTGATCCGATCAAGAATCCTCTTCTGCTGATCACGCCGTCTTGATCATGGTTTCCCATAGTCGAATTCCACGCCTCTCAGAAATGAGTCCGTTTAGCAGATTCAATCCCTGGGCTAATCTATGTATATGCTAGTCAAGAGCCGATGAAGGAGCTGAGAAGGCTACGCTCGCTATCAGTGCGATGTTCAAGGCATTGACGACATGCCTGAAACCTGCCATTTTGCTTGAAACTTTTCGTTCATATGTTCGGACAATCTCCCCTTCCCCTTCTCTGTTCCTAGAGTCTTTACAATCGTGAATCTGCGGTCAAGACAAACGTTATTCTCCTCTTTGGTTTTTTGGTTGCAATGGCCTCCGTCATATCTTCACTTACAGCAGGTTTGACGCCTGCTCAAATATTAACCCTCAAGGGCCAAAATCATGATACAGAAATCTTCACTTGTGCTGCCGTCTTCTCAGCTCTTGCACTCTTCGCGGTCGTTGTTCGTGTGACATCCAAGCACATGAAGAGCGTCACCGTGGGAATCGATGATGTGATGGTTGTTGTTGCACTGGTAATAATTGCATCTTTACTGTTCCCCAACATAAGACCTGCTAGGTCCCAGATCAAAGCTGATCTACCTTTACTCAATAGGTACTTACTTTGGCTCAAACGATATTCATTTGCTATGGTAAGAGACAGCATTCCCGTGTAGTGCATCGTGCTGGCTAATCTCTGCCTCAGGCGTGCGACATTACGGAGTTGGTCGACACTTATGGACCTTGGACAAAGAGCAAATTGTCATGTTTCACAAGGTCAATACAACACGCTCAAAGCTGCCCCCGCGAGCACCGCACTAATATCGATGACCAGCTCTGGTACACAGCCGGCACCCTCCAGTGCACCGCTCTCTTCCTAACGAAAATCTCACTCCTGATACTATTCTATCGCATCTTCGTCACTCCCGCATTTCGCCTCGCTACGAAGGTTCTGGGAATCATTATGGTTTTCTGGTGGATTGGCACCATCCTTGCAGATACATTGATATGCATCCCGATTGAGCATAATTGGAACCCTACCATTCCAGCACACTGTGGTAACAAGCAACTGCTCGCCATAATACCGCCAATCCCTTGGATCGTCACTGATCTCGTGATTTTGCTCATGCCACTGCCAATGGTGTGGAAGTTACACCTGCCACGTCTTCAGCGAGTGGGGTTGGTGGGCTTATTTTTGCTTGGTGGCTTGTGCGTTCCGGATTCTCCTACCAAATCCTCTCAGGAATTGCTAATCGGTCTTGAAATAGTGCACTCGTATCTAGCTGCGTCCGTTACAGCACTCTTTTCTTCCAGCACAATGATGTAACATGTGAGCTTTGCTTCCTATAACCCGGTCGTATCGCCCGTACCATCCTCATCATTGAGGCATAACTTTCATCACTACACCGACCATACACTAACCCCTTAACTAGACTACATCACCGAAGCAACCATCTGGACAATCATCGAATCCGACGTCACCATCATATCAACCTGCCTCATCGTCTCCAGACCCTTATTTCTGAAGCTCTATCCGTCCAAACTAGTCACAGTGATTCGAGAAAGAATCTCAACAAGCAGAAAGTCTTCTTCCAAGTCATCGAGTCAGAGCCAGAGAAGATTGCCTCTGTTCAGCAGTTTCAGACGGATGACAGAAACCCCACCTGCGGTCACCGCGGCGTCTTTCGGTGCGCCCTTCGATTTTAAGTTCGATACGGAGAGCGGTCTAGACCTGGTACATGAAAAGGGCAGGAATGACCGATACTAGGCATCGCCCCTTCCTTCAGCATCAAAATCATTTTTTTGCAATGATCACATTTCAGCCTTTGGGTCAGGTCAGCCCTCCACGCAACCCGCAGTCGGTGAATGGTATGCTGAAGTGATGGCCCGAATGATGATATCTATGTCCCGGTCGCGCAGTCTACGGACGAAAGCGATAGTCAAGTACCAGCGCCGTCACAAATACTTGAAATGCCAAAAGTCATCCCCAACGTCTCAATCGAAAGCCCCGGGACGTCCCAGTCCTGCTACATTGGCGATCAAAGCAAGCAACGCTACTTCGTCGTCTCGCCGCGATGGATCGGATGCATCAAGCAAGGCATCCATCCACATCTCTTCTGCCTCGGGCGTAATATCTGGAACGGAGACATTGCAGTACTCGACCAATTCGTTTATCGTCTATGATGAAACGGGTTCTCCACCAACACTTCGCGGCAGGTTCAAGTATTCCGCACCATACCTACAGCGTATCCAAACCGAATATCCCAAAGATCCCTCATCTCCAATCGTCTCAAAAGCGCGATGGGGTTCCAACAATTCCGAACCCCTACCGTAGTCGCCCAAACCTCTCCTCTCACCTTTATATATCTTATCTTACTTTCATCTGTTAACAGAGTGACCGGGTATGGTACATTTTAAATAAAATCATTCATAAATATCCGCGTACCCTACCACTAATCTACTTTCCCTCCATCTCATCTCCTCTCCCCTACTCTCACCCCATCTCCTCTCCGTCCACCTCCTCTCCTCTCCGTCCATCTCCTCTCACCCCACCCCATTCCATCACAAATAAAAGGGTACAGTACAGTCCCTACCAACCTACCAATCAACCCCAAAATCCCCATATCAGCTTATCCTATACCCCGGGCCCCCCTCCCACACTCCTCTCCGTTCATCTCCCACCCTATCTCCTCTCACCCCATCTCCTCTTACCCTATCTCATCTCCTCTCACCCCATTCCATTCCATCACAAATAAAAGGGTACAGTACAGTCCCTACCAACCTACCCATCAACCCCAAAATCCCCATATCAACTTATCCTATACCCCGGCCCCGTCCCCCACACTCCTCTCCACTCTCTTCACCACATGAATCTCCACCCTCCACCACACCAGTGCAAACCCCATCCACCCCTCACCCCTTAACCCCTACCCTCCCATCTAATCCTCATCCCTTAAAAAACCACCCACTCTCTCCACTCTCCACTCCCCACTCTCCACTCCCCAAGTCCTCAAAACCCGATCCGAAACCCGTACTGAATGGAAAGGTGATAAAAGGCGTATGGATTATAAAAGCTCCACTACTATTACGTTAGATTACAGTGAGTGAGGAAGGGCGCTGGAGTAGGTACGTCATTGGGCAATAGTCAGATTCATTTCTATATACAAACACCACGAATAAAAACGTGATGCATAAGACGCTATATATCGACATTATGTCCCCCTCTTCCACCCCCCATCCCCCCACATCCATCAACCCGGCCTACCGCCCAAACTTCTTCAGCTCCATATACCTCAGCGGCGGAAACACCACGCCCGCAAACGCAATCGCCATCCACGCCCCGATATCGCCCCCATAGCCTCCGATCTTCAGCGCGACGGGCCCCGCATACCAAACCTGATACATCCCGATAATCGCCCCGGCCCACCCGACCAGCCACGCAAACAACGCCGCCGCACCGATTGGTAAACGCTTCTTATCCTCCCACGCCGTCCAATCGAACGGCACGCCTCGCAGTTTGTGGAACAATAAGTGTTCCTCCAGCGCGATCATGATCCACGGACAAACCCAATAACTCATAATCGGCAGGAAATTCTCAAATACCGCAAACAGATGATTGCGCCCCGCGACCGACAGCGCCAGTTCCACAAACGTGATGCCCACGCACCACAGCCAGCGCGGAACCGCCTTCGCATACCGACCCAGCACCTGAATTGTCAGCGCCGCGGCGTAGGTGCAGGGCGCGTTGTTGGTCACAGAGCCCAGGGCGAGGATGACGACGCAGAAGCGACCGAAGCCGCCGAGGCCGTTGTAGGCCTGTAGTAGCAAGGCGCCCGAGGAGATGCCGTAGGCGGTGCCCCATTCCGGGACGGATGCGACGCCGGTCGCGATGCCGACGCCGACGATGTTGCAGAAGATCAGGGCGAGCCAGGTGCCGGACCAGGTGGTGAAGAAGGTCGCCCATTTGGAGGTGGTGGTTGGGTAGTAGGAGTAGAAATCGGCACCGATGGCTGCGAAACCGATGACGCTGTCGCACGGAGTGGTATTAGCTTTAGCAACAGACCAAAATCACGGTGATCGAGCTCCATTGCGGCCTCATCAAAATGGAGGAACACTAACCTAGCGAATTCCAAGGCGAAGAAGGAGCAATGGTTTGCGGTGATGGTGCCAGAGGGGCCGACAGAGGCTAAGGACGTATCGAAATGTTTGGCGGATTTGGCGTATAGGGTGATAATAGCGACCATCTGTGGGATAAATGCATATCTAAATCGCCGTAAGCCAGATTGCTTTTCCAGAAGAGAGGATGGAGCGCACCTCTCGACAGTATGGAGAACGGCGATTCCAAAAGTGGCAATGATGCCAATCAACAGCGCGGCCACAACACAACCCACGGCGATTGTCAAGCCGCCGCCGTTGATGGCCGAAAACATTTGACCAGCGATGATGCAACCGATGGTTCCCCAGCCTACCTGCATGATCACATTGAGGATACAGGCGATCTTTGAAGGCCAGTAGCCCATGAAGTATCGACCGACAATCTGGCGCGTAAGTCATATATCAGCCAACAACTTCAATCATCCCTTCGGCCCACATTGGAGTGTCAGGCGACTTCAGACATGTACTGAAGCTCCGCCGAGTCTAAGATGGGCCTCCCCGTCCACACGTACCATCGTTCGATTCCCACTTTCCGGTCCGAAGGTGGACGTATAGGAGGGTCCACAGGCCGAAAGACCAGTCGCAAAGATGACAATGCAGATTGAATCCACCCAGCCAAGTTGGAAGAGCAAAGGCCCCAGCAGCCCCGTAATGATATTGGTTGCGGCCAAGTTCATACTGAACCACAGCAATGCCATCTGCAGATAGCCGCGCAGGCCGCCATTGTGTTTCTCCTCCGGCAACACACGGGTGATACCGCGAGCTTCAAGCCCAGCAAGACCCTCGACCTTTGCGTTCCATCTGGCAAAAGGGCCTTTGAGCTGAGGAGTTGGGGCGATGTCATGCTGTTCCGAGGAGCCCAATGAAGGGGATTTATCGCTGCTGATGACATTGACCTCGCTGGCCTTCAACTCGCCCCGTTTCTCTGGGTCGTTCTCCGGAACCTGATGGGCACCAGGGTGATTGAGAAGTGTCATGGTCTATGGAGGGGTCGGAGGACGGTGGAGGTGAGGTTGAAGATGGCGGAAAAACAGGCAAGGTATCTCTGGACGCACTGGCCCAGACTTTGTCCTGAGCCGAAGACTACCTATCGATCCGCGACTGAGGCATGTTCCAAGCTACTAGAACTAGTTCTAGTAGAGTAGTGGGGGCAACATGCTCTACTAAGGTAGCAGAACTAGAAAACCTTGCCCTGTAGCAGGATACCATGGCGTTCAATATCGATTGTGGGGCAGAGTTGGTGCACGGCTCAATCGGCCTGGCATTTTCACGTGCAATTCGCAGCAAATTGTCAATCTTCTAGGCTTGATCGAGTCAGGGTCTGTGGTAGCAGAGGGCTAGTGAGAGCTTATTGCCTATTGGTGCCGAACATCTTGAAGTCCTGCCACGGTTGACATTACCTTAGTGAAAGTCGGGGTATATCATCGCGATATGGACGAACAAGATGATGCCAAACCCAGTGACCAGGATATACTGATGGCGGGTGGTATGTGATCAAGGATAAACGAGATGGCTTATCGGAGGTTTGCTCACACTTCCCATCCTAAGGTAGTGAATACAGACAGAGAGAGGAGCAGGCTTTCCGCTTTGTTATGATCAGGGTTAACCCTTCCCATGAAGGCGCCACTCAAAGTCTAACATGAGCATTCGGAGCCGACCATCTTAGCCGGGATTGGACTCTCAAGCCTGCCACCCTGCCAAGCCTTCTGATGTTAGTATGACGCTAGAGTGAGGTCCCCTTCCTTCCGCATCGCCCGCATGGAAGACGCCTTGACCCTTCTTGACTTCTTGAGAGTGAGTCTTGACCGTTATCGGAGATTTCCAGGGTCAAGGGCCTTGTCCCTTGTCAGCCTCTTTCCCCATAACTTTAAAGCCCCTTGTCGTGCATGACAATAGCCCCCGTTATGCAACTTCATCCTTCTTGCAAATCTTCAGGGGATGCTGTGCATAATCGTTCCATCACGAATTGCCTCATAGCGATTCTCAACATATTGGAGGCCAAGGTACTGTATTCTACGGAGCTACAACTGATCGTGATCAAGACTTGCGGCCCCTAACCTGACTTTTCCGGGGGAAACGGACCGCTGTGGTGCGACGTTGAGAGTTCGGACTAAATTCTTCACCATTTCGACCTTCAGACTCTAGCAAGGAGGGACAAAACGCAAAACGTAAGACCAAAATTGTGCTCTTCTTCTCCAAAGAGGAAACCCGGTCCCCATTTCAAGATCTTTAGACTGCCAAGGTCCTTCACCAATCGGTTGGGCCAGAGAGCGTCGAGACTATCAATGGCAACAGTTGTGAAGGGTCTTGAGATGTTCACTCAAGACGTTGCTGTTCTTTGGACGAAGTACCATAGCTTGCCTTCCATGGTGTGTCGAACCTGCGATTTGTTGATTCATACCTTCGTATGCTGTGTCAGGATATTCGTAGCTTGTGCCGAAAGGTACCGTCAGGTACTCCAACCAGGGCCAAGCCTCGGAACTGGTTCTACTAACGTACGTAGCGCATGGTCTATGCTGATTTAGCCTCGTTGGGCCGGTTGTACCTTTCGTTGATGCTTTAGATGGTCCAGTCTTGTCGGCGGAACGGCAGCTCTTCTCCTTCCCCTTCCAACTTTTGACTTTGGGTGGTGATTTGGGCGAACGTGGGAATGGTTCCGGACACGCGATCTAGCCGTGTGGCTTCATTAACACCTTTGTTATTATGAAGGTGAAAAGGGTTCAGTTATTAATGGTAGAGGTCCATCAGATATATGGCTCTCCTTCCACTGACACGTTTTTGCTAGTCCGCTGCTGAAGGCATTCCTTCGTACACATTGCAGCCCTCGTTCGGGCATACATTCATTCGTCCTGCTTCATCATGATCCCTGGTGGACAATCCGTCGTTGATGAGTGTTGGGCACTGTTGGCCATTGTGCTCATCATCTTTGCATGCAGAGTGTAAGCTTCCCCTTCTTCACGAGCTTAGTCCCCGAAGTTCGTGATCAAAGAAATGACTGACAGCTTGTATCTTCTACCAACAGAGCCTCGCGCAGGATTCTGCTTGGCTCTTTCAAGAACCTCCAGATCGATGACTACCTCATGACATTGAACATTGTACGGCCCCCGTAGGACATGGCTCTGTCCATGGCTGGCCTGACTGTCCTTCCTCACTAAATCTCAATAGGCTATGTTCATTATCGTCATTGTCTCCATCTATCTGCAATGCGTGTGGGGCAATAACTATGTCACCCCAAGCGATGTGGTCGGCTGGACTCCGCAGCAATATCACGACGCGATCGAAGGGGCCAAGTGGGGTGTAGCTATGGAGACCAACAAGATTACCTGCGTTTGGGGTTGCAAAGCATGCCTTCTAATTCTTTACGCTAGCATGACGTAAGTCTTCACTCTCAGCTCAAGACACTTTGCGGCTGCACAGACCAAGATCATTTCCACACCCTAGGGACAGTCTTTAGTCGAGGAAAGCTGCTGACAGGTTTTGCCCATGCCAGGAAAGGATTGCCGAAGTATCACAGGGCTGTCATGTTCGTGGCCGTCTACGTGGCCCTTGGATATACCGTCGTTATGGCCTGCTTTTTCTTGGCCTGGTGTAAACCGTTCCATGCCTATTACGATGTGATCCCTCTCCCGGAGTGGCAGAGTACGTCTCTCTTCGCTATTCACCCAAATGGATTACTGACCACTCTGCCATTGAAACAGCACAATGCATGACCTACCGAAGCCATATGATCCTCGATGCCTGCTTCAACATCACTGGGGACGCAATCATGCTCTGCTTGCCTATTCCACTTGTGATCAAGGCTAGAGTGCCACTGAAGAGGTAGGCACTAATGCTACATTCGGAAATTTATTGTCCACGTTCTCACCAACTCACAGGAAGCTCACTCTTGTGGCCGTATTCAGTCTTGGATCCCTGGTGGTAAGCTGTACCTACATATGCGTTGGCATCTTACGAGTATTGACACAATATAGATCCTCTGCGCCATCCTCAACCGAATCACAAACTTCACTGCTCCCTATGGTTCACTGATCTACCTGAACTGGTACGCAGGCGAAACGGCGACCGCAGTGGTCGTCGCCAATGTGCCACACTTGTGGCCAATCATCTCGCGTGTCTTCGGCCTCGGTGCGTTCAAGCAAGTCAACGGCGGCCCTAATGGCTCCAATCAATATCCTCTCCACGCCCAACGCCATGCTGGCCGTATGTCGAGCAATCGAAGAGAGAAGTTCGACATTGATGGATATGTTCCGACCGGTAGCGATGAGCGGATCGCCACCAATGGGGATAAAGATGCACAGTGGGGCTATGCGAAGGATTCAGCTACGAGCCAGTCCAGTGAGGATATTGAGCTGGGCCAAGGATATACGACGACGGTTCTGGGTGGCAGAAATGGCAGTGTGGGCAATGCAGGACTGGTGGTTGAGAGAAAGGGATCAGCCGATTGGGATACCGAGGCAACTGACCCTGAAAAGAAGGGCCATATCGTCAAGACAGTCCACATCGATCAACGTGCCAGCGGAACCCCTTGAGAAACCGTGATTGAAATATCAAGGATGAGGATGGGCCTCCTGAACTTTATCAGTTCTATTGGAAGGCGGCATGTCCCGCTTGGAAGGACGTTCCATATTGATGTACAGTAGCCTGCTAATGTGATATGATGAGACAGGATTTTGGCGGCGGACTCGTGGATTTGAGTCATGTACGCTATGTGATCGCTTGTATATACCAGTAAATAGTCGACGGGCTCGTTTCATGCGGCCGAATACTCTGATACCAATGCCAGCAGATCAGCTATTTCCCGATTCTTTGCATCATAATTACCTACACGCCTGGATTTCAAAATGCCTCGCCAACCGCCTCAATCTATTAGATGGAATACCTTACCATTCAACATCAATCTCTCGATGTATGTACTCCTGTTCATCTCCGTACGGTATCCAGCCACCAACCAGCCTTGCCGGGTAGAATAATACAACATATGGGGAGGCGGAGTTGGCTGGGCGATGGCTGGAGTGGAGAGTATTACTTCCGGAAGTAAGGTAAGATAAGTAAGCTACGTAAGGTATTGTTCGAAGACAACATAATTCATGAGCTGATTTTTTTTGGGGGATACTAATTCACGGCAAGCGGGCGTCTCCGGGTGATGTTGACCGCTACTACGTTATCATTCTCCTCGATCAGAGAAAAAGATCACACCATCTATTATTCTGTGTTGGATAGATACCATGCACCACATCTCATCCCAAAACTCAATCCCTACATACCCGAGTACATTCGCTGCAAGGCATCCCAATGGTCGCGAAAGTGTGAACTCGGAACATCCACCCGGAAACGCAACAGATAGCCATGAGATTTCGAATCCACTTCTCGTCGATATTCCTTCCATAAGAAAACACCACTCGTTGTGAGAACATCTGATCTGTGTCTCCGATGGGGCTACGGACACTACTAAACGCTGGTGGACCTATCTTGTGGTAGAGCGTCAATGGTTTACCGGATTACAAGAATGTACGAAGATACGTTTACGGCTTTCTGATGAGGTAGCCAGTGTTTTTCAATACCTCCATAGAGACCCTTCGCTCTGCTCGGCATATCAGTCATTTGAATATAGCCGACAAAACGGCACCGATTGTATTTTAAAAAGCTGGTCCTTTATATTGGAAGAATACCTCATCCCGGTACGTACTGGCACGCCCCATCAATCCAGAGAATGTTACCTCCCCATTACCAGCACTCTCATCACGGCGAAGATACTCGGAACGAAGACCAGCTGATCGGGAATCCTACAACGCCGCATTCGTAATCATCCGAAGCATCAGGTCACGAGGATCACAACTAAGAACGACCAGGTTCGTTTCAGAATCCTATCCCTTGCCATCATGCTAAGGCGATCTCAACACCATCTTCGCTAGCAGAGTTTGGCGAAACTATCATAACCTGGTCTCCGTGGACATCTGTTAATCTCATTCCCCTAACAAAGCAAACGAATACAGTGCACTGGTATAGCTGGAATGGACATGGTCTCTCTGCTTAATCCTCGAGCCCAGGATCATTGTGGTACGCACAGACGATGGAAGAACTTGTTGATAGGAGAAGAGAAGCAGATATGATCATCGTCGAAGGAACAATCGCGGTTGTTACTACAGAGTAGCTGGGATTGCAACGCCGCTCAACGGGAATTATCTTGCACAGATACTTGACAGTCACGTCTCTTAAACCCGCAACAAGAACCTCTGTATCAACTCCATCCATTGCAGAATCCTCAACACATCTCCACTAACATCTACCCTCCCTATCGACCAATAGAATACAACCAACTGACAAAAATCAATCACCAACATCCAAATTCAAAGCACTACGCATCCTACGCTCCATCTCACTTCCTACCCACGTTCATACCCCCTACCCTATAGAAAAGACTCAATAACCCCCTTCCTACCACCACATGCCCAACGAATCGCATGAGAGATTCACAAAAAGGCTATCCTTCTACAAAGCTCCCAAACGCCAAGAATCAATCCAGAAACTAAAATCAATATAACCATTTATAACATCCATATCCATACCACTCACCACTCACCCATCATCCACCTATCAACCACCCATCACCCATCACTTAATCACCCATCACCCATCCCCCCCTCTTCCCATCAACAACCCATCTCCATCTCCATCTCCATCTCCATCCCAAATACCCCCCCCCCTCTTCCCCCCTCTCTGTACCTCCCACATATCCCAAACCTCCATCAACCCCACCCTCGCAACAATCCCAGTCCTCAAACGGTATTTACTGCGTAGACAGTAGAAGGAATGGCTATGTTACGGTCACCGTTTGGGATAAGATATTTCATGTTTATGTGTATGTGTTCGTTGATTATTCTAGGGATTATGAGATTGGGTATTGGGAAGGTGAGGAATGAGGAGTGAGGGGATTTTGGGGGAATGGAGGTGGGGGGGTTTTGGGGATGGGGAGGGTGGAGGGTAGGGTTGGGGGTAGGGGTAGGGAGGGGGAAGGGGACGGGGGAGGGTTGGGGAAGGGGATGGGGAAGGGGGGGAAAGGGGACGTGGGTGGTAGGTGGGTGATGGGTGGGAGACGGGAGATGGGTGATGGGTGCTGGGTGATGAGTGGTGGGTGGTTGGGTGATGAGTGGTGGGTGGTTGGTGATGGGCGGGTGATGGATTGTGAATTTTAGTAGGAAGGATTAATACATGGAATAGCAAGTATACATTTGGGGTTAGGTAGGGAAGTTGTGAAGTATCATACCTTGAACATCAAGGTATGTACCTTAGTGAGAAGTAAACCGAGCAACACCGTAGGGCTAATAATAGCCATTTCCGATGAAGAAAGACAGAAATAAGTCTCCAGGTACGTGCTTCATCATCGATATAAAGCAAATAATCGGGGATACTTCGTAAGATGCTCTCCTATCATGCGCGTGTAATATATCTGATCTGTGGAACGTCATGTTCGTACGACGTTCTCGCCCTTCCATTCCACCGTGAGGCTATTTATGTTCTATGACTTCTGCCGAAAATGGCATTGCGAGCGATATGCACATGGGCACGTGAGGTTATATATTTGGCTCCCGAGACCAGATAAGGTATTATATGTGCGATGATGATGACTGGGTGGAATGGGGTATGTAGGTTGCTAGCGTAGAGCTGGTAATAATAGACCTTGACGAAAAGGAAATATGGCGCTGAAGTTGGGAAGATGGGGGATATACAGAGCCATAGTGGAAGCTTTTCAGGTATTCGAATCGCCCGCGAATATCACTCTCGGTATACATCAGTTCAGAGCAACTCATCTTCATCGCTGATCTGACCAAGAGCATCAGACCCATCCTCAATCCAATGCCGGACACCGATCATGAAACACAGCCTCCCCATATCTCAGCAAGATGCGATCAAGTAACCCACCACATCACCCAATCGAACCCTGAAAACCAAAATGGTCCAATAGCCACAAGCACGCAACCACACACAGCCTCTCCCATGCACTACACACCAAAGCCCTCCAACCCGGTCACTCTGCGCGGAGGATACGGAGGCCACGCTTGGCCAGTATGTCTCTGCTGTTTCCTATACCTCTGCTTCTGCAAGGAATGTTACGATGATTGCCAGGATGAGTGCGGTGATTGCTGCGGTTGTTGTTGAGTTTTTGTGGAATCTCTCGAGGTGATAGCATGCTGCGGAAGAAGTTTGACTGGGAGGACGACGATTGGATTGTCGTGGGTGGAGGGGTGGGGGTTATAGCGATGGGTAGGTATGTGGAGGTGTTGTGAGGGATTGATAGGTTGATGGGACTTATAGCGATACAGTTTTCTTCTCCAGACAAGATCTCATGACTTCAATCGACCTCGAGCACAATGGGTATCTCTGAGCGCGAGTTCCAAACCTCCAATTACTCGAATCGGGATTTTGGAGGCGATCTGCATCGACGTTCTTTGATTGAATGACACCAGGGATATTTCTTCAAATAGGAATCTTCAAGCGCATTTTTTGGATTACCGTGACCCATATGTGTGCAGAAGACGGCTCGATTGTGGACGGATTGTATTGAAAGGAACCTTCAAGGATCGATTTACCATCATGTTTTTACTCGTCGAACAGGACTAGACTTGTATCGTGAAGGCGAGCTACATTCGCTCACTGGTATGCTTCAACAGAATCTATTATCCCATGTCCTAGCAACTTTGGGATCCGTCTCGGCTTAATCGGATGCCATGCTAGGGACATGGGATACACAATCCTCGATCATATTTCCATCCCCCTAATTCCATTGACCGATTGGGCGTCGCCGTTCATAAATAATAACCCAAAACACCAAATTGCCAAACCTCAAAACCCCAATTGCCCAGGCACGTCAGGGATTAGTACAGCCTAGGATACAGGCTAGCGGCCCTTAAGTGTGGGCGTCCGAAGGTAGCCAATATCCTAGACCCCAAAGTTTGCGAATGAAGCCCCCGAATAACAGGCGTGGGTCCCCTATACCAAGAATCTGAATATCAATAATCTAAGGCGACGTGGTTGATAGTGGCTACGGGCGCCCCAGGGTCGGTCACCTGGCCTATTGGTCCTTAGGGCCCTCTCAGCCCGGGGCCTAGTCGGGACGGGGCAAACTTGGGCGATTGGGGTTTTGAGGTTTGGCGCTTTGGTGTTTTGGGTTATCATAGAGTTGTACGGATATATTGCCGTACACAACACAGCTGCTAGAGTGTTGGATTTGCCTGATTCGGATATCCTCTTGTATGCGGTCCTAAATCTGGGCTGAGTCGCTGAAGCATTCCTGCCATTGGCTGAGTACCAAGCAATTGTCTTCGTGATACGCCATCGGGATGTATGAGCAAGAGCTGAAAAGAGTCCGTTGATACACGTTTCGACCGAGTGAGCGAGGCCTCGGCATTGTAGTCAAAGCTAGGCTTATGTGCGAGTATGAGTCATTGTGGAAACACTCTGTCATCGTAGGCTTTAGCAACCGAAAGGGTAGATTGCCTCCTTGGAACATTTTAGGCCTATAAGCTAATGACTCTGGTGAACTCTATAACCTGATCATGCAGCTAATTCTGCAGTTTCTTCATCTGCGATTAGTGAGTCAATATCTCTCATCTTCAGCCAGTCTTTGACACTAGCCATCACTTTGTCAAGACCCTCGCCACCCTCAAGAATATCGTCCAGATGGTGTAGGGTGATGCCACTTCGGTGGTCCGTGACACGTTGCTGACTCCAGTTGTAGGTTCGGATTTTGTCACCTCGGCCCATTCTTGACACCCCTATAACACTAGCTCGTAATTGCGCCAATTCTTCCTCTCTAGCTTCACGTTTTCCTTGGGCGAGCTTGGCCCGTAGAATCTGCCATGCTTTCTGCCTGTTTTGGGGCTGTGATCTCGAGTCTTGAATGGCAACCACAGTCTTGGTAGGTATATGAGTCAAGCGGACGGCAGAATCGGTAGTATTGACATGCTGGCCTCCAGCCCCTCTTGCACGCATCACGTCCGTCCGCACATCCGCGGGATCCACGTAGTAATCACTCGAGGGGTCGTCGGAGTTTGTTGCGCCGTGATCTTCGTCCCCTTGATTAGGAAAGCTGGGTAGCACCAGGACCGCTACAGCGCTAGTATGCGTCCTCCCTTTACTTTCAGTAGCAGGTACTCTCTGCACGCGGTGTACCCCAGCTTCACACCGGAATGTATCATACGCTCCTGCGGATTCAACCTCCAGCACGGCCTCTTGTATCTGATCCTCAACCCCAACTGATGCAGCAGCTTCGAATTTCATGAGATTTGCGCGCAACCCATGTCGCTTGCAGTAGGCCTGGTACATGCGCAGTATGTCGCCAGCGAAAAGCGCAGCTTCTTCGCCGCCGGCTCCGGGTCGTATTTCGATTAGGCATGGCAGTGCTGCGAAAGGATGCTCTGGAATTAAGCTTGTCTGAAGCTCATTCGACAGTTGTGACAGTCTCGCAGTCGTCGCTCCTAGCTCTTCCTCCGCGAGAGATTTCAGTTCAGCGTCAGTCGAGGGATCTCTGACCAACTGATGTAACTCTGGTAGGGACTGTTGAGGCGTTAGTTGTGTTGTTCGTTTTTTAGCAGAATCGAGACGAACGTTATTGGCCGACTCCCACCCATTGAGTGCTTTAGCTATAGCAGATAGCGTACCAGCTTTCCTGGCTAATTGGGTATCATACTCGGCGTCCAGCCGTTTTGCCAACTGAGCATGCTCGGCTGCAAGTGCTCGAGCTCTTCCGAGTAGTGTAGGAGATATATTGGGAGTTGGCGCTGTTGATGTACTTTGGTAGCGGCATCTCCACCAAGTGAGCGTCCTGTGGAAACTACTTTGGTAACGTAGGGCCGTACACCGCAACGCGAACATGCTCTGGCGCTGGAGCAGGGTCAAGTTGCTGCAGGTCTCAAGAACTGGCAGCGGAATTCATCCGTCATCGTGCATTCGCTCCCATTACTCCGTATCAGCACCGGGATTCAACTTCTTAACCTGCCAGATACGTTAGATTGACATTTAGGAAGCTCACGACCTTCAATCAGGTCAATAGAGCTACGTCTCGCTGTCAACATTCTTCCAAATCCCATTCCATGTCCGGCTACAAATTGGACTACAAGATTCCCCGAGCTGTGACGTGTAAATCCTCTTCTAGATCGACCCCACATCCACCCTTCACTTTCCATCTAGCTTACTCCTGTTGATATATCAGACTAGTATATGAGTGTTCTTTTGGTTCCTACATGCTTTCTTGTGTGCTGTGAACAAGGCTTCCACTATGCCACTCAATGCCTCTGCAATATATCCTTCGTCAGACCCCGAATTCATCTCCTTCCCCAGTCGACGGAGCGTCGTTCACAGTGCTAATGGCATCGTGGCATGTACTCAGCCATTGGCTGCCCAGGCAGGCCAGAGAATACTGAGAGCAGGAGGAAATGCGGCAGACGCAGCGGTGGCTGTTGCAGCAGCCCTGAACATGACAGAGCCTTCCTCGACCGGTATCGGTGGTGATATGTTCTGCCTCTTCTACAATGCAAAGACAAGAAAAGTGGAAGCTATGAATGGATCTGGTCGATCTTCGGGCAGTGGATCCTTGGAGCAGATGCGAAAAGATCTGGGACTGAAATCTGGGGAGGATGAAGGCATACCTATGACTAGTGTACACTCGATCACGACACCAGGTGCTGCGGCTGGATGGGTCGATACAATAGCAAAGTTCGGAAGTGGCAAGGTCTCGGTGGAGGATGTCTTGACGCCGGCAATTGAGCTAGGTGAAGAGGGTTTCCCAGTCTCAGAGCTCGCAGCCACCTTCGTGAGCAACCGTTGGCCCCAAGAGACGCAATGATACTGATCGCACCCAGTGGCGGGCTAGCGAGGAAAGTATTCGCAAAGCGTCACCGAACTTCGGCGAGATGCTGAAGTCAGACAGCAAAGCACCGGATGGGAAGCGAGCTCCTGAACCGGGAGAGCTATTCAAAAACCCTACGCTTGCCAATACCTTCCGCCTCCTTGCAAAACACGGCAAATCAGGCTTCTACGAAGGTTATATAGCGGAAGCCCTGATCAAGGTCGTGCAAGACCTGGGTGGTCATCTCACACTAGACGATTTGAAATACCATGCAGAGACAGGAAGCGAGCCTACAAATCCAATATCCCTCAAATTCAACGGTCAAAACATCGGTGGAGTTCACAGTAAGGGCGTCGATGGACAACCAACCCAGACAGCCTCCTCTCATGGTGTCGAAGTTTGGGAGCACCCACCTAATGGCCAAGGGATCGTCGCTCTCATGGCCCTCGGGATACTGGAGGATTTAGAGAAGTCAGGTAAGGTGCGCACCTTCACTGAGAAAGACCACAATTCGGCAGAGTATCTGCACGCCGTCATCGAAGCCCTCCGCATCGGCTTTGCAGATGCTGCATGGTTCGTCGCGGACCCCAACGTGGTCAAAGTACCCACTGCAGAAATGATCTCACGTCCCTACCTCGCCGAACGCGCGAAACTCTTCAACCCACAGAAAGCGTCGAACCAATTGAAGCACGGATCCCCAGCACACAGCCACAGCGACACGGTCTACTTCGCCACCACAGACAAGTACGGAAACGGCTGCTCGTTCATCAACAGCAACTACGGTGGCTTCGGCACCTGCATCATACCCAAAGGCTGCGGCTTCACCTTACAAAACCGCGGCGCGAATTTCTCGCTGCAGGCGGGCCATCCGAACGTCTTCGCACCTAGAAAGCGACCCTACCACACCATCATCCCCGCCATGATCACCAACACCGACGACGGAACCCTCCACAGCGTCTACGGCGTCATGGGCGGCTTCATGCAGCCGCAAGGCCACGTCCAAGTCCTGCTGAACATGCTAGCCTTCAAATACAACCCGCAAGCCGCGCTGGATGCGCCGAGGTTCTGCATCGGTGCCGGCATGCCCGATGCGGGGAATCTGTTGGATACGGTGTACCTTGAAGATGGCATCGGCGAGGAGGTGGCGGAGACGTTGAGGGGGATGGGACATCGGGTTGAGATTGTGAGGGGGTATCGGAGGGGGTTGTTTGGGCGGGGACAGGTTATTCGGTGTCATGTTGAGGAGGGGAGGCATGTGTATAGTGCCGGCAGCGATCCGAGGGGTGATGGGGCTGCTTTTCCTGTATGAAGGGATAATGAATTGGTCCAGTACATAGCAATGGAGAAAAATGCACGGCTATCGCTGCTGTATTGTGTGGACAGAGTGCTATGCCATCGCTCTCTTCTCTCATGTCTGCATACTGGAACTTGTGAAAGTTACTCAGCTCGGATCCTATTATAAAAATTAAAATAATCCTTCCTAGCCAGCTCAGCTCAACATAGTCCCCAAGACCTCCACAGCGAACCACAACCTATCTCTGCCAAAACCGACATCCATCCACCTATCCATCCCAACGCCAACAATTCCATGCATACGGAGTACCCATACCCATACCCATGCTCACTAGAACTACCGAACCAATCCGCCCCCACAAACGCCCCTTGACTTGCCTCCTCCGTCTCTATTCTGTGTTAAAATATGAAAAGCTAACAATGGTTGCCGACATTGGATTTATCAACTCTCACTTGAGGAAGACGAGGGATGTATATGTACACTCATCCTACACATAGTACCAACTTTTGCACAGCAACAATAGACTCCATCATTCATAGGAATGGGGAACAGTCTCAGATCATTAGAGTGTTCGAATAGGTAGCTAGATTATATACATATTCACACAAACAAGAGGGGGGGTATCCGCAGTGAAACTCCGTGACGGTACTCACCCAGGAACCGGCCCTTGGAATGCAATGCACCCTGCACACTCATACCCCGCATCCGCAAAGACGATGGCACTGCTAAAAACGGACTTTTGACCACCCAGCATTGTATATAAATCAAACCATAATCCCAATCGCAAGAGAAACAATGCCGGCAATGTAATGCTCACGATACGAACACACACACACAAGCAGCTCAATTCTTCGAACCCCTCGCCAACCCCCTCACCCAGTCCAAAGACCCACGCTTGCTATCCGCCGTACTAGCCCTACTACTCGCACTCGCATCACTCTCCCTCCGCTCCGTCACAACCGTATTGCCCTGTCCCCCACGGCCAATATGGTAGACAGGCGCCGCGGTCGCTTTCCCCTGCTTGGCCAATTCCTCGTCGAAGGAGAAGATGCGGCGGTCTTCGGAGGTGGCATGGTGCATGTTTCCGACGCCGCCGCGGCCGGTGGAGTAGTTGGGTGTGGTTGGGCTGTTATTGGTGGGTTGGTGGGGGAGGGTGGAGGGCTTGATGGTTGTGGGGGGGAGGGTGAGGTTGCCGGCGCCGCCGCGGCCGAAGGTCATGCGGGTGGGGTGGGTGGGGGCGGGTTCGTGGAGGGAGTAAGGCATTGGGTGTGGTTTAGGCGTGATGTGTGGTGGTGATGGTGATGGTGGTGTTTTTGCTGAAGAAAGGGTTGGTTGGGAGGGAGTTGGCGGTTCTTCGTGTGTATGAGGATGGGGTGGTGGTGTGGTTGACTAGGGAATGCTCGTAGTGAATCTGGTGTTCTTCGTCGAATTGGCGGTGGAAGGGGTTTTGCAAAATAAAGGCGTTAAGTGTAGGCTGATATTTATCTGCTGTTGGCTTCAACCGCAATTGACTGTATGTAAGAGTTGTGATTTTGGTATAACGAATCCATTTCAAGGAGGAAGCAGCCTCTTATATCTGCTGTGGCGAGTATCATGGCTCCGCCTCAACAGGAGTGACATGGTTCCCAACATGAAGCTGTTCCCCGTTATGCTGTACTATGCCGTTAACTGGAAAGGCAAGCAATATTCACGAGGTCACGCAGGCTCATGTTCGGATGCCGTTGCAGTTAACGGCAATGGATGAGTAAGTGAGGAGCCGCTAGAATAAAGCAGCGTCGAAAGTCCCAGACTGCAGGAGAAGGGTCCGCACCATCCGCCAATAAGCGGTGGGTAAGAGCAGATTTTCCTAACGCCGCCCTGACAAACTCTGCTTAGCACCAAACGTAATTAGAACCTTGAATATATCCAGTCATGATGCAAATTCGGTTGCGCCTGTTCCTTGGCCCTTACGCTTTGAATTCTTTGGCTCGGAGGGGTAGTTTTCAGGGGGTAATAGTTATTGGTTCTAGGGGTAATGACAATGACATCCGGCCCAGCTGAAGAACGTGATGCATCAATAGGATGTCGTGTCCCATGGAAAGCGTATTGCAGAGATGTCAACATTGAACATCATTTGCGCTGTATTGTTATTAAAGTAATGGTAATGACAGAGTCAATTTTATAACTTGAGTTCTAACTTGCCATCCTTAATCTGTATCTCACTGGAAAACTTCCAATAACCTGCGATATTGAAGTTCGAAGTGATGGGCGGTGTGGCGTTTCCCCGCATTTTCTGGGACCGAAGCCACCAGGTACCGGGATCTGAAGCCTCCCAATCGCTAGTTCTAGCCTCGGCAAGGTTGCCTTGTGAGTCATTGATCGAACGGTTCTGGATATTGCAGACGCGAATGGCTGACCATTCATAGAGCATTTGTCGTCCAGAACAGCATTGGCTCCATGAAAGTTCTACGAGCATGGACTCAAGACCTTTGCGCTGAATCCTTCCCCCTCCATATTTAGCCCGGAGGTATTCGCATGTCACAACTTGTGTTGGGCTCAACTGAGCTCAGACAACGACATCCACAGCGAAATTGCTGAGGAGGCCGGCATCGACTCGGTGAATAGTTGACATCGAGGAGGCGGTTCAACATGGATAAAATCCAGACTGCCGATGGAGTTCATGGTACAAATCAAATTCATCCTGAAGACGGAGGAACGTGATGCCCGTGAGAGCCGGAGGAGGTGTTGGGCCCGAAGTTGATGAACGAGTGTCAATACGAGCGTTGAGGCCCAGGTGTATGATAGGTACTCGTACATGCAACGACCAGAACCTAGAGGAATACAGTGCCTATAGAACAGTACTTTTGAACTTGTTCAGACAGGTGGGACGAGGATATAGCAAATCTCCATTGCATTTGCAGCGGCAGCCCACTGCCCGACGCCCTTCAGCGGTGGTCTTAACCACATCGGCTATTTGTCCGTTTGGTAGCAGATAAGGACAATACTGAAAAGGGGCATGTTGATAGCCAATGTCAGCGAAGTGGTGAAGCTGTGCAGGTTCCAACAGGAGGGCAGCCGCGAGGGAGTGTACAGGGGCGTCGCCCCACTGGAAGGATCAGCATGGCATGTAGAGCATGACGGAACTACTCACCCGCTCGTAGTAAAAGCCACCGTCAGCATCCAGATACTCGAAGAGTCGACGATACTCAGCGCTGCGGAAAAAGTCCATGTCTGCGATTTCGAAGTTATTCCAGAAGTGACACAGATTCCAAAGATTGCCGTTGGCATCGCGGCCTCCAAACCTGCTCAGCAGAGGCCTGAGAGGCCATGGAAAGAATGATGGGTTCATTACTGCAGTCCATACCGGCCTCGTTCGGATCTTGTGTGACTTCTTATAGTCGGCTATCTTCCTGAACAAGGTAGGCACGGTTTCAGCTATCTCCCAGAGCGCCATCACATAGCCATATTTCTTGTTGTTCCGTGCCATTTCGACAAAGGGATCGCTATCGGTTTTAGGTATGTCCTGAGGGATGGGTGCTGGACATACTATGTGATCTCACACGTAAAGCGTACATCAGGTTCAACGCGCCAGTACCACTTATAAGCCTGGAGCAAGTCATGATCGTAAAATAACCTGTATGTTTTAACATAGCCATGAATTCAATTGGTATTAGACTAACCCTGAGTTGAAGCGGCACATATGGTGGTAGCTCTCGTTACCAGCATAGATGACACCCGCTTGCGCCTGGGTATCCATGAGTCTTCTTGCTTTTCCCTGATCTATCCATTCTGGGTATTGCCACATCCTCTCATCAATCACCCCGAAATGTACATGCCCACTGGCCACTTCTGTCACAGCATCCACAAAATCCTGGTCCCACACTTCATCGTTAAGGAATACCACGGGATAGTGGAACCACTTGTTGAATTGTTCTTCTAACGAGATCAGAGATTTTACTGCCCCATCGAGGTTAGAGTTCCGCGCCAGCATAAGGATCGTTGCATTCTCTCTTGGTGCGCTGATATCTGGTTCTTTGCAACCGATGTGAAAAGGTTCGTCAAGGGGAGCGGAAGGATGGACGACGCGGAAGCTGTAAATGTTGTAGAACATTTCGATGACGAGACCCAAGCCAATAATCACCAGGATACGTTGATGATGTCGAGCGAGTAGCGAGAAAACGGAGAGGAATAGGGGCCGCATCATCGGTCGTCGACGCCTTATACTCGACTTTCATCCGAACGCGAAATTCGCTCAGTCTTTCTTGAGCTTGGAATCATATCAAAGCCGTATTGCCCTGCGTGGACATTTGAAAAGAGCGTGATCGAGGGTTCGAAGCATTGAGGTTCTCAAGTCAAAGTCGCACCTGTACTGTGATTGTTCAACGATCCAAGTCAATGGTCGAGGACAAGATAACGATCGCTTTTTTCACCCAGGAACGGATGGTGCATCGTTAAGCGGCCCAGCCTGCATGTCTCAGAGTTTGCCACGCGTGCCACGATAAAGTAGTGTGGTAGGCTAGGCATGACATAGCCTGGAACGCGGTTGGGTCGGGCAAGTTATCCCCGGGCGCTAGTTCCAAGATATCTTAACTCAATCAAGATCATATTACGAACATCCACATCTTACGCGCCAGAAGGATGCCAACATAGCCATTGAGAGCCTCCGTGAACACCAATCATCTCGTTCGATCGCCCGCTTGCCTCCTGCTATCACCATGAGGCTTGTATCGACGACATGGGCTTTCCTTAGCTTCGCCCCTTTCCCTCCATTCTGGCACGCTTCTCTCAATGGCACTCGGTTCTTCCTGAGCCACTTGTATAACTTTTGTATGATATATCATGGCCAGCATCTAGGTCGAGTATGCGTTCGTTCTCGACGATATATGGAGATGTGGGATGGGCCAGGAGCGCATGCTGAACCGCTTTGAGGCTAGAGCAAAACAGCTCTAATTTAGCCTAGTAATCAGGGAAACTTGGACACCGTCGTCAATCGAGGGACTGATTGGCTCAGCGATTACAATTGTCTATTTTCGAGTCGGATATACTCACTGCTATCAAATGGTCGTTCTCCATCGATTTCGGCTTGTCTCTGCAGTCAATGGACTCGAGATGCAGGGGCGAAAGCCCCCTGCTATTCAGCCGCAATGCGAGCACTGCCTACGCTGCATCGGCGTGAAGCAGGCGCCTAGGTCGTTCGTATATATTATGGCCTATGAATTTCTTTGCCTGTCTTCCTTTATATGTCTGCGCACCTTATTGCTACTCCTTCAATTCGTCTCCGTATCAATATACTCATAGCCGTTCTTTTCGAAAACCCTGCAAATTAGCACCGGCTGGTGCAAATCTTGACGAATATCCGCCTGCTGATCGTATCGCTCCATAATGAACAGGCTGCCTGGCGTCAAAACATGGGGCCCCTCACAAGAGATCCCATTGCTCTATGTCAATAATGAGTAAGCTCATCGATCTCACCATGACTCGAAGGACCTTCTCGCCAGTCATGGCTCTTCACGAGAAAGAGGAAGCCTACTGATCTGCTTCAAAGGAGACCACAGGCGACAGTGACGGATACGAGACCCGTCTCTAGCGAGATACCCAAGCCAAGGTCTAGATTTCGAAGTCTATCTAGACTATTAGGCAGAATTTTTCAGCTCGCCCTAAGATTCACCCATTTTGGCAAACCCTTTCCAGAAAGGAAAAAGGTGGCATTGTGTAGGAGCCGTTGGGAAGTTTTGATCGCTTCCAAGGTCCATTGCATACCAGTCGCAGCAACTACAACTCTGTTGTACCTCAATCTCAGGGGTAATTACATCGGCCGCGAACTCACCGGACTAAGTGGGTACGATGATCAAAAATTCATTCTCTTACAGTTCGCTGCAAAATTACACGAACTAGCGATCCTCGCATCCCTCACTGCCATTCTCTTTTCCGTTATTCGACACGAATTGACAAGTGAAGGTGGCTTGCCCTTTGGTGCGTTATTTGCTGGCTATCAATTCAAGGATATCAGTTTCCTCTTGTCCTTAGAGTTCTGGGGCGCCGTCCGTGCAAAGCTTGAAAGGTCCTACCGGCGATGGGCAGTGATTGTGTTCGTCGTTGTCTGCACCTTTTTCTCGGTAAGCGCCGGCCCAGCAAGTGCCACATTGATGAGGCCTAGACTAGACGATTGGCCAGCTGGAGGCTCAGATTTCTGGGTTAATATTAGGGAAGAAGAATTGTTCTCCACTAATGTTACATTCGCGCAGGCAGCTTCCAGCTGCGCTGTAGATGACGGGGATGCAGGTTGCCCCCATGGTGACTGGCAAACAATCGCTCAGGACTATATGTCATATTGGCACTTCCTAAGACTGAGCGACGATCCACTACCATTTGCGGTCAATATGCCAGGTAATAAATCTATTCGAGCTCTCGTGGCGACGACTAGGTCCCCATTGGTATTGAATCAATTGCCATTTACTGTGGCTACGATCCCAAGCCTTGCTCTTGCATATAGTCTAGCGGAGCTTGGTCGCCTGTGGACGTTTGCTTCCCGTCATCAACGCGGTCGGGGCCAGTGGCGTTTCTGGTCTCGCAAGGACGTTACCTACAGTGTTCCCGTCCAGCAACCGGTTGTCCATGCACGGTGTCTAAATCTGGAGGCGTCAACCTACGATGACTACATATCACAGAAGTACCTCATAACGAACCAGACGATTCCGTTCTATGATCTACGACACATGGATACTTTTGAGGCGGAAGGGGAATTCGCAGTCACCGCTGTTCCATTTCCGTCCAGACCCCGTATTCTGGACGCGGTCAACTCAAGCTCTACACCAGATATACTCTGGAAAACTGTGTCTCATATCGCAGCAGATCCTGTGCTAGGCGCGATTTTGACTGTTCCCTCAAATAGCCAATACGGTGCCAGGGTTTATGTATGCACGATCGATGCTCGAATGGCTCCTACTGCTCTCCGGAGCCGCACCTCCACTACGACACTTCTCGTCGATGGGTTCACTCAAGATGGCCCTGCTCGAGATCAGTATGACCATTGGTCCATGCAAACATTGGGGACCTACGGCTCAGGCAATACGTGGCCGCGAATTTCTATCGACTCCGACTGGGCACACACTTTCTTGAATCCTGTGATTGCATCAGATAATTCCACGTCTTATGATAGCATAATGAGCATTGCTGGCCTCTGGAACACAACCCAAGTGCTGGATATGGTGAACGCCGGATATGCCATTGAGTCGCTTCTGGCAACTACCATCGTCAATGGTCTCTCTCGGCGGGACTACATGGGAGAATTTGCTGGAACTCTGGCAGGAGATTCGCAGGGCTTAAATCGCGAAATGACGACCTCAAGCCAAGACAGTCCATCATTGAAATGTGCCGAGTGGTGCAAGCAGCTCATGCCTTCTGGGAGCCACCCAATGGGATACGGTGGGAATGCTTTTAACGTAAGCACTACCGACCAGCAAAAGAGTACAAAGTTTACGGTGCAGGTGGAGGCCCAAGGCTATGCTTACAGCTCCCGGGGGACCGCAGCTAAATTCTCAGTCGTTGTCCTCCTACTGCATTTATCAATTGCCTTAGGCCATTTCTTATATACTTGGTTTTACAGTAGGGAGAGTTCGGATAGTTGGAGCAGCATCTCAGAGCTTGTGGCTCTAGCCATGAGATCTACATCGCCACAAAGCTTGGAAAACACTGGAGCAGGAATCTATTGTATCGAAGTTTTCGAGAAGGAGACTAGGGTCGTGGAACGGAATGGCCGGCTCCAGCTCGCGATTGATGTTCCATCGGAGCGCTATGAATTGGTGAAGGCCAACGAATGCTATGCTTGAGAACTGGGCGTTGGTCAAAATGCTCCCTGAAGGACGTTGTCCTCACGAGCGCTGCAGCCGCTTTGACTGAATTACTTCAACATGCCTCTTTCGCCCCTGATCCTTTCAACCGAGAGTACGTATGTCTTCCCATGGCATGCTTGTGGGAAGGCAAGCTCCTCATCGATCCGAAACAGAAGCAGTCAGCGCCTCTCCATGTCAATTCCAGGCGATCAAGCTCGATTGAATGCTGAACGCCATGGCTTCTTATGGTCGATCTGTGCGTATGCATCAATCGACAAACCTAAGCAACCGAGGAATCGCGCATCGGCCTAGGAGTTGAAGTTGATGGCATGCCGTCATATGTGCCGCAGAAGACGAAGAGTCAGATCTTCTCTGGGTCCACAAAGCGGTAAGCACCATATCTTGACCCCTCCCAAATTTACATCTGACATTCCATTAGATGCAACCCTATCGGCACCTCCAATTTGTAACCTATTACGGTGAAGTATCAACATCAGGAGTGGTGGAGTGGTAGGCGTAGGAAGCAAAACGGCAAAATCGGATATGGAGGTCGGGAGGAGGGTGCTTGGTGGAGGTACCCAAGCGAGTCTGAGACTTTCCCCCAACGTCACATGGGATTTGTAGGTCGATTGTTGCACACATCACAGAGAAAGGGCAGGATGTCGTATTATATTTTAGGATGTTGATTGAAGACTGATGTAGTGTACCGCCTGATGAAGTGGTCAAGCCTGAACAAGCACTTAGCATCCTACCAAATACCACCCCTCTCCCTTTGAGAGTTCGCGGGTACAACGATGGCCATTGCAGAATAACCATATGTCCTATATCTCTTCACCAATTCTTGCTTCCTGCATTCAACAGTCGGCTTCCTGCAGCTTGTAATCACCATCTTTCCGCACGGAACCATCATACACCTCCATTGTCCAAAGCCAGTATACCATACTCTTATTGTATTGATCACTTTTTCGGGGCCTCTTTGAGAACCGCATTGGGTGCAATACCACGATACAGACAGGAGCAAGATCCGGGAAGACTTCCCTCGATATCGTCCTTAGGGTATAAGCATCTTGACTCCTCTGACTCGGCGTTTGTTGGACGACGCCTCTTACCGGTCGGAACTTAGCAAGTGGTACGTCCGAGGTCAGCCACAACCACCCACCTAGACACTCTCCTGTTTTCTCATCTTTCGGAATCGGTAGAACTATCATAACGTCGCTTTATACCGCTTGGAGACTCTCACATATAGGCACGACCCTGCATTCGGGTTCACTTAGCTATTGGAAGTTGTGGCCCTTCAAGGCCATGGCTAAAGCTGCTTGTTTCGAAGCCTCATGATTTTGTGTTGGCATGGTTGAAAGATAGATTGATGGAGTTCGGAGGATATATCTGCCGCTCCGGCTTAGTCACTTAGCCAAGAGTCTTTCCGCCAATGAAAATCTCGAACAGAAAAAGACAGATGGCTTTTTGGTTCACTGGCTATCAAAAAGACCACGTCTCGCCCGCTTCAAACTTGTGACACACATACTTATAGTTGTCTGTCTGCAGCAGATTATTGAGTCTCTACATACTTCTTCCGTTTGTTCTTATCTCTAGCTACGCTTCCTTTCCCTACTTCCTCATCAAGTCTGAGAGACCACCCCTTGATTAACCGCATTTCGCTCTTCTTTCAACACCAGACAGCATCCGTCGAGATGGCGCGGCGCTCGAGAGGAGGCTCAGCGCCCTCAGCATGGATGACCGTCTTCTATCTCCTTCTTGTCTTCGTTGCCCCTCTCGCACTTGTAGGCCAAGTCAGCGCTCAAGTAGAGAATGAGCAAGAACCCTTAGCCGCCAAAGAACTCGGCGCTGTCATTGGTATCGATCTCGGCACCACCTACTCGTGTGTGGGTGTGATGCAGAATGGCAAAGTCGAAATACTCGCAAATGACCAAGGAAACCGAATAACACCATCCTACGTGGCTTTCAATGACGAAGAAAGACTCGTGGGAGACGCGGCAAAAAATCAATTCGCTTCAAATCCAAGACGGACCGTCTACGATATCAAGCGAATGATCGGCCGTAAATGGGCTGACAAGGATGTCCAGGCTGATCAGAAGCATTTTCCATTCACTGTCAAGAACAAGGACGGGAAGCCCGTGGTTTCTGTCGAAGTCGCTGGTAACGACCGGACATTTACCCCCGAAGAAATCTCCGCCATGGTCCTCGGTAAGATGAGAGACGTAGCCGAGGCTTATCTTGGCAAGAAGGTCGAGAACGCCGTCGTTACAGGTGAGACTGTCGTCCGGTATGTACGATGTGTAGTTTAACTGACCCTCAAAAGTCCCCGCCTACTTCAATGACGCCCAAAGACAAGCCACCAAAGACGCTGGCACAATCGCAGGTCTCAATGTTGTGCGTGTGGTGAACGAGCCCACTGCGGCCGCCATCGCCTATGGTGAGTGGAGACATCAGGGTTTCCGACGCACATTCCATCTTACTAAATATTTCAGGTCTCGACAAGGTTGGTGACGAACGTCATATCATCGTCTACGATCTCGGAGGAGGAACCTTCGATGTCTCACTTCTTGTCATTGACAATGGCGTTTTCGAGGTTCTCGCAACCGCCGGTGACACCCATTTGGGAGGAGAAGACTTGTAGGAAATCTGCCCGCTAATAGCGCTTTGTAGTGACTAACATCATGTAGCGACCAGCGAATAATCAACCACCTGGCTAAACAGTACAACAAAAAGAACGACGTTGACATCACCAAAGATCTGAAGACGATGGGTAAGCTAAAGCGTGAGGTCGAGAAGGCCAAGCGAACTCTATCTTCGCAAATGAGCACCAGGATCGAAATTGAGAGCTTCCACTCTGGCAACGACTTCAGTGAGACTTTAACCCGAGCCAAGTTTGAGGAATTGAATATGGATTTGGTACGTCATTCTACCTTCGCATATTGAGACAACATCACCAATAACCTCTGTAGTTCAAGAAAACTCTCAAGCCTGTCGAACAAGTCCTCAAGGACGCCAAAAAATCTAAAGACGACATCGATGACATTGTGCTCGTCGGAGGCTCTACCCGTATTCCCAAGGTTCAGGCAATGTTGGAAAGCTACTTCAATGGTAAGAAAGCTAGCAAGAACATTAACCCCGACGAGGCCGTTGCCTTTGGAGCCGCTGTTCAAGGAGGCATTCTATCTGGTGAAGAGAATACTAGCGAAATCGTTCTTCTGGATGTGAACCCATTGACTCTTGGTATCGAAACTACTGGAGGTGTCATGACCAAGCTCGTGCCCCGGGGCACCAGTATTCCAACCCAGAAATCTCAGATTTTCTCCACAGCAGCCGACAACCAGCCAGTCGTCTCCATCCAGGTTTTTGAAGGTGAACGTTCGATGACTAAGGATAATAACCTACTCGGCAAGTTCGACCTCACTGGTATTCCACCTGCCCCGCGAGGTGTACCTCAGATTGAGGTTTCTTTCAACCTCGACGCCAATGGAATTATCAAAGTATCAGCTGGTGACAAAGGTGCCGGAAAATCCGAGTCAATTACCATCACCAATGATAAAGGCCGCTTGTCACAAGAGGAGATCGACCGTATGATCGCTGAAGCCCAAGAGTTCGCCGAAGAAGACAAGGCCGCTTCTACTAAGATCACCGCTCGCAACGGGCTCGAGAACTACGCTTTCAGCTTGAAGAACCAAGCTAACGATGATGAAGGCCTTGGCGGTAAGATTGACGATGATGACAAAGAAACTCTTCTAGAAGCTGTCAAGGAAGCTACGGAGTGGCTGGAGGAGAACGCCCAAACCGCTACGACTGAAGACTTCGAGGAACAAAAGGAGAAGCTGAGCAATGTTGCTTACCCTATCACTAGTAAGCTCTACGAGGGTATGGGTGGGGCACCACCGGGCGAGGATGATGATGGAGACGTTGAAGGGCATGATGAATTGTAGAGACCAGAACTGCAGCATGCATTTTGAAGGCGTATGTCCTGTATAAATTTGTTTGGAGATTGTAAATCAAGAGGAAATAGACCACTATGAAACCGATATACTTTGTATTGGTCAAATGATCGGATTAGAACACAGTAAAGAGGGGGTTCACAGGCACACTGAGTCCCTTGTGTATATGCCTTCTATCATCCTTGCACCAGCGTCAGACGAAAAGACGGACGGTCCACTTCTCCGTTGCTGACCGAAGATGTTTTCTGATTGGATGACTGCTGGAGGCATTAGGATACTCTTAAGTCCGTGGACGATAGTTCTCTTGCTCCGATGTCGCATGATGTCTGTTCTCAAGCCTCCGTCAGCGACTCTCCTCAACGCCGACTTGTAACTATCCTATTCCCAAATCATAGATCATCGAGGTACATTCCATAATGCCTACCGCTGTTAAAGGCCCCCGGACACTCTACGATAAGGTGCTCGACGCCCACATAATAGATGAGAAGCCGGATGGCACGCTTCTGTAAGTTCGCAACAATTTGTCGACTAATAACAATGCTAATGTTGGCATTGGAGGTTGTATATTGACAGACATCTGATCCACGAGTAAGTTAAGCCTTGCCCCCTCTGTCTGCCCCATCACCAGCAGTGGATTTATGATCAGGAATGGATGATAGTGACGCTGATGCTGTGATGCTATAGAGTCACTACGCCCCAAGCCTTTGAAGGACTCCGTAATGCTGGTCGAGGCGTCCGCCGCCCAGATTGTACCCTCGCGGTGAGAGATTATACCCCTCTGCAACCTCTCGCAGCCTACTAAAGATGGCACTTCGGACCTTGATCGCAATGCGGACATCCTCTAAATTTGGGCGAAAGAACTCTGCGTACGCTGATATGGAGGGATGCTGATTGCGACTGGAAGCTAGACAACCGATCACAATGTACCCACGACGCCTCGGACCAACTTCAAAAATGTCGAACAATTCATCGAAGAGGAGGACTCCCGACTTCAATGCATGACGTTGGAGAGCAATGTCAAGGCTCATGGACTCACGTACTTCGGTCTCGGCGACAAGAGGCAGGGTATCGTGCACATCATTGGACCTGAACAGGGATTTACCTTGCCTGGTACTACCGTCGTCTGTGGCGATTCGCATACCGCAACACACGGTGCGTTCGGCGCCTTAGCTTTTGGTATTGGCACTTCAGAAGTTGAACATGTGCTCGCGACCCAGACTCTCATCACAAAGCGCAGCAAAAATATGCGGGTCAGAGTCGATGGGCAGCTTGCTCCAGGAGTGAGCAGCAAAGATATCATTCTCTACGTTATTGGCAAGATTGGCACAGCTGGCGGTACTGGTGCTGTCATTGAATACTGCGGATCTGCAATTGAAGGTCTTTCCATGGAAGGGCGAATGTCAATTGTAAGCTCTTCTCATATAATGGGTTCGTCGGTCGTGCGACGACTGTCGCATTTCCCAGACGTGTCGCCATCTACGCCAATTGCCCCGCAGATTCATAGCTGATATGGAATTACGTACAGTGCAACATGTCCATCGAAGCTGGAGCACGAGCAGGAATGATTGCGCCAGACTCAAATACAATCGAATACCTGAAAAATAGGTAGGTAGTACTGCTCCCGGATCCTTTATGCACAAAATAGACTGCTATGAATCTTGGCGCGAGCCTGCTGGCAGTTTCTGCCGTGGTAGTGGCCTACCCTGAACTTGGAAAGCGCGTGTCAATCGAGGCTAACGATGTTTTTCTAGACCTCTTGCACCGAAACTAGAAAGTCCTGAGTGGAGAAAGGCGACGAAGTTTTGGCAGACGCTGAAGTCAGACCCTGGAGCACAGTACTACGAAGATGTGCTCATTAATGCGGCAGACATTGTGCCAACTGTCAGCTGGGGAACATCGCCTCAAGATGTGGTCCCAATCACTGGAGTGGTCCCAGCGCCTGAGGACTTTGACGACAAATCGAAACAAGACAGCTGCCGCAAGGCACTCGAATACATGGGCCTCGAACCCGGAACCAAAATGGAAGACATTCCACTGGATAAGATCTTTATCGGATCTTGTACGAATGCGCGTATAGAGGACCTCAGAGCTGCATCGAAGATAGTAGAGGGGAAAAAAGTTGCGAAGAATATCAAAAGCGCAATGATAGTACCTGGATCTGGTCTTGTGAAGCGACAGGCAGAATCCGAAGGACTAGGCAAGATCTTCACAGACGCAGGTTTTGAATGGCGAGAAGCGGGCTGCTCAATGTGCTTGGGAATGAACCCAGATATCCTTTCGCCGAAGGAGAGGTGTGCTTCAACAAGCAACCGAAACTTCGAGTGGGTTACTTGTTGTCATGGCTGTCATAGAACTAAGCTGACAAAGAGGTTGTAGAGGTAGGCAAGGGGCGAGAGGAAGGACACATCTGATGAGCCCTGTTATGGCGGCTGCCGCTGCTTTGACCGGCAAGCTCACCGATGTCCGGAAGGTGACAGACTGGAACAATACACCCACGAAAGCTAGCCCCAAGCCCGAAATGGCAGCTGAAATTGCAGATATCGAAAGCGATAATGAGATCGAGCGTCTTGGAGATTATCCTGAAGATGGTCAGCAGACCGGCCTGGACGGCACTAAGGCGCCCTCTGTTGCAACTGGCATGCCTCCATTTACCACACTTCGCGGATTTGGTAGGTCATATTCAGTGTGCTCTTTGGGCATCAGGCTGATATCCTCCAGCCGCGCCACTTGAACAATCAAATGTAGACACGGACGCAATAATACCCAAGCAGTTTCTCAAAACCATCAAGCGAACCGGGCTTGGCTCTGCTCTTTTCTGGGACTTGAGATATAACCACGAGGATGGCTCGAAGAATCCTAATTTCATATTGAACAAGGAGCCATACACCAAATCCGAAATCCTTGTTGTTACGGGACCAAATTTTGGCTGTGGTAGGTACTACATCTCGACGCTATTGTAGTGTGTCTACTGCGCTTCGTACTGATGGTCAGCAAGGCTCGAGTAGAGAGCACGCTCCGTGGGCACTCCTAGACTTTGGGATCAGAGCTGTCATAGCACCCAGCTATGCCGACATCTTCTTCAATAACACTTTCAAGAATGGAATGCTGCCAATCGCCATTCCTGACCTAAGCATCATCGAGAAGATCGCTGACGAAGCCAAGGCTGGACGGAAAATCGAGATCGACCTCCCTGCTCAAGAGATTAGAAACGAACGTGGGCAAAAACTAACAAGCTTCGACGTCGAGGAATTCAGGAAGCATTGCTTGGTCAATGGACTGGATGATATTGGCCTCACGATGCAGATTGAAGATAAGATCAGGAGGTACGAGGAACGGATGGCGGTCGAAACCCCTTGGATCGGCGACAGTGGCTATTTAAGACGAAGAAGACGAGATGGGCCGGTGAAGGTAACTGCTGTGCCAGTACCGAAGACTAACAGAGGAGAGGAAAAAGATGAACCTTTGGAATGGTAAATGTATACGTTGAGCGTCTATGTTGAGGCGGATCAGCGCCAGAGATCACAATCCAGCGTAATTCGACTAGTGAAATACGAAGATGAGCCAAACCGAGTAAAGACCATTTGCACAGCTTTTGTGGCAGCTCCTTCTTTCTTCGCTTCACACATAACAACAGGAAGCCGCAGCCCCTTCTCCAATGATGAAGAAATCACCTCAATGCAGCTGCGTTGAGCGGTATGTTCTGCTACAATCACTCACCCTTATCTCAAATCTATAGTGCGAGAACTGGCGTTGAATCTTGCCACACATCACACATCACACTATGCTCAATCTTCAAGCTCTCCGTTCCTCTCGATCAAAATACTCTCCTGTTCGAAATTGGCGTAGATTGTTTCTTACTCTTGTGCTAGTCTTCCTCTTGACTTCGGTCTACACACATTTCACAGGTCTCGAAGAACGGCAATCCAGTCCAGCATATATTGGCCCGCGGCAGGCACTCGTTGAAGGTGGGAACCATGAGTTTGGGGCTGGAATAGGTAATGAAAGAGGGTAGCAGGCGGTCTACAGGCGCAAGAACAAGCCAGCAATCTGAGACAGAGCAGGGAAACATCATTTTCCGTGAGGTGAAGAGTCCCAAAAGGGGCTCGCTCTTTCCCAGCCTTTCAACATCTACAATATCAATAGCGTTTGCTTTGGTCTCCGCACGGTACTCGCTTGGAAAATGCACCTAGGCCTGACAGTGTACAGGAGCACGTTTCTTGTGACTCGTTCGTGACAACCTATTGAGTCATCAATATCAATTCTCATCATATACACAGACTCAGTCATCAGACATCGTCATATCATCAAATCAGATCAAAGCTGCTATCTTTCCGAGCCAGCAAAGGCTCAAACCCCGTGATTTTCTGGCTTAGCCGCAGCGCCTAATGAAGCCGTCATCACTCAATTCGGAGAGCACAGGCTCTACATTCTCGCTTCGCAATGGCAGTATTCCAGATACGTCATCTGCTTCGAGTCTCTGGGATCTTCGTTCGCCATCTATACATGAGGAACATGATTCAGAAAGTACTTCTCCAAGTAAGACACATGTCCTACGAGTGCATGATGCCTGGACACACCCTGTATTCGGCAGCTCACCGAGTGTGTCGTCAGAAGTGACGAGTCCCTTCGAGACCAATGAGGAAGAAGAGAATGATTTCTCGCCACTCTCTGACCAAGAATATACCCAACCGAACGGCTCCCAGGTACCTCACTCAGCAGAGCCTGGCTCACGAATACTTCACCCAACGCCATACGCCCCGCATCCATCATCCACCTTTGAGCACGGCTACTACCCATCCCACCACAACTCAAACTCCGGCAACACCCTCTGCCCAATGCCCAACGCGCTCATAACGCGATACTTCGAAACCTACCTCCAAGGCCCCCATTTCGCCCTCGTACACCTGCTCCAACTACAACGCCCCCAAATTCCGAAGCCGATAGTACAAAATCAAGCTTACAATGGTATTGCACCTCTACTTGCGTACCATGGGAGGAAGTTTCCCACCGGAGAGTCTGATGGCTTATGTTGCGCACCGTGTCGTTCCGCACGTCAGGTATCGTGTGTAGAAGTCGTGGCTTTTGGGGGGGGGAGGGATGCGGGGAGGTTGGGGGTGGTGTGTTGGATGGTGGGGAGGGAGAGGGGGATGTGGATGTGGATGTGGAGGGCTTGGGATGCTTTTCGTGAGTGGAGGTGTTTTTTGTTATGGGGGTTTGCTAAGGTGGAGGGTCCCTGCTGTGCAGATGGTTTAATATGTTTTGGTTCCTTTGGTGTGTTTTGAGGGACGGGCTGATGTTGCTTTAGGGATGAGGGGTATAATCTTCAGTGGAGGGATACTGATCATGAGGGAGGGGGGAGGGCTGTGGATCATATCTGAGGCGATTGTGACCAGAAGGGATTCATCTTTTGTTACAGTTCAGCCCTCATCAGCATATGTAGGCCGTCTCTGAAGAGGGTTCGAGAACGGCGCTCGATGTAAAGACCTATTGGGACAGTGCGGAATGACTAAGTTGACGACGCTGAAAATGGGTATCTAGTTGAACTTTGTGTGTATGATATCAGGATTCTCTTGCCAATCCTCCATATTGACCCACATCTGTGAAGAGCTATCAGCTTGATCCAAGGCATGCTCTCTGTGCGACTTACCTTCCGAAAAGTACTCAGACCGGCAAGGATACTTCCTCCGATCCACGTACTATACTTCCGTTCCGGCGGGGCAAAGATCTTGATACGCATGTCTTTGACAGCTAGTCTTTGTACCTCGTGTAGTAATCTATCTCCGAAACCTTTCGTCAGCGTCCCGCCGCCTGAGAGCACGATGTTGCCAAAGAGTGACTTCCGAAGGTCCATGTCTGTTCGGTTTATAGCGTCGACGACGATCTGATGGACCCCTGGATATTCGAGACCTATGATCTCGGGGTCGAAGAGGATCTCGGGCGCACGGTAGCGCTCTGCTCCTATCTAGCCACCGCTTAGCATGATTTGATACTCTCGTGTATGTGGCACGACGCACCTTCATCTTATTCCCATCCGGTAATGTATACTCCACCACCTTCCCCTCCGTCCTGCCCCCAATCTGCATCCAATCCTTCTCCTCCCTCTTCGGATCCAGCGCCACATACCCACATTTCTCCTTGATACCCCTCACCACCTCCTTCTCCGCACTGGTATGGAACACATACCCGCTCTTCCGGAACAGCAGCTGCAGATACTCCGTCACGTCTCGGCCCGCGACGTCGATGCGGCGTATGGAGCTGGGCATGGCGAAGCCTTCGTAGACAGGGACGGCGTGGGAGACGCCGTCGCCGGAGTCGAGGACTATGCCTGTGGTGCGGCCGGAGGCGTAGAGGGAGAGGACGGCTTGGATGGAGGTGTAGAGGGCGGGGACGTTGAAGGTTTCGAAGAGAATTTGGGCGGCGGTTTCGCGGTTGGCGCGGGGGTTGAGGGGGGGTTCGGTGAGGAGGACTGGGTGCTACATGTCATAGGAAGAGGTGTTAGCGAGCTGTGTGCAGCGTGTTGGTGGCATAGAGTGCGAATAGAGAATGGGGAGGGGGGGATTTCAGGAAGAGTATCACCTCTTCACTCAACGTCTTGAGTTCTTCTTGATACACAAATTGCCATATCCGCTCCATATCATCCCAGTCTGTCACTATGCCATGTTCCAATGGATATCGGATCTTCAACAGCCCCCGTAATTCCTCTGCTCGTTTTCCTATAAATACGTCGCCTTCTAACGCCCCTGCTAGCACGCGCGTGTGTTTCGGTCGGCCGACGAAAGAGGGGAAGTAGCATTTTGGGAGATCTTCGCCCGCGAAGCCGGCTCTTATGGTGCCACTGCCATTGTCAATCACGATGGGGGCGTTGTGGAGTGTTTCTGTCATTGTGGAGGGGAGGTGGTGTTGAGGTGGAGGGTGCGAATGGATGCTGTTGATTCACAGGCTATTTGGTGCATCTCTGTGAGTTGCGTCAAGGAGTTTCACATGGACTGGAAGGCTGATCGTCGGTCTTTCCGATCCTGGAGGTCAGTACTTTAGGATATCAATGGGTGAGACGCGCTGTGCCAAGCCTTTTTCAGGGCAGGTTGGAGTACGTGTCTACCTACTCCTGTGTACTTTGTCTACAAATACGACGACAATCTTACGGCATAGGACCATTCTCAACCAGCATTGATCTCGGACTCGGAGCAGTGATCAACATTTTAAGTTTGGTGTAATATTACCTGTAATGATGATGAATCGAACGGCAACGAAATCCGAAGATATAGAATACAATGCGAACACACGTATCACTTGTCTATATTTTCAAGATCATCGAGGTCTTCTCCGATAAGACCTTCGTGCTGTGTAGAAAGTTGCCACGATCGTCCATTCCCACCGGAACGCCATTCCCGACGATGGTCTCATCTAATATGGACAGGCTGTGTGACAGTGAAACGCTAATCATCCTCTACTGAGTTGTTGCGGCTGCTGCCGTCCTTGCTGTGGGAGGAGCTGCAGCGCTCGAGGATCCCGAACGGTTCGGAATGAGAACAGCAGTGCTGCGAGAGCTCGTCTGAGAAGAAGCTATTGATATTCTTGATATCAATGAGTCACTCCTGTTGCCGTTCGTCAGTCTTGCGAAGCAAGACTTGTACTCATTATCTGTGTGCTCAACATCGATAAATCTGTTACTCAAGTGGTTGTAAGCCCTATCGAGTTTGCGGTAATATCAGGGGTCACACGTACGATAGAATGATGCGATTTGCGATCTTGCTCGTCACTCGCGCCGAGGAACATGCCTCTTAATTGAGGGATAAGCCAGCATTGGGGTTTCCCAGATGCAATGCGCGGTATCTTCCATAAATACCCGAGTATGTGATAGTCGCGGAGACAGTTGCGAGTTGAGGATTGTTATGTCGGTGGATTGCACACGAAATGGAGCTCATACTCTGAGGAGAGGCTGGAGGAGCGGTTACAACAAGGCAAAACGGCCTTTGGGAACTGAGTGGCGAAGCTATGGAGAATCTGTGAGGCAGGCCATTAAGTGAACGTTTTTCCTCCCAGAAGACGCTTCCAACTTACTTCTGTAAATGTTTCCTGTTGCTCGACTGGCCAAAGCTATAGATTGAGACGAGAAGTCACGTATGTCAGGACCAGCGCTGCGTCGATGAGACCGTTTGCCAGACGAGACTTTGCTAGGGCTGGCTTGTTCTCTTTCTCTTTGCTGAAATCGATAAGTCGGTCCTCATAAAGCTCATGGAGCTTAAAGGGTTTCTTCACATATCTTAGTGCAACTTTTTGGATACATTGCAACTATGGCCTGGCCATCTCTACCACCATCCTGATCCTTTCGGAGCTAGCAGTCAACCATGTCCAATCGCAACTCTCGTCTCCATTATTGCGCTTCTTCTTCTGCTTCCCTTTCGCTTTCATTGTTCTTGCTTTGATTCCAGCCTCGGCCAGATCATGGAACGCTGGACTCCAGTCCAGTCCGCAATGCTTATCTAGCAGCCTCAACAGAGTCTCCACGCACAAACTCACCTTCGTATTGTCGACGATGCTTACTGTGTTCGCCGAGAAGGGAAGATAGCATCTTTGGAAGACTTCTTGCGAGATATCATCGCTCGGCGGCACGGGCGCCGCGGCAGCAATGATCGAGCGGAGAACGTACTGTGTCAAGGTCGAGGCTGCGGTCCGATCAAAAAGGTTGAGGCTGAGAGGCGACATCACGGCGAAGAAAGCTGGTAATGGTAGAGGTCTAATGTGTTCAAAGAAATTGTGGTAAAGCGTGGTGACGGGGGTGAATGTATCTGGAAGCGCGTCGGATACTTTCGACAACAGCGAGAGCAGACGGATGCGGAGATCGATAGAATCCATGCCGCCAAGCTTAGTGGATATATTCGGTACGGAGTCCATGGAGTGAAGATTTAGATCACTCGGCTGTGATGACGCATCTGATGCCGAGTCTTCTAGGTCACCTTCGTCTTCATCTTCCATATAGTCGCCGTAATTGTCAGCTTCGATGTCGATCTTTGCCTCCACTCTCTTGAACGCAGTATCTGTCTTGAGCTCCTTTGTCTCATTCTGCCAGATTTCGCCGAATTCTGCGACGGCTTTCGGTTGCCCATCTGCAAACACGGCTTTCACGATCTTTCGCTCTCTGCCTGCAATGGCGCCACCAAAGTTGATGTATTTCACAATGAGACTCTTCTTCATACCATCAACGCACGAATCTCTCTTCCTAAGATCCCAATCCAACTCGAGTAATTCAACCATGAAAGCAAGCCATATACTCCATCTTTCCCACCGGCGTTTGTGCAAGATACTGCAATTGAAGCTCCAACCCACAACATGCCAGAAGTCCTCTGCACGAGCCCAAAGCGATCCTATGTTCGCTAACTCTGTATCGATACTCTCAATGTACTTTTCGCTAGTGAAGACATCCTCTTCCATAGTCCTTCTTTTTCTTTTACCTCGACGATGGACCACTGTATCCTGACTGGCGAACATGAAGGCTTCTCCAAGAACGTGCGGCAAAGGGCCAGCATGACGCACCACCAGTTGTAAATATTGGATGGCAAGGTTGGCAGCTTGTATTCGATCAATTGACTTCGCTCGTGTGGTCAAAGTCGGATGAATAGCTAGCGTAGCTATTAGAGCACAGTGGTGGGGTGGTGGAACCATTGCAGGCCGCTGGGCCCGGGAGGTGCTTCCAGACGTAAGAACGGCTTTCAAAAAGTCAAGAGCCTGGACGTCTTCACACTATGATTAGTAAGCGTCGCGACCATTGGCAAGTTCTGATGCTCACGGAGACCCTCTTCGAAATAGACGGTCACTTGCTCACGAAGCTCATAGGGTAGATTGATCACCTGGCGATACAAGGGCGTTGGAGCGTTCGTAATGCTGGATTGCCGCAGAGGCGAAGAGCCAATGGTTGTAGCAGAGTGGAATGACTGAGCTGAGCTGTTGGGGGAGATGGATAGCGAAGCAGCCGATGATCGGGTAGCACTTCTTGTCTCCATTTTGTATGTTTATATCGACAAAGCTTGAGTAGTCTTGGACCGAAGGTTGAATCAAGCGCGTCAGCTATGTACCTAACCAGAACGCGTCTTATCTACACGTGACCTTCAGAAGTCCGCACACTAATCATTTTGGCAGCTGCTATCAAATTAGGATTTTACATCTAACAAGCTTCAATTACGCGACAAGGATCTGTACTACCGCTCTACATGAGCCCATCCTACATCAAAATTTATAATCGCCAAAGCTGAAAGCAATCGATCATTACTTTAATTGCTGGACAGCCTGGCAGCGTCATGATCCTTCAGCATAGAAACATATTCGTCATCCCTGTCCGCCTCTATCAGCCACAGGTGATTACCCTTTCATATCCTTCTAATCTCCATCCACTCTTTTGCTGAGCATTAGGGTGACCTATGTCTGCCAAAGCGGATACTTTCAATGATCGTCAAACTGGTAGGATGATGTCAAAGTCCTATGCATACTTCGTGCATGTCACTTGACGTGGGTCATGGCTCTGTAAAGGAAAACGTACATCGGAATTCACAGCCTCAAGGTGGATGCCGAATCTCGAAATCCATACTGCGTCCCTATGACTTCGATACCACATCTCTCACAGACGTCGACTAGAAGGTTAAGTATTCGGCGCCGTGGGAGGATGGTCAGATGGGTACATGTTAAGTATCGCCCCTTTTAAAGTACTTCAAGTATACATGACATGTATCATGGGAGAGTCTCTATCATTTTCTCTCGCAGGATATGAAAAGGAAGCTTACACGGAAAGAACCAATACATTCGCACTGAAATCTTTCGCCAACAAATCAATGGCCTGCTATATGTCCGCCTATTCGTTTCTACCAATCTCAGACTGTGGCATATATTGTATCTTGTTCCCCTTAATGACCTTTTTAGGCCAGCCAGATAGCTTCAATGGGATCAATGCTAGCCATATCCGTGGCAAACATTATTCCCATTTTCACTCATTTCGTTGCCTTGCCTTCTGCTCCTAGTGTCCGCAACGCCACCTATCCCCCTCACGGTTTCTATCCAGGATCTCGCAATCGGCATCCAATGTTGACTCACTTGACGAGGTTTTGTTGTATCCCCCGAACACCTCTTTACCGGTCATATATGTCACGACTAGAAGCGAATGAGAGAGTTGAGTCACACTTATCAAGCACATACTCGTCCCCACACCTTTGGACATTGCAAGATTTCATTTACTTGCTACATCCACCACCTCGTTCCCGGCGTAAATAGCCTCTCGCATCCTAAAAACGCCAACGCTGCCACTTGCCTCCAAAACCAAACTTCTCTCGCCATGACTGGCTTTCGTGCCATCAATGATAAGCATTATGCGCACAAGATACCTATCAATCGAAGATCTGCTGGTGACGGTACTGATTCCTACTGGTGACATTGCCTACAACATTCTTGTATGCCACCTCTCTCGCTATACTGACAAATGAGGGGAGATTCAGAACCACATATTCTCAAGAGACCGATTGACAGGTCGCACAATCTTTCCCACCAAAGGTTGTGGCTACGCCAATGACAGGATCACCGATGCTGTAGACATCGGCCAGGTAGGGATGGACTTCCATAAGTTCAGCTGCAACATCGCAGCCCACAATTGCTGGGTAATATTCCAAAAAGCTTCCAAGTTCCTGGACAGTGGAAGTGATTGGGTTTCGAGCTATAGCTCTAAGTTTGACGATGAGCTCGTCGACCGAGGAAGGAGTATATGGTGCGGCACCCACAACGTTGACGGGCTACTGTTCCGCCACGCGCCATGATGCAAGATTGCTAGGGGCCATAATGACTATCGAGTACGCGCGGCGCAACTCGACGATACTTTGTAAATGATGTTGCGTAGACTAAAAAGCCTATCTCAGACGTCATTACTCTTTGCAGCTAGAATAGCTACGATCGTTACATTGCTCAGCTATATGCAAACGACATGAAAGTCAGTAGAGCTGACGCTCGACAATACAGCTGATGTCACTGGTAAAATTATGGTACCGAACAGTGTGCTGTTCAACAAGCTCCCATCCGTTTCGTAAACGCAAGCAATCTCGATTACCTCATTTCGTACTTTAGCCCACTGTCATCAAAGTGAATATTCCGAGCTCAATCCAGATCTCTAGTACGAGAAGAAGAAAATTAACCTTGTTGATTACAATAGTCAGCGTTTGGATAAGCAAGGGCAGGTTTGTGATATTATTTTGCGGTCCTCGCATTCCATAGGTAGTTTCCTCTCTCATTGTGTGGGAATTTCTGTTGTAGAGGGGCACGTTGACGTAATTGGAGAGAAGAGCAGCGATTAGAACATAATTTTTGGATAAGTGCTAGAAGATATGTATGAACTTAGGGTTTCTCGTTCATCTGAAGTTAATAGTACAACCCCATAGCCACGAAGCGGTACTTGACAGGTGGATGGCTTGTATCAAACAGTCGTGGAGGAATATCCTGATATTCTGCATATCGTAAAGATAACGTCCGTAAGTATAATTCATGATGGTATCTTCTCACTTGCTAGATCTATTCGTAAAGGATACTTATGACTTGTAGCTTTGTGAGACTCTTCATATGAAGTCGACCAAATCTGCTCGAGAGGAAGGGAGTGACGTATGCTTTGATCCGCGGTTTGGGAGCAGACTGGCCTTAGCAGTGGATTGTGAGCCTAGAGTCTGCAGCACTGTATACATATTCGTCCAAGAGGCAGGGAACAGTGCGATTGTCAGGGTAAGTATATTTCTTTTTCTAGAGATAATCGACCTCGTTTCTACAAGCGCTTGAGAACTGGCAGCGACTGTTCATCGCACTTGTTGAACATATCGATCGTTGCCCATACTGAGTTGGGTTCAGGAAGGTAATAGTACGCTTCAGAGGCCTTGTCGTGCGCGCCGACTGTGACAGTGAAGACAGTTTTAGAGGGTAGATCAGACGCGCGCAGCGCACGAAACATGTCTACCAAGCGAATTAGATACGATCGCGATAGTAGAGTCCCCTCAGAACGTGATGTTGAAGGACAATTGTCGGACTCTGTGTATGCCTTGAAAAAGGGGAGCTCAATCGTTCCTTACCTTCATCAGTCACATCGTCACCTATACAGAATACAAAGTCTGGGGAACAACCCATCGTATGCTCCATCTCACCCACGATCCTACGCACGATCTGGCCTTTATCCACATTCGTAGGCCGGGCTTCAAGCACACATTTGCCACTCATAAACTCCACATCCCAGTTCTCCAACGCCTTTTCGAGTGACTTCTTGCAATCAATGGCGTCTTTCTCGGCAGGACCTTGCTGCTCTACATTGCGGTAATGGAGGACTGTTGCCACCCGTTTTTCCTCAATGAAAGAACCTGGGTGGTGAGATTCGAACGTCTCCATCACCTGTCTTACGGTAGCTTTCCAGCTCATGTCAGCTTCGGTGGCAAGATTTTCCCATTCCGAGGACTGGGGTCGCCGCATGAATGCGCCATGTTCAGCGACTAGACCGATATTGGTGAGTGAGCCGAGCTGGGCTTGAAGGAATGCTTGGTCGCGGCCAGAGATGACCCATACGGTGTTGTGGGGATGATTTGCGAGAGTTTTGAGCAGGCTGATATGGAGATCAGACAGGATTGCTCTTGCGGCATTATCAACAATGGGGGTGAGGGTCCCGTCGTAGTCGTATAGATGTAGGCGTTTTGTGGCTGGTGCGTATATAGTAAGGAGTTCGGATGTTTCCAGGATTCGCGTCATTTGTGTCGACGAAGGATTGAAATGGTACGGCACTCTGACTTCGCCAGCATCTAGCCTGAGATGCGGTGGTTGAGAGTATTTTGTGGATACACGTGCCAAAAGTTCTCGGCTTTTGTTGATGATGGGCTGGCTCTAGGACTTGTTCGTTGCCTGGAGAAGGGCATCTGTGGAATACCATGCGTGTCACTTACCCTTAGCCTGAGACGTTGCTGCCGAGAAAGGAAAGGGCGAGGCTGTAGTGCAGATAGTATAGGAATCATAGAGCATTGCCCTCATAGAGATACAATGATTTCATTATGTCTGTAGTAGACACCAAGCGGTATGCACAACAAATATGTCTTACCTCGGGGGTATTCATGAGTTGTATATAAGAGGTAGCTTCGACTTCTATTGGCGCTGGTCCAATATTAATGATGGAGGTCGTGTCGTTTTCAAGAGTATTGTCACTTCGGGCGATGGTATAAGTTATAGCTGCTACAATAACGAGAACCGAAGTAGGATGATATCGTGAAATGAAACATTGACTGTACTAATGATTTCCGTACAAGATTGGGCGGACACGCGGATAATTTAGGCACTAAGTGCCAAGAAGTCGGAATGGTTTTGCAAATACTAATACGATCGTAGATGAAGTACTTAAAGTAAAGCTATTTCGAAGTTATCCGCGCGCCGCAAGAGTGCCACAGTTGATTGCAAATACAGCTCGCAGACTTTTTGCTCGCTGGACCTTAAAAGGCCGATGGGAAACTTGCTGAAGTCAAGTATCAGCTAATCAAAGATGCATTGCTCATGCATCGCACCACACTGTGCCACTGTACGAACCGATATTCAAGGCCTGGAAGGATCCTTCAAATCAAGTATCCCAAACGGCTATTGAACGCCGGCGCCGGCTATCAGGTTGACGATGATAGAAACGTGATAGAGGGCTCATCATCATGGGAAGACCACCATGCACGCGAAGTTGGGCGAAGACTGGTGACAGTTAAAGACGTGGTCATCGACGATCTTTCAGCGACCCTCGAGGCTCATCGGGCCAGTAACAGAGCGTCTGTCATCCGGAAGATCCACTTGCCGCCTGACACATCTGGATTTTTCTTTCGGCCCACCATCGATGGACGGCACGAGGTAAAAGAAGTCGGGAATGAACGATTGCCTGAAGGGAGAGTGCCTGCCAAGGACGGTTTCAAGAGGTGTTTGGATGGTGATCAGGCCGGGAAAACACCAGAGGGAGATGTGGCCGCCATGCGGATATGGCCAGCAGACTCTACACAAGCGCAGAGAGCAGGCGGAGGAAAAGGCTGGAAGAGAGTCCGACTGAGAACAGGAAACAACTTTGTCAAGTCAACGGGTGTTCTCGAATACACTGGAAAATCTCTCCGACCAGCGCAGGCATGGGCAAATTCTACAGTAGGTATTTTTCAGAGACCTTGGCTAGCTTACATGGAGGAACACAGCGGCGATGGCCTTAAAAGGTACGTCGTCACAGTTACTCCCTTGTAATCCAGCTGACCTATTCATCTAGATTATCCAATGAAATTAAAGCCTACGAAGCCTATATGAGACTTACTCCCGCAGAAGAGACTGCTGCTCAGCTGGTAGTTTCCGACGTGAAATCAATTACACGATCTAGCCTTCGGAAAGCCCCTCTGAAAATCCTAGGATCGCGCAGCACGGGCCTCGCGACTCCGCTGTCCGGAATCGACTTGACAGTCTCGGTAATTTCTCCTGACCACGACTCTGGCGATGGTAAGCCGAGCGCATTCTTGCAGCCGCTGATACGACAAGCTGTCGGTTTATTGAGAGAGATTGAGGAGAACTTCCGCTGCTCAAAGCAATTACAGAACACGGAGTTCGTGATTGCTCGTATCCCCATCATAGAGACCAAGCATCGTGGCACAGGTCTCAAATTACAGATACAAACGATGGCACTTCATCAGCCTGCCCAAGAATACATTGCTGCTTACCTGAACGAGTTACCCTCTTTACGGCCTTTATTCATACTACTTCGTTACTCTCTAGAAATCCGATGCCTCACAACGGTCTATGAAGGCGGTCTAGGATCATACTCTTTGCTCATGATGATCGTCACAGCTCTGAAACACTCTAGTGGTACATTCGCCTCTGATGATCTTGCTGGCCAACTGCTCTATGTTTTATATTTTTACGGCAGCACAGATTTGTATCAGTATGGCTTCTCGGCTAACCCTCCTCGTGTCTTCGACAAGCGTAAGGAGGGGTGGTCGAAGCCAGAGCGACTCGCGCGTTCGCAGGACCCACAACTCCGGGGAATCGATGAGATCGTTCGCGAACGAAATCGTAGAAAGCCATATCTTCTATCCCTACAAGACCCAGCCAATGACTCGAACGATTTGGGCAAAAGTACATACGCCATCAAACACATCCAAGCAGTCTTCAACGGAGCTCGCCAGAGCATCCTTGGCGCACTGCAGCCGGGTCAGGAGGCGCCCAAAAACCAGCAAAAAAACCAAAAGCGGTCCTATTTAGACAGTCTGGTAAGGGCGGATTACACGGACTTTGAAGCAAACAGGAGTAAGGTGGAACGTTTCGCAAAGAATCCAGTATCGAATGACCTCGACTACTCAGGGGCGAGAATTATAGAAGACTTTCTGCGCAGGGTAGACCTATACAAGGGGTCTTACAAAAGACCATGAATAAGGTACAGATTCGACACCTCTCACCATGCAAGCAGATCTACTCAAACGTTAGGAATTATATTTTGGCCAACGTGTTGGTACATTGATCCCAGAAATTGATTCGTAGTTGACGCTTGACCTGGAATCCGATTTACAAGTTGATGGCAGAGCCGCCATTCGTTCGTTATCGGTGGAATGGCGTGCTACGACGATAAGTTTGGCACAAGCCTGACAATTACCTGATGTATGCAGTCCAAACAAACACGAATGCACAATGGACTACCTAGCTGTATTTATGCGGACTGATACCCATTCGTACTCTCTTGTCGGAACGGTGTGGGATCGAAGAGATGTTTGGGCAAAGCTCACCGTTAGCCGAGGATATTTACCACTACTCGATTGACCGTACTCAGATCAACATAGTTCTGCTTGTGCTCAAACACCTTCTACCTCATGTCCATCATCTGTGGGAGAATTGGTATGGTATCAAGAGGAGATTGGCGCGTGTCTCGGTGTCAAGCCAGTGATACATAAAGGGTACCCGAGCGATTAAAAAATACATGTATATCAACACCTTCAATCCATTGAACCTTAGCTTCGGCTCCCATGATTCAGGATCCGGAGACAATTTACAAGGCCACAACGAGCTTGGTAACTTGAACGTGAGAAATGGGTTTCGCATTAAGCTACTTGGATCTGCGCGTGTTCAGATACCAACGTCTTTCGCTTCTAGGATGGTACAGTTGATCGATTATTTATGTTGTAGCGGCATTCGCGGCCAATACCAATCAGGGTGTCGAGGTGTAAGATGCAGTTGAGGTCTCGACCTTGATTAAGGATGATGCGATGGGCTTAAGGGCTAGTTTGGACAGCGCCTAGAGTCGGTGTGCTTCGAGGATAGGGGCGGAGAGCAGGATTGGGCTTCTCGAATCATTCTGGTGCCCAGAATATTCTGGAGGATTCGACTAGTTGTTCATGATTGGGACGAGTGGCTATTGGACAATGTCTCCTGCATACTTCGTGGTGGTGGTAGGAAGGAATCATCAGGGGAATTCCGAATTTACTGCTCCTGATGGTGTGGCGGACGAGCGAGCTGGGTTGAGGATTTTGGCGGAATATATGGGCTTCGATATGTGACGTGCCATCACGGAAGACGTAGTGGGGAGGCGCACCATCCGAGAGATATCATGTCCTTGAGAAGATATTACCAATAGATGAGTCTAATGCAGTGAATGGTAACGCGAGATATAGGCTTCCTCTGCTGGGTCTAGTAAGCCCAATCCTAGCCCGCAAAACGTGAAGCTATACGGGAGGAGAACCCTGGGAAATCCCACTCTACCTGCTTGCCCAAGGATTCATTGCTATGCATCAAGTGAGGATACCTTCACAGGCGACGCAACGTGAACGAGTGATCGTAAATGTTTCCAATTGGTACTATCTCATACATAAATACCTCGATTGAGCTATCACAAATCCTCTGATCGCACAATGCCACACGTGAAGAGTCCCCTTCTGAAATGCTCGATATCAGCTGCCATCTCCCTGCTTTCCTCTGGTTCCCTTGCCTCACGTATGCGATCATTTGGGCGCCCCAATACAGATATTCTTCGGGTCAGGCAAGTTGAAGTAGTTCTCTGGGTGTGCGCCTTTGCCATCAACAGCATTCCAGGTCGGAGCGAAGGTGTATCGTAGGCAACCATAGTCTTGGTAACCACCTAGTCCGTGGTTTCCGCCTCGACCTGTTACGCCAAAGGTGTCAGCAGTCATCCTTCCTTTCACTCAGGTTGGCGTTTCACGAAGGGCAATAGCTTACAGTATGAGTGAACATTCGTTAGTATATCAGAGACGCTGATTGAATGTCCCTGAGAAGGCTGGTTCGAAGGTGCCGACGCGTCCCCTGACTTGCCCTGAGGATTGTCCACACATATCGTCTGGTAGTCACGGCATCCAGGAATCCACATGACATTCGACATGAAGTTCATGATGTCGCGCCGTTGCGTCTGTTGCTGCCATACTTTGGTGTAGCCCCACTTGAAGCCGTGCATTGTGGAATCCACCACGTTGCCATCCATAGGCAATTCGTGGTTGAAATTGTTGATGGCGGCCGCAACGTCGCTTTGATATATATCAAACCAACACTTGCTAACTTTGCCATTCTTGTCTTTTGCATTGTTGAAGTCGGCAGGAGCTTGGTTGCACCTAATTGGACCAGCTTGTGGTACGTTGTTATGTGCCTTCATGATCTTGTAAGAATATTGACCGCAGCCTGTGTCCAAGGACCCCGACATTGGCATGTAATTTTGCTCTCCTCCGCGATGGCCGCAGTTTGCGGTTATTGTGTCGAAGGATTTCTTGCAATCACTGTCGCAGCTACCGTCGCCCCCAGTCCACTCGAGATAAAAGTTGTATCCGGTTACGGCCGTTGGATCTACAGGCGGTGTTCGCTCGCTCAATGCCCGCTTTCTGTGAGGAATAGCATTACCCGCAGGGTCAACAATCTGCATCAGCCTTGTCTTCGGATCCTTGCTCACTATGGCGCAGAACTTGTTGTAAAGACCATTTCCGTTCCCATCATTGAATAGCTTGTATTGGAGGTCGGAAGTACTGTCCTCGCACTTCGGATCCGTACCATGGGTATTAAGACCAAAAGTATTTGGGCCCACCGACGTCCATATTTTGTATTGGGTTTCTAGCCAATCTGGCGGATCGATTGGATTTACCAAAAATCCAAAACGGTCCTCAGTGCAGTCGCAATTCTTACTGTCACCCTCTGTGCACTTTTGAAAATTCCCACCGCACTTTGAACATTGAGGCTGCAACATATCAGTATCTCAGTATCCAGTGCATAGATACATTGGACGTGCCACTTACGAATTTTTTGTAATCTGTTTCGCATTTTGATTTGCCTGCGTTGCAGGGGCAAGGCTTCAGTGGGGAGACTGTGCACAATCCATCTTTACCTTGACAGATGGGTAGATCACATTTGGGAAATTCCTTCGCGTCTTTAGCGGGACATGTGGGCTTGAATTGTTCATCCCACTTTAGAAACTTCTCCTGCGCTAACACTATTTTTGAGTCTTCCATAAGCTTCTGCTGTACGTTGGCAGTCGCTAACATGTATAAGAATGTTGAAGTTAGTACAAGCTGGTTGTTTGCGATATCATGGACAATGTTTGGGAGTGTATTAGCCCCAATGACCAAGGCTTGGGTGAAGACCGCTGCGTAATCCTGGTTCTCGAACGTTGGTAGTGGGAAGTCCTGGAAGACTCGTATTGCAGGTGCGGCCAGGTCATGAAGTGGCTGATCGGCCCCTAAAGCGTTCACAATATTGGTGAATGCGGTGCGCAAACATTCCTGGACATGAACATCGACACGTCTGTCAAGTTTCGTCCCTCGCTTCGACTTTGGCGCCTGACAAGGGCTTTTCTTGAAAAAGTTGTTAATCTTGTCGGCTACATCTTTACTAGGTGCATCCAGTTCTATGTCTCCTTTGTGGTGGCTATTTCCATCTGCGGTAAGAGTCTTGAGAGGTCCCTGGCCAGAACTCGTAGCTGTGATCTTTGCTGAAATAGGACTTGGGTCATTATCTGCTGTCTTGAAGACTATCACACTCGCAATCGATGCGCTACTGAGTGATGAAAGAATAGGAGGCGGGAGGTGAATATCGACAGGGATCGGTTTAGCAGGTTCCAACTTCTGCATTATCCCAATGATCACGGAAGCAACAAGAGCCACAAACGCGCCTACAAGTAAAACGCCCCCTTGGCGAGCCTGGAGGAGGTTGTGTTGAGCTGCTGAAGCTAGATCGTTATTGTTGTTCCCTAAGCACTTGACCACGGCGTCCAAGCATTTGGGGTCGTCCCGCTTGACGCATTGGGACTTAACAGTGCTCATTAATTCTTTTTGAAGGTCAGGACCACAAAGGATGTGACTGCCGCCCGATGGTATGTCTTTGGCGTCTGTAGGATATAGAACAAGCGACTTTCCGGCAGGCGTGGGTACATTGTTCTGGTTTCTGTTAGCCATTCGGCCCTGGGGCAGCCTTGATACAGTCTTACTAGCGTGCTTTGCTGCCAGTTGGACAGATCACCGATGTTCAAAGTCACCACGCCACCGTCTCGCTTCTGGGGAGGGTTTGTGATTTGTGGGAGAGCGTTGCCGAGTACAGGGTGGAGAGAGCCAAGCAGGACCACCAGCGATGGAAGGTAATACATTTAGGAGCGGACACAGGTACTGGGAGAGTGTATCATTAACAAATTGGGAGCAATGAGAAGGCCAATAGCGCTGCTGAGCCAAGTCTCTTGGTCTTCGGAGGCTTGCTATTTGAACTCTGGCGAGGTGCAGCTTTGAACAGTCTTAACAGAAATTTGACCCTACAGACCTGCCTTTATGAGAGAATCTTGAGATCACACGTATGCCTATTCACAAAAGGATGATGGGGCGGGTAGTATCATTCTTTGGAAGAGGCAGTGCTGTTTCACGAAAAGTTGGAGGATGTTCTCTGTTGGTAAAATGGCGTTGTCTTGAAGAAGCCATTGTTGCTGCACCTCCTCCTCGGTGAGTTTTGATTGGGAGCATACGAGGCTGCTTTCATGAAAGGATGTTGAAATGTTAAATTTGTCTCTGGAAGGAGGCGGTGGTATCTCTTCGAAAGCGATAGCAGGCAATCCTCTTCAATCAATGATGACTAATGTGCTGAGAGTCGTTCTGAAACTCTTCAATCCTTACAAATGGCATAGCCAGATGGATTGAAGGCGTAATCTTTCCCGTATGGGCAGGCTATCAGATACAAACGATTTGGCTGTCGTACCCAATCTTACCTACTTAGGATACCACTCTATAGGTAAAGAACTAGTCATGTCGAAGCATGATGTGTGGGTGCCATGAAGGGTCTCAATGATCGAACGTCAGGGAACAACGGGATGAGATGTACTCATGTCGTACTGCGAAAGGACCAGGTATTGAGTTGGCGCTTTTTGGATTCGTGTGGGATACCCAAAAGATGGTGTAAATCTTAACCCGCACAACTCTTTCGGAAATTTACGGTCGGGCATTGCTAAACAGTCTTGGTCCCATTCGTCGTAACATTCGAGAGTCAAGGAGGGACTGACTCCTTCGTTACGCTACGGGTGCCTTGAATCCTCCATACTTGTTTCCATTCACATAATGTTGTACGTTGGATTTATCCGATTTGATATAGGAAGGCGGTACGCGTATACCCCGTCCTGGTCCGCGTGCACCCTGTCCTGGTGTGCGTACACCTCCCCCATTTGGCCTAGCGGCCTGCTGACGGGGCTGATCAGATTCTTACTCGGATGTTTCGCGCTAACACACGAGTTTCATCTTCAGGTACTTTATTAATACTAACCTTAAGGTAAAGTATGTATCCGGGTACCTAGTTAAATCCTAGCGTGACAGGGATTATTTGGTGAGCCCTACCTGAGTACATAGTACCACGGTAAGTCACTCCCTCGGGATCTAACTCCTTGTGGCTTAACCTCTGGACAGACTAGCCCTTGCGTGCTTAGACATCATCTTATTCATCTTATTAATAGCATATTCTTCACTCTTGTTGGTTGCAAATTTCTTCACCCTAGCGGCTTAGCAGAGAATCCTCTAGTGTACAACAATGTTGGTCGCCCACTCAGTGCGTACATAGTGCTAATCTGCGCAGGCAATGCCCCGACCTCGATGCACACAGAATCTCGGGGCAGCTCTTGGCATCCCCTTGTAAACCTTTGCCAGTCATTTCAGTCCCTGCCCACCGAAGCGTAAGGACTTATTTCCAGGCCACAGGGAGGCAATAATGATCCGTAATACCAGACGATGATGAGTACGACTGAGACACGGACTCTGTCTGTACGTTAAATATAATCGCGAGATAATTACATTGAAATGTACACAGTAAAGCAGCATCACAGCCAGCCACCGGCGTGCGAAGTGCACTGGCTGCCCCTGTCAGGCGTCTTCTATGGGATGGCAGGCCCACGAACCCCAAGGCCTCATGTATTGGACAACCCAAACGCCAACTCTTGGGCTAGGATCTCAGGATTCGAATCATACTCCTGTTTGAGTTCACATCCTCTAGGATGGAGATCACTGGGGCTGATCGCCTCCAGTTCCCTCGATCACGTATCATAAGATATCTGGCCTTTATGATGCGTTGTTGTGTTGAGAGTCCTGACTATATGACCACCCGCCTCTCCTGATAGTCAATCGTAACAATCATACACCAGCTTCGACAAAGTATACATCAAGTCATTCCATGTCCTTTACATCAGATCTCTCCTCGCTCTCTGTCTTCTATATTACCTTTTATTACTAACGATCTCTCCCCTGCGCATCTACCCACTATCCCTGACGCCCTGGCTGAACGTGACAATTCCTCGGCGAAATGCTTCTAAGGGCTTGGCTCGTGGTCACGGCAATATCATTGCTGTGTAGCTTCTGCAATGCAATAATCGTCATCAGTCAGGATGCTCAGGATAAACCAAATGTTCCCCCAAAAGAACGAAAGAATCTTGGTAAACTCTATCATTTGTCGAAGGAAATCTCTGTTCTAACCAAGATTTAGACACGAAACTTGAAGCACAATTGAAGGTAGCATGCACGCGCATAAAGCTGGCAGGTGATGAACTCGGAAAGGTTGTACAAAGGTCCCCAGATGCCAACCCAGGAGTCATGACCACCGCTGGGTACCTTTTCCATGCGGGCAATCATGGCGATGTCGCCCATAATCTTCAATTCCTCCACCAAATCTGTGGTGGTATTATACGCAGCAACTTTAAAAACGAGCGTACACAGGACTTGCAAGGAGACCAAAACGATCCCGCGTGGGTGGAGAGTTGGAAAAAGATAAGACGGAAGAGAGACGACATTGTGGGTGACATATCCTCCAGCTAAAGATAATCGTTAGCCTTGAGCCTGACGTGACCTGATGCTTAGATTATATATACATCGGGAGAGAGATTCATGAAAGACGCCACCTACGACCTCACCTGGCAATATGAACTTCCTAAGGATCTCTTCCAAGACCTCTTCGAAAACCCAAACCCGAAACACCTTGCCTACACCTTAGATATGAGCAGAGTCGACGCTGAGGAACAATCGCCAGATATAATGCAGCTAACCCCAGGGTATGTCACCCCGGACTGGTCGTGTCCACACATTACTGTTAGCATCACGCCATTGATTTGAAGCTAGGTATCTTCAAAAACACATTGACGATGAACAACCAAAGACGTGTAAAGATCTTGAGTCCAAGGCGCAAAGTGTTGTGGCCATGTTTAACGATGCCAAGAAGAGGACTGCGGATGGATACGTTGATATGCCACATGTGCTGGCGCATGAATTGATGCATACAAAGATCGGCGGCAAAGCTGTTGTAAGCTACCTCAAATCCTCTCTGTATAGCTTTGGGCTGGCTGACTTGGACTAACAATATATGTAGGACGCAGATAAGCCCAATTCCTATGGCTGGGCGAACTGTGTGCGTATGAAAAATCATAAGAATGCTGATTCATTGGCAATGATGACCACCATGACATGGATCATCGTGAAATGCGGATATCAACCGAATGAAGGTCAGTCGCTATGAAAAGCGGGAGCTCACTCATTGCTCAACGCTCAGACTTATTGACGACGATTTTTACCATAGATGGCTCAATATCCAAGATCAAAGGTTGGAAAGCGCCTCCATAAAGCCCTACTAGGTGAGTCCTATACCAGAGTTCTGAAATTTGCTGCCGAGCGATAGAGAGATTGGGTGCCACGGTGTTATTGCTAACGTTACCAGCCTCCTCGACAGACCCTTTTCGAAGATGGATAACGCTGACTGTTGCTGCGGCGGACGACGAGGCCTGTTCTCTAAGCTCCCACCGCCCGCCAATGAATTTGTACGTTCCCTACACATCCCTTGTAACCTCTCTTTGTATCTGGACGCCGGTCCACTAGATAGCTAGTTAACAATGTCCTACAAACTACACTTGTGACTTTGGGGTATATGGGCATTAGTCAGGCTATCCTTTCATCAGGGGGCTGCCACATTAGTCAGAGAAGCCTGCCTCACCAACGACGAAAACCAGCTCCTAGGCCGCTAGACATCAAATATATACGAATCATTACAAACACGATTTACATACTTGATACCTCCCGTACGTGCTTACATAGGCGTTAGAGACGCTAATGTTATCCTTGTTTATGTTACGACTAGGCCTAGAACAAGACATAGGGCCGTAGATGGATAGATATTAGAATTAAGGAAGGAAAATCCTCTGTACTTTACATGAAGTAGACGGACGTGTTGTCATAGTGGTGTGCAGCCAAGCCGCTAGTCTAATGGGACAATTGCGGCGCGTTTGTGCAATAGCGACACGTGTTAGTACAAATATGCATGTTGCTGGGCTGTGGACACCTTTTGTCAAGTACTTAGTCAAGGTTATCTAGAGTTTCCTTGTCGTCTGCAAAGCATTCAGACAACTTGAGCGTCAGCAAAGTCTGTCACAAGAATGTATATAGACATCCGGCCGGAGCCCATCTCAACTCGTAAAAAATGGTCATCGAAGCTGACTTCAGCCTTCAACAAATTCTCCAAGAAAGCAGCGCAGGAAGAACAAAGCGTGTACGGTCGCCTCCCCTTCATCGATGAAAGGCCACCAACGACAGGCTTAGTTCAGCTCGGAATTCCGCGTATACAAGTTGATTGTCGACTTCTTAACCTGCCTGTTGAAGTCCGGCAGACGATCTACAAATATGTTTTTGGTCCATCCCTAATTCATGTTGAGTCTTTGGGTCATCGTCTAGCCCACGTAAGATGCAAGAAATGGGAGTCTGATGAAAGCTGGGATGGACATGCCCATTGGAAGAGTCTGCCGACAGGTGGAATAGGAATGATTGGCGTGGACAATTCTGACGACCCAAATGATCAGCTCATTTCGTTATGTTTGGCTTGCAGGCGCATGTAAGTCAGCTAGGAAAAGTTCCTCATCCTTAAAGTAGCCTCAATACTCGCAGGCTTGCGCTGACTCAGCTTGTAGCTATGATGAAGCCTTACCGCTTATGCTATCGATTCCCTTATATACAGTGAGCCGGTCCCACCGCGTGTTCGTGGCGGATCGTCCACGACTCGGTACGTTCGTTCATATCCGAAATCTGAGTATGAACATGTACTTTTCGACCTTTCCAGATATTCTATTGGAACCAAGAGACTCTTACTCAGCGGATGGATGGATCAGAACATGCAATACATTGGCTTCTATGACAAGTATCCGCTATCTATGCATCGTCATTATACAAGAGGATGTGCCCGAACTGTATGGAAGGCATTCACGACCTGTAAATGCAGACATTGCAGGCGAGCTTTTGAGACCTTTGAGATATATAAGGATTGCTAAGGGAGGAGTGTTTGATGTCATTGCCCAAGGCTGGAACGTGGCCGATGAAGTTGTTGACGGTTTTCCTTTCAAAGTGATACAAGAAAGACCGCCGTCTGTTGCTGACCTTATGAGTCGTACTCACGAGTTGGGAGAGTTCTCGCAGGACTCTTATGTGAAGCTTGCGAGCATGCCCTGGCCTTTGCACTTTCGACCTGATAAGTCTCCACCGATCGAATCAATGCTTCCCGCTTCCATTTAGAATACTGGCTTATGAATCTCAGTGGTGGGTAGATCGGTATAGGAATGCATCGCCAAGCGAGCAAGCCAACCATCCAAGGTGCTGTTCTATCGTTATCTTGACAGGCCTGTCTTCGCCCTGATAATGACAGGGAAAGGGTCTCTCTGGCCCTCAGGATCGCGTCAGCTGTGCTGCCATTATGCACAAACGCTGTGGCAGAGTAGGAAATGGTGCTCGAAAAACATCACAATCTTGGTGGTAACGAGGATGTGACGAAAGAATTCGCCTCGCTCGGATAATCGGGATGTTCGCAGCAGTTCAGGGATCTAAATCAACACTTTTCGACGAATATTGTTCGTAAGCGTTGCAAAGCAAGCAAACTGTGTTTTGGGACCGCTCTCATGAAAGTCTCATTCATGTACGCTAATCGTGGAATCGGGCGATCTAGAAACCATAAGGCATTCGAAACCTTGCATTGCAACGCAACTGGAAGATCAGAAACTTGCAGACGACTGCGATCTAGACGAATACACCAGGGTAATGTTTCGGCATTTTAACGCTGAAGTCGTCGCGAAACAACCGTTGTAAGCCATCCTCGGCTAAATGTTTGTACCGAAGCCGACACCATTCATAATCGTCGAACTCGACGAAAGGAGTTATAAGTAGCTCACCCAACCAATGACCGCGAAACGAATTCATCAGAACGCCTTTATCAGTGTCTCCAAATCCCCCAACTACCAACTTCGAACCACTCTCCCCATGGCGCAAAATTCACCCCCTCTACCCCTGATCTGCATCGGCAGACTCAGAAAAGTGGCCGAAAGTCAAGAGCAGCTTGTTGCACCGCATTTTTCCTATACCGGCATCATCGATCTCGAAAATTTCAGTTCACAGACCCTCCGCGTCTTACTGGCCTCACTCAACCCCTATCCGGTCGGAGTCCTCGTTGGCGGAGGAGTCTCGGTTGACGTCCAAGACGAGGTCGAGAAGGTCGTACAGGAGCACCAAGCGGCCGGACGTTACGATCTGAAGTTCGTCCGCATTCCGATTGGGCTTCGAGAGCGAGTGGGAGCGAATGAGGCGAATCATTGGCTCAGGGATGCGTTGGGCAAGGCTTTTGGGGTGACCTGGTAGATTGGAGTCATGTTGGGTGAAGCGCAAGTTATGTTGGTACGCTCAATATAGATGATGAGAGCGAGCGAGGTTATGTGCTTTTTCTGTATACAAGAATGACCAATGTAATTTGACGACGTACACCTACACTAGGAACCTGCAGTTGGGCAAGAGCGACAAGATGGCCTGGCATTGAATACTTGTACGAACTTATTATGAAAGGGCGACTTTGGCTAGCAGCACAAACGTCCTATCGCACAAGAGACTCTTTTAGAAAACGTTGAAACTTGTATACCTAACCGCGACGTCTCTCCTAGTAACTTGCACGAAAAGAACAATGCTTTGTTGTCTGGCGTCGATATAGAACTAGGCTTTCCTGCCGAGGTATGAATCTTGCCTTCGCACCTCCGAGTAGATATCCTTCGACTGTTTATTCTATCGCGAAGACAAAATCGTTTAGATATATCCTATGATTTGTGACCATCGCTTGACTTCATTCAAGGATAAGGTAGGAGGAGGTTCGATGTCTTGTACTTGTAGGTTCGGAGAACGACGCCTGCTAGCTGCTATAGAGTAAGTAGGTAGGTCTTGAACGAATAACAGCATTATTGTAGTGAATGGAGAAGATTATGAAATTATCACCGTTTCGAACTCGTCCTTAGTCTGGACTATAGAAGCTTACAACTAGAGGGCCCCGAAGACCTTGGCACTCACTTCGGCAGCTTCAGGAGTCAGAATCCACGCTAGAATGTCCACTCCGAAGCTTATTTCCGAGATTGGGATGGGAGAAAGCTGCTGCTCTCGACTTCGGTTGATCTCCTCTACAATTTAGATTGGGATCATCAGTATTTCCTCAATCATAGTAAAGTTCTTTCTCTTGGAACCAAGCTGAGGCTCGCCTCCCCCTTCCAAAGTCGCCACCATTGATCCCTCGAGCACCCCACCGCGCGATCCCAACGGGTCTGCGTCCCAACGAAGCCCCACATTGTCCAGCTCAAAGCACTCAACACCGCGCCCAGCAAGCCGCCAGAGCCAGGTCACCAATCAGATCTATCAATTCGCTCTTGGCTACCCTCAGACACCCCCAGACACAAGTTCGGACCTTGACCCTTTTCGACCCTCAATAGATACAAAGATTTCGGGTGGTGGAAACAGCATGGGAAGTTTCTTGTTCAGATGGTATGCTCCTCTCGGACAAGATCTCAAGCGGTGTTGAGGCTCCAAGCAAACCCAGCAGATGTGGAGAAGAAAGGGGCTGATCGTGAACTGTTGACCTTAGGGATCATCCTGCTTCTGAAGTCTACGTTACCGGCACCTTTGACGACTGGGCGCGAAGTGTGAAGCTTGGAAAGAAGGCTGATCGATTTGAGAAAGTGGTAGAATTGCCCTTAGCAAGCGAGAAGATATATTACAAGGTGCGTTCCAGTAGCTCTCAGAGGCAGCCAGCAAGGTGTGCAGCATATCCATCGCGATATCCGTCATTCCTTCCTTCCTCTCTCCTTACATGACCGGGGTCGTGATATTGCTTGGTCTCGTGGACACCTAACCCGACTTTAGCTCAAGTCGCAAGCGCGAACCAGATACGGCAAGGCACACTACTGACACTCGTCCCTCCTTCCCCACCCACAAACACCTCCCAGAAGAACTTTCGAATTCCTTCTTCGACGTTTCGACGTTCTTTTAACACCCGCTTCATCAACACCGTGATCAGACAGAAGCTAATCTTGCCTTCAAACAGTTTGTCGTCGACGGCAATTGGACCACAGACCATACTGCCCCTCAAGAGAGTGACGATTCTAATAACGTGAACAACGTCTTACTGCCCGAAAACATCACCGCCCTCCATCCAGCTTCGGGTCCTGCCCCTGTAGGAACAATGTCGGGAGTTACCCCTCACTCTACCACCGTTGGCTTGGCATCCAATGTACCGAAAGAGTCGGAAAGGGCAGAACGAGGACTCAGGCCGGAGTCAGCATCTTCAGGCCCACCAGGTAGCTTTCCGGAGACACCTTTTCATGATGCGAACGAGTTTGCGGTGGACCCGATACCCGCCACTTCCGGTGCGGGAAATCCCGTGAATCTTCAGCCTGGCGAGAAGGTTCCTCATCATAGCAAATTCACCGAGAACACGGTCGATTCGAACATCACGACAGATAAAGAGTCGTACGAGAAGGCAGGGGCAATGGACGCTCCAGAGCAGACATTCGGTGTGGCTCCTATCCCAGGTACCTCCGGCGCTGGGAATCCCATTTCGTTGCAACCTGGCGAGAAGGTTCCACATCACAGCGAATTCACCGCAAACACGATCGGATCCAATGTGACGACTGATAAGGAGTCGTACGAGAAAGCAGGAGGAACGAATGTTTCCGCCCCGTATAAAGCAGGGGGAGTATCACACGACATGTCAAGCATGCCGCCAGTCGCGGGGACCATGATTCCGGAATCTAGCCTACCAATGGGCAAAGATGCTGGTGCAAGTGATCCAGGCTATACGATACAGTCCGCAGGTGCAAACAGTACGACAGCTGCACTTGCAGGCCAGGTACCGCTTGAGTCAAGAGGAGTTCCTACAGTGGTTTCAGAAAGCCAACACGAAGCCGGCGTGGATCCCGAGGCCAGTGGCAATACAGAGGCAGTAAAGGAGAAGACTGTAATGGAGAAAGAGCTGGAGAGCAAAGTGCCAGAAGAGCCAGCTACAACGGAAGGGACTGGTGGCAGTACGAAGGGTAATGAAAGCCACAACGCTGAAGTTGCAGCTGGACTGGGTGGTGTCGCAGCTGGTGGAGTAGCAGCTGGGGCCTATGCAGCGCATAGTTCACGTGGTCTCCCAGCTTCTATCCAGCAGTCGATCAGTGAAATGAATAAAGGTACGACCCCGATTGCTCCGACGGTCCCAGATGTCGTTCAGGAGTCGATTGCCGAGTCGCATCAGTCACTTGAAGCAGCAGCAAGCAAGACTATGGTTGACGAAAAGAGTGTGGTGGAGAAAGATCTACTCAGCAAAGTATCGAAACAAGATAGCTCCGGAGAACCAGCACCATCATCTACCGCAGCTCTGACCGAGACAGCTCCAACGGCCACAGGCTCAGAAAAGCTCCCACCAAAGGTATCTGCACCCATCACTACCGCCGCCGCACCTGCCCAAACCCCAGCAGCCTCCAATTCAATGAAGCAAGCGGTGCAATCTCAGCCAGACTCTCGGGACGTCTCACCCATGTCAAAGCCTATCAATCCTCCGCAGACGCAACCCACAGTGACCACCGGCGTCGCTTCCAGCTCCGCACCTCCGAAGTCGGAAACCCCAGCTCCGGCTGCTACGTCGTCGACAGCCCAGTCCAACTCGGTCTCCAACAGCTCCGCCGCTACGGATAAGAAGTCGAAGCGGGCGAGTGGGTTCTTTGGCAAATTGAAGTCGAGATTCAGCGACAAGGATAAGAAATAGATGGCGAGGTCAAGGCGGGTTGGAGACGAGGAAAGGGCCTTGGATGGAATGGGAAGACTGATCGATACGATGGCAGGAGAAGCGAACATTCCATGGATCTACATTGGTTAGGGTGGTTTTTGCGATGCATTTCGACGTGATACCTCTGTCGTTGTTGGTTGCGTGTTGCCATTTTTTCATCTGTCCATAATGTCATGTAGTCTCTAGACTGCAGGAAATTAGGTAATTTAATCCCAGTTTTGTATTCTTCAGTTGATGTTTCAGTGACTACAAGTTCTATGGATTCTTACCATTCTAAATGAGTTGGAGGTCCTTGATGGAGACATATACACTGCTACTTTGGGGGGGGCCTGTGCATAGGCTAAGTACTTTACCTATGAAGAAGCATTGCGAGCTCCATGTCATCGTCTAATGTGCGGGAAAAATCCCCAAAGCATCATGAATAGAAATACGCAATTGGGAGTTTGTTTTTCGATTCGTCCTCCTGATTCGGAAAAGAAAGAAGGACTTCTGGATGTTGGTGGTTGTTGTTGTTGTTGTTGTTGTGAAGTAGTTCTATGGCGCAGGTGGAGATGCAGTAAAGGTAGATAACCTCCCTCTACAAATCTCCTACAACGAATCTATCTTACTCCCATATCTAGGTCTGGCAGGTAAGCTTCGATTAAGGATATTGGTGAGGATGATAGTGATGATGCTAGTGATGATGAAGATGCTCTATAGCTAGCTAGCTAGATCCTGCAATCCATTCAGGAATGGTAGGTAGGTAAATATAAACCGACTATGAGAAACCGCAAGAATGGAAAGAAAACCCTGTTATAAGCAATAGTGGTATGAATGCGAATCCCAGTTCCCGTCTAGAACCACCCCCATTTACCATTCCCAGTGATTTCCTTTCCTCGATACTGTGATGCCTCCAGGATCCTCACTCTGCCTCTTGCCAAAACTAACCTGCCCTAGTCCTATCGTATCAAATCCTTCCCATTCCACTTCGCCTCGCAATTCATCCGCTCGCAATGCCACCCTCCTGTCCCCTTCCGTAGTCATTTCTCCGCATGATGCCCTCCACGGGCCCTAGCAGTCGCTGAAAGCCTTGCTTTCCCAAATAAGCCACCTTCACCTCTCCACCGCCCTTCTTGGCCACCACACTCGCCGCTCGGGGTTTATCGTCTAGCAGCGCCAATTCTCCGAAATAGTCGCCCTTGGTATACTCCTTGATGACCTTATCCCCCGTCTCCGCTTTGTAGACTTCCGCTTCTCCAGCTTCGAGGATGAAGAATGCTTCTCCAGGGTCGCCTTCCTTGATGATCGTCTCGCCTGGTGCAAACTTTCTCGTATCCAGCGCATCGGCGATCTTCGAGCGTTCATACAGCGTGAGTGTAGAGAGGAGGGGCACTTCTTCGAGGAAGGACTCATACATGCGGCGGCGTTGGAAGGCGCTGTCCATGAGGATCCGTCGGAATGTCACTCGATCTAGCGCCCACAAGGTAGAGTCTTTCTCGGTGCTCACGACCGTGGCGGCGCGCGGTGCGTTGTACATCAATGCTAGTTCTCCGAAGCTACCGCCTGGGCCGATAGTGTTAACTTTCTGGCCCATTCCGTCCGGGCCCGGCAGCACGTGGCCGCTGGGGTTGACGTAGATGTCGAAGGTGCCGCGCTCGACGACGTAGAAGTAGTCACCTGCGTCGCCTTGGGTGATCACTTTGATGTCTTTTGCGGGGATGGGCTTCTCGACAAGGGCGCCTAGCACCAGGTTCGAGCTGTCGTCGTCGAGGTGGCTAAACAGGAAGTTCTTGGAGACGGAGGCACGAAGTCGGGAGACTTGGTCGGGGGTTTTCTGGTGGTAGGGTGGCTTCCAGTTGCTGTCTTGGTGCGAGGTTGGGGTTAGAGATTCAGCGGAGACGGAGGTGCGGCGCGTCATGTTGTAATTATTTGGGAAGCCTTGCTCTTCGGGACCCGGAGGACGGAAGGACGACGGGGGCCCCGTGTTGCCGGATGTGGCACTGAAGCTGAAGTTGGCAGAAGAATCGAAGGGTGAGCCTGGGGCGACGGCTGAGGCTTTGTTGGTGGGGGAGGTAATGGTATCCCTTTCTTCTTGTTCTTCGTTGACATTCTGCATGTTGGCGGAACGAGCTGATGACGGGTTAAAAGAGCCACCACCGCCGAAAGGATTGGTGCCGGGGAAGGTGGACTCAGCCATCGTGGTGAAAGGTGGTTGTTGTTGTGCCAAGGTCTGGAGTGAACCGCTCGGGTGTAGCAGGATAGGTTGGAACTTTGCAACTGAGGTTGGTCAAACTGATTAAACGTTGTTGAGAGATTGAGATACACGTTAGAAGTATCGTGTATGGGTAAGAGAACGCTGGATAGGAAAGGAATGGTGGTGATGGCAGGGATTGATAGAAAGTAGAATTAGCTTGTGTGAAGAGGGGCAGGGAGCAAAGCAATTGGTCGAGCGACAACTACTGCAGGTGCTACCAATTGACGTAACTTGGCCAGATCGGCAGAGCCACCTTCAGTAGATCCTACCAAGGTAGCAAGTGCAGCCTGTAGTTCTCTACTTATGACGAATTCCTACTTTATCCGACTGTTTCAAATATATGGACTTGTTGTAGTTCAATTCTTGAGATCTTCGCTGGTTGGCATCAACCACAGACTTCAACTACCTCCAACAAGCTCGTGAGGACATATCAAGATGGGAATGAACGTGTGAAGCAATAGCAGTTGAGTTGGACAATCGTGGTAGAGAGCTAAGGTATGTCAAGATGATGCTTGTCGACGATCGAGATGCAGGTTCAGTTTGGGTTGTTGCACGGACGGTTCATGAGTGTGGGGAAAAGCTTCGCGAACATTCTTGGTGCCTTCCAGAAGCTTGCCTCTTTTGGCCTGATATGTACAACATAGCCCTATGGAGAGTTCTACCCAAATAGCAAGAAGCCGCAGCTGGGCGCGCCAAGTGGGACTCATGTAACGTGAATGCTTTCAAGCTCCGATGTTCGGACTCCTCGTCATGTTGCAGCCAAGTATAAGCGTGGTGCTTGCGGAAGCCCAAAGTTCCCATCAAAGCATCCGGTAAATACCGAAGTAGGGTTGGATCTACCGCCTTCGCTGTCAAGGTCCTCCTTCCAATAGAATAGGGGCTCGCTGGACCTGTGTTATAGAACATCGACGCATTCCATCTTGAAGTCACCCTCCGGCGTCCGGGTCTCTATTCCCACATATTGAGCATCCGATGGACGTTCAACTGCGGTATCTTTCTGACTTGGCACCTAATGCGCTCAAGTCTTTTCGCTTCGTAGTCCATCTCTCCACCTCTCTTCCGCTCCACTAATGCCCAATTGTACCTCCACTATTCTCCCAACTCCTTCCCTCCATGCTTTCTCCCCCACTTCCATTGTCGCTCGCCCACCCTCTTGCTCGCCTTTTCGCTCACGATTAAGCACTTCCGTCCTCTGTTTCGTCTCCACCAAGTCTTTCTCTACCCCTCTTAGCACATCTTCCAATTGACTATTGCCCACCAACCACGCATTCTTGCCAAATTGCTCCAACAATTCCAACGCCTGCAGCCGCGATCCTAAGTAGCTTGAATTGGTATAAGCCGCCTGTAACGTCTGTCGCGCTTGCTTTAGGTTCGTGGAGGTGTCAACGGTCGAAGAGGCTTCGTAACGTGAGAGATCTATGGCTGTGAGAGGAGTTTTGGAAGCTATGCGCTCGACTTCAGATTCCATGAGGGGCGAGAATCTGATCTCCGGAGCGTTGGGGACGAGGGGATGTGGTGTCGTGCTGACGTTAGAGGCGAGAGAGGAGGCTATGAGGGCATGCGCGCGGGCTGTGGAGGTAGGTGTAGGAGGACGATCGATATCTATGAACGCTCATGAGCAAGGTGTGATGTAAAAGCGTTGGGGGAATCATACATGGGAGTGAGTCGTGTGATCCTGTGATTAGGGGCATTTCCGTAAATGTTTAGATTATCATTGGCAATGACAACCCGCCCATTCAACCCTAAGCCTCCTTGGATATTACCTAGGTGCTAATAGTGGAGATTCTTGCAGCGATAGCTCCGTACGAGTTGAAAGGATTGCGGAGCAAGAAGAGAAGTCCGCAGCCTTGGCGACATTTCTTGGCATCTTGCCTTTTAGTCAAGTACTTGACAGAGTGCAATGACAGATTAAATATCTAAATCTTGTCTAGCCTCTCTACACCTCACTACAAAATGGAGACTTCGAGCGTGCCGCGGCGACCAGCTATTTGTGTACTCTTGTGACATGGCTTCAAGTCACTACGCTTGAACTCCGGTGGCCTGCGGATACCTACTTCCTGGGGTAAGGTCCCCTGCGAACCACAGAGAATGTCTGCCTACGGGCAGCATCCATTTCCTCCGAATCCTATTCAGCCAAACTTCCAGCAAAACCCGAATCCGCAGACGCCACATGATGGGCACCAGACTCAAGGGACGCCATTTCAAGAGCAGGGTGGCTACTTTCCACCTCATGGGCAGGCTCCGATGGATGAACACAGCCAAATGGGAGAACTGGCATCCCAGATGGGAGGAATGGGCCTAGGGCCGGAAACTCCTGGTGCTAGCCGGCCAAACAAGAAGAAGAACAGACATGCCTACCACAATCTTGATCAACAGAATATAGCAAGTCAAGCGTACAACCAGAGTACGGGAAACGCCGAGCAGTATGTGAACCAAGAGCAATCGCAGCAATACGGGCAGCAATGGGGCACTGCCCGTCCATACACCGGTCAATCAATTACTCCGGCCATGAACCAATTTCCTGCTCAACCCGTCACGCCGTTCTCGCCTGGTCTGGGGACCCATAGTCCAGGTTTCCGTAATGCAAGCGCGCCAATGCTCCCACCTCAGCCGAGCACACCTGGAGTTTCTGCCCAAGGGCGAGTGGATCCGGAGCAGATACCGAGTATACCAAGAGCCCGGGACGGGGCAACTCAATACTATCTGAACAATCTTTACCCCACAATGGAGCAGCACCTCCCACCTCCAGGTGCTGTACCTTTTGTTGCCGTTGATCAAGGAAATTCCTCGCCCAAATTCGCCCGTTTAACCCTCAACAACATCCCCTCTTCATCGGATTCTCTCAGCTCAACTGGATTACCACTCGGCCTGATTTTACAACCATTGGCCCCTCTCCAGGCCGGAGAGACGCCTATACCCGTTCTTGACTTTGGAGAAATAGGTCCTCCGCGCTGTCGGAGGTGCAGAGCATACATCAACCCTTTCATGACATTTCGATCCGGTGGCAACAAGCTCGTGTGCAACATGTGCACATTTCCAAATGATGTCAGCCCGGAGTACTTTGCGCCTACTGATCCGACAGGCATAAGAGTCGATCGAGCACAAAGGCCTGAGCTGACAACAGGCACTGTAGAATACTTAGTACCCAAAGAGTATTGGTCAAAACCACCTGTAGGCTTAAGGTGGCTATTTGTTCTTGACGTGAGCCAGGACGCGGTTCAAAAGGGATTCTTGGCGGCTTTCTGTGAAGGTATATTATCGGCGTTATACGGCGAAGAGATTGGAGACGACAGCAAAGACGACGCACAGACGAACGGTGAAATGCATGACGAAAAACCGAAACTACCAATAGGGTCAAAGGTAGGATTTGTTACTTTTGACAAAACAATTCATTTCTTCAATTGCCATGTAAGTACACCCACATGCCAAGTCTCACGAATGCGCTTACAGTCTCGTAGGAGAATCTTGAGCAAGCACAAATGCTGGTGATGTCAGACGTAGAAGAACCCTTCGTTCCACTAGGTAGTGATGGACTTTTTGTTGATCCGTACAGGTCGAAGTGAGCCTATCTGCGCCCCATCACTATTGGAGATTCAGTGTGCTGATCGTACAGATCTATAATTACCACCCTTCTGGCACGTCTGCCAGCACTTTTCTCAACAGTCAGAAATCCAGAGCCTGTCCTGTTGCCGACGATAGAGTCTGCGGTATCAGCACTAAGCGTCACAGGCGGAAAGATCATATGCTCTTTAGCATCACTCCCAACACTAGGCCCAGGTAGACTGTTCTTAAGGGACAAAAACGATCTTCATGGCATGGAGACTGAAAAGAAACTCTTCCAGACAGATCATCCTGGATTCAGAAAGCTCGCAGGGAAGATGGTTGAGGAGGGCGTTGGCATTGACTTCTTCATTGCCGCGCCTTCAGGCAGATATATGGACATTGCCACGATTGGTGAGTTGATACTTTAGCCTGTCAAGATAACCCTGCTAAAAGCATACTTGTAGGACATCTTGCCGCTGTCTCAGGCGGAGAGACCTTCTTCTACCCTAATTACATTGCGCCCCGCGACTCACTGCAATTGGCCCAAGAAATCAAGCATACCGTGACCCGAGAGACTGGATATCAAGCTTTGATGAAGGTGAGGTGTTCGAACGGTCTTCAAGTATCTTCGTACCATGGCAATTTCTTGCAGCACAGTTTCGGTGCCGATCTCGAATTCGGCGTCATTGATGCCGATAAAGCCATTGGGGTGATGTTCAGCTATGATGGTAAACTGGATGCGAAACTGGATGCTCATTTTCAATGTGCCTTGCTGTATACAACAGCTAGTGGCGAACGAAGAGTACGGTGCACGAATACTGTAGCGGGCGTTAGTGAAGGGGCTATGGAGAGTATGAGGTTCATTGACCAGGATGCGGTGGTTGGTATGATTGCCAAAGAAGGTAAGGCGATAAGTTACCTAGCAACCCACGACATTGCTGACAGTACATGTAGCTGCAACGAGAATGACCGAACGTCCGTTGAAAGATATCCGGAACGCTCTTACGGAGAAATCGATCGATATCCTTGCGGGCTACCGAAAGACCGGTTCTGGATCTCACCCTCCGGGTCAGCTCGTTCTGCCGGAAAACCTCAAAGAATTCAGCATGTACATCCTAGGTCTAATAAAGTCTCGAGCGTTCAAAGCTGGTCATGAACCCTCCGACCGCCGAACCCATACCATGCGGCAACTCAAATCAATGTCGCCTCTTGAACTATCACTCTCCCTCTACCCACGTATCCTACCCCTCCACTCTCTCTCACCAGAATCTGGCTTCCCAGATTCCGACACAGGACACCTTGTCGTTCCCGCTACCATCCGTGCCTCGTTCTCGCGAATCGAAGAGGGTGGCGCGTACCTCGTGGACGACGGTCAGATCTGCCTGCTCTGGCTACACTCCCACGTATCGCCAAACCTGTTAGAAGACCTATTCGGAGAAGGTATGACTTCGCTTCAGGCGCTGGACCCGATGACGTCGTCCCTTCCAGTCTTGGAGACACATCTGAATGCACAAGTCCGGAATATACTCGCCTACTGGGGCAGCGTGAGGGGCAGTAAAGCCATCACGATACAATTGGCGAGACAAGGTCTTGATGGTTCCGAATACGAGTTTGCGCGCTTGCTGCTCGAGGATCGGAATAATGAGGCGCAGAGTTATGTCGATTGGCTCGTTAATCTGCATCGACATATTCAGATGGAACTTAGTGGGCAGAGGAAGAAGGAGGATGGGGGCGGGGGTGGCATGTCGAGCATGGGGATGGAGAATGCGGTGGCGGGGATCACGAGCTTGTGGAGTGGTAAGGATTGATGAAGCCGTTACTATCTTGGACAGTCTGCTGGAGTCCAAATTTGCAAGGATTGATGGGGTTTGAAATGGCATTTGAATACTTGCCGCAAGGGCCTATACCGAATCGACCTGGAGCGTCATATTCGGCGCCAGAGGCTGCAATTCGGCGTAAGTCGAGGGCATGTGGTAATAATACCAATGTCCGTTTCAAGAAATAGCATATCCTCGATCTGAACTCAAGTCTCTCCTAACACCCATCACGCTTCTCGTCACTCACCATCCCCACACCTACATACCAAGCATCAGACTCCCCTTCCTACCATCCCTAAAATATTCAATCATGCACTATATCGCCATGACCACATCCCACTCACCATCCGATATCCAAAAGTGCCGTTGAAACTGCATCTTACCAAGAGAATAGCAATGTTCCTCCTACTTTCTCCCTTCCACCCAAAATTCACCTTCCCTTAAACTCCCCAAAGGCTCAAGATCCTTCCCATGAACAAAAGAGAAAAGCAGCAGAGTCCTCTCCTCTACCTCATGCTTTTCTCCAAGAATTCCTCCCACTCCTATCATCCACCCCTGTCCCCTCATTTCATCTCACCTATCCCATCCCCAATGCCCCTATGTCCCCTATTCTATATATCTAATCCGTACCTCTATCTCGTACCCCATCACCCACTTACCATACTCCAATCCCATAATCTCCCATCACTGAAGCTATCCAGATCACCCATCCCCCAGAAATGTGGTGGAGAGGATGGATGAGAATGATGACACTATATGGTATGGCTGGACAGACAGATAAATGGATAGACGGATGATAAATGGATGGAAGGTTGGAAAGATGCTAATAACGTTCATCGTAGGGTAATTACCGTTCGTCTCGCTTTTACAATAGTGATGTATATGGTAATCACAAGCGTTCCCACACGATACCTTGCAGGTCGCATCGGCAATTTCTCTACTATTGAGGATGGTGAAACGTAACGTAGCTATGTTGTAGATGCATGCAGTCGATGCAGCTTAAGCTGAAGCCCATGAAGTGGTTCAGGTGGCTTGGCTAGATTAACGTTTTGCAATGGGTTTGATATTAGTATGATATTAATGTTAATACTAATGTTAGTATGCTATAGTATAAAGCTAGTAGGTGTATTCTGCGGTCTGGGAGCTTTGGTAGGAATGGCTTGGTATAGATGGGTGGATAAATGCTTATCTGTGCGATGGCTTATGTGATGATTCTTGTAGAGGATCATTTTCGCCATTTATGACTTCTGATCGTCATGCTTCGTTTTTGATTAGGAAAAAGGATTGGAACGGAAACGGAAACGGAAGCAGAAACGGAAAGGTTGGCTTTGAGTCACGCGCTGCAGTTTTGTTGGGCTGTCGATGATTCTTGGACTTGGAGGAGGATCTTGCGATTTAGGATCAGCGCCGTGATGCTCACAGAGTGGAGGTGAATTGACATCTCATTTCTGTGCGGGATAGGCTTGAGATATGACAGTGATTATAGCTGAGATGTCCACCTCGTTGCTGACGGAGGTGTCTTTTTCTGATACAAGAGGTTTACTGTTCACCAATGGGTCAATCAACTTTGGGGCATTTGTTAAAGACATTGCGTGCGGTAGTCAAAGAGCTTCTGCAATCATATATTTACAAACCTTGCTGGCTCACCCACTTTAATCACCTCCGTCCAACCGACCGTCTTAGACCATCGCATGGGCGACTCGTGCCGGCCGATGGATACTTTCCGCACCTCGGTCCGGTGCTTCCAGGCTGGGACATGAACGAAGTTCCTTTGTTGGGGCCCATGATAGGGCATACCCCTCGTCATCTTTCGATTCAAGTTGTGTAATCCCGTTGTCTCGGATCACAGTCCTCATTCCTGTCATGGTGATCCCAACCCGGATACTTTCCAAAGTCGGCTTTTTTCGCTTCCACAATCTTGCCAATGCGGAGCGCTGGCCTTCAATGTCTCTCTCAGGGCTATTCTTTGTTGACCTGTTGAACAGGAACAGGGTCCTGAACGCTGTCGGACAGGCCGCGATAACACTGATTGAAGCTTCCAATTGGACACAGAATGCAATCCATGTTGAGTCTTCCGTGCCCACGACGCCACTGGTAATTCCGCGTACCAGGGCGATGCCAACCATTAAAAGACTCAGGCAAAGGACAACGGCGATGCTGAGTTTCCGAGTCAAATTGAAGGACGATCTGCGGAGGACAATGACAGGGATCGAGATTACTGCGAGATTGAATTAGATGGCTCTTGCTAGGAGGTTGGATACCTACGCATGATGTCTGTCACAATATCCGCAGCCACTGCGAAATAGAGGAAGCCGCGCTCACGACGTAGGAAACCAGGATTGGGAGAGCAATACACTACATGAAGTCAGAGGACGGATCTGCATGCAAGTGGGGTTAAGCCTACAGAGAAGCGATTGGCCTGCATGTGGACAGACGATGAACGCTCCTGGGATCATAATGGCCGCGATGGGTATGAATACCGTCAAAGTAATCCACCACCAGACTTGCATTGCGTAGATGCGATTGACAAGACCCCGGAAATAGAACAGGAATGAGAATTTGATGGAAAATATTGTAGTCCAGCAGAGAATTTCCCCGATGAGAGAATAAGTAATCGCATTTTCGTATTCCTGTATAAACCTTGCTGGAGTAATAGTCATGCCTCCGCTGACAGCATATACAGTGTACTGGGCATCGACGCAGGCGTAGAAAATTCCGGCTCCAGCAATGAGTGTTGCCGTTGCGAACAGGAAGAGGTAGTCATCCACATGAACTATCTTTAGCTGATAGATTCGAATAAAAGCTCTCGCTGCCGCGGCGATGACAGCGATAGCGAAGAAGGTACCCGTCGTTGCCTATGATATGATCAGATCTTGTGGCCAAGATCGGGACCGACTGGGCAATACGTAGTAGGCAGTCTGGCCAATGAACGGTCTTGGTAGGGTTGGAACCTTCGTCGACATGGTGATCTTGTCAGTGGACGATGTTGGAGGATTGTGGGCTTGCTACAGGCTAAGGACTTCAGGAAGGGATCTGGGGTGAGGGAGGAAGGGGAACAAGGCCTCAATTATTCGACGAGCAGCTGCTTGATTATAGGATGAAGGCTCAACGTGCAGACATGAAGAAGGTTAATGTAGCAGGGCGCAAGGCCAGCTGATCCATCGTGTGCGGCAGAGTACAAACATAGTGGCCAGATACTCACAAATGACGCTGACTAGCAAGGCGATGGCGAGAACTACGCCGTTGGGTGGTACATACTTCCTAGGTGAAATAATACGTCCAAGGCGTATGTGGCTGAGAAGAAAGACGGCGCAGCATGAGATTAGCAGCAGAATCGAGAATCCTTTGATCAGCACTCGCAGCGGACTGGCTGACGTCTAGCCAATTGGAACGGAGGCAGTGTGAAGATCGCCAACTTGGATGCGGACAGTCCCCTTCCGGGAGTACCACAGTCAAACCTGCGAGTAAAGTAGATTTCTCACATATCGGTATGTGATATTGCGGTCGTACGACGTCGCACTGTAAAGGCTCCAGTCCGGATCAACCTCGGCGGATTACAAATCAGCGTCTTGGCAAAACCCAGCGGACTTTGGCAGTACACAGTACTACTACCTTACCTTACGTATCTGGGGAAATGATTGTTAGCGTGACAGGGATTTAATTTGGTGTGCCATCTCCCAAATAATCCCTGTCACGCTAACAACTATTTCGCTGAACTAAGGATCGGACGCTAACATCTTGCCTCTAAGCCTGTGTTTATTCGTGCAGATATCCACTCCTGATAACGCAATATATGTACGCTCATCACTGCAACAACACTCTCGGTCGCTGTCGTCGAGACTCGCTGGGGCTAGAAATCACGACACGGTTGCAATATCCCACGGGCATTGTGGCTATTCTAGTAGGGGACTGTGGGAAGGGGACTAGAATAGCTGCTGATGATACCCTCAACGAAAAATGCTTTTGTGCATCTTCCGCGGTAACTAAACAGTATTGATGCACCAAGTGTGCCTGATAAATATGAGAGGGGAGATATTTGCTTCCAGTGCACTACGGAGGGACTCAGGTATAGTGGCAAAGTGGGTGACTGGGTGCTACACAGCAAAACCATGCTCTCTCCACGCTTATAAGTTGGAATCTACTCTACCACCTACTCCGTATAATACAGCATTTCATGTTTAAACCTCGGAGTTCTCAGTTTGTGTCGTGACCGCCCCATAAGCTGAAAGGGAATTGAGATGTCACATAATTGTGCCAAGACATCAGTAAACAAATTGACAAAGTAGGCGTTGTTGCGTACGAGGGCCATCACATTCTGTTTCAAAGATAGTAGAAACTCGTTTCCAGAAGGAACACCTAAGGCTAACATAAGCAGACTGAAAGTGTAGAGAAAGTATGATATCGTGGTGTGTCGTAGGCAATTGTTCTCTAGCGCTGCCAAGACCGCCGCGTGAGAAGTTGTGAGACAGTAATGCATGTATCACAAAGGTCGCCCAGACGTTGTACAATATCGGGATATAGGATTAGCCTTGCGCCATGGCGAAAACAGCTGCAATTCTTCCGAGACAGCATTCTTCCAGTGCATCCTCCCCGGAACAAAGTGTTTTCCGTAATCTCAGCTTTGGTAGCCAGAGTCGAGATTGTCAAACGATTGTCCGTATGCAGGACGATGTCTCTGTCTTCGGTTCTACAACCTGTCACACTGGTTGCACTGGAGGCGTTGATTACTGCCCTTGCCATTGGCTTCACATCGACGTCCTCACAGCGCATCCGCTTAACTGGCCTTGTTCTGGTGGCTGCGAATGCATACCTCGCAGTCCTAACAACTCTTCGCCAGGTCACGAACGTAATGTGGGCAGGGGTACTTGCTGGGGCCTCGACGTACATGCTGCGATATGTGGAGCTGGTGCTTATTGACCGGTGGGATTTTGATGATGATGGTCCCCCAGGAATGAAGAGCCTGACAGAGAAGAAGATGAAAATGGTGACGGAAAGAAACGGCGGAATGTTGGCTTTCCCTCAGCCGGCAACGGCGTGGCGAAGACTGCGATTTGGCTTCAGTGTGACCTTGAATCCTCGCCTACTGAACACCCCTTATCAAGTCAAGAATGTCCCCACGTGGTATTATGGCAAACCCCAACAGGTACCTTCTCGAGGGAAGTTCCTCCAGGGCACGACTATCAGCATTCTCCTCAGCTATGCGTTCGTCGACGTCTGTAGTTTGGGACTTCGGCCGGAGCGCAATGCGGTTGTGTTCTCACATAACAAGGTCGCTTTGTTTAAGCGGTTGGACAGCCTCGGTCCCGAAGAAATCGTCATCAGAGCTTCAGCTTCACTCATATTCTGGCTCAACATATTCTGCATACTCAGAATCCTTCATGGGACCCTGAGTTTCCTCGCTGTTAGCTCAGGCTTTAGCGAAGTCAAAGAATGGATCCCCCCTTTCGGTTCACTAGCAGAAGCGTACTCGGTCCGACGATTCTGGGGGTATGTTGATGCAATCAATTCCTTTCCAAGTCTTGCTTTCCATTTTGTGACCATTCTTGGTAGCTCTGTGTTCACGGCTTGGATAATTAATATTATCCTCTGTAGTATTTTCTGGCATCAAATGTATCGTCAGACATTTGGTAGCCCTGCTCGGTTCCTCGTGCACGACGTCCTTCGGATACCTCAACATACCCTGGTGGCGCGCTACTCCCGAATCCTCTCAACCTTCTTCATCTCCGGCCTGCTACACTTGTCCACTGACATAGCCGTGGGCATAAAATTTGGAGAGTCGGGATCTATTCGTTTCTTCTGCACGCAAGCCCTCGGTATCTTGCTTGAAGACGGTGTCCAAGCGCTATATCATTATTCCATCCCTAAAGAACAAAGGTCTTGGAAAACAGCTAATCTTGCCAAGATAATCGGGTACGTCTGGCTGGGTGGTTTCCTGGCATGGTCGACGCCAACATGGGCTTATCCAGCGTTGCGAAGGATCACGGGAGAAGCAACAGATCTTGTTGTCCCATTCAGTATTCTGAAGCTCTTAGCCTGGAAAGTACCTCCCAATTGACCAGGACTTGACAACGCGATCAAGCGTGGGTATAACGGTTCCATAGGCACTCATCCACTATGTTGCGTTCGAAGTGTCGCTAGGTCTCCTCATGACCGGTCTTGCCTGTGCACGACTGCCTCCATCGATAACTTATCGTAAGCCACCTAAGTAGTGGCGTAGGCATGCATAGACAGAAATGCTAAAACGATTAAGTAGGACTTCCATAATAAAGTCTCAGAAATCCCAGCTGTATGGTTGATGCACGTATAGCCTGACCCGTTGAGGATCAATTGAGACTTCTCAAATTTGATCTCCCGCTGTCCATTATGGTATCAAACTCAACAGAGGGTCTTAAAGGATAGAGCCGTGGCGGCTAGAGCTATCCTAAGCCCGATCGGGAAAGCACCGACACGCCGTGCCTGCCCCCAAGCCACGCTAATGATTCCTGAGCCTAGCCCTTTGCAACAGCGGAATATGAGCGGGCGGTATTGGTTCCGCTACTTACCAATGCCTATGGTTAGGGAGGCCTAAATTTCCACGTTCCCAAGCTGCTATAAATCTGGTCATGTCTCACTCAATGGCCTTCCTAATCATTTCCTTGACAGTGCGACTCAGTAGTCTTCAGTCGGAATACCGCTATCAAAGTCATCCCACCCAATTCAGCGCCCTTCGTCCCCCAAGATGGCAAACGCTCTCTCTGCAGTGGCATTAGAGCATTCCTCTCGATCCAATTCATCCAAAGCACCTCCCATCAATCTAGCCTCCAAACTATCTTTCCTCGAAGCCACCGTTGTCCGCCGCTCGACGATTGATCTGAAGAAAGAATCCTCTATACCAGACGGGCGCATCGTCGAGCTGGTAAAGCATTCCCTTCTCCACGGCCCTTCTCCTTTCCATGTGCAGTCCGGCCGTGCGGTCGTGCTGCTGCATGAAGAGCATGAGAAGTTCTGGGACATGGCCTATGAAGCTACCCGGAAGGCGGTGCCGGAGGAGATGTTCAATGCGACGTTCGTGCCTAATTTGAAGGCTTATAGCAAGTCTTATGGGACTGTAAGTCAATGAGAGCATGTATTGATCTTTCAGTAAGGAGATCTGAGGGGCGGATCTAATGAGAGTCGAGCAATAGGTACTTTTCTTCGAAGATCTGGAGGCTGCGGATAGGATGCCGCCTGTGCTGGGCAACTTGATCAAAAGCTTTCCTGAATGGGGCGATCACTCCAATGGGATGAATCAATACATCGGTAGGCACCTCACTCACTTCTTTCTTCCTTTGCGTTCTTTGTCCGAATGGAAAATACTTACACAATTTGTGCAGTATGGACAGCTTTCTGTGCCGAAGGTCTTGGCGCCAACCTTCAGCACTACCAAAAGTATTTGGGCGACAGAGTCGCCAAGATCTACGACCTGCCACCTGCGTGGGAGTTGAAGGCTCAGCTGGTATTTGGCACACCTAATGGCCCTCCTAGAAGCGGGACCCAGAAGGTATTTGCGGATGTTGAGCCCAGAATCAAGGTCCTCGGGGTAAAGTAGGTAAGAGAGGCAGTCAATCACGGGGTAGTGTCTTGATGGTTTGCGACGTTGACTTGGTGGGTATTGAGGGCGAAAGCATGCATGAGAGAAGCATCAATTTGTCGTGTCGTGAACTATATTCACCGCAAACAGTGCCCCTAGGACTGGTTCTCTCCGCGATCTTTCCCAGCTCTCGCTCATAATCCAGATTAGCGCATTGCTTGCTGTTAGCCATTACCGAGAAAAATAGCGGCCAGCACTAAAGTGTTCCAAGAGTAAGCGGTACCTTGATATTGTACGGCAATTCAACGCGAAGATGTCAGCCCCATCAGCTCTGAACAAGCCCGCAGGTCTGTACCTTAGTCGCCTGTTAGATCTGATCACGTAGCCAATCAGTACCATAGGCATGTCGCTCAGTGTCAGTGGATATACTTTCTGATTCCTTCAGGGATCACTTCCTGTCAGTTCAGAAGAGGCCCAGCCAGCGGCTTGCGGGCTGGTCGACCAGAGTCGGAGGCACCAAAAGCCCCATAATGGAATCCTTCCGATGCGGACCAAATATGTATATCCTAGGTCTGTCATAAAGTGCTTTTTGGCTCCTTCGCTCTCTCGGCTCTTTCTTTATCTCCGGATTTGGAACGAATGACTAAGTATATTAGGTCCGTTTAGAGACTCTTCGGATTAAGTCTTCCTTGGTTATAATATCCAGTTCCTCACCCTCTAAAGACTATTCACACAGACACTACTCATCCGATCAGCCTTTAACCCCTCGATACAAAGCACAGACGGCAGAATGGCGGACCCCAACATGTTCACGACACCTTTCCAACTCACCAAAAGCATGCATCGCGACGTCTATCCAGCTGTCGACCCTAGCAATCCAGCCTTGGCCGCTAAAGGCAAGGTCGTGATCATCACCGGTGCTGGTGGAGGTGTAGGAGCCGTGAGTCTTTAATTAGTCTTGAACCTCAGCCTAAGCTCATGTTGCGGTACAAGGCAATCGCACGAGCATGGGCCCAAGCTGGCGCTGCGGGTATTGTTCTTGTTGGACGATCGATCGATTCCCTCAACCTCACTGTCGACAATATTTCGAAGATCAATAAATCAATTCCCGTTGTTGCTGAGGCTACCGATGTGTCGAACGAATCGAGCGTTAAATCGCTATTTGCGAAAGTCAAAGCTAAATTTGGCAAAGCTCACGTCTTGATCAACTCTGCTGCGACAATGGCATCGGGCAAGATCGGAGATATCCTTCCAGGATCTTGGTGGAGCAATTATGTGAGAATTCTTAAAGACAGCCCTAGAAAGACCTCTAATATTTAGGGCTGCATCTGACCAAGTGCCAATTTTTAGGAGACCAATGTTAAAGGGACCTTTCTCATGATTCAATCTTTCATCCAGAACTTCGGTGCCGAAGGTACCATTATCAACTTGGTCAGCCTTGCTGCTGCTCTATCGGAGGGCGGCAGCACCTCCTATTCCTCCGGCAAGCTCGCCTTGATCAATATAGGCCAGAATCTGGCCAAAGGTACAAATTGCAGTACTATCTCGTCTTATCTCAAGTTGAACTGACCAGAATTCCTCAGAGTACCCTGGCCTCCGCGTCTTTTCCATCCACCCCGGCATCGTTGCTCCTGAGGATCGTGGCGCAATGCTCGACGCATTTGTACCTTTTGCGAAGGATACGCAGGCGCTCACGGGCGGCGTTTCGCTTTGGCTGGATACACCCAAGGCTGGCTTCCTCAACGGTGGGTATTTGAGTGTCAATTGGGACGTGAACGAGATGGAAGCTCATGCGGATGAGATCAAAGAAGGCAGATTGAATCATTTGGGCTTCTTGAACGCAAAGCTGGGTCCCGAGGGACACCCATGGAAAACTGGGTAGATTGCTGAGTGAAGTCGTCTTGCCGCCCTGTTAGAACGAACAAAAGATCTTGATCGATCTCTGTGATGAGCGTAACTTGACAAATTGAAGATTCTTGGTTGAGGTGAAAATCCCACCTTCATGAGGTACCTTACCATAATATTGACTGCATCCAAACCTGTAGCCCTTTTTTGACAGATATCAATAGCTCTCCTATCGCCTGCTTCGAAATAATTAAGGCCTTCTCTCCACCTGATCAGCATATCTCCAGGTAATTGGGCTCAAGGGTATTTCTATCATTGCTTCGTTAGTCTGGCTATGTCGCTGGGCCGGCGATCTGAAATATTTGAAGTGCTGGAAACATGTCAAGCTATACCAGTGGTTCAAGCACTGACGATGAAATCGCAGGGCATGCAGGAGAAAGAGCATGGACTCCGATACCTTCAGAAAGTGAGGATGGAGACTTCTTTGCGCCAAGAAATCGGAACCTTTCTTATACACCCTGAACAGTCATTTAGAAAGCCCCTAGGCAATAATCCCATCGTGCTCACTCGGGTGTCACCAAGTCCCTCATAGAAGCTGGCAGACACTTCGGCGTGCAAGATTGGTCCCGCCACTTACACCCTTGAGTTAAATATTATAGCTCGTCCTCAGGATGATTGATGGCATTAGCGCAACGGAGTTGGTGGACGATGAAAAGCATAGGGATTCGAGCGTACAGTCCGCCCTGAATGAATGTCAGATGGCTAATGAGGTTAATTGTCATTGGATAATACTTTTGCTAGAATATGTTGCTCACGACGATCTCGGCTAACCTTCCTTTTATACATAGGACCTAGAACCATTCTACGCTTACTCTCGATTGCTCTTTTTCCAGAAACGCCCGGGAGCCTTTACTATTGAGTATCTTACACTGCACTCAATGTCTGCTCCTCAACCGCAGCGCAGCCATCAATCATGGCGCGGCTCCACATTGCCGCCGCCTTAGTGACAGCGACCCTGGCACTTCTGATCATCTTTCAGCTTCTAACCAACTTCGGCCTGCCCAAGCTCGACTTCTTGCGTCTGAGAAATGATGGCGACTGGTCTGCTACTGTTGCCTCTCAACAAGCTTTCAATCCGTCCATTGCGCCGACATCCATCGAAAATGGGTCATTGTACCTACTTGGCGTGGGAAAGGCTGACATTACAGGGCCAGTAGTGGAGATAAATCTGATGGGCTATGCGGATCCGCAACAGGTGGGAACAGGAATGCGGCAGCGACTGTATTCTCGGGCTTTTATTGTTGGGGACACAGACAGGGAGGAAGATCGCTTCGTGTATCTGGTGTTGGACACACAGTCTGGAGATACGGCTATCAGATATGGGATATTACAAGGATTGTCAGCAATGGGAAGGGAATATGCAGTCTATGGGCAGAAGAATATTGCGGTCACAGGGACACATTCGCATTCAGGTCCGGGGGCTTGGCTCAATTATCTCCTGCCTCAAATCACAAGTAAAGGCTTCGACAAGCAAAGCTACCAGGCTATTGTGGACGGAGCGATACTTTCAATTAAACGGGCACATGAAGGTCTGCGGCCTGGAAAACTCAGCGTAGGTTCTGTGGATATCGAAGACGCCAATATCAATAGAAGCCCGTTTGCCTACCTTGCGAATCCTGACAATGAGAGAAACCAATATGACCACGATGTTGACAAGACTCTGACGATGCTCAAGTTTCAAGATGCTGCGGATGGCAAAAATCTCGGTGTCCTGACTTGGTTCCCCGTACACGGGACGTCAATGCTCGGGAACAACACGCTAATCACAGGTGACAACAAAGGCGTCGCCGCTCACCTCCTAGAGCAAGCCATCCGGAAATCAGACGGTGCAGATGATGGATTCGTCGCAGGCTTCTCCCAAGCGAATGTTGGCGACACTTCACCAAACGTTCTTGGCGCTTATTGCGAGGATGGATCTGGAGAGATGTGCAACTTCGAGGACAGCACATGCCGTGGCAAGAATGAGCCCTGCCATGGTAGAGGACCTGAGTTTAGAAGGAAAGATCAAGGGGCTTCAAGCTGCTACGAGATTGGGAAAAGGCAATTCCTCGCTGCTCAAAGACTTTATGACAACATGCTAGTTTGGGCCGGCGTACCCGTGCAAGGGCCAACAGTCAAGTCTATCCACTCCTTCCAAGACTTTTCAAACTTCTCCTTCTCGCACCCCAACGGCACCACCGTCTCAACATGCCCCGCAGCACTAGGCTACTCATTCGCCGCAGGGACCACCGATGGGCCGGGCGCATTCGATTTCAAACAGAACGGGTCCGGCTCGCCCAATGCCAATCCTCTCTGGTCCGTCGTCAGTGGCTTCATCCACGAGCCCGACGAAGCCCAAATCGCCTGCCACCAATCCAAGCCCATCCTCCTCGACGTGGGCGAGACGACAAACCCCTACCTCTGGACCCCCAACATCGTAGACATCCAACTCCTCCGCGTCGGCCAACTGATCATCATAGTCTCCCCCGGCGAAGCCACCACCATGGCCGGTCGCCGCTGGAAATCCGCCATCCGACACTCCACCAAAACGCACTCCCTCACCGAAGGCGAGGAACCGATCGTAGTCCTCGGCGGCCCAGCGAACAGCTACACGCACTACATAGCCACAGAGGAAGAATACGCCATCCAACGCTACGAAGGCGCCTCCACCCTCTACGGCCCCCACACCCTAAACGCACACATCAACCTCACAACAACCTACCTCCCCTACCTACATCCCTCATGCACGACTCATCCCCCACCCGGCCCCCACCCACCCATCCACATCAACTCCTCCCTCAGCTTCATAACCGGCGTAGCCTACGACCGCCCCCCCCTCTTCAAATCCTTCGGCGACATCCTCTCCGACGTCAACCCCTCCTACACCCCCGGTGAAACGGCAACCGTCACCTTCGTAGGCGCCAACCCGCGCAACGACCTCCGTCTCGAATCGACCTACGCCGCTGTAGACTTCTTCAACAGCAGCAGTGGGATGTGGCAAAGGGTCCGAGACGATGCGGATTGGAGCGTTGTTTTCGAGTGGAGACGGACGAGTAGCGTATTGGGTACTAGCGAGGTGGAAATTAGCTGGGAGGTGGAAGAGGGGGTTGTGGGGGGGAGGTATCGGATTGGGTATTTTGGGGCTAGCAAGACGCCGGTTTCTGGTGAGGTGGTGCAGTTTCAGGGTGTTAGTGGTGGTTTTGATGTCGGATGATTGTTATGTGGACCTGTATTATGGAGGTTTGATGGGGAGTCATTTGGGAGGAGCGGTGGACGGTCTGGCGTAAAGGAAGGGGAATCTGGTCGTGTCCCGCTTTGCATGAATGATATGTATATAATGGCACGAATCTACGCAGCATATACTTCCACAGTGATAGGTAAGTAGCACACGACCGAATCGGAGTACAAGGATACTTACGTTAAATGTCGATCGATCATTGAACATGAATACATTAAGTTGTGAGTTATCTACGTGCTGTAGAACATTCGCTAAAATCACGACAACCACACTCCTCACGGAACAATTACAAACCACAGACATCCATGTACCTTATGTATCTAACATGATAAAAAAAAGGGATGAAAACACCATACCCTAGGTAGATACGTACAATCCACACCCCCCCCCTCCCTTTTCTACATATAAGCTAACCCTCTCATAGCATCGTCTTCCTCCTCCAGATCATCTGACACCAGGGTATCTAACATTCATCAATCAATCGATCCAAGCATCCAATCCAACCAATCCAACCAACAAAACATCCAATACTATACCATACCATATCAAACCCTCACCAACACCTCCCTCATCCCTCCATCCGCCTCGCCCGCCTTACTCTCTTCCTCACCCCTCCGCCATCAACCACATCTCCACCTAGCACCCCCCCAAACTCCTCATCCGCTCTCCGCTTCCCACCCGGCACGAGGACAGCCTGCACGTGATCCTGCCCATTCACCTTCGCCCTCGCTATCCCTAGCGAGGCCTGCGCGGTTCCATCCCACGAAGCAGCCCTCGCCGGTATAGCAGCAGCAAGCCCAGATCCCTTTCTCGTAGGCGACGAAGAGAAATTCCGCTTCATCGCCGGTCCATATTCCGTGATGAATTTCATCCCGTCAGATCCTACGTTGATATTGGTACCAGGACTGGGACTCCGGCTGCCAAGCTTGGGGCTTGCGAATACGCTCTTGACGCTCTTCTGCATTTTCTTTTCCGTGTTTGGGTTTTTGTGGCTGAGAAGGTTATTGGGTGGCTTCTTGCTGCTGTGGTGTTGGGAGGAGGGTTTTGGGGCTGGGGTGGGGGTGCTGGGCGTGATGGGGGGGAATACTAGGGTGTGGGTGTGGGAGGGGGTGGAGAGGTGGTGGGTTGGACGGGATTTGTTGTTTGGGGTTGTTGGAGCCAGAGGAGGTGTAGCGTTGTAAGAGCTCGAGGCTGGGCTGAAAGCGTTGAGATGAGAGCCGTATGCGGAGGGGAGCTGAGGATTATGATACGGCTGCAGTCGGTTGAGTGTAGGGGAGGATGTTGTGCGGAATGAGTCCTCGATGAGGCTTACTTCTTCCATGGATTCACTTTGCGTCAAGTCATGTAGATCGAATTCCGTGATCGTGGGTGTCAATGCCATATCCTCAGGCTCTGGCGAGAGGGACTCAGCATGACTGATGCTCATGCTCATACTCATGCTTGTGCTCGTGCTGTCATAAGTAGCGAGAGGAGGGTGAGAAGATGTCTCTTGGATGTATTGGCTCAACGCGTTCTGTCCACCTTGAGTCCTGTTGGTGGGAGAGGAGAACAAGCCGGCGGTTAAGTTATCGAGTCTTGCTCCGTTATATGTCTCACTGACGCTATAATACTCAGGCGTGAAGTCGACGGCATTCGGTTTTGTAAGGTCAGCCGAAAGAATATTCGGAACACGCTGGGGTACTGGTGTAGTGAATGCATTGAAGCGGAGTTGGTCTGGTTCGTAGCAAGCACTGTTGGTCTGCATTGGGCTACTGATTGACTGAGTCCGAGAGTCCTCGTGCACGTCATACTCGGGAGTGAACTCAGGATGTGTTTGCCTGTTCATATGTTGGCCGAAGTCTCCGAGCAACTCGCGATGCTTCTGAGAATCCTGAGGGCTAGGTAAAGCAGTCACCAGCTTCGGTGAGAGTGGGCGGCCTAAGACACGGGCTAGAGAGGCTGTTTGGCTAACAGCAGAGTGAATGCTGTGCTCGAGATCTTGAGCTAGATCTGTTGCTTGCTCTGGGGTTCCATTTGGTGTCAAGATCTTACCGGATTTACGTTCCACGATCTCGGGTGCAGTCTGCTCAGTAATGTTGTCGTTGGAGGTCGCTCCAGTGTTGGCTGCTACCAATGACCCGCCATGAGGGTGGCAATGTTGATTTGCTGCGCCAACACATATTTTGGGTGTCTTTGTAACGACTATGAGGTTCTCGGTAATGTACTCAGATATAGTAGTTCTATAGGAATTATCACTTTCGACATCATCGGCGTCGGACACTGAATGTGATGAGGAAGCAGAGCCATCTGTACCGTTGGCGGCGGGCGTCATACTATCGAAGCGTGCAGCGGCATCGATGCCATCAGCATTAACGCTGGGCTCTGAACCATCTGAGAGATCCGAGTGTTCGCTCAAAAGTGAAGCGGAGCAGAAGTCACTAAAGTCATACGGACCTTCTTGTCTTCCCCCCAACTCGAATTCCCCACGGTTGTCAAAAAGTGTCGTTTTTCGTCCAATTTGCTCGGGAATTCTCCGAGGACCGAGTTCAGCCTCAAGTGTGGGCACATACGCCACAGCCAAGTTGATATGGCCTTGATAATTCGCCTGCATGCCTGGATTGGCGGTGTTTGGTGATGAGTATGCAATGTTCAGTTGAGCCACACTTGGCATAGCTTGATCGGCTGGGATGATCGCGCCATAATACCCGTGGCTCGCAGGATCGATGTTGACGCCAGTCAGTGGAGGCGTGATCATGGATGAGTACTGGGCCATGGTCGGTCCATCGGTAAGATGTGCTGATGCAAATTCGATACTGGTATCCGGAATTGGGAGGAGAGCTGCATCATAGCCATGATCGAAAGGTACACTCGAATGCTTTAAAGGGTTGATAGTAGAAACAGGCGCTGGTATACTGCCAATCAAACCACGCCTCACAGGCAGCGAGCTCCGCATGGTATTGGTCTTAAGCCCACGCAGATCCGTATCAGTTTCAGTGCCATCGACATCTTGAAGCTCAGATGGAGGTGGTCCAGCGATATTATGACGGTGGCGAGGGTCGTAGGGATTGCTGGGATCGCCTTCACCAATGAATGGATCGTAGAAATCATCGAGTTCTTCTTGAAGTGTCCTAATGTTGTTCAATCCTGAGGAATCACCATGAAGCTTGCTGTAGTGCTCATATAAATAGCAATTCTTCGCAGCAAAGTCATTGGCTGCACTGTCCATAGATTGAGCTTGCGCTCGAGACAAGCCTATAGATCTGATCCACGAGATCACCTCTGTTTTGAGGCCGTGTCCAGGGGTGCGAACCAGATCGCACGCTGTCTCACGAGCTGCACGAATAGACAGAGCCACTGGGTTGAAACGCCAGGCTTCAGCGAGTGTGTGATTCAGCTCTGCGTCGAGCGCATTTGGATAGAGGGTTCCAAGTGGTTGGTCGATGTAAGAACCGGGAAGCTTGTCATAAACCGATTTCTGCTCGAACAATTGGAATCGTGGATCGGAATCGAAGGAGACGTTTGTTGAGAAACGAGGCTTGGACAAGAGGGCATCAACGTCGTTGAGATCTGGTACTGGAAGTATGGATGGCTGAGGCGGAGGTGGCTTTGACGTCTCCTTAGCTGGGCGATAGGAATTCGCTGTGCTGAATTAGCTCAGCTTAGTATATTCTGGCATACCGTATTGCTTACCATGGACCTTGTCGAGGCGATCGCTGGAATTAGCGAACTCGAAAGTGAGATCTGGACAAGTGTAGGAGATTTGTTGAAGAGAATAATCCAGGTTTGATGGATGGTAGGTCACAAAAGGAGAGAAATTCTGTCGACGGACTGGGTCTACCTCAAATCAATTGGCTGTCAGGATCTTGCTGGGGGGTTGAAATTACCTGGCATATTGGCAGCTGTGTTATCCTCATGCCTTGGGCATCAAAGTTGAGGTTCGTACGGAAGATAATGTAGAGGGAAAGCTGTTGTAGCAAGCTGTGATATCGTACAAACGAAATCGAAATTCGAAGAAGTACAAGGAAGCAGGACGCTCGTTGAGAATTTGCGGTGAAAAGTAACGAAAAGGCGGGGCTGGTGTCCCGTCATTGCAGATGAAGGGATTTGAATTTTGGTGTTGATGATGTGCGAATTTGCGTGAAGTAAGTGAACAAATGAAAGGGTCAAACGGCATTAATCATCACAGTTTCCCAATATACCGTCCAATTGAAGTCTCATGGAGCAGTACCTGCATAGCGCTCATGTCTACGATCCGGTTCCACTGGAGGTATGGCGTATTATTGCCAGTGTTCGGTCTGAAAGTACGATATAGGTGAGGGGGGCACAGTTCGGCGAAGTGAGAGTTTCCTCATTTCTGTCGGCATATCGATCAAACACTCTGAGCGTGAAGGGGACATGCAATCATATTCGCTGACTCCCGTGGCTACTCTCCATCATCAATGCGCCAGAAATTGTATACACGTCACCGATTGACGGTTTCATGAAGTTCGTAAACCCAATCCCTGCACTGTCATATTTGCCATCTTCTTCGCCTCGAAGGCGGTGTCTCGTTCGTGTATGGTATCATTCGCATATCAATTGGGTATCTACAAAGCTCTTGGTTCTTCCCTAGAAAGGTATCGCATTGCTGACTTGCCCATTCGCATCCACGGGTACCGCCAACATCCTAATATAGTCCACTCATCAGTAGAGTCATCCTATGTATTCTCACATGAATGTCACGTACTTCTTCCCCATGTCCGTCAAGCAACATCCACACAACAGAGAGCCTGGCCAGCAGATGATCTAGAATGCTTTAGTCAACTCTTGCTCACACTTGCGGCTCCTTGCGCTCGGAACGTACGGCAGCAATAATAGAGGCAGCAAAGCCTGGGTCTGATTAGCTAGACTGTGCTCTATGTATAGTGAAAGAGATATACCTAAGGTTGGCCCGACGACTTTGCAGTGACATGGGTTTTGGTCTGTCCCACATTGGAAGCAGACGAATGGGATTGGGAAGCAATCCATGGTGTGTGCTGGAAACGAAGCTTGGTAGAATAGCAACTATGAATCCTCCCGTGCTGAGCAGCTGTCAACTCACGGATTTAGAGAATCAGTGGCCAAGCTGATAGAGCCTCAATCTCTTGACTCCATGGCAGGTGGTAGCTTCCAAGGCAAAGGCGACTGCAGGTGACGTGACTGAAAAGATTGGTTGGGATCCGCCGCCTGAGCCGCGCTTTCCGTGTTGCGAGTCATGGAAGGCACTACTATTCATGTACACGAGTCAATAATGTGCAACAGCTCCCTACTCCTCCTCAGATTGGTAGCTTCTGCTAAGTTGCTGAAGCAAGAAGCAGGATATTGCCAGTCTATCTGCAACCCTAGGTCAGAGCAAGAGTTGCTTAATGAATACCTCACTGCCACCAACAAATTTACCAGAGGAGCTATTCCTTCCCAGTACCTATTCCAAGCAGCAGCTTCCTTATGCCCCTTCTTTCTGCAGGAACAAAGCCTTGAACTCAGCGTTACTCTTAACTTTCGGCCTTTCCTCAATTCCGACTCCACCCCCATCACCGTTTGTCTCCCCCACCGTATCATTGCTATCTCTTGTCGTCCGCTCTCCACCCATACCATGACTACTCCTTTTGAAGCCTAGACCGGCTTTCCCTCCTCGCCTTGAACTAGGCTGGTTAGGCCTCCGTACTGGTGCCGGACCTTGCAACTTGGCAGCTTCTCGTTTCGCTGCTCCAACTAGAATCTTATCGCTGCGATACTCTTCCTTTTGTTGCTTCATCTCCTGCTCGGTGCCCACCCCTACAAGTCGACCTGGTGTAATTTCTTGTCCTTCTAAACCCAGGGAAGCTTTACCTGCACTTCCAACGTCCTTGTACTCCAGCCTGACGCCTTGATGATCGAGTCGCAGAGAGACCTTGACGAGCTCACCGTATGGTTCTGCGAGGGCGCGGATACGGGCTTCGTTGACCGTATCGGGAATGTTAAGGAGGTATATGGTGCGAGATTGTATCTCAGCGTACTTGCTCTGGCCGCCAGCTGTTGGGATTGGAACCCCTACGCTACGGTCGTCGTCGTTCGCGTTGCGGTCGGCTAAACCAGGAGTGGCCGAAGCAGTGGAACGGTGAGACGTGGATGTGATAATTCGGTTCGCCTCGCGTTTCGACTGATCGTTGGTTGACATGCTGACATTGAGGATACGGCTCTTGAATTGCGTGAGGTTCATCTCCAATGCAGTTGCGGCTTCATCCTGGTTCAATTAGCGCACATAAAGCACGCGAAGAGTCTCTGCGACTCACCTTGTTCGAGAAGACCACATATCCAATGCCTCTGCTTCTGCCATCGATTTTCTTTGGTATCCTGACCTTCTCAACCTTTCCATATTTGGAAAAGACCTTCTCGATCTCCCTTTGCGACGCATTCCAGTCCAAATTCGCCAAGAAAAGCTCTCGATCTTCGTATATTGCACCCTGTCGATCTTGCTTATGTGAAGGATCTGATATCTTTGCCATAAGCTTCAGCTCACCACCAAGATCTTCGCCATCAAGCTTGGTAGCCGCTTGTGCATCCGCTGATGAGCGGAATTGAATGTAGCAAAAGCGTCGGTGTGAGTTGTACTTGAGAGAGGGAAAGCGCACGTCAACGATGTCTCCATATTGCTGGAACTTCTCGCGCATCCAGGCCTCATCGGCAGTAGGTGGGAAATTGCACACATACAGTTTCGATCCCGAATCCACCTGAACCTCGATAGCTCTGCCGTTCAGAAAGCTCATGTTCTTGGATTGAGCGATCGGTACATCTTCTTTCGATTCAAACTCGATCCAAGCCGTTGCTGATTCTTGGTTCGCCTCAAGTTTGAGCTTCAGGCTGTTGATCGTCCCACATTCGCGAAAGTATTGCCGAAGCTTTAACTCTGTGGTGTCCGCAGGTAGGTTCCTCACCACAATGCTGGCGTTCTCACGGTCGCGTTTCGTTTCTATAGATACTGAAGGCTGCTGCTCTTCGACTTGAGTACCCTCTTCTTTAGACTTGGTTGGTTTGGCTTTCTTACTTGTCCCTGTTCCCTCCTCGTCTTCGCGCTTTCTCTTGCCGGTATTCTCTGCATCGTCTTGAATCCCCGCAACATCATGCTGCGCTTGCTGTTGCTGTTGGTACGCTTCCGCTTGAGCCGTCTCATAGGCCTCATACGCTTCTTTTTCTCTCCTCTTCTGCACGGTTCTTTTCGCCTTCCATATCTGGGCAATTGCCGATTGAAGCACCTCGGCATCTTCGTGGTCCTCGCAATGATACTGGAAGGTCTCAATGATTTTCTCCGGCCAATCTAGATTCGATCTGTTCATTGCTCGCTGCAGAACTTTCGTGGCCTCTGTGGGCTTTAGAAGGTGTTCACCGTCGAGTCCTTTTCCATTGTACGTCAGCTTGCACCAGGTGGCCATCTCCCACAAGTAGTAACGAATCCAGAAATCGAAGTTGTCGCCTTTTCGAGGAATCAGCTTCATGTATACATCCCTGGCCCCCGTGAAATCGCCGGCTTGTGATAGATACTTGTTGTATATCTTTTCTAGCCTATAGTGAGGGTCACCTTGATAATTCTCGCCATATTTCGTTTTCCCCAAAGTCTCCATGTTCTCAATCGCTGAGACGATGCCCACCTCGGCTACATCCTTATCTTCGTCTGTGGAATCCTGACCAAACGCACGTCTTCTCAAAAAACCACACCATCCGGTTTGGATCTTGAGAATTTCTTCCAAGCCTCCTGCATCAAGAAGCCCAGAGCTTGTAGCTTTGTGTTTGATATCCTCTATTTCCGTGAATGACAATTTGTAGTTTTCCGCCGCTAGTAAATACTGCGACCATAAACTTCCAGACCCAGGGCAATGCCGCGTTGCCTTCTCTAGCACTGGAATAACTGAAATGTCCTTATGGATATGAGATTTTTCGTCGATCATGAACATTGCATAGCTCTCCCATAACACGGTATCTGCTGGAAAACGGAGGATAGCACGCTGGTACAGTGCACTTGTAAGACCAAAGTCATACAGGTCCTTTCTTTTGCTCTGTGCCAATTCCCATTCCAAATATTCACCATATGCTTGTCGCTCAGCTTGTTTGTCGTTTTCGGCCGCACGCAAGACTTTGATCTCCATTATTTCTCGGGCATTAAACTTCCTCTTGGCTTCGGCTCCTAGCTGGGTCGCCGTGGCCAGTCTGTGCTCATAGTTCGCATCGTCATTTCTCGAGACAAAGGCGCAGTAGTTTTCGAACGTCTTATCCCAGGTAGCATGTGGAGTTTTGAGGCGAGCAACAAAGTGATTATGCACCTCAGCGACCGGATCCTGTGGTAGGAACGATGACAGATCTTGGAGCAGCAGCTCAGTATATATATCCCATACAAGGTGACTATCGTTCATTCGTATCCCAGTCTCCTTAGAACCTCGGTTCCAGACGCTCATCATTTGCTGCCAGCTGAAAACCTCCCTAGCTACAACCATATCTTCTTCCGACCAGGCATGTCCTGTCAGCATTGAACCAATATGATACACTCTGGCGTCTTGTGGATTCCCACTCTTGTAGAGATATAGCATATATTGACCATATATTGACCATAATTTTGTGCTGCTGGGTTCCTCCTCCACTGCTTTCTGGCATGACTCCATGACCGTAAGGCGATCCTCGAGCGATCTTGCCAGTAGTATCTGATCTTGGATCCAGTCCATCCATAAATCTTCGCCCAGAGCAAATCTCGCGTTCATCGTTTCCCTTGCAATCTGGAGATCTTGAAATAGATTGTAAGATTGAGGATCACCTTCCGCTGCGGAGGACGAGTGCTGACGTACGCGATTAACGAGACCGTAATGAAGAAGATTGATGAGTTGAACGTGGGAGTCATATTCGAAAGGATTTTTCGCAAGGTAGCTAGCTAGCTGCGTGACTGTTTCAGATTCCGTAGTTGAGAGAGCGCTAGTTGAGTATCTTCGTGGGGAGTGAGCTTCAGCTAGCCCTTCCGTCATAGGCGAATCAAAAGAGGCTCCTCTGAATAGACCTGGCTCTCGTAGCTGGGTTGGGACCTGCGGCTTGGACATTGCGCGTACTGTTGGTAAGACAGATGCTGATGATGCCGGATTATCGTATAACTCGGCACTCCGCAGCCCACCAGCATTCGCTCTTGCCGTCTGCTGATGATGTTGCATCGAAGCCAAGTCTGCTAGTGTGTCCATTCCAGGTGTCGAAGGTTGCCTGATCGTGTAACTATCAGTTGAAGGTGTGCTCACAGCGCTTTCAACCCTCATGCAGTTCCCGTTTGTCAGATTTGGGCTCCGATTAAGTGGAGAGGTTGCTGTCTGCTGGGCTTGCACAACAACATTGCGTGGCAAGATGGGCGGAGGTAGGTTTGTATTGGCAAGTGGTGATGATTGAATAACGTGGGCTGCTCTTGGCTTCCTCGGCTTCTTTGAGGGCGTTCGGCCTGCTGGAGCGGGCGTCGTTCGCGGAGTCTCCTGCGGAGAAAGCATGGAAGAGATGTCCATAGCGATAACAAGCAGTAGTAATAACGCTGATCATGCAATAGGGTGGTGCGCAATCGGGGAAGAAGGCCAATGAGAGTGAAGATGCCTCCACAACAGATTGTGCGCACGACCGGACACACTTGGGCTTGATGAACACAGCTTCTCCACACTCATTCAGCACTAGACGATGGGAGTTGGACGACTGACAGACACGTGAAGTGTGACGTGGAATGACGAAGGAGTGAGGCTCAAATGGAAAATGGAGGCTTAACGGCAAAGGAGCGGCGCGATCGGGTCAGCCCTAAAAAGGCTGCACTTTGGACTTGGCGTGGTGGGGTACCTAAAGTAAGGTAAGTAATCTGTCGATCAAACAGGTAAGCTAACAAGCTTTACTACGAGTCTTGCAAACGCCAACTCAAAACACCAAAAATGGTCTTAGCGAGTTGGCGAGTCCTATCTACGGCTTTTGCCACCCACTCTCGTACACCTTCTCAATCGTTCCGCACTTGGCGTTTTCATCAGCAACACTCATTGGCCATAGGGACAGCTTGCGTACTGAAGTTGACGCGGTGACGCACTCAGATCCTTCCTTTAGCACTCGCGTGGCTCTGGCTCTGAAAACATTTTTATCTTAATATATGTTGTACTATACTTCGGTCCGGCCTCTTATCGTCGTGCTATTATATATTCTATATTGCATGGCCCTTTCCACTGGTCGCCATTGAGCTCCCTATACACGTTTCCTCTAATGTACTCATCTCCTCCTAAGCTATGCCGTGGCCCTCCGACCCTCCTGCACTATGCCTTCATGGTATCGAAGTTGCTTTTCCTTCTTATCTGAGGGCCGAACTTGAAGAGTACCCATGGAATTGGCAACATCGCAATCGACACGAAGCCGAGTAGACTCGTGGCCCATGGAATAGTAAGCCGGTCGTACACTGGCAAGGCACAGTCAGCGTGGGTTTCGACCTCCGACTCAAAGCACGTAAGACGGTAATGGAGGTGGTCTCGCTCACTCTGCACAGTGAACAATGGAAACGCAGCCCCAGCAATGTATCTTACCAGTCCATTCGCCGCCAAAGCGGAAGCACCGTTCAATGGACCATATACATCGACCAAATACAAGGCTGCAGCCGTGAAGACTGACAGGTTTCCCCACGCAAAGGGAACGGTTGCAAGAACAGGACTGATCCAATGGACGTCCCCTCTTGCTGTCCATGCAAACCAAAAAAGGCCAATAGGCAAGCCAAGGCTGCCCATCATGGCAACATACAATCTATGCTCTGGAGCCACAGCACCACCTCTGCCCTCTCGTTGACTGCTCAGATGTTGTGGATGATAGAGCAGTCTGTCAATCACAATCGCGGTCACAACGGCTATGCAACATCCCAGAGCTATTCCTAAGAAGGTGAGCCCGGTGAGACCGCCATTGAAGTGATATACGCCCTCGAAGACGATAGGGAAGGCATCAAAGAATCCGAACAGTATCGAGAAGTTGAAACCTGTGTATAAGCTCAAAAAGAACACTATCGGCTCTATGAATAACATTCTTACGGGGCGAAACAGCGTGACAGTCATCAAGAGCCTAATCGCGGCCAGTCCATTGGGCCCCTTAGGTGGTGGTGGTATACCCAACTTTTTCGCACGATTCTGAAGTATGAATCTCTTGTACGTCTCCTTCATCCCGAGCGAATACATATATGTGGGGATCATAGCAAAGAGAATAAGCCATTGCGTCCATCTCCATCCTTTGTTTTGCGCCGCGAAACCACCAAGCACAGGACCGAGCGCGGAGCCAAGAAAAGGAGCGACTAGGAACGCACTGGTAGCAACTGCGCGATGGACCGGTTGCCAGATATCCACATTGGTGCCTCCGCCGACCGCTAGGACTGGGGATCCAAAGAAGCCAGAGAAGAAACGTGTAACTGCTAGAGCGGCGATACTGTTCGAGAATCCCGCACCCAAGGTGAAGAGAGCAGCGATGGGCAGAGAGACGAGGTATACGACTTTTCGCCCCCTCGTCTCTGAGATCGGAGCAGCAAGAACGGGTCCGAAGGCTAGGCCAAGAACGTAGAGCGAAAGAGGAAGGAGTGCCACTGTCGACGACACACCGAACTTCTTCATCACCTCCGGATAACCAGGTGTGTAGACTGACGTGCCAAGTGTGACGGCGAAACCAAAAGCGCCTGGAATGGATCTAAACGTATGTTCCATTGTCAACGCTGCCTTCTAGACTACCTTTCATTCAGACTTTCTGAGAATCTCGACTTCAAAAGCATGCCGTGTTGTCCGCTTCTGATCTTCGAATGGGGAAAGGTAGAGAATCGACATACGTATGATACACCCGCTGCCAAAGCGGCCAATTCTGCGGATTTTCAGGATCATCAGGACCATTCCAATCCTGCGCTGTGACACTCTTGTGCAACCCAACACCTCCATGCTGTGGCCTAGGCTCAGGTTCAGGTTCAGGCGAACGCAGGATAGCAACTCCCTTTTCCGCAGTGTCTACCGAGTCATCCGACCCCTCGTCTCTGATCCCATCATGCTGGGTAGAAGTCTTCTTCCTCCCCATCTCAACAAAAGAGGAGTTGCTACTCGCGGAGCCCTTTCTCATACTCCTGGCTGGAAAAGTTGTGCATGAGAACAAACTAGGAGAAGGTTGGGAATTTTGGAAGCCTATTATATGTAACACTTTTGATTGATTGGAAATACGTTCGGGATTCGCAATGGACTAAATGATCCTACAGTGCTTGATTATAAATTGTCGACTCACTCTACAATATGTATGGAATCTACTTTAAACAGCAACACAGTAATCGGTGCCGTGACCCGGCTGTAGATCACCTCGGCAAATCTCTGTTGCGATCAGTGATCTACATTAGCCATCTAGCCGAGGTGACAACAAGCTCGCCGCCGTGCATCTTCTGGTATGATTTTAGCCTCCTTTGGCTTCGCAAAGCCAAGATAAAGATCGTATAGTGGTATGCTAACGGCAACGTCGTTCATATCCTGGCATTTTTGGCACTTGTCTTGGCGTAGCTTGGCAGAAACCCCTAAAAAGAGTGCCTCTCTAAGTCGCCAGGATATTTTATCTTCCATTATCTTGGACGGGTCAAAAAGCACGATCCTCCACTTACCAATTCCCCGGACAAGGCTTACAGGACTTCCGTCTTATCTATCTTCCACCAATACGTTTACTCTCGGCACCGCCGATGCCCTTCCCTCTACAACCATATTGCTACCATCTAAATCCCGCCTGCTACGCAGTACTCGATAGCTCTGTTGTAGATTTGTCCCAGTACGTTCGAGACTAAATATTTCGAATTTGTTTCAACATCGTCTGGACCTGACTGATATTTGAGACAGAAGCAAAGGAAACGAAATAGAAACCACGTTCCTCTGATACGCTTACAAGACTATGATGCTGAAAAGGGTATGGTCAATGTTGACGGAAGAACCCGCCTCACACACATCGCATATCGAATCGTCGTGTAATTCCGTGTATCTTGACCACAGAGTCTCACCAGCAATGTTGACGGAAGAACAGTGCCACGCCTCTCGAGATAATGAACGTTTTTGATACAGACCGAGCACCTAATCTGAGTAGACAGACGAGCAAAGGCATACTACAAGAACATGCTCCCAAACCTATACATCTGTCGACTGGCTAATATTTCTAATGCTTGCGGTTTGACTGGCAAAATGATTAATCCGTCCATACCCGATGTAATCCCATCCTCCTGCGTCCTGGAGAATGATATCAAAGACCATTTCTCGAAAACTACCCCACGGCTGGCCCATGTACTGCCAGATACCTGCTATCACATCTCCTAGAACACACTCCACGTTAGTTCCTCTCCAATGCCGAGATATATGCGTTCAGACCGCATATACTCTTCCCATCAGAGGCCTAGCGATAGCTTTCCAGGGGACCAAAGCCGAGACGAGAATCTTGCTTACCTAGATTAAAGTACGTAAACAGCATATCCGGCAACGCAGAGATCCGCAGATCAATACGCGCAGTCAGCTGAAAGAACCTTGCACTATCGATCGGTGCCTTTCCGCGCCCTTTGTTGATCTCGGCGACCACCCGCTGCAAACAGAAATCTATCATCTGCTCGACGTACTTGGGCTCGAGCTTGGTACCTGTTTCGGTGATGCGGAGCACCAGCTTTGTGCCTAGGATGTGGAAATCGATCATATTCAAGGCCCTGGGGAGGGTTAGGGGGATGTGTTGTGGTTAGGTGGGGTGGCTGACTTAGTAGATGGTGGGTGAGATATTGTTTGGTTCTGCGTGGGGGTTGGGAGAGTGAGGGAGAGTGCGAGGGTGGCGATGGTGATGCATTGGAAGAGGAGATATAGAGGAGCTCGGTTGTGCATTTGTGGATCGGAAAGGCTCGGATGATCTCTCGGAGGCAAAGGTTGATGGTCAATATGGTGAGAATATTCCCTAGTCTTCACGTAGTATACGTGAGAGAAATAATAACATAGACCTAGAAGTAATGCGGCGTCGGAATGCCGCAGAGCGCATAACTATCCAGTCGGTCTAGCCACGGGAGAGTCATCAACGGCAATTGCGCGAGAGCGCATCTTCGAAAATTGGGTCTCACGAAAGGAGGTCCAGAGAACGTAGTATATTCCAACAGAGACCGAGATGGTAGTCAAGCTTGAGGATGGTGAGGCTGCCTCTAAAGTCTTCATTTCACTGATCAGAACTCCACAGCTTGTGAACTTGTCTTGTCGATTAGCCGGAGGTATTTATTTGATCTGCCAGATATTTCATGGAGCAAGAGAGGTCAATAAGCTGGTCTCGAATTGACATGCGCGGGCGCAAAAGTCCACATATTGGTGAAGGCAGAAGGACACTTGAAGGATTCTGCTTCTACATCCGCGCAGCAAGCAAATTTATAACGTAGTTCAAGGAAATAATAGAGATAATTGCTATAACATCTTCCCGCTAAAGAAGGGGATTAGAGGGGGTCACTAGAAGATGCGAAGATATGTATTGGGGGCAGTCTGCTGTGATGTTCAAGAGTCTGCGTGTTGAAACACAACAGTGCAACGGCTAAGCCCAAAGAGGGATAGCACCCACGTTATCCGAGGCCGGTCTGGTAGGGCGTCAAACCCACACAGGTTAGCGGCAGCTATCTATGGTCTCGGCGATTTTTAAGGTAATTCCGATGTTTACTCTACTACCGACCAATGCCTGCCCGCCTGAGGACTCGTCAGCTTTGAAAAGCTGGAAAAGCTTGGATAGTATCCATCACATCCAATTGTGCGTCCGATACAATGCCAATTCTGTGGTGCTGATCTTGTAGAAATGGAGATCGCATTCGCGGCCAGCCTTCCCCAGCCACGATATTTTACGAGTTCACCTGCCCCCACCATGCCAGCTTCCCCATGACTGTGAACTAAAACACGATTACGACTCAACGAAACAAACACTTCCACGTCATATTCTGCAACTGCTATATTATCGCAAGATAGCAACACTTCGTGCAGATTGTAATCTAAGGCTCCGACCCAGATCAGCCGAACAGGGTACGCTGTGAACAGAACGGGAGTGACTGTACGGACCTTATTCATTCCCGGCAGTCCTCCTCCGACTACTGAAGATTCCGCGAGATGGCCACCCAAGCCGCAAAGGCCGCCCTTGGCGGTACCCACACAGCAGGCATCTATGCGGATATGACGGTGGATGGCCCTGAGATTGGCACGTTGGTAGTCATTGTGGATAGAGCGAAGAACCTACCAAATCGAAGGACCATGGGCAAGCAAGACCCATACTGCGCGGCAAGGCTAGGGAAGGAAGCCAAGAAAACTGAGACAGATAGAAGAGGGGGCCAGACCCCCAAGTGGTAAGACATATCAGGGGCAAAATTTCCAAGCTCAGCTAATGTGTTACAGGGATCAAGAGATGAGATTTACTGTCCATGACTCACCCGACTACTACCAGCTAAAGGTTTCCGTGTTTAACGATGATAAGAAGACGGAGCTTATTGGGGAGACATGGATAGCACTTGAACAAATTGTAAAACCTGGTGGAGGGAAAAATGATCTGTGGCATCACCTCATCTGCAAGGGAAGGTTTGCTGGAGAGGTCAGGATCGAGCTTACATACTATGACATCCGACCAAGGGAGGAGAAAAGCGAAGAACGTCGACAATCTGCTCCAATTGACGCATCGATAGTCCAGGGCAATAGTGGTGTTGGTGGGCCGAGACAGCCTAAGCCGGTCAAGAGACGGCCATTGCCTGCCGATCCGACGGACCCTACTCGCTCTATATCCCTTCCACATATCCCTTCTTCGAACACCCAGCAGCAGCGCTATGTTGAATCTCCAGATAATTACGGGCTTGAGAATACACAACCACGAGATAGACACCAAGAACGTCTCCAAAATGGTCCACCGCAAGCCCTACTGGTGGCCGGTAGCCAACAACCTCCAGTCTCGGGTAACATTGTTATGCCTATGGTGCCACCAGCCCAACAGCTTGCCCAAAGCCATTTCGACGTCCACGACCCTGCAGAGTGGAATAACTACAGCGAGGAGGATGTACGTACACAGAGCCAGGACCTACAGAATGGGTACCCTCATGAGCAGTTCGCTGGCTATCATCCGGAGCATGCCGAAGAATGGCAACCAAGGCCGCTCACACAGCCATTACAAACCTCCCAGGGCATGATCCATTCACACTCTATGCCAGCATTGATAGATGCTCGCCCACGTCAGCCTAGCCCTCAAGCGCATGTTTACCCTGGAGAATCACCACCAGAAGGTTATCTTTTCGAGGAGAGCCACGGCTACCAGATCTCCAGAAGGGACGAGGATGGCGCATACCCAAATAGGAATATGGCTCCTACGAATGATGAAGATTTACCACCTCCACCACCCCCAGTCCATCGAAATAGTGGATCAAGGCTTGCCACTCAATCTCAAGGACGAGGCCAACCGAACACTTACGCACCAATTCCTACGACAGCGCCTCTGAACATTCATAATGGTCGCGGGAGCATAACAGGTAGCCCTTTATCTCAAATTCACAGCAATCCATCATTGTACGCAGCAGATTCGCCATCAGCAACCCTTTCGAAATCATATTCATATTCCCAGGCAGCTCCGTCTCAATCGTCATATAGTCAGCTCAGGAACCAGCGATCGCTATCTCCAATGAGAGAGTTCGACCAGGCCATGCCTCCCAGTCTGGTACCAGGCTATGAGCCCAGCATAGCGGAGGACGAATCCGAAAGGATCATGCACGAGAATCGGATGAGTGCTCAACACTATCATAGCGATCCACCACGAAATCAACCTCAGCAGGCACCAGAACCTAACGACCCGTCGCGACCTCAGTATCAACAGAAACCAGCGTTGATCGAGCAGGCACGACCTCCATACCAGCAAGCACCATTACCAGCGCCACAGCTTAGACCGCAGCCCCGTCCCCGTGACATCGAAAATGTTCATGACAGGCGAGCGCATCGCTCTTCAGCTCCTATCATTCAACCGCAGAATCCAAGTCCGGATCCTCGGACACCAGTACGTAAGTCTTTGAGTCCTTCTCCAGGCTCAGCGCCTGCTGAACGACGGCATTCGGGGATACCGTTCTCTCCAGATTCATTCGATGCTTTCAATCCGTCGATGAGCGCTGCAAATGGTGTAAATGAGCCGGGAGCGAGGTACAATACGCCAGAGCAGGCAAAGGAAGCAACACTGCTCCACCAGCGACAAGAAAAGCTCGGTGATGGCCCTATCATTGGCAATGACGGCCGTATAATTGACCCATCAGACCATCTACCGACTGATACGTGGGCGCCAGAGCCTGAGCAGAAGACACCGAAGAAGGGCCCTCAAGTCACCATGAGGTTCAGGCATAGCCCACAGGGAGCCCAACCCATGCCAGCGGCGCGGAGACCAGTAGTTGAACATTCCATGTCTACTCCTCTATACACCGCTACTGCTGGAAACCCTTCTTCAAGCTCAGCCGGTCGGATTCGTTTGCAGAAGAAGTCCCCGGCGGCAACGGGGCAGCCTGCATCAAGCCCCCATGTTCCTACCTTGAATACTATGCCGCGAAGCTCACCACTTAGGACCTCTGGACTCAACTCTCCACTACGAGAAAGGGGGAACTATGGCGGCTACGACAGCAGCCCAACATATGGACGGCCATCGCCAGGGAATATCCCACCGCCTATTCCTGGTAAGGTTCCTATTGGTGGCGGCCAGGAAGATTGGGACACCAGTGCATTAAGCGAGGAAATGAGGAGAATCGATATTGGCGTTGGTGGTGGGCAAGGAAGGCAGAGGAGGAGCGGATTTGGAGTCTGAGGATACTCCCATATCGTTCGCATGTAACAACAGTATACCTTGATGGATATTCATTCTAATGTACAGTGACTATCTGGGTGGAAACCGAACATGGAGCGCGGCGTCGCTGTGACTTCGGCTGGAGCACCAATGAGTTATATAGATCATAACGTAAGTAGTAATTTTGAATTGGGGACTCGTCCACCGATCTCCGGCTAAATGAACAGTGATTGATGTCCATTTTCCACTCATCCTTGCCAAGGACTGTGTAGACGCTAGCACATCCCAATCAGCCCGCCATAGCCTTCTCCAACCTCTCCCCTCCCCATTCCCAACCCACCACCCCCTCCCAACAATGTCCTCCCCCTCCATCCCCTCCACCGCCCCCCCGCCCTCCCCCTCAATCCTCAACTGGACCCTCGGCTTCCTCCTCGTCGGCATGGCATGGGGTCTCACAACGCCCTTTATCCGCCGTGCAGCGCTCAACTTCCACCCCCCGCCCCATTCTTCGGTGGAACGTATCGATCGAAAGAGTATGGCTGGATGGATCAGATATCGGGTTTTGAAGGCGGCGTGGAGTGTGGTGGATCTTTTGAGGTGTCCGGGGTATGCGGTGCCGTTGGGCGTTAATTTGACGGGGAGTGTGTGGTTTTTTTTGCTGATTGGGAAGGCTGGTGAGTTTTGTTTTTTGTGGGGGGGGTGGGGGGGGTTGGAGTGGAGGGATGGTGAGGGAGGGGGGAGGGTGAGAGGGGATGGAAAGGGGCATGGGGAGAGGTGTTGGGACTTTTTCGCTGACGTTGATGTAGAGTTGAGTCTCACAGTACCCATTACGAACTCCTTAGCGTTTTTGTTTACGGTGCTTGGAGAGTGGTGGGCAGAGGGGAAGGTCATCTCACGAGGTTAGTGCTTGTTTCTCCACGGTTGTGTTTGCAGATGAAGTGGTCTCTTGGGCTGATTTTGGGCAGATACTTGGATTGGTATGGCTTTTGTGCTTGGGGGTATTGCTTTGTGCGTTCAGTCGAAGAATACTTGAGTGCATGTTATGGTAGGTTTTGGATGTTTTGGATGTTTTTCTATAGGTGCTATGCTGGCTCATGCTTTTTCTGCTCGATACGTTGGTAACGTCGCTTCGCTTGATATGAGGTATCGTTTCTGGCTTTCTCTTGTGCGTGTATGGATTTTCTCAGCTTTAATCGCGCTTCCTTCCGTATTTATAGAACTTCCATGGTCTGTGTTACTCGTGCTTTCAATTGCTGCTGGCAGAGAGTGTGGTAGATCATATTGCTAGTACCCGTAAGCATTAAGCTATTGGAGCGCGGCTCTCCGCAATGCTGATTCCAGAAAGAAAGGATTTATAAAAGGCATACGGTATGCTTAGCTAATGGGGTAGTATATAACGAGAGCTCGATGAGCGAACAGCTGTCAGTATTCTACCAGCAGATATCATTAGGCGATCATGCATCTCTCTCCATAAGTGATGCTCAGTCAACACAGGATGGACATGAGCCACATTCTCATAAATTGTGCTCGGGGATCCCAATTCTCCCCATCACCATGATCCCAAGGATATTCACCCATGCTCCGTTCTAAGTACGGATTCCTGGTCTGTCATCTTCCTGAAGTCGGGAGAATCAAGGTCCCTCTCATTCAATTCTCCTTCTTGTGGTGCTTGCTGTACCTTCAACTCTCGATCGGCCCCCAGTCCTCGTCAAAATTCGACGGTGGTTGCTACCAAATGTAGCGGAAATCACGTCGTGAAAGCAACGCAAGGCAAAGGCACTGTCAGGCAAATGGGTATGTAAAGGCTTGCCTTACTATCTAGCAAGGTACTAGCTATAAGTACATGCCTTGCCTGACCAATAAGGAAGGCATAAGGCATAAGGCATGTGGTTTCATAACAGTTGCCCACGAACGAAAGAAAAAGGCCTGTCCTCAGGCCTAGGATGGCCCGAACTTCCTGGCGCGCATATCTGCCATCTCCTTATTCGTCATGAAGACGTACCATTTGTGGGTGCCTTTCCTGGATTCAACCCTCCAAAAGGATGTCTGCATTTCAGGAGTGAGAAATCCAAAGTCCGAATTGACTGGGTCAGTAATGAAATCGTGTCGAGCCTCTCTTGTCCAACGTTTTCCCTACAACATGGGAGTGTGTCATCTCCTAAGGAAGCACAAGACGCGGATGCAGGCCCCGGTACCGGAATTGCTTTGAGAGTATATTGAAATTTGGTAACTGGGAATCTTGATCGATGATGTCAGACAGACTTCCTGTTAATCAACGCTTGACCAATCTTTTAGAGTTCAAGTCGCTCGACAACGTTGGTTCTTGACTTTTGGGAAGCTACCACGAGGATGCTGCGCTCCTTTAACGTCTATTCTGACTGATGATCGGGCAGATGTTTTGACCAGAGACTTTGCGAGTTCATCATCATTCACATTTCTGATAATGGCGTCTGTATATTCCTGGCAGTAAAACGCGAGTACACGCAGATTCTCGCAATACTATAGGTTTGCGTTCGCTTTTGTGGAAGTAAGACATAGGATCCGCAATTTTGCTACGTCCAGACATCACCTCGAAGATGCTGTTCTCAATGCTAGTCCTGCCGCAATCGGGCTCATCAGCATGTACTGGGGACATAGGGCGTATATACTATTGGAGGGATTAACTGCGACAGTTACTTCGGCATTGTCATAACGTAAGACGGAAACAGTACACATGTTTTGCTTAAATTTTGTGTAGGCTCAGTATGTGATTAAGAATGTTGAAGAATATAAAATTGTTGTGAGGTTAATTGAAGAATGAGGATATGTAGAATTGTATCTTAACACAACATCGCGTCATACAGACGTGGGAACCGGCCGCAATCATCGCGCACGGTAGTCCGGTACGGTATCAGATCTTTCGAAGGGAGCTCCAATGCGGGCTTGCTGCTGTCTACATGATCACCACTCCATGGTGATGGTAGATGAGATATATCATAAGCCTATCTTGAGCCTCTCCTCGAATGATATCAGTGGTGATGCCACCAATTTTAGCCGAGTATCGAGACCTGAACCGTCGGAATGCAAGAATGTGGGTGGTATATAGCTTGATCCCCTCCCTCTATGGGGTATTGATTCATGTGTGTTATATATAAGGTTATGCACATTACACGGGGCATTGGCTGAGCTCTTTGGCGACTGGCCTTTATTTGACTCTTTGGCTGAGCGCTTTGGCGACTGGCTTCTCTCCGACTCGCTACTTGTGCTTTCCGAATCGTGATCAGAGGCTGGGAGGTCCTCAGACCGTTTCGATCCGGTCTCAGTGTCATCTTCACTTATATGAGATGGAACGTAGTCACTGTCACCATCATTCTCTTCTGAGGGTCGAGCTGGTTCGGTGTCAGAAACCCGTGGTGAGGGCGAAACAGGCGGCATGGTGTCTGCTTTGGACTTCATTTCCGTAATAATTGCCCCAGAAGAGCAAGATAGGGCATGTCTTTATGTCCCTTGACTAGGGGTATACTTTGATGAAAAGCTATTGCCACGTAGCTGATGTACAGCCTTGGGTGACGATAACGTAGTAAACCAAGAAGAAGGTCATAGGGTAAATCCAGTAGATCCGAACGATGATTTTAACATACTCGTAGAACCAGCGAGGTTGGTTGTACTCGAGTCCTTTATTTTTTCCTAGCTCGAGAGGCTTGTAGAAAGAAATAATTAAAGATTATACCGTCTTGCTAGTAGCGGACGTTTATAGTAATATTCCACAGCCATTTCGCTATAGTCGTGATCATTTTCTAGAATGCCGCTCCTAGATTCATCGTCCAGGTGCGGAAACTCTCGTAAATATCCATGGTGGTTGGTCGTAATGGCAGAGAGTAAGAGTGGTCGTGAGTCGAGGCGGCTCGTAATATAACAGGCTCGTTACAATGGCGTTGATATTAAGCCTTGGTGTGTGTGGACGATTGGCGAAGGTGGTCATATATTGACAAGTAATATAAACATATATATATAATCCATGGTGGAACGAAGTTGATTTCTATCAAATTAGGATGCATGTCATGACCTTTAGGAACGTCGGGATCGGACAGGATACGAGAAATGCTTCTTCCTCAGCGATTATGAAGTGCAAAGGATAAGCTTTGGTCATCTTCACAAGACTCATGCTCGATCGCAAGAGATCTGCGCTTTTTGATGGCGGAACGGTAGTCGGGTTTGACAACCAAGACAGCGGCGCGTGCGATCTGAAAACTATGAGGTGTGGGCACTATAAGCTTTTTCTGCGTGTCCTTGTCAGCGGTATTGAGCGCTGCTAGCTAGGTCATTAGCTTGCAGGAACCAACAAGCCGGCAGGCGTAGGAGCGATTTATTGTCTCAAGCGTCTCAGCCTGGCTTCGTTGATCTCCACGCGTACTCGCTCAGCCTACCTCGCTTCCTCCAGAGCTATCTCATGGAGCCATCTTCGCCTCGCCTCGACTCCAGACGGTCGAAATGCAATGTCCGGACGTGAGATGGTCATAACGCGTACTCTGAGATGATGTTAGTATCAAGAGATACTAATGTTGCTGAGAGACAATAATGTTGCTGTCGTTTAGAGATGATGTTATTGTTGAGAGATGGGGGATGATTTCTTTGTACACAGGTAGCGCGACGTGCCGGAGGTGATGCACTCGGCCCTAGTGTTATGTTCGTTGATCTCAGCTGTGCTGAGGTACTGACGAACGCGTCTGCTGTATTCGAATTTCAATAAGCGTTGAGCTCGTTTCTCATGTCGGGACCATGCTGGATCTCGGCCTAAAAGGAGATAAGACGGTCGAACATAGCCTGAATGCTTATTTTGAAGTGAGTCTGCGTATCAAGACCGACGGTCATTGAGAAAGAAACTATCTTGAGACATGACTTGCGAAAGGTTCTCCAGACGCTCTTTGCCAATCTGGACTTACGCCTAGGTTTGTAATGTTGTCTCATTGTGTTGATGGAGGTGTGTGAACATTTGTACACCTTGTGTGGTCTCTGACCGGCTATTGACGAATTGTGCAAACGGCTAGATGTTGCATTCGCTGCCTTCTCGACGACTTTTGTCTACCGGGTACATGTCTCTGTACTTGCTGTTGATTTCAATTTCTGCGCGAGTATAACTGTGGTAGTAAGTCAGCATAATCGCAGTCAGAGCTTCTGCCATCTCCTTCAAAAGGCCTTTCTTGCTCATGAACACTGAATCTTTCAATAGCCGTTTCGAATAATCCCCAAAATATCAATTGTGCAAAGCCATCCAACGTCACAAAGCAACAAGCGGAAGCTCTTATCCCGGCTGAGCCCCCATTGAATAAACTACTACCGCCTCAGCCAGATTTGCTTGACCAGGTCATAGGACCAATCTTCCTCGATCCTTGACACCGCGAATTTGGATTGGATTTACTATCTTTCTGCAGCACTCTGATCATGCTCAAACCACACTTAGCTTGCTCGCCTTTTCCTTGGCTTTCTATTCTTCAATAACAGCCTTACGGCTTCTGACCAGGCTCTTGACAATGAAATGAGAAATTCATATAATTTCGCAGTCGAATCAATCGATTACACCGTCTATGAGCAGATCTTTGGCCAACATGACTGCTGGTACATCAGTACCGGCGGTCTTCTAATCTTCGCAGGCGCAGCTTCATCCTCGAAGCCGCGGGGCATGACGTGGAGTTGGACGGAGGCCACTGCGTCCAACACGATGCCGTGGTCAGGCGCACGGAAACCACAGATGAGCCAAATCGATGCGGCACTTCAATTATTAATGCCTCGTCGACGTATATAAGTACGAAGGCCACTTGGCCAAAGAGGTGGGTAATTTGACACTGTGTTCGCGTAGGTGGTAGTGAGATAAAGAAACAATATTGTTCTTCGAAGGTCGTAAAGAATTATCTCACTTTGAGTATATATATAAAGATAATTTTCATTGAAATTTCAAGGAAATGATATAGGAGTTACCGAGATCCGGAGACTCCACCCCCATGCGAAAACGTAAGGTAAGAAGAAGGCTGGAGCTCGTGATTCATTTGAAATATTATATGAACGGCCAACAATCGAAAACATCTTCGTAACATCCACCAAACGTTTCCCCAATTAGATCTTACCATATATTCATCTGCTTCATGTCCTTCGCCCTCTCCCTGGGGCAACCAGAGACCTTTTTGTAGTCTTCGCCGACGGGAACGTAGTGACATAACTCTGTAGTATGGGATGCACATCCGCACAGATCACACTTGCTCTCTTGTGATCTTGGACATGCATTCCAAAAGTGCTCCGCAGAACCACAAGTCTTGCATCGTTGTGGTAGTGAACAGTCGAAGTGACTATGGGCTTTGCCGCAGCCAGCATTGTCACGATGTTCCTAAGTTGCTGCTCCACCGCTTGGTTTGTGATATTGGTTCTTGACCGTCATAGTCGCATTTTCTGATTCTACCATTGTAATAACGATTGGCGCAAGATTCTCGCAGAGCACCGACATAAGTTCATATCGATCAGCCATTCTTGACCGAGTCTTTGAATTATGAAGTCTTACGAGACATCGGTCAATTCGTCCATAGCTCTGCTAGCGACCTCTAAGGTCACTGCTATCTTGCTCTCTACGAGACTCAGGATTGTCTCACATCCGAAAGGTTTGCTTGCTAGGTCTTTATCTTGTTGTTGTACCGTTTCCTATTAGCTTTGCATCTTACACAATGCAGTAACACAAATTTTCACTTTCCCAACGTAAGATCACAATCTTTATCGTCGTTCCGCTTCATAATGAGTACAAAGTCGACTACTGAAGCCAAGCCAAGCGTGATTGGGCTGTCCTCTTAGCTGTGTAGAAATGGCCTTGAGAATGGAGGGCAAGGCAAGTGTCTGTAAAGGAACGAAGAATCCGACAGCACCATATGTCCTGTGCTCCTGGGACGCTGACAGCAAGCTATGCTGAGACAGCGTCAGCTCATCTGAGGGACTGGATTGTTTTCAGGTCACGGCCTTGACGCCTTGAAGAGCATCGTAATGTTGGAGTGCTCAGAGCGATGTAATTAAGAGATCTTATTCAGAAAATATAAAGGACTCGCAGTAGTTGTACTTGCCAATCAATCACTAGATCGGAAACTTTCAACGGTTTCAGTGTTACGGTAGAGTTAGAAGTTCGGAGGATATACTGAAGTTTATGAAACGTAGCACATCTCAAAGATATAGAGATAAAAGGAATATATATATATATATATATAATGGCTTGGAATTTCAGATCAAGGTGTTTGACATTGGAGACACCAACACCGCCTTCCATGGCTCATCGCTGACTATGCGGTACTTCCCTGTTATATCTGTTCCGTCTACGATCGTCCCTGAAGCTCTGGTGTTCCATGTGCCGGTCATGAGCAGGAGCTGCCAGGCTAATACTCGAAGTCGAAGTCAAAGTCCAAGCAAAAGTCAGAAAATAATGGTAGCTTGTGAGGATTCCACGTACTGCATGCATTACACGTTAATTTGACATGCAATTCCGAGATCGGTGTGGCCGAGCCCGCCACAGAAGTACCTTCCACGTCCCTAATCATACATCACACTGTTCTCTGTACAGGAGATACAATTAATGTGTCCTGAGACTCTTGGACGCAGGCATCCTTCGAGAAAATCGAATTAGCGAAGGATAATAACAGACACAGCTTCGAAAAATACGAACCAGGAATGCACATCCACATGGTAGCAGATCTTCTTCACCAGACTTCGTTATGGCAGGCTTTGGCATGGGCTTCGAAAAAAAAGAATCAGTCCAAGATCACCCAAGTCTTACTCCGACATTTTCAAATCTTGCGCGACTTCCGATGTGTGATGCATTTGTAGCTCTTCGCATGTGAGTTCCAAAACTTGATACTATTCAAAGTAAGTTCGAGATATTCGAAGCTTCGAATATATCGAAGCCCCACCGCCACGCATTGTAGTCTTGTGATAGCCACGTGGATTTGATGTTGAATATTATCGCAATAACTCTCGGCACAGACGATAGACTTATTGTCCAATGGTATCCGCTTGGTAACCGAGCCTTGTACAGGCATTAGCGTCTGATGTTGGGATCTCCGCGCAGACGTCGACGACGTAAGCCTCTTCCAAGAGATGGACTAATCTAGAGCAATCATATGAACAACAACGAGGCTCCGGAATCATCTATCTATATAGTCGTCAAAAGAATCGATATTTTCGACCGAACTGAGGTGTGAATCCAATATATAATATGTTTCGAGACCTTGAGTCTTATCAAGAGCTCGGATTCAGCGCTACAATGTACCGTGGAAGCAACCAAAGGCCAAGGTTGGACCTGGGATATAAAGGATGGGAACGAGCAGTAAGTGTCGGAGAAATAAGTACATGGTAGATGTCTAGATAGATCAAATTTTACAGCGGAATTTGTTGAAATTTTATGTTACCACGGTAAAGGAAAGACTTAGTGTGGTATATATATATATATTGGAAGGTATATGTTCAAGGAAGTTGAGCAAGAACGCAGCTTGATACAAATGAAAGTATGATTTATCACTAATGGGATGGAAAGATGTCAATGCCTCAATGTCGCGGAGAAGTGACTAGATCCGAAACGAGTCACTCTCCTAGCAATTCACTCGATCTACAGAGAGTGTCATCGCTCTCCCAAATTATCATCATTCTAAACGCACCTCACCATTTGGAAACTCAGCGAACGGGTCTGCCCGCACTACTCGTGTCCCACCCGTGATCTTGATTCGTACGTGCGGCTCTGAGGAGCTTATCATAGAAGCAGCGAAATGATAGTAACACTTCTCCAAAAGATTTGAAGCTATGAAAAAGCCAGCAGACTTGAAGGACCAGGGGTCATTGATCGTAGTGCAGGCGTCATATCTGAGAGGATTAGGACAATCCCCATGATTGTATTCAACAAGTGAGGATCGAAACTTGATTGAGAACAAGGTCTGTCGAGATTCCAAAGCAGTGTATCATTAACTTCCCACTCTGCCATTGCCGTTACGATTGACAGGTTTCACTCAGTCCTGTCACAAGATGCGGCTGAAGACGGTGCACACGCAAGGTCATCAGCCTGTGATGTATTCGATGCAGATGAACAAATGACGGAGTCTGCTCATCGGTCATCGTAATTTCGAAGTTCGACTGTCAACAAAATGGATGTCTTCACTTTCGAGACGCTGATTTGCCCTTCCCTTTGGTACGAGACAGAATCTTGATTTGGTCAAATCCCGCCCTCCGTAGTGGAAAAGCAAGGCTTTCATAGAATGTCGCGACTTTGATTCTATCGTTAGAGCGCTTATGTTGCGTTGTTTCCGAGTCTTGTATCTGGAATTTAGCTATGGGCTCGAACCTTTCATTCGACTCTGATACTAGAAAGACTATGAGAAAGATTGTAGCTATGAGGGTTACGTACTCCTGATGACAAGCCGATGTAACGACCTTTCGGCTCCGTTTAGCGAAGATGCTGAAGTACTGTAGAAAGATATACCCGAGGCAGGTACAAAGGCCTTGTTATTGGCAGTTGTTGTGTTGATACTGTCGGGTACTATATCCCAAAGGCTACCAATTTACTTTCTAGAAAGTCTTCTCAGCAGCTGGAAGTCTTTGTGAGATGGGCGAGTGAGGGTCACGCAAATGGCGCTGATGAGGGTCGCCGGTCAGTGGTATGATAATAAGGCCAAGTGTGAAGGGGATACGGTGACTTCCTTCGGGGCTTGACGCGTGAGCTAAAATGTCTGGTGAAGAGTGGGACTTGTTGGAAGTTGAAATTGAGGCGTATCAGGGTGTCGGCAAATATTACCAGATGGTCCTAATATCAGCGACGTTATAGAGGAACTAAATTCCGATAAATTGATCCTCGTTATTGTATATTACATCAAATTCTTTTTTGGCGTACTTTGACTTCGGGTCTATGGATAAATCCAGTGTCCCTAAAACTTGATCCATGGAATGCGTCCTGGGGACTTAGTCGTCTTGTATGATTCGAATATATGGAGATTTGAAAGCCATATACGGCCGAAATAGAAGCGATCGACTATGGTGTATTTCAAATTGACTGGTGATGTATAAGGAAGCTAATACTGTAAATTGTATGCCTGTTTTCCCTCGCTGAAAGGCTCTCCATTGGGAAAGTCAGTCGTGTAAGTAGAATTGTCGAGTCCTGACATATCCAATGCTGCTTCGGCTTCCAGTCCGCTGCGCCACAAAGCTTCCTCTGCGCCATCGGTTCCATTCATGAATCTCCTGGCAGCTTGAGATCCCTCTCGTTTTTCGCGTTCCTTGAAGACTAAGGCTGCCTCTAATCCCGAGATCGTCGATGAATCACAGGGAGGTCGCCACTCGTTGACTGTGGCTTCTTCGAAGTCTTGAGCGCGGAAAGCTGGATCCTCATCCTGCCATAAAGAGTTCCGCCTGCAATATTGCATGAAGGTAAGCCAACATGGATCGGTGGCGAGTACCCAAGGATTGCCAATTACGATCAGACCTTCCTTCGCTCTCGTAATTGCAACATTGAACTTCTTTCTCTGCTTTATCAATCCAATGCCTCTCAGTTTATCCACATCTAGAAACCGCCTCCTTGCCCTTGTTGTACAAACAATGACTATTCGACTTTCTAGCCCTTGAAATGCTTCCATCGGACCTATATTCACGCCCCACAGCTTTGACTGTCTGGCTAGGCGCCGTAATAGGTGGACCTGAGCGAGAAAGGGTGACATGATACAGATCTCGGATTGGTCAGATACAATTGCTTGATCCACAAGATCTCGCGCGTAAGCAATAGCTTTATTGGCTTCGCGTTTATTGTGCCATCCTCCTCCTACTCCACGTATATCGTCACAATCATCCGTGCCTCCATTACACGCAAACAGGACCGGCCAGCGACGGCCGCGCCAAACAGACCATGACAATAACGAGTTGATGTTGGAAGCTTCTGGAATGAGTGTATTTCCATAGAACATCGAAGACGGTACGGCCAATATAGCAGGATGAGAACGATAGTTCCGTACAAGGTTTACAAAGGGAGGTCGAAGCATTGGGTAATGTGGAGTTCTTCGAAGAGTTTTACGCGCTAGGGGATGGGAAGCGTACATGGCGGTATTAGATAGGCGCTCGAAGAGAGATACATGCAACGTGGTTGAATCGCTATAAGTCCGAGAATTGAGCTGGTGTTCGTCGCCTGCCATGACGAACAGAGGACATTCATGACGCGGGTGAAGGGTAGGCGGCGCAACTACCGTGATTGGGATAAGATTCTCAGGCTCAGTAGCTTGAGCTGCCTCGTCGATCAAAAGTGCTGCCCAATGAAGGGGAGCCCTTGCTGCATTGAGCTCTGGGTTCAGGATGCTGATCATGCTGTCTTGTAAGGATGTCAAGTCACGATTAGTGACTCGAGCTTGAACCAAGATATCTGCTGCTTGGCATGTTGTCACGACGACTTTGTAACCCATGAGCATTGAAAGCGGAGGAAGGTTGAACAGGTCATCCTTGATATAGCAATATGACAGAAGCTCTTGAGGGACCTCGGCGAAAGTCCTTGAAAAGTCATTAAGCCGCAGTAAAGATGTCGGCTCGAAGTAAGTTCTTAGACGCAAAGCAAGCGTGTCGGCGGCTGGATTGGAAGGAGCGCAGAGTAGTATGCTGCCATGAAAATTTGTATCTATGCCTAATTGTGCCACAATCTCGCACATGGTCTTGGTCTTGCCCGTGCCCGGGGGGCCATTCAGCAAATAGCAGAAATCGCCATAGTTCTTGGACTGCACGGCATTGACAGCTTTCTGCTCAGCTGATCAGCGATGCTGTGAGCAGATTAGGAGTAGGTACACACACTTTCTGTTCATAATTGAGATTGATGTCGAACCAACGTTGTGGAAACACTGCAGAAGGCAGATCTTTCTGCTGTACACCGTTTACTTCCTCTGGGAACAGCATGCGTTGTAGCCAACAATTGTTATCCCTCTGAGGTTGGTCTGCGCTTATCGCATACTGTCCCATTGTAGAGGCTGGTAGCATGGCCGAAGGTGGTGTTGGAGGCTGCTTCCCATTCTTTAGAGCTGTCAACATAGTGTATCCCTCTGCGCTTGGCCCCAGATGCTGGTGAGGGACACCGTGTCTACGGATAAAGGCTCCTGCTGGACCTTCTGCGATGTTTGTAGGCTGCATCCCGTCGCCTTCTTGGGCCAATTGAGTTGCAACATTTGCGACGGCTCTTTCCATACTTGTTATCAGTGAACCTTGGACGACGAAAGAGACGTTGCAAACAGGGTTCCCTGCCAATATCAGTCCATAGGCTCGAAGATAAAGCAACTCGTTGGCCCTATCAATTCCCAGAGCCACAGCGCTGATCTCATGCCCTGTAAAGCCGGGGGCCTGGAGACCTCTGTCAAGTCCTCCACCAGGAGCCAGCCAATGGTTCATACCCCTAGGAAGTCGTGTGGCCGGATCTAGTATTAATTGCCGTAGGAGGACCGAATCCCCATAGCTGATAGGTGGTGTGCCGTCTCTTAGCCCAGGAACACCCAACGAGTAGACATGTGGCGTAAGGTGTTGAACTTCTAGGGTGGCGGCAAAGAGGTCATAGGATCGAATCTCTGGAATTCGTGCATTCATGTCCAAAGCTATACAGTCCTTAAAATGTTGCCCATAATTGGTAGCATCTAAATAATCAAGAGTATTCACAGGAAGTCCGTGGTTCAAGTTCGATATTTGTGGTGGTTCCAGCAAGGAGAGAAATTGTGTCCCAGCAAAAGTAGAGATGTAGTTACCGTAGTCAATGCCATCTACTGCTGGAGTTGTGATTGCAGAGGCGGGGGATTGATTGATAGCGGAAAGGGACTCCGGAACGAAGGCGTGAGCAAATGCGTCAGGCCTCCATGTGCGCCCTCCCGCTTCGTCGACAGCTGCTTTCCCCGGTCTAAACATTGATTCTTCAGGGGCGTGCATCCCACCAGATACTATATCTGATGCCGTGTGGCTATGGCGCTGGTCTTCATCTGAGCGCAGCAGAGGTTTTGGAGGGATCTGCATTGCTTGCGTCACTGATGAAATGCCAACCTGTGGAACGAAGTCATGGGAGCGAGGTTTTGGCACCTGGTCAACGCTGACATCAGGCGGGGAAGTATTCCAATCAATGGGAAACGCCACACCTTTCATCACTTTTTTCCCCATACCTTTGCAGAACCAAGCATGTAGCTGTATCCTACATACACAAGTGCAGGCCTCGAGCGAGTTTCACAAGCAGCAGTGCAACTCCAAGGCAGCTATGGTTCAGTCGAGCATGTAGCACGTGGAGAACTGCAACTTATTACGCACACGAAGACTTCGAAGGCTACTGTAGACGGTCTCACGCATTGATCGTTGACAGAAGAGATGACAGTCTCTCCTGAACAGTCGGTGGTTTGAACCTAAGCCAGATATCCAAGAGGTGAAGAGTTAATACCAAAACTGCTAATGACGTGCCAGGCTCAGATGGACAATGCGTACATAGTCACCTGATAACAGAATAACACGATGATAAAGAGATTGGAAGTGGAAAGAAGATAGTGGGCCCCCACAGGAAAGTCCCACGACTCTTTGATAGCGCTAATCCCAATGTAGTAGCTGTAAGCGCCGCAGCCGCGCCTCCAGTCTTCACTCCATCTTAAGGTACTTACTTAAGTTCTTCTCGGAATACACGTGCCCAGAGAACACTTGCCATTGCGGAACGTACTTCCAAGGGTGCAGCCTGCTGATGGCAACATCACATGGTTTCTCTCCGTCCCAAGCTCGGTACTACTTCGCTAGCACTCGTGTGAGGAGCTGTGCAGGTTTTAGTGGTCTCCGACTGCTCGACGTGAGCATACCAATAGTACTTCGTCTTCGATTGACGAAGCATGCAAAGTTGAGAAATCTATAAATGTATGCTATTTTAGCAAGTTCTTAGAGTACCGCAAGCTCGTCATTTTTTCGATGGTCATTGCCATTAATAGATCCCAAGTGTCTGCTTCACGGCTAATACCTTCTGCCGAATCTCCTTAGTTTATGGCATATTCTACTTGTATTACGTGAGTTACTGGCATGGCGTCATTTCCTTTCGGACCTCGCACACAACGTGTGGTCAAAGAGGAATGAAGCAAAAGCCTTCACAGTGTTTCGGTTTCCTTATGTCATATCGTGGTCCGGTGTTGTCAAGTCGGATGGGTTGAGCTCTATGCTCGAAGTTGCACTAGGATTTGACCTAAAATTTGTGCTTGAAACATCAGTTTTTGAAACAAAAGCTAAGTCTGTCACCTGAAGTGAAATCAATCTATAAGTGGAGCCTAATCTGCCGTAGGCCTGTGCAACTTCAGCTGACTGTATTGATTGGTCTCCAGCCGGCTTGAGTCATTTCCATTGCAGAGTCACGATGCTTCCCCTCATCCTATCTCTGGACACGGCGATACAATGATAGCCGTAGCGCCACCCTCTCCGGCTACGTAATCCCTAAAAGGCTCGGTATCGCGAGAATGGAAATCACGAGAACGTCGAGAGCTTCTCCTCAGTGGGGTTTGGCTGAGCGCTTGCCGTCATTTGCAAAGATAGGACGGAGATAGCCAGGATCATCGGCGATCAACACTCTTATGTGTAACACACAACACCTCACCTACCATTCATAAGTAGCTCCTCCATCTCATACATCTTCAGACTCCCATCCACCACCACCAAGCAGCTCGATCTGATGATACACCATCCTTGAGCTTCTCGTCGTCAATCACTGCTTTGTTGATCTAATTTAGCATCTATCTCGAGAAATTTGACGTCGCGTTTCCCAATCAGTATGTTCTCACCTCTACTCGACGCCACTCATGGTGGGCAATTCCTAAATCAACGCACATCTAATTGGAGATTAGCACGAGCAACGTTCAGCGCGCAACAATTCAAGCAATGTCGAGACTGCGAGCTATCAGTTCCCGGCCAGTCGCTTTCAGTGAGAGCCTCGACATTGGTGATGGGGAGTTCAGGGCTAATTATGGGACTAAAGCAGATCCTGACCATAATACCAACGATACTGGAGCCATTTCCTCTCCTGATCGTAATGTAAAAGACGTCAATACCGCCAGTGTTGATGTTTCCGACTCGGGAGAGGATCAAACCCTTCCAGACACACCCAGAATCGATTCTGTCACGGACCAGACTCCCCTAACTGCCACTGCTCATTTAGCTGCTGGCAATCATAACAACAGCGCCCCTGCAGTACCGAGCGACAGTAGTTGTGAGGCAGTCGCAGAGTGTAGAGCAGGCTCTGGTGATCATCGTAAAGTATTCTCCCACCTCTTTGGCCGCAACAAGGCCGAAACGCGTGGCATTCCTAAGCACTGCTGGATCAGGTGGTGTCGAAAGCACTATCAACGCTTTACCTATCGCGAATCTCTGGCGGGAAATTGGCATAAGCATCTGCTTAGGCTCGTCCGGGAGCAACTGGATAGACTCGAGGACCGGACCGACATCCAAAGCTGGAGAATTGCCCTTCGTAAGAAGGAACAGAGGAAGCTCGACATCGAAAATGCTGCAATCGCGGCTGGCCAAATGACCCTTGCTACTCTCTCAGCTCCTAACAATTCTCCCGTCCCTTCTTGCATCATCTCTACTGCAGCTAGCAGCGTAAGTCTTCCTGCATTCACCGCCATCGCTGCAGCTCACTGTATCACTCATGCTACGAAGTCTACGGCAGCTTTCACCGAGACTGCTCCAAGCCACACAGATGCTGCCCTTCAGCCAACCGCCACCACCGAACATGAGATCAACCTCAGCGCCAGTTCTGATGCCTCCGCTACAGTCTATCCCTCCATCCGCAATATAATTAACCTCACACCTGACATCGCAAAGACTGGCCACATTGAAACATCTTGCACCACTCCTTCCAACGCAAATAAGAAATACAATAGCAAAAAAACTTCTCTTACACCACAACTATGGGAGCGCTTCCTCGTGCCCTACCTCGGCACAGGGAAAACCTTTGCAGAAGCCCGCACCGTCTGCGACGTCATCGAGCGCGAATTCAGCACCCCGGCCTTCCAGAATCGAGATAGGAAAAAGAAAGTCTTTCCGGGTGTGGAGTTCCTTCCCCTCTTCCCAAACGCCACGGGCAGAATCGGAAAGACCAAAGTCACCACTTCCACCACCAAAATTACCAAGCGCAAGGCTAGTGATATGATAGCTGCGGCACCTGCGACGCCTGCCAAACGTCTTCGCTTGGTGAGGAGGGCGAAAGTCTGAGCTGCGAGGCCGTTTGGAGAAGAATTTCCCTTGGAATGTCGATGAGTTTTGATTGAGCTTGCATGTGTTTACAACCGATGATCGATATTGTTTCAAGATCGATAGCTCTTTTCACTCATGCTTGTATGTTACGATGTCCAATGACTGCATGTTTGTCACCAGTAAGAATGTCTTAGGTCCAATTCTCTTCTTATCGAGATAGCATCAAGTACTAGAAACCTTCATACCCATATATACCTTCTTCGATTTTAGAGATCGAATCACTCATTTGCTGCTGAAATGGTTGGATAAGATCCTAAGAATGAGTGATATGATACACCATCACCCCAAGCTGCGATATCGCATCAGAAACTTCCTCTTGAATACTTGTGACGATATTGTAGACAGATATTATTTCTGGCACAAGTGAGGGTAAATAATCTGGGTTGAGGTTGTGACAGAATACTAGTCATAGCTACAAGTGTGGATATTTGAGTATGCTTTACATGAGTAAGAAGAGAGATAACCTGAAATAGATATCATTCAATACAACCATGTTTTGGCTACTAACTTTCCTCAAAGCTGATAGCAAGAGCTTTGTCCCAACTCTACCTGCCATACAACAAAGTCACCATACCACATCTCCACGCCACAGCAATATCATCTCACCAAACACAAAAACCGGGACTTAACGCAACAATAGTACATACCACACTCGTCCATGCTGTAGTATACAAACACAATTCACATCTCTCCACACTACTTGTTACCAGAGAGGATATTGCCTCTGCGCCGTAATCGGTCTATCCGGTAACGGCACCCAGACCTTCTTCCTCAGCCTCTTCGCCTCCCTTTCCTCGGCTTGTCGTATCCGCGTCGCTTCTTCCTTTAGTACGATGGAGATACCTATGTCGAGTTTTGGTATTGCATATTCAGGATAGTAACAGAGGAAGGAGAAACGACTCACTAGTATATGGGAACCTCAACCGATTGATCTGCCCCCTAGCCCTATGATCGCTCCCACTCTCATACTTCCCCCTCCCCACCCACGCCTCGTCAACATACATAGCGCTCCGATCCCCCACCACCCTCCTCTTCCCCTTCTTATCCTCCACAACCACGCTCTCCTCCCTCTTTCCCTCCCCCTCCCCCTCCCCCTCCCCACCCCTCACCCGCCCCAGCCCCATCCCCCTCACCACCACAGCCTGATCCCTCGCATACTCCAGATGCTTCAAAACATCCTGCGCCGCCTTCTTCTTCGAAAACCGCATCTGCACCATCGCCTCATGCAGCGGCTTTCCCGCAATCTGCCGCGCCAACGGATACAGTTTCTTAACGCTAGTCTTTATGAAGGGGCTTTTGAGAAGGTGTTGGCGTTCTGTGCGGAGGATTTTCTCGGTTTTGGAAAGGCGGCCGCGGCCGCGGATGTCGCGGATTACCATCTTGCGTTGCCAGCGTTTGCGGGCGATGGGGGTGGGGTCGAGGGCGGCGGCCATGGCGCGGGGGTCGCGCTTTTGCGTTGTCGGGGTCCGAGCGGTGGGTTCGGAGGGGTCGTTGAAGAGGGAGTTTGGTGCCAGTTCGCCCTTTTGGGAGGGTTCGGGTAGGGTGGCATCGTTCTCTTTGCGGATGGTGGCGAGGGTGGTGGGGTCGAGGATTGGCGCGGTTTTTGGCTTGAAGGGGTTGAGGGTACGGAGGGAGATGGTACGGCGCTGGGAGTGGAGATGGTAGGAGGTGAGGGGGAGGGAGTGGTGGTGGGTGAAGGAAGTAGCTGTTGTCACATTGGTTAGGGCAAGAGTACATGCTCTTAGAGTGAGTGTACAAACATGACCGAAACAGTTGCCGCCGTGGCAATGATAAGGACATAATGGCGGTTGAATGGTAGAGGTATACCACTACATGCAGCAATCCTCTCAATATAGGTATCACCAAACCAATACTTTACGAAGCTTTCACCGGGAGGCGCGTCAGGCTCGGACCGAGCCATTCTTGGCATTGGATTGCAGATGATCATCTTTATCGATAAGGAGGAAGTACTTTAGTAAAGTATATACTTTTCTACATCGTTCTCCAGACCTTCCACAACACGTAGACAGTATGAATGATCCAGAGCCGCATCCCTATTCATGGCGTTCCAGACCCCTGAACAACATCAAAGAAGCCTTTCGAGAGACGAGATCCGAGCTATGGAGCATCCAGCGTTACAACCTTCAGACCATCCACTCCCAGCCACTATCTGAAATCTCCGGCTCATTGGGGGATCTTGGGTATGTGATTGATATCCTTATATCCGCAACATAGCCGACGTACTCCAGCATCAAGAGGCAATCATCCCCCCTACACCCCCAACCCCAAAACCCCCACCAGCTAACACCCCCATCCATCAAGCACCCTCCTCCCCCTCCTCATAGCCCTCACAGCCGTAACCAGCATCTCCCTTCCCACCACCCTCCTCTTTTCCGGCCTCGCCAACATCCTAACCGGCCTCCTCTTCGGCATCCCCCTCCCCGTCCAACCAATGAAAGCCATCGCCGCCGTCGCCATCGCCCGCTCCTTCAGCCCCGCAGAAACAGCATCAGCAGGTCTATTCGTAGCAGGCGCCATCGGCATTCTCAGCTTGACGGGAATGGTGAGGTGGTTCACGGCTGTGGTGCCGGTGCCTGTTGTGAAGGGGATACAGATAGGTACTGGATTGAGTTTGGTGGGTAGCGCTGGGGGGTTGTATTCTGGGAATGGAGGTGGGAGCTGGGTAGTTTTGCTGGTGGCGTTTTTGGCACTGCTGTTGAGTTCGATGGCTAAACGCGTTCCGTATGCGCTGATCATCTTTCTTTGTGGCATCGTTGCAGCTGCGAATTGGAATCCCAGTCCTGTACTGCCGGGTTTGAATATCGGACATCCGCACGCTTTTGTGCCTTCGCCACAAGATTTCCGTATAGGGGTGCTGGAAGCGGGGATCGGACAGCTACCGCTCACGACGTTAAATTCCGTCATCGCGGTTGCTTTTCTGGCGGAGGATCTGCTCCCGGATGTGAAATCACCTTCAACGACGGCGCTGGGCCTTAGTGTTGCGGTGATCAATCTGGTGGGATGCTGGTTTGGCGCTATGCCCGTCTGTCATGGGAGTGGAGGGTTGGCGGCGCAGTATCGCTTTGGGGCGCGCTCGGGGGCCAGTATCATATTTCTCGGCTTGGTGAAATTGCTGCTGGGGTTGTTCGCGAGCGATGTTGCGTTGTATATCTTCAATGGGTTTCCGAAAACGTTGCTGTGTATAATGCTCATTGCTGCTGGGCTCGAGCTGGTGAAACTGGGAGAGAGTTTGAATACTGCTGGTGCGAGGGATGTGAGTCAGCTGGTCAGAAGTATCGCTGATCGAGAAGGGTTGGGGGAGGAAGAGGGTAAGTGGATTAGGAGTTTGAGCGATGAGCACAGAAAGAGGAGGTGGGCGGTCACGTTCATGACTGTCGCCGGTATACTGGCATTTCATAATGACGCAGTTGGCTTTTTGGCGGGGATGCTGTGTCATTGGAGCTTTCTGCTTGAGGATTACTGGAGTGAGCACAGATCACGACGCGATGGGCAGATCAGGTTGGAGACGGGACAGCCGCAGCACGAAAGTTGACCTTTTCCATAAACGTGAAAATCATGGATATCAAAACACCCTATCGCTTCGGTCAATGCGCGCCATGATATCTCCAATTCAAGAGAACGCCCGCTCGGAATGCTCCAGGATACGTGAAAAATGATGCACGCCAGGGAATACCTTTACAATATCCCGTAAACGGTTCGCTCAGACGCCGCGGAACTACAAAGCTCAAAGTCAGCATGTAACCAATCAGATCTGGATAAAAGAGATGGGGTATCAGAAAGCAGCGACTTACCAGCCTGACAACCAAGAACCACACCGCTCCACAGAACCTGAAAAGCGACAACCCCGCCACACTCCAAAGCACTACACCCATGTAGATTGTACTCCTCTGCGGCCCGTCGGGCTTATCCTTGCCGATCTGCACAGTCTCCAAACCGCCCGCACTCAGTACGACAGCTGCGAGGGCGAAATTACAAAACATCCAGACCAGCACAACAGCACTTCGGAAACCCTTATAATAGTCTTCTTGGTGTTCGGCTTCAGAAACAACCTTTACTTCCTTTGGAGCCTTCACTGCAATGATACGCATCTCGGCGTCGTATTGGGCGTTCAGGTCGCCATCGTCTTGGGGGATATTGACGTCCACCTTGCCGCCGGGCTTGAGGTTTGCCGAGGGCAGCTTTTCAGCTTTGTCGTCTCCTTTCGTGCCCCATGTTATGTCGTGTGTGTTGCAGAAAGCGTAGACGTTGAGAATGTTGATGTAGGTGGGAGTTAGAAGTAGGTATTGGATGAACTGGGCGGTAAGGTCAGCAGTGGTTTACCGTCCGGAAAACCAGTAACAACTTACAGAGGTGAACATATGCCACGGGTCGAAGAAGAGAAAGGATACAACGAAGTAGAGGATATATGTCGACATGAGTGAGACAATCAGGGTAAAGAAGAGCTGATTACTGTAAATGTCCGAGAAAGTGAACTTCTTCTTCGCTGTCTGGATCTGGATGGACTTGACCGTGATGAAGACTGACGCGAAGATCAGGTAGAGCATGATGCCAACCCAAAAGTATACCTGCGTCATATAGAATTTGTTCGATCCCTGCGGACGGTTGCCCAAGGCGAGAACGAAACATGTGAGTAGAATTGCCAGATACAACCATTCGAATATCACGCTGAGGACCTGACCGGCTGTTCCCAGTAGTTCTTTGCCCGCCAGAGAATTGGTAAGGATATGAAAGACCAAGAAGAAATTGCCCTGGATCACTTGATCAGCTGGCCCACAAAGCAAAAGCGTTAGAAACTTACGATAGCGAACCAAGCGAATATCATGTTTATGGTCTGGTATGTAAACTCGAGCAGAAACATCATCTTTCGGATGAAGCTATGATCCGTCCGCTGAATCTGGTAGAAATGAACAAGAGCGTATATGGCAGCGAAGAAACTACCATTCAGCCAACGTCTACGCTGCATGATGAATTCGGCCATCGTATCTGGTACATCTGTTTCACCAGTGGCTGACTTTACGTACTGGAGAATCCATCGACTGTTGCGTTTGGCGACAAGTTCGAAGCAGAGAATTCGATCTTCGGCCAGATACATATTAGCTGTAAAAACACCAGCATTCGCTCCGTGCATTTTCTCCCCCTTGAAATACTTTTCTAGCGGTCCTTGTCCGGTCTTATCGTTCTGCAGCGCTAAGTACCGATAGGCCGAGAAAGCCCCAGGGAGCACAGAAATGAATCCAAACGCTGATTCAAGCGGCTTATCAAGAATGTTGCTCATCTTATATTCGAAATTCTGCGTGGCGACCAGAGGGTTCAGGAGCTTCTTGCCAGCACTTAACATGACCTTAATTTCACCGCAGGCACCAGCGCACATCGGCTCTAGATCGAAGGCCTTCCATAAGTTGTAGATGGAGTCTCTTCCAGGCTTCGTTCCAGCATCGAGAAGAACGCAGATATTGGGATCCAGAACGCGACCAAAGGCTTGGAAGAACCACCGATGGGAATTGATCTTCTTCTGGTTTTTCTCCTTCAGGCAAAACACCATTTGGACAGGCGTTGCTCCCTTGGGCTTCAATTGTACGGTCTTTCCCTTTAGCTCTATGCCTACCTGGGTTGTGTACTCATAGATATGTGCTGTGACGTCCTTGCCGCTAACCTGCTGTTTTGCAATTCCATCTTGATAAACCCCAAGACCTGCCAGCACAGCTCTGGTTCGCGGATTAATCTTCGCACGACCGTCGCTGACCACGCAAACCACAATCTTTTTCCAGGCCTCCTTCCCCCAGGTCTTGCTGCTATTCCTTGAACACATGTGCTCGATGTTCTTGAAGACACCGATCATAGTTCGTGCAAAGAGGAAGTCATCTTCATTGTACATTGTTACAACGATGAACAGCTCAGTATGTCGTGGCTTCGTGAAAAGGCGTTGTCGTAAAGTGAATCTCGAGTCATAGAATTCTGAAGGGTCACAAGTTGCTGCCGAATAACGCATATGTGTAAATTCATCTCTATCTGGAGGCTGCGCATGGGGTACTTGACTTAATAACTTTGGCGGTATAGGACAATCGAGGACAAGATTGCCATTAAAAAGTTGAACTTCTTTGACCGTCTTCCACCTTCTGATCGGCGCAGGACTTGGGGTTGTGCCGATCCGAGAGCCATCGTATCCTGCTGGTTGTAACCCAGGACCAGGTTCCTGTGGATTCGGTCCGTATGGATTGTCAGGCTGTAAGATTGGTTGATGATCATTGTCGTCGTAATATTGTTCGTGCGCGTGCTCTTGTGATGGATAATGTGACAAGCCACCGTCGGGATGCGGCTCGTAAGGTTGTTGAAAGTACTGGTCGTGGTGTTCCTCTGGCGAAATAGCATAGTCGTTGCCTCCTCCATAGGCGTAGTCGTGCGCCGACACAGCATGTTGCGCCTCGTAGTGCTCGTTGTGGTGGTACGAATTGTCGATATTCTCAACGGAATATGTAGGTTGCGGTGCAAGTCTATCGCCCGATCCTGGTGGTCCCATCGGTATCTGTAATGGCACTTGCTGTGGTCTGTGCGGCCCATCTTCGAGCTGGTAGCCTTGCAATCGCTGGCCTGGGGAAGGCGACCGCCCAGCATAGTGAGGATTCATATGGTGGCCCTCGTACTCTTCCTCGCCCTGCTGGCCAAAAGGGTCTGTTGCAAGCCCAGATGTCAGCTGAAGGTATTGCGATCGAGCAAGTGAGTGGGCTGTGGAGAATAGAACGGTCAAGCAGCGTCAGGTCTATAACGAAATAGCTGAGGTCTAACCTAGGCGGTTGTATGACATTGCTGATCGTCCTTAGGATAAGCGAGGAATGTGGACGAGTGGGGCGGGGATGCTGCAGGCGACGGTCGTAGAGCTTGCCTGTGGTGCTTCAAGAGTGGTCTTCACCTGTAACATGAAACGCTGTTAACCCTCTATTCCTCAAGACGGGGTAATGCTAAAGGATCACTCTGATTGGCCTACCAGGGTTTCTGACTTCGCTATTCTACGTGCTCCCCTCTTATACCTAGGACCAGCGACTTGTCGTTGGACATACGCAACGCAGAGAGTGAGCAGTGTCCACCAAACAGCAGGCTGACGACCGGATAGTAAGGCTGACGATTAAGCTTGGGGCGAAGATTGGCGCACTCTTTTGTAAATAAAACAGGGGTCCAATGAGCTTTGTTTCAGTCTCAGCCACAAGACACGCCAATAACGACTACGCGTACCTCATCCCACCCAGGCGCCCTTTTCCACCAAGTTGACATCACGAGATTCTTAACGCGCATCTCTGTCTCACGCGGCGGAACGGGGCAGAGTCTCTTTCGTTCTGCTGCCTCGATGGCGGTCAAAGAGATCCCGAATGAGATGACTGCCACACCTTCAATATCAGTTCTCTTCGTCTGTCTCGGAAATATTTGTCGCTCCCCCATGGCCGAAGCCGTCTTCTGCTCCCTCACAGGCGCAAACCACCCTCATATTGCTACCCTAGATTCCGCTGGGACTGGGGCCTACCACGCTGGCGATTCTCCAGATCCTCGCACAATGAGTACACTCGAAGACAATCATATCGTCGATTACGATCATGCTGCTCGAAAGGTGAGGAATTCGGATTTCACCACGTTCGACTACATATTGGCTATGGATAAGGAGAATCTACACGATTTGCAAAGATTAAGGCAGCGTGTCTTGGGAAAAGATGGGGAAACGCAGAAGGTGGGCAAGGTGGTGTTGTTCGGAGACTTTGGGGGTAGGAAGGGAGAAGAGGTTGTGGATCCTTACTATGGAGCAAGGAATGGATTTGAGGTTGCGTATGAGCAAATGGTCAGGTTCTCCAAAGGTTTTATCGAGAAAGTGCTAGAAGGAAGCTGAGCCACCTTGCTTGCCCGGCGGCTTTCAGTAAGCGCTGTGGAGGTTCTGCCGGATTTCCCGAGTATGCACTTCCTTCGCGAAGCCGCGTTCATATCCACAGAATACTGCGGTTTGGCGACTGGCTAGGTGGTATCTTTGAGCGAATGACGTGTTTCACGTGCGTAAGCAACAGCACTTCGAGCAGCATCTGTGTGACAAGGGGGTCGGGCTAGCTACCTACAAGGAAAATTGTACCCACCTCGAATTGCGGTTACAATGGCTCGCATGAGCACGTTTGGAATTTCAGATTTATTCCTGGCATCCTTATACACTACTAACAAGATCGATCCCTAGATATTGGCAGTGTACAAGTTCTCAAGCACGAGCGAAGTACATTTCGACAATCTTTTGCATAGACTACCGCTATCGTCAGCTTCTGGACATGCCTCTTCACCATTGCAATTTCCTCACGATGGCAGGAAATCGCCAATACGCCACGGTTGGAAGCCCGTTGCGGACCAGAAGCTGTGTTGGAATTGTGGTCATAGAGGGATTAGGATTACTGAAACAGTGAAAAAGAGCAAGAAGATGGTCATGACACCCATACAACTCGCTCGCGCGTAATCCTCGTGCGTACCAAATACGCTACGACTTTCTTGCGTGTGCTCCGAAGCTTGGTACGCCTAAGTAGGCTGAAAGACCGTGCTACCGGCCGTATACGCGCACATAGCAGGATTTCTACTGTGTCGAGGCAATTATTGCATAGGGATTTGATCGAGGCTGACGGGAGACGGCGCGATGGCCGGAAGCACATCAGGCTCAGGGCCTTCATCACTGGAGCCAGTCTCGGCATCATATTGTTGAACTGAGCCGATCAGAGCATTCTCAGTCTCAATCGGCCCACATTGGCACTTTGGAAAAAGCTTGCAGCAATGTGCGCGACGCTGCAGTCCCGTTCGACGGCACATACGCTATAAGATGGCTATAGACCGTGAGGCGCAGTCGCCGAGTTTCAGTTCATGTCGCTCAATAGTCTCTCAACGACAGCCTGTCTCCTTTCGTGAAATCTACAGTCGAGCCTAAGACATAAGCAATCACACCTGTCGATTTTCTCTTGGCAACTCGAGCTTCAAGCACCCCAAACATCTCTTCTGCTTCAACCACAGTTTTCCGATTCCTGACAATTTCGTGCTCTGTGGCCAAATCTCAATCGTTTCCCGCTAATAGGGATACAAGACCTCTTTCTGAGTGCCGTGTAGTCTGTTGCGTCCCATGAACCTCATATCGCACTTGCTCATTCTTCACAAGAACCTCGTGAGGCTCTAGGCCTTCCGTTTTCATAGTGTGTCGCTCCTCGGCGTGGACGTTGCGACGTTCATGCTCCGTTGCTTAAGCTTCCGAAGACAGTCGATCGAGGAAAGGAATTCAGTGCCAACACGAGCAAGTCTTGCATGGCGCTCTTCAAACCTCTGGCGTAATTCTAACACCGATTGAATTGCAGCAAGAATTTGTTCGTTAACGGCGACCCTGGCCTCAAGAGTCAGAGTAGTATATGGCGAGCCCGGTTTCCGAGCCTCGAGACTTTGTCTGATTTTCCTCTCTAGAAAACTCTCCAATTCATCCAGCCTCTTTCTTTCGATCTCGACAGAGTCGAGAAGCTGCTCGAGGGAACTTGTCATCGTCGCAAACGTCCCTCCTAGTATCGTTTCGAATGTCTCCTCTTTCTCGCATCCGCCGTCAAGTCCAGCTGCGGCCAGCATCGCTGCTCCCTCGTCGTTCAGTTCCTGCCCTTCCGTTCTGTGGCTTGAATCCTCTTCATCGTGTCGCACCTCCTTGAGGATATTCATTGCCTGTCTATAACTCTTCTTAGCTTCGCTCTCTTGACACTCAATCTTGGTCAATTGTGCCGCGATCTTTTTCTGTTCTGCTTGGAAGAGTACATCTATGGTCGTATCGGCTAGCTCTGATAGCCCCGGGTACTCTGGCATCGCTCCTTCTGTCTTTGCACTCGGGCCAATCCCTACACGACCATCAGTCCTGTCATGCACGTCGAGCCCCTTGGTATCGTAACCGATCGTCACATCTCGCAGGAGACTTTCAGATTCGGAACAACGGAAGATGTTATTTAGGGACAGCCAATAATGAACGAATGTTCTTCCCCTTTTCTCTGGGTGGAGGCCCACAGTCAACTGATGAGGAACCTTACAGAATTTGAGGAGGAAAAGTGGAGTGGCAAATGGAGTGGCCCAGAAACCGTTGAGACGGTGGCGTGAATTGCAGGGTTTGAAAAGGAAAATGGTCAGCTTTGTAATTCAGACAATCCTTACTTGATGTTAACTCTCCATTCTTATTCAGCGTGGTACACTATGACTAGAATAAGTCTTCCGCTACACAAAACCCATGAACATACAATACAGTAAGTCTTTTCTTACCTGATTAGCAACTCTGATTTCTGGATCCTTACATCTAAATAGGCTTCACCCTTATAACATTCACCTATAGTTATCAAAGAACACCAGTAATGATGATGATAATGCAACTCTCTCTCATCGCCACCATCCCGCCCCTCACCATCATTCCTGTCTTTACGATTGCTGATAGACTATAGAATGAAGTAGCGATGAAGAAAGGGAATATCTATTTCCTCCCTCCTCCATTTTCCCATGAAGTACCCCATCCCCATCTCCCCCCAATCACAACCTAGACACAAAACCCTTCACCTCCCATCCCATCTCTCGCCAGAGCAAAACTCTATTCAAATCTCACAATCTCATCCTAACACAAAAATAACACACCTAACATATTACTCAAAATCCAACCCTTCTCTTCCGCAGTCGTCAAACCTTTTCATTGTTCGCTACATAGGAAGGAACATGGGCCTTGACTTGATCGGTCTTGTTATCGTTATTTTCTTGAGCTGTAAGTTTCTGATTAGTGATATATAAATGTAGTCAATATTAGAGCGGTGGCGGGAGTGTGGTGCTTGAGAGAGTATCAGGATACGTGCTCATACTCAAAGGAGATTTTTGAGAAGGAAGATTGGGGAACGTGCCGTAATTGCGCGCGGGATAATCGGGCATATGAGATGTGGGAGCAGGTTGTAAGGTGGAAGTTTTGAAGTGAGGCAGAGGGAAAAGGAGAGTGGGAGGATTATTTAGGGAAGGGATGTTTGTGTGTCAGACATGCAGTTTTCTTTTGGATGGGATGCACATGTTCATTACCATGACCATTACGTGCCCGAATCTAGCTACATGCTGGTTCAAAGTCCATGAACTCTTCTCAGCGGCTGTTGTGGAGATAGTATTACCTTGATAGAACCGAGTCCTGAACACAGGCAATATGGCCGTCTCGTGGGAAAATCGAACAAGAATTGCCTCCCCACGGCTGATAGGTGGGAAAAGGCAGAAGTTTCCGGTCGTGAATTCATGGAGTGTTGTAGAATTTAGCACTGTCACTAAGCTTCACATCGCTGCTGGATTCGTCAATAGGCAGGCTTGTATGAGTGATCAGACTACAAAGTATGTTGTACGAAATGAATATGTAATCCAACCAGCGCACACACGAGGTATCACTTCTCTCCAGCTTTGGCATGCATGGCTCTTAATCTCGGCATCCCCTCGCAGAATTCAAGCGCTCCGGACCGTTACGACGCCGTCAGGCACCTCTAGGAATAGATCGAAGTTTCGGATGGCCCAAAACTTTGCCATGCTGCCAACGACGCCTTCCTCTTCTCTAGTCCTTCTGCCCAGCGCGCACCAAACGAGTCCTCCACTATCTCCTCGCCCCTCACCCAAGTCATCGCGCTCGCTACTCTGGTCCAGATGGTGTCGTGGTAGGTATTTCCCCACTTGCCGTTACAGTAATCACCGATATAGCCGCGGTGGTTGTGGATGATAACTTCCACTTGTCCCTTCAGTGAATTGAGTCCCATTGCCGCGAGCTGCGTCTGAGCCGGTTCGAATGTAGGGCCTGACACGTGGAGCTTGACTGAATGTAAGGCGGACATGGAAGAGAGGACGCTGAACAGATAGGGCATGCAGGGTAGGGGCCTTAGGTATGTGAAGGATCTGATCTCGACGGCTTTGATCAGGTTGCGACGATCTCCGACCTTCTCGAGGAAGCAGAGCAGTTCCGCCGCTTGGCCCGCCCAGACCCGATTGCCGTAGAAGAGGGGTGCGGCCTCGGCTGAGATCTGGCGGTTGACGAGAAGCAGTGAGGGAAACTGATGTGGGTAATCGTTGTACACCGAAGCGTATCTCGGGTTCCTGCGTAGACGTGTGGGACGAACCTCATTCCATGTGAAGACGAAGTCGTAGATGTTGTCGCGAATCTCTCGAGGAAGCTGCGTGAGAGTCACTTGAGGCATGATGGCTAACAGAGGATTAGCGCGCAGTCTTCGATTTTCACAAGAATGAGTGAACATACTGATGTCGGTAAGGTTGGGTGTTGATGGCCCAGTTCCTAGCTTGCGTTACACAAAATTGACAGTCATGAGCGAGACTAAAACCTTCGAGATCTTAGGGTGATAAGAGATGGGATCGGTGGAATTTCTTTCGATAGGTTTGTAGTGAATGTGATGCTATGCTCGTGATTACATTGTGGGTGTGTTAATGTTTGATTGTTGGGAAATAAAAATCATGAAACAGAACGCCGAGGATCCGGGACTGTGTTGAAAGATTATCGGAGTATGTGAATTACAACGTACAAAGACTACAAAGTGTCAAACCTGTCGCTTCCGCTTCTATTACCAAATTTCCTGCGCTTCAAAGGCAGTAGGCGTTTCATACTATGCATGAAAGCAGAGAAGCGTGAGTCTAACCTGCCTTGTCTTCTGCTTCCCTTCAGCAAGGAGTCTGAATCACGGCTTTTGAGGGGAGGCGAATGACACCTCAGAAGGAAGTCGAACCACTGTGGATCTTCTCCTCCATGATCATGCTCGTCCGTCCTCCACTCCGTCGCTCCTCTCGCCCGTCTCCAAATACTGACGTTCGGTCTCACCTCTTCATGGCGTCTGTCATTGAACAATGGCTGTCTATTCACATCGCGAAAGCTCCTATTCCGCACAACTATCTCCACATGGCTATTCACTTGCCAAATGTTCCATCCGCTGAGTCTCGCCCAGATCCCCTCCAGGTCATCCTCAATGATCTGGATCGTGATCGTTTGTAAAGTAGGCAGGCCGTTGATTTTCTCGAAAAGCTGACTTACACATGCCTCTTCTTCATCTTGATTGTCATCGGTGGGGTCGGGTAAAAGGTTCTTCAATTCGATCCACTTGATGAGTTCGCGACGCTCTCCGATCCGTTCGAGGAAGTAAAGTAGGTTGAAAGATTCCCCATAGAAGATAGAGCTGCTGTAGAAGTGGAAGGTGGCTTCTACAGAGATCTGGCGATTGACGAGCCGTAAAGCAAAAATAGCTTTCTCTACCTCCAGGTAATTGGCATTGCGCCAAATGAAGCGTGTGACTGGGAGGTGTGTTCTGGATGGGTACACGCATTCGTAGATTTGGTCTCGAATTTCGCGCGGGAGGCTGAAGAGTGGTGAAGGCTTGGTGACTCGGTTTGGGGTCCTCATTACTTTATGGCTCCATCGTTCGAACATGATGCCGTGAAACTGACAGACTGTGCTCTAGAATGGGAGGACGTCTGTAGGAACAAGCGTTCAAGCGGGCACAAAGTATCTGTGACGCATTAGGAACAGCATGACAGACAAAACCGCAGAGACAGTCTCACAGCTCTGACCCTTCCCAGTCCTGTCTAAAAGTTTTGAAAATAGCGAGGGTTAATTGGAGAAGTAAGCGACCTTGCGAGCTGAATGTGATCGTTCATTTTCCGTTTATTTAGATCCTGTGCCCTATATATATATTGGTGGGGAATCTTAATTAAATCAGCATTCTTTCGTCGATTGAGTTAGTGCTAAAGTATCGTAAGCACAGAAAAGACGCCCAACAATGCTTGTATGTGGTTTGTATCGTTATCTAGCTGCGATGCCCAATCACAGGCTTGTCAGAGTAGCCTACTGTCTTTTACGAAGCGCTTGATCCGGCGCTAGATCTATTCGAATGGATGGCAACGGTGAAAGCTCCACCTCATTGACCATCTAGTAAAGCCTCCACGCCTTGGGACAGAGAACGGGTTTGAGGCATGAAGCTGTAGCTCGTATGTGGTATGATCTTGGGTGGTTTGCCTTCTGACCTAGAGTGTAGGTATCGTCGCCCAAGTGAGTACCTTTTTGCTGTCGCCAGCACCGCGTTGCCGACGGAAGGGTTTAGACCCTATATTATAGAGACTGTTATAGAGACAGAAGGTCTACAAGCGCTCTGACGCTCGGGTTCCATCCCCCTCGGGAAGCAGCGGAAGCTAGCCTTCTGAGGCTTGGACAATGTGAGCGTTAAGCCCTGATAAGCTAGCTCCCGTGGCTATCCGTACCTTTGGTCTCGATCCATAACATCGTGGATCCTTGTCACCAAAATAGTAAAGTGCTGTTCAGCTTGGGGAAGCTACATGTTTGATGCCAAGGAAGTGCAAACGTCTTGCAGACGCTCAATTTGATGAGGCATCTCGAAGCCCTTGTTTCCCCACTAGGATGTGAGCTTCACCCACATTTCGGCCATGGCGCCGCCGCCGATTGCAAGTTCCCGGATACTGTCTCTAGGGCCTCACATAATCTGACATAAGCCCAGACACCATCTCCGCATCGTTTCATAACCTCAAAAGCCACCAATCCAGCACAACAGCCGTCCTCTTCCCTCCGCTTCCAGCAGCCGCAAGCCCCATCATCCCAATTCGCCTCTGCGCCAAGATTCAATTTCAGCTCGACGCAGAAGCATGCAGTGGGAAACGCAACGCCAGCGACGCAATATTCTTCGCCTCTATCGCGGCGGCCGCATCTACCTGCTGCCGAGCCTGCGAGGGATAGAGAGGATATAGATCAGACGAACTCGGGCCAGGAAGACCATGAGAAAGATGAAGACCGTTCTACAAGTATCGCGCTCCCTACATATGCGCCGAGCAAACGCCGTCGTCCAAATCCACCAGAGGCAATCACCATCTCTTCCGATCCGCCTTCTCCCTCCTCCCCACCGAGCACGCCACCCCTTCCAACGATCGAGTACGAAGACCCCTTCCCTACTACCTCCAAGACTGGCCCAAGCCTAAAAGCACAGCATCCACCTCGATTCGTTCTTCCCAGCCTTACACCCTCAACCACAACCCCCAGTATACCAAGCCGTCCACCACTGATCCTCCCACCGCGCTCACCATCGCCTCAACCAGAAGCGCCTGTATTCTTCTCACCCCATCGCAGAGGCCAGAAGTACGTTCCAGGCGGTCTAGCATCCACTGTCCGCGATTGGATTGTTGAAACGGCGCAGGTGGGTCATACCCATGCTCATGCTAGAAGAGGGGAACAGGAGACGTGGGACGTGAATTTCAGAGTTGGGGAGTGCATCAGGGGGAACGTTGGGAGCGGAATGATGCTAGCGAGAGATCGAAGTGGAAATAGCCGGTGGATACTTGCAGGTAAGGGTAGGGGTGACACGGTAGTTGAAGTGGGGTGTATGGTCGGTATCAAAGAACCGACATGGGAGGTCGAGGTCGAGCGGGAGAAATGGCGCGTTGGTGTCGAGTGGAAGGTGCTCGATGGCTGAAAGGAGAGGATCAGACGCCATAACATATACGAATCGAAAGATCCGGAGACTACCCGAGCGACTACCGATCATGAGATAGGAGTACAAACGCCCAGGACAACAGTCGACGTCTTTTCAGATTATTCCAGCAAGCTGAATTGGTCAGTGGCCTGAATACTTCTTCACTTGGCGATTTTGCTGATTCGATCAGCTACCTGCCTCACATGGTGAGAGCTAGCTGTCATCAAATCCGGTAGGACATCTCTTGCTAGTGTCCGCATAGACGCCGAATCGGAGTCAAAGATCTTTGGCACACAGGGTAATAAATACTGCCAGGCGACGAGCCGTTTCGGGCACATTGCTATCCCTACGAGGCCACAAATGCCCTTCGGCACTGTCTCGGTCTACCGCATGAACCAATAGGAGGAGACAGAACCAATCCTCACCATCAACCAAGCACATGAACACAAAATGATTTCATTTTTCACCATCTCAGGACCTACGCTATGCAAACACACCACCACCACCCAACCACCACTCTACTCAAAACTCCCCACCCCCAACTCCCCCAACCCACCCCTCCTCCCCCTAGCCGCCCTCTCCCTCTCCTCCCTCCTCCTCCTCTCCACCCCCTCCACAACCGCACTCCTCTCCCTCTCCCTCCCAACAAAAGTAACACTACTCCTCTTCGTACCCCCCCTCCTCACAAAATCCCCCTTCTCCCCACCCCCCGCCGCCCTCTCCGTCAGCGCCGCAGTACTAATACCATTCGCATCCGCACCACCAGCATGGATAAGACTCGTCGTCGCGCGTCGCAGCAAAGACGGCACTTTGAAACCACCTATTGCTGAGCTGGTCGTCGCATCGTGGAACGCGAGACGGGTGGATGTAGATGTCGAGGTGGACTCTGCGCGTTTGAGGGAGAGGCGGTCGATGATTGGATTGGCGGATGTGCGGCGGGGGTTTTGATGCGTGCCGTTGTGGCGATTGCCTTCGTCTTCGGAAGCGGATGAGGAGGGTTCTTGGGCTATGGTTATAGAGCCTGGGTCTTCGATCAGGAAGGAGACGGACTCGCGGATTTCAGCTAGGGTGGCCGGTCGTTTTGCGGTAGCGGTGCGGCGGGCGGTGGGTGGTGGACGCATGTTGCCGCTGCCGGGCGTGGAGTCAGCAAGAGGACGTTTCCGCTTGCTGGTCTGCGGTGCTGGGAGTGGAGGCTGCTGGGACTGGGAGTTGGAATCCTCTTGCGTGTCGATTTCCACGTTGAAAGTGTCTTCGGCAGGTAGGTCGAGAAAGGCAAAGTCGTCGTCGGGGTTGCGGTCTTCGATGCTCTGCAGAAAGGCCAATTTCTTGGGATCTTCCGCGATTTTGCCGACGTTTTCATCTGCAAGCAATGCCTTTCGCATCTTTGCGAACTCGATTCGTTTTCTCTTCTTCCGAGCTTCGGCGTCGTCGTCGGAGTCCGAGAGGTCGAAATCCGCGCCCCGTTTCTTGCGTAGCATGCCGCTGTTGATGTCTTTGTACAGCTTCGCGATAGCCTTCTCGTCGCTTGCTCTTTCTTTGTCACTGTCATGAAGTCAGCTGAGCAAGCTCTGATGAGGTTTTGACTGTTGGGTTGGCTTACGCATGGAAGCCTGCCAATTTGCTCTCGTCGACATCGATTTCTCCATGATCCATCATCGCCTTTACGTCCTCATCTTCCTCGCCACTGTCCTCGTCGCTAGCACCACCCAGTCCCGCATACTCATCTTCGGACTCTTGGGCTTGCTCTTCTACCATACCCTTGGCCTCGCTTTTCTTCTTGTCAAATGCTTCCTTCGCAGCCGCTGCTTTTGCCGCCTTTGTTGCTTTCCTCATTGTGTCGAATGCGTTGGTCTTACGAGAAGTCGTCGGTGGATTCTCATCGACGTCTGACACAGCCTCATCCATTATTACTCGCCTATGTAGGCGTCCTCTCTTCTTCACTGGTGAGCCATCACCCGCAACTCCAGACAGCAGCACGGTTTCCACTGTCGAAGGGGGTTCCGATATAAAGCGACTTTTGGGAGCAGGGGAAGACAAGGCAAAGCCTATATCTTGAGTAGGATCCGGAATTTCGGAAAGCTGAGTACCTGTATGCAAGTCTTGAGTGTCTCCTAAAGCATTGTACCGTATCTGCGATTGAGAGAATTGGAGTTCGATTTCTTTCGAGGAAACCATTGGGGGTCCGTGAAGACCAACCTGACTGTCTTCTACGATGTCCGGAGAATCGTTGGTATCGAACATTGGAAAATTAGGTTTAGGAACAGAATCAAACATTGCCATTGAGTCTTGCTCTTCGTCGTTGTCATCTGCTTGAGTCTGTGAATTTGCCATCGTAGCGGCGAATGCCTGAGTCATGCCCATTGGTACCCCATTGGAATTGAAAGGATTCTCTGGTAATGCCGGCGTCTCAATTACAGGGGCCTCGGTCTGCAACGGTATCATACTCTTTTCTGCTTGGTCATCCTCATCGTCGGCGTCGTCGTCCTCGTCATCGATTACCATTCTTTTTTTGCGAGAGCGCTGCATTTTTGCTTCGTTGGGCTGCTCATCATCCTCTGGTAAAGCTTTGACCTCCACTTCTTCCTGCTCTTCCCCATCGTTACCGTCTTCAGATGCCTTATCGACCACCATGCCATTCCTCCAAGGGCCACCTTTGTTCACAGATATGCCACCTTCCTCGTCTTCGTTTTCGGTCTCTTCCACATCCAAAATGGATTCCTCGAGACCCTCCGAATCATTGCCTTCCCCTTCTTCTGACCCGGAGAGCTCAACTTCAGGCTCGCCGCCTTGATCTTCTCGATAGTCATCGTCTTCGTCGCTGGTGTCAGGCAAATCATCCACTTCGCCATTCGCTATCTTCGTCTTCTTCGCTGCTCTCTTTTCCTTCTGCATAATCTCATCTCCCTCACGCCGCGCTTTCTCAATCATATCTTCTACCTCTGCTTGATCATGTTGTCTCTCCTCGGCGGTCTGGACCACGATACCTCTGCTTCTCAGATCTTCGATCTTAGCAGCACGTTCCTCGATGGCCTGTTGTCTTGCACGTCTCTGTAACGATATTTGCATGTCTGCTAACGACATAGTTGCCTTCTTTCCGCAGAAGGTCCTTCCAGGAGAAGTTAGATGAGCCAGAGCCCGCAGGGTTTGCAGCGAGCGGCCTTCTTGACCATTATCTGCTGGTAAACGATCAAAGATATCGGCTTTTGACGTTCGGAGCTTCTTTGTAGGTACAACCTCCAGATCGCTGTCAGAGTCAAGCTCTATGATCTTAGCCCCCAAGGATAGACTAGGTGCTCGAATTTTGATGAATGGCTGTGTAAAGGCCATTTCTTTACCCCTTTTCGGCCTAGTAGCTGTCTCAACGTAACTACGATCTACCGCTTTGGCTTTCCCTTTCTCAAGTTCCAAAGCAGTCTGACTCATGATATCAAGCAAATCTGGTAGATATTCACCCGTCTGTTCCGCTGCATGAACAGCTGCGTCAATGGAGGCAGTAGTCTTGTTGATGTCAATATGTATGGCTTTCTCAATGGAGTTTTCCGGTTCGATAGGACTCGTAGGCGGTGACTGCACATCTCGTGCTTCCCCCAGGTCCTCTGCCGGCGCTGAGCTGGCCACTGTCGAAGAGCTTGGAATTTGGGAATTGTCTAGCGTTGATGTTGCAGTAGTCCTGAAATTGAACCTTGCGAAAAAACTCTCTTTCGTAATCTTTTTCTTCGTCTTTGCTTGATGTGCAAGTTGCATGTTTCGACTCATACGCTGTGTCTCGCGACTTATTTCCTCGATAGCCTTCTTGCTCGCCTTGCGTGTGGGCCGTGCGTGTTGCGTTAATATCTTATCCGCGGCACTGTCTTCATCAGACATTCCTAAGCCTAGAGTGGCATCTTCTGACCACTCTTTCTCGAACGCCTTCTGCTTAGCAGCCTTTTCCTTCCTCTTCTTATCTCCTGCCGCTCGCGTCGCTTCGCGCTCGGCCTTCTTCCGAGCAACAAGCTCGAGTAATCGTTGCTTGCTTCGAGGGTTGGCAGGCAACTCAGAATCGGAATCACCTTGGTTCGTTGTTTTATCAACCAGCCCCAATGCATTTGATTCTCCCTCTGGCTTCAAGGACAAGGCTTGGCGAGAACTTGAAACTGGACTGTCCAGAGCAGAGGGCGCGTGATCTGAGGGTAGATCTGGTGTACTCCTCCGGCTTGGTATTGTCGCTTCCGTCCCTCCTTCCCTTTGGCCTAACGCAGCTCGGTCTTCAGATTCCGGAGCAAAATATTCAAGCTTCTTGGAATTGCCAGATATCAGCCTCTTCCTGATCCTTGCATATGCATTTTCATCCATAGCCTCCTCGTTGTTCCAGCTTAAGGCCTCCCTGTGTACCGCTTGACGACCGAGCCCCGCAGCCAATTTGCCCCGAGGAAGCCATAGCGATTCTTCGTCTCCCTCATCTTCGTTCCCTTCTTGCTCCTCTTCTTCGTCCAACCAGTCCCTCTGTGGTACCTCTTCACGTTCATCGACTTTTTGCACAGTCGCATCGACAGCAGATAATACTTTCCTTACTTGGCCTTGGCATCGTACAGTAGGTTCTGAGTCGGAGTCATCGTCAATTGCTACCAGTATAGCCTTGACTTTACTTCTTGGTGTGAGCTCTGGTGGGGATGAACCATTGCAAGTACTTGGTGGTGTGGAGGGAGTGGAGCGCGCAATTGACCGTACAGGAGTCGTGGGCGCTGACATCCTGATTTCGGGATATATGGTTGTGTAGGTGTCAATATCATAGATGCTCCGGGTATGGTACTCAGAGCGCAGGCTGAATCGCGCGTTGGAAGACGCGATCTAGCCCTACAGGAGCGCGCTCTCTCTTGGCGATCTTGGCACTAGAATGCTTTAGGGTTGACCGTCACTTTGACCGTTTTAGTTCGGTTTGTGAGATTCGTTCGAACATTGCTGAGGGAGCATACTGCCAGTAATCTTATCTTGTATAAATCTTGCTAATGAACATTTGAACATGAGAACTCCAGCTATCACTCCCATAGTACCCATTTACCCGCTTTGAAACCTTATCATAGAAAAATTGAAATGAGATCTCATATATTCGTACACCGGCCCCTATATCTAATTGTGAAACGCCTTACAGATGCACACTGGGAGGCCTTTCCCATGCACGCTTCGATATATGCGAGAGGGGTATAGATGTGCTACCAATGTCTGTACAATCTGAATGCACAAAGTGATTGCACAAAGTCTCCTGGCCTGACCGTTCTTGAAGGTTCCGGGAAATTGCATGTCGGTAGCAAGAGAAAAGGTGGTCGAGTCGGAGAGCGCAGGGGCACTGGACAAGGCCCGCCGGCCAACCTGACGATTTTCGGTTTTCCGACAAATAACGATCGTACGCGAGCGAGGTGGTAAGTGTTATTGTTGCGATCACGACTGCTCAGTATTGCTGGTTCTCTCCGTATGCGTATGGGGACCCATTGGTCATAGGACGCTTCGAGGTTGAACTCTTCAAACTGGAGCCTGGAGGTAAAGGTAGTGGCCCAGATGGTGGTGGTGCTGGGCGAATCGGCAATGTCCTGGTAGGGTTGAAATTACCACTGTCTCTGGGATGACTTGGGAGACCTCCGGTTGGTGTGAACGCTTCTCCCTCTCTTGAGCGTCCTGATGAAGGGCCAGGGAACGTACTCGACGTACGGGGAGGAAAGCCTTGTCTGTCGAACGCCGCGTTTTGAGACTGGTACATCCCAGTACCGTTAACATCGTTTGAATACACTCGCTGCGATGCGTGATCCAGAGTCGATGGGTGTCGGACCTCGTCTTCGGCGATCGGAATGACCCCAGAGGTGGGGGTTTTACTTGCCGTAGAGGAGGCTGAAGCTGTGGAGGGCGCTGAAAGCGTCGACTCTTTGGGCGATGGCTGTGACTCTCCACGAAGGAGAGCTTGAGTAGAGGGTGAGAGTTGCGGCGCGAGATGAGATTTGCGGTTGTGCTTTTCCATCATTTGGACTGCCCACTCTTCAAGATTGACTGGAGTCCTCTTAGCAGCTGCAATGAACATATCGCCGTCCTTGCAAATATGAATTAGTAAGATCCCTGACAGAAATTCAGATAATGGGCTTACATAGAGTTGGCGGGGAGTGGGGCGATCATCGGGATTCTTGAGTAGACATTTTTGTATCATATCGTCGAGTATTGGCGGAAAAGCATCACTGGAGGGAAGTCTTGGAGCCGGCTCGTGAACAATCTGCTGCAGGAGATCCAGTATACCCATCGGCCCAGCACTTGCACGATCTCCTGCAGCTGCATCGCTAGCGTCAAATGGAAATCTTCCTATGGCAAGCTCCATAACAGTCAGGCCAACGCTCCAAATATCCGACTTGATCGAGTATTTGGCTCCTTGTATCCGCTCAGGAGCCATGTATGTGGAAGTACCAACAAATGTATCCGCAATCGAGTTCACTAATTCCCCTGAGACGCCGAAGTCGCAAAGCTTGATGTGGCCCTTTGAGCTGACCAATACATTTGAGGGTTTGATATCGCGATGCATGATGCGATGGACATCATACAGGTAATTGAGCCCGCTCAGAATGGCTTCTGTAATCTTCCCCAGAACGTCTACGCGGACTGGCCCGAAGTCCTTCGAAATTCGATCGAGGGACCTGGAAGGAGATCAGAAACAGCAGGAATGTGGATGAAACGGGGCCCTCACCCGCAATCCATATACTCCATACACATAATGACATCTCCGGAGTTATGAAGGAATGCGCCATAGAAGGTCACAATATTTGCCGAAGTACAATCATGCATGATGTGGAGTTCTCGAACGATTTGCTTTCGTACATCCTTCTTCGCTTCCACATGAATCACCTTGAATGGATGTTAGCTTGTAACTTCTCCTGCAACGATCTCGCACTATTACCTTTTTGGCCATGATAACTTTCGTAGCAGCGTGCATTACTTTGCTGACCGTTCCTCCGTTGCCCGCTCCGAGCTCCTTTAATACAATAAGGTCCTCATTCCGGAGGTCCAGCTTGAACTCCACGCCGATCTCTAACGTGTCTGTCCTTGTAACGCTATTGCCTATAGCTCCAGGAATCTGCGCGTCCCCTGCTGATGGCGCTGGGTGTTTGACCGGAGGGGCACTTAAAGCAAGTCCTTTGACATTCTTCCGGCCTAGGGTTCGGGTTTTCATGTCTGACATCGTGGTGATATGGGAAGGGTAGAAGGTAAGTTATGTTATATCTATATCTCGAAGGTAAGGTTTCACGCCTTCAGCAGCTGTTGGTGATACAGTGCTTTGATAGGTGAATGGTCGACGAGTAATAAGCGGTGCCAGATAGGACTCCGTTGAGCACGCTAGGACGCGATAATGGCCTCATTTGTTTCGCCTCAGGGACTGACCAGTACCTATCGTAGGCCTGCTACTTCTGCGAGCACTGTAAGCTTCCCGTCCTTAACACCGCCGCATTCTTACAGGAAGAGACGAAAATAGGTATCGGTCACCAGCCCGATCCTTTCATGCAGCCCTACAGCGCTAAAGGCGGACCTTTGGATTAGGCTAACCAAATCCGGGCGTTAGGTAAGCACGTTTCTCCCTCCAAGTTGTACTGCCTGCCACTATGCTACAGACACTTCCATCCAGGTGAGTCATTGTTGCATTGCGCTTCACGTGTTTTGGAGAATAGAAAACCCCGAATTGCCGAATCTAGTATCCAACGCGCTCATATACTCAAAGCACCTCCAATCGTCGATTAGATGAGCAATCTCAAAGATTTAATTGTAGGGGAGGTCGAGGTCGACGATGACGAGGAAGAGGAGTCGTATGATGAAGAGACTGGGGAAGCACGGGCGAAGACGAATGGCGCCAGGACTACTAACGGTCTTAATGGACATCTGAATGACTCGAGCGAAGAGGACGAAGATGATGATGATGAAGAGGCTGCCAGACTGGTACACTCTCTTGCTGACTTGGCGGCGTGTGGAACCGCTGATTAAGTGGGGCTTAGGTGAGAGAAGGCTTTATCGTCGAAGATGAGGAAGACGACGAAGAGCGCGCCCGACGACGCCACGAAAGAAAAAAACGCAGACGGGAAGAGCGTGAGGAAGAGGAGGCTGTATTGGATGAAGAGGATCTGGATCTCATAGGACAGCTTCCAGCCGACGAACAGCGTAACACTAGTGAGGTAATAGAAAAGCGCTGCTCTCAGCGGTGGCCGCTGAACTCGATTATAGGGGCCAAAGTTCAAGCGTCTCAAGCGTGGACATAGGCAAGATCGTGAAGAACGGCCGAGGGGTATAAAAGACATATTTGATGATGACGAGGAGGATGGACAACCTCGCGTATTGGAGGGTCAGCGACGTCCAGGTCAGCGAGGCCTCGAGGATGAGTTTGCGGACTTCATTGAGGAGGACTTCGATGATGATGACGCCAAAGGCCCAGAAGACGACGATGCCGATATTCTCAGGAAACCTCACAAAAACATCGTTGCGGTAACAGACGCGGCTGGTCTAGACGAGGTCGCAATGGAAGATATGAAAGAGGCCTTTGGCGACGGGCTAGAATACGATTGGGCACTTGAACTGCAAGAGCAAGAAGAAGACGATCAGGGCCGTGTGGATCCCGATGATCCAGAGGGTCTGGCCCGGGGACTCGAGCTGAAGGATGTTTTCGAGCCATCCCAACTCGTCGACCGAATGTTGACAGACGAAGACAATCGAATTCGGGTTATGGATCAGCCGGAGCGCTTTCAGCTTGCAAGAAAGCCCTATAGAGATCTTGAATTAACAGACGAAGAGTTCAAGGAAGAGTCCCTTTGGATCTCCAACCTCATGTGGCCTAAGAAAGCACTGGGAGCTGAACATCGAGAGCAATTCCAGAAATCGATCGCCAAAGTGCTGGAGTTTCTGAACATCGATGAATACGAAGTGCCTTTCATCTTTCAACATCGCAAGGATTACCTGATTCACGCCCAAAAGATAGAGGTCACCCCAGATCCGTACAATCCAAATGCACCAACATACGTGATCAACGCAGAAAAGTTGCTGAACCAGACTGATTTATGGGAGATATTCGATATGGATTTGAAATTTAGAGCTCTCATTGAAAAGCGCCACGCTCTGCAGCGCACCTACGATAACCTTGGCAACGTGTCCGACGACTTCAAGGACCCAGTCATCGAGGAGATGCTACCTTCAGCTGAGACAATGGAGGAACTTCAAGATGTGCAAGACTACATACACTTCCAGCACTCTTCACGACTAACGGACCTGTCTGTTCTCAACGGCTCTGGCACAAATGGGGTCACCCATCGTCGCCCCGGGGCCTCAAAGATGATATTTGAACGCATTCGAACCGGAAAGGTCTATGGATTAGTTCGGGCGTTTGGAATTTCAGCAGATGCTTTTGCTCAGAATGCATTGCACAAGGAAGGTAGACGGCAATTCACTGAGGATCCAAGTCAACGGCCGGATGACATGGCGGATAGCGACGAGATATTGGAGCCGCCAGACTATCCCACTGGTGCACAATGTCTGAGAGCTGCTAAGGCCATGTTTGCTGAGGAAATAACCTTGAGTCCGAAAATGCGAAAAGTGGTTCGACAGAACTTTTTCATAAGTGGCATTGTGGATTGCTACCGGACAGAGAAGGGTTTGCGTAAAATCGATGATCAGCACCCTTACTACGATTTTAAGTATCTACGTAATCAGCAACTTACTGACGTTGCTCGTAAGCCAGACCGCTTTCTCTGCATGCTGCGAGCAGAAGAAGAAGGGCTGGTGGAGGTGAAGGTCCGAATGGAGAACCCTGAGAGCTTCAAGAAGCGACTTTACGCAGACTTGGAATCAGATAATTTTAGCGAGATCGCTGACGCCTGGAATCGAGAGCGAAGAGATGTCCTTGATATTGCTTTCCTCAAGCTAGAGAAAATCATGTCTCGAGGCGTGAAGGAGGCTCTGAGACTCGAATGCGAAAATACAATCGCGAAATCATGCCGCGAGGAGTACTTGAGACGACTCGACCAGGCTCCCTACAAGCCTAAGGGGATGGTCCTAGGCACGATTCCAAAGGTTCTTACTTTGTCCAACGGCACGGCTACAGTAGGTAGGGAGGCTATCTGCTGGGCTGCACTTCATGATGACGGTCGAGTGCTTGGTAATGGAAAATTCACCGATCTTGCGCTAGGGGACGCAGAGCGAAACACTGAGGATGGCGCCGATGTCAAAGCTTTAGTGGAAGTAGTCGACAGGTGGGAGGTAGAAGTCATCGGCATTTCAGGCTTTTCGGCAGAGACCAGGAAATTGTACAAACTTATTGATGACATTGTCGAGCGAAAAGAGTTACATGGGAACAGCTATGAAGACGATGACGGCAACACCAGGGTTGACAAGCTGGACGTCGTCATTGTCAATGATGAAGTTGCACGACTGTATCAGACTAGTGATCGAGCCAATATGGAGCACCCCGGATTTGCACCTCTGACGAAATACTGCGTTGGCATTGCCAAGTACCTCCAGAGCCCACTGAAAGAGTATGCTTCACTAGGGCGCGACATCATCTCCATCACTTTCGACTCAGCACAGCGTTTTGTACCTCAAGAAAAGATTCTTAAAGCCCTCGAGACTGCCATAGTGGATATGGTCAATCTCTGTGGCGTAGAGATCAACGACGCAATCGGAGATCTGTACACCGCGAATCTACTTCCATATGTTGCCGGACTTGGACCCAGAAAAGCAGCCCAACTCATAAAGGTCATCAACCACAATAATGGATTCGTCACGACCAGGGCCGAGCTGGTGGGTGATCCCGACAAGAACATACTGGCAGCTGTCGGTCCCAAAGTCTGGAATAATTGTGCCAGCTTCCTCCATATTGACTTTGACGAGACTGAGCCCGACGCCGATTATCTTGACAACACACGGGTCCACCCTGAGGATTATGATCTGGGGCGGAAAATGGCTGCTGATGCCCTTGAGTGGGATGAAGAAGACATCGAAGCCGAACAGGCGGAAAACGGCCCGGGAGCCATCGTCAGAAAACTCATCAGTGAGCAGGCTCAAGAGAAAGTCAATGATTTGATCTTGGAAGAGTATGCTGAGCAGCTGGAAAAGAGCTTCAACCAGCGAAAGCGCGCCACCCTGGAGACAATTCGAGCGGAATTGCAGCAACCATATGAAGAATTACGGAGAGGTTTTGTTTCACTTACGACAAACGAGATTTTTACCATGCTCACAGGCGAAACGCCAGAATCCTTGTGCGAAGGCATGATTGTTCCGATTTCGATCAAGAAAGTTGCAGATGATTATGTCGAAGGCAAGATGGATTGTGGTATCGAGGGTACCGTGCCTGCTCTAGCAATCTCGAACAGACCGGACGTATCAGCCAAGCAATTGTTCTCAGTACACCAGACGGTTCAAGCCAAGATAACGTATCTTAACCGCAAGCAGCTTTCTGCCAACTTTTCCCTCCGTGAAGACGAATTACAGCGGCCGTTCCGAAAAGAGATTGATCGCATGAGAGATGAGTGGGATGATGAGCAGGAGAAAAAGGATAAAGAAACCATGATGGAAAAGAATGACGTGTCTGGTCGGACACAGAGGGTCATCAAGCACCCTCTCTTCAAGCCGTTCAGCAGCATCCAAGCCGAAGAATATCTAGGCTCGCAGGCTCGGGGTGATCTGGTCATCCGTCCTTCATCAAAGGGACCCGACCATCTTGCTGTAACCTGGAAGGTTTCGGACAACATTTATCAGCATATTGACGTTCTGGAACTTGACAAGACCAATCAATTATCTGGTGGCACCACGCTCAAGATTGGCGGTCGTTACAACTACAGCGATCTTGATGAACTGATTGTGAATCATGTAAAGGCAATGGCTAAGAAAGTGGATGAGATGATGCTTCATGAGAAGTATCAGAATCTCAGCAAAGCTGATACTGGTAAGCGAGCCTGTTCCTGCCAATCCAGGAATATATGCTGACCCAATTACCAGAGCGATGGTTGACCACCTACACGGAAGCCAACCCCAAGCGTTCGGTCTACAATTTCTGCATCGATCCCAAGCACGCAGGCTACTTCTTCCTCTGCTTCAAGGCCGGTCAGCATGCTCAGGTCCAACAGTGGGCGGTAAAGGTTGTTCCACAGGCCTTTGAGCTACAGAAGAACATGTATCCCGATATGAGAGCCTTATGCAACGGATTCAAGCTGCTCTTCACCAACATGCAGAGCGGTAAGAGGCGCTGAGCTGGTCTGAAAGCCCCGCCCTGCTTTTTTTGGTCGCTCGCTTTCGGGATTGAAGGTGTGCATTGAGCGGGCGTATTGCAGGCCGAGTTCGCTATGGCTGCAGGGTTTTGCCATCTGTAACAATAGGTATTGTCGGTCAAGGCAGACATCTAGCGTGTCGCTCAGAGCAGTGAGATATTCACCACTTCGAAATTCAGTTTCCAAGCTTGTCCGTGAACGTAGGGACGCTATCCTCGTGCAGCATGCACGGCAGCAAGTGCCTCTTCTACAACTCTCCTTCGTCTATTCCCACCCAGATACTCCGGCCCCTCTCCATCCCCCCACTCATCTTCGTCCATTCCCTCCGTGCTCACCTCATACGCCCGCATGAGCATCTCCTCATCAACCCTCACACCCCCCTCCACAAGTGCCCTCACACACCCCGCCAACCTCGCAATCTCCCTCCTCGTCTGCGCCCCAATCTCATCGTTCCGATTGGAATACATGCTCTCGTCGACCGCGTCCTCTAGTCTCGTAATACTCACCTTGGCGCCCCCATCACCCTCCGCCAGCTCGGAATTGCTTCGCGCACATATCCATATGTAGCCATTGACGCCCAGCACAACATCCACCTCGCCTCCGCCATTGCTCGTATGCACCGTCCATACCTGCCTCCGCGCCCTCACCACCCCGCCGCCACCACCAGTCCCACTTACGGCCAGAAACACCCCGTTCCTCAGTTTCCCGTACTTCAAACTCCTCGTATGCAAACTTGCCGCGCCATCTTGGTATATACTCTGCACCTCCGCGACCAACAAATCCCCCTCACTGAAGAAGGTCCGAATGGCGAGCTCATCCGTGCTTGACCTCTTTCTCAGGATACCTCCGGGTAGGTTTATGGCTGAGAGAGGTAGGTGTGCGAGGAGTGGGGCGGAGAGATCAACTTTCCACCTTTTGGTTTGGACTTCGACGATGCGGCCGACAACGAGGTCGCCGATCTCGGGTGTATAGCGTGCGCGTAGGGGGCGGATGGAGAGGAGCTTGTTGGTCTTTTGGAGTGTGCCGGCTACGGAGGAAGTTATAGTGCCGGGGGTCGTGGGGGCAAGGTAGGTACCGTGGCCGCTGCGTTTGGATAGCTTAGTCAACTAAGCGATATAGGGACAGGGGAGAGGAGAAAGTACCGCATCCATTGCGGGTCGTCTGTCACAGTCTCGCCAGGGGTTATGATTGATTTGCCGGATAATTTGGGACGTTTGGAGGGGGGTGCCATGTCAAGATCGCCGTCGGAATCGTCTGAGTCGACGCTATCTGTATTGGAGGAGCCATCGTGGGCAATTGGAACTGGAGGTACAGCGGCGGTGATTGTGAATGTCATTGGGGTCGTGGTGGTTATATAGAAGGCTTGCACTTTCAGGTAAAAGGCATCGAAATCCAGTCTTGGCTCATCGGCGATTGCGGACTTTAGATTATTTCACGATAAATGGGACCTGCGTGCCTGGTTCTCCTTGCAATGTTATGATTGCAGGAATAGCGACAACAACGTCCGTCACATCGCAATAGTCCGCACCCATAGTCAGTATTACGACTAACGCAAAGCCGTGCATGCAATTTTTATCGCAGCAATACGAGAGTGTTGGTACGAACTTCACCTAGACGTCCATCGTCAACGCCTTTCTGCAGGTCTCGATCAGAACGAGGTATCTCAAAAGATCAGAGACATGAACTCCTTCGAAGATACATGCAGGCCACATGGCATCCAGTTGATGGACGCTATGTGAGAATGAATCACTTTTCATATGCAGCCTCAGATGCTTGTAATATCGTTGTACAGACGTGGATCTTTCCTTTCAAGAATTGGAACCACGTTGCGTCACGTTGATTGGAGCATCTGATATTGGCAGATATATGGGCTCTATGCTGGAAAACCAGTACCAGGAGAATGTGTTGGTGCGTTGAAGGTCTTCAAGAAGGAGCCAGCGGTCAGGGAAAAGTTAGACTTGAGTCAGAGCCCATCGTGCACCTTGCATTCGAGGATCGGGCCGGGAGGTGCTGATAGTGGACGAGTACGTGATGGAAGTTGCGTAGAAGGCATGGCGCCTTTTGAGAGCTACTCGTGAGAAAGATAAGGTTCACGAAGATACCAAGCTTTATGTTGCTACTATTCTGGAGGGCGAGCTCCGCTGGATGGGAGAGTATCCTTGAGACACGACCTTTGATATTCCTAGCTACGGGTGTGTCTTTCTGATACTGCTTACACTCCAAGACCCCGTCGATTGGCGGTACGTCAAGCCTCCGCCGGACCTGCAACGATGTGCCATGTTAGCCAAAGATAGCTCAAGATTGACAGCCACTGCGCGGTCTCATTCTTGCAGTAAGCGCATGAGACGACACAGGGCTATCACAGATTTTCACCATTAAGCTATAGGCCTGAAGTTCAAGCAATTGCCTGACGCGACACTGCACTGATCAAAGTGAATTACTTCGCGCCTCGCATCTCTTCTACCATTGACACTGAATTTCTGGAGCCTATTCCGCTACGCTCTGCATCCTTGCTAGGCCTACCAAGTCTCTCGCTTAACCAACGCTACACATGCAGGAGAGTTTAGAGTGTCGCTGACCCCTCTTGTTGGTCGAAGAGCATCAAGCCGTGATATCCACGGAATCCAAGTCACTCAGGAATATTAGCTTCATTTCGTGTGGCAAACCAAAGGTGAACGAGTCAATTAGACAAACGACGAAGAATTCTAGCTCAGGAAGATGGATCCAGCCTCCTTCTCATTCGCCGTAATTGGCATGTTCCTCACCTGCTGCAAAGGCTACGATATTCTCTCCAATGCCTACAACGCGCCATCAGACGCGCAAGACGCTGCTCGTCGAGTGCGCATCGAGAGTTCCGTATTAGCGGCTTGGGGTGAGCATTTCGAAATCCGGCAAGGTCTGCAAAATCAGCAAGGAAACGAAAAGCTAAGGATTCATCTGATGAGGGGCCAGACGCTGAATGGCGTGTTTGATGCCCTATGTGCGATTTCCGAGACTTTCACCGACATCACCGGTTTGGATAAGAAGTATGGAGTTATTTTCAGTTATCACTCCAAGCGTGATGGGGTGGGTAGCATTGTACTGCATCGTGTACGAAGTATAACGCTTATAACTTACAGAGTTCTCGTATACCTCGAGATATCCAAGATCTTTTGGATGGACGAGAACAATCTCAAAGTCCATCTCGCGGAGAGGTTGGGATGGTGGATAACAAGATGAAGACCGACCTCCGTCATTACAAGACCAAAATGTCCCTTCTGGAGAAATGTCGTTGGAGTCTGCGAGGCAAGGAGCGCATTGGCGGTCTGACCGACATCCTGCGAAGACACAACGATGATCTAATCCGCCTCTGCTCATGGGAGGGCCAGGCACAAATCAACCGCGGTTTAGCCACCTTCACTGTTCCCCAGAGTAAGAATTTTATGGAGCTGTATGTTATGGCTGAAATATCGGAGGTCGCTGCTAAAGATACGACATCTCCGATGGTCGAAGGTCGCCGAAGGATCGCAGAAATGGCCAAATTCAAGGCCAAGCTGATGACCCCCCCGGAAGTCCTTGACAAATACCAAACTCGTTGGCGGCTCCTTGATCAAAGAGATTATGTCGTCAGATCGAGTTCACTTTCAAATCCTTACACTTTAGGAGAGTGTCTACGAGATCGAAATCCCGTCTTTGTAGAATGGCAGTCATATCGAGATGCAGATAAACAACCTGACAAACTGGCGGAGAAGCAGATCCACGAGCTAGGAGATTTTCTTTCGGTTCCTAATCGGCCTCCCGACTTCCGTGCCTTGGACTGCATCGGACTATTCAAAGACAATGCGAATGATCGGTATGGTGTAGTATACAGTCTGCCCAACTACCTCCGGGACCTCTCCAGTCGCATACGTACCGAAAATCGCCGCATCTACAATCCAAGCACGTTGACAAAGCTTATCTGCGACGAAGACGGCGTCCTTGATCTTGGTATCCGCTTCAGTCTTGCAAAGAAGCTCTTATACAGCGTCGTTGTGATGCATACATGCGGCTGGCTGCACAAGAATATCAGTCCGGACAACATTCTCTTCTTTACCGCACGACCAGCTCCGGGGGAAAAGTTCAAGGACTATGAAAAGGATATCAGTCGCCCTATCATAGTGGGTTATGGCTTATCAAGGCCAGATGACATCGATGCGGAACAGCAACAAGTTTCCAGACTACCTCCAGAACTACTGGACCATCCGAAAGGCCGTCCTTCGAGGCATTTCCCGGAAGCAGGCGACAGTGACGGCAAGAAGCCAAACATCAACATCTACCAGCATCCCGACAAAGTCGCCAAACCCAGCCGTCGCTACAGGCACCGCTACGACATCTACTCCCTTGGGCTTGTTCTCCTGGAGATAGGACTGTGGCAGGATCTCCAAACGTTCGACTCGAGTAAGTGGAAAGATGCCTACGGCTTTCGGAGATTCGTGCTTGATAGATTAGTACCGGATCTATGGGGTCAGTGCGGGGCAATCTATGGTGGTGTGGTGAAGGAATGCTTGACCATGAAATCCGATGATGCGGAACTAGCAGAAGAGGGACAGCGGAGGTTGGCTTGGAATATTGCCGAAAGGTTGGATAAATGCGTTGCTTGATACGCTTGTCCGGTCTTCTTCGCGGTTTGGTCTTGTTTATATATAGATGGGATATATTTGTTGCCTGACTTTTACAGGAAATGGCTTCCGAAGCTGAGAAGCGCATGGAAATGGATATCAATGGTGCGCAAAATCTGGATGCACTTTGCATACGAGGCTTTCAAGGGGGTAGCCGTCGATTTAACACTAATATATACGCAGATAGTCGCAAGATAGTTATAAAGTCTCCATCCGGTATGGTGTAGGGGTTAACATCGTCCGCTTTCAAACCTCGCGGTTGACGGCCCGGACAGCCCCGGGTTCGATTCCCGGTACCGGAATTTTCAACTCGATCATCATTACTGCATTTTTGCATCCTGCCACAGGCTTACATCGTTTGTGTTAGGACAAGTTAGTAGGCTTTCTCCGACACAATTTCCTCATATGCATCTCCGAATCATCAGAAAGGTATGTTATATGTTAGCGTTGTCGTGTTGTATCTTTCTGTCGATGGAAGGACTTTGAGGTTGCCTTTTGAGGGATGGGGTTCCGTGGAGGGGGTTTGGGAGATAGTTGGGGGGGAGGAATTAAGGAAGGCATTGCTTGGGAAATCCGATTGCGTGGTTAGAAGCAGCCTTTCTGAAGAGTTTTGAAGGAGGAGAGGATGGTGGATGTTGATGCTGGAGACATTGGTTTAGGGATGGGTTATGGTATGTAAGAGTAAGTCGTAAGAGTAGGATGAGGTGATGTGACAGATATAGATAAAGATAAAGACGAAGAGGAGGAGGATATTGAGATATACTAAGGTATGGTATAGCTGGGAAGTAACATTTTGAGAAGAATTTCATGACAACTCCGATACTTTTATTCCCTTGAGTTAGGGTAGTTTGTGGATTTGAGAAGGAAGGTCGAAGTTATAAGTCAGGTTCCCTTCTCAAAGACTGCTAGGATAAACGTTTCCTTAAATAAGATTTTGTGGTATGAATGAGAGGTATTCTAGAATCTACCGATGTGGTCAAGCTGTTGGGGATTTGGGAAGCTGATGATAGGTGAGCGTGAAGGAAGAGCTTGATTTGAGAGTCCTCGGCTCGGGGGACAAAAGAAAGGGATGGGGTTTGTTTCGAGTCTTGTGTCTCTTTTGTGATTTAATATCAAGAGATTAGGAATACATTGACTAGCGTTTCCACTTCACGACAAGTAATGCTTCCGCCCACATGTCCTTTTGGAGGGAGGCTTGCTGAGGTGTGGTGAGTAATCGGACATGATCTTCATGCATGCGATTGTGGTTTCTTGAGGGGCTACAGAATAGGCTGTAGATGAGATATACTAAGGCATAATTTGTGTAGGGGATAGATCGTGGTATCGGCTTCGTTAGAATACTAAGAAGACGAACAATGGATGACGATGGTGTTTGAAGTCTACTGGTAGTGGTGAGCGATGGAATTCGGAAGACTTCTCAGTAATCGGGAGGTTTTCTGGCTTGGACGGATGTATCCTCTTTATACGAATATCATAGAGCTGGAGCATTAAGGCTGCATAGTGGTCTGTTCCTTGGGTAAGCGTTTCGTTCTCTTGAATTTCAAATTCACTCTCTGCTGACCATACCCGCCTTTACCCACGCCCAGTGCCGAGATGTGAGCCTGCGTAATGTGACTCAACCAGATGGAAACTTAGTAATTTGTTGGCTGTTGTAGAAGTAGTCATTGGGGGTTTTGCCTGCCCTGGATGGGTAAAGCGCAGCCAAGGATCGGAGTCACGATATATTCGACATTATTCGCAGAACTCAGTTCTGGTGACTAGAAGAGCACCCCGTATTCACTTCCGTAACATCTTCATTTTACTATCTTATCTGTAAGCAACTCATAGCTTCTTCTTGATTTTGACGACGCGAGCTCGATTTTCGAATAGCACTTCCAACCAAGGTGATCCCAACGCTTCCATCTCGTCCCGGTCGTTCGATCAGTGGGTAGCAACGATACACTGTGAGCATCACAAGCATTTAATCCATTCCAAACTCACGTTCTACCACATCGACAGCCTGTATATTGCTCAACATCTTTGAGATTTTCTCGGCGTCTAGCCCATTGTCTTCGCCATACATCAAACTTGATCTTATATAAATCAATATATAAACCCTAAGGGATACTAAATTGTAATTTTGTCCTGGGACTTCAGCACTCGACCTAGCTAGAGGTGGGCAGAAACCCAAGGATAGCATCGATAGATACGCCAAACAGTAACATCAGTTACTTGCACAAGACTATCCTCGCGAGCATCGTCCGATCTAGCGTAATTTGTCGAACCTAGTCCCAGATCCTCAAACAAGGCTATACTCAACCATGGACACCTCAATGACGACTAATGAGCGTGTGTCACAGGACATGACCAGCAAGGTTCATTCCCAGAATGAGCGGATCTCGACCTGGTTGAAAGTAGAGATGACGATTGCTGGTAGTAAAGATCTGCCAATACACATCGACGCCGACATCGAAGACGACGACGACCCTTTCGAACCACAACGAAAACAGTTCTTGCTGATGGAGGAGAAGAGGATATTGATCGCCAAGGAACTCGATCAACGCAGACAAGTTTTTAAGATCAGGAAGATTAGAAGGGAGGAGCGACGGTCAAATAGGCGGAAGGGAGAGGAGGAGAGAAGAGCGCGCCAGAAGTGGAAGTCCTTTCTGGCTGACTTGCCGACCGAGCCAATTCTGGAAGTAATTCGGCATACCCACCGGCTCGATCTTCAGAAATTCTTACGGGGTGGTAAAGGTGTTCGTGATGCGCTCAAGAAAGCCGGGCGAAAATGGGAGCTTTCTTTGCCTAGGCTACCAGCCGAATTGATCCTAGAAGTGATTCGGCATACGCGCCTAGACGATCTACAGAATCTCCTGAAGAGCGGAAAGGCTATTCATCGTGTTTACTGCGATAATGAAGCCGCGGTACCACCGGGAGTTGAAGCGGCGCAATTCTCGGGGTTCAGACGGCTTTTCGGCAGCGGCAGGCGAAGGTCCGGCGAACAGAAGCAGGCATTGAAAGACTACATCGGCACACATCTGCTACTCAACGATCCAAGAAGGATCCCCAAGACGTTCGACAAGATAGACCAGGGTAAATTCGCTGACTGGTCGGCTATTGGTTGTCTTCAGAATGTGGACGACAATATCACTGAAGACGTAAGGTACCACAAGAGTATCGGAATGGAGCTGGAGAGACAATCAGCGTTATGTCTCCGAATGTTCTCGAGCTGGGAACAACGTGTTGAAGAAACGGAGTCCAACCAAAGCCCAGACAAGGACGATATATTGGATGATGCATGCAATGTGACTCTGGTGAAGGCGATGCCCACGGAGGCCCGCCTTAGGTTATTCGAGAGGCAAGCCGCAGACATCCAGGCCAATATTCGCGATGTGCTCGAAACAAAGATCGTACGGGTTGTGGAAATGCTCGATGACTGGCCACTTGCACATGGCGAGTCAGGTGACCATCCGTTGATGGGTCAAGAGACCAAGGAGTGGATCGTGCGCTACTACAGTGCACAGAAAGTTGGCCCCAAGATGAAGCAGAACAGCATGGGGCTTTGGATCGCAAAGCTGGCTGCTGGTTACATTCTTGAAGTCTTACTCCCAGCAGAGCCATGGCTTGGGCCAGACTTGTTGAACATTGCCGAGAACGTCAGATTTGACAACGGGTTCTTCAAGGACGTGTTGGCCCAAGAGTTCATGATCAGTGGGAGTACGGACAAGCTGTGGAAGGATAGTCGGGAATTTGCAGGGCAAATAGGACTAAACTTTGGCAGGATGTTAGAGGGTACGGCTGTGGGAAAATACCTCGAGCGATAGGAGTAATGAAGGGTTTGTTCTGAGACAACAAATGAGGACGCTGTTTGCATGTGTAGTAGAATGAGTAGAATGATAATCCCACACACTAGACGGCTGCACTAGGACTAGCTTGGTTAACCACCACGATCGGCAAGATCCGCCTGGTTGGGCTGACACCCCTGCCAGCCCCACCATTGGTCGAGACAGACATCCCACTACGTTTCAACGACAGCTCATAATACCCGTCAACACAGCCCACTGGTTCAGTGCTTACTCCTATCACTCAGCTGCTTAATCTTACGCATGTATATGAAGCAGTGCTGAGGGTCTGAGGTGCTGCCTGCAGGCCTGGAAGGTCACCAGTCCTGTTGCCCTTTTTAGTCCCTCCCAAGCTCAGCTCCAGTCAGACGGCAGCGCGTATTGCAACAAAGGAGGATCAATTGAAAGGCTTTTTGGGAGAAGCATATTTTGGCGCACATTTGATAAATATCTCACCACCTTAAAATCCCGAGCAAGGAGGGAGGACAGCGCCCCAACATGGCAGACCTTCAGGGCCGCAAAACCTTCAAGGTCTTCAATCAAGACTTCGTTGTTGATGAACGCTACAATGTCACCAAAGAGCTCGGGCAGGGAGCGTACGGTATAGTATGGTATGCCTTCTGCGTCTTCGTGAATCGATGTTGATATTAATCACCCTATCACTGTTCTGTACGTGCGCGCTTACTCCTGAAATAGTGCTGCTACAAACAATCATACAGGGGAAGGTGTTGCGATCAAAAAGGTCACCAATGTCTTCAGCAAGAAAATTCTGGCAAAGCGGGCTTTGCGAGAGATCAAGCTTCTTCAGCACTTTCGAGGCCATCGCAATGTATGGTACTTGAACAATACATCTTTCGAGAAATACTGACATGTGTACCAAGATAACGTGCTTATACGATATGGATATTCCTCGACCAGATAACTTCAATGAGACCTATCTGTACGAAGGTATGATGCTGAAGGATTTTCAGCTTGCAATGTTACTGATACGGCCTAGAGCTGATGGAGTGTGATTTGGCTGCCATCATCCGTTCTGGTCAACCACTTACCGATGCGCATTTCCAATCTTTTATCTACCAGATTCTGTGTGGTTTAAAGTACATACATTCTGCGAATGTTTTACACCGAGACCTCAAGCCTGGTAATCTTCTAGTCAACGCGGACTGCGAACTCAAAATCTGTGACTTCGGTCTTGCCCGAGGCTTCTCGATGGACCCGGAAGAGAATGCTGGTTACATGACCGAGTACGTTGCGACGAGATGGTATCGTGCACCGGAGATTATGTTAAGCTTTCAGAGCTACACCAAGGCCAGTACGTTCATCCCAATTCCTGACCGCATCAGCCACCTCGGCTAATCTCCCTAGTCGATGTATGGTCGATCGGCTGTATTCTCGCCGAGCTGTTGGGTGGTCGCCCATTCTTCAAAGGCCGCGACTACGTCGACCAGCTCAATCAGATCTTGCACTACCTTGGCACTCCCAACGAGGAAACCCTATCTCGTATCGGGTCGCCACGAGCCCAGGAGTACGTCCGAAATCTACCCTACATGCCTAAAGTGCCCTTCCAGCGTCTCTTCTCCAACGCCAATCCTGATGCGTTGGATCTCTTGGATAAGATGCTGGCCTTTGACCCATCTGCTCGTATCTCCGTTGAAGAAGCACTCGAACACCGGTACCTGCACATCTGGCATGATGCCTCCGATGAACCCTCATGCGCCACAACCTTCGACTTCCATTTCGAAGTCGTGGAAGACGTACCTGAGATGAGGAAGATGATTCTAGCCGAAGTGGCTCGCTTCCGGCAGCAAGTGCGTGTGCAGCAACCTCAGCAGCACATGGGTGGTCAGACAGGACAGAATGTCCCTATTCCCGACAACGCGAACCAGTGGTCGCATGAGGATCCAAGGCCTCAAGAAGCTGCACCACAGCAGCAAATGCACAGTATGGGCTTGGAACAGGAACTTCAAGGGGGCCTTGATGCCATGCATTAAGAGAATCGTGCTTTGGTTGGGCCGAGTCCCTCTTCTTCGGGGTACAACATAATTTTGGGATCGGAAAACTTTGTACTCTTTCCCACACTTTCAGCCAGTTTTGGTACAGTTTGAGCTCACCATGTTGGATTTCACCCTAGATAGCTATCTCATCCAATATGGGTTGCCAGATACTCCAAGAGCTATCGCGCGACTAGCTTCTATCCTGACCTATCAAAACCTTGGAGGAAGCACCAATATCTTGCCAGGTCTCCAAAAATACCTTGAGGCCTCGATACTTTAGCCTCGTAGCCTCGAAATGTCTTGGCGAGGGGTAAAGTGGATTATGCCAAGAAAATGGACCCCGTCGCCTTGCTGCCTCTTCACTCCTAACTCACTCCACCTCAATCCTCCTTGATCCCCTCCAACACCCGTGTCAACCGCAGCGTTCTTATCCTCATAGCAATAGCTGCGGATTGACAGGAGTGAACACCGTTTCCTCAAAGCTGTATAGATTCCTCGTCAAGAGTGTCCGGATCAGCCCATCGAGTTATACAATCTTCGGTCAAGGCTGCCCGCTCAATTTGTCACAAGCTCGACTGAAAACACCACCCGCTGTGATCTCAGAGAAGCCCTTGTTGTGAAGTATGGCTGCCAACAACGATATGGAGGGTAAGTCACTTCGTCTTGTCCCCGCAGTATGACGAACGGGTCGGTGAGCCAACTGGGGCATCACCCATATGCTGCTCGGCCTCACGATAGTAGTTCAGAATGTTTTGCGAATTTGCTATCCGTTACTGACATACCGCAACGCAGTCACCATTAGGATGACACCGCTCGGACAGGACGAGGCGGAAAATCATAGAGTCATCACGATAAATCGAGACAAGAAAGAGGTGGAGATTGGCCGAGCTTCCAAGAACGCACACAAAGGTCTCACTGTCGGCTCCGATAATGCGTGGTTCGACTATCCTATACTATCCAGGACACATGCCAAGTTCACCGCTTCTCCTCCGCAGAGAGTATGTATCTCCTCCTATCTCTACCAGCAAGATACTTAGCACATGGAACAGGCGATCTACGTTCAAGACTGCGGCTCAACTCACGGAACATATCTGGCTAAGCAGAAGATGGAGACTGGTGTGGAATATACTGTAAATGACGGCGATATTATCACCTTCGGCCAGCGCGTCACCAGTGGAGCAGGTAAGCAGTTGGTTGCTCGAGCTATTGGCGGGACTCGGCGGGACTAGACTGACCTCGGGCCCACAGTTACATACCCTGCTAAGGAGTTTCGAGTCGAGTCGAAATGGGATTCTCGCATGTTCGTGCTCTTGCCCCAGCGCTCCACGTATGAGACTGATCCTTCCGTATTCAGCCGCGCATCAGTCGCCCGCTTCTTTGATATAGCGGCCGCAAATAGGTTCCTGGTCCCGGAAGATTCTAGCGATTGCTCTTCGGAGCCATCACGCGAAAGTTCGATACAGATTATCGAGTCACATCCACGCACCTTTTCCGTCCCATCAAATGACGGGGAATCTGACTCCGTGGATGGTGACAGTGATGTCGAGATAGCTTCTTCGGTACATGAAGATAACAGTAAAGAGTCTGCAGCAACTACACCAGATCACGGAGCTGCTCATGAGGCGCCCATAGTCGCCAATGTGGAGGCAGAGGATTCGGAAGATGCTGCAAAGCAAAGCAAGGTCCGTGGTCTCAACTTGCAGGGCCCTAGCATCACGAAGGTACTGCTCAAGCACCCTGTCGTTACTGGAATGTCTCAGCTCGATCCCATCGACCTTGAGGGTGGCAACGACGCCAAGGAAGACGTCTCCGATAGCGAGAGCGAAGATGAGGGACCCGAAGTCCTTTCAATTCAGCAATCGCCAGCGAAGAGTGCCAAAGGTCCGATCTGGCAGGAGCATCAATGTGATAATATACAGCGCCGCCCACTCCTGGTAGTAGATGAAGAGACTAACGTCGACAACGAACATCAAGTCAAGCTTAACACCCTCAACACTCAGCCGGGCGTCTCCGAGGGGAAAGGAGAGGTGGTTGAGCGCTATCAGTCACCAGAGCTGCCCCTTGAATCTGTTGCAGGAGCCACAGATGGCTTTGACAGTACCGATGACGACGGTCTCGACCATGACGATGACTTCTCTGATTTCGATCATGAGGAAGAAACTGTAGACTCCTTCTCCAAGCTAATGAAGCCGACACCCGTTCCAGTGGCCCTACCGGTGTCAAAGTCTCAGACGACTAAGAAGCCACAAGCAGCCCCAATTTACCCAATCCCAGTCATGAAACCACAGAATATACAAGCGCGAAGCGCATTCAGGCCTGGCGGGTTTGGTGTTAGTATGAGTGGGGCTGTCGATGTGAGCCAGCCTACGTACCTGGATTTGCCGCCATCAGCCGTGCAGCGGGCTCCCAGCCCATCGGATGCAGCTCTTGCAAGGCAACCTCCGGGACCAAACAGCTCGTTCAATTTCTATCCTATGCTTGGTTCTAACTATCGCAACCCTCCAATCAGCTATCCTAACACACAGCGAAGTACCCATGATACGTCCGGCAACGCTCCATTCAATTTCCCCCAGTATCCCCAACCTGCAGACCAGAGTTACAACACGAGGGCTTATAATCAGGGCCCTTTCTATGACCGTGCTAATGCTGCTCCGCCTGAGTCGGGGGTACCCTTCACATTCGAGGATGCTATGTTCGAGAGCACCTTCGACCACTCCTCGGAGCAGGACAGGGCTGCTGTAGTTTCGTCACAGTGCACTGCTGCTAACACCATCGTTGACGATGCCCGGTTCGCTGCTGAACTGCAGGCCGAAGAGGATGCGTATGCATCTGCTATACGAACACCAGCTCGAGCTATTGTCCTGAGCTCAAAATCACGCAAGGCTAGCGAAGGGCAGTCTTCCAAGATCAACATCTCAAGCCTCGTGAATGATTCCTACGCCGAAAGTTCCCGACCTCTTAAGCGGAAAGTAGATGAGATGAGTACCGAGATGGAAGGTGAGGACGATAATGAAGCACTTCAGACCGTCGAGGCCGCAAACACCCCATCTATTCGACAGCCCAAAGCTTCCGCTTCCGATGAGTTCAATCACCAGCAAGAAACTCAGCTGCCTGACGCCCAGGCCAGGGATGTCCTCAATCCTGTTGGGGCGATGTCGCTTAGCCAAGATAGTGCTCTAGAGCCCATCGTTGGCTCCAATTCCAAACCAACAATAGCCAAAATCGTGAAAGAGGAAGGCCCTGCTCCCAAAAAGGCCAGAACCTCCGCTACATCTTCAAGAGGCATCGGCAAGTTCGTCTCTGGTGTCTGCGTGGGCCTCGTAGGAGCATTCGCTACGTTCATTGCCACTATTCCCGCCAGTGTGCGTGAGGAGGCGCTGCGGGAGCTGAGCAATGCTGCGTGAGGGGAACGATATACAATTGATAGAGTTGGCGAACGGCTGGGGGTAGCGCAAGGACCAACAGAAAGTTTCAAATGGCTGAATGTGAAATCTGGAGTTGAGGGTCACGACGGGATATGTGTGCTTGGTGTTGGCAATGGATCAGGCGTCATGCGGATGGTTTCTGACCAGGCTACTTTCTACACGACATTTCTCACCTGCCTTTTGTGTGCAGTTTCCGAACAGATCCCTAGCTTGGAGGTTGCTAGCGCAAATAAAGTTATCTAAAGTACGGAACTCGGCACCGCGTTCAAGCTGTTGCAGAATAGTTCTACGTCATTGTAGTGTTTAGATTTGAAATCACAACTCCTCACTCAGTTCTATTTTGTTTGGAAATTTAGCTTCCTCTATAATAAACACACAAAATTGCTACCATTGGAAGAGAACGTTGAGCAATATGGCCGTCGAATCGAAATATGATCCCAAGGACATGGTGAGCTTCCCTTGGCGACGTCCTCGCCAATGCACTTCCCCCCTCCTTCATGTACCTTCCCTTTACTGACCATCGACGAAGGTCTTCCGCCACCTTGGGCCAACTGGACTAAAAGTCTCTCTCTTCTCCCTCGGCGGCTGGCTCACCTATGGCGGGACGCAGAAAGGCAATGTCGTCAAGGAGTGCATGCAAGCAGCATGGGATCATGGTGTCAACACCTTCGACACCGCCGAGGTAGATCTCTGCCCCTTATCACGGCTTAGGAGAAACAATGCATGCTGAATCTTCGACTATTACCGATAGGTCTATGCGAATGGGCAATGCGAAATCGAGATGGGTGATGCGCTGAAAGAGCTTGCATGGCCAAGAGACGAGTACGGTAGGTTATGTCTCAAGTCATTACCTTGCCCAATCTTCCGAGAGTCCTTCGCTGACGTCGTTCTCCGCGAGCAGTCCTCATCACCAAGGTCTTCTTTGGCACAGGCCGCAAAGAGCCCAACACCCGCGGTCTCTCAAAGAAGCACGTAGTCGAGGGCCTGAAAAGCTCGCTCAAGCGTCTCCAGCAACCCTACGTCGACGTCGTCTTCGCCCACAGACCCGACTACGCCACACCCATGAAAGAGATCGTCGAGGGCTTCACACAAGCGATCCGCAACCTGAATCTCGCCTACTACTGGGGCACCTCCGAATGGTCAGCCGTGCAGATCCAGGAAGCGACCCAGATCGCCGAGCGATACAACCTGATCGCGCCCATTGCCGAGCAGCCTCAATACAACGCCTTTCACCGCGAACGCTTCGAGATCGAATACGCACCGCTGTACGACCAGTTCAAATACGGCTCGACGACGTGGTCACCGCTCGCCAGCGGTTTATTGACGGGGAAATACAACGACGGCGTCCCCGAGGACTCGCGCTTCGCGACGAACAAGAGTTTCTTCCAGGATACAGTCAAGAGTCTCAAGGAGCCAGGGGGCCAAGCGAAGATCGAAAAAGTCAAAAAATTGACGAAAATCGCCGAAAAACTCGGCGGCAACGCAACGCAACTTGCCCTTGCCTGGACGGCGAAGAACGAAAATGTCAGCACGGTGATCTTGGGTGCTACAAAGGTCGAACAAATCATCGATAATTGCGGCGCGTTGAAGCTGCTACCCAAGTTGACACCAGAGGTGATGGAGGACATCGAAAAGATCCTCGAGAACAAGCCGGCGCCGCCGCCGAACTTTGGCCGCAGCAGGTAGGTGAGTTGGACTTTTCGCTGCAAATTCCTTCTGTGCGTTGAGAAAAGAGAAAAGGGGCTGATTGGGAATTCTGTGGTGGCAAGACGGATTGTGAATCAGCGGCGGCGGGCGAGGCTTTAGATCTGAGTATCGCGTTCGCTAGGTGTGAGATTTACGTATGAGGGTAGATATTTGGATGAGGATAGAGTATACGTACGTAGTATAAAAGCCATGCATTTCCCAAAGTCCTATCCATCCACTTTCGCATTACCTATCACCAAGCAGCCTATAGTATTCCCCGGCCTCGTTATGACGAAAAAACATTCCCCTGAGTTATAATACGCAACGGTATATCAATCCAACCCGGTTCCCTCGTACAATGAATGAAACACTCAGAGAAAAGACCCTGCCGGCATTTTGCTGTGCTGTGTCGCGCCGTGTGGCATTCCCTCAGTGAGTATTCTTGTCGTACCTCTCTAGTACTAGTAATATCTTCTTGGTTGAAGTGTGGTAAGGTATTCTATGGGAGATGAAGGTATGTTTTTTTTTCATGGGTTCGCTTTTCGGGGTGGAGGGGGAGGGAGGGATGATTGGAGGGTTTACATGTGATGATGATGGTGATGGTTTAGATGATTTGAGGGGGGAGTGGATTCCTCTGGTCGTAGACTTTGGTTTGGGTATGATCTATATCTAATTTCTATTTCTATTTCTATCCTCATGGTGTAAACACCGCTTCGATTCCCCCAGACTCAACCCTCCGCGACCAAAACACCTCTATACCTCATCTTCCCTTTCCCCAACCGCTCAAACGCCCTCTCAATCCCCCCCTTACTCATCGGAAACGTCTCAATAATCGGCCTGATACCGTGCAGGGCCGCAAATTCCAACATCTTGATATGCATCGCTCGCGCCGCCACGAGGCTTCCCTGGATGCGTACGCCGTTCATCACGATGGGCATGTAGGGGATCGAGAGGTTGCCGCTGGAGACGGTGAGGGGGTAGATGGTTGCGCCGGGCGCGAGGATGGCTTGGTACATGGCCCAGTCGGGCTGGGCGGAGGTGGTGACAAGGAGGCGGTTGATAGGTTTGGAAACACTACTACTGAGCTCTTTGAGGCCTTTTGTGGCGTGGAATTCCGTGGCGCCGAGTTTCATCGCTTCGTCCTTTTTGCTGTCGGTGCCGCTGAATACGACTACTTGGCAGCCCATTTTGCTGGCGAATTGGATGGCTAGATGGCCGAGACCGCCGACGCCGATGATGCCGACGCGTTCTGTGGGCCGCGTGCCGTACATTTCCAGGGCGTTGAAGACGGTCGCGCCGCCGCATTGGAGGGGGGCGGCGTATTCGCTGGGGATGGAGTCGGGGGTCTTGAAGAGGAAGGATTCGCGCCAGATGGTGTGGGAGGCTAGAGAACCGCGGTCGAGGTTGCCGGATCCGTACATGACTCGTTCGGGGCAGAAGGTTTCGTGGCCGGTGAGGCATTGTTCGCAGCGGCCGCAGCAGTCGTGGACGTAGCCGAAGCCGACTCGGTCACCTCTGTGTTGAGAGCATGTGGTCAGATGAGATGCAGTTGAGGCAGCGGGAACGGGCTGGATGCTCTCACTTCTTCAAGGCCTTGACCTCTGGCCCGATATCCTGGACTACGCCTGCACCTTCGTGACCCAAGACTTGATCGCTTGATCGGTAATGCTCGTCTGTGCCGCAGAGACCGCTGTGGGTGATCTTGACGAAGACCTGATCCCCCTTGAGGGAGTCTTGATGCGTAGAAGACTCTTTGATTGTGCCATCCTTGGAACCTTTGTAGACCGTGAAGTCTATTCCTGCTGTATTGGTTGACATAGTGTTGATTTCGAGTAAGTATCACGATTGTAGTTTGGTTGGATGCTAGCAATAAGCTTGAAGAGATCGTGGTATATCGAGGTCTTTAAAGAAAGTATGCTATCTGCTGATGTAAGGAACTCTGAAGTTGGCGAAGGCATTCTCGCCGTCGCGTGTCTTGGTTGGTAAGTCATCCCTCTAACGTCGATGACGAATGGGTTGAATTTCAAAGCATTTATTGAAAATTTTGGGATTTGCGCTCCCAGGAACGGGTGCAATGACGTTGTGCGTTGGTGAGCGGATGCGGAACACAACAAGCGAGCTTTTTAGCGCCCACCCCCTATTGTGAGAATCAGCTCCCGGTGGAAGAGAATAGAACCTGTGACAAAGCGTCAATTCAGGGTTCATTCCGGTCCATAGTACGACAATTGGTCTTCGCTAATCCCAAGCATGGGCAAATCACAATTATCAACCAACATACAATCATGAAGTTGCTCAACCCCTGACGTTGTTGCTTCTCCTGATACTCTTCGCACTCGCCAGCTCACAAACCTCTGGCACAGCAGGCAAATCCTTCGTCTTGACCGCTGAGCTATTCTTGTCTTGTCCTCCCAACTCCGAAGGCACGCTTCCAACGGATGAGACCCTCCTTTTCTTATCTTGTAGATCCGGCGTATAGTGCTCCGCCGTCGGCATTGGTACGCTCTCGTCTTGGTACACGATACTGTCGGCTTCACTTTGCAACGGATATGGCGTACGCAATGGCTGATAATTTGCAGTCGTCATGCCATTTTCGCTATAGGGCCCACTATAGTATGGGTTTTGTGTAATGTTCTCGGCTTTGACTGTCGTCCGCTTATTCCGTCGGTGGCGGTGATAGAGTATGCTGCCATAGATGAGGGATCCGAGGAAGACGAAGCTGTAGAAGTAAGCAATTGGAGACTGTCCACAGATGACTGGAGCCAAGCATACAATAGAACCCCGAAAATAATAGCATCAATGGTATAATTGATCGACAAAGTCCCCCCTGCCAGATCTTCCTGGCGCTGCGCGATTATCCCACGAACCAAGACGTCCAGGAAAAGCCCGAACCATATCGGCGTTTTTACCAGCTGGAAGATCAGGTAGGTGAGCGGCTTGAGCTTGCGGCGAGCGAACAAAATGATCTCCGTGATATCTATTATTATGCATATGGCGGCTAATGTCACAAGTGAGACTCGAGTCCTGATCGGACGGAAGAAAGGTTAGTCAGGTTGACTCGTCTCAAGAAACATATTTTCAATTGGGTGTCAACGCAGAGAGTTCATACACAGTGAAGGCATTGAGATCCACCATCACCAAGACGTAGAGTATGACCAGGCCGATCATCAATATAAGCTGGACGACCCAGAGGGGGATGAGAACGCGCTTTAGCCATGGCCCGTTTCGAGGTTTGGCCTTGTCTCTCGCCATGTTGTCGCCGCGAAGTCCAGGAAGCGGGAACGTTCAACGATAGTGGGTAGACAGGCTTGTCTTCGAGAAAAAGACTGGATGGCAAAACGAAGATATTGGAGAACGACAGTGAGGGCGAAATGGAGGGAGTGGTAAGGTTCAGGGTGAATACAACAACAGCGAGCGGAATACAGACGCCATGGCTGAGCACTGAAGAGACGAAGATAGTACGGGTAATTGCCCACACCCAGCCCCACAGTCTCGTTTCGATATCGGTGTTTGAGACCATATTTTGGGTTTGAATTAGGTAGGTTAAGCAGTACTCAGCCGCACAGCCCGACAAGGATGGCCATCCTCCACGACGGAAGACACTTAACAAAATAATCTCATTCGTTCTGCAAAATGCACCTCGCCTTGCACCCACCCATGCAGGGGAGGGTGGGTCGCATATGCCCCCCAGTCCTTATAGTAGAGAGAAGTCGCACCAAGGAACCCGGTGTTGCTGACCTCAGACCTAGGGTTGCATCCTCAGGCAAGATAGTAGCGTCAATGGTAAGGTAAGATTACATAAAGTACGGTCTAGCTTTCCTAGGTCTAGCCGTTGCTAGGTGCGATTTGTTTGTGACTTACTCCGTATCACCAGCATATTGCCCACGATGAGATACGACCTATCGTACGTAGAAGAGTCGATTAATCGGTAAACAAGATGCAGCGATGTCGGTCTTTATGGCTTATCCTAGTATTCAGCGAATTACACGATAGACGATAAGCCCAACTTAAAAACATCGAAGGGCAAGAATTGACACGGTTCACTTCTATATCTGGATATCCGTCTTCATCCCCTGCAAGTATTACTACTGATGAATACTAATATATTCCACATGATTCGTAAAAGGCCATCTTCCACAAACTCCCTTTAACACAGCCGAACATGTGGTTACAGATATCTTTTGTACGCCAGGCCGCCACGCTCAACGCCTCCGTTCGATTGCTCGGTGTATATAGTCCTCTCAAAGATTAAATAAGAAGTTTGTCCGAATGATTCTATGTAATTAGAAGGTGACGTCCTCTGTCGAAGACGACACCTGCTTGGGCGACCCTCGATATCGCGTTCGATAGATCTCGCTCTTTTCTGGACTGTAGCTCCCAGATGAGGTGATGGGTCTAGGACCTGTAGGCTTGCGTTGTGCGATTGCAGCGCCGGAGGCTGAGCGGGGCGAATCTCTTGCCTGAGAGGAAGATGTTAGTTGACTTTTGCAGACAGAAGCGATCGATCAAGACTTACAGGGTCGTAGCCAGATGAACCATTGCTGTATCTCTGCTCGGGTTGCAGGTGCTCTGTACTCAGAGGTGATGCAAATGTAGGCCTGTTGTCTTTCGTGGCGATCTTGGGCGGGCGGGATGGTCCAGACGGTATCAATGGACCATCATCCTTGACCTTGGGTGGACGTGGCGGAGCTGCAGCGGAAGTCTCTGAGTAGCCACCATCAGAGATTGGAGACAAATTGCCAGCATGGCCACTGTATCTTTTGCCGGGCCCGGGAATATAACGAGCAAGCGCTGGGTCGGACCCAAACGTGTCTGATGTGGGAGATATTGGCGAGCGGGATCCGAAGTTCTGGGCTTGAGATTCGAGTTGATTCTGAAATCGTTGGGTGGGTCCAGGGCGAGGTTGGGGATGTTGGAGATTGAGGGAATTTCGGTGTGCTTGGTATTTTGGATCTTCTGATGCTCGAGAAACCTCCGATGGGATAAGAGGGGATGGCGGTCCACCCTCTTGAGGAGTGACTTCTTCGTCCTCGAATGAGTCATTGGATCGCAGTCGATCATCTCCTGCAGGGTCATAGTGATCATTACTGTCGTACTGCTGCAAGTCACCAGAGCGAGAAGCCTCGGAGTAAGGTCGTTCTCGACGTGAGCTGTTCCTGAAATTATCACCAAAGGAAGAGGCCGTTGTCTTTGACCAGCGAGAAACTTTCGGGAAGAACGAAGAGCTGCTTGACTTATGTTTGCGGCTTCTGTCCGTTCCTGTCTTCGGCGTGTGCTCGTTGCTTTGAGTGCCCGTTGGAACATGGATCTGAGGCGGAGTAGCCAGAGGTACTGATCCTGCACGAACAGTTTCTCTTGTAGGTGTGAGTAGCTGCTCGTTGTTCTCATGTTGATTGTCGAGTACAGTTTGCTCATGCGACTCGAGCTCTTCATCGGCTTCCATGACGGTACTGACCCTGTTATTGGATGTGTGGCGGGAATCCCTATTCCTCATAGCGCTGGTATCCCGAGAGGGTGAGTTTGAAAAGTATCCGGACTGACCTGTCGACCCAGTGCCCGCTTGACCTTCTGGCTCATATCCGTCAGGACCTGCTGCACGAAGGTTGTTGTAGGATTCCAGGCTGTCTGCACGGGTAGCGGTGGGTCGAACGTCCTGCATGCCCTTCAGGCCTTCAACCTCTCCCAGAAGGTGAACAAGCATTTCCTCGATCTTGCCAATGTCATTTTGGTTGCGGCTACTGAGTCCTTTCAGAGCACGCCTGAAAACATTTCGTTTCTTTGCTTGCGCATCATCGGTATCACCATCGGCCGAAGAGCCTCGCGGAAACCTGGGCGTTCCAAGTGGTTGAGGTCGCGGGCCAGCAAGAACAATCTTCTGGATTGTGCGATCGTGCTGCCTGTTACCATAGTCCACTAAAATGTCATCTTGCTCCGCAATAAATTTCTTCATTTCTTCAAAGGAATTGCGCATTTCGGCAGCGCTTCTCACCAAAGTCACTAGGATCTCTGTATCCCTGGCATTTCTTTGGGCATCTCGCACCGTGAGCTGGTATCATGTTAGCGTCGTCTGTACCATGTTCCAGTATACATACATGATCCATGAGCGCCACAATGTCCTTGGACTGTATCCGGTCAATTCCCCCTCCTGTAGCGCTGTCATATAAAGGAGATCCCATGCCATGAGCCAGCCCATGCGAGTTGGTGCTCAAGTGTCTTGCATGGCCAGGTTCGACGAATACGTCATCATCGTCCACGGACATGTTACTGTCCAGGCTAACATCGTTGAAGGCTTTGGCGTTCTTGAAACTGATTTCCGGACTACGTGGTTGCGGACCGGAAATGTAACCCTCGTCTTTCGGGGGACTAGGGATAGTTTGACCAGTCATGTAGGAGGCACGATTTTGACCAAAATCATGATTGATGCTTTGCTCCTTATCTTGCTGGATATGTGGCTGGTATCCATCTTTCGTGGACAGATCACGTGAAATACTCTGTTTCTTTGGAGATTGGTCGCGGCTTGCGGTAATCGCTGCTGTCAGAAATCCGGCTGCCACAGCCTTGAGGCTCTCATGTGCGCTCGAATCTTTTGATCGGGACATGAACTCGCCTTTGGGCTGCGGTGGGGTCGGCTTGTTAGGCCAGTGGTCGAGAGTATCGTTCTGAAAGCCTCCCATTGGTCCTTGGATGATTGACGGATTGGTACTGATATCAGAATCGGAATTCAAACCATGTCCAATCTCTGGGAGAGGATCGTCAGCTTTGGGTAAGCCACTTACACCCATAACGACTGGCTCTTCATGTTCTTCGTTGGAAAGGGCAATGCTTTGGCGAGGTGAGCTTTTCGATGATAGCTGATCATAAACATCGGGCTTCTCGAGGTGCGTATCATGCTTCAAGTCCCGCTGTGCAAACTCTTGCTCATGTCCCACCTCGCCTTCTTGCAAGCCGGTATAATACTTCTCACCTTGTTTTGAGCGCGTAGAGAGCGTGGAAGCATCAATGAGCGAAGCGACAGCAGACTCAACGGCTACTGGAGTATGTACGAAATCGGGGTTTCGTCCACCACTTCCGCTTTGCAATTCTTGGGCGGCAGTGACTCTGTCCAGGTAGGGAGCGTCTAAGCTGTCGTCAGTGTAATTTGTCATGTGCCTGTACCCGACTGTGGAGTCTTTAGTGGAGTCCCTGTAGCTACTCTCTTCCATTGAGTCCCGATATCGGTCGTTCTGCTCATGTTCTTGTTCTAGCCATTCGTCCATTGCCGGATCTCTGTCAGAGTATTCTCCTTCCGTGTACTGTGATTCGCGAAGGCCATGCTGTTCAAGGACATCTTCACTCGGCTCATAGTTAATCCCTTTGGGTCTGTCCAAGCGACGCATATCCACACTGACAGGGGATCCCAGAGGATTGGGCGATGCAGCAGACCCTCTTATTCCATGCTGCTTCAAAGATGACAAAGATCCTGTACTGTGGATATGTCTCAAAGATTCTCGGTTGACTTCACTCTCTTGTCGACTCGAAACACTTTGAATGGGGCTCAGTCCACGGCTCTCATGTTGGTAGGAGTAACCAGCTCCGTCAAATCGATCGTGATGATTTGCAAGATGGGTTGCGGGAAGCGCACCTACACCGCTAGCAATTGCTGTCACTTCTGCTTCTGCCATCTTCGAACGACGTTCCTCCTCTGGGAAACTCCTTTCGCTTCGAGGGCTATACTCGTGTAGGTCTCCTTGCGAGAGGTTGCCGTGATGAGTGCCCAAGGTCCGCTGGATACCCATGGGAGTTCTCGTGGGCGTCCCTGACGCAGGGGACAGGACCTCACGTGGTGAGCCACGAGAAACATGCCGTATTTCTGCCATCCGTATCTCCTCTGAAGCTGACGATGGCTCTTCTGTGCACTCAGAAAGTATTGAATCTCGTGTAAGTTCAGAGCTATGAATATCGCTTTGCATTGGCATTTTGGGGACATCGTGCTTGGTGAATGCATCCTCCGTACTCTCCGCATTGCTAGCGCTTCGGCTATGGCTCTTGCTGCTTCTCCTTCGCCTACGCTCTTTCTTGTCAACGCTAGATCTCGAGTCGTGATGGTGCAAGTCATGGTCTTTGTGACGATTGTGATGATTGAGCGCGGCAGCTGTCAACACGCCACCAGCGATACCTCCGGTGGCCGCGTCTTTTAGCCGATGTCCCTCTCTGCTCTTCTTTCGGGAAGCTTTTTCTCCATCACGGATGACTGTCTCCTCGGACATCTCGCGCTCCGACCTGCGCTCGGATGGGGAATCGGATTCTCTATGCCGTCTGCTCTCTTTCCTCCCCTTTATTGAGTCGCCTGACAAAAGAATCCCTGCATTGTGTTCGTCCCTATTCAGGAAGACCTTCGGCTTTCCAGATACGTCTGGGGCGCTTGCATGTTTGGAGAGTTTACGAGACATTTCCCCACGAGAATTGCTGGTCTCCGAAGCCATGGAGTCTCTGTCAAATTTCTGGCGCCCTTGTTGCAGCTTTTGCTCCTGCTTGAGTGTTTCAAGTTCTGGCATGATCAGGCGCCGAATAGCATTCTCCACAGTCTCTAGCAGCTTTGGGTTGGCATTGATTGAGGATTTGGAAGTGCCAGATCGAAAGGAGTATTGATCTCCTGACTGCCTTCCTGGAGACATTTGAGATGTAAGAAGACTCGCTTCCACACCGCTCGGAATTTCCTCCTCTTTATTTGATTTGCTCGATCTGCGGCGCCCACTTTTATGAGATTCGATCAAATGCTCGTTACTGATGCTGCGACTCCGAGTTTTGTCACCGCGTTTATGTTTGCCGCTGCTGATATCCCGAGGCCTAGCTGCGAGCTTTTCCATGGCCTTATAGGCCAGCCTCTCCTTGCTTAAACTTCGACTTCTTCTTCGGGAGGGCGTCTTCAACGTATCGTCGGTACTTATGACTCCGTCTTTGCTTATACTCCGACTCCAATTGTGGCGTGGGGTCACGTTCCCAGCTCTTTCGTCAAGCATGCTATCCGGTGGCATTGATGAGATTTCTGACGGGTTTACCTGAACGTATCTCTCCTCCCGTGCCAGTTCTTCCCTTCCAACGCTTGTTCTAGATAAATCGCTTTCATCGTCTCTATGCATGACTTCAATCTCCACAGGAGGGTATCGATGACTCAGACCTGACTCTTCTGCTGCTGATGTGTACGAGCTAATACTCTTGTCGTCTCCGCTCCCGGAGACCTGTCTCTCCCTTGTGGTATGTGGTCCCAAGGATATCCGTCGAGTGTACGAGGGTTTGCGGCCTTTTGATGCAGTGACCTGAACGTGCTCGCTGTTGTCCTTGATTTTTCGCGCAGCTGATGGTGTAACCTTAACCCGCACGCTCGGTCGAGAATGGACGTTTGGGCCCTTCCCACCTTCAAAGTATTCAATCAAAAGCGAAGTCTGTGATTTGTTCGACGACCTAGTGAGCGTAGTCTCTCTCTCCCTATCGCGACGGTCCCTTCGATTCTTCGTCGGAATCACGACTGGACTCCCGTCTTCTGGGATGGAATAGGAGGTCTTGTCTGTTCGACGGGAGATGTCAGTAGCTATATCAGCTTCTTCCCCACTTCCCCCGGATGTTTGCAACACTGAAGACTCGGTTGGCGCTGGCAGTAACGGCTTGCGACTCTCGACGCCCATTGCGTGAGCAGAACCTGACCTGATTGGAAGTTGACGAAGAGTGCTTATGTGTGCATCGAGACAGGTGAGGTTTCGACGTTGTGAATTTGAGTCTAGTTGGTGGATTTAGTGGTGTGACCGGGTAAATGCAGCTTCTTAGGGTGACTGGCTGGTGTGCTCTGGTCATTCGTATGCCTGCCGTTGGAGTAGGGCTAGGTCATTTGAGATAGTATGTCAGGACCTGCTGGCGCTAGATGACATGGATGACTTGAAATTGGAGGCAAAGGATAGAAGTCGATCGTCTAGGCTCTGTTGACAATTGGGGCTGGGAACGTTGGGGTCGGCAAGCGAAGTGAGATCGGGCAAGTCACTTCACTAGAGGCGCCGGCCTCATTGAGAGGTCATTGGCAAGGGCAGTGATCGTAGCAGGATAAGCTGCAATGTGTAGGGGTGGAGTCGCAGGAGCTTCAGTGGTTTCTGTCGAAACATAAAGTAGAGGAAGGCTGAGAGCTTTCTTGGGAGCCAGGGAATAACAAACTACTGCCGGTTAAGCTAGTACTTCGCTAGCGTGGCCTCCGCGTGTGGTAAATCTATTCGGTAGGACACTCGACCTGGATATCTTGCGCAATATAATTGTTGTCATAGACGGGGTAATCATAGATCTGCTTCTTCATACAGATTCGTGCTACATCAATGAATACCGTCTTGTCCCAATTCTACGAAACAGGAACTGCATGGTTGCTTTGAGGGCCTTCCACCGAGAGTCCCCTGGACCGTGCAGCGAGCTGTTCCTGTTCCAGATCTACAACGGCAACCACGAACGACTTTAGCACGCCCGAAAATGCCCACTCCCAACACAACGTTGCTTTGAACAATTCTTACTCTATACTCCGTGAGATCCACATGCATTCCGATCAACATTGGCAAGGTGTCTGTCACATTTCATGTAGTATCTACAGAGTTGGATGGGGCCAGCGATTGATACATTAAGTTGCATCCCGTCGGTTAACCGGCCGACACTGAAGTCACCGACGCTATCCACAACATGATTGGGTACTCCATCCTGTTAGGGCCCGCGTTTGACAACTCATCAAACCTCAAGCGCTTGTTGTTGGATGACATTGGCCGGGACGAGTACTACCAGCATAGAATACATGATACTCATACTTTAGCATGATCCAACACCCCAACGTCAGACTCAGCTGAGAGGTCTACTGTTGCCTATCTGGTTCATTCCATTATGCTATCTCTTTTTCTAAGCCGCGAGAAGTTGCATTCTACGCACACATGCTAAAATCGTCTATCCCTCTATTCAATTGTTACAAACTCATAAGAAGAATATCATATTCATGGCTAAGCACAGAACTTCTCCCGACAGTCGAAGCCGATCCAGGCGATGTTCGAGGTTGTTTCGTCGCCGAGGGAGGAAGTCGTGTCATAGGTTTGATAGACACTGGGAGTATTCATGGTGCCCCTGTTGAATGGCTTTCATATGTTGTTTTTGTCATTACATTTGCTCGAGATTCGTTTTGAGTTGACCCGCACATACCAGGTAACGAAGAACAAGGAGAAGCTCTTTGATAGGAGAATCATAAGGTACCTCGCACAGAAACATGACCCAATCTCTACTGTGGAGATCACTTAGTGTCTCTTGTCAGCGATGTGTGAAAAACCTACCCTTGATTGGCTTTGCGGCACTACGTACATAGAAGACAGTGAATGGACAATTTGAAAAGTCGTGATAAGGCCTTTCTTCATTTCATATCGTTCACCAGCTTCCTGGCTATGTACAGGATGTTTATTCAGATCTAATGTCAGACTATCAATCCCTATCTATCTCCATCGCGTCGGTTTCTGTGAAATTTTGGCCCCTGCTTAGGCTGGCTACCATACGCCCTTCGCCCTTCCTTTTTCTTATCCCGGCTCATGCTCGCTCCAAGTGTGATATCAACACGTGGAGGCGTCTGGAAACCAAAGCTCTTTGCGACTACATTTCGGCATCAATCAGCATATATTTCGTTAAAGTCGTGCACCTCACGTACCTTTAACAAGATCCAGCTTATGCACATCAAAAACCGAGCGGAGCGAATGACTTGCATACGCCTGCAGGTAACTCCGATACCCATCCTTCGCCGATCGATTCAGGTAGTAATTCTGCCCGATGAGCTTCTCCAGCTGCGACTGGATGTTGTAGATGCGCTTGGCTGGGAAATCGAATTCCACCAGCGGCACGCGAGCTTCCTTGAGGTGTTTCAGGAAACCGATTTCTGAGGGCTGGAGGAACATGAGACTTCGGCCTTTGCCGTTGGAACCTCGCGCCGTGCGTCCGACGCGGTGAATGTAGTCTCGTGGGTCGTCGGGGGGATCTACTTGTAGGATCCAGTCTACGGAGGGGATATCTAATCCGCGAGCGGCGACGTCGGTGCAGATTAAGGTGCCTTGTTTGGCGTTACTGATGAGCGTTAGTGGCAGTTTTCTTGGAAGGATACACACGAATGGAACTACCAGAATTCAAAGAACGTGTTTGTTCTCTTTTGCTGCTTTTGCTTCTGTTGGAGTTCAGTGTCAAGGTCTGAGGAAACGGTAGAGGTTCTGAGAAACATACTCCATGCAGGTCAAGGACTGGTAGGTCTATGTAGTTGAGCAGTTCCGAGTGATACTATGGATATTGTTAGTCTCACATAGCAATGTATTCTAGCCTGGACGCGTAGGGCAACATCTAGACTCACCTTGACACAATTACCTGGAGATTCATGAGTCAGCGTGGTATCGTAAAGTAATGGACTTAAGGCATTCTCGGGCACAAATGCTTCTGAGACGAGTCCAACGTTTTGGGACAGGGTATGGCTTGCGAAAATATGAAAGCGCGAGTGTAACGTACAGCTGGAGAGAAATACCTGATACTGTCAGCGTCAAGTCTCTTCAGCCTTAGGGGAGTGGTTATGATATACGATGCATTTCTTGTCCTTGTTCCTCTTCAAGAAGCTGAAAAGCTACCCCACACCCCGAAGTCAGCACTTGAGCAAAGTGATGTACGATACGAGTGAGAGGTCTGATAACAGTTTGTACTGCTAAAGACAATGCTCGTTGAGGAGAGAGTTCACATCGAAAAGTACAAACCAATAGAAATCTCTTGTCGGAGTCGCAAACGACGTATCCTTGCTCCCTTTGATAAAAGTAAGTAGAGGCTTGAGTAATCGCACAGAGCTGTACGTACAAGCCTTCAACGGTCGAATGCTCCTTCGTGTGGTCGACGTTGATATACAGTGGTCCTGGACGAAGTGATATCCTGGCGAGATCTTCAACCTTGGTCGTTTGCCTACGCGATACACGAGGTTAGTAGGCCTACTTGACGTACCCAACCGCACAGTGTTGTTGATGTGACTACTAGCACATATATTGTGCCCCTATGCATTTGCAATAAGAGAAAATATCGCTCCGAGGGTTACGTACGTTGCAGAGAATAACATTGTCTGTCTTTCTTCCTTTGGGAGGATCTTGATGATCTGGCGCATCTGTATATAGTTTGATAATCAGCACGGCCACGACTACCAACTATTCAGAGAGAAAAGAAACGTGTCTGGACAGCATGACAGGGCTCGAGGTTCCTGATATGGCCCAACGCCTAAATCCTAGTGCAAAGGACAATGGCAGCATCCTAGTCGTGATTATGTGGAGAATCACGCTGCAGAGTTTGAAGTGAATTGTTGGGCAGAGCTTTCAAGATGCAGCTCGAAAGGATGGCTCTGAAAGAAACTAACCTCATCCTCGAATCCTACTTCCAAAATACGATCAGCTTCATCAATGATGAGAGCTTTGATATTCCTGTTGCAGATGACGCTGTCAGGAAGATTCATCGAGGTATATAAGAAAGTCTTACTTGTACACGAAACCCTGCGTATTTTGTAGGTGATCAAGGAGACGTCCTGGAGTCGAAATGATCAAGTTTACGCCTTTTACAAGCTTCTCAGCCTCGGCTCTCCTATGAATAACAATGTCAGAATCGTCACTTCAAGGATGGAGATACCTTGTGAGATGGGTACCTGTTTGCTCCCCCAATAACGATCCCGTAGGCTAGTCTTATCAGCCTGTTTCAATCAAAGACCCCAATAGTACATACTCTGTGAGTGTGCTTGCATCAATTCCCGCGCAACCCCAAAGATCTGCAAAGCGAGCTCTCGGGTGGGAGAGACAACAATAACGCCAGTACCATTCCTTGGCTTGAACCTCAGAGCGCTCAGCATCTCCACGGCAGGCAGGAGAAAAGCTAAAGTCTTCCCAGACCCAGTTTTCGCAGCTCCTAGTACATCTCTTCCTGCCAGTAGCGGTGGTATCCCTCTTTGCTGGATCTCTGTCATTGTATCGAAATTCATACCTTCGATCGCCTGCATTGTCTTACTGGAAAGGTTGAGATCGGAAAAGCGTTTTGGGTCGGTTCCTGTAGATGGTAGCGACAGTGGTAATGTAGAAGGTATGTCCGTATCGACCATAGCATCGTGGCCGTTGTCTTCTTCAACGCGGACCTGATCCCCTTCATCTTCCCCACTGCCATCCGGTTCACGGTGTATGGCCTCATCGGTCTTTGCTCTCGCCGCATGCATTGCAGTCTCCGAAGCCTCGGAATTTAATTGCGGACGTGATGCTTCCTTATGGCGATCGCTTTGCCTCTCTGGCTTTGGCTGAGGCCCCAATTCGACGGCGCCAATAACAGACAGGTTGACGTTCGGGGCATCATTGGGTATTTCTTGAAGCTCGGATTTGACGCTTGGTACATCAGCGAGCCTCTTCGCGGAAGTAGCAGAGTCCGTCGTCGTGGTACCATGAGTGCGCTTGCGCTTCTTTGTTTTTATCTCTGGAGTCTCCATGTCGAAGAGTTTTTCTCTTTGCCTGAGGTAATGAAAGACGAAATCGCACTCACAGCCAGAGCGCTAGTAAATCTCCATGAGTGATTAGCGGTAGATCTCCCGCGCGCGATCCTATTCCTCCGGGAGTCTGTCGGCGTCCTAGACTCCTAATGCACTCGATAGTCTCCTCATGAGTAAGCTGAAATGGACAATCTGTAGTGAATCTAGCATCTATGAATGAGTCGATTCTCACCACAACGCCGCCAAGTGTAGGGAGAGTTCGTACAAGCAACCAGAGTTCCTACACAAGTGACTATTCGCTTACGGAGCCAACATACCTGTATGAACTACTTCAACGGCATTGTGCGATATGAGTGTTCCAGTAGATCCTAGGTACTTCTTGACCCGTTGCGGAAAGTCACCCTCTCGCAGCAGGCATAAGTCAAGGAATTGAAATCAGATTGCGACTGCCGTAACGTTGTTCTCCCGACCTTCAAGCGCGACATCAAACTTGAGCTACGCGTGACTTTAATGCTACATAGATCTGAGGCTGGTCTATGTAAAGCTCGGATGACATGATGACTGATCTACGGAGTAGGAAATACTGATGATATGTGGAGCCAATGTTCTGACCATGACAGCCAATTGCAAGGGAGAGATAGGATGAAACCAAACAAAGGCAAACGTGGCCACCCCGTTACACAAAGAAGCCATGAATAGACCTCACCCTATTCCGATGAAGGCGCTCCATCCGTGACTTCCCCCTCTGCTGTTGAAACATCGTTGCCCATTTGCCCATGAATAAGACTTGTTGGCCGCGTAATACGTATACCGTACTTATACGACGATCACCTTGGTTCCCGAGATTAAACGCTAAATCTGCCAGGGACCCGAAGACTGCGCCTGCTTGCCTGACGGAGTACTCCTTGCCGCTGACATCCAACTCCCTTCTATCTTCACAACAACAGCCTCTCAACAGCTACATCAATCCGATACTGTGCTTTGTGTCACAATACAGTCGCTTCGATGACATCCTATACTTGAGGACATCACAAGCATCACCACGTCGTCGTGTTGTCCAGTCTTCCCTTCGCCACTCGTTAACGTTTCCTTGAATTTAGTCTCGGTCGTCGCAGCGACCGGCTGACATTCCCCCCACCTTCTGTTCACCAAATCGATTCTCGCATAACAAACTTGGATCGCTCAAGACAGTTGCAGAATCAAGGAGGTAATCTGAACTGAGCGACGGGGTGCGAATCCTGTGGGGTTTGTGCTGCCCGCGTACGAATACCCGACTGCCCCGACGTGGGCCTAAACCTTCACGTCCATACATCCTACAATGCGTTTCTCGCCCTCTTCGAAGTCAACATGGATCTCTCTCGCGGCTTTATGCTCCCTCTCGCCCCTCGCATCAGCTGAACGCTTGATCGAGTCAAAATCTCTCAATCCCTGTCAGGATAATTCGAGCTTTACAGCGACGCTCTTCAATGTCGTCTTCACACCTGGCAATAACAGTCTTGCATTTGAGATTGTTGGAGTGTCATCCATATCTGGCTATGTTGTAGCAGATGTCGAGGCTATCGCCTACGGTTTCACCGCCTTGAATCAGACCTTGGATCCTTGCACCCAAAATCTTGAGGGCATGTGTCCTATGAACACCGGCCAGATTAATATCAGATCAAATATCCACATTCCGAACGATGTAATCAAGCAACTTCCAAGCATAGCATATGGTGTACCGGATTTGGATGGGAAGGTGAAGATTTACATCAAGGACAAGGCGACCCGTGTCAGCGTGGCCTGCGTGGAAGCACAGCTCTCAAATGGCAAGACAGTTGATCAGAAAGCAGTTGGGTGGACGACTGCGGTCATCGCTGGCCTCGCGCTGCTCGCTTCTGCCGTCACATCAGGCCTGGGGCATTCAAACACAGCGGCCCATGTGGCCGCAAACGCGCTGTCGTTGTTTGGTTTCTTCCAGGCTCAAGCGATCATAGGCATGACTGCTATCCCTCTACCGCCCATCGTTGCTTCGTGGACCCAGAATTTCCAATGGAGTCTGGGTATTATCAAAATTGGATTCCTCGAATCAATCTGCACATGGTACCAAAGGGCTACCGGTGGGACACCATCAACACTACTCTCGAACCTGAACACAGCTTCTGTTGAGGTGCAAAAGCGGTCTCTCGAGATCTCCCAGAGGCTTGTCATGCGTGCTGCTCACGAAATGAACAGAAGGAGTAATAGCGGTCCGGCTACCACTGCTGGAAAAGCTGTTCTAGTCCAAGGAATCAAGAGGGTAGGCTTTCGCGCCAAGATTGAGACCACGAACATCTTCCTGACTGGTCTTATTTTCTTCATGATCTTTGTTTTCTTTACCGCGGTCTGCGTGATGCTATTCAAGGCCTTTTGTGAGATCGCAGTCAAAGCAGGCTGGTTTAAGGGTGACAAGTTTGAAGACTTCCGGACGGGATGGAGAGTAGTCCTAAAAGGGATCCTGTTTCGCTTGGTAAGTTATGGTGCTCACGCCGTAGTGTTTTAAGTTGCTAATGTCTCGGTTCCAGGTGCTCATTGGCTACCCACAGATTTGTATCTTGTGTCTGTGGGAGCTGACGCAAAGGGATTCGGCTGCTGAAGTAGTACTTGCGCTTTTCTTCCTTATCTCGATGACTGTAGCTCTATTCTGGGCCTCACTCAAAGTCTTCCGGATAGCGAAACGATCGGTCTCCATGCATAAGAACCCTGCCTACATCCTCTACTCCGATCCATCCGCCCTCAACAAATGGGGCTTCCTTTACGTTCAATTCCGGGCTACCGCCTACTACTTCATTATGCCAATGCTTGGGTATATCTTGGTCAAATCTCTGTTCATCGCATTTGCTCAGAACAGTGGGAAAACTCAAGCTATAGCATTGTTGGTGATAGAGGCTGGCTTCCTTATCGGTGTCAGCATTCTCCGGCCCTGGATGGATAAGAAAACAAATGCATTCAATATATCCATCGCCGCCATCAATTTCCTTAATGTCGTCTTTTTGCTCGTATTCACTGCAATCTTCAACCAACCTGTACGTTCTTCAATGAGCCAATTTCCCTGCTCAATACTGACCAAATATTTAGGGCATTGTTACTGGCGCGATGGGTGTCATCTTCTTCATTTATAATGCAGCATTCGCCTTGGTATTACTATTATTGGTGCTCATTGCGACCGGCTACGCCATATTCTCCAAGAACCCCGACACTCGGTACCAACCCATGCGAGACGACCGTGGTTCTTTCATCAAGTCTCAAACGCAGCTCAATACGGAACTTGATGCGCTTGGAGTCACAGCCCGAGGAGACATGGCCCAGAAGGGATACTATGGACGTGACCTCGACGATGACGAAGACTCATTTTCCTCTGGATCTGGAAAGAATCACGAAGGTGCTGGGGTGACTTTAGCCCCATCTACCGCCAATCCCAACATGAGGGACCAGGCACGGTCTCCCATTGATCCAAACATGCAATACACTCCTAGTGACGGCACTCCTCGTCATGGGACCCCGCAACAGTACTCGGACAACTCACGCGGGATGTACAATGCAGATAACACCAGCTCTCGGCCTGGGGCTGACATGCCGTTGATGAATCGGCCGCAAGACACCTTACCATACCGTCGAGCACCTTCATCACACTCAAATGGTGGCTATAGGCAGCAGAACAATTCAAGTCCCTGGCAGAGGGGTGCCGGTTATGATCACTAATGAGCGTTATGTTTACGGTAGCGACATCAGCATATAATAAATAGTGATAATGTTGTTTCCATAATCACCTACGACCAGCGAGCCTGAAGGGTCTTTACATATGTTTATGGCGGCAATTCCACGCATTGGCCGGATTTTTTGGGCTCGTCAGTAAGACTGCCGAGGAGCTAGGGTTACAGTCATTGTCTGTTCTGGCGTTTGGCAATCTTGGTGCTGTATTTTTGACAATTCGTCCGGAGTGAGATTGGCAGGCATCCGTGCCCTGGTTAGCCACTGTAAATAGTGAAGCATTGGAGCTTCTTTGATAGAAATCAAACAATTCCAACATATCTGCACAAACGGAACAACCCAACATATTAGGTAGCGTCTCTAGAGCCAGCGAGGAGCCCGAAAATACAAAGCCTGCCATAAAAGAATTATTCAAAGCAGCAAGCGGAATTGCCCAGCAAAGCTGCGTATCAATGGATGGAGTCTGGCGTTATTCAAAGAGGGGGCTGGCTATACTTGGGTAAATCAAATGGAACCCTTGAAAATCTGAATGGCTAGGACGGAGCAAGATGTTTGATTGACTGCTTGCTTTCATCTATAATCTTTGCCATGAGATAAACGTAGCAAGTGCAGCATGGAGAGAAGTACTTGTTCAAAAATCAGGTATCCTTCCTACACCAAACACCAGAAGCCGCTCATGTTGTATTCACCGAAGCCCTATCCCATCTTATCATGAACATCAACATCATCTCCTGACAGGCCCCGGCGTCCAAGCCTCTGGCTGCCAAGTCTGCCCAGGCACACCTCTATCTTTCTGCTTCCATGGATTTTCCCTCTCCCTCTCCTCACCCTCACTCCTCTCCTTCACTGTCGTTTCGCCCACAGCCCTTGTCGGCCCTGGCTCCCCTCTCTTCCCTACAGTTCCCGGCGCTTCTCCATCACCCACACCAAGCTCCTGATTCCCTCTCCTAGGCTTGTCCAACACGGAAGGCTTTGCGTTCCAGCGCGCATCGGCGAGCTGGGCGTTCTGTCGCAGTTGAATCTGGCGCACGACGTCCGCTTGTTGTTCAAGAAGCGAAGGTGCAGAGGGGCGGGTGTGGCGGAGCCATTGGTGCCACATGGGGGATATGTCGAGATCGGAGTAGGGTATTTTCGGGTTATTTTGGAGGATGCGGCGCGCGTGGGGGGTGGCGAGGCTGGGCTTGAAGTACCAGTATGTGTTGCCGACAAGATCTTGGCCTGGGATTGGGCGTTAGTTGCATGTCTAACGATGGAGATGCGGAGATTTGGGAAGAGTACCGGCTAGCCAGCGCCGCCTCCATGGAAGCTTTAGGGTCTTCCATTTTCGCCATATGGTAGCTAGAGGACCTGAAGATGGATTAGACATATGATACTGCGCAAGAAACGAGAAGGAGCGGTTGTTGGCGCAAATACCCAAGGGTAGAGCAACGGCTTCGTCATCTTGCAGCGCTAGCGGCCGTTGTCTTTGATCCATATTGGGGAACACTTGTATGTTCTCAATGCAGAGTGCCCCCGAGGCGCAAACATTGATTGAACATGCATAGAACACAGATCTTTTAGTGTATTAAAGTCTATCAATCACTAGGTCTAGCCTTGACAGCATCATCAAATTCTATGCTCATATCCACATCAGGCAACAGTACTTTCTGTACATTCAACATTTGTCGGAATCGAACGTTATGGCTTCGGTATCATCCTTGGACAAGGACATGCGCAATATTCGCTTGTCAAAATACACACCTCAAGCTGCAGATGAAGTAAGGACCTGGATCGAAGAGGTGTTAAGAGAGCGTCTGGCAACTGGGGATCTATTGGAGGCATTGAAGGATGGCACAGCTCTTTGCAAGTACGGTCTCAACCACACCATCTTTGCAGGCTTGTTATTGGAAGAAGACACAGTCACAGTTCGAGCATGTGAAGCCCGATTTCCAGTGCAACGGGTACTTCTGCCCAAGTCATTTCTGCGTCTGTTGCCCGTTCATTTGACTGGCGTGTAGCTAATCTTTCTGCATTTATCCGTGACAACTTTCATTAAAACGATTGACTATATCGAGAGTGCTAGCTAGACAATTGCGAGTTTGTCTGATACCACGCCTGCTCTATTAGATTACTCTGAGCGTTTAGACTGACCGAGAGACTAGGCTCGTCAATCTGGCAGCCCCACCAGGCGTACGCTTCAAAGAATCCTCAATGCCGTTCGTTCAGATGGAGAATATCTCTCACTTCCTGCGTGCTTGCCAGCAACCTCCTCTGAATCTTCAATCACACGACATCTTTCAGACAGTCGACCTGTTCGAGCACAAGGACCCGGCCCAGGTACTACAGTGCATATCGTCCTTCAGCAGAAGGGCACATGCGGTGCAGCCCAGCGTATTTCCTAGCGTGATTGGCGAGAAGATCAAGACTGGGGTACTGAGCCCGCAGAGTACTGGGGGCTTCTCTACTGGAAGCGCCCGATATGGTCGATCAAGAGGGGCTAGTAATACCAGTGAAGTCAGCTCGACACCTTCCTACCAGTCATCGCACGCCATCGGTGGAGCCGGCAATATGTCAAGGTTATCAGAGACTGGTTCTTCAAAGGGTGCCAATGGAGCAAAACCGTCCTCTGGAGGCGTTAGTAGTTGGAGCAAGAAGGGGGACGAGACAGCCACAACGCCGGCCTGGAACATCCATCAATATGGATATATGGGCGGTGCGAGTCAAGGGAACCAAGGTATTTCGTTCGGCGGCCGAAGACAAATCACTACGCCTGCACCGAAAGTCCCAAGTCTAGCAGAGAAGGAACGGAAGAGGCGTGAACATGAGGCAGAGGAGGATCGATTACGCCTGCAAGCTGAAGAAGCAGAGCGCCAGAGACGAACCGAGCGCGAAGCGGAAGAAGAGAGAGATAGGATTGCTGAAGAGCAGCGATGTAAGTCATATCTTGGAAAAGTCTCCCTTTCAGTTGCGAGAGATCTAAGGACATCCCCGTGCTTCGAGCTAAGTTCTGCCTACTGATACTCGACTGTGGTTTTGATTCTGTGTAGAGCAGTCTCCTCCTTTCTATTGCTCACGTACAGATACTCTATTTCACCTTACACCTCGAGGGAGCGATCCCTTCAATCAGGCCATGCTCTGCTCTGCGGTCATGTTTGCTGGCTGCGTTATTAAGGGAGCGGTCTCTTTTGTTGTCTACAGCGATTCTCAATGCTTTACTTGAAGTCCTGATTAGGTGACGCTAACTCTAAAATCTCGCAGGGGAGGAAGAGACCAGGCAGAATAGGGAGAAGGAGAGACTTCGCGTCGAAGAAGAAAAGCGGCGATGGGATGAAGAAGAGCGGAAATGGAAACGGGAGGAAGAAGCTCGAATCAGGGAAGAGAAAGAAGCTGAAGCCAAGCTTGAGAGAGAGAAACAGCAGAAGAACAGTGGTTTCGAATCGAGACCAAAGCTCCAAGGCCAATATCTCAGCCAGTACAAGGCCGAACAGGCGCAAACACCCACGAGATCTGGGGGAGAAGATCCGGAACGAGTCGCAGAACGCCAAAGGGTCAAGGATCTTGAGAGGCAGCTTGAAGAGGCTAAAGAACGTGAAGCACGATATGAGCAGGAACGCCAGGAACGTTTACAGGCCGATCAAGCCCGCGAACGCTCTCAACACAGGAATGATACCAGTGGCGGCGACTCTAGAAGCAGAAGTCGAACTGCACCACTGCATTCCCACCAAAGGCGCGAAGGCTCGGATCGCAGCGATGAGCGCGACTACCTTCAACAAGAGTGGTCGAACCACCACGCTGAATCTCAACCGCCGAGACAGCTGCCTCGTCCACTCCCTACTCGTCAGGGCGAAGTCCCACCACAGCAGCCTCCTCGTCCGCTCCCTACGCGTCAAGATGAAATCCTACCACAACAGCCTCCCCGTCCACTACCAACCCCTCAAAAGTCCGTACCCACGCCATTACCAGCGCAGGAACAATCACCCACCCCCTCTCCACCACCACCATCAATATCATCTCTACCACCACGCCCCCTCCCAAACCCTGCAAACTACGCCAACCCAAGCCCTCATCCACCGTCCCCCGTACGCAAATCGCCCTTCGCCCGCCCAGCATCGCCAGCAGTCTCGTCACCCACCGCTCCGCCACCCCAATCCAACCCCCTCAAGAAACCACCCTTTGCCAAACCCTCCTCTCTCCTCTCTCGCGAAATGGAGCTCGATCGTGTCCGCCAGCAGGAATGGGAAGAGGGGCAGAAAGCCACCAAGGCCGCGACTGAGGGGGGGGTCAGAGATGGCGGTGTCAATCCGGGGGATGGATCGTGGGATACGAGTCAGTATGGGTATTTGGGAGGGGATAGTCAGAATAAGGGGGGGACGGGAATTGGGTTTGGGGGGAGGAGACAGCTTGTTGGGCCGAGGGAGCCGCCTGGGAGATGATGATTGTCGGATGGTTTTTCTTGATTCATGTCTGTAGTTTGTAGACAGCTTTTATCTTGACCTACCTCTCATACTTCCCAGTCCCATCGGTTTAAGTCTGAAACTAATCTGTAGCTATAGATCGTGCCTAGCTATTGCAGCAGGCAAACCCTTAGGGTCAAATTGTTGAATATTGTTACACTTTACCTCCAACGAAAATGTAATATTCCCCCATCGCTTTTTTTCAGTTAGCTTCTAGAACGGGTATAGCGCTGGTATTCACACGCTCGGCGGACCTCCAAGCGGGATATCTTTGCTATAGATTTTACATATTTCGGAGAGCTGGGCTAGAAGGCCAAGACAGCCAAAGTATGCTAGCTATGACATCCACCTTCGCAGCTTCGCTATGCTAATCGTATAGCCACCAATGCGTCTGTCAGGCATTGTACAGAGACTTCGGACCTACGACAACGTAGGCTCTCGCTTCTAGCAAGCTCCGCCACTCAATCAAGCGAACTCTGCACCCCTTCCCAATCATCCTCCAAACTCTCTTCCGAATCTTTATCCCACCACCTGCGCCCCTCTCACCTCCCAAACTGCGGCGGACCTCCCTGCGGCGGCCCAAATGGATTCCCCTGCGGCGGACTCCCCTGCCCTCCCATCGGCGGAGGGAATCCCTGAAAGTTCGGCGGCATACCTCCCGGTGGCGGGAACGGCATTCCCCCGGGCATTCCCCCGGGCATATTCGGCATCGGCGGTCCGTTACCGGCTGGGGAGGCGGAGGGTGGGAATGGTGGGAAGGGGGGCATGCCGCGGCCGCCTGGGGGAGGTAGGAAGGGGGGTGGGGCGCCGGGACCGCCGGGGGGCATGTTGAAGGGGGGTGGGGGCATACCCGCTGCGTGTTGCGTTAGTGGTGGGAGTGGACAGTTGGGGGGTTGGAAGCGCACCTGGGAATCCGAAGGGGGGTGGGGGGAAGCCTTGGCCGGGCATGGGTGGAGGACCGCCGTGGGGGTTTAGCATGGGGTTGGAGCCTGCTTGGCCTTCGGCGGCGTAGGAGGAGGTGATGGAGTCGATGACTGATTGTGCTTTTTCGTGGCCGATTTCTTGCGTTGCGATAGGAATTAGTGAGGTGGTCTAAACTTCTTTTGTGAAGGGGGTATTTGGAGGTTTGGGCGTACGTTGGTAGTAGTCTAGCACGTTCCGCTCGTGGTTTCGACCGCTGTTGTGGGCTTTCCGGACGGACATGGAGTCGTGTGTGAGGTAGACATCGCAGTAGTCGCCTGGGGATGAGTATCAGGGACTGAGGTTGAGAGTATGCATGAGGTGATTATGAGCTGGGAAACCTACAGAAGAGTGTATAGCAGTCAGTGATGAGTCCTTGGGAACGGGGAAAGAGTCGACCTATATTTCGGCATGTTGAAGAGATTTTGGAAGATCTCAGGCGTGTCTAGGGGTGATCTGTTGCAGTTGGCGCAAAGGATGTCGAAACCAAAGCTCGTTCTGTCGATGCAGGTACGGAGCGAGCGGAGTAATTAGTGCCGTAGCTCGAGCCTTAGTGGCAGGACCCCACCGTACATCTCCAAATATGGATAGGACTTTGTGCGCCTGTGCGCCTCATTAGATTCCAGCTTATGATAAGCTGTTATGAATGATATAAAGAGGACGTCTTAACTATTAGCTATAACTCCAGCTGGTGTTTCGGCAATACTGCTGAGATCATATAATCTCACGGAGTGGGAAATCGTTGCATGGAAATCCCCGAGACGATATGGTAATCATGGATATTTACCGTGCTTCACCTTTAATAGTCACTATATGAAACGTTTCGTTTTTCATACAAGCATGGAAGCATGTGGGTATCTCTATGCACCCTTGACCCGTTACACCTCGCTCCAGAACACGATCGCACGGCACACATCATATCCTTACATCCATAAACCTACACTCGATGTCTACTCCACGCATTTAGAGCTGAACTTGGCATAGGTCGATAAACGTCGGCTCCAGGCTGGGGCCGACTAGCCTGATGTATTTGTCGCGGTGCTGGCGGCTTGTACCTATCGGAGTAATTTTGACTATCATGACCTCCGTATTCAGGGGAACGAGAGCGTCCATTGCTATGTCCGTAGGACCTATATCCCGGACGGTCAGATGCTGCTTGCCAGTCTTCGCGACCGTTGTCTCGGTAACGGCTGTATGATGATTCATTGGCACCACCCTTAATGTAAGTTGCGTTGACAGGATTCCATCCCGAATACGGTCCTCGATCGTCGAACGGTGGTCGAGGCCCTGTCTTGATCTGAATCTTTCCCTTGCGAACGGGCTCAGGAACCTTTGGGCGAATGAAGGCTCCAGACATCTCCTCGTAGCCTTTATCGACGTCAATGGGATCATGCCTCGCCGTACCTTTTATACTTATCTCGCCTTTTGACTTAATCGATATCTGATTGTCGCCGGAACCCCAACTGCTCGAGCCCAGCTGCTTCCCCGGCCTTCGCGTTGGACAGTCATTACCGAGATGTCCAGGACGACCACATTCATAGCATGATAGCCGTACGCTACAGAGCTCTGGATTGAATTCCCAGGGTCGTCCCGACGTCCGCCATTGTAGCTCGCAGACTTCCTCGATATGACCATGTCGTTGGCAGAGATCGCAGACGATTTCGTTCTGAACCATGTTCTTGAGCTTGTATAGGCAATGCTCTTTGTCATGGCCTAGCTCCCTGCATTTTGAGCATCTCGCTATTGAGGGACAGTTCTGTGTAGTATGGTGGTTAAAAGCGTCACAGACTCTGCATATAAGCTGGTCACAAACGCCTGCCATATGACCCTCAGATGAACAGACAAGACATCTGACAGGTGTTTGTCGATCTATTTCCGTGATTATTTTGGTAATATGAAAATATCTGAGCTGAACGTCAAGATCATGTCCGTTCAGATCGGCCAAGGTCCGCGCAGCTTTAATATCTGATATGGCCTTAAGATCTGTCTCCCTAACCGTGTCATTAGGGGGGTGGTCTGAGCCTTCGTGGTCCGTTAATCCATAGCTGTCCTCTGAGCTACTGTCGGTGTCGGTATCAGAGTCGCTGCCATCGGATGCGACTCTATCACTCATACCGGCTCGATTCGTATCAACCTCATCTAGCTTTTGGTCTATCTGTTTGACCTCTTTGAAGTGTCCCGGCTCTACGACATGAAGGCGTTCGTTCTCATATGTATTCAAAACTAGATCCTCGTCGCTACTCAAGCTATGTCGGCTTACTCGTGACGGCCCGTCCGGCTCCGGTGAGAGCTCCACCACGTTAGTCTGACTTAGGGTGATCTCCCCATTTCCCTTGATATCAGGTAGTTGGGAAACAGCCTTGATCAACTGAAGTCCAGCCGCTTCCGGGAATTCGACCTCGCGCTGTGGGCCTTCAGTAGTGGTCACATCCTCAGCAGCTACGTCTTCACTACTGGAGTTCATATGGCTTGCATCCTGTCCCACCTGTAGCTCAGAAGCCCAATGAGATTGCGTTGCTGCTGGAACATTGATTATGCATTGTTCAAGTCGACCGTCTCTGAGACTCTGGAGTGTCCCATCGGCTCTACACTGTTGAGCAAGCTTCCATATTTGAGCTGCTCTCCTGTTGAGATCTCCTTTTCCACCACTGAAGTTGTAGGGTTCTTCAAGGCCTTTCTTCACACGATAGAGCGGCAAATACTCTTCGTTTGACGGAAAGTAATTGCAGTAATCAAGATCTAAGTGAATTTCTTGGATTTCTTCCTTTGTCGGTTCGCGCAGAGGTCCACCCGTTGCAACGTCAGCGTAGCCCATAACAAGAGATCGGAGCTTTTTCGTAGCTTGTTCCAAATCTTGAAAGTCGAATTGTTAGTATTGATATCAGCAACGAAGATAGTGTGAACAGACCACTGGCCCGAGCAGGAGATCCAAGGCCCCAGTTTACTCTGCCCTCCTTGAGATCTTGCAGAGTACCTTCCTGCATACACTCCTTCGTTTGTTCCCAGAGCTGGTACTTATTTCTTCTTATTGTAGGCGTGTTTCCATCCTCAATCGGACCCCTTGGGGCGGGAGGTGGGCTGAACGTTGAGCCCAATGGATAGTACAGACAGTAATTGTAGTCGACTTCTGCATTTCCGACTTCCAGTTGAGCCGCTTTGTACGTTGAAGCAGGATCATCGTGAGGATTCATACTGGCAAGACGTTCACGAAGCTCTTCCAATTTAGCAAATGCCAAATTAGTCGCTAAAGGCTTGCGTTAGCACAATTCCAAATTCATTGAGCGTAGAATATTAGCTCACTGACTGACCTTCTTCTCGGAGCCCGTTGGGCTTTGTCTTTGTCCGAGGCTTCATTTGTTCTGTGGTATCGACTTCACCCGCCCTATCGATAGCTCGACCAGTCTGCACATTGTGATTCTGTCCTGTCTTCATATCATCCGAGCCACCATCAACCTGAAGTGCCAGCGGTCTTCTCTCTTGGGAGATCCTACTACCCCCAAACGATGTTCGGACCTTAGTACTGTTGACCGCATTCCAATTCATGGGGAGTACTGTGCTCGTATCAGATACCTCGTGGGCGCTTTCAGTCTCGCCATTGCGGGGCTCCTCAGGATTTGCGGAGTCCAAAATCAAGCTGTCACCATTGGACATGGAATCGCGTAGAGATCCGTGTTGTATATCTTGACTATGCTTCTTACGCTTCCGTGGTGTTGACGCTGCAGATTCAGCATTCGTATTGTCCTCTCTAGTAGCTTGCTCGTGCGGACGTTTTCGTTCGAAAGTAGCAGTGCGGGAGTCCATGTTATCGCTTCGAAGTTCGGCAGTATCAGGAGCCATACCACAAGGATAAGGCCTACTCTGATCGGGCGCAGACTGGTGGCCTTGTCTGCTCCCACCGTATGTAGATCTCATTATATCGGTACACGGTGACGTGCAGGTGCATTTTACACGCCAAGACTTCTACAGAGTACGGCATACGGCAGCTCCAACCCTAAAGAAGAATAGCGCAAGCTTTCGGCCGAGCTTGGCTGACATGATTTTACCTTAAGCTCCAGAAACGGGCAACTGCTAACCACAGGACTACCCTCTCTCAAACGGCTGCTTTTCGTGAGCAACACCCATTTACAACTTATTACATCATTCTATCTATCACGTTTGCAGAAGTATCGTTGACATACTTGGTCCACTTTGATTTTATTCATAAACCAGAACAAAACCTACGTACTGCACCTAATCGGGAAGTATTCGTACCACTAAAGTAAGCAAGTCCTCTCGCCTCCTCTATCCATCTTACGGATGAGTAGCCTGTACATTACCTGGTTCGTGTCAGCTTTCAGATAGAGAGCGCTTCTTACTTCTCATGTGTCCCTTACTGGATCCAAGAGCAACCACTTTTCTGAAATACGGCTAAGTGAAACAACAGACAGTATCTCTCCTTATCCGCCACTTCGTCGTCGGGGTAGCAATACCTACGGAACCAGATCCTGGCACTACCGCCAACCTGTCTCCCCTTTTGATGCCCCGGACCCTTGCCTTCTCGCCCAATACCAAAACCGCTCCTTCACTAAGATCGTCAGGATCATCGAAAATGAACGAGGGGAAGAAGAGTAGGAGGAGGCGTTCTAGCAGTCTACTATATCAAGAACCACCAGAGTCTCTGGAGCATATGAGCGACCAGTCAGCCTTACCAAACGAGAATGCGAACTGGGTTAATGCGAAAGGTGAGCAAGCTGCTTCTCATTGAGCACGGAACATGCTTGTCGGAGACGATGTCCGGACCTCGCCTTCCAAATCGATGAGCGGCGCTACAGGCATGCATTGGAAAGTCATAATGAAGTGGCTTTGGCTGAATTACACGCTGACAATCTTGCTCCCGTCTAGGGGCGTGGGCGATACATGGTGTCTGCATAATCCTTCTCAAGCTCTTATTCAATTGTGTACCGGGCGTGAATCAAGAAAGGTCATGGACTCTTGTCAACATCACCTACATGTGCGCCTCGTTCTTGATGTTTCACTGGGTCCGGGGTGTCCCGTTTGAGTTCAATGCCGGAGCTTACGACAACCTGAACATGTGGGAGCAGATTGATAACGGGGATCAGTACACACCTGCGAAAAAGTTCCTGCTCGTGGTCCCTATCCTGGTATTCCTGCTCAGTACCCATTTCACGCATTACGACTTGACCTATTTCATTATCAATTTCCTTGCCGTGTTACTTGTTGTGATACCCAAGCTGCCATTTGTAAGTCCTGACAAAACCTGCGACTCGGACAACATTATGCTGACGCAGCATATGCAGAGCCACCGGATGCGAGTGGCGTTTTTGTCTGGGCAACCGGAGGATTGACTCGAGGGGATACCTGGTAAGGCGTTGGAGGATCGGAAGTGAGACAGCGGTTTAGCAAGGACTGCGGAGCTGCGACACGTTCTTTATGGATAGTTGAAACGTGAAAAGTTGGACGTTAGCTCCATATGACTACATTCTCTCCGTTCTGTATTTGTTGCACATGTTCCAGTTTATGTGGTGAAAGCTGATCAGCAAGCCTTGATCCTTCGAATTCGCTCAAAAGTGTAAAGCTTCATGGTATCAAAGCCCGTGTATATGTGGTAGACATCTCTGTCCCGGCTCCTCGATGGATAGGTACCTTAGGCTTGGCCCGTTGCAATGCCAATCCTCAAGCAAGCAGCGGACGAGATAGGGGTGTGGGCGAGAAGAGGAGAGGAGGGGTGTGGATGATAGGAGTTGAAGGGAAGGGGTGGGATGATAAGAGTTGAGGGGATTGAAGGGATGGGATGGAATGGGTAGTCAGTATGGTGTATGGTGTATGGTGTATGGTCTTTTTGTTGATTTGTTCGTTTGTTTGTTATAGATGGGGAGTTGTACTTGTATGTGAGGTATGGAGGATAGAGGTATGTATGGAGGTATAGAGGAGGGGGGTGAAGTAATGGCAGTGTGGGAGACTACAACATAAGGGTGTAGATGATTTTGTATTGGAAGGGATGGGAAAGTTAGTCTGGTGTATGGTGTATGGTATATGGTATATGGTTTTTTGATCGTTTGATAGGACTGAGGAGTCGTGTTTGCGTGGAGGGAGGTATAGAGGGAAGGGTGGAGGTAGGTATATGTTGTAGAGGGAAGGAAGGGTAGGGTGGTGTGATTTTTACAGGTTTTGTATATCGTATCTGGGTTATATCAGGGGATACCTCAATAACGCAACGGAAATCCAAATCCGCAAATCCGCATAATACAGTACTATAACTATAGTACTATATTAGGTATCTATCTATCATCAAGCAAAGCAAAGCAAACCCAATCTCATTACGGCGCTATGCATTTCAAATATTCGTCAGATGGTTAGTATTACAGATTAGTAGATTTGGGTTACATCAGGGGATATATTGTATGTTGTATTGATGGATAAGGTAGGGATTGCGGATTCGTAAAATGGCAGTAAGTAGGGTAAGGTACTATATTGGGTATCTATCATCAAGCAAACCAATTTCCGTACGCTATGTATGCCCAATGTTCGTCAAATGACTTTCCAGAATTGACAGTCGTGTCAGCTCTTCATGGCGGCGTAGATCGGCTCATCCACTCGACGCAGACTCCGATACTTTCGCTAATCTCTAGTACCTTCGTCACGCGCTCTCTCAATTTGATGATAGTTTCCTTGCCGTCGTCCTCATCTCCGGTTTCTTCCATACTGCCGCTTTCTGCTCCAAGCTGCTGCTGCTGCCAAGGCGGACTTCCATCATCAACGTCAACGCCTTCGATCGTGCCGTTCAACCCGATATTGAAGCTTACGCTTGCGAGCTTGCCGCCGTGGCGAGGATCGGGGAAGTGGACGTTGAAGCGGGGAAGAGGGTGCGTGGTGAGGGTGATGTCGATTGCTTTCGTTGCGTTGCCAGTGCTGCCGTTTGTTGTTGATGATGGGTCTGGGGGAAGAGGGGAGGACATGAAGTCTTCTAGTTCGGCGTCTATGGTTTGGAATTGAGCAGGTTCTGGGGTCTCGTTTTCGTTCTCGTTTGGAGGGTGGCTGGGGCTGGGGCTGTTTGGAGGCGGGGTGGAGATGTCGTCTTTCATGAAGCTGCGGCGGAGGATGGAGGCTGTTAGGGCCCATTGGCGGAGACAGGGGAGTAATGCGATGATCTGGCGTGGGTGGCTGAATGGTAGGTCGGTTATAGCTCTAGCGTAGTCATTTGGCTGGGTGAAGAGGGTAGATCTATGCCTGTGGGTTTTGACAGTACCATTGGACATATCGTATGACATGAGCGGGTTTTCGAGCGATCGTGGAACTTTGACTACAGAGTCCTGGCTGTCTATGTCGGAGAAAACCAAGCTCTCGTATGTCGTCGGCAAAAAGGATTCCTGCGTGAGAGGAGAGCCGACGGATGTGTGAATTTGCATAGCCGTCTGCATAGGGACGATGACTGGAGGCTCAAATCTGGCGACGAAACGAACGTCTGGAGTCCTGGGTTGAGCATCCTGGTCCAATTCGAGGGCCCCGAATTCATCCGTCGGCGACTTTGGGGGAAGGAAAGTGGGAGGCGGGTCCAGCCAGTCGATCGTTTGATGCTCTAGCGCATCTGATATTGATGTCGGCATCACTATAGCTTCAGACACCCACGTATCGGAGATCCTGACGGGAGGAAAGAGCTCTGCGGGCGATGCTTCGCATTCGATGATGGCGGACCAGACCATGGATTCCTCCAAGTCAATGGCAGGCTCGAGCGTATTGGCTTCTTTGTTTCCGGTATTTTTTCGCTTCCAAGAGAGGAGCCTCCTCTCCGCCCAGTAGTGCAATGCAAGACCAACTCGGCCCCTAGTATGCATCATCGGCCGTCCACTTTGCCGACACATAGCCCCTGCAAGACTCAACTCATTGTCTCCCAGCTTCGATTTCACTGACTCCTGACCGTTTACCTCCCAGCGGAATACCTTATCCAAGCTTCTGTAGATCCCATCTACGGCGTCGAAACAGTTGACCTCCGCCCCACCCAAACGATCCATGCCCGCCAGCCTTTCCAAGTTTCCCACAAAGGGATCCAGAATGACATACCCTGCGTCTTCCTCTCCCTTCAAATCCTTCCCTAATACCTCCCCTGCAGCACCAGCCCCTGCAACAACAGTCTCCCTACTCCCCTCAAACTGCAGCACAACCCCTCTGACAACCTCATCCCTAAATTCTACATCGACCAATACCCCATGCCCCGCAATCGTTAGCGTCCTCTTTCTTTCCTCGCCCATTCCTTCTTCCCACAAACACTCCAGCCCCAGCCGTGTAGCACAGCGCTTGACGCCCTCTTGACTCACAAACCCCCATCTTCTCGACATCATGCCCACAATAGTTTCAGTCCTCCTCTTCCTTTCCTCCTCCTGGTCCTGTGCAGCAACAATGGCACTGATGCCCCCCTGGCTAGCTGTGATCTGCATGCCTACAGGCGTCAAGCCTACCCCCCTAGGCGTAAATCCTGTTACTCCAGCAGGAAATCCAAAGTGACCATCCATAAGCATAGCAGCTGCCGCTGCCGCAGCAGGTGAGTCCGCTGCGCTTTTGGTCCCGGGTCTAGGCGTGCTGGTGCTTGCACCATGGGGGCGACGAGGCGTGGTGCCAGGGGGTAGCTGCGCGGAGCCATTGCGGTAGTGAAGCGGTCGTTGAGACCCTTTGAGCGCTGCGCTGTAGGCAGGAGACGGGACTGAGCGATTCGTGCCGGAGTGAGAGGAGGGTGGGGCAGGAGGTGATGATGCGGAAGCGGGTGTGAAATGTGAGGCTGTGGGCTGCTTTTGAGGATGAGGATGGGAGGTTGGCGTTGTCATCGTTCGAGGAAGCAGGAGACTGGGTTGCTACGGGTGGCTAGTAGGTAGATCCGAGACGAATAATGCTGCATGATTATTGTTGTGATTGAGTGTGCTCTGCTAACGCCGTGAGGGCTAGACTGTCTCTCTCATGGTTCGACCCCAGCATTGAATTTCAAGCGGCAACGTATGTTGCAGGCATTGCCAAGTGGTGTTATCTCGAGAGCCAGATCAGAAACTGTGACGGACAACCCGAGAAACAAATGTAGTATAGAGGGTATCCGGAGGAGAGATACTTCTAGACTCGAAATTGTCACAAAGTTGGCGTTCGCTTGGCATGCACGATGGAAGATATTTTCGTGAATGCAAGAGCTGCGAAGTGTATTATGGATGTAACTTCATTGACCAACTATCAGTAGTGATTACATGCTATATCAATGCCGTTAAAATGCAGATCGCACGCAGACCCGTCCGTCTATCGACACATTTCGTCTTTCTCCTATAACCAAGCCCTTTTTTCATTTCTGCATCTTCTCATCAGGCAAGCCTCCGAACATCTGTAACACAGCTCATCAGAATAGGTCGATAACAGGGTACGACGTCGAACTCACAGTCTCCATCATCATGCCCGTAATTTGGTACGGGTCGGCGTTAGAAGCAGGCCTTCTATCTTCAAAATACCCCTTACCGGCTGCGGCGCATTGTCTTGGAATCCTGACGCTGGCACCACGGTCCGCAATACCCCAGTTGAATTTGTCAATATTGGCCGTTTCGTGCAGGCCAGTCATTCGTTCTGTGTTGCCCTCTCCATAGACTGCAATGTGCTCCACATGACGCTTCTCGAGTTTGCCCATCATAGCCTCAATTTCTTTGAGACCGCCGTCTTTGCGCATAGTAGCTGTAGATACGTTGGTGTGGAGCCCGGCTCCGTTCCAGTCACCTGGAACTGGCTTGGGAGCAAAGGTAATCACGACACCGAATTCCTCAGCGACACGGTGGAGTAAGAAACGGGCCATCCAAAGTTGGTCACCCACTACAGCACGATCAGGTCAACGGGACTGGTTGTAACATTCGCGAATCCAACATACACTCAATGCCAAGGCATGGCCCAACTTGAAATTCCCACTGAGCAGGCATGACCTCTGCGTTGATACCGGAGATCAGGATGCCGGCGAATAAGCAGGCTTTGTAGTGGGCCTCCACAATATCTCTGCAGTAGACCTTGCCGGTACCGACACCGCAGTAGTATGGTCCTTGAGGAGCGGGGAAGCCTAATTTGGGCCATCCATACGGCCTGCCGTCTAAAGCGAGGAGAGTGTATTCTTGCTCGAGGCCAAACCAGGCCTCTTCCTTCGCATTCGCATCCATCAATCTAGCAGCATCGTGACGGTAATTGAACTTGTTTGGAGTTCCATCGTGATCCCAACACTCGCACAAGACCAGAACGTTGTCGCCACGACGGAATGGGTCAGGATAGATGGCGACAGGCCGGAGATAGACATCAGAGTCGCCGCTCTCCGCTTGGCCGCAGGATGAACCATCGAAGTTCCACTCTGAGAGTTCCTTGACATCTTTGCAGGGTTTGTCAAGAGTCTGCACGGCAAGAGTTAGCCAGATCTCAAGCTGCAGCTGTCAAAAAGCCCAATCGTTGAGGGCCAACGGAAATAGCTTAGCGCCCGATAAGAACTGCCTTGCTAGGACGTGCCTGGAAGCGTGCATCTGGAGCCACACGAAGACGAAAGGATGAGGAACCTCACGAACCTTTGTCTTTGAACGGACGCCATTGTTGCCGTCAATCCAGATGTACTCTGCCATCGAATAGCCCTTTTGATCGAGATCCATGTACTTCATGAGCTGGGTGATCGTCAGCGCGTAGGACTTGAATGAGTATTGGGGAGGCTCAGACTCACGTTCTCCGTATTGGAGATGGTAGTTGATTCAGCCTGTAGGACTATCAGCAAGGTGTGAAGGTCGTGTATGTGGCAAGGCGCTGTGCTCACCATGATTGCCGTGGATGTATGTTGCGTCTCGCGTGGCTTGTGTGGTGCCTAGGGAATGAGATGGTAGGAGTTGAATGAAAGGCGGAGTGTAAGGAAGAGGAAGAGGAAAAGCAAGGAGAAACAAGGTGTTATTAATAAAGAACGTGGGATACCGCGGTCAAGGTCAAAATGGCATGGCTGAGAGAATTATTTGAAGCTGCCCACGCTACGGGACCCCGGATTGTAGATTGTCAGATAATACGCTCATTGCCGCTTTGAAGAGTCAGATCTATCTGACTATCACTAAATTTAGCACTGCCATAGCTTTTGCAACCTATACACGCTCAGAAGGCGGTGTTAACGGTCAGAAAGCAATCGATTGGCTTCACCGCCAGATGACTTTCGGTTGTATGCAAGGAGCATGAGGCACAGAACCATTCATTCATATTTCATCCTCGGTATTCTAGATCTACCACGATCAGGATCTACCTTATGAACCCTCAGAAGCTCACAGGTCCTGCCTCATTGCTTGAAGGTGAGAACTGATGCATCACACCCTCGTTAAAGGGCCGATAAAGAAAAGCTAGACATGCTCTTATCAATTTCTTGTTCCTGGCCGCCTTTTGACGGGCCAGATTCTCTGCGGTGGTGGACCTCCTAGCCATCTGCAAGGCAACGTCATTTGGCCTAGATACCAATACCCCCCCAGCTTTCAATCGAATGCATGGCAAGATTACCTCCGGTCCAGAGGAGTCCCTCTTGCTGGGGGGCTGTCACGCCAAAGTCTTCCCTTTTTGCCTTGGTGGCATTGGTGGCATGTGTGGAGGCGTCGCGCTGTTGACTCCACCTCCCGCACATCCTTATCGCAGCAATCTCATTGGCTGTCCCAGCTTTCCTTACTGTCATCAGATTACGCTACAATCTGAAACGACGCTTGGCATTCGTATCAGTTCTTCGAATCACCGACACCGTTGTGTGCGAAGCAAATTAGGCAAATTGTATAAACTGCACGTCAGATTGCTGCAATGGCACAATGGGAGGTTGAGGGTAAGAAGCTTCCAAACAGACGGGACGTATAGGCGCAGCACGCCGATTACTTGGTCACTGCCCGAAATGAACAACCACAGTAACAACGCACGATATTCTCCGTCCATGGAGACCGGTAGTACCATTCTGATGCGAAGAAATCTGCAAGAGCATATGCAGCAGCAGCAACAAAGTGGTGACAAGTCAGCGTCCCTTACTACGTCAACCTGAGGCCACTCACCAAGCTCACATCCAAATCATCGCTTCTTTACCCATTCCACTCCGAGCTCAATCTCACAACGAAGGAAGGAGAATTGGCATATGGTCTGGATCCTCAGGATAGGCTTGCTCGTAGATACTATGGACTTCGACTTGCCGGCGAAATATTTCTATATGGGGGCAGATCCGCTACATTCAATGGGGCGAAGAGTGACACCCTGTGTAACACACTATCGTGATGTGTATGAACACCACCAGCAACTCAACGGTCGATATTTGATTAGGGATCATCGGAACCGCTGAGGAGGACCCTTACTTCGTCGGGTATCATTCACTCAGTAACCATGCCATCCGCTGTGAGTACCACGTTACCTCTTATAAGATCCTAGTGTATTGGGATGGAACAACTGCGGATTCCGAATAGGTTACACACTGAAAATTAGGGCGTGAAAGCGCGCCCCGGTGTGTCAATATCCACGGCTACCAGGACAACGCGTGTTCGAGATCCACGACGATGTGGGCGACAAGGTCTGCGGTAGAGGAGAGGCATAGGCTGTGCGTCGTATGAAATTGCAGGACGTCAGTGCAGATGAGCTGAGAGAGCGATGAACGTCTGGTACTTGCGTGGCCAAACTTCCATCGGCGGCAAGAATATTCGGTGCGCCACGCAAAAGGTCCGCTGGCTATGAGGTTCGAAGTATTGGTCTTATGTGTCTGCTGGGAGAACGTAGGTGATAGTTCCGATTGATATAATTCGAGGGTGGTATACCACATCGCGTCACAGTGGATTCATCAAAGTGCATAACACCTGCGATATGGTTTGATTAATCCCTCCGTTGCTCCACCCTGTTCTGTTGGTAATCCTATGACACTACTGGTTCCACAGAGTACAAGAGACATCCTCAAAGAGATCTGTTGTAGAAATGGGACGAGACCGCAATCTCCGCGCCATGCAACTGCATATTTTCAGTGGCAATTTCAAACCTACAGCAAGATTAAATGCACTCATCAGCATCTGACGTCCACTTCCAACAGACCTGCATAATCCTATTATCGAATCTGGCAGCATTGGGAGCTCAGTCTGGAAAAGATTTGAGTTTATCGGGCTTTCGTTTTATCTGGGCTGCCAAGAATCTTGCGTATCATATCCGAGCGATGATATCTGCCATAAGGGATGCTGTGCCCGTGCTCGAAACCCACAAGGGAGTCCTTTCAGAAGGTGAATGGAAGCGGCGAGGGCGCTCTCTAAGTTGAGGCTGTACAAGGCAAGCTTGATCATCGTAACAGAGCCCTTGGTTTGATACCTTGATGAATATCTGAAAATACATAGGACTAAGATGGCAGCCAGCATGATGTATCTGCCTCACCTACTCTGTACATTCAAGTTCCGCGCTAGAATCTAAAAACTGAAAGTGCGCAGCAGAAGGTTTCATCAAAAGTGCTCCTGACGTAGAGGATGACAATGGAGCAAACATAGAAGCGTATTGTGTTGATCGGGTGTAGAGTTACTATGTACGGAGTAGTATTGTAGTGTATTGTATTGTATTGGATGGACCAAAATGAAAGTACGTACTAGAAGACCTTCTAGCGTTATCCAGCCCCTGACGCCAATCAAGATCCCGGGCGATCCCTCCTTCCGATGAAGATCGAAGATTAAGGGATTAAAGGTGTGCCGTTAGGCCAAAGCGCTCCACATTGGATGAGACAAAGTCAGTCTCCTGAACCTGAATGTTGCTTCCGAAGCAAGCATCGATATGAAGCTGCTGAGAGGTGGCCATTCCCTTCGCAGAGCTCACCTTTGAGCCTTTGATCTGTGTTTGTGGTCCTCGAGTCATCTTGACTCCAGCTGCGCACCGGCATAGAATATCCCATGCGAATGCCCATTCACTTCTCGGCCTTGTGCGCTCGAAATCTCTCTGCGATCACAACCGCCTTTTCATCCGAGCTGGAATACCATGTCTTAGCATATTGGGCAATTCATACGCAACCTGCAATATCGATACATAGACAGGTTTAAAATGCAGCGGACACCAAGACCGGATGGCCTGGACCTTCCCTCTCCGTACCTACGGAGAAATCGCAGCCTTTCCAGTGATCTCACACCATCCATCTCTGGATCATCGCTCTCGTCACCACCATCCGTTAGTCCCGACCCAGCCTACATAGCTGCATCACCAGCTTCACAGATTGTTAGTATTGATCGTGCGGATCGAGGCCGGGAGTGGCTCGATGGCGAGCGACACGGAGTTGTGGTCGAAAGTGCGGTAGTCTCAGCTGGATCACTCTTTCTCGCAAATGCCTTTTTAGACCAGCTATTGTTTAGCTTTCTGGCTAGCTCCCGGTCAACTTCCATTGCTTCCTTAAGACCAGCAATCCTAGAAGTGTTGAAGCCAAGGCTAGGCAAAGAAGCGGTTGACGGCGCCGATGAAGAGCTGCAGGGATATCTTGCTGGTGGTGACGCAGAGGAATTGCTTGCGTTTCATAACGGGCAGGAATTCAAAGGGGAATATAACCTTCAATCAATCTGGAGAACGACGAGACTACGATGCATGGTCTACACACGTTTGGGCGATATGGAGGAGGTGGATGAGGAGATATATCTCGCACAGGAACATGAAGTAGATGGACAGCCCCGCTTGAGCCGGGATCTTGGATCGGTCTCTCCAGCTGCAGCCATATTCCTGACTTCCATCCTTGAGTTTCTCGGTGAGCATGTGCTGCTAATAGCAGGCGAAGCAGCGCATAATCGTATGCTGTTGAGGCAGCTTCCTACCGATGATCCACGAACCGTGGTAGTGGAGGAATGCGATATGGAAAAAATAGCGTTCAATACTACCCTAGGTCGTCTGTGGCGGTCATGGAGGAAGAGGGCCAGATCGTCAAGTTTGTCGAGCCCCAGGCCAATGTCCCGGGGCATGCAGCGTCACAAATCAGGCTCATTGTCCGCTGGTGATTCCGCTAGCATGACTACCAGTATCAATGAAGGAAACATTCCAGGTTACTTCGATTCCGTACGAGGCCCTTCAGTTGCACAAATTCTGCATCAAGGCAAGAGATCATCTCAGGAGATTCGAGAAAAGACTGATAATCTGCCTGAAGAGCCTGATTTTTCAGATATCGACGCAGACGCTCCCTCGTTGGGAGGCAGTACATCAAATCGGAATCGCTCTCGCAGCATGAATGAGTATCGAAGCGCTGCCAGCCCATTTTCAGCAGAGACTCAGACTCATGATAAGTCACAGACAGCCGCTAGATCAAGGCCGGCTGGCGGCCCAGCAAGGTCCATCCAGCAACGACAAAGGTCTTCTTCTATGCCACACAAATACACAGCACATATATCACCTGTTGATGAGGCGGTCACAACGCCCACCGAAGGTCCGAACCCTCTTATACGACATAGTTATCGAGATGCGGACGAAAAGGAGATGCCAAAATTGACCGACGACGCGAAGACCATGCCCGAATCGTCTGAGTGTAATCCAACAGTATCAACAATGTATGATGGTGCGATAATTCAAGGTACCAAGGCACTGCCAGAGACCATCGATAAACGAAATGATCGCGGCGTTAGCACCTATACGCACTCGTCCAATCATACGGATGAGTACGACCTTGGACTGGCACCTCAGGCCTTGCATCTCAACAATGCTGCCGATGATGCTTCTGCTTTCTCTAGCCGATCCATAGATAGCACACTTATAAGCAATGATACCTTTGAATTGGGCGAAGTAGAATCAGTTGGTCATTCTCCTCGTGATTCCACACACCAAGCGAGCGCTGGCAGTGATCGCCAGCATGCAAGCAATTTCGCTAATCTGACCACTCTGCAAGGGCACCAGCTTCGCACCTACGACGAAAGTGGGCAAGCGGTGAAGAGGGACATTCCTGTGCTCTATGAGGCACCTTCCAATAAAGACGTCATTTACGATCCTGCAGCGGCCATACTCACAAGCACTGGCATACATGATGAAGGCGAGGTCATCACTCCGACTCCTATAAAACACTGGGTTGGGAGCCCACCGCTGGGTGTGCCCACCCTAACACCTCAACAAGAATCAAACAATGCCGCCCACGATACCTTTGATAAAGCATTCTTGGGTGCTCCAAGATATGATACCATCTCAAAGCCCGACACCTTTGTCCCAACCCACCGCTACCATAGCTCGAATAGTTCTAGGAATACGTCAATATCGTCGTCATTACATCAGGGCCAACCGACGACAGCTGCGAGTAGATTGGCCGATCTTCGCTCTCAACCACTGATCGTGAACACCGGTACGGAAAGAGCTGCGGTTCAAAGGGTCTCACCATCCCCTGCCACTCCTCTTGGGGTGAATGGGAGGACGTCAACCAGCAGCAACCGACCCTTGACTGCTGGATCTACTCAGTCGCAGATGTCATCAAAAATCAAGGGTATGATAGGAAGGGAGTCTGGTGATCTGATCCGACAGACCATGCCAACACGAACTTCGTCTGATGGCAGTGGAAGCTTGATAAGAACGCCGAACATGGAGCAAGACTTTGAGCAGCTTATGAGGAGTGATGAAACAGTCAAATATACGCTTACGCCACAGAACATGCGTGAGATGGAGGTATGTTTTGGTTGCCCCATCTAACATCTATATGCTAAGTCTTTTGAAGTCACCTGATTCCCCAAGATGGCAGGCTCATTCGCGCTCTGAAACCGGAGAGCTGGCAGAAGTCCTACGCCATTCAGCTCCTGCAGTCGAAGAGCCTGATCGTCCGAATAGTTCAAGGTCGTCTACGAGGCTCAAAGGCCTTAGCCTGCGCTCAAATCCAAGCAACAGTACCAGCCCCACTGCGCCTACACACGGTGCAAAGTCTTCCCTCGATACTGTCAGGGTGCAGCCAAAGCCAATACCAAGATCTGCTAACCCTCGTGTCTCTGGTGTGCTCCCTCGAGATCCAATTAGTAATGACGACTCTCTCCGAGACTTTGCAGATTTCATTCGATCCACTGGACCAGACACTCCAGCCAAGGGGCTGCCTAAAGCCGTCCTCTCAAGTACCCAAAATTCACCCCCAAATAGCTCCTCATCGCATGTAGCAGGAGCAGGCCTCGGCAAGCCACCCTCAAAGAAGATCACGAAACAAATCCCAGTGGTCGTCACTCCACAAAAGCCTGAGGCCCAGCTCCCTAAGAGAACAACCTCGAAGCTGCAAGCTCGCGAGCCAATCGTCACGAATAACAACGCAACGGCCGACCTTGCAGATTTCTTCCGCTCAGGTCCCGTCGGCGCTCAGGTCGATGGTCCGTCTGCGTCCCAACGACCACCGGCGGTGTCTCAGCGTACCGTAAGCACGAACAGCTCTGCCAACGGGAGGATCAGAGAAGCAGTCAATTCAGGCAGTTCGATCAATACTACTCAGGACAGCTTTACTGCATCACAGTTCACCCAGTCCTCCACGAATTCCAGAACAGGATTGCTCGAGAGCTCGAACCGTGCTCCACCCGTCAACGCAGCTTCAAACAGTAGAACTACCAAAAAGCAACCAGCGCGTAATGGCGACGCTCCAGGACCAGCGCGCACACAGCACCGAGCCCGCGACCCTTATGCCCTTGACGGCGATGATGAATATGAAGGCGGCAACGATATGTCGCGAGCCCCACCAGTGCATGAAGAAGAATCTCTTAGCGACTTCCTTCGCAACTATACCCCTTCTCCACCTTCCACCGCTACGCGCACGTCACCCCCAGCCCTGAACGGCGCTCCAAACCCCACCAAACAGAGCAACCAAACCATACGTGAGCGTCTTGCGCGCAACACGACCGTGGGCCCCGACCACCGCCCGCTTCTTTCCAAAGCTCCCAAGAATCCTTCCGCGTCCACTATGCCTCCTCAATCAAACGAAACACGCACACCAGCCCAGCGTACCACATCAGAGACAAGCTTCAAGCCCGCAACCCAGAACAACATCATCCGAGGCCGTAGCACGGACACCGTCCCCCAGCTTCCCTCAACGGATCCGCGTGCTGCGTCCCCCCACCTGATCTCCCGCGTCGGCACCAAGATGGACTCGTACCGTCCCACCCAGCCTACATATGCCAAGCATCTCGACCGCGGACCCCGGAAGCGGCTGCAGGCGCGCGAAGAACAGGGTGTGCTTGGTGGCGGGCCGCGGAGCGGCGGGCTGAGCGATCTTGCCGAGTTCCTGCGTGACACGGAGCCACCTGCGCCCAGTGGACCGGTGGGCGGGAAGAGGGTTGCCAGTCCGATTAAGGAGAAGGAGGAGAGTGCGTTTGGGCGGATGTTTGGGCGGAAGAGGCGGGCTTGAAGTTGGGGTTTTGGGGGAAGGGGGGTTAGTGGATGATCTTGTACATGTCGGACATGTTGCATGATTCGGATGATGATGTTGATGTTGATGAGGAGGATCTTTTTTTTTTCAGTTCTTGTTCATCTTTTCACACGTTTGAGGATGATTTTCTTATGAGATTTGGTGGAAAGCCAGCCTTGTATGGCGTGGATGAGCGTTGAGAGATTCCCCCTTTTGCGCGTCTAGGGTATTCTAATGTGTGGCACGGAACCGCGTCATCCTTTCTGAGCGATGATGTCTGGGTGGTGCGTTGAGGGTCTATGGCACCTTTTCCTTGGACATATTGGTGTGCCTTTTTACTTCGGTGCATAGCAAGCACCAACTATTGAATGGAGTGAGGGAAATGGAGATAGATAATTCAAACGTTTTTCTATATAAATCATCCCTGTCGCTTTTCGCATAGAAAATTCTTTGCTTTTTGTGTCGTCTACTCGCACGATGCGTGATAGTAGCTGATGCTGGAGATCATCATCACACTTACGACTTTGACTCCTGGCACTTTTAGAGGTTGCCTAGTTGGAATTCACAGATTCAGACACAACGTATTTTATGACTGTTTCCTTTACCAACAGTTGGGAATATGTAGAAACGGTGTCTGCGGCTGCGTCCTCTTTCCGCTTCTCGTGAGCTCTGGCTTGGATATTGGGAAGTTCTATGTCAGGATGGGGTTGGGGGAGAGACCAATGCTATGAGGGAGATGGCGTATTTCTGGATTGAGGAAGAGCGAATGATGGATACCGGAGGGAGTTGGATTGTTTCGTCGCCTAAATATTCCACAGTGACCAAGTAACGACATCGAAGACTTTGGGCAATTACCAATTCCGTGTTTCTTTCAAGTGGTCCGTACCGGCGGCATAATCTCCTGATCGCCCAACTCCTTCAGCCATTCACTGCCCTTCATGGTCACACATACATACTCAATTCCCCTCATCCCCAACCACAACCCCTTTCCCAGTAACGCGGAAAACAAAGCCCCCCCCCATCTCCAACCCCTTCACCCCCTCCCTCACTTCCTCCTTCCACCCCCCGCTCCCCCACCAATTGACCCATGCCGAAAAGCCACTCTTCGCCACCGCCTCCCACCGCTGCGGAGCCTCCTTCACTGCCTCCTCAACACTCATGCCCGGCCCGAATTTCCGGACTCGATCTCGCTCAACGACGATGTTGACGGTGCGGAAATTGTTCCATATGGAGGGAAGGGTTGGGCGAAGAGCGCGATGGCCGGCTATGGATGTTGAGGGTGCGAGGGCCCAGTTTGTGGCGATGATGGTGCAGGAGAAGCGGTGCTGGATTTCTCGTAATGTCGAGACTAGAGTGCGGTAGTGGTGGAGGAGGAGGGTGGTGTTGGCTTTTTCGGCGTGGATGTTGGGTGGGATGCTTGGTTCTTCGTCTTCGGCGTCTTGACGGTCTTGCCAGAGGAAGGAGCTGAGGTCGTTGAGGGCGAGGAGGCCGAGGGGACGGGCGGAGGAGAAGTGGGTGGATGGTTGGGCGAGGAGGTAGGGTGATAGGGCGGATAAGATTGCGAGGACGGAGGAAGAAGATTGTGGACGGAAGATGTGGAGGTGTGTAAGAGAGTCGGTGATTAAGGCTGATATTTCTTGTTCTTGTAATTTTGAAGAAGTAGTAGAGCTTACAGAATAGATCATATTTTGCATCACATCGTAGAGGCGCAAGATTGAGAATTTACTCGAAAGGTCAAGAAGAACGACTGCATTGCCTTTACCAAGTTGAAAGAGGCCGTTGTTTTCGGCTGGGAGCAGAGATAGCGAGACTAGATGGTAGAGTAATTGCGTCTTCCCCGAGCACGCTGTGGCACCCGTGATTTCTACTACTGGCGATGGTTTCTCTCTTGCTAGAGACGGCGTCTGAGGTTGGGTAGACCATTGTGTTTGGTGTAACTGCTGCTGCTGTCGTGTGACTGGTGGGTATTGAAAGACGTTGAGTAGCTTATCAAGAGGTTCGAAACCTAAGGCAGCATATGTAGATGCTTCCAGCTCTCGAAGTGAGTACAGCAACTATGAAGACTCGTTAGTATGATCACTGTAGTTGTAATCGAGCAACGAAGCTTCTCCTTTGGAAACGATAGCTTTGGGGACTCTACACACCTCATCCAACCCTTCCTCCTTCAATTCACCCAGTAATTCTTTTCCAAGCACTTCGGCACTCATGACGATCGTGGAGTTGTAGCATATGAGTGCATCATGTAAGTGCACCGCAGCGCCATAACCAAAGCCATTCACTGACACTCTAGAACAGATATCAAGATCGTGCCATGGCTCCGCCTATCGAAGCCTTCCCAGCATCAGAACTGTCTCAGCGGATCAACACGCTGCCGAATGGGCAGAGGAGGAAAGGAGGAGCTATCGATCTCAATGACTGCGAGTTGCTGGAGATGGTGCAGTATGAATGCGGTCTCAAGGGACCCAAGAGATCACGTCAAGCGGTCATACAATGCCAGCCGGTAGTGAAGCTGTTTCGGAGGTGGGGATAACCGCCTTTTGTGGTCTGATATTGTAAGAACTAACATTGGTACTATTGCAGGTGCGCTGGTGGTCTCTTGGTGGAGACTACGGCTTTGGAAGACGGAAGGAGATGATTTGAGCCAGATTGAGGCCAACAAGTGGTTCTGTATCATGCTACTAGTCACAAATGTGGAGAGGAGCATCATAACCCGCAAATGTTGTCAATGAAATCATTCTCAAATGTCAACGCAGCGCCAGGGTATCATCTCAGTAACCAGCATATCCTTAAACGCCTCGCAAAATCCCAATAAGTGACTCCACTAAACGCCGTCGATTCCTCCGCTCCTCTGCTGCGCTGGCTTCCTCCAATATTTCTTCTCTGCGTTCACCGCTGAATGAAGACGCCCAGCCATACTGTTCACGTCTCCCTCCTCCTGCTTCCTTTTGCCTCTGCATCCTGGGTCTCCATCAACTTCCATTCCCTCTCCGTCTCCCGCATACGCCGCCATGGTTTCTACAAACATCTTATGTCTCATAGCCCGCGCGTTTTTCGGCCTGTCCTTATGTGACGGATCATGTGCTGGAGTATTGGAGCTTGCGCCAACGAGTCGCCTGAGAGCCTCCTCCCCCATTCTGCCTTCTTCCGTGGCTCGTTCTCTGACCCTTCTTGGATCTGATTCGCGATCAGGGAATTCTGCTGTGGATCTGTATGTATGCTTGCTTGGGAAGTCGGGAAAGTGTTTTGGAACGAAGGCCTTAGCTTGCTCGTTTGGAGGGCCATTCAATAATGGGCCTAGAAATTGGAATTGGGGTCGCTCTTCGTCTAGCGAGGGTTGTGATTGTAGAGGATACTGTGAGCGATCAGGTGGCACTGGCGGGTTGAGATGAGGTATCAACGATCTCAGACTGAGTTGGTGCGTATGCAAGGCTTGTAAGAAGTCCTGGGGTATTGGCTGTGTTCGACGACAGGATAGCATTGACTGGCGCACGTCCGCAAGGTAGTGGGCCATGTCTGTCAATATCAGCAGATGGCAGTTGTGCCAGCTTTGTGCCCTAGCTTTTCGTACATTCTTCCACATCGCCGCGAAAGCTCTCAACCGCTTCCGGAGCTGCGGCTTCGAAGCCTACAGCTTCCAGCGCTAGCCCGATGGACCGTGTGAGCATAGATTGAATTGCTTCATCATCTTGAACGATTGCGTTACGCCGCTGCTCCCACTGGAGGTCCCATGTGGGTTTGTGATGTCGTACAGGACCGCGATTCAGCTTCTTAGCTGCTGGATCATCGAGTTGGGCAGTGGACGAGGTCCGCTTTAGATGGTGAAAATTGGAGACTGCCATTGGTGCCATCGATACCATCGAGGCACGGTGAGAACAGCAGGTACTTAGTATCGATCATTTGAGCCGTGAGCAATGAAAACAAGCTGGCTGGAGGAAAGACTTCGAAAATGCGGCTCCTTGATTAGATTGCTGTGATTGGCTAGAACTATTTTATATCCCGCTGACTCACCACGAATATGATGTGACTCTTGTTCGCTTTTCCCAGCGCAAGAATCCACATCCAAAAGCACTATGTCTACACACAGGAAATCGGTCGCATTCAGCGAGGATACCAAAGTCGTCTCCGAGAATGGCAATGTGAAAGAAGGGGCGACGAGTACAACGGAAGGGACATCCGCCGAATCTCACAGTACCGGTAAGAATTTATTCTGGAAGACAATTCTAGCCATAGTCACTAACACCAAAGCGCCAGAATCAAAGTCAGACCCAGCCGTTGACGAAGTAAATGAGCTTTTCGCAGGACTGGGGAAGAAGAAGAAATCAAAAAAGCCAAAGGAGGGAACGGCAGACGGTGGTGATGAGGCCACTCCAGACGTCGACGGCGAATTCGACGCCGGGATCAAGAAAAAGAAGAAGAAGAAAGTTCCTAAAGCGGAGACTGACGACTTCGAGGCCAAGTTGGCGGAAGCTGGTGTCAATGAGAACGGAGAAGCTACTCCTGCAGCTGAAGAGGAAGACATCGTCGAGGGGGACATGAACGATGGGACTGGTATCTGGGCGCATAATGAACAGAAGCCTATCAAGGTACGGTGCCATATTTCCACACTTTTACCTATCACATTATGATAACATTTCGACCTAGTACGACAAACTCCTCGAACGATTCTTCACCATTCTGCAAACGGCCCATCCGGACATGCTATCTACCTCCTCGAAAAGCTACGTTATACCTCCCCCTCAGTGTCTCCGAGAAGGAAACAAGAAAACCATCTTTGCGAACATTCCGGACATCTGCAAGAGGATGAAGAGGAGCGAGGAGCATGTTATTCAATTCATCTTCGGTCAGTCAAAGTCTGTCTGGCGTCTGAAAGAAGCATTGCTAACGAATTGAGCAGCTGAACTGGGTACGAGCGGATCGGTCGATGGCTCGAGAAGACTGGTCATCAAGGGCAGGTTCCAGCAGAAACAGATTGAGAATGTCCTGAGGCGCTACGTTGGGGAATACGTGACTTGCAAAACATGCCGATCGCCGGACACGGAACTGAGCAAGGGAGAGAATCGGTTGTATTTCATCAGCTGCAATTCTTGCCAGTCGAGGAGATCGGTCACTGCTATCAAGACTGGTTACTCGGCACAGGTTGGCAAGAGAAAGAGGCAGCAGACGTGAGGGGCAGTTGAAGGGTTTACCAACAAAGGTGCATTGTTGACAGTCCGGCGTGTCCAATGATGCATCACGCTTCGACATTTCATGGATGGGTGTACGGGTTCTACTGTATCGAAAATTGTATGCATTGACTCGAGGTCGTTTTGCCACGTATAGCACGTGATACAACCGTAAGTGCCTCCAGCACGGGGTATAGAATAGAATGGTAAACATCTCCTTATCCGATAGCAGGGTTTCCAAGTCCAGATCATACACTATGCTCGTCCTGTAGTATCCGGTCGTTATTCAGCGAGTCTCTGCGGGCGTTACCAATATAGTCCTCCAACTTTGCCTTGATAGCCTTGTCCCACCCGGCCAATATCCGTGCAGAGGTCAAAGCAGCATTCGTGGAATTATTGATACCTACTGTAGCAACGGGGCAGCCTCTGGGCATGTTTGTCATGCTCAATAGACTATCCATGCCATCCCCAACCGTAGGTTTAATTGGCAAGCCAATAACGAGCACGCTGGTATTCGCAGCTATCATGCCTGGCAAGTGTGCAGCACCGCCAGCCGCCGCTATGATGACTTTGATACCGCGGCCGTCGGCTTGCTTGGCGAATGTTGTCATCTCATCTGCAGTGCGATGTGCGGATAGGATGCGCTTTTCGAAGGGAATGCCGAATTTGTCGAAAATACCATAGCATGCTTTCAGATAAGGTTGGTCGGATTCCGAACCGGTGATGACGGCCACAAGGGGTTCGGGTCTCTGGGCTTCTTTGCGTGGACCAGATTCCCTACGGATTTCGTCTGCAATCGCAACGAGAGACCTAATCTCGTTCTCTGCTTCGTCCATGCTGTCGCCTAAGATGGTAATATGACCCATCTTCCTTCCTTTCGTCGCCTTTCCTTTACCGTAAAGATGCACTTTCGCGCCGATGGCGTCGGCTGCATTTGCGAGCTCTAGATAAGACTTTGGATCTGCCCCGCCAAGTACGTTGAGCATGATTGAGGGTTTGAGAAGTTTAAGAGCTTTGGCGGAGATGGGCCGGTCAAGGATTGCGAGGAGGTGGGTGTCATATTGAGACAGGCGGCAAGCTTCCATGGTGTAATGACCGCTGTTGTGTGGTCTTGGTGCGATCTCGTTGACAAGGATCCTATTGTCCTTGAGCAGGAACATCTCGACGCCGAAAATACCCTTGCCTTTGAAGCTGGCAACTGCGCGTCTAGCGAGCTGTTGCGCATTTTGGTTCGTCTCGGCGGAGATACCGCGAGCTGGTGCATAAACCAACTTGCATATACTGTCTTCATGGACAGTTTCGACCGTAGGATAGGATAAAGTCGATGAATCCCAATCGTTAGTACCCGCTACCTCTTTCGTTTTGACGACCATGACCGCGAGTTCTTTGGTGAAATCCACCCATTTCTCTGCATAAAGTGGTCTGTTTTTCAGCGCTTTCAGTGCAGCTTCAAAGTCCTTCATGCTTTTGATGGGATGGTTTCCCTTGCCATCGTACGCTCCTGTACGAGACTTGAGCATGAAAGGAAAGCCCAAGCTGTCTCCCGCTTTCTGTAATCCCTCGAGGGAAGAGTGTGGAATTTGAATCGACTCAGTACCATCAACGTTGCCCTCTAGCAAGGTTACCTTCTGCAGAAATTTGTCCTGAATAGTACGGATTGCCTGCCAACTGGGTTGGACGTCAAACTGCGTTCCTTGGGCCTGTGCTTCTCGCTCCAATATCTCCAGCACGTGAGTATTGACGTGTTCGATCTCGACAGTCAGGATATCGCATTTCTGGGCAAGCTTTCGAATTGCTTGCGGATCAGAGAATGACCCATCAACACCCGGGTTTGTACCATTTACTTGTTTCGCCGGAGAATTGTTGTTGTCAAGAACGGCGATAGCTATATGTCGGTTGTTTGCTGCCTCGACGAGCATTCGACTGCGATGACATTGGACATCAGCACTTATCAATCGAATTAGCGAAACAATCGATTGAAGACGTACTTACCCAAGCTGACCACCGCCAAGGACACCCACAGTGCGTTCATCCATGACAAATGGTCTTGGTACAAGATAATGATACAATACCCGTCTTGAGATCTTTCGAATCTTTCGTTCTTGAATCGAATCTGAACAATAGAGACAGGTATCCAAGGAATGAAACCAATAGAATCATGACCGGATGATAAATTCGCTATTTTTGGAAGTTTCCAGGGTAGAAAGAGGCATTGAGACTGCTCATTGCGCCATTATATGGACAAATGTAAGACGAGGAAGTTTTATACTCTGTGTGAACACTTAGTTTATTTTAGCGGGCGACCGTCGCTCAATACCAACAACATCCAATATGGCGTAATTATTGCCATGGAAGCCCATGTAGGCAGAGTCATGGATGTACAGGAAGGAGGGTGTGACATTCCTCTTTCTGCTCCTTCAGGGTAATGATCCAGAGCGTAGACAAGTGACTTAATGGGAAATCTCAGAAACCTCGGAGGTTCGAGGGCGCGATAGGGTCTAAGGCAGCCCTATATCGCTTCGTCAGCCATGAAGACCCTGGGCTTGGGGTAGCCGCCGCCGCCCTGCCAGCCCTAGTAGGCGCCCGAGGCTGCAGCGACTTAAGCTACCCCTCCAACGTCCAGCCACTTAGAACGGCGCTGTCAGCATGCAGCTGTGCCGGGCTACCAATGAGGACCGATAGCATCTTCTATTTGGAGCACCATGTAATAATAGCAATAACGTTGACGCTCGATAGCTTGGGCTATCAGCTTAAGTACCTGAATACTCCTGATGATATACTGCCTAGACTATGTCTCTTTTCTGTCTCCTTTCTCTGACATCTTCTGGAAATCTTTGAGCTCTTGAATGAGTATCATATACTGTCAGCTTCGCGAATCAGCAATTTCCATCCTTCGAGACTGATCTGTCAAAACTGAAAGACGCGGTCGTCGCTTTTGGCTGACAGCGAATATGGCATCCATACCCCCTCCCAGCTACGGGCAGAGCAGTCCTGCGCCGAATGGAGGCTATTATCCTCGTCAGTACCTATAAGATGACTTTCGCAAGTATTGGAAAGCTGACTAGAATCGTAGCACCACCTAGCGGACCTCCAGAAAGCCGAACATATCCCCCACCCATGATATCAGACAGACAAGGCCAATCCTTCCCACCACCACCACCAGCATCCCCCGGCTTTCCATCTTCTCAGTCTTACCCACCACCACCACCTTCCCAATCAGCACCATCTCAACAAGTCAACTACCCTCCGCCTCCTCAACAGCAACAATACGCTAGCAATGGCCACAGTCAATCATTCGCCCCTCCACCGCAAGCCCAACCGCAGTTGTCCACGCCAGAGAAGAATTATCTACCAGAGAAGGCACAGGAGCAAGATTTGGCTGCGGATCTCTATTCAGAGCCACCTCCAGATGGAGGCACCATTGGGACGCATAGGAAATACTCTCAGCCAGTGATGTCTCCAGAGAAGCCGCTGAATACAAACCAATCCTCTCAGATGCCAGGCGGTGCGCCGGTTGCGGGACACTTTACTGGTGTCATGGCGACACAGGATGACGTTGGGACGTTCAATGGGGGAAGTTACCGGATCAGTCATAGGGATAGTAATACTATCATCACACTGCAGTTAGCAATGGGTTGTCCATTGGCTGCGAAGCCCGGTAAGTCTTCCACCATGTCTCCTTTGCTCGTGCGCTAATAATGGAGTCATAGGTATCATGATCGCAATGTCCCCTACTGTCACACTCAAAGGTGCCATCAAGTTCTCAATGAAGAAACTCATTGCAGGCGGCGAAATCGCAACCTCCACCTACACCGGTCCCGGGGAATTGCTTTTCGCGCCCCCTTTCCTCGGTGATATTACGACTCTCCGGCTCACGGGCAAGGAGCAATGGAATGTGGGTAAAGATGCCTTCATGGCGGCCACTCAAGGCGTAATCAAAGACATGAAGAATCAGGGTTTCAGCAAAGCGATGTTCTCAGGCGAAGGCTTGTTCGTGTATAGGATGAGTGGCACCGGAATCGTGTGGATCGCAAGTTTTGGCGCTATCCTCAGGAAGGATGTGAGTGAACACCTTGGACATCCCTCATCTGTCAATGACGGCTAATCAATGACGCAGCTCGTCGAAGGTGAAAAGTACATTATCGACAACGGTCACCTGGTGGCGTGGAATTGCAAATACGTTATGGAGCGGGTCGCGAGTGGGGGCATCATTTCTGGCATCAGCAGTGGCGAAGGCTTGATCTGTAAATTCACGGGACCCGGGACGGTTTTCATGCAAACGAGGAACCCTGGACAATTCAATATGTGGATGGGGGCACATGCGACGAATATTTGAATAGAGGAAGGGGAGCATCGTAGTTGGATATCTTGAACGCCGACGTTTGCGCATGTACCAGATGTCTTGGACGGCAGATCACCTATTCTTCAATATCATCCACTGTTGTAGTGGTAGTAAATCAAGAGCGAGAGCTTGATCGATTGCTACGGATCGTTAGTTAACGCATAGCATATGGGAAAGCCTAGCCACGGTGGTCGCTTGGTAGATGTCTGTTGCGGCTGTACGTCCTTTTATTCGGAGATCGCCAAAATCCATAGGAAGACCAGTACCAGTGTGTCACGGTCTCTCAGTACTTCTATCATGTAAGCACCATTGGCGAAACAAGCTCTATATCATCAACTCAATTCAGTCTCACAATTCCCTTCTGATGGCTATCCTACAGATCGCCATTGTAGGTAAATGTACCTCATCAGGTCTGGACAGGGTACAGCTTCGGACGTTATGTCCTCTGTAACTTATGTATCATAGGCCCGAGACAAAGACAAACTGCAATGTTGAGAAACGGCACCGCTGTGCCAGTGAAGCTCCTTGTAGAGACCTTTCTGGTCAATGCCGTGTCGCTGCGACCCGGATCAATACAGAAGTAGCTGTGCTCCAGATACACCCGTCTGGGCAAGCAGTCCTCAGTCGAGCTCAGTCGAGTGGAAAGTCACCAAAACCTTTCACATCCATGTTATGGTACCCGATGTGATTTGTGTAGAACTAGATTACCGCCAAGAGTCTTGGTGCCAAGAGCACTGCCCTGTGCCTTGAACTGAGACATCGACCTGAACGAAGAAAGCATTTTCATTAGACATACTCTTCTTCTATTGATTCTAGATATCGCCTTCCGGAGTCTTACATGTGTGTGTGAAATCGAATTACTACTCAATGAGCTGATCCCGCAACACTGAAGAAACACCGCCACCATGCCCAGTATGGAAGAGCAAAGCACTGCAATGACCAACAGGTCCCTGCGCAGTATACGCAACGTCCGTCTAGCAAGAAAAATACCCGAGGCAAACATAGCTGACAGAGCACTAGGAACTTGAGTTTTTGGCAGACTCGAGCGCTATCACCCCACACCAACTCTCGTCCTTTCTCTCACAACTTCCCGCTCAAACAAGTCTCCATGCTCCGCTTCGAAGCCCAAAACCTACATCTACAATTGCGCCCGTCCAGAGTCCTGTATCGCCGCCAGTCACGCAGCTGGCCAACCATTCGTTGAACGAGAAAACAAATAGCTTCTATGCCCCAACACCATCGCCAGCGCTTCCGCCTCCGGCATATGCGACTGCTGGAGCGCCGGCGTCGATCGCTACAGCCTCAGGCCTCTACGAATATCATCCGTCCGACGATGGGGATCTTGCCATACTCCCTAACGATCGCATCTTCATCACGGAGTTCATGAATGCCGATTGGGCCAAAGGACGTAATGAACGCACAGGACTGCAGGGCATATTTCCCAGGATTTACGTGGCTGTTGTAGACGACAAGAGTGCTATGGGCACCCTTCAACCTCCTCCCCCGCCCACACCGTCGAGCTATGGCAATATGCCGGTAGACGTCAGTCAGGGTGGGAGCAGTTCTGCGCCTGGGAAAGAGAGTAAGCTCAACGCAAATGGAAAGAAGTTTGGGAAGAAAATGGGAAATGCTGGTGAGTCGTCTTGTCGTCAAGGAAACGAGGGAGAGTCGGTTGTTCTATGCCGGCTGACAATCACGCAGCTATCTTTGGCGCTGGGGCTACGATTGGTTCCAACATTGTCAATGGGATTTTCTGATGGCTATACATGCAGAGGCTTACGATGTTTGGTTTATATTGTCGGAATGGCGTCTGGTAAGGCAATCCAGGGTAAAGGGTTTGTTTATAGACTTTGCTTTTTAAGCAACAAAGCATTTCTTCACAAACTTCCCTTGGCAATGCTGTTACTGAACGGACTTAACGGAATGTTTAGACACCAGGAGAGGATCCTGCAGGATCGAATGGGATTTTCAGCTGTTATACTGGTTTTCCGAGCTGGATTGAGCGGTTCATGAGCCCTTACTTCGTACTCGCGGAATCAGTATTTACTCATCGCAGGCACTAAATCCGGTTATATCCGCCGCAAAGTGCGGATCTCTCGGGTTTAACAGGCCCTTGCTCATACATCATGATATAAAACTGTGGGCAAGAACAGAACTCTCAATTATTATTCCACAAGTCCATTCTGCTGTTATCCTCCTTTGCAAATATCTCCCTACACCAAGACCATAACCGTGATATATCTCATCCATCACGATGCCCTTCCCCTACAAAAAAGTCCTCGTCATCGGAGCCACGAGCGGCATCGGAAAAGCCCTGGCCGCCCGCTTCATCCAAGAGGGAAGCACCGTAATCGTCGTCGGCCGACGGAAGCAAAACCTCGTCGACTTCGTCCACGAGCACGGAAAGGACAAAGCCAGCGCCGTCCCCTTCGACATCACCGAACTGGACAAAATCCCCAATTTCGTGACCAAGTCAGCCAGCATCCTTTTAGGAAAGTTGTGATCATTTCAGTGCTGATTTGAGATATGTAGCATTACGAAAACCCACACGGACCTCGATTGCGTGCTTTTGAACTCGGGCATCCAGCGCGGTTTCGACTTTTCCAAGCCCGAGACTGTGGATCTGGATGTCGTGCAGCAGGAGTTCAATACGAATTACCTCAGCTACCTAGCCCTCACGAACGCGTTCCTGCCGTTCTTGCAAAGCAAGAAAGAACCGTCGGCGCTGATTTAGTGAGTCCACCTTCGACTCCGACAACTTGTGCGATGTGATCGGTTTGTTAACTACTGGGACCCAAAGCACAACGTCAGGCCTAGCCCTAGTGCCCATGCTCCGCTGTGCGAATTACTGCGCCAGCAAAGCCGCGCTGCATCACTATATCCTCTGTCTGCGCGAGCAACTGCGAAGTTCACCCGTCAAGGTCATCGAGTTGTTTCCGCCTGCCGTGCAAAGTACGTCTCATTACATTACCTATCTTATGCCAAACCCAGTCCCTCCTTCGAGTGTGCTCGTAAGGTATGCTAACGTCAATATAACATAGCGGAACTCCACGACGCGAAGCACCAACCCGATATAGCAAACGGAGGCAGCATCGGTATGCCGCTCGACGCGTTCATCGACGAGGCTTATGCCGGTTTGGCGGCTGGGAAGGAAGAAGTTGCGATTGGGGGTGCGAAGGGGTGGTATGAGGCGTTTGAGCCGAGGCGACAGGAGGCGTTTCGGGGGTTTATGAAGGCGATGGGTGGGGGGAGTGGGAGTTGAGAATGGATGGACTGTAGCGATCGCGAGTAGGTTGTGTGTGGTTGTCGAAATGGGGGGCTGGATTTGGATTTTGTGCATCCCTATATACTACTAGATGAGCTATAAGCCAATTTTGGGCTAGTACAGAACGACTTCCAGATATCTAAGTACTTATGCCACTACGGTCATGCCTGCACAAGATCTAGAAAACCTACCCCTCGTACCTTCAAGCGACATCCATAACCTACCAGCCTACCTACCGAGGGTACCTTAAATACCGTAAGGATACGCCATATCTCAATTATCTATGGCATTTGCATTTGCAATGGATGTCATCCGCGGTTGGCGGACTGGTGATGTGGATGGACATGCTCCCAGCGTCCTATGTTGATCCTATAATATATATCACATATCCACCCCATTCCATTCCATTGTTCCTCGCTTTAAATTAAATGAATTCTCGTCAAAAGCAGTGTATATTTGAAAACAAGCTCACTGTAACATACAATGCCCATTTTCCCACCATCAATCAAATACGCAAACACAGCAACAAACAAACAGATGATCAAATATACAAATAAATAAACGCACAGATAAACGATACGCATCCCCTATCTCCCTTTCGATCCTAGGTACATTACCTATTATATATCCTAAACCATCCGCCCGTCCGTCTGCCCCCCCACTCTTTTCCCGGATTTTGTTGTGGAAGTGATGAATTGGGTTCGGGAATCATGGAGGTGCATACTCGCTTTTGTGCTGTGTTGTGAGGTCATGACGGCGAGGTACCTTAAGGTACTCTGCAACAAAGGCTCTGGTGGGGATTTGCGTATGATACGCATGGGTCGTTGGGATACGAGATAGACAACAGGAGTCCACCGCTATACTCACAATGACTGAGCTTCCTCATCGCCACCCACCCATTTCCCTACCTTCGCCCGCCAAGCTCAAACCTTCTCCCTTCCCCCCCGATCCGAAAACACACTAGCCCTCCTGACCCGATGCTCCTCCGTCTCCTCATACTCAATCAGCAGTTCCCCTTTCTTCCCATACCGTCGCGGCTCCTCCCGCGCGATCTTGACGACCGAGAGGTAGGAGTGGCATTTGCGGAAGATGCTGTCCATTTCCTCGAGGGAGCGGTAGGCGGTTTCGGGGTAGAAGAAGTAGACGCAGGGGATCATGAAGGCGTTGCTGTGGGGGTTGGTTTAATTCTGGTTTTGGACGGTGATGGTGGGTAAGAGGGTGGGAAGGGGAGACGTACATGACGGCGAAGATGATGTAGGTTTGGTACTGGATGGAGGAGAAAGCTACGGGCGTGATCATTACGACCATGAAGTTGAATGCCTTGATTTGATTAGCGTACGGCCAAGGGTAGCGAAGATGGCCATCGTAACCCAATTTGCAGAAGTCGCCAGAGCGTTGGCGGGAGCTCGGATGCGTAAAGGCACAATTTCAGCTGGATATAGCCAGGTCATGCCAAGCCAGCCTATGGCAAAAAAGGTGTTGAAGAGGAAGAGGAACAGAGCAGCTACGATGCCGGGACCTTTGCCGCCGAGTTTATCCTGCACTGGGATTAGGCATGTAGGAGCATAGAGTTGGTATGTGGAACGTACCATGACCGCAAGAATTATCATCGAGAATGATTGGCCGGCTGCGCCAAAAAGCATACTAAACTCGTCAGTGATGCCAGCAAGTAATTCCAAAGATTCTTACAGCTGACGACGGCCATATTTCTCAATGGTAAATACTGCAATCCAGGATGCTGCAAAGTACTCTAGAACGTAGATAATTAATGATAGGACTGTCCTATCTTTAATTTTGCCATACCTGTGCCATTTGCAGCTGCAAGAGCCCGAGATGTCAAACCACCAAGACCAATCTGATTCCGATAGATCGTTGCGGCGTAGTACGTAATTAGATTTATACCAGTTACCTGTTGCAGAACCTGATTGATATATGCAAGCATCGTCCTGTGAAAATGTCGATCTTCACCCATTGTAAAGAGATCGCGGAAACTGCCCTGTTGCATCTCGAGTACTGTATCTTTGATCGCGGTAAATTCGCCAAAGACGTATGGCTAGGAGCATGTCAATTTCCCGTCAATCGGTAGTCACTCTGCAAGCTTACATCCTCTGCTGGAAGGTCACTGAGAGCACTCAGTACCGACATCGCCTCGTCTTCTCTGCCCTTCAGGATCAACCATCTAGGCGATTCTGGAAGCTCAAGGACAAATAGCAGGATTAATAAGGCGAAGAAGATCTGAAAGCCGATAGGAAACCTCCATGCAATAGTGTTTGGGTCTAGGAAAGAAAAACCGAAGTCAAGCCAATAGCTGAAGCAGATACCTCCCGTGATCATAGCACCCTTAAATAATCAGTCATGGACTTCTCTATCGATGCTGAAGCAACCGTACCTCGATCATGACCAGTTGTCCTCGCCTATGAGATCTCGAACATTCAGATTGCCACGTGGGGACAGTCGATGTATTCAAGCCGTTACCAAAGCTTATGAATCGTCAGCATTTGCCAGAATTCACAGTGATTGCGAAGCTCCCACCCTGTAATGAGTCTCCCCGAGATGAATTGGCCAAGTGTGGAAGACGAACACTGTAATGCCGCTCCAACAACCATAATCGATGACCCCAGGAAGATGGTCTTTCGGCGTCCGAGAGGGTTTCCAATGAAGATGGTGGTGATGGCGCCGAAAAAACATCCAACGTTGTAAGCTGCGACTGATATACCTGCAGCAACATAAGTGTCGACTACGAACAGCTACCGCCGTGCAGTCTAACCTTGGATGGTCGATCTATGATTTTTTTGAGAAGCGTTGAGACCGAGTGCTAGCGCGGTTGCCGCCGAGGCATCAATCTCGGGGAAGACTCTCGTCTGTTCCACAGTCAGTATTGGCCATCATGCAAGCGGCAGTAGCTGTCGTACAAATGATGGCAGATCTAATAGACCTCCCATCACTCCTTGGTCGTAGCCGAAGAGCCTAGATCCGATCAGAAGCTATTCGTGCCGTATACAATCTATGGCCTTACAAGAAATCCAACCCAGCCAGGACGCCAATGGCTACATTGAGCCTCGTCCCCTTCAGGCCGAAGTAGCGGACTTTTCCAAACATCTTGCGGAGTGGCAGGACTCAACCAGCAACAGCGTAAGGAGAGTGACCCAAAGTGTTGGAAACATCGGGGCGCAGGCGTCCATCCATGTTTATAACATAGCATCGGCATGATGACAAGATAAGCTCACGACACGGGATTGCAGATGAGGTTCTAGCGGAGTCGATGTGCGGTAGGACTAGTACGTGGTTGTACATCGACGAGGTGGGTAAGGTCCAATCAGATCACTCCGCTGGACGGCTCCATCCGATTCAACTAGAGACGAGAGAGTTTCGCTCTGCAGGAAACAGATGCGGGGGTGAAGCTTTGATGCACTAATCGACCATACCTGCAAAGCACTTCCAGCTTCAGACCGTAACACGCTTGGTGTAGATAGGTGGATCATGTTCGCGATCACTCGAATGGTGTATCGAACCGTTGTTGTCTTCTTTCATCAGTACATCTTGAGACACGAGAAGCATGTTTGGATGCGATTGTATGTGATCCTTAGTGCGGGACGAATGTGAAGATGCGGGGAAGTCTCCTTGACGATCTATGGACGGCGTAGCATTTCATGCTTTGAGAGGGTTTGGCCTAACGTTGAGTCGTGCAGGCCATGCGGAGGTAGCTACGAGACATACGTTGATGTACATATCCGTGCATACCTCTTAGAAGGTAATTATTTGATAGAGGGAGGAACTCGAGCATTTGCCGCTCCAGTCACAGAACCGCAAATAGTGATACAATATAGAAATGACAGTTGTTCTGCTCTAAGCTCCAGCCTTTGATGTTATCTTTGGAAGCTATCGTGGTGCTAACTATGCACAGCATAGGTGTACAAATCTCCATGTCTCTCCTACATGCTCATGTTTCATCCCGATTTGTGTCCTAACATCTAGAGAAATGGTTCCCTGTCGGCATGCCTCGATTGTCAGACCGAGCCAGATTCACCTCTACCAGCCAGATCCACCTCCAACGGCAACAGGCTCCGCGGCCACAGGTGCCCACTGGCCGCCGCTTTCAGCCACTACAGTCGAAGCTTCGACTCCATCGCCCGCATCAGCCCCATAACCATTGCCAAAGCCGGTCTCAGCCTCCTTTGCCGGCTTCTGGCACCGAACTTTGGTGTGCCCCACTGACAGCATGTTAGTATAGAAGATATAGGAGTCATGACGGGCACAAGATCATACTCTCCTCGCAGTTGCTGCATTTCACCTTGCTGTAATCGCGCGGCAAGGGGCAGTCCTTGCTAAAATGCCCCATCTGCTCGCAATTCCGGCAGGTTACATTGGCGGGATTTCGTGGCTTGTCGCACTCTTTACTAACATGACCTTCCTCACCACAGTTACGGCAGGCATTCCCCCCACCTGTCGGGCAATCTTTGGAGAAGTGGCCCACTGTACTCTGTCAGAGAAAGACAATCTCCCAATCAATCGACATTATATCTGACATACTCTCATTGCATTTACGACACTCGACGCCTTCGGCGGAGCGTGGTTCTGTACATTCAGCTGCAGTGTGACCCGATTGCCTTGACCAGATGTATTAGATCCCATTGGAAATCGGTAGGGTTATGGACGAACTTACTGGCAGTTGCGGCAGGCAAACTTGTCCTTCCTAGCTTGTGTGCAATCACGGGCGCGATGGCCGACCTCATCACAGTTCACGCACTTGACCTCTATTCTGTCCGGATTCTCGATCGCCTCTTCGGGGCAGTCGCGAGCCACATGACCAAGTTCTGAAGGATAGTCAAAAATAGCACATAATCTGATACTGTACATTAAGGGCTTTCCCCGCTTACCATTACAGCGCGGACACTTCGGGATACCACGCTCCATAGGCACACCAGCGTCCTTCAGGCGCTCCAAGTTGACTTCAGGACTCTCAGGCCAACCGGCTGCCTGTATATTGCGCTTGGGCTTGGGGCTCAGGTAGTATCCAACTTGGTATTTCTTATCCAAATCACCTTGAAGACTCACAAAGGTGTGAGTGATTGGAATCTCTTTCTCCTGAAGAGCAACCTATTAGAGCAAGTACATGTTAGGGCAGCGTTCACCCGAGGGCTTACTGTTGCGATCAGGTAGACATTGAAGTTATGCATGCGAAAGGCTTGCTCGAGCTCGTCGTATGTGGCGTCAGGAGCAGCCTTGCTGTAGATCTGAAAAGCCTAGACATAGAAATTAGCTCGTCATAAATGGTAAGTGTGTGCGTGGACTCACTGTACGAAAGTCATCCAGGTCACGGTCTTGATCTGCTTTCAGCAGCATATCCCATGCAACCTCTAAGTCCATCTCAGGTAGGTCAGACTTGTCCAAGACACGCTGTGATGTGCATTCAGAGGTTTGATGACCTGCGGTGGTCAGTTGCTGAGCCATATATGGGTGACGCATGAGCTAACCCTCTTGCTTGCAGTTGAAGCATACAACAGCCGGCTTGTCGGGGCATAGAGCTGCAGGATGGCCCTGCTTGTCACAAATACGGCAAGTACCCGAAAACACGCGCGGGTTGGGACAATCGGCTTTAGAGTGACTTCATTGGGTCAGCTAGGGAGATCGAAGTAAGGTGTAAATGTGAGCTCACCCTTCCTCACCACAGTTGAAACATTTGCCATCGTTACCCGATCCTTCGGGAGCTGATGGACACTGACGAGCCATATGGCCAGATTCGCCGCAACTATCATGGCAGTCAGCACGGGCGACGAGCATGTCAAGAATGCGACGATTTCTAACCGACGGCATGTAAAGTCACCACCATTCGTGGCGGTCCCGTTTGTAGCTTCATGAACGCGACCAGCATCGGCGATCTCGTCACCTCCAGTAGCATTGCCACCGTCATTCCAGCCATCATCTACTTTGGCTCCGCCTTCGTTCCACTCGGCGCCACCAGTAGCTGTGATGAACCGTGTCAGCAAGATTCTATAGGATATCCCGTTGGGAGGTTGACTCGATAATCACAGCTCAGTGCGAAGAACGACACTGTTCATGCTAGATCGCAGTGAAGGTGGTCTGGAAGGCTTAGAGGAGTTCAACTTACTACCGTTATCCCAGCCGCTCATCTTGGCTATACTCTCTATGAAGGTTGTCAATTACCTTGGTTCGCTTCACGCGAGGATTCAGAAGTGGGGTCCCATGCTGCAGAAATACTCACGTCTTGTCCGTGTGTATTGCTGTAATGGGTGAGACTGGAATGCACGGTCAGTAGGAACGGCTCCGACGACCAGGAAGGTAGACGATTTTGAGGTCAGATGAAATGTTTGCGAGGCATCTCAGTGAACGTGATCACTTACACGGAATACCCCGATCTTGATCACGCGAGTATCTTCGATATGAAGATGCCTGTGCAGTGTTGGACGTGGTTCTTGGTTGAATGAGGATGAAAAGGAGAGGAGAGGTGGTGAATTAGATTTTGTTTACCGATCTCTCTTAGCTCTAGCGCCGGACTTGCCGTACATCGACGCCAGCAAGACTTCACTCTTGGATCACCAATTACACACAGATAGGCATCCCGCATCTTATATCAAAAGTAGCACCCTCAGAGACTATACCTTACGCCTTTTGTCAAGTCTGGCCTTCACGATTGGGGAGGGCATCCAATCAGGTACTTGAGAAGGCGGCTGTGAGCTTCATTAAAGTGCGGTGAGGTGAAGCGTCTCATATGCTTGTCACCAGTTTTGATATTGATAGCTTGGGCTTGTCGTGATAAGGCTTCTTAAGCTTAGTAGATTCTTGCGTAGATCGTTAGTGCGGCCAAGTGCTTGCCTAATCTTGATAGCAAGGAGTCTATCATGATGGTATTGATGGGTATCCCAAACGCCGTCATAGATGCAAAAAGTCACATTATGGTCCCGAGACCTATACCATTCCCTTGAGGATTGCCGCCTCTGCATTGATTATAGAAGATCCAGCAGCACCGATCACCGCTACACAATTAGAATCGATATGGAACATAGCAACATCATGGAAGAACTCACTGTTGTGACTGAGAGCAGCAAACATGAGATCAAAGACGCCGCTAGGATCTTCTCGTATCCTGCCCACGCTGACAGAGTACCCACGATCAGCATCTCGATCAAGCCGGGGCTGAGGCCGGTTGGGTTCTTCCATGACAGTGATAGCTTTCTCTGGGGCCGAAGGACAGCCCAATTGCTGCGCGTCTGATACGTAATCCCTCATTGCCTTCTTGACCTGCTCCGCCGAAGGCGGCGGTCTCTTCTGAAACTTCAATGACACGAAAGCCATATGCCCATCCGTCACATCAACCCGAGTGCAAGTGGCCGACACCTTTAAGTCTGTCCGTTTCACAAAACCCGAATTCTCCTTATTCACGCTTCCCAGTATCTTCCTCGTCTCTGGTTGCATTTTCTCCTCTTCGCCACTTATGTAAGGTATCACGCTATCTTTGATGTCCATTGCACTTACTCCGGAGTAACCAGCGCCAGAAAGGGCCTGTTCTGTGACAACACTGACAATATCAATGGGCCCGAACGCGGCCTCTAGCGCGGCAAAGGGTATGACGAGGCCAATGACTGCGCAATTCGAATTGCAAACCAATAACCCTTTTTCAAGCCCGTAATGCCGCCGCTGATGTGGTATAGCATCGAAGTGTGAGAGATTGACAGTGGGTACGACGAGAGGGACGATGGGCTGTAGCGGAAGTCAGCTCGAGCAACGGAATTGCGATTGGGAACAAGGAACTCACGTCTTGCCGATAGTCTTTTGCATTAGAGAAGACGGCAAAGTCGGCCATGAGAAATTCCATCTCCCTTTGCTTAGCAACTCCAGAGTCCAGTCCACTGAAGATAATATCGCAGCCCTTGAACAATTCCGGCTTGCACTCCTGCACTTCAAGCTCGCCATAGGCTTTGGGGAAAGTGATCGCTTGCTTCCATTGTACCGCGTCCTTCTTCACATTATCTACCATTCGTTCCCCTTGTATGCAAGCCAACATACCTTATACTTCTTCCCAGCCGAGTTCTCTGAAGCTCCCACCACATGGAGATCGAAATGGGGATGCAGCGCCAGGAGGAGTATGAATCTCTGTCCCACCGAGCCTGTGCACCCGAGTACGCCGCATTTCCTTTTGGGGAAATCGGGACTTCTTGTCGTATTCATCTGTAGATTCCAGAGCTTTCTTGTTCTGTCGTGACTCAAGAACTTCTAATTGCCCTACGTTATCGTGCCAAGCATCTTTATCTGCCAAGACTTTTGGGAGCTTCCCAGACCTCATCAGCTCTCGATGATCGTCCACTCTGGCTCCCTGTAGGTGAAATTATAGATCTATAGAATACGGTATTAATTTTTGTCTCTAAGTATCTAGCAACCAATTGATCTGGACTGGAGCGTCAAGAAATTATCACTGGGGGACCGAGAAAATGAGCATAACATCCCTAAGATATGAGAGGCTGCGCCGTCTTCTCCGAAGCCAGCCGAAAGATATATGCAAGAAGCATAGAACAAGGCCGCGACTTATCCTGGGCAGCAATTGCCATCACTGACGCTGATCTCGCAGCTCCCCTTTCGCTTAAAATGCGTTAAGACCATAGAAAATGCCCTGTGTGACGCCGTACAACATGTTGCGTAGCCAGTATCACTCAATACCCAACTCAATACCCAACTCAATCTCCACCAGCTCCATCTCCCTCCTGACAGCACTCCCATAGTCCTTTTTCCGATCAACGATGACCGATGTCAGTGGCATTACCCCAGGTAGCTGAAGCCCGTCCAACTCTTTCGCTAATACGTCGAGCCACTCCATCGGTGCCATCTGCCCACGCAGAGGCATCTTGGAAGCAACAGTCGCGATACGAGCTTCCCCAAGACGGGCAACGTAATCGCGCGCGATGTCTGTCATTGGCATACCGGCACTGGCGAGGCGCGTGTGGACGTCGATTTCGCATTGGTAGAGCCTGTTCCAGTAGTCGACGGGGTGCATGGAACCGCGGGCTGGGATGGTCAGTAATTCACTCGGCAGCCCTCCATATGAGATCCGCTGCGCTGGGTCATCGTAGTTTGCCATTTGAGCGTTACAGATGGCTTGAGTTACATCGAATGGCTGTTGCTGAGGATAAGCACCGACTGAGTATTGGCCCTCACGATGAGACCGATGATGCCGTCTCGGTCTGTTGTGTTGCTCTTGAGGATACCATGGCTTACGAGGGTGACTTGGTAGATCGGAGTGTAATGCCTGACTTGGCTGCGGCTGGAATGAGGCATTTGTTGTTACGTTATATGGTATATTACCTGGGTGATCTTGAAAGAAAGATCTTCCTCCTTCAGCATACAGACCGTAACGCGCCGAGGACTGATGAGATACAGCTTCTGGAACTTCGCGTACTCCTTGGCCAAGGTCGCGATTACCATCAAAATCTGAATGGTAAGATGAAGCAGGAAACCGCTCAGCACCGATGATACCGGGGTTGCCGCTGACAGGGAGTCGAAGATTGTTAAAATTCGAGTTCAATGACATGTTGTCAATCCCATCTGCGGAATATGTATGATGGAGTTGTTGACCAACGTTAGCTGTCAGTCCCGCAGAATTTGACCTGTAATCTGGAAGTGGGCCCACGTCAAGATCATAGCGTATCTGGTGGCTAGACAGGCTTGTGCTTCGTGGTTGAGAGAAGGGCGAGCCAGGTGGTGCTAGGGGCGAAATTGGGTTCTGAAAGGGTTCAGTCCTACCTATAGTCAAAGCGTCAAGGCCTCGATCACGTCTATCATCGACGGTGTCGACCTTAGAGCTAGAAAGGATTGGGTGCGGTCTGATGGAATCAAGGATATTTCCAGAGACCTGTTGGCCGAACTCTCTGGGTACCGCTTGGTCGTGCCTTTGGCTCTCAAGCTTTTCCTCTGGCCTGCGTTGTCTTGTACCCGTGGTGGGAGACCACACGAGATCGTAAGCGTTACTCATCTGAGCGCGCGGGATGAACATGGGAATGGTCTCAAGCCTGATCGGTCTCGAATTTTGGGCTGCTCCAGTAGCTGGTGATTTGACTAACAACGCCGAGGATCAGCTTCTTGGTCATTTGAAATTGAGGACCTCTGAGCACCCACTGGAAGAATTAGGAACGCTGCCATTTTCAGACTTCTTGATCGCTCCAGTCGTGGTTATGGTGTCTGATGAGACATGCGATCAATCATCTGCTGGATCAGTCGCTTGTACGGAGTACACAGATAACTCACATGTTGCGTCCTTGGCCTCCATGGGTTCCATGGAAGCGTTTATGCCTAGGAGCAAGGTAGATCAGCCATGAGCAACATCAATGCTTCGAGCGGACTGGTAGCATACTCAAGCACAAAGGAGAAACGGGTCCAGCGGCCTGCTCCTTCCGTCCCGAGAACCCAGTCGGTATCATCGAATTTGGAGTAGCTACAAAGACTAGGATTCAGCCACAAGAAGTTCCACATCGCAGATGGTTGAGGTACATACCTAAGCGTAAGGGAGAGCCAGAATCAACAGGTCGATTCCCTTTCAAATTCTGTGCGATGCGTTCAGCCTCCTTCTTGAACTGCACCTCCCCATCCTTTGCGAGTCTCGTCCAGGCAGATTCTTCAATGAGATGATCCCAGCTGGAGTCAGGCAAGCCGCAAAGGTCTTCGCTCCGTTGCAATACTCGCTGGATGTTAGGATTCATCTGCATCAATGTATTCTTGGGGATTGGACGTTGAAGCTCTGGGATGACCGCTCGCGCCCGCGCGAACAGTAACGTGGAATGGCATATCAGACTGCTGAACTGATCGAGTAGCTCTTGATCAGTCGTCGATGACGAGTCGCGGACGTGTTCTTCGAAAAAGGCAGCGCAGAATGCTCTCAACTCAATCATCGACTTTATCGTGGCAGGCAAAGTGTACGTTGCAATGTCGAATGGATTTCTTCCATCTCGCCGTTCCATTTTAACAGTTCAGATGATTTCAAGGCCTCTCTTCGCTGATGGGTGAGATGACAAGGAGTGGCTTTACACTCAGGAAAGTGAGATTCCGAGGTCTAAGACAACGACACTAGCGTGACTCCTACTCATATACCAGCACCCATTGCAGCAATCGAACCATCTTATCTACTACCATTGCCAAGATTATTCCTAAGATACCACCAATTATGATCGTGTTCAGATGTCAAGTGTCACTTCAACAGTCATGCGCTCCTTCCCCTCTTTGCTACGTGCGTAGACTTGCCTGTGTCACACTGAGCACTTACTGATATAAAGAGCGACTCAAGCGCTTCATTATACATCTGCATTAACCGAAGCATCGGCGATCATCCAATTATATCATATGAAACAAGGGTGCTCTTCGATAGTTCAGTCATGGTAGAACTTCAGGACCGAATCAATGCATCAACAGACAGAATTCCCCACCCAACACTGGACAAAGAAGCTTTTGCCGTACTTGCCTTGAACGATGCAGCTGCCCGTTCCCGCAAGGGTAGATTCTACTATCTCCCGGAATCAAGCAAGCCTCTCAAGATCCCTATGCATCAGCACGAGCCAGTCGTAATGAAGAGTATTGTTCCGAGACTGCTGTATGCCGATTATGAGTGGACGAAAAGCGAAGGAGAGCACTACGTAAAGCTGAATGATGGTGAAAGATACAACCATGTTCAATGTAAGGTAAGCGGCATTTCCTGCATTGACCACCGGGCTAATCGGAGGTATCGTAGGTAACACTCGTGAAGAGTTGCGTCACTTTGAGGTCATACCAATAAATCTGGTGGTACAAACATCGGGCATGACTTCGCTATCTTGGCCTGTAGATTCTCTGGCTAGTGTCGTTATCTACGGACCCGGTCCATGGTACAAGCTTTCATGGATGAGCCACTGGACCCAGAAAGCGACAATGACCAACGGTGGAAGCAGTACGTACCTCAAAAACCCATGAACACCTGTGCAGATATCCTGACCGTTTCGCCAGCTTACCAGGTCGCCATGTATAACAAAACTCTCGGAAAAAATAAAGCTCTGTACATGCAATCCGTCAACTTTGTTGGCAAGCTCTGCGGGGCTGAGCACCTCCCTTTGTACTTGAGAGGTATGCTTCGATTGCCCGTGAGTGAAGGCGGCGAGTCTATAATCGTCGCTGAGGAAAGCAGAAGCAGATGGATGTTCCAGCAGAATGCGATGAACAAGATCAGAGACTGCACTTGGACTGCAGGGGTTGACGTATTGAAGGCGCTAGCTTCTGAAGCAACGGGGTGTGCCGGGTGAGAATGGTTCAGCAGTGTTGGGGATAACAAAGTCAAGGCCGAAGATACATGATTACCTCCAGTGCCCATAGCCCCTTGAAAGACACTCTTAGTTTCATAAACCTAAGCTAGGTACTATGCATGCTGGATGCGGCGTGGAAGGGATCAAGCCTTTGGGATAAACCTAGAACAACGTCAACATTGATCGATGAAGAACCTTGGTGCCGCTGTTGTCTGTGACACACCTCAAGGATGGCTGGTCCAGCAATGATGTTTCGATCTGAAAACTGCACGCTTGATGTTGACAACACCACATAGCTCTGACCTTGAACCGCAGCTGGGATACGGCTGACTCGGTAGTCTTTATCTCCAGCTAATTGCACTTGAACCGGCAGCTGATACGTGTCAGCCATTAAGAGCAGAGTTCGAAATGCCCACTGCAGACCTTCATCAAACCGGAGAGAAAGACAGCGTAGACACTTATGTCCTTGGTGATACCGAACCTTTGCGCATTCGAGAAGGCATTGGGGAACGTGACGGATGAGCGATCAGCCCTGAGATAAAATCAGCTTCAGCCATCCTCCCTTAGTTAGCGTCGCTCACTCATAATAGTATGGAGTGCACGCTAGCGTGAGATTGGCGAACGGGATGACTGGAAGCTTGACAGGAGACTTGTCGAAGTCTTTGATGAATGGAATAGCGATTGTGTGACTTTCATTCTATGGCCATCATGTTTCAGCGAACAAGACGTTATCTCCGACAAAAGCACTCATCCTACAAAATCTAACGGTGTATCGTACGGAGTCGGAAACGGTGCTTCGGCCAGACTAGCACGGAGGTACGAAGTGTACCGAGCTTCATTGGCGAGGACGGAGCTTAGAGCTATCAGATAGTCTTTGTCGTCTATGGAAGCTAAAGAGCCAAGATGACTAAGATACTGATGTTAGCTGTGAACCAAAAACGATGGCATTTAAAGCACATACGCCGAGACACTGATTCCTCCGATAACGCTAGCAAGGGCGACGAAGGACGATACATCAGCGTAGGGAAAGTCGTATTGCAAAGGGATCGTAGCTTGGATACCTGCGGCAACGAGAACACTCTGTAGCAAGGTAGCATGGCTTTGTTCGTCCGAGGAGATTTGTTGTAGATTATGGTAGAAAGGATCTTCAAAGCCAGCAGTCACGAAGTCAGCCTGACTGAAGCTGGCGAGACCCCCTTCATAGAACGCCCCTTGCAGATACTGGATAGTCAGGGCAAAGTTGAGGACGAAGCCGTCGCCGATTGTAGCGTTGGAGGCGCGCCTGCTTTCTTTCGATGCTCTAGAGATGTTCAGTGTCAAGGACGCTAGCAAAATGAAGATTAATTTCATCTCAACGGAGAACCAAGGGTTAGTAGCTTGAGCAAGTACGGGAATCAAGATCGAGAATGGAGATGTCGTAGGAACGAAGGACTGAGGCCTGGGAAGAAGCCGAAGAACCGAGAAAAAGAGTAGAAAACCATAAGTGTGTCGAGTCTGATAAGAGGCAGGAGCTGGTCGGAGTGCGGAGGCCGCTCCTTCCCAAGAATCGCGATTCGTGCAGAAATACCCTCCAGGACGTTGGCAGTGGCGCTGATGATTGAGATCTGCGCAGTCGCGTAAAGGACATCATAGCTGTGGGCAAGGAGTCAGTATTCAAGGGAGTACGACTGGGAACCAGGGTCAAAGGCTTTCTGCTCTCAACTTATGGAGAAAGTGTCATAATGGCTGAAGGGTGGACATATTGTTTTAAACCCAGCTTGAAAAGCTCATGTATACCAAAGCCCAACGCTATGAATATGCAGTTGATTCGTAAAGGATAGGGCCGTTAAAGTGGTTCTCTATATCATGAGGACCATAGAGCTCCCAAAGACCAACGAGATGAGGCACACCATGGCCGTCACTATAGTGACGGCTTCAGTCCTAGGCGCTCCCAAGGTAATAGCAGCTCCTGTTTTACCGCCACTGCCAGTAGCTCCAGCACCAAGGTTGAACGTTGGCGAACCTTGTGCGCCAGTGGCTTGCGCACCTCCAGCCTTTGTTGGAGCATTGGATACTTGGGGGTGACCAGAAAATGTCTGAACAACAGCAACGCCAGTTGCGGTAGCAGCGGCGCTCGGTATTTCACTGCCGGTTATTTCCACCACATGAGATGATGATGCATTGAAATTTGTCTGTGCCATTCCGATTTGATTGTTGGTCAAGTCATAAACAACGTAGGCTGACCGCAGGAAGGTATCTCCAAAGAGGATGGGGCCAGTGCCAGAGGACAGCAGACCGAAGCTGCATATAGGTTGTTTCGTCTTCCTGAAGATAGGCTGGCTACCATCTTGCAGAAAAATTGGAGTCACAAATTCTCCAAAAGGAACTACGATGGTTGGCCCACCAGTACCGCCAAATCCGAAGCTAAAATTCGCTGGAGACGAGCTAAGAGAGCAAGGGACGATTAGACCAAAGTCGGGATCGTCTATCGTGCCAGCTCCACTAAGTATCGGGTTGATTACACTGTCCGGGAGATAGGTCGCGGTTGTCCCCGAGTCGAGGATCACAGGTAGAGCCAGGTTGGACTGCGAGAAGGCAACCTTTCCGCTTGCGTCGGTCAAAGATAGGGACGAGAGCGCCACGGTAAAATCGACGTATGTATCCTTGACCGACTTTTGCACCGGGAGGACAATCAGGCTGCCGTGGAATTTGGCAGTGTCAATGCCACCAAATAGGATGGATCCTGTCAAGGAGTCTTGTAGGTGTCAGCAGGCGATCTTCAAGCGGAACAAGAGCTGATTACTTAGGTCGTTGAGCCACAGACTATACGCCAGAGTATTTATGAACCCCTGAAGCTGCAACTGGGCGATGATGTTTGGGTATTCGGAATTGGGATCCGTGGATGCAATGGATTCATCGGCGACATAGCCTATCCCCATGATACCGAAAGGTCTGGTAGCGTTGAACGCAAGTCCCATCGTCATGTTCTGAATCGATGTTTTTCCAATCGTCAAAGTGTCGTTCATATAGTCTCCAGTTACTGCGCTGCTGTCCGCATAAGAGATTTGAAACGCGCGCGGCGCAACATCGACAAAGGTGGAGGACTGGGTATAGTTGAAGGCGCCCAAAGTGGCACAAATCTCTGGCCCCTGCTCACAAGCCGCAGAGCCAAAGGCAGGTATCCAAATGTCGCTGCTACCGGTGTCGAGTTGGACACTAAATTGTTGTGGTGGGGTGCCAATGGTCATGTTTATTAGGTAACTGGGTAGTACTTGTCAGCTTCTTCCGCAGTTCTTGCCTGCAGCCTCTTCTTACGCGATTTGGGCGTTGTCGACGTCTATGGACACCGTCTTTGCCCTTTTTTGTAGGTTCCTTAACGGTGTGTTTTGAGGCACTCGCTTGCTGAAGTCAATACCGAAGACCTTGGGAGAGACATCGAGAGAAGCGACGGCGTGGCTCAGGAAACATAGCAGTGCTATCATTGTGTATGTTCCAAGCAAAGATCGAGGTGTATGGGTGGCCATGATGGCGAACGGATGCCAGGGGCGGCGGCGATGGGAAACTCGAGCAGCTGGCGGATGAGCAGTCCTTGGTTGACGGGGATGATGCTATGAATATAGAAGATGATGAAGGACAGTCGTGTCGACCAACGGACGAACTGGGTCGAGGGGTGGCGATGAGATGGTAGTCGAACGGAAAGGCTCAGCCTTTTATGTATCTGAAGAATCATGTTTTTAGTGTTTACCTTAGACTAGGTACCTCCCCGGATCTCGGATAGATCTAGAGTCCCCCACTCACGCGAAGGAACTCAGCCCTCCATCAGCCCCAGTTTTGGCCCCAATTCAGGCCCTCTCAGCTTTCTTTTCCATGCAGACCTCAGCTTTCTCAAGGCTGCAGTGCTTGCTCCCAGACATCAAATTGCAACTCGGGTCAAAGTTACGGGACTACTGCGAGGATCCAAGTTCAAGCTTCATGGCGTGCATGGGTAGATAGAAAGCCTAATCTGGACGGCCGTGTCTCGCGTGGAAGCCCATGCCGTTGAGACTTCCACCCCCTACTTCTACACATCTATGAAGGGAAGTCTCTTTGACGACTCCACCAATTCACATGGTTTACGTGACTCGCAGTAAACTTGTCCTGACATGTCAAAACCCTGCAGGCCTTATAAAGTATGCTATCGACTGAGAAAGCCAGTTTCATAATCCCTCGCCTAAATCCCGGTTAGTGGCCGTGCGGTCTTGGGTAGCCGCCGCTAATTCTCATCTTCGCACTAACGTAGATTGCCCGAGATGGCCTTCATGAGGCTCATGCAAATACCTGGCTCTTGTAATTCTTCGAGAGAATGTCGATGGTATATTGTGTGATAGTGTGTAAACGTTGGAGAAGGACGTATTGCGAATGAGGGACACATTGAGATATGACGACTTTCGGTTTTCAAGATGGAGCCCTACATAAGACTAGGCCTATATGAGCTAGACTGCAGATCTTTCCCGGCTACCGACAGATTCAGCTTCTCGAATGCAGAACATCAGAGTCATACGTCAAACATACTCGGGCAGACTTGTCAAAACACAATTCTGTGCCGCAGCCACGCAGGGTTCGTCAATGTAGTCGACATGGTCTAGAAGAGGAAGAATCGGCTAATTGGTATGTGGGTGTGGGCCAGGAGCGGCTGGGAAGATTGCAGACAATTTCCATGGAGACACGATAGGCTTGTCACACCTGGACCAATGCTCATGAATTTTTATAGCGTCGTGTAGCTAGTCCCTCCTATGAAGGGGGCCACCACATGGAATGCGATCCGTTAATGTCTAGCCGCAGACTCCCACATCACTAAGCACATACTCCGTACAGGGCTACTGAGACGTAGCACATACCAAGACCCGTCCTTTACGCCCATGCAAAATGCAGACCCCAAAAGCCTGCCCAAGTAATGCATCCGTGTTGGTTCATTCAAAAAATTACACGTCCTACTTCAGTCCCCCACACCCGCAACCGTAGATGTGTAGTGTAATGTAAAGGCATCATCTGGAAGACGACCGACTGCAGTCTGACACCCAAGGCTGCCGTGATTCGGAACCCTGCTTTCAGCTGCCCATTGGAAAATGTACCAGGGGCCTATTGTTGATCCTATCCCGTCGAGCGCTGGATGTCATAGTAGTGTACATAGTTCTAGTTGAAATTGTTGCTCGGAGAGTCGGCGTTATATCAGTTTTAGCGCGATCTCAGATCAGGTGGAACGATTAAGCGACAACATCAATGAGGCTCAGTACCATCATACTTCATTCACATACACCCCATGGTATCATCATAGACTGACATTTTCCAGAGCATGTGAGAACTGAGCGCATCGATACGAGGAGCCTCCGTCCTTCCACAGACTGCGGATCCCTGGGCACAATTGCGAGATTGCCTCACACCTCCACAGCGAGCAGGCTTTGCCATATCTGAAGTGAACATGGCCGGGATTGCAATGGAAGGTTGTTCTCTGCTCTTCTTGGGCACAGAACCCTCCAATGTGATCCATCTCAACCAGATATGACTAGGTTTTCACCATTTTGGGCTGCCGAAAGTAGCGTGATGAATTCGCCACACAACGTGGGGAAGCCAGAATGACGACCCGGCGCTGGAAATCGTCGTTGCGTGACAGTCTAGTTGGAAACATACCAACGGCTTTCTTAGACGACGTCATTTTTGGTTCCTACCCTCATGGCGTGCTCTTCAATGGCCATGCGGCACTCAACCCCATCTCGATTCAGTTTACCGCAACTGCGGAGGACCCATTATCAAGTAGACCATACATCACATCCACCTGCTTGGATTGCGAGACCTCGAAAAGCCCCTTGATCCGCAGCTATGGTGCAGGGCAATGATGGGTCTCTGGATTCACTGGGATCTGTGCAGGCCAAGGAGGAAGAAGCTGTTGGTGAGCATTTACATAAACCCAAATGCTGTCATACATGGGACTAATTATCTTTTTCTACGACCAGCAAATCTTACGAATCAGGACAATACCCATGGCGAAGACATACTGGGATCGGAAGGTGCACGCATCGAGCGATTGGGAAGGGAACGGCCTGCGAAGTTCAAGTCTGTCGGAGGAGAGCTTGCATTTTGCTACTCCATCATAGCGTCTCAATTCATGGCCGTGAGTCCTGAATAACCCGACATCGCTCATCCTTCAGCCGTTAATATGCTGTAGGAGTTTTTCGTATCCGGCTTCAATATAATTCTACCCACGTTGATCCAAAAGCTGTCTATCCCCCAAGCCTCTGAAGTGTGGCCCGCCAGCGCCTTTGCGCTTGTCTCGGCAGCCTTCTTCCTACCTTTTGGTCGGCTCTCGGACATGTATGGTGGGTATCCAGTCTACCTTTCTGGCCTAGCCTGGTTTGCTCTATGGTCGTTGATCGCTGGCTTTTCGGAGAGCAACTTAATGTTGATCTTTTGCCGTGCATTGCAGGGCCTAGGGCCAGCAGCGTTTCTGCCGTCCGGCTTGATGCTGATAAGTAGCACTTATAGACCAGGGCCCCGGAAAAACCTTGTCTTTAGCATCTATGGGGGTGCAGCTCCCTTGGGCTTCTTCACAGGCATATTTGCTGGGGGCTTGACGGGGAGTTTTCTCAGCTTTGGGTGGTACTTTTGGATTGGGACAATTCTTATCACGACGACTATCATACCTGCGATCTTTACTATACCGTCAGACGTAGAAGAGAGAAAGACTATGGGGGTGAAAATGGACTGGCTTGGATCTGCACTGATCGTATCTGGCCTGATCTTTGTCATATTTGCCATTACCGACTCTTCTCACGCGCCGCAGGGATGGAAGACGCCATATATCTACATCCTGCTCATTCTGGGCTCTCTCATACTTTGCATCGCATTTTATGTGGAAGGCTGGGTGGCTAAGACGCCTCTCATTCCATTCGACATGTTTCAAGTACCTCATCTGTCCGCATTATTCGTCGCACTCTTCTTCTCCGATGGAGTACTTGGCGTCTTCCTACTCTACGCTACACTTTACATGCAGAGCATCATGGGCGCTTCGCCACTGCAGACTGCAGCATGGTTTGTACCAATGTGTACTGGTGGGGCGATCATCTCGGTCACTGGAGGCTACCTCTTGCATCTCATTCCAGGCACGCTGTTGATGTTGATCGGTGGACTAGCATGGGTGCTGACTTCATTGCTTTTTGCACTGGCTCCAGAGGGTGCCAATTACTGGGCTTTCGTCTTTCCCGCCATGATCGGTGCTACTATCGGGATCGATGTCACGTTCAACGTGGCCAATATCTTCATCACAACAAGCTTAATACAGAGTCGGCAGGGACTGGCAGGGGCTTTGATCAACACGCTCCTCTATTTGGGCATTGCCTTCCTCCTCGCGTTCGCGGACGTTGTTCAGACCGAGACTGCACATCTGGGATTGAAGCGGAGCTACCAGTCAGTCTTTTGGTTCCAGCTCGCTTGTTCTGTCTTGGCACTGGTGATAATGATTGGGTTTGTAAGGATCAGGAGCGCCAAAAGCGCCTTGACTGCCGATGAAAGAGCTGCCGCTGAGACTGGCGAAGTATCGCCGACTGCTGCCTAAACGGATCCCAAGAATAGAAGAATTCGATCATGGGCTGATCGTATAAGTTTACGACGGTCATGAATGGACGGAATTATAGACAAATAGAAGATACGACCTCGATACTAGGAACGACTACCTGATATGAAATTTGCAATACTCTTGTGAATTTATCAATCAGCAAGCTCCAATCCAGCACATATAGCTTAGATCCCGCATTTTCGAAAGTCTGCAGATCATACATTAGAGTCTACAACTCGCATGACTGTCAATTCCTCACAACTCCCAACCCTCTCGGTAATCAGTATCATCATCTTCTCCAGCAAACCAGCCCAGTCGTATACAATTCGTAGGACTCCCGCACGCCCTGCCGTTGGAGAATTGCCTGACAGATTCCATGAACCTCTCGAATTGATTTTCAGGCTATCACCTCCGGTCTGGACAACGGCACCGCTATTTCGGTGGATACTATACTTCCATTACCGACTTTTACAGTAGCGACTGCGAATGACTATGGCATTGCGATTCTGTCCGAACCCTGCTTAACGGAAGATAGAATAATTCAAGTGATCAAGTATACTGAAACGCCAAGGGCATGAACGAACATGCTCGCACCTATCGACAATGCTTTTCCAAGCTTTTATTGTCCAGCTGCCTATTGTGTGACACTGTGCCAATATGGACCCAGAGCAGCTGTGATCTCGGTACCATTACATGTACTGAAGACTTGCGGCTGAAGTGTTGATATTGGAAAGAGGAGGTTTACAATGTTGTTGGCCGAGCGTTGAGTACCTTACCGTGAGCGTGCTAATCTTTCAACACCAAGCATGCGGGATCGTCGATCCGGTCCGATCGGCTGCACGTCTGCCCCTGGCCCTAATGATCCTTTGCGAAAAATACTGTTATGTTTCAGAGACAGTAAGAGTGGGTGTGACTTCCATTGTAATCACACTAAGCGGCCGTATCTTTAGGCTGGAAGTACTGACGCTCGTCAATAATGCCAGGATCTGACATGCATGATCATATTACAATACACCGCTGTAGTCATTATGGTTGGAATGCTTCCTTGACATGAAAACAGCGTAAAGTACCTACCTTAGCGGTACGGTATTAGTATACTGCCAAGGCTAAGGTACGGGAAGAGCGGGAAGGCTACTTTACGTAAGACCGCCATCGGATTTGGACGCTCCTTTTACATCACGTTTTCTTGGCGCTTGGACACATCTGGGAATGGCCGGTGCAGCTTCCGGAATTTGTTTGGAAATGTTATAACGAATGGCTGGGAGAGCCCGTGGCAGCGTTAACAGTCCATAGGAGAAATTCAATGAGCCTTCTGCCAATTCAACAAACTTCTAGCAAGATCTTCTCTTCTCATGTCCTGTACTACCTGACAGCAAAGTAATTCTGGCTCCAGAAATTACCTGTTTGCTCATTTGCACATCCCAAAGCAGTCCGCCCCTTCCCCGTCTGGTTTTCTGCCCATGTTATGCATGGCTACAACTCATGACTACCGAATTCACTGACTGAAATTATTTCTATGCCCTCATTGATATCTTACAGCTACGGACTTGAACCTGATCGGCGACAATGAAGCAGCTCTCAGCAACTACCGATTCCTCGGACAGCAACAACCCGCACGTCAACATCCTTCCAATACCACCACCTCTCGAATTTCCTTACCCTGAAAGCGGTGCCGAATCCTCCAACCCTCCTTCCATCGAGCCTCATCATGCCTCCGTATCCAGCAGAAACCCCATTGCCGAGAATGGGGTGCCACCAGGAGCGAAAGTCTCAGCAACGCGTGAAGATTCAGATTTATCCCAGACGTCTAGACCGCGGGCAAAGAGGAGGTTTTTGACTGATAGACCTGTCCCTGCACAGAGAGGATCTTTGTTGCGAAGGGGTCAGACAGGACACGTATCTGGGTTATCACATCATGCAGCTGGCGACCATCGTTCAGATGAATCTTCATCGTCTTCCGATAACGAGCCTATGTCGAAGCTTGGGCCGAGACCCTCGGATCCTAGCGGTAGATCACCCAATCACAAGAGACACAATGGACACTTTTCTGAGGCAAATACAAAGAGGAAGTCAAGCGCAGGACAGTTTGGTAGGTTTTCCGTGGGAAACGATAGCTACCAGACGAAAGGGAGAGTGTCAAAGCGAGACGGCCGACTAAACATCAGCGTCAATGAGACCAGCGATTATGGATATCTGGCTCATGCTCTTGGTGCTACCTGGCAACGTCATCTGAAGAAGGAAGAAGGCAGAGGCGAAGAGGCACTGCCGAATCGATCATCACCTCTATGCGAAGAAGTCAGCAAGAAGCGACCAGACCTTGTAGCTAGGCTGTCCGCCTTATCTGCACAGCCCTCATTGGACGGACAAAGGTCGAGACCCAAGCTGAATATTGTCATCATGGTAATAGGGAGTCGAGGAGACATACAACCCTTCCTGAAGGTAGGAAAGTTACTGAAGGAGGTTTATGGACACCGCGTACGAATTGCAACGCACCCAGCCTTCAAGAAATTCGTGGAGCTGGACTCAGGACTTGAATTCTTCTCCGTTGGAGGCGACCCGGCCGAGCTGATGGCTTTCATGGTAAAGCACCCTAATTTGATCCCCAATATCGAGACGATTAGAGGTGGCGAGATTGGGCGCAGACGCGAGGCCATGTTCGAAATGTTTCAAGGCTTCTGGCGTGCGTGCATCAATGCTACAGACGATGAGAAAGAGCCATCCAATGTAAGGATGATGGCCGGCAAACATCCCTTCGTTGCAGACGTTATCATCGCCAATCCACCATGCTTCGCCCATGTTCATTGCGCTGAACGTCTGGGGGTACCTTTGCATTTGATGTTCACGTTCCCATATAGTCCTACACAAGCATTCCCCCATCCATTAGCGAACATCAAGAGTAGTAATATCGATCCCAGCTATACTAATTTCATGTCATACCCACTGGTCGAGATGATGTAAGCCGCTAAGATGCTCAATTGGCGAAGTTTTGCTGACCGTTGCATAGGACATGGCAAGGTCTCGGTGACCTGGTCAATCGCTTTCGAGTAAAAACTCTTGGCCTGGAGCCTGTTTCAACGCTATGGGCGCCTGGGCAATTGTATCGTTTGAAGGTACCATACACATATATGTGGTCACCTGGTTTGGTTCCGAAGCCCCCGGATTGGGGACCCGAAATCGATATTGCAGGCTTTGTCTTCCTAGATCTGGCTTCCTCGTTCAAGCCGCCGGAATCTCTGGCTAACTTTTTAGATTGTGGGGAACCTCCAGTCTACATCGGTTTCGGCAGTATTGTAGTCGATGACCCAGACAAATTCACTTCTCTTATTTTTGACGCCGTTAAGAAAGCTGGTGTACGCGCTCTAGTGAGCAAAGGATGGGGAGGGTTAGGCGATGAAGGTAATACACCTGAGAACGTCTACATGCTGGAAAATACGCCCCATGATTGGCTCTTCCCTCGAGTCAGCGCGGTCGTGCATCATGGAGGTGCTGGGACGACAGCGATTGGCCTGAAATGTGGAAAGCCCACAATGATTGTGCCCTTCTTTGGAGACCAGCCATTCTGGGGTGCTATGGTTGCGAGAGCCGGTGCAGGTGCCCACCAAGCAGTCCCTTACAAGCGACTCACCGCGGGTACACTTGCAGAGGGTATCATGCAGTGCTTGTCGCCAGAAGCGAAGGCAGGCGCAGAGAAGATCGCCGCAGACATCGCAGAAGAAGGCGATGGTGCTAAGAACGCGGTCGAGTCGTTCCATCGCCATCTGCCTTTGAAAGGAGAACATTCTATGCGATGCTCGATACTTCCGGACCATGTCGCGGTATGGGTACTGAAAGACTCGAGCCTAAAACTCTCTGCACTCGCAGCTGAGCTCTTGTTTCAGGAGAAGAAAATTCAATGGCAGAATCTAAGACTGTTGCGGCACTACGACTGGAATGACTTCGAGGGGCCTGGCGAGCCTCTTACTGGAGGTGGCGCTGCCCTTATCACCTCGGCTGGCGGCATCGTCAAAGGTGTTGGTGGCGTGCCCGTAAGATGGGCGAAACGAATTAGGAAGAGAGATAAGCATGTACAGAAGCAGAAGGGAAGGAGGAAATCTCATACGACACACGATAACATGCAGATTGGACACACAGCGCAATTGAATGGTGTTCCGCAAAACGAGCACAAAGATGCAACCAAGGATCAAGAGTCTGGGGGTCTATCGCTGCACGCACACGAGCAATGTGCTGAGAACCACCTTCCAGCACCAGAGACCGTTCCAAAGGGTGCAAGACTTGAGGCTAAAAGCAACGGGGGTCTTCAACTTGACAGGACGTTGAAGTCAGGATCTGTCTCTGTCCAAGAGGCTGACGATGAAGATGAGGATTCGGCTGTGTCCGAGACGTCCAATGACCATCTTGCACAAAACCTCGCAGAAGACGCTGGAGCTGGTCTTGCAAAAACCGGTGAAGCTCTGGCGAAAGGTAATGGTCCCAAGTGATTCCTAGATGTAACCTACTAATCGTATAACGTAGCGCCAATGGACCTCTCGCTGGCCATCGCGCAGGGCTTCCACAACGCACCTCGTCTGTATGGAGACTCTACTGTCCGTACTCCTCCGCGTATCTCGGGAATCCGGTCGGGACTGCGTGCGGCGGGTTCTGAATTCGTCTTTGGCGTATATGATGGCGTCACTGGTCTTGTCACGCAACCCTACCATGGCGCTAGAGAGGGCGGTGCGCTAGGCCTTGTCCAGGGTATCGGCAAAGGTCTCGGTGGCTTCGTGTTGAAAGACCTTGCGGCCATTATTGGCCCATTCGGCTACACACTCAAAGGTGTTCACAAGGAGCTCATCAAGGGTAGACAACCGACAGCATTCATTCGCAGAGCTCGTATGACCCAAGGCGGGCAGGATGTGCTTGAGCTTAGTGAAACGGCTAAAGAGCATGTATTGACGAAGGTTGAAGCGGCCTGGCGAATCATCTCAGATATTCAGAAGGAGCATGATGCACAGACTGAGGAGGGGCTGAAAGGTCGTATAGCCGTGCTCCAGGACCAGAGGAAGATGGGCAAGAATGGAGCTTTCGAGAGCGTTGATCAAGCGAAGAAGGCGCTCCAAATGAAACGGAAAGACAGAAAAGGGCGGGAGAGCGTAGCTATTGCTCGGAGTCACAACGAGGCGCGGAGAAGACGTAGAATATTCGGCAAAAGAGAGACCTCGCCGAAAGCTGGAAATATGATGAACGGAGGGCAAACAGATGTCGCAGTGAATGGAGTCGACAGGGACGACACTGGACGTTCTGAAGTCGGAAATGGGAAATAGACACGTCAATTGACATGGGAGATTGCCAGTGTCTCGGGCCACGAAAGCAATTGTCAGGATGACTGCTCCAAAAAGCCTCTCAATGGCTTGCATAGATTTGTTTCAGTGATACCACTATAGCGTAGACTCTTCATGATACAACATTGTTATACAGCAATCTGTCGTGATACTATGAACTTGACGATGTCCGCACCATGGTGTCAACGTTCATGCGCTTATGCGCTGTCTCACGTTGCCGGATACCTATCTTGGGCTACAACATATGTTGTGAGACGGCTCAATTTGGCTCCTAAATGAAACAGTTCCTCCCATTGCCAAATTTGTCAACTAATTCTGTAACAAATAGCAAATTAGTTTGCGATGTCAGCTACATTGGGTTGCCTCGATTATATCCGTAGAAGTCAGGATGAGAGAATGTGTAAGGTAAGAGGGTAAAGTATTTTGGGTGTGAGGCTCCGAAATTAGGGGGTCATCAGGGGCGGGCCGTTAGGTCGGAAATAGCGCGCTAGGCCCGCAAGCTCAGCCTGAGAGCTTACGGAATCTTACGACCTATCTTTATGTTTCTCATCCCGCCAACAATTTTACAGCTACGCCCTGTGCCAGGGTATTTCGGTGTCTCATGCAACACTTAGCCGGGGATTATGGCATCTTGACGCATGTAGGCTATACACATGCTTTGTGTCCTGTCATGAGGGTTGCTGTGGGAAGGGGAAGGGGTATAAGAATGGCTTCTTGCCCGGGGAGTAAAATATCAACAGCATCAGAAACGACAAGCATTCACAGTATCAACATCTCTGTTGACTTTACTACAGCTTTTCCTTACCACTACTTTGTCTCTCTACTGCATAGCGTTTGCATAATAGCTACAACAGCCGTGAAAAGCTTTTCCTTCTTGCCCAGCACAACGAGATACATCCGTCGCAATGCATTCCACATTCATCATATCAGCCATTGCCTTCCTTGCAGGATCATCTCAGGCGTTCGTTCTTCCGCGTGAGCAGCCAAGTGTGGCCGACGTTGCAGGCGGCGCTCCTCCCAATGGCCCACCTCCAGACAATATTTCAGACGCAGCAGTCGCAGACTTCCAGGGCGTGAACTTCCTCGAGAACCTGGAAGCGGCCTTCTTTGCGGAAGGTCTACAGAATCTGACGCATCTTTGGGACAAGGACGGAGACCATAAAGTCGCCATCGACGTCGTCGCGAAAGTCCATGCTCAAGAGCTCATACACATCCAGACCGCGGAGAACATCCTCAATCACTTCAAAAAGCCCACCTTCACACCTTGCAAATATGAATTCCCTGTCTCCAACGCTGCCGAGTTCTTCGCCCTGGCCAACATCATCACCTCCGCCGGTATCGGCGCAGTCATCAACGTTGCCTCTGGCCTGGCCTTGACAGATCCTACGCTCGTCCCCGGCCCAGCCTCAATTCTGGCCGTCGAAGCGCGCCACGATGCTTTCTTCCGCGTCGCCAGCGTTAGTAACATCCCGAACCCGGCCCCCTTTGACACTCGCATCTCCGCAGCCTACGCGCTCAACCTCGCGAGCGCTTTCATCGTCAAGGGATCCTGCGCAGCTCAGCCAAGCTTTCCCGTCCTCCCACCTCTTTCGGCTGAGGTTAAAACCAAGACGACTGGTAGCAGTGGACCAATCACATTCACGTTCGACAAAAGCCAGCTCAAACCGTCCGATTTCGCAAAGACGCTTTATATCGGCTGGGTCAACCAGGCGAATGTTGTCAACTACCAGGCTGCCACTGTCTCGAATGACCAGTATGGCAAGGTGACTACGACTATTCCATCGGGAATGGCAGGACTTGCGTTTGCGGCGTTGACGGCGCAGAATACAGCCAAGGATGTCAATTCATTGACAGCGGTTACTCTGGCTGGGCCTGCGCCAGTGCAGATTTCGTGATCTGGTGTTTTTGTATGATGGAGTAGTAGGAGTACAATCTGGGCAGGGAGTAACACGTGGAACGGAGTCATTACTGTTGCATTAGCGTTGCATTTTGATTTTTGCACTGTACTAATCTAACGACTTGTCAACTATTGATTAAATTTCAGATAATGTCTCCGGAATACTGAACCTGCTTTTGAGATCCCCCAAACCTATATTTCTGCTTGTAATGGATACTTTGTACTGCGTACTCCGCGCACGATGGCTCTGATCTAGTGCTGCCAAGCTTCTTGCAAGAAGTATCTTGTTTGTGAAGCTCCCTCATACGCAATCCCACCAGCTATACGGAGTAGCTCATGGCTATCAAGGCTTTCACGAACCGCAAGCACGACGGAATATACATCTCTAGACCACCATTACTCAAGTGTCACAATCACACATGACTGGATGGGGGAGATGCCGGACTCGGTCTATCTTTAGTACTGAGCTTCTCATCAGCGCCACGAATCTTACCAACATCTTTCAGGTCCGTGGTCCCGAATACGAAAGAAATCCAAGCAGTGTTGCCCTCAAAAGTTAATTTGAACATCTTCTTCTGCTGAGATTCGCAAGCGTGGCGTTTTGGTCGCCTACAAGGCCCTTTGGTTAGCCTCCGCCGTATCAACAGAGGACGAGGAACCGAAGACACATTATTGAGAAATTGTGTCTTCCATCGATCTTCGTATGCGCAACGGGACCATATAACATTCCAGCTCATGGGATCTATCACATGCAAGCGAGCCCTGAAGCCTTGGTCGTTGATGCGGAAAGACTCATGGTGGCAAAAGGAACCCCAAATTACAGCCTATTTATTCGTGTTACTGGATGCTCATTGCTGCATAGTGTATTCAATTATGATCCTGCAAAGACAGTCTTCCTATGGAAGCCAGGCGAATCACCAATCAATGAACCACATTACGTGCGGCCGTCTGATTGTTGCACGACTTCTGTACTTTCATCGTGGTCACGCCTGTTAAAGAGACCGCAATACATTGCAGATCATAAGGCGGTCGAACTCCATGGTCTATTCGAAGGTAGCGCGAGGGCAAGACTATACTGTATCATCATGGTCACCAGTCTATTCTCATTTGCGGACCAGTCTAGCTGACTACTCAATCCGACAAAGTGCTGCTTGCGGATGTCACTTTAGGGCTCTCTTCCCAAGCGCCGTCAAGTTGGTGGTACTTCATTTCTGAGTCTGGAGTGTGGTCCTACATTCCTGTCATCATTGTGGAATGCCAAGCAAAAACCATGAGGCTGGCGGAAATGATAGACAACCTTTATTTGTTTGCCTCTCCTTTCTGCTTCAATACCTTCAGACTTACGTCTCACGAGCGTTTGTATCGAGATTCCATTTAGTATCAGGCATATTTCGCAACTCCGTCTTGGCAGCTTGTGGCATTGAACATTCAAGTTCACAATCTCTTGACCTTCTCTTTGGATGCAAACGGCCATTAGAACAATGCTCTCCTTCAAATCCTACCTTCCGGACGATAAAGGCTTCGGATACCTTCCGCACGATGAAGACCCTTGCAAGGATCTCTTTGACCAATTCCTGAACGAAGATCCAATAGAGTCTGGCGGTTCAATCGATTGCTCCGATGGCTTCCACGCCTTCGAGTTCGCCTTTGACGAAGAAACCGAGTCAAGTGAAAGCTGCTCTGCTGACAGCAACAAGCAAGTCGGCTCTCAACCAGCACGACCTCCAGCACAACCTCCAGCACAGTCCAGTCTGGACTTCGAACCTGTGCACGCCCCATTGCCGTTACGGACCCGTCCCAAGCTTAATACCGGTCATGCACCTGAAAGATCGATCTCAGGTAGTGAGCTCTTGAACCTCGAAGGCAAACTACGCGGCGAAGAACATCTAACCAGGGCTCCCTCCTTGGTATCGTCCTCAACTGCCGCTCCAACGTTAAGAAGAAAAGGCAAATTTTGCGTCCCAGCACAGGACACACCGCGCGAACAAGCACAGGAAACATCCAAGGCACCCTTGGCTGATATGATTCGCCAGTCGATTCGACGTGATAGCCCTTCATACAATGAGTGGACTCAACGCTTCGAGCAATTCAGTATCCAAACGCCAGTGGCTGGTGTCCATCCATCTAACCTTCGAGGCGCGGAGACTCATAAAACAAAGCGGCCAGCCAAGATCTTGACGCAGTTTGACGGGGGTCCACGACTGCGCCGAAATCAAGCGCATTTGCCAGACGAGGCTTCCGCCGAGTCACAAGGAGCACCTGCTGCGCGGAACAACCATTTCAGCGGTGCAGCTACAGCTCCACTGTCGCAAGACTGGCGAAACCAAGGGCATCTGGGACCTTCGCCACTCACAGACGCTGACTTTGAAGATCACGATAAACCACCATTAGGGCGGTCGCAAACCCTGCAGTTGCGCCACCCACCATCGTGGGAATATGGACCAGTATCTCCCCTCACCCCTGACTATGGAGTTTCAGTAGGCCACGTCCAGCCGGGCTGGCTCCACAACCTACCAGAGAACAACATCGACTCGTACTTTGACAGCGCAGCCGATCTACCCCCTACGCCCTCTTACCCCGAGACGAATGGGAAATTCACATCCCCAGGCCTCAGCTACAACTACGAACCTTTCGACCAATTCGTCAACGAAGACCCATCGCACGACTACAACGTCCACCCACCAGACCCATTCTTCGCTCAACCAGCAGATCAATACGAAAACACCAAAGGCGGCGGCGGCGAACCCCCCACCACCCCGTCCCGCTCCCTCTCCACATCCCCACCTCTCCACTCCCCCTCCAAATCCCGCCTCCGCTCCAAATCCCACCGCCGCCAAAAAAGTATGAACGCGCTCAAATCCCCCAAGTCCGCCAGCGCGCTCAAAAGCCACCGATCGGCCAAGGATTTAAGGACGCACAAATCGACGGGGACGTTTGGGTTCGTGAATTTCACCGAGGCGGACAAGGGGAAGATCCTGACCGGGGTGGCGCCGAGTGGGAGCAGCAAGACGAAGGCGAGACGGGAGTTGGAGGCTGCGGATCGGAAGAGGAGGATGAGTTTGGCGGCGTTGAGGGCGGTGGAGGAGGCGGGGGGGGATGTGGAGGTTTTGAAGCGGGTGGAGGAGTTTGAGTGTTGATGTTTTTTTTTGTTGGGGGTGGATTGGGTTTGGGATGGGATAGGGGTAGGGGTAGGGGATCATATTTGGATGGTCGATGTGTTTTCATCTAAGCGAGCATTTGTGATAAATAATCGATTGATGGATTTCCACTGGCTATCTGTCTGTCCCTCACTTGCGGTGGATATAGAAAAAACATGGCTCGCTCTGTGCATCCTTCAGCACCAACCCGACCTTCCCATCACACTTAGGATATCTATCACTCTTAACCTCGGACCAGCTCCGAAACCAAGTGTCGCCGTTCAGACTTCCAAAGTTCCGTTCCATATCCCTCTTCGTATCTCTCTCTCCGTAACACCATTTCCCCCGTCCAACCATCCAACATCAAAAGATGACATCTTTCCTTTCCCTACCGAACCAAGATCTCAATCCAAAACCAGTACGACAGTACTCTATACCATAATAAACCTAGATAGAATTCCCGAGTGGTGACGGAGAAGAATATGTTGTAGCTTCGCGTGGCTTTTGTTTCGGTGTTTGCATGGAAATATGTTCACTTAATGGTACGTACTAGCCAATTCTTATCGTAGTCTGTCCAAATACGATTACACAGCATCACGCAAATGAGACTATAGAAACAACCACCATAAAAATAGATCCCCCAAGGCCTCTGCACCTCCACCCTCCATCCTACAACCTCTGCACCTCCACCACCGGCCCCGTGTAAAACTTCCTTGCCCAGAAGACATAATACAACACGCTAAACCCCAGCACGAACCCCGTGACTAACACGCTATAGTTCATCGTCGCGGCCGTCGTTGGCGTGGCGGCGGGCCAGAAACTGAAGAAGAGGAGGATGAGGAGGTAGATGCATGCGAAGGTGTTGTTTGCGATGCCGAGGGCGCCGGTGACATGCCAGGGACCCCAGGTGATGCGCGTGGTGGAGGGGGAGGTGGAGGGGTGGATGGTGGGTTGGGTGGTGGACTGGTCATGGTCGTGGGAGGGGGAGGGGGCATGAATGGTGCCGGTGATGCGGCGGTGGAGGAGGAGGGCGCAGACGAGGAGGTAAGATGAGTAGAGGGTGCTGATTACGAGGGAGACGACGTCGTTGAAGGCGGTGGAGGAGCCGATGTTTATGAGGACGAGGAGGCAGGAATTCATGGTTGAGATGGCGATGGCGGTTAGGGGGATGGAGGTGCGGGCGTCGACCTGGGAGGGATGGAGTGTTAGGGTAAGTTTCGCTCTTTGGGGGGTGAGATTATTGTGGAGGTGTAGATCATTGCGGACCAGTGGTTGGACTTACCTTGCTTAGATACCGCCATCCTGGGAGTCCACGGTCCCGCGCAAACGACCAAGTCATTCTAGAAGAGCCGGCCAAGGCTGCAATGATGGCACAGAAGGCGAGAGCGGTGACGATGCTTGTCATAGCTGTTGCGCCGGCTCTTGAGGCTGTGGATTGGGTGAAGATCTCGATGAAGGGATAGCCTGTTGGACTCTGCACGGCTGCTGTGATGTCGCCCATGCAGAATAGGACGGCGAGAAGCATGCCGAATGCTAACATTCCATTGATGGCGAGGCTTGCAAGCATGGTCTGTGGGACGACGGTAGAAGCGTTCTTGATCTCTTCACACATCTGTGAAACTTATTAGACTCCTATAGGATTGCGTAATTTGATTCTTTGGGCTGCTTGGCATCGTGTGATCTCAAAGTGCTCCAAGGTTTGGAAAACAAAGGAATGCATGAAGACATACATGAATTGCCCCATCGGTACCTTCACCTCAATTAGCTAGTGCATTACTGTTGCATGAATTCTAAACCTACCGAGAAAGGCCGTGGCATTCCCAATGAGGCCAATGAAGAAGGACAACCCTTGCGAGCTCCAGCCACCAGTATTGAGGAAGACTGTGAAGACGTCTGACGGTGCACTATGGGGAGCCAGATAAACCAGTGGAATGAGAATGGCCACAAATCCCAGTACGTGGAGCACCAAGACCAAGCCTTCGACTTTAGGCAAGGCCATACTCAGAACCGTGTTGAAGGCCACCGCGAGTAAGATCGCAGCCCACGTTAAAAGCGTACCATGCCATCGCTGGAAGTGATATGCGGCATGATTCTCTACGATCATTCCTTGTATGAGGGTGCCGGTGAAGAAAGCCGTGGCGGTAATCTCAGCTTGCCAGCCGGCACATGTGAGCCAACCTTGTACTATTAGCTCACGATGAGTCAAAGATATATCTTCATATCACCTGTAATGTAGCTGAGAAACTTCTTTGATGATGGCGGGGCGAGCATGGCCACCCAATGATATTGTCCGCCTGCAGTTGGAGCACTAGGAACGCTGTCAAACAAGTAACACAGCTCACGTGATATAAGTACATACATAGAAACGAGCTCCCCCATGCAGATGAAGACGGATAAATTGCCGATCCAGGTGAACAGAAACCCATATATCAGTCCAGCAGGACCCCCGCTGATCCAGGAAAGCCGTTAGTGCTGATCACCAATCTGGTCATATATCACAACTCACTTGGTGAATGCAATGAGAAAGACCCTATTGGTCAAATGTTAGGTTGTACCACCACATAGAGCCACTGAACATACACCAGTACACCTTCCCATGTTGCCATGAGCGTACAGCTGAAGCCTAGCATCGACATGAAGCCAAAGTTTCTCTATCGACTTTGAGTAAGGTTATTCTCATTGTACAGATCCATTATTTCATTCATACCTTGAGTACTTGCTTCTTGCCTGTGCGAGCCAACTCAGCCTGATCCTTGTCGTAATCTGACTGGGCTTCGACTTCGGCGGCTTCATCACGACTATGGCCCTTCGGATGGCGTAGAGAATGCATCTCTTGGTCTTCTAGCGCCATGCTTGGCTTTCATGTCCGAAGACTGAAGATTACAAGTCGGTCTCTCTTCTGAGTCTAATTTGCAGTGCGAGAAATTTACTTCACACCTGTGAAGAAACGAATGTTGTGTTGAAAAGACTGAAAGGACAGGATTCAGGCTCAGGGTAGTATCGACTTCACAAAAGAGCGTGGTGTATCCCAAATCTAGCCAGCTTGAGGAATAAACATTCTTCCAAGGGCCAAGACCTGATACGAGAATTGAGTTGTGAGCTGCATGGGGACTGCGTCATAATGCTTGCGGCTGATGCAGCTCTTATCATATCCCAGAGAAGTCGTTTCATCGCGCTGAAAGCCCCCAAGAAAGGTGGTATTGAAAGCAGATTTCTGTCACGTAAGAATACCAGTAGGAAACGGGCTTGATTCGCAGCATACCTTCTCGGTCGATTGGCTATAGATATTCTCGTCCTCGGCTCCGGCTTTGAGCTGATAGGCATCCCCAGATTGCGGGTCCTTGTCGAACCAGCTGGTCGGGAGTGGTCCGCTGATTGCCTGCATGAGAGGTTGCATGGCTGCCACAATCTGTTCCGAAGAGTGCATAGACGAGGTCATGAAGATGGACGTGGCCCGCGAACATACTTTCCCTTCTGCGTGTCAGAGTGCGTTATCTCGTTTGACTCGAGAAGTCCCGTAGTATGTTGCATGTGTTCAGCGGCATGTAGATCGCGGTGCCTTCTTTGAGGCAGAGCATGCGATTCGGAAAAGTCATTGGTGTGATCAAATGCATCGATGAGGGGTCGCAAGACGTGGGAGGGGCTATGTTTGTCGGTCTCTTGCATATACGAGTGGAGCTCTTCCGTAGTTGCTAGAGAGCTTCGTCCTTCGAATTTCGGCTCCTTTCTCGTCGTTTCTTCGCCCCTGCTTTGATGATGGGGGAGAAAACTGCACAATACCGCCTCCTCGAGGACAGTCAAGCCTTTCAATCCTCGACCGTTGACGATGAGCATTTACTAGCAGACGACAATGTCATCAGTAATGACCAGCGTCCACGGAAGTTCCATCGCAAGCTTTCCCTCTGTATTGCGGTCCTCATGTTCTCGATCGCTCTGAATATTGCTACATACATTCAGCTGCGACGACAGTTGATCCTGACCGTCAATGCTAGGCGATCCAAATTCGGCAAGAGATCCTCCGGGATGATCGTCGCCTAGAGCTTCACTAACAGAAGCTAACATAGCCGGCCTCGACGCTAACATCAAGGTCTCCTACCAATACAAGACCGATTACTCGGGGCACAACGAGACGCTCGCCACGGAGCTATGGGAGTCCATCAACAGTACAAGCGCCGGAGCAGTAGCACTCGACCATCAATGGGCGGCGTCGAAAGGCTTGACCCGCGCTCAGAACTTTCCCTGGGATAGTGATAAAGGTATCTACTATATCCAAGGCATTCACGATGTCCACTGTGTGGTACGGTCTCCAACTGCACATCCTCCCACCACTCCTACTGATCGTGTTGCAGAAACTCCTTCGGAAGTCCATCCACGAATACCACCACGGATACGACCAGTCGGTCAACTACCATCATCTGCACCACTGCCTCGATGCGTTTAGGCTGCGCTTCATGTGCATGGCCGACGATACACCCTTGGCCACACATAGGGGGAGCGAGCATCGGACGGGTCAGGGCCAGTTCCAGCAGTGTAGGGACTGGGATCGATTGGTGGCGTGGGCTGATGATCCTGTGCGTCATGCGTGCTATGGACAGGTCAATGAGTATACTGATGGCACCCACAATCTGGAGCGCTTTCAGTTCTGCCATGACGGGTCTCCATTTCGTGCTTCCATGGAGGCTTACTTTGCTGAGCATGGTCATCAGGAACTGGATTGAATCGTGCTGTTTGGGGACAGATTTGTTTCAGCGTCTTGGTTGGAGGTTTCGTAGTACTTATCTAACGAACGTAACGAATCTTGTCAACGATCAATGATCTCATCAGTTTTCTGACTTGAAAGAGTGCCATTCGTGTTGTGTAAACCACAAGATTTTCATAAGCAAAGGCGACAGATGGTCCGCTTGTATCGATTTGTAGAATATGAAACTCTGGGATGAGAGTCTAGACCAAGCATTGCAAACATTGCAAACATGAAGGATGGGTTCGTGTCGAAATTGCATGCCTTGTACAATAATTCCACCAAAACATGGTTAGGTTAGGCGTGGACTGAGGGTTCGCCGCATCCGGACTTTGGCTCGAGAGGCTACAAGTAGGGCAGATTGCGAGGAAAGGAATAAAGCACAGACTATGGCGTTGACGTTCAGGCAGCACAGTAATCGACTATGGCGACATACAGGAGAGGCGAATCAACAAGTTCATATAGAGCAACCACGTGTTTGATCGCTACACAGCTGAAGCGGGTCTATATTCATCCCACCCATGACCTCCAGTCCTCTTCCCTTTAATTTCTTTGATGTCCCATCCAAACGCTATCACATTCCCAACACACGGCGTTCGGTCAACACCCCAAGACAAGCACCATACGTCCTATACAGGATTCCTCTCGTTGACATAGATGAGCAACGACCCTCAGACTAACCATCATAATGTTCGTCCGAGCTGGTGCGGGTGTCAGATTATCACGGTATCTTGCCAGGCCCATCTCGCACCTCGGTGGTAGATTCGGAGCGCTTGGGTAGGCAGCCGGGCTCGTCAACTCCACTGCTCGACCCGGCCACTGTTCCGCAGCGCTTCAGTAAAGGTCCAGCTCTTTCAGCTGCATGTTTTACTTCGGCGGTAGATTCGGAGCGTTTTGGTAGGGGACCTGGCCCTTCCGTGACCTCGCCCGACTCGCTGACGGAATCGGAACGCCTGGGTATCGCGGGAGTGTCGTCACCCGATCCAGTGATTGGTTCGGCAGAGGCCTTGGACTTTTCAAGGTCGCGGAGGGGGTGATCGAGGCTACGTGAAGTGTGCTGAGGCGACGAGATATAGCTTGCTGGCATTGGGACTCCGATCTCAGAGGGTGCCATCAACAACGGCGCAGCAGCTCCGAGGCCTAGCATGGCAATGAAGGGAGTGATGTAATGCATTGTACACAGTGTGTTGTTCGAGTGCTGAGAATTCTTTTGGCAGGGAACTGGTGTGGTGATGATGATGGTTTTGTTCCACTAAAACAGACTCCTTAGCTGAGGAATCAAACGATAATAGAGAAACAGTATCTTCCCCACTATTGGCAATCGTCATTGAACATTCGACACGATACGGTGTCCCATGCAGACGCAACAAGTTCAACGTGGATGCCATGACCACCTCTCGTCCCAGGAGTGGCGACATACATTCACGGTAAAAGTTGCGCGTTATTGGAATCCCGTCTTCCAGTCAAGAGCACATCGGTGTCTGAAAATGCAGAACAGCGATTAGCTACGTTTTCCGACCCACCGGGACATGGATTGTCTCTGGAAAATGTGGTGTAAGACTCTCCCCATGCCCAAGTGTGTGTTGGCTGTGGTAGGCCTACAGATACATTGTGATCGGTAATTGGCTCATGCTGGATGTATACAGCAATTCGGGATGTACGCTGCCAATGCAAAAGCGGTCATAATAACAGCACAGCCCCCATGATTGCGGTCTGGACGGCGAGAGCGAACCTATCCAGAGCGGACGCCTATACACTTGGCGATGCGGGCCTCGCAATGTACGGATAGCTGCACGTCATATGTTTCACGCAATCTGCAGGGCCATGAACATCGTGTGTAGTGTGCTCCGCCCTCGAGATGGTTCCTCCGATCGATGGGAGTGGATGCATTCAGAGGTGTGAAAGTATATTGAGTCGGCATGTTCCACCTCGAGACTCATGATCCCAGCCCATGGTTCAGTATCAGGGATAACATAAGATTTTGGGGGCGAGTCCAAGGGAGAGCCATCATATACTGGCCATGGGAGCGAAGCCTGCATATGTATGTTGTACGCAAGAGATAACGAAGATCCGGGTATTTACATAGATACGGCTAGAGTGTATCATTGGCACGCGAGAACCTTCCGTAACGGACGCTGACCCTGAACAAGCTAGCTCAGCGGGCCGAGCCCAAGGCGGACCGTTTGGTGGCGATCCCCAAGCTTGACCCTTGCAACCCCATACTACAACCTTCCTTTATCTTTCCTCGGAGGAGACGCGTTGACTCCTTGGCTATGTATGCATACTCATTTTGGAAGGTACCAGATATCGTTGCAGGAATTGAATACGAAGACCTTGTGGAGGAGAAGTTCGGAAACAGATCACAAGACATACTATTTGGATTGGCACTTCGTGTCGTGCTCTCGCATGCATACCTCCCTGCCAAAGACGCAGAGTCGGAGTAATATCGCACAATCTTGAGCAGGAAGAGATCAGCAAGCACGTCTGTCAGTCGTGGGTTGCATGCGTGGGGCGGATTTCGTCTTTAGATGGTCGCTCAATGATGCGGACGTCTCGCCGTCGTATCGCCGTATTCTATAATTTGATTTGTTGCTGTGGTATAAGCTGGTATTTTACCAAAGGTGACCATCTTCAAGAATGCGATCCTCAGGCTTGATAGACTATTCCATCACTGCAGTTTGCATGGCTTCTGCCACATGTCTTCCTCAGTCTCCCGCCCACTGCTCGTTTTAACAGACAATTACAGCTCCCTAGTCAGTATAGTCGCATGGATATTCCTTGTGACCACAGCGTTCAGTGTGTTTGCTCGGTTGTCAACTCGCTTTGCTATTTCCAGAAAGTTCAAGCTCGATGATCTGCTCATAGTGATTGCATTGGTGCGATGGTCGGATTTGACTACGCACCTTTAATACTGATCCGAAGTCAGATAACAAGTATAGCATACGCCATTGTCATCTCTGTCGCTGCAATCAATGGCCTCGGTCGGCCTTCCACCTCTTCGGATGAACGACATCTGCGGAAAGTTCAACAGGCATGTGTGATCGCTACTCATCATCAATCGGTGGTTGACAAAGTAGCTAGCTGCAATATACATCTGGATTTCTCTATGCAGGAACCATATGCTGTACGAAGATATCAGTGGCAGTCCTGCTGTGGTCTCTCTCGCCAAAAGCCGTACATAAGAGATTGAGTCTCGCCATAGGAGTCTTTGTATTCACATGGACGGTCACTTCAGTATTTGCGATCGCCTTTCAATGCCGGCTACCTAGGCCTTGGGAGAGTATTGGGAACAAATGTATATCGGAGGTATCAATCAGGCGCACTGATCGAGCCAAGTCATCTCTGATAGGCTTTAGTTCGCTTTCTGGGCATTCTTCGAAACCGTCAACATCGTGACCGATCTCGCTCTCATCCTGCTACCACTAGTCATAGTGTGGAACTTGCAAGCCAAGAAAGGACGAAAATACATCGTGTATGGATGTTTTGCATGCCGTGTTCTGTAAGCTGTTGAAATCCAAAGTTATATCGAAGCTGACATACTTTAGTGTCGTACCTGCTGCCATCACACGGATCACCTACCTTCCCAAAGCCTCTAAATCCGGCGACCTAACCCTCGACGCATGGCCAACCGCACTATGTGCCCTCATCGTGGAATCCCTGAGCATCATCGTAGCATGCATCCCCTACTTGAAACCCTTCCTAGACAGTCTGGAATCAGGAATGATGAACAACGACAAGCTCCGACGAGAGGGAATGTCCGACTTATACGGCCGTAGCAGAACGAAAGCTACCTGCTCTCCCGACGCCAATGGCCGTTCCCGAGAAAACATCAGTGCAGGAACGGGGCAGTATATCGAATTGGGCTCGATCCCGGATGTGAACAGGGGCGTTACTTCAAGCCCTGACACGGCCTCACGATGCGTTATAGATGCTCCGAAGATCCATGGTCCCAGTAGCTTGACGGACCGGGAGTGGGACGCCGAGAGTCAACAAAGCCAGTCGAAATTCATCCGGAAAACCACAAGTTTTACGTTGACCAATACGCCGCGAGCATTGGATGGGATGCTTTGAATGATGCTATGCAGAGCTCTAGACATGGAGTTTTTCGAGATCTGTAAGATATGCGAGCCCAGTATGTGTGTACGCAATTTGTGACATTTCTGGTCTTCGGAATCGGGACGGGATATGTATCATGTATGTAAAACTATGAGTACACTCTGATGTAAACCTCGGCCCGTACAACATAAGGTAGATTTCGTGTAAAAGATGATCTTTCAAACAAGGATACTTTATTCTACCTCTATGCAAAGCGACCTGCTACTTCATTATCAAAAAAGGCGTACCACAAAGTCACCACCTATCAAACCTTCCTCGATTCCCAGCTTCGAAATCAATGCTGCTACTCTCTTCTATCGCATCCAACCGTTTTTGTGAATTGATAAGGTAATCAATCCCTCTTCACTCCAAGCCCTCATTGACCTAGCACTCCACAACAACAACAACAACAACTTTGCTATATCTTGCGGTGGGAATGGAGGTGGGGAGGCCGCTGAATCTCTGCAGTCTTTAGGTCGAGACTTATGTATGTATGTTGGTCATCTAGATCCTTATCTATGAGCGAGTGATGAGCGATGAGCGCAGGACGCTAGAGAGGGAGAGGGAGTCCGGGCTGATGCATTGGTATCTCATGCACGGCAGCCTGTTCAGGGTATTCACGAAAAGAGGATAACGATGGTACCATGAGTGGTGGAGACAGGATCGTCATCCACCCTTTTCTGCTCTCATTACCGATATCCATACGACATGAATATCATCCATCATCAACCAAATCCCCAGCATCCAACCCAACAACCAACCCATCACACCCACAATGCTTCTTTGTTCCGCTCTCCTTCCACCTGGGTCCGGGAGTAATATCTCCAGCTGATTGTTATCTAACTAACGTACGCATGAATGTCAACTCAAATATGAAGGTTGGTCGATGGATAATGAATCTTAGCTCCAGTAGCATATGAATAAGAGACCGCTTTAGCGTTACCTCATACCATAGCAAAACCAACGAAGTACCTAAGAATGAAACTCTTAACACGCGCAATTATACTTCCTCGACTGCTTTTCCACCCAACGCAACGCACGTTTCCAGATGCCGGGATCTATTCTATCTGTACGTGTATATATAGGTGGTTAGCCGGATTTCTGCTTTATAGCCGTTGCCTTTTGTTCTCTGCCCTTCAGCAATGTTGTAGGGAGAGGAAAGGGAAGCTCATCTATTATTCGGTAGGTAGATGGAATTTGGAGTGTTTTGCGTGGGTGCAGAGGAGGAAGATACGAGTGGAGGGGAGGGGAGGGTTCGGTAGGGGTGAGGTTTTGTTGGATGGAGAATTCAAGGTAGTCGTAGATATTTTGGTAAGGTGGTGTAGAGGTGCGATAGATCTCGGAGCATGGATTGTAGGAAGGAAGATGATAGGTTTCATGCAGAACTTCTACGATGTATATCGTATGCCTCGTCCGCACTATCCGATCAACCAATTTCTCTGAGCGCAGAGCCGTTCTGATGTTGCTCAACCGCCAAATCAACAATTTCTGCCACCTGGATCTGGTGATTGATGACGGAATCCGTATCCCATATGAAGACCCCGATAGATTCTCTGATCCCTATCAATCCATCAAGGAAGCGCCGATGTCAGAAACGCCTCGTCGCTCGAGAAGATCTTGACAGGGGTAAACGAGAATACGTACCCGCGATATCATAACCCGTCGGATTCACAAACCCCAAGCCTCCCCCACCCCCACGCCCTCTTCCCTTCTCCATCACAACACTAAGACATACCTTCATAATCCTCTTCGCCGCATTCGCGATATCAACATAAGTCCCCAGATCCGTCTCCCGCAGCGTAGTCCCCGGGATCGCACCGCCCGGCAGATCCTTCAGCATGACAATCGCCAACGTGCACGTCTTGTATTTGTATTTCTGCGGCGTCGCTTGGGAGAACCGCGACGGGTACGAGGGTGTGATGTTGGCGGCGTAGAACTCAAGCACCATGCTGTTGTAGCGGAGGACCTTGCGGTTCTGGAGTTTGTCGAGGGCGGTGTAGCAGTCGCCGGCGAGGAAGGAGGGGGTGGTCCAGTCGGGGCTGTCGATGCATTGGAGGTTTGAGGCGGTTAGTGACATGTTCGTGGGTGTTGGTGGGATTCCGAGGGGATTGGAGGTCGTTGGGGGAAGATGGGCGAGTAGTGATGCCAGGAAGAAGGTAAAGCCAGCGCTGAAGATCATTGCGAGGGTGCCGTGGCTGGACTGAGATCTCCGGTATAAGCTATATCAACCTAGGCCCTACTCACGTTCGGTAGTCTCATAATGTCTGCAATGAGCTGAAGAAAGAGCAGACTGAATCCTTCGAATATACCTCATTGATACCCGCAACGGGTAAACCCGAAGCGGGTGGATGCACGATCCAGTATGCGCAGAGAAGGTATGCTCCGTTGACGGGTCCTGGCCGCTCAACCAGAGATACAGGCGATTAGCGTGAAGATCTGAGGTAATTGAACATTGAGTGCAAGAGCCAAGGAATGTAAAAGAACCTAGAGTAAGCATAGACAGAACAATGGTTCTGGAAGAGATGGATATCCTCATGCATTAGCCACAGATCACGAAATCAAATTATTTTCAACACAAGAAAACCCCTCAACGGCGAAATAACCGGAATTGTGACTGGCGTTATTCCTCGAAAGTTTTTACAGGTAGTGACTATAACAAGCCAACTAGACTCAGCACAATGCTCACCACTAAACATCAAAATTTTGGACTTCGGGCATCCTGCCTAGCCCACCCCCAGAACTGCCAATGCTCTGCGATAATCCATTTCCATCGGCTTCTGCCATGGGCTCTTCATGTATACCGCCAGCGCTCCGATCAATCACGTGCTTCCTGAGCAGGGACAGGATCTCGCTGTTCTGCCATCGCTTCGGTACAGGCCTGTAGGCTGGCTTGAACGTTCCAACCGTCTGAGCCCATTCACCACTGCTAGGTGCAACGGAGTTGTCCATTGCCTTGCCTTGAGCGGCAGGTGTAGAGAGGTCAGGACCACTGCCTTCCGCAGTCTCGCGCGATGTCTGAGACGGTTCTTGAGTCACCCAGTAGTATATATCCCAGTCATTTTCGTCGAGGAAGAGATCGTATTGTGCCAGCTGAGCGGTGGTCATGCGGGGGAGGTTGATATCGGCGAAGGTGGAGAGGAGGAGATCACTTTCGAGGGTTCCCCTTTTCCGACTCTGATCTGGACATGGATATGATACATTAGTAAATGTAAAGTCGGCGGCAGTACAGTATAGGGAAACGGACATAACAACCTCGCCCGCATGGTGTTGCCATCTTCTCCCGTTCGCCTGATCGGCTCTACTTTGAACTGGGCGCCTTCCATCTCGCCAACCTCGAGGTCCGCATTCGTGCCATCTTCGGGTCCACCTTTTTGTGTGCCTCCTGTCATTCGCTCTGTATTATCTGGGACCGAGTCTTTAGGTATGAAGTCTGGGTCGACGGAGGTGAGTAATTCAGGTGGTGCTTTGTCGGCTCCAACGCTAGGCATTTCATTCGCAATGGTAGAATTTGTATTCGTCATGTGAGGACCACTGGGTTTGGACTTCTGTGCTTCCCTCCAATCTTCGGCATTTTCGTTGGGACGGGGGTTTGGGAAAGGGCAGGGGATGGAAGTTGATAAGGTTCTTGGAGCGTTGACAAAGGTGGGACGTATAGCACGTATGATTTGTCTTGAGAGAGGCATCGTAAAACTATTGGTGAGACGGAGGCCTTCCGATGTGGATGATAGACAGAATTCACAAGGACAAATCCAGTGTATAGGAGTCAAAGTGACATCAACGTTCAGGATATGCTATTCAGTGTCCTGTCCCTAGCAACGATAAAGAACCAAGTATGAAGCTTCTCAGTCTCATCATGAATATATTATGAAATAGGCGAATTTTCACTAAACCCTTCTTAGCTCAGCGTACGTTTGTTCCTGATTCCAAGTCTTGGAAACCTCTAACACTATCCAGTGGAAGAGCGTTCGGCTGTAATTGCCTAAAGTCTCAGACTTTAATGTTACCGAAAGGGTATGAGCGCGTTCTTGTAAATCTATTACCTCCTTCTAATACTCTCTCAGTCTCTGGTTCGATCCCGGAAGAAGGGATTATTTTTTTCAATTTTTTGTATTTTGGTACAACTTGATGAATCATGTATGCAAATCATTATGATCAACAACGCCCTGGGCGATGAGTTAGGCTCTCTTCCTTTGGACCTTACAAGCTATAACATCATTAGAGGATTGGCCTCAAAATTACGAGTCGTTCTACAAATGCTGGAGTAGGAGTAGGAGTAAAGTAGTAAGTAGTCAGGTGCATGGTATCAACTATCCTGATTTATTTGCATCACTTTATACTTTTAGATCTTTTCCGTTTCTACTGCCTTACGTCAATCGCATTCACAACGCCAGCTTGGGATTGAAAGATAGGAATACTATAGTGAAGAAATAAGCCTCGAGGGATCCAAAAATACGGGGATCTCACCAAATATTGTTTTACTTTTGACCCAATCCTAATACTATGTATGTTCATAATTCCGTCGTGATGCCCGCTTCTTGTTGAGCGCTAGCTACCTCATTGAGATGATGGTTCTCCGGCATCCCATTGAGCTCCATCTCCTTCTTCGCAAACTCCTTCTTTTCTTCCATGGTCATGCCGTCCAGAAGTGGCCGCTCTTGTTCGCCTTTCAGATTGGCGTAGAAGTTGCTGATCACGTCGTCTGTGTCTTCGATTGCAAGCTAAAAGAGCATGAAGGGTCAGTAGTGCACTTGTCATGTCAATTTTACATTATCAGAAAGCTTAGACGATAGCGTAGATATGGCATGTGAACTGCTGACTCTTGGAGCAAGGTTCGCAACCCGTAGCAGCGGCTGAACGGAACACTTGAGAGAATGTGGAATTTACTTACCTTGCGAATATCTGCCAGTGCCTTGATCTTCATCGTACACTGCTTGATCTGAGCGTCAGTCATGCTCAAGCCGAGTTGATCGCACCGCGACTTGATGGCGTTCCATCCGGTCAGTCGACTTGCGAAGTGGACATAGCGTTGCATGCCGAAATCGGCCGGGTTGATGATTTCGTAGGTCGCTGGGTTAGCTAGGATAGCTTTGGCGTGGATGCCAGCTTTGTGCGTGAATGCACAGAAGCCAGTTACGGGGTTGTTGAAGGGGATGTGGATCTCGACAGCCGAGGCAACGAGATCTTCGACGGACTTGAGTTTGGTGAGGTCGTCTGGATTTTGTTAGCATGATGCTGCCTTGGAAAGCATCAAAGTCGCATCGCAGCGAGTTGGGACTGCCTGGTCCTTGCAAGCTGAGAGACAAAAGAAACTTCATGGAGGGTCACTAACACTTGTTCCTCACGTATTCGCGGTCCATTGTAAGCATTCGAGCCTTCCCGAAGTCAGTCCACGCGCTTCCGAGAGACGTGGAGATGTTTACTTACAACGAAGCCACCAAGTGATGGGATTCCATTCCTTTCCCCAATGCCGAGCACAGACTTTCTGGCGCATTAGCATGAGTTCTCGCTATACTTCAGGTGATGCTTCTCCTTTACCGTATCTATGTGTGTCGCGCCAGCCTCCAAAGCCATCAAAGCATTGGCAATGGCGCATCCAGTGTCATTGTGAAAATGGCATTCAATGTCGCACTTTACTACGCCCCGGAGTGTCCGCCTGCATAGTACTTTTAGTTCCAATGTAATAAGATAGGAATTGAAGCACTCACACAAGATCGTAGACTTCCCGTGGAGTCGCAACACCAACAGTATCCGCAACTCCAACCTGGCCAAGAAGTGAGCAAGATATTCCTTGTGATGGGTCCCAGAACTCGCACCCTCGTAACTCCCACTTTGTCTACTGCGGAGTAGATACTCAGTAAGTCCACCAGGTCGCTACGAAAGCTTGATCGTTGCAATCACAATTAGTCCTTGCATTCTATGGACTGAAAAGCTGGCTTTGCTTACCTGTCCTCCGTGCTAAACCGTATCTCTTTTCCCGTACTTTTGACATATCTGGCAATGGTAAGTCCCGTCCCCAACACGTCTATCGCAGTATACATACTCGATGACTTCAATCGCAGTGTCGATGATGTATTGTATACTCTTTCCGTGGGAATGTTCCATCAAATAGGATGATGTTCCAATCTACATAGGCGCGTCAATCGATTCCTTGGGGTCATAGTACACAAAGTTTACCTACAACAACATCGACCCCATCGACCCCAGTGGCCACGGCGAGGCGTGCATCCTCGAGGTTGCACCGTACATGGGTGAGAATTTTAGCGTTCAGTCCGAGCTTAGAGATTGTCTCACAGTCTTTGCGAGACTGCTCGGAACTGGCTGGGCTAGTGAGTTCGATATATTCAACGCCGAACTCGTCGAGGGCACGGCTGAGCTAAGGTTAGTCATACTGTTGCGAGAGCCTTCCGGCCGAAGTGGTAGGAGTGAGGGGAATGTACGCACGCGATCTTTATTTTGGTCTCCGTATCGAAGAAAGCGTTTGCGCTATTGCAGGTTTTCCCGTCAGCATCGCCTGACTAATGTGCCAGGATATATCTCTTTGTGGGTTCATATTCAACATCAGCCTTACAATTGCTCGCCCTCTCGAAGAGTGGATTCTATGACCGAGAAATTGGAGACATTGGACAAGTAGTCGCTGACGACGCGTATTGGCCTGGTTCCATGGGAGTGGACAGTATGTCCATTGGTTTGTGTGGTCGGCATGATTGTGCGGTGCAGTGCGTTAGGAGTCACAGCTTATCTGTAGGCATATTTTCGCCGTTATCGGAGGCACGTTAGCGATTGTGGGGATTGCGGGGTCATCTGAAGATCTGAAAGAGGCAGAGAGTGATATCTAATCACTTGGCACACATTCTGCCCTCTCCGAGTGGTCCATACCAGCTCTCCATCCACAACACCTTTCGCGAATAGGAGCTATGCCAAAAGCTATCAAAGGTATCACCTATTGCTTCCTACCCATACGTATAATAACTCACCTGTATCTACTCCCAGGCGTCCTCATCGAGTGCGATCCCTCCATCAAAGCCATCATCCTCAAGATCGACAGCGACGCTCACGATTACATCGTTGAGGACCTGGACGATCAGACGCTGGTGATCAAGGAGAGTCAGTTGCAGAGATTGAAAGCGCGTTTAGAGGAGGTATGCTTGCCTACCCTCGGGATAACAAGGAGGTGGCGGTGGTCGATAAGTGTGCTGATGGGCTGTCTCGTAGGAGTTGGCGAGCACGCAGCAGATGCCAGATAGTGAATCTGACTGAGTCTGCGGCGTGGTTGTCTCTAGAGTTTGTCGAGTGAGGCTGAGATGGATTGTGCAAGATCTTAGAAAAATGATCAAGAGCAGCACGATGCCATGAGGGTTGGGCCCAGGTTGATGCGAGGGGACTATCGCGTCTGGGCGGTAGATACCATGCGAGCGATGAAGCTCACTTGGCGGATGCACTGCACAGGGTTCATGAGCGAAGCATGCCTAGACTATAGCGAGATGGAACCAAGCAGAAGTGCTGATTGAAGGAGACAAAGCTTGTTCTACGAGTTCGATTCTACCTACTTATGTACTTATACGCTTCACTGCTCGGAGATGGACTCTTGGCGCTCAATGGCTTGTTGTTGCCATCTGTGTACGACGGAAAACGCCGGATTGAATCGCCTGACTAGCACTGAGTGAGATACCTTTCATGCATTGTTCGTTTCGTCGTCAACTGGATCGAGTGGTCTCAGATCCCTTTTGCAATAGCTCGAATCCCAACAAATCGTTGTCATGTCTCTGTGTGAGCATAACGCAGACTGATTTGCTTTAGCTTTGCTGGGCAAGAATGGCTTTGACGCAATCTCTATTCATCACCTTCTGGTGGTAAGCCATCAGATGTGGGTATCTTGGTCCGTCCAGCTCTTCGGATGTTTCTATAAGATGGTTGAGTACAGGCCAGAACGTGCAGTCAATGATGGTCCAATACTCTCCCGCGATAAAATTGGAGGCCTCCGAATATGCCTCCCATTGCCGAAGGCTGGAATGAAACTCTTCATGAAGCATGTTATTCGGCGTGACAGGCCTTTCATGGCGAAATCGATTCGTAGGCGTCGACGCACTCACGTCCTGCTGCGAATCTCGCAGCTCTCGCCAGAGGAACAGCAATTCGTTTGCCTGCCCCATCTGAGTGAACATTTGGGCGCTCGCGCTTGGGTGTCCTGATTCAGGGGTCGAAATCTTCTCTGCGTTGGGAAATGGATACGTTGAATCGAGGTAGAACATGATCCCTAGATCTCCTTCAGTCTTGGAGGCTTTCTCATCTATGTCTTGGAATATTGGATTGTCACTGTTGGAGAGACCATGCATCCATGGATGAAACCTCGTCTTGGTCTCTTCGTGTCCATGCTGTTGCGGTTCCTCACATTCAGTGGCCGTGAATGAGATAGCTTTCTCACATAGCGCGAGCTGGACGCGAATATTGGCAACGCTATCACTGCATAGTGTAAGCTTTGCCTGTTCGTTAATCAAATTCACCACATCGAACCCGGAGCCGTATCCAGCATCCCAGTCAAAGTTGACGCTGTGGTTTTCCTTGCCAAATGCATTGATCATGGCTTCCATCTGGGCATTGTCTATGGTTGGGATCTTGTTCGCTTTTGCTTTCACTTTCGCTTTTGCTCCAGCACCCCATATCCTTTTCTCACTTTTGTTCATAAATGTCCCAATCTGCCTGAAGGTGATTGAGATCCGCTCACCTCCGAAAGCTTTTTCCTCCTCGCTTCTCTCATGGTCGAGTCTTTTGTCAGCTCGAACACCATGTAGCCATTCTTGGTTGGTTTGAGGTCCCAGCACGAAGGTTGAGTTATGGGGCATTCTGATCCGTTGCGATTGCCTGAAGTCCGGGCTATCAGAGCCTCGTGTCTGCTCTGACTTTTTGGTCCGCAAAGTCATGACCCTCTCAGCCCCAACACTAACATTGACAATGACTGAGCCATGGACGATGTCCAAAGTCTTATCAGTATGCTCGGAAATGTTGTCAACCCCATCACGGTACAGTTGGATCAGAGCATGGTTGAACGATTGTGACAGTACAGACTCAATCTCGTTTCGGATCCTCTGAATCGTAGACGTAAATGATAGAAGTGGTGGAGACTCGTCCGCTGGATGTCGATAAATGGGAATGTCGCCGCTTGGACCAACCTCACCCTGCACTGCCACAAGCCGTGGGACTTGCCCGCTTCGATGAAACATGGTTTGCCAGCCAACCTCTTTCCTTACTCGATCAAATACCACTTTCGCCAAGGATGGACTGAGGACATTGTAGATTATTTTGGAATCGCCAGAGCCAATCCTGTCTTCGGGTCCAAGAATTCGCGGTTTGGATACATTCCGATTTATTTTATTCCTTTTGGCCGCGGGCTCTATATTTGGGCTTCGGGCTGGCTCGTCTTGAAGCCCCTTCTTGTTAGACCTATGCCTTGGGGGTTCAGTCGCAGACGATGGCGATACAATTGGGACGATGCCTTGGCCAGACCCGGCAACTGGCTCAACCCTTGATACCGTATCTCGCGGTGGCGTTGCCATCCTATCCTGCTGCATTCGAGGATTTGCTATTTGCCTTGCTGGGACTCTAGGGCTGCCCAAAGATAGTTCGTCCAGGGTTATGCCTGGGGAAACTGCATCGGGAATTGGTCTACCACCGGCTTCCTCGATAAGTTCTTCACTGTCAATGCCGTGCACACCCATAATGTCAGCCATTTGGCGCATGGCTTCTTCGTGCTTGTCTTCGTTCCGATACCCGAGACAGTCTTCAACAACAGTCACTTGCAATCCATGCTGCACTGCATCTGCTGCTGTGGCGTATATGCTTACGTTTGTTAAACAGCCACACAGGTAGACTTCAGTGACCATGTTCTGTCTTAGAGCCATCAAAAGTGAAGTTTCGTCGAACGCCGAGTAGTGATGTTTGGTCATGATTAAATCTAATGATCCATCCACAGCAGGGATCAATTCATCGCAAATCTCAGCGCCCTTAGTTCCAGCTATATAGAATCTAGCCTGCTGGCCCTTCCTTGGCTTGAGCAAGTGCGCCTGAAGACTGTTGTCCTTGTCGTCAAAGACTTGCGAATCTGCAGAACGCTTCTCAGCCCTTGTCCCTGCGGAAGCGCGAGTCATCATATCCTTTGTCTTGCTTGACGGGTAGTAGGTTGGCAGGTCTTTCTCAAGCCGAGTGCGAGGTTGAGTAGCAACGAGTCTGGCTTTCTCTTCGGCTTCTTCGCTTCTGATCTGCTGTTCCTTTTTCTCCTGCTCTTCTCTGTTCTCCTCGGCCAACCTCTCTGCGTTCTCTTCAAGGATTTTTGCGCTAGGCCGCGGTTCGGGTGCAACCACTGCCATGTGTGTGTTTACCCAAACGATGTCTCCATGTTTGCGGAAGTATGGAATCATTTCCTTCAAGCGCGGTACAATTTCGTGGTTCTTCGTAATGTAGAGATCACCTTTGACATAGAATGAATCGTTCTGCATGTTGATAATAATCAACGCCTTCCTGGTTTCGAACAGAGGAAGATTCATCCCAACCGGCGCCTGGTCCAACCCAGCGAAGATATTATCCATCTTGAGATAGGGCTGTCGTACCGCTATGATGATCGCATGTCGAGCCCGCAACGAACAGGCCGGGACAGCAGTCCCCAAAAGAGACCCTTGTCAAGACATGAATGGATCTTGTTGCATTACAATGTTAATGGTAACATTGAGTACTTGCGTCGATTCCTCGGTTGCCGCATTGTGATTTTCGAGGCCATGGGGTAACATTGAGAAGGAGGAAGCCGTACGAGCGGAGTCCTTTGGCAAGGCGTAAGAACGAAAGCTTATATGAGAGGAGAGACAAATCATCGAGTGATCCCTTCTTGCTTGGTAATCCCCTCGGTGCCTTTGTGGGAAGCTTGTTCAATTCTTGGGTCATGGTGGGGAGAGGAGAGAGGAGAAGCAACAGCCAGCTTGCCCACTCCTCGGCCAATCCCGCCTGCTGTGTGGTATCTCTCACAAGCCATCTCACATCTCAGTGGCCTGCTTCCAACGTGCATGCATGTTGGTGAAAGGGCTGCCTCACGCTTGCCTTCTAGATAGAAAGTATGGCGGCAAGATGCATAAGCCCGCAGCATTTTCACATCATGTGCTTTCTCATATTCACTTGGCATGCATTCGCTTCTTCGTTGACGAATCCTGGCGGCTACAGAAGGATTTGACACCTCATCGCCTGCAGAAACTCGCGTTGACCTTTGCGCCACCAACAGGGAGGCTTCATAATCTACCTAGCTCCATCGGATCGCTATCTCCTTCACGCACGGAGGACCAAGTCCTTTCTGCCAATGGGAAAAAGCCCTTTGGCGATTGATAGTCTACCCGAGCCAACGACATGGCTTATGCCGATTATGATAGCTGGTCACTGAGCAAGCTACATATGCAACACAAGCTTGGCTGCGGGACCAGGCTGCCATCAACGGCCCTCGCCGCGACCCTGCCGTTGTCACCCTGCATCTGCTCCTCTGCATATCATCCCATGCATCCTCGCATCAAAATACCTCAGTTGTAGAAGCTGGTTATCTTTCGACTTCCTTCTCTCGTTTGCTCCGCGCTGCCTTTGAGAGTCCCATTACTGGTTGCGCTTCTTGCTTTTCTACTCGGTCTCTTCTGGGGAGACTTCGTTGGTGACTTGTGCGTGTGTCCTATCTTAACCGCCTTCGCTACAGATTCGTCGTTGACATCCTCGTGTTCTCGCTTGACGCCTTTGCTTTCTGCATGATCGATGGGTACTGGCAGAGGGGCATTGTTCTCTGTACTGCTGTGTTCGACGGTCGCTCGGGATTCAATTCCTCCCTTGATAACCCCGGATGATTCTTTCTTTTCAACTTCAGCCTCTTCCTCTTTGATCTCTCCCCTCTCTTCACTTCCTTTGGCCGACTTCTTGGCTGCGGAGAAGAAATTTGCGATATTGTTTGGATTATCTGCACTTGCCACGGGAATAATGAACGCCGGAGAATTGTTGCCGACCTTCCCAACTTCCTTGCTCACAGGATAACATTCCAGCTCCCCGTCAAAGGGCTTAAGCAACGACTGGAGCTCTTTTGACCACTCCGAGCGACCAGGATCGAGCCAGGTTCGAATCTGGTCCGACCCATTCTCTAGGATGACTGGCATGCGATCATGGAGAAAGGAAAGCTGCTTATTGGAGTCCGTTGTAATGATTGTGTAGGTGTAGTGCTTCTCGTCAGATCCCTCATACTGAACGCAGTCCCAAAGACCAGCGAAGCACATGAGCTGCTCGTCCTTTCGCTTTGTGTAGTGAGGAATCTTTTCCTTGCCTCCATTTTTCTTCAACCATTCATAGAAGCCTTGAGCGATGATAATGCATCTCTTCTTCTTTTTCATCGTATTCCACATTCCACCATTCGCTGCCAATGAATCATCGCGTGCATTGATGGTTTTCATGACCGAGCCATAGTCCGGGTTTCGCTTCGTCCAGAAAGGAACAAGACCCCACTTCATCGATTGTAGCTTGTACCTTGTCTGCTTGGGGTTCTCGATATCGGTTGATGTAGCCTCTCGATCGTCGGCTTCCTCCCCCGGATCCGGTACATTATCGTGTGGTCCATTGCCGGCACCATGGTCTGGGACGTCGGCCCTGTAGACCAGACCATGATTTCCTGGGGCGAAGTTGTAGGTCTGCCGCACATCGTCATCGTCAGGCACGTCTGCTACTGGCATGTCATGCTCTTCAAGCTGACGACGGACGAATGCGGCACGCTAGCAGGGAAATTAAACACGTCCATAACTACCCAATGAGCAGACACTCACGATGCCAAGGGCATATCGCCCGCACATCTTGCAATTGACACTCTGGGCTGTCAAAGGGGAGTGCACAAGCATTGTGTAGTAGATACTCCGCAAGGACATGCTCAACCTCGAAAGTGCGTCATCGATATCGAGGTCCAAAGTTTCACCGAGGTTCAACCGGCATCTCTATATTGGATAATTTAGCCATACAACAGTCATACGTTCAAATGCTGAAAATGCTGAAGGCAACGTTGTTTTCAAGAGCGGGTCCTCGAGCCTTGCGCACATGCACACTCCGCCCAGCAATACAACCACAGCGCTCACGATTCTGCCACCAGCTTTCACATCCCACTCGACCTTCAAGACCGGGGACACCAAGCCATTTACTGAAGCGCCAATGGCCTCAAGCCCGTCGACATGCTTCCACGCGAGAAGCGGCAACCAAGCTCTTCAAAGAATACCCGTTCTCCGTTTCCCTAGCCACCGCCTTGTACGATGTCCTCTTTATACCTACTTTCCCCTCCGCTCCCACACGTCGGCCTGCTAAGAACGACTGTACAGCATACTCTTCGGTTTCGGCATGCTCATCTACATAAATTACATCTACCGAGTCTACATCATCGGCGACTTCGCCGCCTACCCAGAACCGGTAGCAGCCAAACTGCGCCGCGCCCTCTACTACACAAATATCGACCTGCAGCCCAAGAACGCAATCAAATATTACCGACAAGCGCTTGCCCTGGCGGATGAGATTGGCATGGATCCGTTCAGCGACGAGATAATAGGCGTAAAGATCCACCTGTCGGCGCTGTTTGAGAAGATACGCATGTACCAGAAAGCCATTGATGTGCTGGAGATTGTGAAGAGGGACTGTCTGCTGTGGATGGAGAAATTGGGCGGGTTGGAGAAGAATGTGGGGAAGAGGACGAGAGTGTTGGGGAAGACGATTGGGATTAGTGTGAGGTTGGGCGAGTTCTATGCGTCGGATGAGATACAGGATCAGGATGCGGCGGAGGAGTGCTTGGTTTGGGCTGTGACTACGTTATTGAAGGAGCAGAGGAGGAGGGAAGAGGAGGGTGTCAGGGAGGGGGAGGGGGAATGGATGAGTTATGAAGAGATTGGGGCTGCTCTTGAGTGTAGGATGATCTCGCAAACAAACAGCCCACTTGCCAATTGACTGACGAGTCCATAGCACTGGGCAGCCACTACGAGGCTAAAGGCCAACACTATTTCGCCGCTCCGCTCTTCCTCCAAGCAATCGGTCTATGCCCCCCTCGAAGCTGCCATTCCGTCGTCCTGATGAACAACCTCGCCGTTTCTCTCGCTCAGCAAAATCCTCCTCCAAGCCTCACACCTAATCAAGCTCCCACATCAGCGTCGTCTCAACTCTCGGACGCCCAGCAATGGGCGCTCAAATCGTTAGCGCTCGCGGCTTCTATCAAGCCTCCTGAAAGGACGGAGGAATGTGACGAGGGTTGTGCTGTGGCTACGATTAATTTGGGTGATTTTGCGCTGATGGAGGGTAATGTGCAGGAAGCGAGGAGGAGGTTTGATGAGGGTAGGGGACTCAGTAAGGGGATTGGGTTCCTGGCAGGGGTGACGAGGGCGGACGAGAGTCTGAAGGGATTAAACGGCACATCATGATATTTGTTGGAGCATTTAGCACTGGCGTCTGAAATGAAGCTGGATATGCCTAAACTATCCGTTGATATCGCTATCGAATAACGTGCACGCTGAGGGACTTTTCTCTCAAGCGAGCCGAAGGTGCAAGCAATATCTTCACGATATGCCTGGTATACCATTGTCCTTGATATCATACCATCGTTCTTTCTCTTCCCGTATGTAATCGTGACCGGGTTCAGCGGTTCATTGCCTTGCCATCACCCCCCACGCTCTGATCTTGTTATCGGTATAGCCAGCAAACAAAGTCTGTCCATCCGCGCTCCATGCCAAACTCACACACTCCGGCTCCCTGCTCTTCTTGCCCACCGCCAGTGATTCGGTATAGTCAGGCTTCAGCTCATCGACCTTGGATTTCTTTTCCAGGTCGAAGATGATGATTGACGAGGAGGTGGCGGCGCAGAGCCAGTATCGGTTGGGTGAGAAAACGAGAGCGTGGATTTCGTCGCCAGCAGTGAGGGAGTACAGGTGCTTCGATTCGTTCAGGTCCCAGAGCATGGTTGTTCCGTCCTTGCCGCCGGATGCGCAGAGGGAGCCATCGGGGGAGATTGTGACTGTGTTGATGTAGCCAGTATGACCGATATGATCGGTCTGAATGCGGCAGGATGCGAGCTCCCAAACCTGCAATGAAGACATGTATTAGCGAGGTGCTGTCGGAAGCGACTGTATCTCCTCATCTCAATTTTTCTGGTAGTTGTCATCAGTGCATATGGTGATTGTTTGTCTCATGGCCCGAAGACTCTGAAGTAGCAAATACTTGTAGATTGCAAAGCATCATCTGACAAACCCCTTCCTCGTCGAACTGACGTACCTTGACAAGTTTATCCCATCCAGCGCTGACAATCACCGGGTTTTGGGGATTGGGGCTGAATCGTACGCAAGACACCCAATCGGTGTGAACCTTCTCTTGTATCGTGAACTTGCAGTCTCCCAAAGTGTTCCATAGCTTGATGGTTTTGTCGCGGGACCCTGAGACGATTTGGCGGTTGTCGGCTGAGAAGGAGACGGAGAGGACGTCGTTGGTGTGGCCTACGAAGCGACGGGTAGTTGCTCCTGTCGCGAGTTCCCATAGACGAAGTGTTTTATCCCAAGATGCTGAAAGGGCGTATGCACCGTCTGATGAGATGACCTGTTTCTCACATCAGCGTCCTTGCTCATTAAGCACACTGAGAAAAGGACTAACGCAGTCGGAGACGATGTGAGAGTGGCCGTGTAAACTTCGCTTTGGGTAGCCGTAGGTTCCTTCATCGCGGGTGAGATTCCAGATAATCAAGGTCTTGTCACGGCTGCCGGAGAGGAGCATGTTGGGGTTTTCCAAGCTTGTGGCTAATGAGGTGACCCATCCGCTGTGGCCCTCAAGCACACCTATCGGTTCATGTTAGTAGAGGAATATAGCTTGAGCGCCTTTCAAGTATGCTTACCACGCATCACCAACTGCTCCGCCATGTTGGGTGGAGGGGCTTGATGACTTGAGAGTGTGACTCTTGTTGGCCAGGACCGAAGGCGTTATTTTTACGAATTGGCGTATGAGCAATCCGAAAGAGGAAGATGAGAAAGAAAATGGTTGGGGATCAAGGCCAACAGCAACCGTGATGAGTCGCTGCTCGTGGAGCGTAGGTAGTTCCGGACCGTGAATTTTGTGGGCCGAGGTTTAAGCGAGAGTACTTCCTATTCAGATGCTTCATTTCAGTTTTTATACACTTTCATTCGAGACTTAGGTGGTGCAGATCTACTCTTTGTCATACTTTGTAAGATAGCGTATCACTTAGACGAAAAGTGTGGTATGGGATAAGCACTGTTTTCATGGTGGCTGATAACTCTGGAGATTTGTGGCGAGACCACAGTATCTGCAGTGCGGACACTTTAGTCAATTGAGCGGCATGTAGAACGGCCGTACAGGTGTGTGACTGAAGCAACGTGAAGTGGGCTTTGAGCGAATGCTAGATCAGCCACAGCTGCCAGTGGTAGCAATGTTGCACTTCGGATTCTCCAAGGTCACAGAGGCCAGCAAAGTGATCCTTGACCCAGTCGATAGGCCTTGCTCACAGAGTGTATCAATCAACCATGCCATTTCCTGCTACAGCAAACCCTCCTGCAATGGCACAATCCCACATCCTTGACTCCTGCTTATGCTGTCCACCGGACCTCAACCGTCGTCTCCTTCTCCGCCTAGCCAAGGCCGTTCCTCAAACAGTGGTATGATTGTCCTCCCTCTCTCGTTCTAGCTTCGCGTAAAACAAATCACGTCTTCGCGTTGCCGGGACATGGTAGCCTAGGAAGCTGTATGAGCAATCTATGCCATTCCCGTACGCCCATCATGTTGACTGTCCATTGATTGATACATACCGTACCAGAATAGGTATCCAAAAGTAGTTCCCAAACCTGAGACAATATGTGTCAGTACGCTGTAGATGCTGTCCGACAGGCCCCCGTGGTGCCAGATTTGGTATGAACATCGTGCGGAATGGGCCGAGAGAGAGGGCTCACCGAAAGCAACACTGAGATCGAGGACGAGGCCTCTTCGAAGCATCTGTATCATGGGTGAGCTTCCGCATTCATAGCTTTGCGCTGGTGCTGATATGTGGGGTTTGTTCCTTTAGCCTGACCAACGGAGAAGGAAGACTTACACCCTCAATTGGCTTGATAGGCATCTTGGGATCTAAAGTTCGGCCTGGAAGATCGAGTAGGGTACTGAGGCTTTCCGCAGGATCGTTGTTCGATAGAGCGGAGTCTGAGCGAGCTGTATTCTGAACCGGGTGGAGACTACGGCGTTGCATGTGTACAGACCGTTTCCGATCTGGGCCTTGGCACGCGCTAGCAAAGGTCGTACGGGACTCTTCACTATGCTGCTAACACCTCAGAGCGCTCAGACGATCTCCACTGACTAAAGTACTTATCTAATGCCTTAAGCAGCTTGATTTTGATAGCCACCTCTCTCTCTCTCTCTACACCCCAATACTTTCGATACAATGTCATCACCCTCCAACCCTCAATCCCCCATCTCCAATCTCTCCCCCTCCCCCTCCCCATCCCTACCTTCCGAAATCGCCTCGCTTCCCGACTCCGCTCCCAGCGACGACATAGACGACGACGACGATAGAGAAGAATCAGACGCGGAGAAAGAATGGAAGGAGAGCCTGCAGCAACTGGAACTGATATTGACGATGGTCCTGGTGCCGTATGCGGGCAAGTACTTTGGCAGGAGATGTGCTTACTGGGGTGAGTCTGTTGTTGAGGTTGTGGAGGGGCTTTTTGCTCTTGGTTGAAGACTGACAGATGAACAGGATGGGCCAAGTTTATGGAATGGAAATATCCGGTCGAGGTCGTCTTTACGAGCAAGAAGACTTTCAATGCAGCGGGTGCTATTGAGGCTGCTGCAGCGTTGTAGAAAAACTTCCAGACAATATGTGGCTTATCCCCTTGGAGGGTGTATTCCGATATCGGACAGGATCGGCCGTCTACTCGAGTCGTTGGACCTACAAAATGGGCATGTTCACCTTGCTCAAGTCTCACTGAACCAGCGATGCATTCTGATAATGAAAAAGGGAGAGGATGATCTCTTCAGTGAAGGATGATTGGTGTCTATTCTCGAGTCTTCGGCTGGCTGTCGTGACAGCAGAAAGGATTTCGACCATCATATCAATCGTGCTACCTCCTGGAACACCAAAAAAATACCAACCCTCCATTCGACCGCCATTAGTGGCTACGACACCAGATGTTATTTCTGGCCGCCATCGCCCCTCCCATTGAGACATACCCCCACAATCAAGAACACCAAATCTTCAATTTCAGTCCCCCCACCGCAACGCAACACAACACGACCACCAAAGCTCGTGCTCCACTCTAAACACACCATGAACCACGTCAGAGCCATCGCACTCCTCTCCGCACACTCACTACACCTCTCTAACATGAGCGCTCCAACACCTGGCATTCATGGAAGGCATTCAAAAGGACATTCAAAGATGACATTTTAAGAATGATGATAGTCCAACTACCTCATCACCCCACCGAACTCAAGACGCAACCTATACAGCAGAATCACACCGTTACCAGTAACGCATTCGAGGGCGTCACACACACCATAAACAATGATACAAGATTACTCCAGTCATCAAAAAGGATCCGTATCAAACACACTAAACCATACACAATCGAAGAGAGAGACACACACAATAACAGGAAAAACCAAAGCAGCTTCCTGAGTCTAAAAGAATCGTGCTCTTTAGCATAGAAATGGTACACCTTACTGCAACAAGAATCATCGGCAGGACCGCACGCTCCTAGCTTTTGCAGAACGAACGCTTGCTTGCGGCAAGGACTCAAAAAAGAGTAACGCCTAGATACAGATAGAACATATTGAAAAACATATTGTGGTTCCTCCTCCTCTTGAGAACTCCCTATAGTCCAAATACTCATACAAACCCCCAAAAGGCTCCCCCCCCCCCCGCCCCCACCCCCACCCCAAAAAAACATACATGACATCGTGTGGTCATACAACATTACGCATCGCAGCAGTAACAGCTCGTCCTATCTATCCAGATGAAATCCTAGGTTCGGTAACACACTCCCAAGAAACATAGTCCCCCCTTCTGAGACCCGTTCGCAACGTAGGAGAAAGTCAGACTGTCCAAAATGGGTCCTTCCTGTGATAGAGCAAAATTCAGGCCAGCCTTGGGTTTCTGGTACCACCTTTGTCCTAATGAATGGTCTCGTCCGAAAATTTATTGTGCAGGTAGAATGATTTTCCTCGCGCATGAATTCCATCTGACCTGTTCCCGGGGTGTGCCTGTCGGAGCGCTTGGGGTCCAATGTTGTATACGCCCGAGCTGCGAAGCGAGAACATCATGGAACATAGAGAGGTGTAGACGGCGGCAATGACGGTATAGGTATATCTTGATTTAGGCCTCTATGCCGTAAGAAATCGAAACACGGAATCCTGTTGGGTGCAGATACTTCTGGATAAGTACTCGGAAGTTGTCCCAGAGGATGATATGGTCCGGCGATGCTTGATGAAGTCCACGCCGACATTTTCCCATGGTCCACTGGAGGAAAGGTGACGGGTTTCGAATGGCATGGTCCCCATGGATGTCCAAGCTCAGGCAACATGGTAAATGCACTTTGAAGTGAATCAATCGAGTACCAAGAACACTTCGGAAAACCATCCCACAAAGCGATGCAAGGTCAGACGAGCGAGTCGAGAAGCGAAAAACGTGAATGTAGTAAACACAGCGTGGTAATGTGCAAAGATCCCGGGTATCGAAGGCGCGAATACTTCCTGGCCAACAGTTCCCGAACGCCAGCCAAGATACCTTACTCTCAAGGGGAGCTCTAGACGCCGACTTTCAACTATAGAGTAATCAGCTCATTTCCCTTAAGATGAGAAGAACATCGCCAACCTTTCCAGAGTAAGACAGCCCTAATATTCATCGTCGAAATCCATTTCCGCGCTAGGTGTATACAAGAGGGGATCGTTCCCTATTTCACTGTCTGGCGTTCTTATGTCCGTGAAGGGGGTAGTTGGCGAGCTCCGCTTCTCCATATCCTTGGGTAACCTGTGAACGCACTGCCGAGAGTCAGGAGTGCTCGCAAACATACATTCTCATCCGAGCCACCTGCCTTGGTTTTCTTCCTCTTGCAATCTGTACAAGCTCCGCCTGGAAGTTGTCTGATCGCCTTTGCATGGTCCCTTCCGGCTGCTGTTAATTTTCTGTGTTTACCAGACTTGGACTTCCTGGGCTTATGGTCCCGGACTTTGTCTTGGTTATGATCTTCGTTCAAAGACTGTGCAGCCTTGCCAGAATTATCCTTAGGATGCCCAGATCTGGACTTTTCTAAGACAGGGACTGTGGGGGTCAAGCGCGAAGTGTCATATGAGTGCCTTCCACCAGAGGGTCTGTGCATGGCTGCAGTGAAGTCCTCTGGTATTAGACTCGATCGGTCCATGCCTCTTTGGGATCCCTGATTCCAAAGGTCTGGATAGCCTTTCAGTGACGCTGTGGTAGCTGAACTATCCGGTCCATTCAACGACCCTGATTTCCTTGGCATCCCATGAATCGTCCTCGGAGACGGCACCATCTGAGGACGACCGTACTGAGAATTCTGGCCATCTGGGTAACCGAGTTGGCTCCAGTCCTGAGCCAGACCAAAGTCATTGGAATTATCAGGCACAGGGTTCAGAGTCTGAGGCCAGTATTGGGGGGTTTGAGGAGTTCCTTGTACTGCCGCCTTGAAGAAAGTCGACCCGCCTGTCGCATTCCGGGAATTGACATCAGTTCCGAAACATGAATGACTGTTGTCCTGAGCCCTATATGCAGCGTTTGGAGCTGACCTTGGCCCATGGTAGCTGGGACCACACGACCCTTCTCCTGGAAATTGTGCGAATACCGAATGCTGGTGGGCATATCCACCGAGACTCAGCTGTCTGGACCCATATTCTGCAGCAGGATTAGGCCGGACATGACTGGGGTAAGCCATTGCACTTGAAGGGATCGAGAACCGCGGATTGAATCTGCCAATGGTCGGACTGTAGTAACCGCTGTCAGGGACATCATATATGTGTTCTCCCCCAACAATTGTGTCATGATGGGCCTGGCGACTGTCGCAGCGACGATCTCGCGGCTGGCATCGGTCCATCGACCTATTGATGGGGCCAGAGAGGCTCAAAAGTAATCGATAATCAAAGTAAGTCAAAGAAATGGAGCAAAACAAGCCGGATTGATCTGGGTTCTGGCAGAATTTCGGGTCCTTGTCGAGGACCCCAACCAAATGTAATGATGAGAACGAGGCTCAGGCCTCCTTGAATAATCAGTGGCAGACCCCAGGATAGATCATTGGGGTATCAGTGCAATGGCTTTAGATTAGAAACTCTGGGGTCACACTCCTCCCGGTAGACGAGCTGGGGAGAGCAATTGAGTTCAATACATGGAAGCGAGCATAAGTGAATCCTGCTGATTTTATAATTATGAACACTTGGAATCGAAAGATCTTGAACAGCAAGTAGAATGGCCTGAAGGCTGTTGTCTGTCTTTCCTATACTCTGAGCACCCTTGCTATTCTGCTTTGGCGACTTCTATCTTCTTCAGTCGCTGAGAGTCCATCGAACTCAGGATGTTTCACAGGAATCCTAGTGGAGATGCCTGGTCCGATGAATGGGTTATCCCCGTGGATCTCCGTTTGGTCCGGAGTGGATGTTGGTGCCAAGTAGCGCAAGAAGGAGGAAGGAAGTGCGCGGCCATAAAGAGGCAGACATGGCTATATAGCCTCGCGGAGATTGAAGCCAACCGGTGAGCAGGGGAACATGGGACGAGTAGCATGAATCGACAGAGATGGGAGGCATTCTCCATAACGACGGTGTATACTGAACGAGGCAACGAGGCAGGCGTGCGTTGGCAGAGTGAAAAATGACAATACAGACCGTGATATTTCGGTGTTGAAGTACTGTGTGGCTTGTTCAGCTTGTAATTGGTAGCCTTCGTTGTCAATGGCCTACACCTTTTCTGCGTTGGTACCCAATCTTACCAACGATACTGACCGGATATCATCGGAGGGTAACGAACAATGCCTTTGCTCGCAATTGAAGCACCACTCATTATGCTTCTGCGACGTCTTGGTACTGGGGCGGACCATGTGGAACGCGTTCATTGCCAGTGCAAAACCCGTCGGTTGGGAGGAACCTCAAGTACGCTCGCGGAGAACCGCATGAGAACGGGCCCAACCAGGCATCACGCCGACCGACGCAAGCGCAAGCATTGCATCTGATTACGCAACTATAGTTATTGATAAGGTTATTGGTAGGTGATGGTATTGGTGGTGTTGGGATGGAATATGCAAAGGGCAGGAGTATTCTATGTTGTGAAGGAGTGATTACTCTATCTATTCAAGGCTTGGCAGAATTTTGTACATATACTTTACATTATTGATCACTGCGGCGTATTGCCAAGAGATGGTGAGGTCAATTGAGCGAGAATTATCGTTATGCAAAATCATTAATGGGATCAGCTGATGCTGCGTAGCTGTACCTGCAGCGGCCATTCCCATAGCAGAGCGCCTTCAGGTTCACGGCTCTCGTTGAGTTGATTGCTCAACCAGTGTCCTCTTTAGACGACATAGGGAAATCGGACCATTTCTGGTGAACATGGTTTTAACATCATTATTTCTGTATTGATTGTGATTATTTCAGCGTAGATGATAAAGTAAACAAGGAGCATATCATGCACCTGATCTGATCATATTCGAGTCGTAATACCGGCTTACACAAGCGATGCCGTATAATCGTATCAAGATGCGCCAGTAGATCGTACTATTCAAACCTTGCCGGGCCCTACATCTCATGCGTCAGCTATGTGTTCCAGGTAGCGGTGGCAGCAATGACTCCGCACATAGCTGCTCACCAATCTAGACTTGTGCCATGGATGGTCCCCCACCTCGTCGGATTCCTCCTCTTATCGATGTGGTTCCACCGCGGGCCGACAGCGCCGAGAATACCAGTGATGCGGCGAAGGCTATGAACCCGAACCAGAGAAAGGCAGTCACTGCTTGCGCCTCATGACACCTCTTTCCTGGATTATCCGACCCGTTGGTGATGCCGTTGGAGTGGATATAGTCCTGTGATTGCGTCAGTACCGCAGAGGAAAGAGGTGCAGCTTGCAAGAAGCGCTTACCTGGTTGCCGCAACTGTGCACCTTGAGATATGCTGCCATCGCGATACCGCCAATGAGGAAGAATAAGGTATTCAGGCCATCGGCAATAACCATGAAGATACCTGAAATAGCGAACGCTTCGTTGATGGTCCCCGCGATGAGGTAGAACAAGGACAGCATTCCGAAGACAGCCACGAACATAACATAGTTGATAATGGAGGGGTTGCCAGCTATAGCGTCGGCGATCATGTTGCCAACGAGGGCCATAATGAGGAGGGTCCAGAGAAACTGCAGCAAAGGTCAGCGCGTAGTTTGGCAAAGCATGGGGATGGGGATGCGTACCTGGAGGCCCCGGAGGGCGAGATTGATGACATTCATGACGAAGGGAGGGTCAGCTTGTTTGCTTGGTGAATTGTTAATATTGTATGGAGGTCAACAGCATGTATACTTGCGCAAATTAAAGCAGAAAGATGGATGAGGGCGATTGATGGATTATTAAGTATGGGGCATGGATTTCTTCCGTGAGCTTTCCGGAAAGCTCCATACGTCAGTGGCAATCCCATGACCTATTCTGACATTTCTTGGTCAACGCTAGTCCCGAATCCTTGCGCTTCCGCTTACTGACAGCGTTGACATCCGTCCAGTCAGAGCTACGTTGAATTGCAAAAAATGGACTTAACAATGGTGGTGATTGCGGGTGATTGTGATGTTCGTTGAGGCTATTCTGTTGTAAAATAGAATAGCTACAGACAAAGGCCAGAGACCACACCATAATTATAGGACATGGAGTATCAACAACCACCCAAGTTTAATACTATCAAGAGATACGGGATTTCATTCACTAACCAGCTAATCAGATCCTTGGATCTGCCGTGGGTTGAATACTAGGTACTTTTAGTCGTGAACGTAGTAGCAGAAACCAAGCGGAGATATCCCCGTGTCCCCCTATCCCCGTCGACTTCTCCACCACAGGCGCCCAAATCCTCTTTCTTGAAGCTCCCGTCTTGCTGCTCCGTCAACGAGGATCCCCTCCCCTTCGCTCGTTGAGCTGCCGCTGCTCATCTGTTTTGCACTTGGTCCGTTGCCCACCATTCGGAGGAGCAGCGTCATCGCGAACGCGCTGAGGATGGAGAGGCACAGAATGCCAACCATGATCAACGTACTCTTTCTGTATTGCTTCCTGCCGTGTTTACTATCCGCTGGCCATCCTGTGAATAATGCGTAAGTTGTCAAGATGGATCCCAAATTGCCAAGACCGGAGACAAGAGCAGAAGCGGCAGCGACTCCAACTTCGCCGTGGCGTGGCTGAAATATTTCGTTCGTCCATGTCATCGTGATCGGAACGGTGGGACCAAGGCCAAACCCTACCATCAAGAGGCCACCATAACGAGGCCAAGGATTGGATTCACTCCCTCCGTACGTTGTCAGGAGAAGACCAGCAATCTGGATACATACCGGAACACTGAAGAACAGCGCTCGATGGTGATGAAACCGGTCTGAGAATGGAGTTACTAGGAGAATTGCGATCAGATCCATCTAGTTTCCATCAGTACATTGATGTCTACAAAAGCTCGTCACACACCGAGACTTACGATCCAGATGGGTGCGGTGAGCAAGCTGAGGTCGATGCTTGTCAGATTCTTGTTCGTCGCCTGGATGATGACAGAAGCGTAGTTCTGCACGCCTATACCCACGCCAACGACCCCAAAGTACATAAGTATGAGCGGCCACAGCCGCCAGTCCATGAACACGCGCAGAAGGTCTTTGAGGTTCCAGCGGTGGCGATGGTACACTCGTGTCAAGTCCTCGTAGTGTATCTGGGCATCTTCCCCGCTCAGTGCAGGCTTGCTTTGAGGTATCCATTTATGCCAACCAGATTGATCCCGTACTTCTCCTGGCGGCAAGGGTCGATCAGGAAGCCACCACAGCAGGCTAATACCGACTAGAATACCTACGAGGCCGTAAAGCAAGAACATCCATTGGAAGCCGACCAAGCCTCCCAGGCCGTCCATCTTCTGGAAACCCGCAGAGACCAAGCCAACGACAGCAGCTGAGACTTGGGCAGCCGTGAAATACAGACCTATGCGTTTGCCGGTGCGGGAAGGCGGGTAGAATAATGTTAGGTAGTAGGCCATGCCTGGCCACATTCCAGCAATTACTAAACCCAACAATGCTCGGAGTAAGCTACTATCGTGATTAGCTAGGCCGAGAAGACTCAAACCAAGCAACCTTACTATAGACTCCATGCAGCTTTCATTGCGGCCATGCAGCTTCCGATGATGCCGACACCGACCACAATTCGACTCATCCATACTCGAGGACTGAGTCTTGTCATGATGAGATTGGATGGAAGATCAAAGATGACATAACAGACATAGAACAATGCTAAACCGGTTGACACTTGCTTGGCAGTCAAGTGTAGCACTTCCTTAAGACTATGATGTTGAGCTTGGTTCATCGTTTGTGCCAAGCCGACATTGGAGCGAATTGCAGAGCAGAGGAAGTACAGAGTCCAGAAAGCTGACGAAGCCGTCAGTCTGCAGAGTGAAAGGACGACATGCAGAACGCGTACCCGGTATGATACGGAGATCGAGTTTCCTATTCAAAGTTTTGGCTTCCAGCTTTCATGAGAACTGCGATCATCTGGCCTGGTCTCACCTGTATACTCGCTCAACCTTTTCGATATCCGTCACCCCTGCTCTCTCGACCGGAAGGTCTCCTCCAGCATGATCACCCAATGTCAGCCTCGGGGCATGCTGACCTACTGAAGGCTCCTTCTCCGCCATAGTGCTGAGAACAGAAGAATCGGCCAAATGGAGGTTCACCTCTAAGTCGAACTTGAGGGGACGGAGAGATTCTTTATGAATGAAAATTATAGGAACGCCTATCGGCTAACTCTTCGGGATACCATATCGTTTTCCTAGCTGCAAGTCTGTCTCTGCTAGCTTGCTGTAATAGCCAATTGATTGTAAAGAGACTTTGACTGCCAAGCTTGCAGGTACAAGAAAATGAAAAACGTTGAATTGGCGGGAAACTACTGTTAGAATGCAACCAATTTTCCGCCGACATCGGTCTCCCCTATACCTGTCAGATCTTTTGATCTTAACGGTTCAGCATTGTGTGTGGGTCCTGATGCTACTTGCCATGAGCGATGACTTTCTCGGCGATCGTTGTGGAGCATCCAGAGAGAGGAGGTCGCATTCTACATCTCTTTTGGCGGCGCACCGGGGGTCAATATTTTGAGATATTCTATGGCAATTCTAGCCGGGTCTTGGCGCTCGGAAACGTGGGTGTCACCAAATGACCTCCGCCGGTAGCCACGCCGCAGAAACCTTCATGTTTGCAAGAACGTTTCAACGAGTACTGGTACGACCAGCGAGGCCTACCATCTGGAGGTCTGTGGCAACATTGCATGGGAGCCCCTACATTGTAGGTCAAAGGACTTCTGCACAATGCGAAATGACTGACATCCGTCCAGTATACCTTCCCTGATGAACGATCGATCAACAGCCATATACTCTCTCTCCTGTCGTACTTCCCACCCAAGTCCGAAATCGCTGTTGGCACCACTTCCAATCTTCCCCCAACGCCTGACTCCTTCGGTGAAAACCATAAATTCCTCGACATACTTCAATCAGTCATAGCGGAGCATGCCAATCAGGATCCAAATGTCATTTCGCAAGCTCAAGCCATGGCCTCAACTTCCGGATCCAGTCTAGGGTCTGGGGGAGCTTTCTTCCCAAACCAGCGGCAGAAGAGACGGAGCACAGCATACGGCGGTGGTGGTGGGACTGGCGGGGATGGCGCAGGTGGAGCCAGTAGTCAGGGAGGTGCCGGCGGTGGAGGAAGAGGCGGCTTTATTCACGTTTATGACGAGAGACACCCACCAGACTATGGCCGCATTCCAGATCCGGAGGATATCTTTGGAAGTCTTGAAGTGGATGGAGCAGGGAATTTTGTTGATGGGCATGGCAGATATCAGAGATCGGGAAGCTATCGAGTAGTCACAAGGGATGGCTTGTAAGCTGATGTATCCTGCTTTCTTCGATATCTGACTCATGGAGATTCAGCCTAGGATTGAGCCCTTTCCTGAGACAGAAGCTGGTGGATCGACTGAAGCAGGAAGACGCAAACTTGAGACAATGATATAGAGTTGATCAGCTGAAGGGGAAGACCAATGTGCAAGGAGGGTTGAAGTATAAGGAGTGATGAGGATGCAGCAACCGGATCACGTTGCATGATGGTCGGAGGATGGGAAAGGGTCGTCGCCTTTCGAACGAGGTAAAAAAGAAAGCTCTACACAGCTTGATCGCCACGTCGTAGTTTGCCAAATTATGCCAGTCTCAATCGGCCGGTTGCCATACGAGGCTGTCCGCTCTGGCACTACAGGGAAACATTGCTGTCATAAGATGGAACCCGGGACGAGGATAGCATGCAATCAGCAAGAGTCGGGATTGAAGAACGCCTGCTTCATACGTCATCTTTCACCGCAAGGTTCGAAACGTTTGTTACATAAAGAACCAAATTGTCGGATAGTGTGGTTGGTCAATCAGGATGTCCATACGACCTAACAAAGATATAAACATCATCTGGAGTGTGACCAGTAAGACCATTGAATATCGATGTAGGCGGGAGATATCCCCTCATCAAGTCGTATGATATCTCAATTTTTCTAGACTTGATGTTTTTGATTCGTGCCCATTCTTATCATACAATTATCGTGGTACAGGCGCCCTGTATCTTCTGTTGAGGTAGAAGATCGCCCGCAACCCTCTCCATCCCTGAAGACTACCAGTCTGCAAGCAAAATGATCGACAGAGTACAGAATTTTTCACCCTGCAGTGAATGATTGAAGATATTTAAGCCCTAAATAATTAATGCCAATCGTGAGGCGGACCGAACCGGGAGTGCCAAGACGATAGAAATATACCCCGACGTTACCCCTCTTAGAGTCTAGGGTAAGCGCCGCCCTACGGTCGCGCGACCCGGGTAAGCGACGCGCGACTATAGGTAATCCTAGGTAAGCTACGCCCCTACGCGGGTAAGCTACTACTTAAGTCCTATTTTTACTAAATACTATTACGTATATTATATATACGCCTACTATTTAAATAATTTAACTACTACCTAGGGTACTACTTAAATATATATTTATATATAGCTAGGTAGGGTAGTATAAGGCGTAGCTCCCTTAAGCCTAGTTATAATTACCTTTTATTAGTAGTACGCTAGTACTTATACTCCTTTAATACTACTACCTAGGCCCCTAATTACTACCCCTAGGTTAGCCCTACTAAGGTAATTTTATTAGGCTACTTAATATAACCTAGCCCTTCTATATTAATACTCTAATACTATCTATCTCTATATTATCTCTAATTTTTTATTTATCCTCCTCCTTTCCCTACCTTAATCTCTTATTAGCTCCTACTATCTATCTTCTAGCCGTTACTTAAAATTTATCTTTAATTTAGAATAGATTAATAGCTATAATAGTATATTTCTACTTTATAATAAGATTTTCCTCTACTATTTAATAAATAATCTAATTATAGTTAAGGATAATAATATTTATACTACTAGATATCTTAAATACTACTATATAAATTCCTTATTATCTCTTACTTATATTCTACTAATATTATATTAAATACTAAACTATTTATAAATAAGGTTTAAGATAGTTAAAGTAAGCCCTTATAATAGATATATAACTAATAATTAAGATATCCTCTAATATACTTTAAGGAAACCTATTATAATTAAGGATAAACTATCTACTACTTTCTTAAAGTATAAAGACCTCTACTACTTATTAATTTCCTACTTCCTCCTTTATCTTTCTTCTACTTCTTCCTACTATCCCCTCTCTCCTTCTTATATTATAAGGGTTTATATACCCCTCCCTATTACTTAGCTAACTTCTACTAACTATTATAGATTATTATACTTTAATCTTTATATTAAGTATTTTACTTATAACCTTTCCCTTTAAGATTATATCTCTATACTTCTTACCCTTATCCTCTCTTAACCTATTAACTTTTATTTATAATTAAAGCTAGTAATATAAGTAAACCCTCTTATTTACTACTTTATACCTTATTACTTATATTATAACTTAGCTCTAATAAAGATAGTTCCTTTTTTAACTATATTAGAACGCCTTATTACTTAACTTTAATACTCTACTAGCTACTATTTTATTATTAGATAGGTTATCCTTTACTCTTTATTATCTATTATTATTAGAGGCTTTAAGTAAGTAGTAGTATTATACTCTCTCTAATACTACTTAGGCTCTTTATACTCTTTACCTTAGCTTAGCTTAATTAGAGATAGTTTATATTTAAGGCGGGCTAAAGGCCTTTATATACTTAACTTAGCTACTCTAAACCCTTAGACCTTTACCTCCCTTTATTAATAATTATTATACTACGGCTTAGCTAATCTTAGACTCTATTATAATATTAACTAAGGGCTTTTAGCTAGCGCTAATTATAGGGGTAAAATAACTATTAGATTAAAGTATAATTATAATATAATTAATAGAGAAATTACTTAACTTATTATTATAAATACTTAGCCTTTTTATAAATCTACCTAACTAGCTACTTTAATAAGGATTACCTCTAAGTAGGGGTTTAATAGTATAGTATTATAAGGCTAAGCGTAGGCCTTAATTATAGTAGTAAGTTAAGGCTAGCTAGTAAAGTCCTTAAAAGGTAGATATTACTTTAATTAATACATTATATTTATAAGGATATTATAGTTATAATAATCTAATAATATAATTTTAAAAGGCTAATCTAACTTTTATATAAATATTATAAAGTAGGTACTATAAATCTATTATAAGAGTCTAATATAAAAGATCTAGGTAGTAGTAGCTAATAAATTATAGTAGATAGATATTTCCTAGAAAAGTATAATACTTAGCTAGCTTAGGTAATATAAATAAAATATAAGGCTATTATAATTAAGAGCTATAGCTAGGGAGTATTATAGAGTAAGGTAGATAAGTAGGGATTAATTATTTTTAGGATAATAATTAAGCGGCTTAGCTAGTAATTAAGGATAAATAGTATTAAAGAAGGAGGCCTTTATAATAGTATAATAGCGCCGCTTAAAATAGTCTTAAGGAACCTAGTAGTTAGAGAAGGAGATCTTAATAGTACTTTTATATAAACTAGAAATATATATTACCTTTATCTTACCCCCTTCTACTTACTCTAGATTTTTAACTATAATCTCTAAGTTAAGTTTCTCCTTTATTTATACCTTCCTCTAGCTACTTTATACTTATATAATATAATAACTATAAATAATTTAGATAATATTAAATTCTACTAACCTCCTAGTAGGGCTAAGCTAGTTAGTAGGAATCCTATAATAACTTTATAATATAAAGGCGAGACTATTAAAGATACTAAAGATAGGGATATAAGTATATATAAAGTCTAGCTTAATTAGAGATAATCTAATAAACCTAGGAACCCTTAAGGGTATTATAAGGAATTATAATAAGAGCGGTTATAAGGATAATTAGAGTTAGAATAAGACTATTCTACTTTCCCTCTAGATCCTAATAGCTTTACTATCCCCTATATAACTACTAGTTTTAAGGTAGTCCCCGCTCTAAGGTTATATAGTATATTTAATAGTAGACTAAGCTTATTTACTATTTATATAGAGTTTAATACTATTTATAAGCGCCGTAGGCTTAGAAGCTAGGTATAACCCTTAAAACCCCTACTTACTAATTTTAATACTTATAAATAGTAGTAATTTAGATATCTTATCTTTAATCCTCCTCTACTCTTTAATACCCTCCTTTTACTAATTTATAATATATAACCCTATAGATTAAGTAATAGTACTTATAAAAATATTAAGTATTATTACGTACCTAGTAAGAGGAAAGAGAAGGTAGATAAAATAAATAAGTATAATAAAGATAAATAGGAGGATAGGGCTAGGTATATAGCTAAACTTATAATAGTTATAAATATTATAAGTATTAAAGATTCCTCTAAGTATATAATTAATAGTATAAGTTTAAGTAAGGGTAGTAGAAGTATATATAAGTTAGAGAAGGTCTAATATATAAATTAGCTTATAGGCCTAAATTACTATATACCGCGTTTAATAATTCCTAAAAGACCCTATTAATAAGATAGATAATACTAATAATAACTTAAGTAATCTTAAGTTTAAATAGCTTTAATTACTACTTAAGCCTATCTTTAGATAACTACTATCTCTACTAGAATTATAATAACTTAAGGAGATAATATATTTAAGTTAGTCTAGTAGAATTAATAATAGTTAAAGTAAGCTCCCTACCTTTTTAATTAACTTCTAGGCCTTATCTTTAATATACTCTAGATAATCCTCTTATAATAAGAGATAATAATAAAAACCCTAGTAAGACGGGCCGCTCTACTAGGGCTATAAGTATAGAGTTAAAGATAAGCCTTATAACTCTCTAAGGCCTTTATCCCTATAAATAGGCGGATATATATAGTTATTTAAATACTTATACTATTAAAGCTACTACTAAACCTATTAATTATTTAACCTCTTAAAGTACCCCTCTACCCTAATATCTATATAAGCGGTTTATTAGTAAAGATAATCCTAGAGTAGAAGTAATTATAAGTCCTTCTAATCCTATTACTCTACTACTTTCTCTATAGTCTTAGGCTTAAAATACTGCGCTTAAGGAGTAGGAATAGGAGATTACTAAGATTATTAATAAGAGATAAATAGGAAAGGGCTTTAAATATAAAATATATTAGAGGAGTATATAACTACTTAAGAATAAGTTAAGTAATACCTAGTAGTTATTATAGGAGTTTAAAGTATAATATTAGGTATAGTAAGGACCTAAGCCGTATAAACTAATATATATAAGTAAGGGTATAAGAGATCTTAGATATTTAAGGCTTTAACTCCTATATTTTAAGTTATTTAATAGTATTAAAGTATAATATTAGTAGTAAAAGAGAGATAAAAGGTCTTACTATTCTTTTAAATATATATAAATTATATATTATATAAACTTAATAATTAAAGAGATAGATTTAAGACGGAAATTAACGGCGGCGAGCTTATAAAGCGACGAAGCGTTTAAGAAACGCGGATAGATAAACGACGGTCCTAGGGACCCTAATAATAGCTACTACAGCGGTAGTAGTACTAGTAATAGGGGTAGTAGTGGCGGTATTAGAGGAGGACGTAAGGGAACGCGTAGTAGTTTCCTAGTAATTCGATAATAACTGGTAACGCAGGAATAAGCATTTTAGGTATACTATAATAGAGGTAATACGCGGGGAAGAGATAGGAAGAAGGATACCTATCCTTTTATAGTAGCGGGCGGATAGTTAGTAGTCGCGTTTAGAATAATTACGGCGATATAAGATATATTATATAAGGATACTAACGCGTTATAATAGGCGATAATAAAGGCCGGCCTTAATTAAATCAAGGCTATATTAAGAGGGATCTAGTAGGATAATAAGTACTTTAAGGAAGAGTAGAAATATAACGCGTAAGGCCTATATAGCCTCTCTAGTATATTAAATATATCGAGTATATCTCACGTGCCTAACGCGTATATATAATTAGGATCCCCCTCTTATACTAGGTTATAGAGCTAGGTAGCATTAATACTAACGATGCGAACCGTAAGTAGCTAGAACCCCTACTTATAGAGCTAGGTAGATACACGCCGTACGACGCAGCTTCTTATTACGCTAATAGATAATATAAAGAGAGACTCTATAAAGGATATAACGAGCGAGAGGATTATTATAGCTTTCTAATCGCTTAAATACCTAGACACTTTAAAGATTATTACTTTAAGGAGGTTAAAAAGCGGGGATATATAGCTAGAGATAGCCCGTATAAAGGATAGGGAACGCTTTAAGAAGAACCTAAGATAGGTTAAAAAGACGTGGTACTTAGTTATAATAATAAGGAAGTTATTCGGGGTAATAGTATACGGCATAAAAGCCTCGGTCTTTAATACTAAGGACTTAAGCGTTATAAAGGAGAGGATCGAGCGGGATAATAAGGTCCTATATAATAACCTTAAGGTAGTTTTAACCCGCTAGCTAATTAGGTCCTATTAGCTAATAAAACTATATTTATCTCTTATAGTCTTTATAGTTATACCTAAGTCGGTAGATACCTTAGTAAGGTAGGGGCTAGTAGAAGCCAAGGAGCTGAAGACGGTTAAGAGGTACGAGCCGAAGGCTCGTATACTCTAATACTTTAACTACTAGGGGTATAATTATATAGCGCGTAGATACTCTAATAGGACGTCCTATATAGATTATAAGAAGGAGTACGATATAAGGAGTTATAATAATAAGGAATACGGTATATAGAGGTACTATATAGCGTATAAGAAGCCTAGACACTCCGCTTAAGAGAAGGGATATTAGATATAGATAAAGGAGAAGTATCAGGCTTTATAAAAGATTATTATAAAAGTACCGTTATACGGTATATAACGAGAAATAATAAAGTAGACAATAGTAGACGCCGAAGGCTTTATTATAATTAGGCCTAGGAAGAGGAAGGCGGTAACCGACTTATTATTAAGTAGTAGGACCCTAAGCGGAAGTTAAAGACCTAAGGTTACCCCTAGGTTAAGGGTAGGGAGGCCGCTAATATTCGCTTCGCCGAGGTTCACCGCGACTAAGCTAGGGTGGACTACTCTAGAGATTATAGCCCGCTTAACTATAATAAGGGATATTAATATACTTATAAATAGTTTAAGTAATAAGAACCCGCTTAGGAGTCTTAATAAGCTAAGTATATCTAGTATATTAAACGTATCGAGTATATCTAGGATATTAAGTATACCTAGTAAATTAAATATATCTAGTATATTAAATATATCCTTAGGCACGTTAAGCCTACTAGACGTATTAAATATATCTAGTATATTAAACGCGCTAAGATACTAGAATAGTAGTATAATAAAAATAGAAGTAGACTTAAATATATAACTTTAAGTAGATATCTAAGATACTAAGCCTAAAGATCTTATAGTATAATATCCGAAATAAACTTAGTATAATAACCGCCCTATTAATAGATAAGCGGGTATAAGATATTAATATCCTAGTAATCTAGGAACCGTACTATAATAATAGGAATAAGTCCTCTTATAACCCGAGCTCTAGTACCTTCTACCTAGGGTATAAGGCTGGGAGGGACACGTATATACTTCTATATTAATAAGAGACTCGATATAGAAATATAAGAGGTTAGCTATATATTATATAATATAATAGTCTTAACTCTATAAATAGGTAGAGGGGCTATTTAGGTTTATAGCGCTTATAACCTAAGCCTATTATTAGTTATAAACGATAATCCTTTATATATCCCTAATATAAAGGAGCTTAGTAATACTAGGGAGCTTATCCTCCTTAGGGATTTCAACCTTTACTACCTAAGTTAGAATAACCCTAGGAGGTTCTTATACTACTTAGAGGTAGATAAACTAGCTGAGCTTATATTAGGACGGGGAATAGAGCTTCTCCTACTAGAGGGATCGGTTATATAGCGAGCGCGCGGTTAGGAGAGCGCTATTAACTTAATATTCGCGATACCGCTCCTATTAAACGCGACTATAAAATATAAGGTCGCCCCGGAATTATAATATAGGTCTAACTATCTACTAATCCTTATAATATTAGATATATAGGCGCTAGACTAGCTAGAAGTAAAACGGCGGTTATAGAAGACGGCTAACCCTAAGGAAATAGAGAAGGGTACCTAAGCCCTAGACGTAGCTCTCTATATAAGACCCCTACGAATAGTAGTAGAGGTTAATAACTACCTGGAATAAATACTCTAGGGGTTTAAAGAGATTATTAAACAGGCTATCTTATAGGCGAAACTAGGCGGGCGGGCTAAATTATTCTAGAACCTAGAATGCGCGCGGACTACCCGCCGGGTACTAGCCGCTACGAGAAGCTTTTAGAAGGACCGTAGCGCGCTAATAGAAGAGGCCTAGTACCGAATAAGGAAGGAGAGGGACAAGGCTATTACTAGAGTAAAGACCCTGTACTTCCGAGAGGGAGTATATAAGGCGGCGGAGTTACTAAAGGGTATATAGAGTCTAGCTAAATAGGTATAAAACGATAGTATACGGCTACGGCCGCTACCTAGGTTCCCCCTATTAAGTATAAGGGATAGTAGATAGGCTAGAACGTTTAATAAGAAGGTATCTACGCTTTATAAGACCTTCTTCCCTCTACCCCCTTAAGCGGATCTAGAAGATATTATAAAGGTAGTCTACCTAGATCTAATCTATAATAATGACGAGATTATAGAGTATAAGGTATATAAGGCTATCTATTACCCAGCCTAGGATAAGGCGCTAAGCCTAGATAGTATACTAAATAGGTTTATTCGTATAATCTCTAGGGGACTCCTAGGCAAGATTACTTACCTGTTTAATGCGTGTTTCTAGTTAGGATACTACCTAAAAGAGTTTAAAAGGGCTAATATAATAATCCTCTAGAAGCCGAAGAAGGAGAATTACGCGGAACCGAAGTCGTATTAACTAATAACGCTATTAAATACGCTCGGAAAGGCCCTTAAGATAGTAGTTACGGGGAGACTAAGCGACTATACTAAAGATTATAGCCTCTTACCCCTAAAGTAAATAGGGGCTAGAAGAAAACGGTCTTACGAGATAGCGCTCGAGACTATTATTAACGCTATTTATATAGTCTAGGACTATAAGAAGAATAATATAGCTAGCCTACTATTATTAGATATCGCGGGAGCCTTTAATAACGTCTCGTATTAGAGGCTCCTTTATAATCTTAGGAAGAAGGGAGTACCCGCGCGAATTATTAACTAGACGGGGAGCTTCCTTATAAATAGGTTTATATCCTTAATATTAGGTACTAGGGCGAGCGTAGTAGAGTAGGTAGAGATAGGTATACCGTAGGGATTACTGATCTCGCCTATACTATTTCTATTCTTTAATACCCCCTTTATTAAGGCTTATTCTAGGACTAACCTTCGGCTTTAAGTAGGTAGGTTTATCGATAATATCTACCTCCTAGCGTACGGTAATACTATAGAGTTAAATTATAGGACCTTAGAACGCGCTTACTAGTTATACCTAGAATAGGCGAATATATATAGGGCTAACTTTACCCCGTAGAAGTATAAGCTAATCTATCTTTCGCGGTGACTACGCCGATTTAATATATAGGTAGTAGTTAACTTAGGCTCGGTAGTTACTAGACTTAAGGCGGAAATTCGGGTCCTAGGCCTTTATATCGATAGGAAGCTCCGCTAGGTCCCTTATATTAAAAGAGTCTAGGTAAAGATAGCTAACTAAGGGTTAGCGCTATTAATAACCGCGGCTTTAACGTAGGGTATTATACTAAGCCGAGCTAGGTAGGTATATAACACGGTTATTAGGCCGGCGATAATATACGCCGTATCTACGTAGTATATACTAGGAGGTCTTTACAACGCGAAGAAAATATATATATAAAAGCTCGAGGTTATCTAGAATAACTACTTATAAAGGATTCTAAGGGCCTATAAAGCCACGCTAATACGAGTCCTTGAGGTAGAAGTATATATTACGCTTATATAGATAACCCTCGATAGCGCGGTCCTCTAGCACTATACCTAATAAGAAATACACCTAGTAACAAGGATTAGGAACACCCGTATTAGGAGGAAACTATAACCGAAGAGAGGTAGAAGGCTAGTAGCTACTAATACAGCCGCTAAGGAGAAAGGGGAGTAGGTACTCTAGTCCCTCAGCCTTAATAACTAGAAGGAACTCGAGCGAAGCGATAGTAGCCGCTATAAGGAGAAGATTAAGGATAAGATACGCCGCTAGTTAACCGGGTAGCGGGTTAGAATATAAGACGATTATAAGGCGAGGTTTAATAAATATAACCCCCCTAGCGTCTCCTAGGTTAGAGGTCTATAAGATAACCGCCTTAGCCTTTATAGTAAGCTCCTAAAAGCTAAGAGCTCGGTACTTACCTAAGCCCGTATAGCGAGAATTAGACTTATAGATTTCCTATATAAGGCTAGGGTCCTAGGCTTCTCGTCACTTAGCTACGGATACGGGTATAGGAGATAGGATATAAAATATATTATTATAGGTTACCTAGACTATACTAGTTAACGGTAACTCCTTATTAATAGGGCGGGTACGAGCGACCTTTAAGCTATATTAATATTAGTTAGTAAGGGCCTTTAAGCCATATTATAATGGCTAATATAGATAGGCTTACTACCCTAGTTCTCGCTAGCGGTAGTATAGTTATATACCCCTTAGGTCTAGTATATCTCGCGTATCGAGCATATTTAGCGCTCTTACCCCCCTCCTTCTTCCTCCCTCCCTTACTACCTAGCTATTAGGCTAGGTATTATAGTACGTCGCAGCTTTATATATATACGTTACTCCATTTATACTTATTATAGATATAGTACGCAGGTAAATAAAGATAAAGGATACTAAGTTAAAAAACTATAAGGGTTTTTATCCGATATATACGGTTTCCCTTACGTAAAGTATCGTTTATAGAAGCCTATAATTACCTTTATAGTTTAGTAGATACGAGTATAAATTCAATTAATTAATTAAACTTAATAATTATTATTAAAGTCTTTTCTTATACTTATACTAAAATAATATATATTAAATATAATTATATCTTTTTAAGATCCTAGTTAATATACTTTACTTAAAAAGGACTTACTTAGTACCTTAGTTAACCCTCTTATAATTAACTAGTATTAATAGGAATAGTAGTAATATTAAGATATAGCTTTTCTAAATTATATATATACTTTAAGTTACTTATACCTCTTTAAAAGATAAGATAACTACTAAATATTAGTATTATATTAGACTTCTATAGATTAATATAAGGTTACTACTTTAATAATTTAATTAATCTTTTTAGACTAATTATTTAAGTTAAATTTTACTTTATAAGGAAGGTTTTTAATAAGCTAGTAACTAAACGCGCTAATTACCAGATATTCTTCTACTTACTTATAATTTATAGATATAACTTAAGGAAATTAGTAGGGCTAAAAATATACTATCTATTTTTATTAGGGATTTTCGGCTACCCTTATAACTATAGTTAAGTTCCTCTATTATAGTTCCTATTAAGGGGAAAACTATTAAAATCTACTTCCTAATATTTAGATTTATATCCTAGCTATTAGATTTATAGGTATTAATAGCGACTTATCCTTATTATTAGATTTATCGAGGTATTAAAGGATTAGTATATTAGTTAAAGTTAGGGCTAGCTCTTTAAGTACTTAGGAGGTCTAAAAGATTTTAAATAGTTATAACTTAATAAGCTCTTTATCTCTTATCTTTAACTATTCTTATAATATTATAATAACCTTATTATCCTTAGAATTATAATAGTATTAATAGAGCTATATAAGATTATAATATTTAAGTTTTTAAAAGCTTAAGAATTATTTATAAATATATTCTCTAGTATTATTAGCTTATAAGCTATATCTATAAATTAATTATTAATATACCTAATTAAACTACCTCTTAATCTATAATATTTATTCTATTTAAAATTATAATAAAATTTAGTATTAATATCTACTTATAATAAGCCTTTAAAATCTTATAATCTTTTCTTACTTACCTTATTATTTTAAGTATAATTAATTAGTAAATAATATTATAAATATCTATCTTATATTTAGATTTATAAAGATATAGTTATATAATTAATAAAAGGCTAAACTACTTAAAAAGCTTAAGTAAGCTTTATTATATTAAGTAGCTAAAAAGCTCTTAAAGGTTTTTTATTAATTCTAAATACTTTAATATAAAGGTATATATTTTATAATAGAGTAAAATTAGGAGATAGTTAAAGAAATAGAGGTATATTTCTCCTATTAAAAAGTTAATAGAGCCTAGAGAGTAGTATTTATATCTAGTATAATAATTAGTCTAGGGTTTTATTATTAAAAATAGTTATTATAAAGTAATATTTATTATCTAAAGGAATTATTAAAGTTAAAAGCTATTAAATTTATTAAAGAGATATATAATAAAAACCTCTATTTATCCCTTTTAAAATAAGGAAGATAATAAAATATTTAAAATATTTTTATAAAAGCTAGTATAATATTAAACCTCTATAT